>Ga0222424_100020_pt1 | contig 588683 bp, 554 predicted proteins | sample 2B2ome_FD_182468 | JGI IMG/M metagenome (GOLD analysis project Ga0222424, IMG submission 182468) | Enriched microbial communities from leaf-cutter ant dump, University of Wisconsin, Madison, United States - 2B200A (version 2) | ecosystem: Environmental > Terrestrial > Nest > Insects nest > Nest...
GCCAGGGGCCGCGAACTGGTGGCCGCAGTCGCGAACTCGCTGCGGAGCCGCGAACTCACGCGGCGGGCGGGCGGGTGGTCGGGACGGGTGGTCGGGAGGGGGGTGGTCGGGAGGGGGCGGTCGGGAAGGGGTGGTCGGGAGGGGCGGGTGGTGGGGTTCGGGGGAGGGGCGGGTGGGGGAGTGCGGGGGAGGGGCGGGTGGGGGAGTGCGGGAGCGACACGCCGGGGTGGCGGGGTGGGGGTGGGAGCGACACGCCGGGAGTTGTGCGGGGGTGGGTGGCTGCGACGTCGACGGTCTCGGCGGACCGGGACCTTGGTCCCCCCGCGCCCGGAGGGGTAGGCATAGAACTTCCCCACATCTTGTGAGCCGCACACGGTCCCACCACAACATCTGGTGGTAGCGGCGAGAATGGATTCCGACGACGAAGGAGCGCAGCACCATGCCCGAGACCTCATCCGCGACCCCCGCTGAGGCACTCACCGAGACCCGCACGGACGCGTCGGTGCCCACGGCCCCGGTGACCGTCGACGTCGCGTCGTCGATCGACGAGTACCTGGACCGCAGCGACTGGCGCGTCAACGCGAACGCCAACCAGGGCTACAGCCTCGGCGGGCTCATCCTGAACACGGCGGGCAAGGTCGTCGCGAACTACTGGCTCTCGGAGGTCTACCCCGCGGCGGTGGGGCAGGCGCACCGCGAGGGCGACCTGCACATCCACGACCTCGACATGCTCTCGGGCTACTGCGCGGGCTGGAGCCTGCGCACGCTGCTCCAGGAGGGCCTGGGCGGCATCCCGGGCAAGGTCGACGCGCGCCCGGCGAGGCACTTCAGCGCGGCGATCGGTCAGATTGTCAACTTCCTCGGCACGATGCAGAACGAGTGGGCCGGGGCGCAGGCGTTCTCGAGCTTCGACACGTACATGGCGCCGTTCGTGCGCACGGACAACCTGACGTACGCGCAGGTCAAGCAGGGCATCCAAGAGCTCGTCTACAACCTCAACGTGCCGAGCCGGTGGGGCACGCAGACGCCGTTCACCAACCTCACGTTCGACTGGGTGTGCCCCGACGACCTCAAGGACCAGGTCCCGATGGTCGGCGAGGAGCCGTGCGACTTCACGTACGGCGACCTGCAGCCGGAGATGGACGTCATCAACCGCGCGTACATCGAGATCATGACGGAGGGTGACGCGACGGGCCGGGTGTTCACGTTCCCGATCCCGACGTACAACATCACGCAGGACTTCGACTGGCACAGCCCGAACGCGGACGCGCTGTTCGCGATGACGGCGAAGTACGGGCTGCCCTACTTCCAGAACTTCATCAACTCGGAGATGAAGCCGGGCGACGTGCGTTCGATGTGCTGCCGCCTGCAGCTGGACCTGCGCGAGCTGCTCAAGCGCGGCAACGGGCTGTTCGGCTCGGCGGAGCAGACCGGGTCCATCGGTGTGGTCACGGTCAACTGCGGACGACTGGGGTACCTGTTCAAGGACGACGAGGCGGCGCTCGTGGCCCGGCTCGACGAGCTGCTGGACCTGGCGCGCACGAGCCTCGAGCTCAAGCGCGAGGTCATCGGGCGGCTCATGGAGCAGGGGCTGTTCCCGTACACGAAGCGGTACCTCGCGAGCCTCGACAACCACTTCTCGACGATCGGCGTCAACGGGATCAACGAGATGATCCGCAACTTCACGGACGACGCGTACGACATCACGGACCCGCGCGGTCACGCGATGGCGCTGCGCGTGCTGGACCACGTGCGCGCGCGCATGGTCGAGTTCCAGGAGGAGACGGGCCACCTGTACAACCTCGAGGCCACGCCGGCGGAGGGTACGACCTACCGCTTCGCCAAGGAGGACCGCGCGCGCTTCCCGGGGATCCTGCAGGCGGGCACGGACGCGAACCCGTACTACACGAACTCCTCGCAGCTGCCGGTCGGCTTCACGGACGACCCGTTCGAGGCGCTCGAGCGGCAGGACGAGCTGCAGACGAAGTACACGGGCGGCACGGTGCTGCACCTGTACATGTCGGAGCGCCTGTCGACGCCGGACGCGGCGCGCGAGCTCGTGCGCCGGTCGCTGTCGCGGTTCCGGCTGCCGTACCTCACCGTCACGCCGACGTTCTCGATCTGCCCGAACCACGGGTACCTCGCGGGCGAGCACCAGGAGTGCCCGCGGTGCGCGGAGGTCGGGCGCATGCAGGAGTGCGAGGTCTGGACGCGCGTCATGGGCTACCACCGGCCCGTGTCGTCGTTCAACGTCGGCAAGAAGGGCGAGCACGCGGAGCGCACGCACTTCCGCGAGTCCGTGGCGGCGCTCGCGTGACCAACGTGACCATCGGGCAGCGGCCGGCCGACGAGCGTCGGCCGCTGCCCGCGGCACGCGCGGACGACCTCGTGGTCGCGGGGCTGACGCGCATGTCGTCGTGCGACTGGCCGGGCAGGCTCGTCGCGACCGTGTTCCTGCAGGGGTGCCCGTGGCGGTGCACGTACTGCCACAACCACGCGATCCTCGACCCGCGCGCGCCGGGCCAGGTCGCGTGGCAGGAGGTCCGCGACCTGCTCGCGCACCGCGCGGGACTGCTCGACGGCGTCGTGTTCTCGGGCGGTGAGCCGACGAGGCAGGCGGCGCTGCTCGACGCGGTGCGCGAGGTCCGCGACGCGGGGTTCGGGGTCGGGCTGCACACGGGCGGCGCGTACCCGCGGCGGCTGGCGGCGCTGCTCCCGTTCGTCGACTGGGTGGGGTTCGACGTCAAGGCGCCCCGGCACCTGTACCGCGCGATCGTGCGCGCGGGCGGTCCGACGACCGCGGCGGACCAGGCCGCGGTGAGCCTGCGGCTCGTGCTCGACTCGGGCGTCGACGTCCAGGTGCGCACCACGGTGGACCCGACCGTCCTGTCCGACGAGGACGTGCGCGGGCTCACGGCGGAGCTCGCGACCCTCGGCATCACGGACCACGTCCTGCAGGAGGTCCGCCCGGACGGCACGACGACCGAGTACCAGCAGGCTCTCGCCGCCGCGCGCGCCGCCCGCTGACCGCGACCGCTCGCGGACCAGCTCGTCGGGCACCTGGTGCCGTGCCACGGTCGTCGTTCTCCGTCGTCCGTCCCTCTCGCCGTGCCTGACGCACGGCCCCGCTCAGGTGGGGGCCGCGCGTCAGGCGGGCATCGCGGACGGCGCGTGCCGTCCGGTCAGCGGGTGATCTCGAACGTGGCGGGTCCGCCCAGGACGTGCCAGCCGTTGATCGCGTCGGGACTGTCGAACCACGCCTCGACCCACACGTCGTAGGTCCCGGGGGCGAGCGGCTCACCGTCGCCGGCTCCCGGATGCGACGACGTCGTGCAGTCCTCGAGCGTGACCCCGGCCATGACCGGCTGGGACTCGCCAGGGTCGAGGTCGACGCCGACCGACGGTTCCGGCATCGCCTGATACGTCGCGACGACGGCCCCGTCCCGCACGACGTGCGCGAGCCCGTACCCGGTGAACGCGGACGCCACGTGCGCGCCGGAGCGGTTCACGACGCGAGCGTCCGCGTCCAGGCGCGAGCCGGGCCGCGCGCTCGCCGACGGGTGGGCGACGATCGCCAGCGGCAGGTCCGACGAGGCCTCGACGTGCTGCTGCAGCATCGCCTCGTCGGTCCCGCACCCCACGAACGAGGCCGTCGGGGCGATCGGCTTGTCCGTCGAGGTCGGCGGGGTGCCCGGCTCGGCGGCGCCGGTGGGGCCCTCGAGCGTCAGCGGCACGGGACCGCCCGCGGCGTGGATCTCGGATGCGACGTCGGGGGTGCCCGCGGCGTCGTCGGGGATGACGCTGACGACCACCCACACGTCGTACGCACCCGGTTCGAGCGTCGCGCCGGGGTTGCCGTCGGCGGTGCACGCCCGCAGGAGCGAACCCGTGGTGAGCCACGAGCCGCCCACCTCGAGCGGCGTCGACTCACCCGGCTCGAGGTCGACGAGGTAGGCGATCGAGACCGCGGGATCGAGCCCGCCGACGACCGTGCCGTCGCGCACGAGGACGAGGGTGGGCGTCGCGGCGCTCCCGTGGAGCGGCTGTGCGCCGTCGTTCGTCACCGAGACCGGCACGGAGAGCTGCTCACCCGAGCGGGCGCTCGCCGGCAGCGCGGGCAGCTCGACGCGCAGCGGGGCGGGGTTCGTGCGCGGATCGGCCAGGGTGCGCAGCGCCTCGTCGGAGCCACCGCACGTCACGGTGCCGTCGCTCCCACCGGACGTGGGGTCGTCGGACGCGACCGTGCCCGGAACGGTCACACCGAACGGCTCGCTCGTCGACCGGGCGACGTACCTGTCGTCCCACGCCACGGTCGTCGTCGCGACGAGCTCGAAGTCGCCCGGCTCGAGGGCCGTCGCCCGGCCCGTGGCGCACGAGACGACCGCGTCGTCGAGCTCGGTCGTGACCGGGAACTCGCGCGGCAGCCAGTCCACCTGGACGCGACTCGCCTCGGCGAGCGACATGTCGGCCGTCCCGTCGAGCACCCCGACGACCGCGCCGTCGCGCAGCACCACGACCGACGACGCGATCGTCCCGCCCGCCGGCGGCCGTACGAGGTCCGCCGTGGGGGCGTCGACCGACGACTCGACCGCGACGTGCCAGGCTCCCTCGCGAGCGGGCTCCGCCGCGGTCACGGTCGTCGTCGCCACCCAGAGGTCCGGCGACGCGTCGTCCGCGGTCGCGACGATGCCGTCGTCGGCTGCGAGCTGCGCCGTCGTCCAGCCGCACAGCGCGGGCGCGTCGGGCGCGACGTCCGCCACCGCATGATCGTCGGACCGGGTCAGCTGCGGGACGACGACCGCGACGCCCGCGACCACCGCCGCGAGCACGCCCGCCGCACCGGCCGTCCGCGCGCCCCTGCGGCGCCGGGCGCGGGAGCGCACCAGCGCGACCGGGACCTCGTAGGACAGCGCCTCAGGTGAGCGCTCAGCGGCGGACAGCGCGTCCGCGAGCGGGTTCGCGCCGTCAGGGCGCCTCGACTGCTCGGTCATGGCCGGGTCCTTCCGGGGGTCAGGGGCACGGTCTCGTCGTCCGGGAGCGGACCGAGGAGTGCCTCGAGCTTGTGGCCGGCCGTGGACAGGTAGCGCTTCACGGTGCCGTCGGCGAGACCCATGCGGGCCGCGACCTCCGGCACCGTGAGGTCCTCGCACCACCGCAGCACCGCGGCGGCCCGCTCCTGCGGCGCGAGCGTCGCGAGCGCGGCGCGCACGTCCAGCACCGAGCCCACGGCGGGCGCTGGGTCGCGGGCAGGTTCGTCGTGCGAGCGCAGCAGGTGCCGCATACCCGCCCAGCGGCGCCGCCGACGCGCGTCGTCGAGGAACACGGTGAGGATCGCGCGCCGCACGTACGCCTCGGCGTCGTCGGGCGTGAACCCCGTCCGACGACGTGCGAACGTCCGCACGAGCGCCTCCTGCACCAGGTCCTCGGCGGCCTGCCGCTCACCCGTGAGCAGGTAGGCGTAGCCGAACAGCGCCCGTCCCCGCTCGCGGGCCAGCATCGCCAGCACGTCGTCGTCGCTCACACGTCCCCGATCGGTCCGGTCCGGTCACGAGGCAGCGGATGCCGCCTCATCAGCCCAGACGTCGACCTCCTACGGATCGTTGTACCCGAGGCGCCGCGAGATCGTGCGAAGAACTGGTCGCGCCGAACGGCCGATTCTTCGCACGATCGTCTGTCGCGCCGCCCAGCTGGTCGCCCCGGTGTCGCTTGCGGGACCTTCGGCCTGGCTAGACTGCGCGGGTCGCGCGGCAACGGGGCCGGGCGCGTGGGTGCGCAGGGGGTGCGTGCCTGGTGCGAGGAGGATGCATGGAGCTCGGTTCCACCAGCCTGACGATCGTCGGGGTCATCGCGGCGTTGGCGGTCGCCTCGCTCGTCGTCGCGGCGATCCTGCGGCGGCAGGTGCTCGCGGCCGGCGAAGGCACGACCTCGATGCAGGAGATCGCCAAGGCCGTCCAGGAGGGGGCCTCCGCCTACCTCAACCGCCAGTTCCGCACGCTCGCGCTGTTCGCGGTCGTCGTGTGCGCGCTGCTCTTCCTCCTGCCCGGCGACGGCGGCGTGAAGGTCGGCCGGTCCCTGTTCTTCCTCGTCGGCGCGGCGTTCTCCGCCGCGATCGGGTTCCTCGGGATGTGGCTCGCGACGCGTGCCAACCTCCGCGTGGCCGCGGCGGCGTCGCAGCCGGGCGGCCGAGCCGAGGGCGCGCGGATCGCGTTCCGCACGGGCGGGGTCGTCGGCATGTCCGTCGTCGGACTCGGGCTGCTCGGGGCGTCGGTCGTCGTGCTGATCTACCGCGGCGACGCACCCGCCGTGCTCGAGGGCTTCGGCTTCGGGGCCGCGCTGCTCGCGATGTTCATGCGCGTCGGTGGCGGCATCTTCACGAAGGCCGCGGACGTCGGTGCCGACCTCGTCGGCAAGGTCGAGCAGGGCATCCCCGAGGACGACCCGCGCAACGCCGCGACGATCGCCGACAACGTGGGCGACAACGTCGGCGACTGCGCCGGCATGGCCGCCGACCTGTTCGAGTCGTACGCCGTGACGCTCGTCGCGGCGCTCATCCTGGGCCGCGCCGCGTTCGGCGAGCACGGGCTCGTGTTCCCGCTCATCGTCACCGCGGTCGGCGCGCTCGTCGCCGCGCTGGGCGTCGCCATCACGCGCGTGCGCGGCGCGGAGTCGGGCCTGACCGCGATCAACCGCGGCTTCTACATCTCCGCCGTGGTCGGTGTGGTGCTCGCGGCCGTCGCCGCATTCGTCTACCTGCCGGGCTCGTTCGCGGACCTCGCGGACGGCTCGCTCGCCCAGCACTCGGGTGACCCGCGGCTCGTCGCGTCGGCCGCGGTCGCGATCGGCGTGGTCCTCGCGGGCGTCATCCTGTGGGTCACCGGCTACTTCACGGGTACGACGAGCAAGCCGACGCTCCACGTCGCGGAGACGACCCGCACCGGTCCGGCCACCGTCGTGCTCTCCGGCATCGGCGTCGGCTTCGAGTCCGCCGTCTACACCGCGGGGATCATCTGCGCGGCGATCTGCGGCGTGTTCCTCATCGCGGGCGGCGACGTCGCGCTGTCGCTGTTCCTCATCGCGCTCGCGGGCTGCGGCCTGCTCACGACCGTCGGCGTGATCGTCGCGATGGACACGTTCGGCCCGGTCTCGGACAACGCGCAGGGCATCGCGGAGATGTCCGGCGACGTCTCCGAGGAGGGCGCGCAGATCCTCACCGACCTCGACGCCGTCGGGAACACCACCAAGGCCGTGACGAAGGGCATCGCGATCGCGACCGCCGTGCTCGCCGCGACCGCGCTGTTCGGCTCGTACGCCGACGCGGTGGCGAACAAGATCGCCGAGGTGGGCAACGCGCCCGCGACCGACCTGGTCGCCGCGATGATGAACTACAACATCATCAGCCCCGTGACCCTCGTCGGCGTGATCCTCGGCGGGGCGACCGTGTTCCTGTTCTCGGGCCTCGCGATCGACGCCGTCACGCGCGCCGCGGGCGCGATCGTGTTCGAGGTGCGCCGCCAGTTCCGCGACTTCCCCGGCATCATGACCGGCGAGGTCCGGCCCGAGTACGGCCGCGTCGTCGACATCTGCACGCGCGACTCGCTGCGCGAGCTCGCGACGCCCGGACTGCTCGCGGCGTTCGCGCCCATCGCCGTCGGGTTCGGCCTCGGCATCGGCCCGCTCGCGGGCTTCCTCGCCGGCGCCATCGGTGCCGGCGTCCTCATGGCCGTGTTCCTCGCCAACTCCGGCGGGGCCTGGGACAACGCGAAGAAGATCGTCGAGGACGGGCACCACGGCGGCAAGAACTCGCCCGCGCACGCCGCGGCCGTCATCGGCGACACCGTCGGCGACCCGTTCAAGGACACCGCCGGGCCGGCGATCAACCCGCTCATCAAGGTCATGAACCTCGTGTCCGTGCTCATCGCACCTGCCGTCGTCGTCGTGTCGTTCGGCGATGACGCGAACACCCCGCTGCGGCTCGCCATCGCGGTCGTCGCGGCGCTCATCGCGTTCGGTGCCGTGATCATGAGCCGCCTGCGCGCGGCGAAGGTCGACCGCGAGGGTGCCCTCGCGCACGTCCTCGAGGAGCAGCAGGTCCCTGCAGCCTGATCGGCGACGAACAGCACGGCCCCACAGCCCACCGGCTGAGCCGACGAGCGCGGCACCTCCGGGTGCCGCGCTCGTCGCATGCCCACCCCCGTGCCGGTTCCCGCCCACCCCCGTGCCGGTTCCCGCCCACCCCCGCGTCGGTTCCCGCCCACCCCCGTGCCGGTTCCCGCCCACCCCCGCGTCGGTTCCCGCCTCCGCACGGCTCCTGCCTCCGCACGGCCCGGCCCCACCTGCTTTCGCACGGGATCCCGCCGCCTCCCGCACGGTCCTGCACGCCGTCATCCCCGGGCACCCCACGGGGGTTCAGTGAAGGGATGGTTGAACGACGCGCCGTGGAGCCGTCGGCGTGTCGTTCAACCACGGCTTCGCTGAACCTTTGCGAGGGGCGTTGGTGGGTCGGTGAGTCGGCGGGCCGGTGTGCTGGTAGGCGGCGCTCGCATCCCGGTTGTGTGCGCCAGTGCTCGCCTCCCCTCTGCGCCGGTGGGCGGCGCCCGCTTCCCCGCGCGGGAGCTTCAGTGAAGGGATGGTTGAACGACACGCCGAGGGAGTGTCGGCGTGTCGTTCAACCATGGCTTCGCTGAAGGTGCGGGGGGGGGGGTGGGCAGGGGGCAGGGTCGACGGTGGGGGTCCGGGCTCGGGTCAGCGGGTGAGGAGCCAGGAGATCTCGGCGGAGAGGAGCGCGCGGCGGGACGGGGCTGCGAACGAGCGGGCGTCATGGCCGAGAGCGTCGTACAGCACGCGACCGCCGGAGCGCCCGGGGAGCGTCCAGACCACGGGGTGTGCGCCAGGCGTGCCGTGGGTGCCGGCCTCGTCGGGGCTGATGTCCGCGACGACGAGCGTGTGCACCGACCCCTCGATGACCAGGTCCGCGTACCGCTCGTCGTCGGTGGTCATGGTGTGCACGTCCCAGGTGACGGGGTGCTCGTCGTCGACGGTGCGCACGGTCGTCGGACCGAACGGTGGGTGCCACGAGTGCCCTTCGATCCACCGGCCCCCGATCGTCGCCGCCCAGCGCGGGTCGTCGCGGAACGCGTACGCCGCCTGGTGCAGCGCGAGCACCGACGCGCCAGCGTCGATCACGCCCTGCCGGGCGTCGTGGAACGCCCGCCACTCGGCGTCGGTGCCAGCGAGCGGGTGCCGTGGGTCGCCGCTCGCGGCGACGACGAGCAGCGCGGGCCCCGGCGCGAGCCAGCCGCCGAGCTCGTCGAACGTGGTCGGTCGGGTGCTGCGGACGCGGACGTCGTTCCCGAGCGCGCGGGCGACCTGTGCGACCTCGTCGGCCTGCGCGGCAGCGTCGTGCCACGGATCGGCGTACCGCCCCGAACCGACCAGCACCAGGACCCGTCCCACGCCCCCACCCAACCACCTCGCCGCGCGTGAGCCGACCAGGCTCCACACGTGCGGCGGCCTGTGCCCCGACCTCCTTCAGTGAAGAGATGGTTGAACGACACGCCGAGGTCCCATCGGCGTGTCGTTCAACCACGGCTTCGCTGAACCTCCGCCGCGAAGTAGCGAGGCGCGGCAGGTGGGTGAGGCGCGGCGGGTGGGTGAGGTGCGGTGGGTGGGTGAGGTGCGGTGGGTGGGTGAGGTGCGGTGGGTGGGTGAGGTGCGGTGGGTGGGTGAGGTGCGGTGGGTGGGTGGCCACAGCCCCTCCCACCAGTTCGCGGTTGGCGATGGAGTTCGCGGGTCAGGGTGCCAGCGCGCGGGCCATGGCCCGCGAATCGGCGGCGGGACCCGCGAACTCGCGGAGGTGGGCGAGGAGGGTGGGCGAGGTGGGGTGGGTGGGGTGGGGTGGGCGGGGAGGGGTGGGTGAGGAGGGTGGGGTGGGTCGGGGAGGATGGGTGGGTGGATGTGCCTCGAGTGGACGACGAGCTGGTGGGTGCGCTGCGGCGCGACCTCGACGACGCGGGGTTCGTCGTCGAGCGGGTCGAGGAGGTGCTCGGTCCGATCGCCGCGGCCGCGCTGCACCGCGAGGAGGTCGTCCCCGCGCTGCGGGTGACGCAGGAGCTGCTCGTCGACCTCGCTGCGGGCGCGGACCGTCGGGCCGACGCTCGGGTCGCGGCGCTCACGCGCCTGTTCGTGCTCGGGCGGGCGGTCCCGCGTCGAGCGGTGGACGCGGCGCTGGGTCGGTCGGGCGCGGCGGGGGCGCAACGGCTCGGGCTCGTCGTCACCGCGGGTGAGGGCCCCGACGACGAGGTGCGCGCGACGGTCGACCTGCGCCCGTACGCGGCGGTCGACGGCCACGGCGAGGCGAGCTGGTGGCTCGCGTCGGACCTCGGTGAGCTCGCGACGGGCCGTGCGCTGCGCACGGACCACGTGCTCGGCGTCGGCGGGGCCTCGACGACGCTCGCGCAGGTCACGGTGCGCGACGAGCGTGCCCGGGCGCTGGACCTCGGCACGGGCTGCGGTGTGCAGGCCCTGCACGCGGCGCGGCACGTGGGCCATGTGACGGCGACGGACATCTCGCAGCGCGCGCTCGCGTTCGCGCGGTTCAACGCCGCGCTCGCGGGGATCGACGGCCAGCGGTTCGAGCTGCGTGAGGGGTCGATGCTCGAGCCGGTCGCGGGGGAGCGGTTCGACCTCGTCGTGAGCAACCCGCCGTTCGTCATCACACCGCGGCGCGCGGACGTCCCGGCGTACGAGTACCGCGATGGCGGGCGTGCGGGCGACGACCTGGTGCGCGACCTCGTCGTCGGGGTGGGCGAGGTGCTCGCGCCGGGCGGGGTCGCGCAGCTCCTCGGCAACTGGGAGGTGCGGCGGGGGCAGGACTGGCACGAGCGCGTGGGCGCGTGGCTCGACGCGTCGGGGCTGGACGGCTGGGTCGTGCAGCGCGAGCTGCTGGACCCCGCGCAGTACGCGGAGACGTGGATCCGGGACGGCGGCACGACGCCCGAGCGGGACCCTGAGGGCTGGGCTCGGCGGTACGCCGCATGGCTCGACGACTTCGCCGCGCGGGACGTGGCAGCGGTGGGGTTCGGCATCGTGACGCTGCACCGTCCGTCGCGTGACCGCGGTCCGGACGAGCATGGGGTCGGGTCGCGGCTGCGGCGTCTCGAGGAGGTCACGGGCACGGTCCGCCAGCCCCTCGGTCCGACGATCGCGGCGGGCCTCGTCGCGCACGACTGGCTCGCGACCCGCGACGACGCGGCGCTGGCGGACGAGCGGCTCGTCGTCGCGGCGGACGTGACGGAGGAGCGCTACCTGACACCGGGTGCGGCGGACCCGCAGGTCGTGCTGCTGCGCCAGGGCGGCGGGCTGGGGCGGGCCGTGCAGGTCGGGACGGCGGCGGCGGGGTTCGTCGGGGCGTGCGACGGCGAGCTCACGGTCGGTCAGCTCGTCGGTGCACTGGGTGCGCTGCTCGAGGTCGGTGCTGACGCGGTCGCGGCGGACGTCCTGCCGACGGTCCGGGGCCTGGTCGCGGACGGCCTGCTGACCCCGGCCGACCCGACCTGACCGCACCTGGCTCGGCTGATCCGATCTGGCTCGGGCCGACCCGGGCCGACCCGTCAGGACCCGGCGAGCTCCCGCGAGCGGTCGTAGGCGGCGCGCGCCGCGGCGACCACGCCGGCGCGCACCGCGTGCGCGTCGAGCTCCGCGACGGCCGCGACCGTCGTGCCACCGGGCGACGAGACGCGTTCGCGCAGCACCGCGGGGTGCTCACCCTGGGCGGCGAGCGCGCCAGCCCCTTCGACCGTGGCGACCGCGAGCCGGGTCGCGAGGTCGCGCGTGAGCCCGAGCAGCACGCCCGCCTCGGCCATGGCGTCGATGAGGTAGAACGCGTACGCGGGTCCGGAGCCGGAGATCGCGGTGACGGCGTCGAGGTCCTTCTCGGCGACGCGCACGACGAGCCCGGTCGCGGCCAGCACTCGTTCGACGAGCACGAGGTGTCCCTCGCCCGCGTGCGTGCCGGGCGCGATCGCGCTCGCGCCCTTGCCGACGACTGCCGGTGTGTTCGGCATGACCCGCACCACGGGGGTGCCGTCGGGCAGCAGGCGCTCGTACGTCGCGAGCGGCACGCCCGCGGCGACGCTCACGACGAGCGTGCCGCCGCGCAGCCGGGGCGCGATCTCGGTGAGCACCGTGGCCACGACGTTCGGCTTGACCGCGAGCAGCACGACGTCGGCTCGTTCGGCGGCCTGGGCGTTCGACGATCCCGTGCTGACCGCGTACCGGCCCGCGAGCTCGGAGGCGCGCGCGGACGACTGTTCGGTCACCTCGACGCGGTGCGCGGGCCAGCCCCCCGTCAGGAGCGCCGACACGAGCGCCTCGCCCATGACGCCACCGCCCAGCACCGCGACGGCGGGCGTCGTTCCGCCGCGTGTCGTGTCGGCGGTCCGAGTCGTGTCCTGCTCGGTCATGTGCGCTCCCTCGTCGTCCGGCCTGAGCCCTGCGGCGAGCGTACCGACCGGACGGGGCCGACGAGCCGGTCGGGACGCGTCGGGCGGACAGTCGGGCTAGATGCCCGAGCTGCGCCGCACGACGATCTCCGGCGGGATGAGGCGGGGCGGCTCCTGAGGCTCGGCATGCGTCAGTGCGCGGCGCAGCACGTCGATCGCCAGCGCGCCGAGGCGGCCGAAGTCCTGGCGCACGGTCGTCAGCGGCGGCAGGTAGTGCGCGGAGCCGACCTCGTCGTCGAACCCGACGAGCGCGATGTCCTGGCCGACGCGCACGCCGGCGTCCGCGAAGGCGTGCTCGAGGCCGAGCGCGAGCTGGTCGTTCGCGGCGAAGATCGCGCTCGGCAGCCCGCTCTCGACGAGCGACCGGCCGACCGTGTAGCCCTCGTCGGCGGTCCAGCCCGCGACGAGCGGGGCGGGCGGGGTGAGGCCGGCGTTCTCGCACTCCTCGCGCCAGCCGGCGAGCCGGTCCTGCGCGTCGAACCAGTCCTGCGGGCCGGCGACGTGCAGCACGCGTTCGTGCCCGCGCGCGAGCAGGTGCCGCGTCGCGAGGCGGGCACCGAGGCGGTTGTCGACCCCGACCGTGAGCACGCCCTCGTGCGTGCGCAGCTCGGGTGCCGACGAGATGAGCACGACGGGCACGGGTACGTCGAGACCTTCGACGGCGCGCGCGACCTCGCGCGTCGGGGCGATCACGGCGAGCGCGTCGACGCCCTGGCTGAGGAAGTGCTCGACGGTCGTGCGCAGCGTGCGTGCGTCGAAGCCGCGCATCGTCGCGACCGACACGTACCAGCCGGCGACGCGGGCGGCCTCCTCGAACGCGACGAGCGTGCTCGTCGGGCCGTAGAGCGCGGACGCGGGCGTGACGACGCCGATCGTGTCGGTGCGACGCGTGACGAGCGCGCGGGCCGCGCTGTTGCGGCGGTACCCGAGCCGCGCGATCGACTCCAGCACGCGGTCGCGCGTCTCGGGGCGCACGCTCGGGTGGTCGTTGAGCACGCGGGAGACCGTCTGGTGGGAGACGCCGGCGTCGCGTGCGACGTCGCTCATCGCGGGCGGCCGTGCGCCCAGGTCGCTCGCCACAGTGTCACTCCCTGACCTCGTGGGGCCGGTGCGCCGTCCTCGGCGTCCTCGCCCGGTGCTCACGGTACGGCGGTCGTCGCCCCGGCCAGCCACCGAGCGACGGCGCGCCGTCCCGCGCGCACATGTTAGCGATCACAAGCGGATGTTCGTGGCGATGCCCGCGGGCTGACCGACGCGGCGCGGGAACGTCACGACGCGGTCGACGAGCGCAGCGCGAGCCGGCACGCGATGGTCTCGACCCCGTGCGCGGGCGTGCCCTCCATGGCCTCGAACAGTCGTGCCGCGGCGCGGCGTCCCAGCTCCTCGAGGTTCATGTCGACGCTCGTGAGCGGGGGTCGGGCGTTCGAGGCGAGGATCTCCCAGTTGTCGTGGCCCATGACGGCGACGTCGCGTGGGACGTCGCGGCCCGCCTCGCGCAGCGCGTCGAGGCAGCCCCGTGCGATCTGGTCGGACCCGCACAGGATCGCGTCGAGCTCGGGATGCTGGCTCAGCAGACCGCGCGTCGCACCGCGTCCCCACTCCTCGCTCCACGCGCCGAACAGCGCCTTGTCGCCGACGGGCTCGAGCCCCGCGGCGTGCAGCGCGTGCAGCGCGCCCGTCACGCGGTCCTTCGCGGCGCCGTAGCTCGGGTCGCCCGTGATGAGCGCGACGCGCGTGCGGCCGCACGCGAGCAGGTGCTCGATCGCGAGCTGCCCACCGCCGACGTTGTCGGTCACGATCGAGCAGTCCTGCGGGTCCTGGGACGGCGCGTACGCGTAGACGACGGGCACGGGCAGGTGGCCGAGCGAGGGTCGGGGGTCCGGCCGGGCGCCGACGATGATGAGCCCGTCGACGCGGCGTCCGAGCAGCGCCTGGAGATGGTGCTGCTCGCGGATCGAGTCGCCGCGCGCGTCGCACAGCAGCACGGACACCTTGCCCGAGCCGAACGCGTCCTCGGCGCCCATGAGCGTCGGGATCGAGAACCGGCCCTCGAGGTCGTGCGTCACCAGCCCGACCGTCCCGGACCGCCCCGACAGCAGGCTGCGCGCGAGCGAGTTCGGCGAGAAGCTCAGCTGCTCCGCCGCGGCCATGACCCTGCTGCGCGTCTCCGCACGGACCTGCGCGCGCCCGTTGAGCGCCTTGGACGCGGTCGCGATCGAGACGCCGGCGAGCCGGGCGACATCGGACAGCGTCGCGGTACGCCGTGCCTGAAAGCCTTCGTCGGCTGGTTTCGTGGCCGCGGGATCGTCGGGCTGGCCGGACTTCTCCGTCATGCGCTGATCGTAGCGACATCGAGCGGGACTGGACGGTCGGTGGGGGCTGTTGACGCGTGTGTGCGCGCCCCGCTAGATTCCAGAAAACCCTTTCGTAGATTTCGTCAGGTCGCGCGCTGCTCCCACGGGACAGGGCCTGCGACGAGCCCCGACGAGTCGCGCGAGAGGGCGCACATCGCCTGACACCCGTGCCGCCGACGAGGGCGGGACGCAACAGCTTCAACGTCGAACGCTGGGGAGAGGAATGTCAATGAGGAGCAACCTTCGCGGCCGCACCCGCCTGGTGGCCGGGATCGCGGTCGCGGGCATCGCGCTCGCGGGCCTGACGGCGTGCAGCAACGACGACGACAGCCCGTCGAGCGACGCCACCACCGCGGGCGGGGGTGGCGGATCGAGCGAGAGCCCGGGCGGTGACGGGGCGCCCGGGGTCGACGACGGCACCGAGCTGACGATGTGGACCCGCGCCCCGCTCGAGGCGCAGGCCACGCGACTCGTGGAGGCCTACAACGCGAGCCACGAGAACCAGGTCAAGCTCGAGATCATCCCGAACGACGACATGGAGTCGAAGGTCGGCGGCGCCGCGGGCAACGGCGAGCTGCCGGACCTGCTCGCGGGGGACGTCGTGCGCGTGCCGTACTGGGTCGACAACGGCCTGTTCGCCGACCTCACGGACAAGATCGACGCGCTGCCGTTCCGGGACGACATCTCGGGCGGCCACATCGACGCCGGGACCGCCGACGGCGTGGAGCACACGCTGCCGTTCGTGCAGGACATCTCGGTGATGGTCTGGAACAAGGACCTCTACCGTGCGGCGGGCCTCGACCCCGAGGCCGGGCCGACCACGTTCCAGGAGTTCGCGGACCAGGCGAAGGCCGTCGCGGCGCTCAAGAAGGACGGCGTGTCCGGCACCTACTACGGCGGCAACTGCGGTGGCTGCCTGGTGTTCACGTGGTTCCCGACGATCTGGGCGTCGGGCGACGAGGTCATCTCGGCCGACGGCACGCAGTCCCTGCTCGCGGGCGACGCCGCGAAGGCGATCTACGACACCTACGCCGACCTCAACCAGGCCGGCGCGGTCGGGACGGGCTCGAAGGAGGAGACCGGAGCGACCTGGGTCGCCCCCTTCCAGGAGGGCAAGACGGGCGTCATGCAGTACCCGCAGACCGCCGTCCAGGCCGCGACCGATGCCGGCATCGACGTCGGTGTCGGCCCGATCCCGGGCATCGACGGTGGGAGCTCCACGTTCCTCGGCGGTGACGCCATGGGCATCTCGAAGGACTCCGACAAGGTCGACCAGGCGTGGAACTTCCTCGCCTGGATGCTCTCCGACGACACGCAGCTCAACGTCGTCGCGAAGGCGGGTGACGTCGTCTCCCGCAACTCGCTCCTCGACAACGAGTTCACGAAGGGCGACGTCGCGGCGCAGGTCGCGGCGGAGGCGATCCCGAACGGCCGCACCCCGGTCGCGCCGTACTTCGCCGAGGCGTTCAACGCGTCCGGCAGCCCGTGGGTGACGCTCTTCCGCAACGCGACGTTCGAGCGGACGAACACGGTCGACGCGGACAACGACGCGATCACCGAGGTCCTCTCGCAGTGACCGCGCGGGGGTGGCGGTCGACCGGACCGCCACCCCCGGCAGTCGTCCCGCAGCCCGACCGACGCTGGAGCAGCACCCGTGACCCTGACCTCGTCGCCGCCCGCCCGGACGGCAGCCCCGCCGCCGACGCGCCGCGGCGCCCGCAGCCGCCGCAACCTGCGCGCCTGGGCGTACGCGAGCCCGACCGCCGCGCTCGTCCTCGTCTTCTTCGTCGTCCCGGTCGCGCTCGTGCTGTTCATGTCGGGCTCGGACTGGCCCCTGCTCGCGGGCAACCGCGGGGTCAACCTGCCGGACAACTACACCGACGTGGTCGACCACCGCCTGTTCTGGCCCGCGATCTGGTTCACGCTGAAGTACACGGTCGTCGCGACGGTGCTGCTCATCGGGCTCGGGCTGGGGCTCGCGTTCCTCGTGCAGGAGGCGAGCCGGTGGCGCGCCTTCCTGCGCACGACGTTCCTGCTCCCGACGGCGCTGGGCCTGGCATCGGCGTCGCTGCTGTTCTACGCGATGTACTCGCCGCAGGTCGGCCCGATCGCCCCGCTGCTCGACCGGCTCGGCGTCACCGACGGCGTGGTCTCGCCGCTCGGCACGCCGACGGGCGCGCTGTGGTCGACCGTGATCCTCATCGTCTGGCGGTTCGCGGGCTTCTACATGCTCCTGCTGCTCGTCGGCCTGCAGTCGATCCCCGGTGACGTCTACGAGGCGGCGCGGATCGACGGGGCGTCGAAGGGGCAGATCTTCCGCGGCATCACGCTGCCGCTCCTGCGACCGTCGCTCGCGCTCTCGACGATCATGTGCGTCACGGGCTCGCTGCTCGCGTTCGACCAGTTCTACATCCTGACCAAGGGCGGTCCCGACTCGTCGACCATGACCGTGGTCCAGCTCGTCTACAACCTCGCGTTCGAGTCCAAGCGCAACCTCGGCATGGCTGCCGCGCTGTCGGTGATCGTGCTGGTCGCGCTCGTCGTGATCAACGCCGCCCAGCTGCGTGCGCTGCGCGGGACGGACAGCGACACGCGCGCTGCGCGCGGGACCGGGGTGGCCCGATGACGCGCGTCGTGCGCGGGCTGACCCGCACCCCGTTCCACGTGCTCACGGGCGGCCTCGCCGTGATCTTCCTCTACCCGATCCTGTGGACGGCGATCAGCTCGGTGTCCCCGCAGCCCGGTTCGGCACAGGTGCACGGGTTCGGCTTCGGCAACTACGAGACGGTGATCCACTACCAGGCGGGGCTCTGGACCTACCTCGGCAACTCGCTCGTCATCAGCGGCACGGCGGTCGTCGTGACGCTGCTCGCGTCGACGTTCGGTGGGTACGCGTTCGCGCGGTTCACCTTCCCGGGCAAGGACGCGCTGTTCCTGCTGACGCTCGCGATCCTCATGGTCCCGTACGCGACGCTGCTCATCCCGCTCATGACGTGGCTCAAGACGATCGGTCTGAACAACACGCTCGTCGGCGTGGGTCTCGTGCTCGCGGTCTTCCAGCTGCCGTTCGCGACGTTCATGATGCGCATCTCGTTCGAGGCGGTCCCGCGCGAGCTCGAGGAGGCGGCGCTCGTCGACGGCTGCGGCTCGTTCGGCGCGCTGCACCGCGTCCTGCTGCACGCGGTCAAGCCGGGTCTCATCACGGTCGGCCTGTTCGCGTTCCTGGCCGCGTGGAACGACTTCATGGTGCCGTTGTTCCTCGTCGGCGGCGAGAACCAGCCCCTGCCGCTCGCGATGGTCAACATGCGCCAGCAGGTCATGGGCGTCATCGACTACGGCGCGACGCAGGCGGGTGTCGTGATCCTCACGGTGCCGTGCGTCGTGCTGTTCCTGGTGCTCCAGCGCCACTACGTGAACGGCTTCATGTCCGGGGCGCTGAAGGGATGACGAACCCCATGACGACGACCAGCACCGTCGCGCCCGCAGTGCCGACCACGGGACGCCTGCGCCCGCTCGGGCTCGACGAGGTGACGATCACGGGCGGCTTCTGGGCCGACCGGCAGCACGTCAACGCGACCGCGACGATCGACCACTGCGACCACTGGGAGCAGCGCGTCGGCTGGATCGGCAACTTCGCGGCCGCGCTCGACGGCACGGTCGCGAGCACGCGCACGGGCCGCGAGTTCTCCGACTCGGACGTGTACAAGCTCGTCGAGGCGATGGCGTGGGAGGTCGCGCGCACGGGCGACGAGCGCCTCGACGCCCGCATCGACGAGCTCGCGCGGCTGTTCGAGCGCGTGCAGGAGCCCGACGGCTACCTCTCGACGCGCTACGGCCGGCCCGGTCAGGAGCCGCGGTACAGCGACCTCGCGTGGGGGCACGAGCTGTACTGCTACGGCCACCTCATCCAGGCCGCGGTCGCGCGCCTGCGCTCGGGCCGCCACGACACGCTCGTGCGCGTCGCGCTGCGTGCCGCGGACCACGTGTGTGCGACGTTCGGTCCCGACGGCATCGCGTCGGTGTGCGGTCACGCGGAGATCGAGGTCGCGCTCGTGGAGCTGTTCCGCGCGACGGGTGTGCGGCGCTACCTCGACCAGGCCGCGCTGTTCGTCGAGCGGCGCGGGACGGGCACGCTCCCGGACATCGAGTTCGGCCGGTCCTACTACCAGGACGACGTGCCCGTGCGGCAGGCCACGGTGCTGCGCGGGCACGCGGTCCGTGCGCTGTACCTGACGGCGGGGGTCGTCGACGTCGCGGTCGAGACGGGTGACGACGAGCTGCTCGAGGCGGCCCGCACGCAGTACGCGGCGACGCTCGCACGCCGCACGTACCTCACGGGCGGCATGGGTTCGCACCACCAGGACGAGGCGTTCGGCGACGACTTCGAGCTCCCGCCCGACCGGTCGTACTGCGAGACGTGCGCGGGCGTCGCGTCGGTCATGGTCGCGTGGCGCCTGGCGCTCGCGACGGGCGACCTCGCGTACGGCGACGTCGTGGAGCGCACGCTCTTCAACGTCGTGGCGGCCTCGCCCGCGGCGGACGGTCGCGCGTTCTTCTACACGAACCCGCTGCACAAGCGCGTTCCCGGGCAGGAGGCGGCGGCGGACGAGGTCAGCCCGCGCGCGCTCGCGCGCCTGCGGGCGCCGTGGTTCGAGGTCTCGTGCTGCCCGACGAACGTCGCGCGGACGTTCGCCGCGCTCGCGGGCTACGTCGCGACCGCGACCGACGACGGCGTGCAGCTCCACCAGCTCGTGCCGGCGACGGTCGAGACGCACGTGGCGGGAGGCGTGGTGCGGCTCGAGGTGGCCACGCGCTACCCCGACGACGGCGCGGTCGTCGTGCGGGTGCTCGAGGCGCCCGACGCGCACTGGTCGCTCACGCTCCGCGTGCCGACGTGGGCGCGCGAGGGCGCGACGCTCGACGGGCGGCCCGTCGACGGCGCGGCAGCCGTCGCGCGCGGTCTGCGTGCGGGCGACGAGGTGCGCCTCGAGCTGCCGGTCGGGGTCCGCACGACGTACCCCGACGCGCGCATCGACGCGGTGCGCGGGTGCGTCGCGTTCGAGCGCGGGCCGCTGGTGCTGTGCCTCGAGTCGGCCGACCTGCCGGTCGGGCTCGAGGTGGACGACGTCGAGCTCGCGCATCCCGTGGCGCGGGACGAGGGAGGGCGTCCGGTCGTCGGGCTGCGTCGAGTCGTCCACGACGCGTCCGCCTGGCCGTACGCGGGCCCGGCCGCGGTCCCCGGCGTGGTCGGCGCCGGGGACGCGGCGGGGTCGCTGGTCGCCGCGCTCGTGCCGTACCACGCGTGGGCGAACCGGGGTCCGTCGACGATGCGGGTGTGGATCCCGCGCGGCGTGCCCGAGGGTGCGCTCACGCACCCGGGCTGACGGCCCGCGGGCACGTCGGCGACGCCCCGAGGTGTACGCGGACGATTGTGAGCGTTAACATCTGTCCAGGCCCTCACGGCGAGGGCATCCAGACGGCGACGTGCGAAGGGGCGCGATGACCGAGAACGAGGCGCCCGCGGGCGCCGAGCGCAGCGACCGGGTCCGGCAGGACATCCTCGCGGGACGCACCGCGCTGGGCATCGAGCTGGGCTCGACGCGCATCAAGGCGGTGCTGATCGGTGCGGACCACGCGCCCGTCGCGAGCGGCAGTCACGACTGGGAGAACCAGCTCGTCGACCGACGCTGGACGTACGCGCTCGACGACGTCTGGTCCGGGCTGCAGTCCGCGTACGCCGCACTCGTCGCGGACGTCGAGGAGCGCCACGGCGTGCGCCCGACGACGTTCGGGGCGCTCGGCGTGTCCGCGATGATGCACGGCTATCTCGCGTTCGACGCGTCCGACGAGCTCCTGGTCCCGTTCCGCACGTGGCGCAACACCAGCACCGGCCCGGCGGCCGCCGAGCTCTCGGCCCTGTTCGGCCACAACATCCCGCTGCGCTGGTCGGTCGCGCACCTCTACCAGGCGATGCTCGACGGCGAGGAGCACGTACCGCACGTCGCGCACGTGACCACGCTCGCGGGCTACGTGCACTGGCGGCTCACCGGTGAGCAGGTGCTCGGCATCGGCGACGCGTCCGGCATGTTCCCGATCGACACCGCGACGCGCACCTACGACGCGCGCATGCTCGACCAGCTCGACGCGCTCGTCGCGGGTCGAGCGGGTGCGCCGACGCGGCCCGTCGTCGAGCTGTTGCCGGCCGTGCGGCTCGCCGGCCAGGAGGCCGGGCGGCTCACCGCGCAGGGCGCGGCCCTGCTCGACCCGACGGGCACGCTGCAGCCGGGTGTGCCGCTGTGCCCGCCCGAGGGCGACGCGGGCACGGGGATGGTCGCGACCGCATCGGTCGCGCCGCGCACGGCCAACATCTCGGTGGGCACGTCGATCTTCGCGATGGTCGTGCTCGAGCAGCCGCTGACCGCGGTGCACGACGAGCTCGACCTCGTCACGACGCCCGCGGGCGACCTCGTCGCGATGGTGCACTGCAACAACGGCGCGAGCGAGCTCAACGAGTGGGCGGGCGTGTTCGGCGAGTTCGCCGCGGCCCTCGGCCACCCGAGCAGCCCCGACGCGGTGTTCGCGGCGCTGCTCGGCGCCGCGCTGCAGGGGCCGCCGGACGGGGGCGGGCTGCTCGCCTACAACTACCTGTCCGGCGAGCCCGTGACCGGTCTGACCGAGGGCCGCCCGCTGTTCGTGCGCACGCCCGACAGCGACCTGAGCCTCGCGGGCTTCGTGCGCACGCAGGTCTACGGCGCGTTCGGGACGCTGAGCCTCGGCATGCGCGTGCTCGCCGCCGAGGGTGTCGAGGTCGACACGATGTTCGCGCACGGCGGCCTGTTCCGGACCGCGGGCGTCGCGCAGCGGCTGCTCGCCGCCGCGGTCGACGCCCCCGTCGCGGTCGGCGGCGCGGCGGGCGAGGGCGGCGCGTGGGGCATCGCGGTGCTGGCCGCGTATCTCGTCGGGAACGACGGCCAGGACCTCGGCACGTACCTCACCGATCGCGTCTTCGCGGACGCCCGGCTCGACGTCGTCGAGCCCGACCCCGACGACGTGCGCGGGTACCGCGCCTACCTGCACCGGTACGAGGCGGGGCTCGCGATCGAGCACGCCGCCACGCAGGCGATCTGACGACCCGACGAAGGGGAGGGCGAGCAATGACGACGACCCTGGCCGACTACCCGGTCGGCGTGCAGGACCAGGTCGCGCACACGCGCGAGGTCGTGGCGCGGCTGCACGCCGAGCTGCCCCGGTGGGGGCTCGTGGTGTGGACCGCGGGCAACGTCTCGCAGCGCGTGGTCGTCGACCCCGCAGGGCCGTCCGAGCGCGACCTGCTGGTCATCAAGCCGTCGGGCGTGACGTACGACGAGCTGACGCCCGAGGCGATGGTCGTGTGCGACCTCGCGGGCCGGCTCGTCGACGGCGACCGCTCGCCCTCGTCGGACACCGCGGCGCACGCGTACGTCTACACGCACCTGCCCGAGGTCGGCGGCGTGGTGCACACGCACTCGACGTACGCGACCGCGTGGGCCGCGCGCGCCGAGCCCGTGCCGTGCGTGCTGACGATGATGGCCGACGAGTTCGGCGGCGACATCCCCGTCGGCCCGTTCGCGCTCATCGGCGACGACTCGATCGGCCGCGGCATCGTCGAGACGCTGCGCGGCTCGCGCAGCCCCGCGGTGCTCATGCGCAACCACGGCCCGTTCACGATCGGGCGGGACGCGAAGGCGGCCGTCAAGGCGGCCGTCATGGTCGAGGAGGTCGCGCGGACGGTGCACGTCTCGCGCCAGCTGGGGGAACCGCTGCGGATCGAGCAGCACCACGTCGACTCGCTGTACGCGAGGTACCAGAACGTCTACGGCCAGAGCAGCGACGCCGCGGCCACCACCGAGGAGGAGCGACCGTGACCAAGCCGTACGCCGACCGTGAGGTCTGGTTCTTCACCGGGAGCCAGGACCTGTACGGCGAGGACACCCTGCGCCAGGTGGCCGAGCAGTCCCAGGAGGTCGTGCGCACGCTCGACGCGAGCCCGGACGTGCCCGTCAGCATCGTCTGGAAGCCGGTCCTCACGGACTCCGAGTCGATCCGGCGCGCGATGCTCGACGCCAACAGCGACGACCGCGTGCTCGGCGTCATCACGTGGATGCACACGTTCAGCCCCGCGAAGATGTGGATCCACGGGCTGTCGGTGCTCGACAAGCCGCTGCTGCACCTGCACACGCAGGCGAACGTCGAGCTCCCGTGGGACACGATCGACTTCGACTTCATGAACCTCAACCAGGCCGCGCACGGCGACCGCGAGTACGGGTACATCGCCGCGCGCCTGGGCGTCCCGCGGACGACCGTGTCGGGCCACGCGAGCAACCCGGCGGTCGCGCGGCGCGTCGGCACGTGGGTGCGGGCCGCGGCCGGCCGGGCGGCCACGCAGGCGCTGCGGCTCGCGCGGTTCGGCGACAACATGCGCAACGTCGCGGTCACCGAGGGGGACAAGACCGAGGCCGAGGTGCGCTTCGGCGTCTCCGTGAACACGTGGGGCGTCAACGACCTCGTCGCCGCGGTCGCGCAGGTCGCGGACGCCGACGTCGACGCCCTGGTGCGCGAGTACGAGGACCTGTACGACGTCGTTCCCGAGCTGCGGGCGGGCGGTGAGCGGCACGAGTCGCTGCGGTACGCGGCACGTCAGGAGATCGCGCTCGAGACGCTCCTGACGTCGCTGGGCGCGAAGGCGTTCACGACGAGCTTCGAGGACCTGGGCGACCTGCGCCAGCTCCCGGGCATCGCCGTGCAGCGGCTCATGGGCAAGGGCTACGGCTTCGGTGCGGAGGGCGACTGGAAGACCGCGGTCCTCGTGCGCGCCGCGAAGGTCATGGGCGAGGGGCTGCCGGGCGGTGCGTCGCTCATGGAGGACTACACCTACGACCTGACGCCGGGCGACGAGCTCATCCTGGGCGCGCACATGCTCGAGGTCTGCCCCTCGCTGACGACCTCGACGCCGCGCGTCGAGATCCACCCGCTCGGCATCGGCGGCAAGGAGGACCCGGTCCGCATGGTGTTCGACGCCGACCCGGGCGAGGGCGTCGTCGTCGCGCTGTCCGACATGCGCGAGCGGTTCCGGCTCACGGCGAACGTCGTGGACGTCGTCCCGCCGCGCGCGTCGCTCCCGCACCTTCCGGTCGCGCGTGCGGTGTGGAAGCCGCGCCCCGACTTCACGACGAGCACCGAGTCCTGGCTCACCGCCGGCGGCGCGCACCACACGGTGCTGTCGACGGCCGTCGGTGTCGAGGCGTTCGAGATCTTCGCCGAGCTCGCGGGCACCGAGCTGCTCGTGATCGACGAGACCACGACCCGGCGCGGCTTCCGCGACCAGGTCCGCTGGAACCAGGCGTACCACCGCCTGGCGCAGGGCTTCTGAGTCGACCCACCTGGACCCTGGGTCCCGACGATCCTGCCCCGAGGCCCCGGCCGCGCTCCCCACGCGCGGCCGGGGCCTCGGCCGTCCAGGCGGGGGCGTGCGCGGGCCGGTGTGGGTGCGGTCACAGGTTCGTAACGGAATGGCCACAGGGGTGGGGCGGGTGGGGTGTGAACGCTAACATCGCCAAGTGAACGCTCACATCGGGCATCGGCGCACGGGAGCGCCGGTCCGGTGAGGTTGCGGTGGCGGCACACAGACGTGTCGACGCGCTGGTTTCTCGAGGAGGAGAAAGCATGGTCAGCAACAAGTTCCGGGCCCGCGGGATCGCGGCGTCGGTGGCGGTCCTCGCGCTGGGCCTCGCGGCCTGCAGCAGCTCGGACGACGGCGACAAGGGCGCGTCGGGTGACGGCGGCGGCGACCTGATCTCGGTCGGGTTCTCGCAGCTCGGTGCGGAGTCGGGCTGGCGCACGGCCAACACGGAGTCGGTCAAGGCGTCGCTCACCAAGGAGAACGGGATCGACCTCACGTTCGCCGATGCGCAGCAGAAGCAGGAGAACCAGATCAAGGCGCTGCGCGACTTCATCGACCAGGGTGTCGACGTCATCGCGTTCTCGCCGGTCGTCGAGACCGGGTGGGACGAGGTCCTGCAGGAGATCAAGGACGCCGACATCCCCGTCGTGCTCGTCGACCGCACGGTCGACACGACCGTCGAGGACCCGTACGTCACCTGGATCGGTGCCGACTTCCACAAGGAGGGCGTGACCGCGGGCGAGTGGGTCAAGGCGAACTACCCCGACGCCAAGATCTTCGAGATGCAGGGCACGCTCGGCTCGGGCGCCCAGGTCGACCGTGAGGCCGGCTTCGACGAGACCGTCGGCGCCGACCACATCATCGGTAAGGCGTCGGGCAACTTCACGCGCGCCGAGGGCAAGGCGGCCATGGAGGCGGCGCTGCAGGCGTACCCGGACATGAACGTCCTGTTCGCGCACAACGACGACATGGGCCTCGGTGCGATCGAGGCGATCACGGCCGCGGGCAAGGTCCCGGGCAAGGACATCGCGATCGTCACGGTCGACGGCGTGCGCGACGGCCTGCAGGCCCTCGTCGACAAGAAGTTCAACTACGTCGTCGAGTGCAACCCGGTGTTCGGCGACCAGATCGTCGACGCGATCAAGAAGGTCCACAACGGCGAGGACGTCCCGAAGGAGACCATCGTCGTCGACAAGGCGTTCGACCAGTCGATCACGCAGGCCGACGTCGACGCTCGCAAGTACTGACCGAGCCCGACCCGGCCCGGGACGCTGACGCGGCCCGCGGACCGGTGATATGACAGCCGTGCGGCGGGGCCGCTCGCCCCGCCGCACGGCTGTCCCTGCCACGCAGGAGCTGCAACGAAGCAGTCGCTGCGCCCGTGTCCGGCGGGCGCGGCCGTACCAGGACGGATGACCCACGATGTCCCTCACGTCCGACTCCGCCGCCGTCGTCCAGATGCGAGGCATCACGATCGAGTTCCCGGGTGTCCGGGCGCTCGACGGTGTCGACCTCGCGCTGCGACCGGGCGAGGTCCACGCGCTCATGGGCGAGAACGGTGCCGGCAAGTCGACCCTCATCAAGGCGCTCACGGGGGTCTACGAGATCGACGCGGGCGAGATCCGCGTCGCGGGCGCCGCGCACCGGTTCGGCTCGACCGCGCAGGCCCAGGCCGCCGGGATCGCCACGGTGTACCAGGAGGTCAATCTCTGCGGGAACCTCTCGGTCGCCGAGAACGTCATGCTCGGCCACGAGGTGCGTGTCGGCCCCTTCATCAACTGGCCCGCCACGCGGCGCAAGGCCAAGGAGCACCTCGCCCGGCTCAACCTCGACATCGACCCGTCGTCACCGCTGTCGTCGCACTCCATCGCGGTGCAGCAGCTGTGCTCGATCGCGCGCGCGATGGTCGTGGAGGCCAAGGTCCTCATCCTTGACGAGCCGACGTCGAGCCTCGACAAGGCCGAGGTCGCCGAGCTGTTCGCGGTCGTGCGGCAGCTGCGCGACGCGGGTGTCGCGATCCTGTTCGTGTCGCACTTCCTCGAGCAGATCTACGAGATCTCCGACCGCATGACGATCCTGCGCAACGGCAGGTTCGTGGGTGAGTACCTCACGGCGGAGCTGCCGCGCATCGAGCTGATCTCGAAGATGCTCGGCCGCGCGTCCGACGAGCTCGCCGCGATCGAGGCGGGTGCGCAGCGCGGCGCGGCCGCCGCGGACCACGGCGCCCCGCTGCTGTCCGCGATCGGCCTCGGGCGCGAGGGGTCGATCGAGCCGGTCGACCTCGAGGTCCACGAGGGCGAGATCGTCGGGTTCGCCGGGCTGCTCGGCTCGGGTCGTACCGAGCTCGCGCGGCTGCTGTACGGCGCCGACCGGTCCGACGAGGGCGAGCTCGTGACGTTCGGGCGTCCGGTGCACTCCGCGAGCCCGCTGCACTCGCTCCAGCAGGGCGTCGCGTACTCGACCGAGGACCGCAAGAAGGAAGGCATCATCGGGGACCTCTCGGTCCGCGACAACATCGCGCTCGCGATCCAGGCGAACCGCGGGATCTGGCGCCGCATCCCCGCGAAGGAGCTCGACGAGGTCGTCGCGCACTACATGACGGCGCTCAACATCCAGCCGCCGAACCCGCACATGCTCATCAAGAACCTGTCGGGCGGCAACCAGCAGAAGGTGCTGCTCGCGCGCTGGCTCGCGACGTCGCCGCGGCTCATCATCCTCGACGAGCCCACGCGCGGCATTGACATCGGCGCGAAGGCCGAGATCCAGCGGCTCGTCGTCGAGCTCGCAGCGCAGGGCATGGGCGTCGTGTTCATCTCCTCCGAGCTGGAGGAGGTCCTGCGGCTGTCGCACCGGCTCGTCGTGCTGCGCGACCGCGAGAAGGTCGGTGAGCTCGTCAACGGGCCCGACGTCACGTCCTCGACCGTCCTCGAGACCATCGCCGCGAGCGGGAGTGATGCAGCATGACCGGCACCTCGACCCAGGCACCCACCGCCCCGCGGACCTCGTCGGGCACCGCCTGGCTCGGCCGCGTCGCGCGCCACCACCTGTTCTGGCCCGTCGTCGCGCTCGTCGCGCTGTGGATCGCGTGCGGGATCGTGAGCCCCGGGTTCCTCGACGTCTCGATCGTCGACGGGCACCTGTTCGGGCAGCTCGTCGACATCGCGCGCAACTCCGTGACCTTCCTCCTGCTCGCGCTGGGCATGTGCCTCGTGATCGCGACGGGCGGCATCGACCTGTCGGTCGGCGCGGTCATGGCCATCGCGCTGTCCGTGTCGCTGACGTTCATCGACGGCTCGGGCAACGGCGAGAGCACGGGCGTCGCGCTCACCGCGATCGCGCTCGGGCTCGCGGTCGCCGCCCTCGTCGGCGCGTTCAACGGGTTCCTCGTCGCCGGGCTCGGCATCCAGCCGTTCATCGCGACGATGATCATCCTGGTCGCCGGGCGCGGCATCGCGCTCGCGTTCACGGGCGGGCAGATCACGACGACGCACTCGGCGCCGTTCAAGGCGATCGGCTCGGGCTTCGTGCTCGGGGTCCCGACGCCGCTCGTGATCGGCGCGGCCGTGTTCGCGGTCGTGGCGCTCGTGGTGCGCCGCACGGCGCTCGGCATGCTGCTCGAGTCGATCGGCATCAACCGCACCGCGAGCCACATGGCGGGTGTCCGCTCGCGCAACATCACCTGGCTCGTCTACGTCATCTGCGGCGTCCTCGCGGGCCTCGCAGGCCTCGTCTACGGTGCGCCGACCATGGCGGCCGACGCCAACAACATCGGCCAGCTCATGGAGCTCAACGCGATCATGGCGGTCGTCATCGGCGGCACGAAGCTCGAGGGCGGCAGGTTCTCGCTCGCGGGCACGATCGTCGGCGCGCTCATCCTCACGACGCTCGACCGCGCGGTGATCATCTTCCACCTGCCGTCGGAGTCGAAGGACCTGTTCAAGGCGATCGTCGTGATCGCGATCTGCATCGCGGGCTCGGAGCGGCTGCGCGAGTCGGTCCGGCTGCGCCGGGTGCCGCGGCTGCCGGGCACGACCACGGGGAAGAGCGCCGCGTCGACGGCGAGGACGGAGGTGACGGCGTGACCGCGCAGACCCTGTCGGAGCAGGTCCCGACGAAGAAGCCCGCGCCCTCGGGGTCGTCCGCCTGGTGGCGGCGGCTGCTCGACCGGCGCTACCTGCCGACGGCCGGCACGCTCGCCGCGCTCGTCGTGCTGCTGATCGTCGGTCAGCTGCGCTACAGCACGGACAGCCGCGACTTCATCACGATGCGGCTGTTCTCGAACCTGTTCATCGACAACTCGTACCTGCTCGTCCTGGCGATCGGCATGACGTTCGTCATCATCTCGGGCGGCATCGACCTGTCGGTCGGCGGCGTGGTCGCGCTCGTCGGGCTCGTGGTCGCGAAGCTGCTGCTCGCGGGTGTCCCGCTGCCGCTCGTGCTCGTCGTGGGCGTGCTCGTCGGGACCGCGGTGGGCGCGCTGATCGGCGTCATGGTCCAGTACTTCCGGATCCAACCGTTCATCGCGTCGCTCGCCGGGCTGTTCCTCGCGCGCGGTCTCGCGAACCTCATCGGTACGACCGCGATCGGCATCAAGGACGAGGGCTTCGCGTCGCTCGCGTCGTGGAAGATCAAGTTCGGCGTCAAGCCCGACATCTGGTACGTCAACCTGTCGATGATCGTCGCGTTCGTCGTACTGCTGGTCGCGATCTACCTGCTGCACTACACGCGCTTCGGGCGCACGGTCTACGGCCTCGGCGCGGGCGACGGCGGTCAGGCGGCGGGCCTCATGGGGCTGCGGCCGGGGATGACGAAGATGTGGGTCTACGTCATCTCGGGGACGTTCGCGGGCGTCGGCGGCATCCTGTTCGCGCTCTACACCAAGTCGGGCTACAACCTGTCCGGCGTGGGCATGGAGCTCGACGCGATCGCGTCGGTCGTCATCGGCGGCGCGCTGCTCACGGGTGGCGTCGGCTACGTGCTCGGCACGCTCGCGGGCGTGACGCTCTACGGGCTCATCCTCGTGATCTGCAACCGCGAGGGCCTCGAGCCGTGGTGGAACCGCATCCTGATCGGGGCGATCCTGCTCGGGTTCGTGCTGCTGCAGCGGGTGCTCGTCGCCAAGCGCAGGTAGGGACTCGCCCGGCACTTTGTTCAGGCGCAGAAGAAAGCGTGGTTGGATGGGCCCATGCTCGTCCACCTGCGCGCCAGCGGCGTGAGCCTGCTCCTCGAGTCCGACGACCGCCTGCCTGCCGTCCTGCACTGGGGACGCGACCTCGGCGAGCTCGACGACACCGCGCTCGCCGAGGTCGCGACCGGGTCGCGGCCCCCGCTCGCGGGCGCGCAGGTCGATGCCCCGGTGCCCGCGTCCGTGCTCCCGGGCCAGGCCGACGCCTGGCTCGGGACGCCGGGCGTCGCGGGCCACCGCGACGGGCAGGCCTGGTCGCCGGCGTTCGTCGTGCGCGCGACGCGCGTCGCGGTGCCGAGCGAGCCGTCGGGCACGGGTGGCGGACGTGTCGTCGTCGAGGCGTCCGACGAGCACGCGCAGCTCGACCTCGAGCTCGAGCTCGAGCTCACGCCGCAGGGCGTCGTGCGGACCCGCGCGACGCTCACCAACGTCGGCGGCTCGGTCTACACGCTCGACGCGCTGCACCTCGCGCTCCCCGTCCCCGCGCACGCCGCGCAGGTCGTCGACCTCGCGGGCCGCTGGGCCAAGGAGCGCACGCCGCAGCAGCACGCGTTCACGGTCGGGACGCACGTGCGCGAGGGACGTCGCGGCCGCACGGGCGCCGACGCGACGCTCGTGCTCGTCGCAGCCGAGCAGGGCGCCGGGTTCCGCGGCGGCGAGTCGTGGGGCGTGCACGTCGCATGGTCCGGCAACCACCGCACGCAGGCCGAGCTCACGCCCGACGGCACGCGACTGATCGGCGGCGGCGAGCTCCTGCTCCCGGGCGAGGTCCGGCTCGAGGCAGGGTCGTCGTACACGTCGCCGTGGCTCTACGGCACGTACGGCGACGGCTACGACGAGCTCGCCGGCCGGTTCCACGCGCTCCTGCGCGCCCGTCCGCACCACCCGAGCACCCCGCGGCCCGTCACGCTCAACGTGTGGGAGGCCGTCTACTTCGATCACCGGCTGCCGCGCCTGCTCGAGCTCGCGGACCTCGCAGCGTCCGTCGGCGTCGAGCGGTTCGTGCTCGACGACGGCTGGTTCCGCGGCCGTCGCGACGAGACCGCGGGCCTGGGCGACTGGTTCGTCGACGAGGGAGTGTGGCCCGACGGGCTCGCGCCGCTCGTCGAGCACGTGCACGGCCTCGGCATGCAGTTCGGGCTGTGGTTCGAGCCCGAGATGGTCAACCCGGTGTCCGACCTCGCGCGTGAGCACCCCGAGTGGATCCTGCAGGTACCGGGCCGCACGCCGCCGCTCGCACGCCACCAGCAGGTGCTCGACGTCGCGCGCCCCGAGGTGTCCGCCTACCTGCGCGAACGCGTCGTGACCCTCGTCCGCGACCTGGGCGTCGACTACGTCAAGTGGGACCACAACCGCGACCTGATCGAGGCCGGCGGCCCGCACGGGGCGCCGGGCGTGCACGCGCAGACCGCGGCCGTCTACGCGCTGTTCGACGCGATCCGCGCCGACTGCCCCGACCTCGAGATCGAGTCGTGCTCGTCGGGCGGTGCGCGCGTCGACCTCGGGATCCTCGAGCGCACCGACCGCGTGTGGGCGTCCGACTGCATCGACGCGCACGAACGTCAGGAGATCCAGCGCTGGACCGCGCAGCTCCTGCCGCCCGAGCTCGTCGGCTCGCACGTCGGCGCGCACCGCGCGCACACCACCGGACGCGTGCTGGACCTCTCGTTCCGCGCGACGACCGCGCTGTTCGGGTCGTTCGGCATCGAGTGGGACCTCGCGGCGGCGTCCGACGACGAGCGCGCCGAGCTCGCCGCGTGGATCGCGCTCTACAAGACCGAGCGCGGGCTGCTGCACACGGGAGCCACCGTGCGCGACGAGGCGCCCGCCGCCGGGCTGTGGCTGCACGGAGTCGTCGCGCAGGACCGCTCGCGCGCGCTGTACGCGCTCGTGCAGCGCGAACGCCCCGCGACCTGGCCGCCCGGACGCGTGCGCCTGCCCGGGCTCGACCCCGACGCCACGTACGAGGTCGCCCCGCACGGGCCGTTCGCACCCCACAACGCGTGGGACCGCCCCGCGTGGTGGGCGCAGCCCGTGCGCCTCACCGGGCACGTGCTCGCGACCGTCGGCGTGCAGGCACCTGCGGTCGAGGTCGACCACGCCGCGCTCGTGAGCGTCACGCGGGTCGCGTAGCGCGGGAGCCGCGTGCAGTCGACTGGTCGGCACGCCGTTGTGCCCACCAGCCGACATCCCGTGCGCGTCAGCGGGTGGCGTCCAGACGCGCGAGCTCGGTGGCCACGTCGAACGTGGCCGGGGGCCAACCCAGGTCGAGGTCGAGCAGCGCCCGCAGGAGCAGCACGCTCACGGCGAGCCGCGCGTACCACTTGCGGTCCGCCGGCACGAGGTACCACGGCGCGTGGGCGTCGCCCCAGTCGTACGACGAGCGTGCGAGCACCTCGTCGTACGCCGCCTCGTACGCAGGCCGGGCGAGACGCACGTCGACGTCGCCGGGGGAGTATTTCCAGTGCTTGTCGGGGCGTTCGAGCCGCTCGTGCAGGCGGTCGTACTGCTCGTCCTTCGAGACCCACAGCGCGACCTTCACGATCGTCGTGCCGCCCTCGACGAGCTCGCGCTCGAACCGTTCGATCGCCGCGAACCGCGCTGCGAGCTCGTCGGGACCGATCGTGCCCGCGACCGCCGGGACCAGGACGTCCTCGTAGTGCGACCGGTCGAACAGACCGATCCGCCCCGCGGGCGGCAGCGCCGCGCGCACACGCCACAGGAAGTCGTGCTCGAGCTCCTCGGGCGTCGGGCGGCCGAACGACCGCAGCGCGACACCCTGCGGGTCGACGAGCCCCAGCACGTGGCGCGCGATGCCACCCTTGCCCGCCGTGTCCAGGCCCTGCAGCACGACGAGCACCGACCGTGACCCGCCCGTGCGGCCGTCCGCGAAGAGGCGCTCCTGCAGCTCGGAGAGCCGGTCGCCGACCCGGTCGAGTGCATCCTCGCCGTCGTCGCGGTCGCCGTCGTAGCCGGGCGTGCTGCCCGCGTCGAGCCTCGCGACCCGGGTGCCGGCGCCCGCTCGCAGAGCGTCGGCGAAGCGGTCGAGTCGGACGCGCAGCTCGTCGTCGGACAGGCCCTTGGCCACGTGCCGCACCGCCTCTCGTCGTCGAGCGCTCGTCGTCGGCACGCCCGCGTGCCCGCCCGGATGCTAGCCGGAGCCGGGCGCCGGGGCACCACCGCACGGCCGAAGGTCCCGCAATCGGCCGATGGCGTCGTTGCCGCGTCGGCCGTGCGTTCAGGGGCTGACGAGGTGGGTGCGGCGTTCGATGAGCTCGAACGGCTGCGTGAGGGACGTGGTCGTGGCGGTGCCCTGCACGTCGTGCCAGATCCCGGGCGGGTCGTCGTCCAACCGGTAACGGCCCCGCCAGGTCGTGGTCAGGCTGATCTGCATCGGACCCGTCACGTCGTACACGTGATACAGCTCGAACCCGGGGTAGGGGTGCCCCTTGCTGCGGGTCACCAGCGGGTCCGACCCGTCACCGAAGTCCCACGAGTACCGCACCGGGGTGACCTCGATGTCGAACCCGAACCCCAGCACATCCGTACGCAACCGCTGCACGTCGGCCTCGGTGTAGACGATCGTCTCCTTGTTCACCAGGACCTCGCCGCCCTCGGGCTGGGAGTGCGCCACCGGTGGCGGGATCACGACCTGCCGGAAGTCCTCCTGCGTCACCACCCTCCGCAGCGACTCGGGACAGTGCCAGCCCACCTGCAGCAACCACGTCTGCGTCCCCCGCAGACGCCGCCACAACGGCTGCAACGCCTCCCCCGACTCGCACACCGGCGGCGTGTCGAACAGCACCCCGTTGCTCGCACACGTGTCACTGACCGACCGCTCGATCACGGGGTACTTCGCCCAGCACAAGTTCCGCCGCAGCCACTCATACGGACTGGCCGGAGCCCGCGAGTCGTGCACGAACTGCGCCGTGGCCGTCTTCGCACGGGCCTCGACGCTGCTTCCGTGCAGGGTCGTCTCCTGGTCGAACTCATCCGCCCAGGCGGTCGATGGGATTCCGGTGAGGATCATGAGGACGAGGAGCGAGCTCACTGTCCATCGCGTCCGGCTCATGACGGATTCCTACTGACCCCGCCGATCATCCAGTGGCTACCTTCTCGCAGGACATCCACCTCGACGGTGGCATGGTCGCCGCCATCACCCTCCGCGACTGTCGTCCCGTCCCTGTCGGTCTCCCGAGACCAGTCCTGGGAGTAGACCACCGTGACGATGTAGTAGTCGTCGGCGAACACACGCTCGCTCGCGTCGTGGACGATCATCGCGCCGCGCTCGGTACGCACGTGGTCGTCGATGTAGCCGCGGATCTTCGAAAGGTTCTTGCTGCAGAACGCGCACTGCGGGTGGGACAGTTCCTCGAACGCTGTCGTGTCGTGCGTGACGAACATGTACGGGTACAGCAGCATGAAGTAGCGGGCGATCTGCTGCGCCTCGTCACCGCTGATGTGCTCCTTGTCGAGTGCCGCCGGGCGCGGCGGTGGGACGGTCAGGTCGATCCCGGAGAAGTCGAGGCCGGACTCCGACGTCGGTGTCGGGCTCGGGGTCGGCGTCGGGCTGGGCGTGGGGCCCGGCGTGTCGGTCAGCGTCGCGATCGGGGCGGGCTCGGCGTGACCGGAGTCGGTGCACGCCGCGACGCCCACGAGCACCAGGACAGCACCGATCCCGGCGACGGCACGCACAGCACGGTTCAGAGGCATGCCGGGAAGGTACCCACAACGGACACGCGTCGGAGGGGGCGTCCCGTCAGGGTGTGGACAACCGTCCGACGAGCGCACGCGGTCGGGCGCTCACGGGCGGTTCACGGACGGGCGGCGAAGCGCTCCAGCAGGTCGGCGTGGCCCGAGACGATGATGATGTCGTTCTGCGAGATGCGCGTCTCGGGGGTCGCGTACTGGAAGTCGAGCCCGGGTGACTTCACGCCGACGACCGTGACGCCGTACCGCTCGCGGATCTTCGACTGCGCGAGCGTGAAGCCCTGCGTCTCCTTCGGCGGGCGCATCTTCACGACCGTGAAGCCGTCCTCGACCTCGATGTAGTCGAGCAGCTTGCCCGACACGAGGTGCGCGACGCGCGACCCTGCGTCGGCCTCGGGCAGCACCACGTGGTGCGCGCCGATGCGCTGCAGGATGCGCGCGTGCTCGTTCGACACGGCCTTCGCCCAGATCTGGGGGATGCCGATGTCGACGAGGTTGCCCGTGATGAGCACGGACGCCTCGAGGTAGGACCCGACACCGACGACCGCGACCGGGAAGTCCCGCGCGCCGAGCTGTTCGAGGGCCTCGGGATTCGCCGCGTCCGCCTCGACGAGCGCGATGCGACCCGCCCACTGCGCCACGAGCTCGGGTGAACGTTCGACCGCGAGCACGTCCTGGCCGAGCCGGTCGAGCGTCGCCGCGATGGCGGAGCCGAACCGGCCCAGGCCGATCACGAGCACGCCCGAGTCCTTCTTGGGGGTGCGCGGGGCACCCTGCGTGCCCGAGCGCGCGTCGCGCATGGTGTCAGCCAATGATCGGCCTCTCTTCCGGCAGCCGGATCACCCGACGACGGTTGCGCAGCGCGAGCGCGGCCGCAAGCGTCATCGTGCCGGTCCGGCCGATGAACATCAGGACGGTGAGCACGTACTTCGCCCCGTCGGGCAGGTCCGGCGTGATGCCGGTGGACAGCCCGCACGTGGCGAACGCGGAGATGACCTCGAACAGCACCTTGTCGAGCGTCTCCCCGGTCATCGCGAGGAGCAGGAGCGAGGAGACGAGGACGAACGTCGCGGAGATGAGGGAGACGGCGATCGCGACCTGGAGCGCGTCGCGCGGGATGCGCCGGCCGTACGCCTCGACGTCGCGGTCGCCGCGGGCCTCCGCGACGATCGCGAGGAGCATGACGGCGAGCGTCGTGACCTTGATGCCGCCCGCGGTGGACGCCGACCCGCCGCCGACGAACATGAGCGCGTCCATCAGGAGCCAGGTCGACTCGTGCATCTGGCCGACGTCGACCGTCGAGTAGCCGGCCGAGCGTGGCATGACACCCGCGAACAGCGATGCGAGCGCGGTGCCCGAGCCGTCGAGGTCGTGGAACGTGCCCGGGTTGGTCCACTCGAACGCCGCGACGAGCACCGCGCCCGCGATCACGAGGGCGATGCTCGTCGTGATCGTGAGCTTCGAGTGCAGGCTCCAGCGTCGCGGCTCGCGCAGGTGCTGCGCGACGTTGAGGATCACGGGGAAGCCGAGCGACCCGATGAACACGCCGACGATGATCGGCAGCAGCACCCACCAGTCCGAGATGAACGGGGCGAGCCCGTCGGGCGTCGGCACGAAGCCCGCGTTGTTGAACGACGACACACCGTAGAACAGCGCGTGCCACGCGGCCCGGCCCCAGGACTCGTCGTACATGTGGAACCGGGGGAACAGGATGATCGCGATCGTCAGCTCGAGCGTCGTCGACGTGACGATGACGGTCCGCACGAGCGAGCCGACCTCGCCGAGCCGCGTGAACTTCGTCTCCGACGAGACGAGCAGCCGCTGCGTGAGGCCGATCCGGCGGGAGACCGCCATGCCGAGCAGTGACGCGAGCGTCATGACCCCGAGGCCGCCGACCTTGATCGCCACGAGGATGACGACGAGCCCCCAGGTCGACCAGTACTCGCCCGTCGGGACCACGACGAGCCCGGTGACGGTGCTCGCGGACGTCGCGGTGAACAGCGCGTCGACGAACGACGCGTGACCGCCGTGCGCGGTCGCCCACGGTGCCGACAGTAGGACGGTCACGAGCGCGATGACCGCGCCGAACACGCCGAGCGCGAGCCGCGCGGGGGACTGCCGGGCCGAGCGGTCGACGAGCTCGCGAGCCCGCCAGGCCACGCCAGGGCCGCTGCGCGCCATCCCACCGCCTCTCCGTGCTGCGTCCGTCCGTGCTGCGTGCGTCCGTGCGGCGCTCCGCCCGGTGCATCGCACACTCTGGCACGCCGGGCGCGTCGAGGCCGCGCGGGTTCGACACGGTCGGGGTTCGGTGTTTGGGTGTGGGCATGTCGCAGCGGCCGCGCGTGGAGTGGGCGCCCGAGATGCTGCGCTACGACTTCGGCCGCGGGCACCCGATGACGCCCGACCGGCTCGCGTTGACGATCGACCTCGCGCGCGAGCTCGGCCTCCTCGACCACGTCGACGTGGTGGGGGCGCAGGTCGCGCCGGACGAGCTCCTGACCACGGTGCACGAGCCCGCGTACGTCACGGCGGTCCGGCGCGCGGCCGACGAGGGTGTGCGCGACGAGGCGCGCGGGCTCGGCACGACCGACGACCCGCTGTTCCCCGGGATGCACGAGGCGTCGGCGCGTGCCGTGCAGGGCACGGTCGACGGAGCGCTCGCGGTGTGGCGCGGCGAGACCGAGCACGCCGTCAACATCGCGGGCGGCCTGCACCACGCCATGCCCGGCGCGGCGTCGGGGTTCTGCGTCTACAACGACGCAGCCGTCGCGATCCGCCGGCTGCTCGACGAGGGGGCGCAGCGGGTGGCGTACGTCGACGTCGACGCACACCACGGCGACGGCGTGCAGGCGGTGTTCTGGGACGAGCCCCGCGTGCTGACGGTGTCCCTGCACGAGACGGGCCGCATGCTCTTCCCGGGGACCGGTCACGCCGACGAGACCGGCGGGCACCACGCCGAGGGGTCGGTCGTGAACGTGGCGCTCCCGTCGGGCACCTCCGACGCGGGCTGGCTGCGCGCGTTCGACGCCGTGGTGCCCGCGGTCGTGCGAGCGTTCGAGCCCGACGTGCTCGTCACGCAGCACGGCTGTGACGCGCACGTGCTGGACCCGTTGTCGAACCTGCGCGTCTCGGTGGACGCCATGGCGCTCGTCGCGCAGCGGCTCCACACGCTCGCGCACGAGCTGACGCAGGGGCGCTGGCTCGCGCTCGGTGGCGGCGGGTACGCGATCGTCGACGTGGTCCCGCGGGCGTGGGTCCACCTGCTCGCGGTCGCTGCCCACCGCCCGGTCGACCCCGACACCGAGGTGCCGCAGGCGTGGCGCGAACGCGTCGCCGCGACGTACGGGCGCGAGGGACCGCAGTCGATGTCGGACGGTGTCGTCCCGGCCTTCCGCACCTGGCACTCGGGCTTCGACCCGTCCGACGACGTCGACCGCGCGATCCGGGCCACGCGCTCGGCCGTGTTCCCGGCGCTCGGGCTCGACGTCGACCACGACTGAGGTCGTCACGTCGGTCCTCGTCGGGCTCTCGTCGGACACGTCAACCGTTCGGTCCATCGGGTGGGGTGACGTCGGCGTCTGTCACTCTCGTCACCCCTTTCACTCGTGTCCCACCCGCCACTATGGTGGGCGCAGCCCGCGGACGGCGGGCGGCTGACCCGGCCGCGAGAGCGTGCCAGAACGGGCGTCGTGAGACGCCTCAGGAGGACGATCCGTCGAGATGAGCGACCAGCCGGGCCGCGTCCGTTACCTCACCGTGCTCGAGGTGGCCGACGTCATGCGCGTGTCGAAGATGACCGTGTACCGCCTGCTGCACTCGGGCGAGCTGCCCGGGGTGCGGGTCGGACGGTCGTTCCGGGTCCCGCAGGACGCGCTCGACGCGTACCTGCGCTCGTCGATGTCCGCGGTCGTCCCGTCGGACCTCCAGGACGACGAGCCCGGGGCCGGCGAGGCTCGTCGCTCGTCCTGAGCGTCGCGGGCATGCCCGTGCATCCCGTAAGGTAGGCCCTCGGACTTTCCTTGCGTGGACGGCAGACGCCCCTGGCGTGGCCGACGCCCTTGCGGGTGACCACGCGCCGATCGACCTGTACCCGGTCCGCTGCCGCGGGCCACACCCGGAAGCGAGAGTGGACCCATGGGCTCCGTCATCAAGAAGCGCCGCAAGCGGATGGCCAAGAAGAAGCACCGCAAGCTGCTGCGCAAGACGCGCCACCAGCGTCGCAACAAGAAGTGACCGCACGCTGCCCAGGCAGCGTGTGACGAGGAGGGCCTGACCGTACGGTCGGGCCCTCCTGTCGTCGGTGCAGCTCGTGACCGCCGGTCAGAGCGCGCGCTCGAGCACGTAGTCGTCCTCGAGCCGGGAGCCCACGCGGAAGTGCTTCGTCCCGACCCGCTGGAACCCGTGGCGGTGGTAGAAGCGCTGTGCGCGCACGTTGAGCTGGTTCACCCCGAGCCAGCAGCCGACGGCGTGCCGACCGCGCGCGTCGTCGAGACTGGCGGCCATCAGTCGGTCGGACACCCCCGACCCGTGGTGCTCGGGACGCACGTAGCACTTCGAGAGCTCGACGGTCGGCCACAACGACAGCGCCGTCCGGACGTCCGCGTCCGCGGGCATCGCAGCGACGAGCATCGTGTAGCCCTCGAGGGCGCCGTCGTCGTCCTGCGCGACGAGGATCGTGCGGGTCCCGTCCGCGAGGTACCGCTCGAACGCGGGGCGCGAGAGCTCACGCTCGACGAACGTGCGCTGGTCGGCCGCCGTCGACCCCGGCGGGCACGCCAGAGGGAATGTCGCGGCGGCGAGCTCGGCCAGGGCTGCGGCATCCTCGAGGCGCGCGCGGCGCACGGAAAGAGTCACCCGGACAACCTAGGGGGCGACACGTCCGGGTGACACCCCTGACCAGGGCGGTGGCACCCAGACGGCGACGTGCCGACCGTGCACTCGGTGCCGTTCGCGCGGGCTGCGCGGCGACCGGGGATGGTCGGGACTAGGGTCGGTGCGTGCACGACGAGCCTGCGACGACCCCGCGCGTGGTGCTGTACTCCCGCACCGGGTGCCACCTGTGCGACGAGGCCCGCGCGCTCGTGGTCGCCGAGACGGCGCTCTCGGGCGACTCGTGGCACGAGATCGACATCGACCGCGACGCGGTCGCGGGCCGGGACCTGCTCGCCGAGTACGGCGAGCTCGTGCCGGTCGTCGAGGTCGACGGTGTGCGGCAGGGCTACTGGCGGATCGAGCAGGCGCGGCTGCGTCGCGCGCTGGCCGCGCGCTGACGGGAGACATGGTGCCCGAGCCCGCGCAGCCACCGGTGACCGCCGAGCCGCCCGCATCGGACGGACCACCCGTACCGGCCGAGCCCGACGAGGTCGCCGCCCCCGCGGCGAGGCCGAGGTCGCGCGGTGCTCGTGCCGCGCGCGGGTCGCTCGCGCGCCGGTGGTCGCCGGACGACGAGCCCGTCGAGGTCCCGGACACGACCGTCGAGCGGCTGCCCGGCTACCTGCACGCGCTCGAGGCGGTGCGTGACGTACGTGTGGTCACGTCGCAGGAGCTCGCGCGCGCAGCCGGGGTCTCGTCGGCACAGCTGCGCAAGGACCTGTCGTACCTGGGGTCCTACGGGCGGCGCGGGGTCGGCTACGACGTCGCGCACCTCGAGCGGCAGATCGGCGACGTGCTCGGCGTCGAGCGGACCCGTCGCGTCGTCCTCGTCGGGATCGGGTACCTCGGGCACGCGCTCGCGAGCTACGACGGGTTCGCGGAGCGCGGGTTCGAGGTTGCCGCGCTGGTGGACGCCGACCCGGCGCTCGTCGGGACGAGCGTGGCGGGGCTCGTCGTCCAGCCGGTCGCGGAGCTCGCGGCGGTCGTGCGGCGCACGCGGGCGTCGGTCGGGGTCATCGCCGTGCCGGCCCAGCACGCGCAGGACGTGTGCGACACGCTCGTCGGTTCCGGCGTCAGCGCGCTGCTGACGTTCGCGCCGCGTGCGCTGCGGGTCCCCGACGGTGTCACGGTGCGGCAGGTCGACGTCGCGAGCGAGCTGCTGATCCTCGCCTACCACGACGCGCACCGCTGACGGCGACGCACGCGGGGTGCGACAGCGCGAGGGCGGTCCGGCGTCGGTGGACGTCGGACCGCCCTCGCGGTCGTCCGCGGACGTCAGGGGGACGCGTCCGCGGACAGCCCGGCGGCAGGGATCGGTCCGCCGGGGGGTGGGGGCGGCCGGTGTGGCCGACCCCCGCGGGATCAGGCCTGCTTGATCGCCGAGATGTCGAGCGTGATGACGACCTTGTCCGAGACGAGGACGCCGCCGGCCTCGAGGGCCGCGTTCCACGTGAGGCCGAAGTCCTTGCGGGAGACGGTCACGGACGCCTCGAACCCGGCGCGCGTGTTGCCGAACGGGTCGACGGCCGAGCCGTTGAACTCGGTCGCGAGCTCGACGCGCTGCGTGACACCGTGCAGCGTCAGGTCGCCGACGATCACGTAGTCGCCACCGTCCTCGCGCACCTCGGTCGAGGTGAACGTCCAGGTGCCGAACTGCTCGACGTCGAAGAAGTCGCCGTTCTTGACGTGCGCGTCGCGGTTCGCGTCGCCCGTCGTGACCGTCGCCGGGTCGAGCGTCGCGGTGACCGAGCTGCTCGCGAGGTCGTCGCCGACGGTGATCTCGCCGCCGGTCAGTGCGACCGTGCCGCGCACCTTGGAGATGCCGGCGTGGCGGACGGTGAAGGCCGCCTCGGAGTGCGTCGGGTCGATCGTCCAGGTGCCCGCGGTCAGGCCGGCGGGAAGGGTGGTGGTCGAGGTGCTCATGATGTGCTCCAGTCGTCTGCGGGTGGCTGCTCCGGGAGCGCTCGTCGGCCGCACGGAGGGCGACTTGTTGAACTCTCAACTTCCGGTAGTTCAAAGTTGTACTACAGTGGTGGGCGTCGCGCAAGTCCCGGCCCGTGTGCCGGACGACACACGCACGGCGGACCTGGTCCCGCGGTCGGCCTCCTGGGAGACTGCCCACGGCACGGGCCCGCACGACCGGACCACGACCCGAGCGCGGCGCGACGACGAGCGACCGCGGCACCCCCGAGCCCGGCCCGCTCCGACGACGACGACGGACAGGTGAGAAGCAGATGACAGACACGACGACGCGTGCGACCGCCGACGAGGTCGACGCCACGCCGCCGCCCGTCGACGACGTGCGCTGGCTCACGCCCGACGAGCAGGCCGCGTGGCGCTCGTTCCGCAACGGCGTCGCGATGCTCAACGACGCGCTCGCGCACGAGCTCGAGGACCAGACCGGTCTGTCGATCCACGAGTACGAGGTCCTCGTCCGGCTCTCCGAGAGCCCAGGGCGCACCATGCGCATGTCCGAGATCGCGACGGGCGTCGCGCACTCCCGCAGCCGGCTCACCCACACCATCCGACGCATGGAGGACGCCGGGCTCGTCGTGCGCAGCCAGTGCCCGTCCGACGCGCGCGGCGTCGACTGCACGATGACCGACCTGGGCTGGCGACGGCTCGTCGCCGCGGCGCCGAGCCACGTGCGGTCCGTACGCGCGCACCTCGTCGACGTCCTCACTCCCGACCAGTTCGCGGCGCTCGGGACGGCGATGGAGGCCGTGCGCGCCCACCTCTGCGGTGGTGTGTGTCACGCCGAGTGATCCGGACGGACGCGCCGAGCACACGGTCGGGTGAGGGACACTGACTGCCATGGTCGCGACCACCGTCCACCTCATGCGGCACGGCGAGGTGCACAACCCCCAGGGTGTGCTCTACGGCCGTCTCCCCGGCTACCGCTTGTCCGAGCGGGGACGGGCCATGGCCCGACTCGTCGCGGCCTACCTGTCGGGGCGGACCTACGACGACGGTGCGTGGCTCAGCGAGCTCGGTCAGGACGACGCCGCAGCCGACGCGGTCGCCCGCAGCGCCGCAGGGCGCTCCGAGCTGCTGACCGGACCGCGCCGCGACGTCGTCGCGGTCATCGCGTCACCGCTCGAGCGCGCCCAGGAGACCGCAGCACCGATCGCCGCCGCCTTCGGGCTCGAGGTCGGCACCGACCCGCGGCTCATCGAGGCCGACAACCACTTCCAGGGCAAGACGTTCGGCGTCGGCGACGGGTCGCTGCGCCACCCCGAGCACTGGCCGTTCCTGCGCAACCCCTTCCGACCATCGTGGGGCGAGCCGTACCGCGAGCAGGTCGACCGCATGCTCGCGGCCGTCGACGCCGCGCGCGACGTCGCCCGCGGTCACGAGGCCGTCGTCGTGTCCCACCAGCTGCCCGTGTGGGTCACGCGCCTCGCGCTCGAGAAGCGCCGCCTGTGGCACGACCCGCGCAAGCGTCAGTGCTCGCTCGCCTCGCTCACGAGCCTGCGGTACGAGGACGACACGCTCGTCGCGATCACCTACACCGAGCCGGCCGCCGCGCTCCTGCCGGGTGCGGCCACCGTCGCGGGGGCCTGACGTGCCGCAGCGGACGCCCGTTCGGGTCGCGGGTCGGCTCGTCGCGGCTGCCGGCGCGCTCGTCGTGGGGCTGCTCGCCGCGTGCGCGCCCATCCAGACGGCCGGCGACGTCGCCGACCAGGGCTACCAGTCCGGCGACGGGACCACCAAGACCTGGGCCGTCGGGGACCGCAAGGGGCCCGTCGAGCTCGCGGGTACCGACTACGAGGGCGAGCCCCGCGCCGTCGCCGATTGGCGCGGCGACGTCGTCGTGCTCAACACGTGGTACGCCGAGTGCCCGCCGTGCCGGGCCGAAGCGCCCGACCTCGTCGCGATCGCGAACGACTACGCCGACCGTGGGGTCCACGTCCTCGGGCTCAACTCGACCGACGAGGCCGGCGCCGCCCAGGCCTTCCAGCGCACGTTCTCCGTGCCGTACCCGAGCATCGCGGACACCACCGGCAAGGGTGTGCTCGCGCTGCAGGGTGTCGTCCCGCTCAACGCCGTGCCGACGACCGTCGTGCTCGACCGGTCCGGGAACGTCGCCGCCCGCATCGTCGGGCTCGCCGACCCGTCGACCCTGCGCTCGCTCGTCGACCAGCTGCTCGCCGAGCCGGACGCCGCATGAGCGTGGTCGCGCTCGCCCCCGTGCTCACGGCGTCCGTGACGTCCCTGGCGCCCGCCGCGGGTGACTCCTTCGGCCGCGCCGCCGCGAGCGGGTCGTTGCTGCTCGCCGTGCCCGTCGCGCTGATCGCGGGCGTCGTGGCGTTCGCGTCGCCGTGCGTGCTGCCGCTCGTGCCCGGCTACCTCGCCTACCTCGGTGGGATGACGGGCGCCGTGGGCTCGTCGCGCGCGGTCGCGGGCGCCGCGAGCGGCGGCGGCACCGTGACCGGGGTCGTGCCCGGCTTCGCGCCCGCGGTCGTGCCCGGCGTCGTGCCCGGTCGGTCCGGGACGGCTGCAGCACCCGCGGCCGGACGCGCGCGCGTGCTCGCGGGGGTCGGGCTGTTCGTCGGCGGGTTCTCGCTCGTGTTCGTCGTCTTCGGCGTCCTCGCCGGGACCCTCGGCGCGGCGCTCGTGCAGTGGTCCGACGTGCTCTCGCGCGTGCTCGGCGTCGTCGTGATCCTCATGGGGCTCGCGTTCGTCGGCTTCGTGCCCTTCCTGCAGTACGAGAAGCGGCTGCACCTCGCGCCGCGCGCCGGACTGTGGGGCGCGCCGCTGCTGGGCGTGACGTTCGGCCTCGGCTGGACGCCGTGCATCGGCCCGACGCTCGCCGCGATCTACTCGCTCTCGCTCGACCAGGCGTCCGCGGCGCGCGGAGCCGTCCTCGCCGTCGCATTCTGCGTGGGTCTCGGGCTGCCGTTCCTGCTCGTCGCGCTCGGCGTCGAACGGTCCGCCCGTGCGCTCGCGTTCCTGCGTCGGCACCGCCTCGCGATCATGCGGGTCGGTGGCGGGCTGCTCGTCGTCCTCGGGCTCGCGCTCGTGACCGGCGTGTGGGGCGAGTGGGCCCGGTGGCTGCAGGGACTGTTCTCCGACGGCTTCGTCCCGGTGGTGTGAGCATGGCGACGACTTACCGCCCCGAGGGCCACGAGGACACGTTCGCCGCGTCCGACGAGGTGCGCCTGCCGACGCTCGGCGCGCGCGGCTGGCTGCGCTGGGTGTGGCGGCAGCTCACGAGCATGCGCGTCGCGCTGCTGCTGCTCATGCTCCTCGCGGTCGCCGCCGTGCCCGGCACGATGTTCCCGCAGAACGCGCAGGACCCCGCGAAGGTCGCGCAGTACGTCGTCGACCACCCGACCACCGGCCCGTGGCTCGACCGGCTCGGGTTCTTCGACGTGTATTCGTCGGTCTGGTTCTCGGCGATCTACCTCATGCTGTTCATCTCGCTCGTCGGGTGCATCCTGCCGCGGACCCGCGCGCACCTCGCCGGGCTGCGCAGCCGGCCGCCGCGCACCCCGCGTCGGCTCAGCCGGTTCCCCGCCCAGGCCGAGCAGACCCGCGTCGCCGCCGCGCCCGAGCAGGTCGTGACCGCCGCGCGTGACGCACTGCGCCGCGGACCGTGGTGGCTCCCGTTCGCGAGGTCCTACCGCGTCGACGTGCACGACGAGGGTGACGGCACGTGGTCGGTGTCGGCCGAGCGCGGGTACCTGCGGGAGACCGGCAACCTCGTGTTCCACCTCGCGCTCGTGGGGCTGCTCGTGTCGATCGCGGCGGGGCAGATGCTGCACTACCGCGGCCAGGCGCTCGTCGTGCAGGGCCGAGGCATGGCGAACTCCGTCAAGGAGTACGACACCTTCGAGAAGGGCACCGCGTTCCGCGACGACAGCCTGCAGCCGTTCACGCTCACGCTCGACAGGTTCACGTCCCGGTTCGACCCCGACACGCTCGAGGCGCGCGACTTCGCCGCGTACGTGACCGTCACCGAGCCGGACGGCACCGCGTCGGAGCGGACGATCAAGGTCAACCACCCGCTCGAGCGCGACGGCGCGAAGATCTACCTGCAGGGCAACGGCTACGCACCCCAGCTCACCGTGCGGGACGCGGCCGGGCAGGTCGCGTTCGCCGGCGCCGTGCCGTTCCTGCCGCAGGACGAGGTCTACACCTCGCGCGGCGTCGTCAAGGTGCCCGACGTCTCGGGCGGTCAGGACCAGATCGGCCTCGTCGGCTACCTGCTGCCCACCGCCGTGGAGGTCGCGGACGGTCTGTACCGGTCCGTCGACCCGCAGCCCGACTCGCCCGTGCTGGTGCTCTCGGTCTGGTCCGGCAACCTCGGGCTCGACACGGGCGTGCCGCAGAACGTCTACCAGCTCGACGAGTCGCGGCTGACGCAGGCCGTCGACGCCGACGGTCGGGCTGTGACGCTCTACCTGCGTCCCGGCCAGAGCGTCGAGCTGCCCGACGGGCTCGGCAGCGTGAGCTTCGACTCCCTCACGCGGTACGTCGCGCTCGACCTGCGTCACGACCCCGCGCTGACCTGGATCCTGGTGTTCGCGCTCGCCGCACTCTGCGGGCTCGCCGCGTCGCTGTTCGCGCCGCGCCGCCGCCTGTGGGTCCGGGCGAGCCGTGGGGGAGAGGCAAGCCTTACAGTGGTGACCGCCGCCGGGTTGGCGCGCGGCGACGACGTCGGGCTGCAGCCCGAGCTCGACCGCGTCCTCGCGGCGACGCTCGACACGCTGGGTGGTGCGGAGCCGCCGGACAGTGCGACGAGGTCGGACGGGCACGCGGCCTGGCCGGACACGGGTGACGAGGCTGACGAGGAGAAGTCGGTGGACCGGAGCGACCATGGAGATCGGTGACCTCAGCACCCTGCTGGTGTGGGCCGCCGCGACGGCTTTCACGATCGCGCTCGTCGCCTACACGGTGGACCTGGCTCGGTTGACCGACAACGCGCAGCGTCGCCAGCCGGAGGCCGTGGGTGCCGACGTCACGACGGGTGAGCGGTCGCTGGTCGGTGCGGGCGTCGCGGGAGCCGCGAGCGCTGCACGAGCCGGCGGCAGTGCGGACGGGGCGCGCGGCGCGGGCGATGGGGCCCGAACACGCGTCGACTCGGCCGTGGCCGGATCGGCGCAGGACGTCGCACTCGGGCGGTCGCCGCGAGCCGAAGGCATCGCGCGCTCCACGACCTACCTCGGCGTCGTCATGCTGTTCGCCGCGATCGTCCTGCGCGGATTCGCGGCGGGGCGGTGGCCCACGGCCAACATGTACGAGTTCACGCTCGTCGGCGTCCTGGTGGCGACGAGCGTGCTCGCGATCGTCCAGCGGCGTCGGGTCATCGCGTTCGTCGGCGTCGTCGTCATGGGCATCGCGGTCACGGCGCTCGTCGTCGCGCTCGAGAGCTTCTTCGTCCGTGCGGACGCTGTGCGTCCCGCGCTGCAGAACTACTGGCTCGTCCTGCACGTCGGCGTCGCGATCAGCGCGACCGGCATCTTCACGGTCGCCTTCGCGGCCGCCGTGCTCCAGGTCATGCGGGACGGCCGTGAGACGGGGCGGTCGCACCTGACGACGCCGTGGCGCCGCGTTGACGGGCTTCGTCAGGCCGTCTCCGAGTTCGCGGTCACCGGCCGCCGGTTCCGCTGGGTCGACCAGGTGCCGGAGGCACGCCGCCTCGAGGCGTTGTCGTTCCGGCTGAACGCGATCGGCTTCGTGCTCTGGACGCTCACGCTCATCGGCGGGGCGATCTGGGCCGAGGACGCCTGGGGTCGGTACTGGAACTGGGACCCCAAGGAGGTCGGCACCTTCATCGCCTGGGTCGTGTACGCCGCCTACCTGCACGCGCGCACGACCCGCGGGTGGGGTGGCCGCAAGGCCGCGTACTTCGTGTTCGTCGGGTACGCGGCAGTGATCGCCAACTTCACGGTCGTCAACCTCGCCGTCTCGGGGATGCACTCGTATGCCTTCTAGGTGCGGACGGCCGCCGCGGTGGCGGCGCGGCTGCGGTCGGCCGGGGTGGATCGGTAGCGTCCCTCCGGGCCGACGCGACGTGCCCTGAACCGGCGCGGATGACGGCACCCGTACGAGACGTGAGGGTGTACTCGACGAGCCGGACCGGCTCCAGCGGCGCGGGCCGGGGCGCGCCCCTGCTGTCGGGCGCCGCGCCGTGGTCGGTGCCGTCCTCAGACGCGGCTACGAGGGCGGCCCCCGTCGCCGCGCTCGTGGCGCGCGGATGTCGGGTCAGGACGAGGTCGCGGCGGTGGACCTCCTGGTGGTGGTAGGTGCACAGCAGTGCGCCGTTCTCGACGGACGTCTCGCCGCGGTCGCGGTCCCACCAGCGCAGGTGGTGGACCTCGCACCAGCGTGGCGGTCGATCGCAGCCCGGCCACACGCAGCCGCGGTCGCGCGCGACGACCGCGCGGCGCAGGTGGCCCGTGTAGAGGCGCTGCGTCCTGCCCACGTCGACCGGGCGTCCCTCGGCGTCCACGACGATGCGGGTCAACGCACAGTCGCACAGGATGCGAGCCGCTTCGCTGACCGGGACGGGTGTGCCGTCCTCGTCCGTCGCGGGGGCCAGCCCCGTGACGGCGCGGGCGAGCTCGTCGTGCGGGCGCAGCGCGTCCCGGGCGGTGCCTTCCGCGCGCGGTCCGTCCGTGCGCAGCGTGCGGGTGAGGCTCGACCAGGTCTCCTCGGTGAGGATCACCGAGACGTGCGGAGCGGACGTCGGGCCGGAGGGTGAGTCGGGCGCCGCGAGCGTGTGCTCCGCGACCGCGACCAGCGCGTCCGCGCGCCGCTGCTCGGGGGTCCGGTCGTCGTCCTTCGTCGGGCGCGGGCTCGCCGCCTCGAGCGCGAGCCGCAGCCGGTGCCCGGAGCGCAGGTCGAGCAGACCGTGCACCTCGGTGCCTCCCGGGTGGTCGGTGATGCGCAGATAGCGCCGGTCACGCTGCTCGGTGAGGTCGCGTTCGACCGAGACGGGGTCGAGAGATGCGACCCAGCGGTCCACCGCGCGCGCGAACGCGCGTCCGTCGAGCCGACGGCCCAGGTCGACGAGTGCGGCCTGCTGCACGGGGTCCGCGAGCGCCGCGGTGACGACCGGGGTGGCCCGGGCGGCGACACGCGCGATCGCCTCCACGTGGCGCTGCGAGATCTCTCGCGACCGGAGCGCCTCCTCGACGGCTGGCATGTCCGTGAGCACGGCCGCGGTCCGGAGCTCGGCTCCGGCGGCGGACGATCCCGCACGCGTGGTGCGGCCCCGGTAGGCCGAGTAGTCGCGGTCGCCCTGCCCCTGCCACGTGCCGGACGCCTCCTCGGCCCGCAGCAGGTGCGCCTTGGCCGCGGTCAGCGCGGCGACGGCCCGGTCGATGACGTCGAGGGCCGCCCGACGGTGCGCGTCCTGCCACCGCGTGCTCTCGGTGGCAGCGTCGGCGAGCACCTGCGCCGAGCGCTCGAGCTGCGCCAGCTCGTCGTCGACGCCCGACCCGGCGCGCGGCGGCACCCCGACCGCGGCGGGGTCGGGGTGCGCAGATGCCGAGTTCGAACGCATGTACGAAACGTACCCGTTCGCACCGACATGCGTCCGTGGTCGTCCACAGGGGTCAGTCGCGGGTCGAGGTCCGTCGCCGGAACCAGCGGGGCTGACGCGTGGCGGCGGCGGGCTGGTCGGGTGCGTGGCCGGGGCACCACTGGTCGGTGGGCACCTGGGCGCGGACGTCGGCGACGTGGTTGCCGCACCCCGCCCAGGTCGTCCTGCCGCAGGTCTGGCAGCGCACTGCTCGGCACATGAGGGTTCCTCTCGAGGGTGGTGTCGATGGGCCGGGTCAGGCGGGGGACTCGCCGGCCTCGAGCGCGGTCGCGAACTCGTCGATCGCGGCGTACGCGCGGGCGCCGTGGATCGTCGCGGGGCCACCGTGCATGAGGAAGGTGACGCCGATCGCCTCGGCTGCCTCCTGTCGCGTGGCGCCCGCGCGCACCGCGGCCTGGCCGTGGGACGCGATGCACCCGTCGCACCCCTCGACCACGCCGATCGCGAGCGCGATGAGCTCCTTGGTCTTGCGGGGCAGCTCGCCGTCGGCGAACGCGGCCTGGGAGAGGGCTCCGAACCCGGCGTAGACGTCGGGGATCGCCCGGCGCAGCTGCCGGTGCAGCGGTGACAGCTCGCGCAGCACGCTCGTGCCGTGGCTGGTGGGGATCGCGGCGGTCGGGGTGGTCGTCGAGGGTGTGGACACGGTGGCTCCTGGTCCTGCTGAGAGTGGTGGGCAGTAACCCCCTAGGGGGATGCGACGACCGTAACACAACCCCCGGGGGGGTTATGCTGGGCCGCGACCAGCCCGCACCGAGGACGGAGCACGACCATGCAGCTCGAGCCCGACGAGATCTCCGCCGTCGTCACGCGGCTCAAGCGCGCCAACGGGCACCTCGCCGCGGTGATCCGCATGCTCGAGGACGGTGCGGAGTGCGACGCCGCGCTGACCCAGCTCGCGGCGGTCAACAAGGCGATCAGCCGCGGCGGCTACGCGCTCGTCGCGACCGGGCTGCAGCACTGCCTCGCGGACGGCGGCGTCGACGGTGACGCCGTCAAGAAGATGGAGAAGCTGTTCCTCGCGCTCGCGTGAGGGCTCAGCCTGCCGTGGGCGGGCTCTGGTCGCGCGGCTCGTCGTCCGGAGCCGGTCGGTCGTCGGGACCGCGGTGCTCGCGCCGACGGCGCTCCTGGTCCAGCCGCCACAGGAACTCGGGGTCGTCGTCCGGCGCGCGCGGACCGGTGGGCGCGTCCGCCCGCACGACGACGCCACGGCTCGCGCGCCGCGCGCGGGAGACCGCGAGCCAGACGATCCCGCCGACGAGCGGGAAGAGCACCACGAGCAGCACCCACAGCGCGGGATGCACACCGAGGCGCTCGTCGTCCTGCGACCGCACGATGTCGATGACGCAGTACACGACGAGCCCGATCAGCAGCAGCGTCCCGAGGTACCTCATCCCGTCAGGCTAGCCGTCGCACGCGAGCGTTCCCCGCGCACCCGCCCGGACGCCTACCCTGGACGCGTGCCCGTGCTCGTCTACACCGTCCTGCGTCTCCTGCTGTTCGCGCTCCTGACCGCGCTCGTCTGGTTCGCGGGCATGCGCTCGTGGCTCGCGCCGCTCGCTGGTGTGCTGCTCGCGTGGGCTCTCGGGTACGTGCTGCTCGGCAGGCAGCGCGCGGCGGCCGCAGCGTACGTCGAGCGGCGGTCGCAGGACGCGACACCGCGGCACACGCACGCCGACGACGACGCCGAGCACGAGGACGCCGTCGTCGACGCGGCGCAGGCCGCAGCGGCTCGCGACGGCGAGCCCGAGGCGCACCCGAGCTGAGGACCGGCCGCGCCGCTACAGCGCGAGCCCCACCCCGACGAGCACGCCGAACGCGAGCTCGAGCATCCCCGTCCCGGCGAGCACCGGCACGAGCGCCCGCCCGTGCGCGCCGAGCAGCACGACGCCCGCGAGGATCCCCGCCGGCAGCAGCAGCACGCTCACCATGAGGGCCCACGGCGCGGCGAGCGAGCACACGATCCCCAGCAGCACGGGTACGACGACGAGGCCCGCGAACGCCCAGCGCGCACGCCGGTCCCCGAGCCGCACGGCGAGCGTGCGCTTGCCCGCGAGCGTGTCCGTCGGCACGTCGCGCAGGTTGTTGACCATGAGCAGCGCGCACGCGAGCAGCCCGACCGCGACGGCACCGAGCCACGCGACCCAGGACACGCGACCCGCCTGCGTGTAGGTGGTGCCGAGCACCGCGACGAGCCCGAAGAACACGAACACGCCGACCTCGCCGAGCCCCAGGTAGCCATAGGGCTTGCGCCCGCCGGTGTAGCCCCACGCCGCGAGGATGCACACGACGCCGACCGCGACGAGCCACCAGGCCCCGGCCGCGAGCGCGAGCCACAGCCCGAGCGCGGCCGCGACCCCGAACGCGGCGAACGCGGCGTTCCGCACGGCGGAGGGTCGGGCGGCCCCCGACGCGGTCAGCCGCATGGGGCCGACGCGGTCGAGGTCGGTCCCGCGGATGCCGTCGGAGTAGTCGTTCGCGTAGTTGACGCCGACCTGCAGCGCGAGCGCGACGCCGAGCGCGAGCAGCGCCCGGCCGACGTGCGCGGCGTCGAGCTGTGCGGCGGCACCCGTCCCGACGAGCACGGGCGCGGCGGCAGCGGGCAGCGTGCGCGGGCGCGCTCCGGCGATCCATTCCTGCGGTGTGGTCACGCGTGGCTCCTGGTCGAGGTGCGGGTCGAGGTACGGGTGCGGGTCGAGGGCATGGTGTCGGTCGTCAGCCGGACTCGCGGGTGAGCCGGTCGACGACGAGCGCGCGCGCGGCCCGGCGGTCCGGCTTGCCCGGTCCGCGCAGGGGGACCGCGTCGACGACGAGCACGTGGCGCGGCGCGTGCGCGGGGCCGAGGTCGCGTGCGACGTGCGCGCGCAGGTCGCGCACCGCCTCGTCGTCGGGCTGTGTCCCGGGGGCGAGCACGACGACCGCGGCGACGGCCTGCCCCCACTCGTCGTCGGGCACGCCCACGACGAGCGCGTCCGCGACCTGCGGGAATCGTGCGAACGACGCCTCGACGGCCGCGGGCGCGACGTTGACGCCGCCGGTGACGACGACGTCGTCGGCCCGGCCCAGGACCGTCAGGACGCCGGCGTCGAGACGACCGACGTCGCTCGTGCGCAGGTACCGCACGCCGTCGCGCCCGACGAACGGTCCCGGCCCGGCGGCCTGCGTGCCCGGTTCGAGGTAGCCCGACATGAGCACGTCGCCGCCGAGCAGCACGCGGCCGTCGTCGTCGACCGCGACGTGCACGCCGTCGAGCGGCACCCCGTCGTACACGCACCCACCGCACGTCTCGGTCATCCCGTAGGTCGTCACGACGCGCAGCCCGGCGTCCCGCGCGCGCGCGAGCAGCGGCGCGGCGGTCGCGGCGCCACCCACGAGGACCGCCGTGAACGTGCGCGCCGCCGCCGTCGCGACCGTGTCGTCGAGCACGCGGTGCAGCTGGGTCGGCACGAGCGACGTGTAGCGGGGGAGCCCGTCGTGCGACGACCCCGCGAAGGACTCGACGGCTGCCGCGAACCCGCGGGCGGTGAACGGACCGCCCGCGGCGACGACCGGCCGCGTCCCCGCGAGCACGGAGCGGACCAGGACCTGCAGCCCCGCGACGTGGTCCACGGGCAGCGTGAGCAGCCAGCGCCCCGGCCCGGCGAGCCGACGTCCGCTCGCGCGTGCGGAGGCGACGAGCGCGTCGGCCGTCAGGAGCGCGGTGCGCGGCTCGCCCGTCGAGCCGGACGTCGCGACGGCGAGCGCGACGTCGTCGGCGACGCGCTGCTCGCGCGCCGAGGGCGGTCCGGTCACGACGCGCACCGCGGGTCCGGTGCCGTCGAGCGCGCTGCCGAGCGCGTCGAGCAGGAGGTCGGCGCGCGCGGGCACGTCACGCAACGGCCGGGTCACACCCCCAGCGTAGGTCGCCCCGTCGACTTCCCGGGCCGACGCGTGCGCGAGCGCGCCGTGCACGAGGCACGTCGCGGGCGTGGCACCCTGGTTCCGCCGAAACCCGGGGGGAGACACCCATGACGTCCACGCGTCCCACGCGTACCGGCCGAGCAGCTCTCGGCCTCGTCGGAGCGCTCGCGCTCGCGCTGACCGCAGCGTGCAGCAGCGGTTCGACGCCACCGCAGCAGACCCCGACCCCCGTGGTCGTGGGTCCGACGATCGAACCCGACAAGCAGCCCGTCCCGACGCCGTCGGTCGAGGCGACGTGGCCGCTCACGGGCGTGCCGGTCGGCGGTGCGACGGCCGACGAGACGGGCCGACCCGCGATCGCCGTCAAGGTCGAGAACACGTCGGCGGCGCGCCCCCAGACGGGTCTCGAGCAGGCGGACGTCGTGTGGGAGACCATCGTCGAGTTCCAGGTCTCGCGGTTCATCGCGGTGTTCCACTCGCAGGTCCCCGAGTCCGTCGGCCCGATCCGCTCGGTGCGTCCCATGGACCCGGCGATCCTCGCGCCGCTGCGCGGGCTCATCGCGTTCTCGGGCGGCCAGCCGGGCATCGTCAAGGCCGTGCAGGACTCGGGTCTGCAGATGCTGAGCAACGACGCGGGCGTCAAGGGCATGTCGCGGTCGAAGGCGCGGCCCGCACCGCACAACGTCTACGGCGACATGGCCACGTTCTGGTCGCTCGCGGGCGCGGACCGCACGGCCCCGGGCGAGCAGTTCCTGTTCGCGCACAGCGCGGACGCGTCCGCCGCGGTCGCGGGTGGCACGGCCGCGTCGACGCTCGCGTTCCGGCTCTCGGGTGCCTCGAGCCCGTCGTGGACGTGGGACGCCGGCTCCGGCACGTGGCTGCGGTCCGAGGCGGGCAAGCCCGCGACGGTCGCGAGCGGGTCACGCATCTCGGCGGTCAACGTCGTGTCGATCGTCGCCGAGCACCCGAACACGAAGTTCAAGGCCCAGGGCGGCACGCTCGTGCCCACCTACAAGCTCAAGCACTCGGGTGAGGCGACCATCGCGACGGGCGGCAGGACGATCGCCGCGACGTGGAAGAAGGACGAGCAGGACGACCCCATGCGGCTGTACCTCGCGGACGGGTCCGAAGCGCTCCTCGCCCCGGGCAACACGTGGGTCGAGCTCGTGCCGAAGGAGACCGGTTCGCTCACGGTGAGCTGACCTCATCCTCGCGGCGGCCGGGCCTCCACCTGCGGGTGGACGTCCGGCCGCGTCGTCCCCGTCCCGTGGGGGGCGGTGCGTCGACCAGGACCGGTCCGACGACCGACGCGACACCCGCCGTGCGCGCCCGAACCTGGGGGCATGGTCACCGAGTCGCTCCAGGAACCCGTCGAGCACGACGTCGCGTCGGTCGGCGCCGTGCTCGTCGCAGGCATCGTGCTGCTCGCGCTCGTCGTCGGCGCGGGCGTGCTCGTCGCGCAGCTCGTCGACGTCGTGTCGTGGTTCGCGGTGGGCTGAGCCGCCCGGGTCAGTACGCGTACGGGAAGCGGGACCAGTCGGGGTCGCGGCGCTCGAGGAACGCGTCGCGCCCCTCGACGGCCTCGTCGGTCAGGTACGCCAGCCGGGTCGCCTCGCCCGCGAACACCTGCTGGCCCGCGAGCCCGTCGTCGGCCAGGTTGAACGCGAACTTGAGCATCCGGATCGCCTGCGGCGACTTCGTCGCGACGGTGCGCGCGTACTCGAGGCCCGCGGCCTCGAGCTCGTCGTGCGCGACGACGTCGTTCACGGCACCCCACGCGTACGCGTCGTCGGCCGAGTACTCGCGCGCGAGGAAGAAGATCTCCCGCGCCCGCTTCTGGCCGACCTGGCGTGCGAGCAGCGCCGAGCCGTACCCGCCGTCGAACGAGCCGACGTTCGCGTCGGTCTGCATGAACCGTGCGTGCTCGCGCGACGCGATCGTGAGGTCCGCGACGACGTGCAACGAGTGCCCGCCGCCCGCGGCCCAACCGTTGACGAGCGCGACGACGACCTTGGGCATGGTCCGGATCAGGCGCTGCACCTCGAGGATGTGCAGCCGCCCGGCGCGTGCGGGGTCGATCGCGTCGGCGGTCTCGCCGTCGGCGTAGCGGTAGCCGTCGCGACCGCGGATGCGCTGGTCGCCGCCCGAGCAGAACGCCCACCCGCCGTCCTTGGGGCTCGGGCCGTTGCCGGTGAGCAGGACCGTGCCGACGTCGGAGGTCATGCGCGCGTGGTCGAGCACGCGGTACAGCTCGTCGACGGTGTGCGGCCGGAACGCGTTGCGCACCTCGGGCCGGTCGAACGCGACGCGCACGACGGGCAGGTCGCGCACGACCGCACCGTCGGTGCCGCGCTCGACGCCGCGGTGGTACGTGAGGTCGGTGAGGCCCTCGAAGCCGACGACCGTGCGCCAGCGGGCGGGGTCGAACGTGTCGGAGACGCGGGCGGGCAGGTCGTGGCTCACGCCGCTCACCCTAACCAGCCGGTCCGACGCGCCCGCGTACCCTTGTCCGGTGCTCGCTGCGGACGTCGTCGTGTGGTCGGTCCCGATGCGCACCCGCTTCCGGGGTCTGACGTCGCGCGACGGTGTCCTGGTGCGCGGCGACGCCGGGTGGGGCGAGTTCTCGCCGTTCTGGGACTACGACGACGTCGAGTCCGCGTCGTGGTGGCGGGCCGCGGTCGAGGCCGCCGAGCTGGGCTGGCCCGCACCGGTGCGCGACCGCGTCCCCGTCAACGTCACGGTCCCCGCGGTCGACGCGGCGACCGCGCACCGGATCGTCACGGCGTCGGGCGGCTGCCGCACGGCGAAGGTCAAGGTCGCCGAGCGGGGGCAGGACGTGTCCGACGAGGTCGCGCGCCTCGAGGCCGTGCGCGACGCGCTCGGTCCGCACGGCGCGATCCGCGTCGACGCGAACGCGGGCTGGGACGTCGACGAGGCCGTGCGCCGCCTCGCGGTGCTCGACCGCGCCGCGGGCGGGCTCGAGTACGCGGAGCAGCCCGTGCCGACGGTCGAGGACCTCGCGGCGCTGCGTCGCCGCACACGCGTGCCGATCGCGGCCGACGAGTCGATCCGTCGCGCGGCGGACCCCCTCGCGGTCGCGCGCGCGCACGCCGCGGACGTCGTCGTGCTCAAGGTGCAGCCGCTCGGGGGCGTGCGCGCGTGCCTCGAGCTCGCCGAACGCATCAGGCTGCCGGTCGTGGTGTCGTCGGCGCTCGAGTCGTCGGTGGGGCTCGCGGCGGGCGTCGCGCTCGCCGCGGCGCTGCCCGAGCTGCCGTACGCGTGCGGGCTCGCGACCGCCCAGCTGCTGACCGACGACCTCGTGGCCGACCCGCTCCTGCCCGTCGACGGGGCGCTCCCGGTGCGTCGCACGGCACCCGACCCGGCGCTCGTCGGGGCGGCGCAGGCCCCCGACGAGCTCGCGGCGCGCTGGTCCGCGCGCACGGCCGCAGTGCGGGCGATCGTCGCGAACCGGGCGCCGGACCAGGCATGATGTCCGCCGTGACCAGCACAGGGGCGGACGGACCAGCACCCGCTCCCGCGACCGCGGCGGCGCGCGTGCTCGTCCAGGCGCTCGCCGCGCTCGGGGTCGAGGACGTCGTCCTGGCACCCGGCTCGCGCAGCGCACCGCTCGCGTACGCGCTCGCGGACGCGAGCACCCCGGACGACCAGCGGCCGGAGCACGCCCCCGCGGTGCGCCTGCACGTCCGCATCGACGAGCGGGCCGCCGCGTTCCTCGCGCTCGGGCTCGCGAAGGCGTCCGCCCACGCGGCCGACGGTTCGGGTGCGGCCCGGCCCGTGGTCGTCGTGACGACCTCCGGCACGGCCGCCGCGAACCTGCACCCCGCGGTGCTCGAGGCGCACCACGCGGGCGTCCCGCTGGTCGTCGTGACCGCGGACCGGCCGCACGAGCTGCGCGGCTCGGGTGCGAACCAGACGACCGAGCAGGCCGGGATGTTCGGCGCGGCCGTGCACCTCGCGCTCGACGTCCCGGCGCCCGTGGGCCTGCCCCACGAGGCGCGCGACGTGCGCCGCGTCGCGGCGCGCGCGGTCGCCGCCGCGACGGGTGCGCGCACGGGTGACCCCGGGCCCGTGCACCTCAACCTCGCGTTCCGCGAACCCCTCGTGCCGGGCGACGAACCGTGGCCGGAACCGTCGACGATCGGGCTCACGCACGTGCAGTCGCGGCCCGTCCCGAACGTCGCGACGACCACGGGGGCGATCCCCGCGGTCGTCACGCCCGGTGCGGCGTCGGTCGTCGCGCCGGCGGCGCGGCGCACCCCGGGGCGCCTCGGGGGGATCCCGACGGTCGTCGTCGCGGGTGACGGCGCCGGGTTGCTCGCGCGGCGGGTCGCCGAGGCCAACGCGTGGCCGCTGCTCGCCGAGCCGTCGTCGGGGGCACGCGGCGGTCCCTGCTCGATCAGCGCGTACCGGCTCCTGCTCGCCGACCCGCGGCTCGGTGGTCGGGTGCGCCGCGTCGTCGTCACGGGCCGCCCGACGCTCTCGCGTCCCGTGCTCGAGCTGCTCGGCCGCGCCGACGTCGAGGTCGTCGTGCTCGCACCGCGCGGCACCGAGTGGTTCGATGCCGCGCGGTCGGCCGACCAGGTGCTGCTCGAGCCGCCCGCGCGCATGCGGCAGGGCCGGATGCCCGGTCCGGCGGGCTGGCTCGAGGCGTGGCGCGTCGCGGACGAGGCGGCGGGTGCGGCGGTCGACGCGGTGCTCGACGACGGGCCGGAGGCGGTGCGCGGGCGGCGTTCGCGCACGGGTGCGCGGATCACCGGTCCGGTGCTCGCGCGTGCGGTCGCGGCCGCGAGCACCGCGCAGGACGTCCTCGTCGTCGGCTCGTCGAGCGCCGTACGCGACCTGGACCTCGTCGCGCGCTGGGACGCACCGCCGCTCGTGCTCGCCAACCGCGGGCTCGCGGGCATCGACGGCACGGTGTCGACCGCGACGGGCGTCGCGCTCGCGCTGCCGCGTCGGCGGGTGCGAGCCCTCGTCGGCGACCTGACGTTCCTGCACGACGTGGGCGGGCTGCTGCGCGGTCCGGGCGAACCGCCTGTCGACCTGCAGGTCGTCGTCGCGAACGACGACGGCGGCGCGATCTTCGCGACGCTCGAGCACGGCGACCCGCGGCACGCGGCGGTGTTCGAGCGGGTCTTCGGCACTCCGCACGGTGCTGACCTCGCGGCGCTGTGCGCCGGGTACGGCGTGCGGCACACGCGCGTCGTCGAGGTCGACGGGCTGCTGCCCGCGCTCGCGGCGCCCGGGCGCGGCGTGAGCGTCGTCGAGGTGCGCGTGGACCGTGCGGGCCGACGAGCGCAGGGCCGGCTGCTCGCGTCGGCGGTCGCGCAGGCCGTGGCCGGGACCGCGTCGCACGACGAGGCGTGACGCGCCTCGGGGAACTCTCAGGGAACTCACAGGTCGGCCGAAGCGTGCACCCAGAAGCACGGCGTTCCATGGGGGTCGAACCGACGAAGGAGCAGGCGACCATGAGCACCCCGACGCACGACCCGATCCCCGAGAACCACCCGCAGAGCGCCGCGACCGAGCCGCTGCCGCCGGTCCCGGGACCGCCCGCTGCACCGCTGTCCGCCGCGCCGGGCACGCCCGTCGCTCAGCAGCACCCCTACGCCGCTCAGCAGCCTCCCGCGCAGCCGCCCGTCGTACCGCAGCCTGTCGCTTCGCAGCCCGTCGCGCCGCACCTGCAGTACGCCGCCCCGGCCGGTGTCGGCGGCCCTGCTGTCCCGGCCGAGCCCCACGCCCACGCGACGGGTGAGCCTCGTCGTCGCCTGTGGATCCCGGTGACGTCCGCCGCGGCCGCCGCCGCGCTCGTCGCGGCCGCCGCGACGCTCGGCGTCACGCACCGCCTCGACCGGGACGGCACGACGAGCGCGGCGGACGGCACGAGCTCGTTCTCGCAGCTCGGCCAGACGACGAACGACGTGGTGCCGGTCGCGGGCTCGTCGGACTCCGCACCGAACTGGGAGGCCGTCGCGGCCGCCGTCAAGGCGTCGGTCGTCGCGATCGAGACCACGTCGTCGGCGGGCAGCGCGCTCGGCTCGGGCGTCGTGATCGACACCGCGGGGCACATCGTGACGAACAACCACGTGGTCGAGGGCGCGCAGGACGACAAGGTCCAGGTGACGCTGAGCGACGGCCGCATCTTCACGGCCGACGTGGTCGGCACGGACCAGACCACCGACCTCGCGGTCGTCAAGATCGTCGACCCGCCGTCGGACCTGGTGCCCGCGGCGCTCGGCGACTCGGCGGCTGTGCGCGTCGGGCAGGCCGTCATGGCGGTCGGCAACCCGCTCGGCCTGCAGAGCACCGTGACGACGGGCATCGTGTCGGCCGTCGACCGACCCGTCTCGACGCGCAGCGACACGGCCAGCGAGGCGACCGTCACCAACGCGATCCAGGTCGACGCGTCCGTCAACCCCGGCAACTCGGGCGGTCCGCTGTTCGACGTGGAGGGCCGGGTCATCGGCATCAACTCGTCGATCGCGACGACGTCGCAGCAGTCCGGCTCGATCGGCCTCGGCTTCGCGATCCCGGTGAACCAGGTCAAGAACGTCGCCGAACAGCTCATGGGCTCCGGCACCGCCAAGCACGCGTTCCTCGGGGTGGGCCTCAGCGACGGGACCGCGACGGCCGACGGTGTGACGCGCGCCGGGGCGCTCGTCAAGCAGGTCAGTGACGGTTCGCCGGCCGCCGCGGCGGGGATCAAGGTCGACGACGTGATCGTCGGGATCGACGGCGAGGCGGTCGGCGGCAGCGACTCGCTCACCGCGTTCGTCCGGGCGCACGCGTCGGGCGACCAGGTGAGCCTCACGGTCGTGCGCGACGGCAAGGCGATCGATGTCGCCGTGACGCTCGCCTCGAAGGAGGACACCGAGGGCCAGCAGGGCGGCTCGTCCACCCAGCAGGGTGACCAGGGTGGCCAGGGCGGCAGCCAGGGTGGACAGAACGGGCCTCAGGGGCAGTACCCTGACCTGCGTAACATGACCCCGGAGCAGCTCTGGCAGTGGCTCCAGGAGAATGGTGCGGGACAGGGCTGACGCCCTGCACGAGCTCCGGTCGGGCACACCCCCTTGTCCTGACCGGATGATGCGGGACACGGACCCCCTGCCGTGGTCCCGCGGCCGGGCCCGGTCGGATGGCGCAAGCCCCGACCGGGCCCGAGTCTTTCCTAGTACCCCGCGAGCGCCACACATCGGCCGCGAGCGCACCCCTTCGTGGCGTGGCGCTCGCGACGGATGTGTGGCGCTCGCGGGGATGGGGGTCAGTCGGAGGCGAGGGCCGTGCGCATGGGTACGAGCTTGGCCTCGGACTCGGCGAGCTCGGCCGCCGGGTCGGACGCCGCGACGATGCCGCACCCGGCGAACAGGCGCACCGCGCGCTCGTCGGACGACGACGTCTGTGCGGAGCGCAGCGCGATGCCCCACTCGCCGTCGCCGTCGGCGCCGAACCAGCCGACCGGTCCGGCATAGCGCGCCCGGTCCATGCCCTCGATGCGGCGGATGAGCGCGGCGGCGCCCTGCGTGGGCGTGCCGCACACGGCGGCTGTCGGGTGCAGCGCTGCGGCGAGCGTGAGCGACGACGGGTGCTGCGGTCCGTCGACCTCGAGGGTGCCGAGCACGCCCGTGATGTCCGACGCGAGGTGCAGCACGTTCGGCAGGTGGAGCACGAACGGCACGTCGGGCACGTTGGTCGACGAGCAGAACGGCTCGAGCGCGTGCGCCACGGACCGCACGGCGTACTCGTGCTCCTCGAGGTCCTTGGACGAGTGCGCGAGGATCGCGGCGCGTGCGAGGTCGGCGTCGTCGTCACCCGTGCGTCGGATCGTCCCGGCGAGCACGCGGGACGTCACGAGCCCCTTCTCGGACCGCACGAGCAGCTCGGGCGTCGCGCCGAGCAGACCGTCGACGCTGAACGTCCAGCACGAGGGGTAGCGGTCGGCGAGCCGGTGCAGCGCCCAGCGCGCGTCGAGCGGGTGCTCGGTGCGGGCGACGACGTCGCGCGCGAGCACGACCTTGTCGACCTCGCCCGCGCGCACGGCGGCGATCCCCGCCGCGACGACGTCGCGCCACCCGTCGGGTGCCACCGCGCCGTCGCTGTACGTGACCGTGCCGGGGCTCGTCGGCGCGACCCGCTCGCCCGCGAGGGCCTCGAGGTCGGGCACCGGACCGAGCGTGGGACCGGTGTACCCGGCCGTCATGGTCGTGAGCCACGCGTGCTCGCCGCGTCGCCCCACGACCACGCGCGGCACGACGACGACGCCACCCGCGGGGGACTCGTCGTCGAACGCGAACGACGCGAACGCGACGGGTCCGGAACCGGGGACGCGCACCTCGTCGCGCACGACCGCGTGCTCGAGCACCTCGTGCCACGCGGCCTCGGCGTCCGCGAAGCGCGTCGCGCCGCCCACCTCGAAGCGCAGCGCCTCGCCCCATCCGACGAGCCCGTCGCCGCGCCGCACCCACGCGAGCGGGGGCCTGTCGTCGGCCGCGGCGGACCCGGGCGCGGGCAGCAGGTCGAGGAGGTCGGCGGCGTCGGGGTGCCCGACGAGGAGGTCCGTGACGTCGTGCGCGGGGTGCACCGCACGCTCGTCGTCGGCTGCCGGGAGCGTCAGCGGGACCGTACGGACGACGAGGGGGTGGGGGAGTCGCTCCGCACCGGCGGGGCCTGCGGGACCTGGCGTGCTCATCGCGACCAGGGTATGCCCGTGCGCGTCGTGCCTCTGCGGGACCCCGGGCGCCGCGGGCCGGGCGGGCCTGCGCACGGGCCCGGGGCACTCGGGTGGCACGATGGGCGCATGGCGCGAGCGAACCTGGACAAGAGGCCCGACGAGGTCGCGGCGATGTTCGACTCCGTGGCACAGCGGTACGACCTGACGAACGACGTACTCTCGATGGGGCAGGACCGGCAGTGGCGGCGCGCGACCCTCACGGCGCTCGCCGCGCAGCCCGGTGAGCGCGTCCTCGACCTCGCGGCCGGCACGGGTACGTCGTCGGAGCCGCTCGCGGACGCGGGCGTGCTCGTCGTGCCGTGCGACCTGTCCGAGGGCATGCTCGGCGTCGGCAAGCGGCGTCGGCCGGACCTGCCGTTCGTCGCGGGCGACGCGCTGCACCTGCCGTTCGCGGACGCGTCGTTCGACGCGGTCACGATGTCCTTCGGGCTGCGCAACGTGCCCGACGTGCCGGGCGCGCTCGCCGAGCTCCTGCGCGTGACCCGCCCGGGCGGGCGGCTCGTCGTGTGCGAGTTCTCGACGCCGACGTTCGCACCGTTCCGCGCCGTGTACTCGGGCTACCTCATGAAGGCGCTGCCGCGTGTCGCGGGAGCCGTGACGAAGGACTCCGAGGCGTACCGGTACCTCGCGGAGTCGATCCGCGACTGGCCGGACCAGCGCGAGCTCGGCCGCACGATCAAGCGCGCAGGCTGGGAGAAGGTCGCGTTCCGCAACCTGTCGGGCGGGATCGTCGCGCTGCACCGGGGCACGCGCGCGGCCTGAGACGGTCCGACGAGCGTGCGACGAGCGTCCGACGAGCGTGCGCGCGAGCCGTGTGCCCGGGCGTGCGCCGCTGCTCGCAGCGTGAGGTCACGGCGGGTTCGTCGGGTGTTCACGGGACGGCCGTCGCAGGTGAGGTAAGCCTTCGCAGACACCCCCGCGGAGCGCGGTTAGACTCCCCGGAGTCGCACGTGAACACGGTCACAAGTGGAGTCGCAAGTGGTGCTGCAGAACGATGACGCGGACGTCATCGTCGTCGGCGCAGGCCCTGCCGGGGCTGCGACCGCGTACCACTGTGCGCGCGCCGGGCTGGACGTGCTGCTGCTCGAGAAGGCGTCGTTCCCGCGGGACAAGGTCTGCGGCGACGGCCTGACGCCGCGTGCGGTCGCCGAGCTCGTGCGCATGGCCGTGCCGATCCGCGAGCAGGACGGCTGGATCCGCAACAAGGGTCTGCGCGTGATCGGCGGCGGGCACCGCCTCGAGCTGGCGTGGCCGGAGATCTCGTCGTACCCGTCGTACGGCCTGGCCCGCAGTCGCATGAACCTCGACCAGACGCTGGCCGAGCACGCGCGCGCGGCGGGCGCCAAGCTGCACGAGCTCACGAACGTCACGGGTGCGGTGCACGACGAGCGCACGGGCCGGGTCGTCGGTGTGACGGCGCGACCCGTGGACCACGACGGCAAGAGGGCCGGCGACGACGTCACGTACCGCGCACGCGTCGTCGTCGCCGCCGACGGGGTCAGTGCGCGGCTCGCGACCGGCGTCGGCCGCACCAAGCGCGACGACCGCCCGATGGGTGTGGCGGTCCGCACGTACTTTCGCACCCCGCGTCACGACGACGCGTGGATGGAGTCCCACCTCGAGCTGTGGGACGGCGAGCCGGGCCGCTCGAACCTCATGCCGGGCTACGGCTGGATCTTCGCCCTCGGTGACGGGACCGCGAACGTGGGTCTGGGGTCGGTGAGCTCGACGGCCGCCGCGACGAAGGTCGACTACAAGGCGCTGTTCGCCGCGTGGATGGCCAACGCACCCGCCGAGTGGGAGTTCACGCCCGAGAACCAGGTCGGTCCCGTGCGCGGTGCCGCGCTGCCCATGGGCTTCAACCGCGGGCCGCTGTACGCGAACGGGCTGCTGCTCGCGGGCGACGCGGCGGGCATGGTCAGCCCGTTCAACGGCGAGGGCATCGCGTACGGCCTGCAGGCCGGGCGCGTGGCCGCGGACGCGATCGCGCAGGGCCTCGCGCGCGGCACGGCCGCGGGTCGTGAGCGCGCGCTCGCGACGTACCAGGGCCGCATGAAGGACGACCTCGGCGGCTACTACACGCTCGGCCGGGTGTTCGTGAAGCTCATCGAGCACCCCGAGGTCATGCGCATCTGCACGCGACACGGCCTGCCCCGGCCGCTGCTCATGAAGTTCGTGCTCAAGCTCCTGTCAGACTGCTACGAGCCCCACGGCGGTGACCTGGTGGACCGGACGATCTCCGCTCTCGCCCGCATCGCCCCGGCAGCCTGACGGACCGACCCAGGACGGATCAGCCCCGATGACCCAGCACACCTCAGCGCCGAGGAAGGACGCCTGATGACCAACCCCTACGTGCCGCTCCTGTGGCTCATGGGCATCGCCGCGGTCCTCGCCCTCGGCGGTGTCGGCGCGAGCGCGATCATCGGCCCGAAGCGCTACAACCGCGCGAAGCTCGAGGCCTACGAGTGCGGCATCCAGCCCACACCCCACGCGGTCGGGGGCGGCCGCTTCCCGATCAAGTACTACCTCGTCGCGATGACGTTCATCGTGTTCGACGTCGAGGTGGTCTTCCTCTACCCGTGGGCCGTGAGCTTCGTCGACCTCGCGCTGTACGGCCTGGTCGCGATGGTCGCGTTCCTCGTCCTGATCACCGTGCCGTTCGTGTACGAGTGGCGCCGGGGAGGGTTCGAGTGGGACTGACGGCGGCACCGCGCGCACAGCGCGACGTAGGACTTCGGTCCGGGGCGGGCCGCCCCGACCGGCCGAGGATGACGCCTGGCACGGCGACGGTCAGGACGACGTGCCCGGCGACGAGCACCACGACGAGGAGGCCCTGACATGGGGATCGAGGAAGCGCCTTCGGGCTTCCTGCTGACGACGATCGAGGACCTCGTCGGCTACTTCCGCAAGGGTTCGCTGTGGCCCGTGACGTTCGGTCTCGCGTGCTGCGCGATCGAGATGATGGCCGCCGGCGCACCGCGCTACGACCTGTCGCGGTTCGGCATGGAGGTCTTCCGGGCCTCGCCGCGCCAGGCCGACCTGATGATCGTCGCGGGCCGCGTGAGCCAGAAGATGGCCCCGGTCGTGCGTCAGGTCTACGACCAGATGTCGGAGCCGAAGTGGGTGCTCTCGATGGGCGTCTGCGCGAGCTCGGGCGGCATGTTCAACAACTATGCGATCGTGCAGGGCGTCGACCACGTCGTCCCCGTGGACATCTACCTGCCGGGCTGCCCGCCGCGGCCCGAGATGCTCATCAACGCGATCCTCACGCTGCACGAGCAGATCCAGAACGAGCCGCTCGGCGTCAACCGCAAGGAGGCCGCCGCGGCCGCCGAGCGCGCGGCGCTCGAGGCGACCCCCACCTCGCACATGACGGGCCTGCTGCGATGAGCGACGACCTGAAGAAGGACGCCGCGCAGGCGGCCAAGCCGGGCGAGGGCACGACGGCCGCGCAGCCCACCACCGAGGCCGCGCTCGAGGCGGGCTCGCAGAACGTCCCCGCGACGCACGAGGCCGGACCGCGCACGCCGCTCGACGTCGTCGACGTGCGGCACGGCCTGTTCGGTGCGCACGACTCGGGCGACACGTCGGGCTACGGCGGCCTCGTCACGACGGTCGTGCTGCCCGGCCCGAGCGAGCGGCCGTACGGCGGCTGGTTCGACGAGGTCGTCGACGTGCTCACCGAGCTGCTCGATGCGTCGGGGACCGGCTTCGCGAACGCGGTCGAGGCGGTCGTGGTGGACCGCGGCGAGCTGCAGCTCGACGTCGTGCGCGAGCACCTCGTCGAGGTCTGCCGGCACCTGCGCGACGACCAGGACCTGCGCTTCGAGCTCGGTCTCGGCGTCTCGGGCGTGCACTACCCGCACGACACGGGTCGCGAGCTGCACGCGGTCTACCACCTGACCTCGGTCACGCACTCGCGCCGCCTGCGGCTCGAGGTCGCGGTGCCGGAGAGCGACCCGCACATCCCGTCGACGACGAGCGTGTACCCGGGTCACGACTGGCACGAGCGCGAGACGTTCGACTTCTTCGGGATCATCTTCGACGGGCACCCGGGCCTCGCCCGGATCGAGATGCCCGACGACTGGCCCGGGCACCCCCAGCGCAAGGACTACCCCCTGGGCGGCATCCCGGTCGAGTACAAGGGCGCGACCGTCCCGCCCGCGGACCAGCGGAGGTCCTACAGCTGATGAGCACCACACAGGCACCGCGCGCGACCGGTCACCTCGTCGACGAGGACACGACCGGCATCCCGTCGTTCGAGGCGTCGGGCGGCGACTGGTCGACGATCGCCGAGGAGGCGGCCCGGCTCGGCGAGGAGCGCATCGTCGTCAACATGGGCCCGCAGCACCCGTCGACGCACGGCGTGCTCCGGCTCATGCTGGAGATCGAGGGCGAGACCGTCACCGAGGCGCGCGCCGGCATCGGATACCTGCACACGGGTATCGAGAAGAACATGGAGTTCCGCACCTGGACCCAGGGCGTGACGTTCTGCACGCGCATGGACTACGTCGCGCCGCTGTTCCAGGAGGCCGCGTACTGCCTGGCCGTCGAGAAGCTGCTCGGCGTGACCGACGACGTCCCGGAGCGCGCGAACGTCATCCGGGTCCTGATGATGGAGCTCAACCGGATCACGTCGCACCTCGTGTGCATCGCGACCGGGGGCAACGAGCTCGGCGCGACGACGATCATGACGGTCGGGTTCACGGCGCGCGAGGAGATCCTCAAGATCTTCGAGCTGATCTCGGGCCTGCGCATGAACCACGCGTACATCCGCCCCGGCGGGGTCGCGCAGGACGTGCCCGCGGGTGCGGTCGAGTCGACGCGCGCGGCGCTCACGAGCGTCGAGCACTACCTGCGCCAGCTCGAGGACCTCATGCTGGCGAACCCGATCATGCAGCTGCGGCTCAAGGACGTGGGCGCGCTCAACCTCGCGGGCTGCATGGCGCTCGGCGTCACGGGCCCGATGCTGCGGTCGGCGGGCCTGCCGTACGACGTGCGCAAGACCGCGCCGTACTGCGGCTACGAGACGTACGACTTCGACGTCCCGACCGCGCAGTCGGCCGACTCGTGGGGTCGCCTCGAGGTGCGCCTCGAGGAGATCTACCAGTCGATCTCGATCTGCCGCCAGGCGCTCGACCGGCTCGAGAAGAGCCCCGGTCCGGTCATGGTCGCGGACAAGAAGATCGCCTGGCCGGCGCAGCTCGCGATCGGCTCCGACGGCATGGGCAACTCGCTCGCGCACATCAAGGAGATCATGGGCACCTCGATGGAGTCCCTGATCCACCACTTCAAGCTGGTGACCGAGGGCTTCCGGGTCCCGGCCGGCCAGGTGTGGCAGACGGTCGAGCACCCGCGCGGCGAGCTCGGGGTGCACCTGGTCTCGGACGGCGGCACGCGGCCCTACCGCGCGCACTTCCGTGACCCCAGCTTCAACAACCTGCAGGCGACGTCGATCCTGTGCGAGGGCGGCCAGGTGGCCGACGTCGTGGTCGCCGTCGCGTCGATCGACCCGGTGCTCGGAGGGGTGGACCGCTGATGTCCGTCGAGGAGCTCGTCCCGCGCCCGGAGGGCCAGGCGCACCGCACGTCGTACGACGACGAGACGCGCGCCCGGCTCGACGCCGACGCCGCGCAGATCGTCGCGCGCTACCCGCAGGAGCGCTCGGCGCTGCTGCCGCTGCTGCACCTCGTGCAGTCGGTCGACGGCTACGTGAGCCCGCGCGGCATCGCGTACTGCGCGGCGACGCTCGGCATCACGACGGCTGAGGTCTCGGCGGTCGCGACGTTCTACACGCAGTACAAGCGGCACCCCAACGGCGAGTACACGGTCGGGGTCTGCACCAACACGCTGTGCGCCGTCATGGGCGGCGACGCGATCTACGAGCACCTGTGCGACCACCTCGGCGTCGGGCACGACGAGACGACCGAGGACGGCAAGATCACGCTCGAGCGCGTCGAGTGCAACGCGGCGTGCGACTACGCGCCCGTGATGATGGTCAACTGGGAGTTCTTCGACAACCAGACGCCGCAGTCGGCGGCCGCGGTCGTCGACGCGCTGCGGGCGGGCGAGGACGTCGCCCCGACGCGTGGCGCGGACAAGGTCGTGACGTTCAAGGAGATGTCCCGCGTGCTCGCGGGCTTCCCGGACGGTCGCGCCGACGAGGGCATCGGTGCGGGCGAACCGTCGCTGCGCGGCACCGTGCTCGCGCACGAGCAGGGCTGGACGGCACCCACGGTCCCGGGCGAGGAACCGGCGACCCGGGCCGCCGCCCCGGCCGGGGCGCACGCGCCGCAGCCGGGTCACGAGCAGTCGTCGGCCGAGCGGCCGACGACCACACCCGCGGACTCGTCGGCGGGGCAGCAGGAGACCAAGCAGGCGTCGTCGGACGCGAAGGAGGACTGAGCGATGACGACTCTCGCACCCGTCCTGACCGACTTCTGGGACGCGGACCGCTCCTGGACGCTCGAGACGTACGAGGCCCACGGCGGCTATCGGGGCCTGCGGCGCGCGCTGGGCATGCAGCCCGCGGACCTGGTCTCGATGGTCAAGGACTCGGGCCTGCGCGGCCGCGGCGGCGCCGGGTTCCCGACGGGCATGAAGTGGAGCTTCCTGCCCGCGCCCGACGGCGGCCCGCGCTACCTCGTCGTGAACGCGGACGAGTCCGAGCCGGGGACCTGCAAGGACATCCCGCTCATGATGGCGAGCCCGCAGCACCTCATCGAGGGCGTCATCATCACGTCGTTCGCGATCGGCTGCCACCACGCGTTCATCTACGTGCGCGGCGAGGTCGTGCACGTGTACCGCCGCCTGCTGCGTGCCGTCGAGGAGGCGTACGCCAAGGGCTACCTCGGCACGAACATCCTCGGCTCGGGCTACGACCTCGAGCTCACGGTGCACGCGGGCGCCGGCGCGTACATCTGCGGTGAGGAGACCGCGCTGCTCGACTCGCTCGAGGGCCTGCGCGGCCAACCGCGGCTCAAGCCGCCGTTCCCCGCGGTCGCGGGCCTGTACGCGCGCCCCACGGTGGTGAACAACGTCGAGTCGATCGCGTCGGTGCCGGGCATCGTCGTGGGCGGAGCCGACTGGTTCAAGCAGATGGGCACCGAGCGCTCGGCGGGCCACGGCCTGTTCTCGCTGTCGGGCCACGTGACGCGGCCCGGTCAGTACGAGGCGCCGCTCGGCATCACGCTGCGCGAGCTGCTCGACATGGCGGGCGGCATCCGTGCGGGCCACGAGCTGAAGTTCTGGACGCCGGGCGGCTCGTCGACCCCGATCTTCACGGCCGAGCACCTCGACGTCCCGCTCGACTACGAGTCGGTCGGTGCCGCGGGCTCGATGCTCGGCACGCGCGCGCTGCAGATCTTCGACGAGACGACGTCGGTGGTCCGGGCCGTCACGCGCTGGACCGAGTTCTACAAGCACGAGTCGTGCGGCAAGTGCACGCCGTGCCGCGAGGGCACGTTCTGGCTCGCGCAGATCATGCAGCGGCTCGAGCGCGGACAGGGCACGTCCGACGACATCGACGTCCTGCTCGACCTGTGCGACAACATCCTGGGCCGCGCGTTCTGCGCGCTCGGTGACGGTGCGACGAGCCCCGTGACCAGCGCGATCCAGTACTTCCGGGAGGAGTTCGAGGCGGGGACGCACACCCCTGCCGACGTGCTGTTCCCGCCCGAGCGCAGCTCGCTCTTCGACTACACGCCGCGCCGTGGCGCGGCCCTCGCGGGGGTGCACGCATGACGATCACCTCGGACCACTCGCAGCAGTCGGCTGCGACGCCGCTCGTCCCGGCCGCGCCCGTCGTGGCGCCGGCCGAGCCGGAGGCGACGGTCACGTTCACGCTCGACGGCGTCGAGACGACCGTGCCGAAGGGCACGCTCGTCATCCGCGCGGCCGAGCAGCTCGGGATCCAGATCCCGCGGTTCTGCGACCACCCGCTGCTGGCGCCCGCCGGTGCGTGCCGCCAGTGCCTCGTCGAGGTGTGGGCGCCCGGCCGCGACGGCAACCTCGCGAAGATGCCGAAGCCCCAGGCGTCGTGCACGCTCGAGGCGACGCCCGGCATGCAGGTCAAGACGCAGCACACGTCCGCCGAGGCGGACAAGGCGCAGCACGGCGTCATGGAGCTCCTGCTCATCAACCACCCGCTCGACTGCCCGGTCTGCGACAAGGGCGGCGAGTGCCCGCTGCAGAACCAGGCGATGAGCAACGGGCGCGCGACGAGCCGGTTCGTCGACGTCAAGCGCACGTTCCCCAAGCCGATCTCGATCTCGACGCAGATCCTGCTCGACCGCGAGCGCTGCATCCTGTGCCAGCGCTGCACGCGGTTCTCGGAGGAGATCGCCGGCGACGTGTGGATCGACCTGCAGAAGCGCGGTGCCATGCAGCAGATCGGCACGTTCGACGTCGACGTGCTGGGCTTCGCGGGCGACGCGCCCGTGGGGGCCTCGTCGCTCGACACGAGCGGGCGACCGTTCGCGTCGTACTTCTCGGGCAACACCGTGCAGATCTGCCCGGTCGGCGCGCTGACGTCCGCCGCGTACCGGTTCCGCGCGCGCCCGTTCGACCTCGTCTCGACGCCGGGCGTCTCCGAGCACGACTCGCAGGGTTCGGCGATCCGCGTCGACCACCGCCGCGGGGTCGTCATGCGACGGCTCTCGGGCGAGGACCCCGCGGTGAACCAGGAGTGGATCACCGACAAGGACCGCTTCGCGTTCCGCTGGCAGACCGCCCCCGACCGGATCGCGACGCCGCTCGTGCGCGACCGGCTCGCGGACGGCTCGCGCGGCGACCTGCGGCCGGCGAGCTGGTTCGAGGCGTACGGCGCCGCCGCGGCGGGCCTGCGCGAGGCGCTCGCGAACGGCGGCGTCGGCGTGCTGCCGGGTGGCCGGGTCACGCTCGAGGACGCGTACGCGTACGCCAAGTTCGCACGCGTCGTGCTCGGCACGAACGACATCGACCACCGCGCGCGGCCGCAGTCCGACGAGGAGCTCGCGTTCCTCGGTCACCACGTGGCGGGTCGCACGCTCGACGTCACGTTCGCCGACGTCGCTGCGGCGCCCACGGTCGTCCTCGTCGGCCTCGAGGCCGAGGAGGAGGCGGGCATCCTCTTCCTGCGCCTGCGGGAGTCGGTGCTCCAGCACCGCACCCGCGTGTTCTCGCTCGCGGCGCTCGCCTCGCGCGGTCTGGAGCGACTGTCCGGCACGCTCGTGCCGACGGCTCCCGGCACCGAGGCCGAGGTGCTCGAGGGCATCGAGGCCGGGTCCGACGAGGAGCTGCTCGCGTCGCTCGCGCAGGCGCTCGCCGCACCGGGTGCCGTGGTGCTCGTGGGGGAGCGCGCGGCCTCGTCGGCCGGTGCGCTGTCCGCCGTGCTGCGGCTCGGCGAGCGCACCGGTGCGCGCGTGGCGTGGGTGCCGCGGCGCGCGGGCGAGCGCGGTGCGGTCGAGGCCGGTGCGCTGCCGACGCTCCTCCCGGGCGGTCGGCCCGTCGAGGACGCCGCGGCGCGCGTCGACCTCGCGGCGGCGTGGGGCGTCGAGACGCTCCCCGCGGCTGCGGGCCGCACGCTCGCGCAGACGATCGCCGCCGCGCGCGACGGCTCGCTGGGCGGGCTCGTCGTCGGCGCCGTCGATCCCGGCGACCTGCCGGACCCGGCGCTCGCGCGCGACGCGCTCGAGAAGGTCGGGTTCGTGCTCTCGCTCGAGGTGCGCGCCTCGGACGTCACGCGGCGGGCCGACGTCGTGCTGCCCGTCGCGCCGCCCGCCGAGAAGCCCGGCACGTTCGTCACCTGGGAGGGTCGCCCGCGGCCCTTCCCCCAGGCGCTCGTGTCGCACGCCCAGCCCGACCACCGCGTGCTGCACGGCCTCGCGGCCGAGCTCGGGGTGGACCTCGGCCTCGGCACCGTCGCGGACGTGCACGGCGAGCTCGACCAGCTCGGCGGCTGGGACGGCGCACGCGTCGCCGCCCCCGCGGTCGGTGCGGCCGAGCCGCCCGCGGTCCCGGCCGGTCACGCGGTCCTCGCGACGTGGCACCAGCTGCTCGACGCGGGTCGGCTGCAGGACGGCGAGCCGCACCTCGCGGGCACGGCCAAGCGACCCGTCGCGCGCGTCTCGGCCGCGACCGCGCAGGCCGTCGGCGTCGCCGACGGCGCGCCGCTCGCGGTGAGCACCGACGCCGGCACGGTGACGCTGCCCGCCCGGGTGAGCGACATGCCGGACTTCGTCGTCTGGCTCCCGACGAACGCGCCCGGCTCCGCCGTGCGTGACACGCTGCACGCCGTGGGCGGCGACCTGGTCCGGCTCGCGCCGGGCGAGACAGCCGCCGTCGCGGCGCAGGACGAGGAGGCCTGACGTGCACACGATCCTGCTCGCCGAGCCGGTCGCGCCGGTCACGGCGGACTTCTCGAACGACACGTGGTGGATCTGGCTGATCAAGTCGGTCGGCATCCTCGTGTTCCTGCTCACGAGCGTGCTGTTCGCGATCTGGTTCGAGCGCAAGGTCGTCGCGCGCATGCAGGTGCGGCCGGGCCCGAACGTGCACGGCCCGTTCGGCCTGCTGCAGTCGCTCGCGGACGCCATGAAGCTCCTGTTCAAGGAGGACATGACGGTCAAGGCGGCCGACAAGGTCGTCTACATCGTCGCGCCGCTCATCGCGGTGTTCTGCTCGCTGCTGACGTTCGCGGTCATCCCGCTCGGGCCGACCGTCAACATGTTCGGCGTCCACACGCCGCTGCAGCTCACGGACTTCCCGGTCGCGGTCCTGTACATCCTCGCGTGCGCCTCGGTCGGTGTGTACGGCATCGTGCTCGGCGGCTGGTCGTCGAACTCGACGTACCCGCTGCTCGGTGGCGTGCGATCCACGGCGCAGGTGATCTCCTACGAGCTCGCCATGGGCCTGTCGCTCGTGAGCGTGTTCGTGCTCGCGGGGTCGATGTCGACGTCGCAGATCGTCGACTCGCAGACGCAGCTGTGGTGGTTCCTGCCGCTCCTGCCGGCGTTCCTCATCTACGTCGTGTCGATGGTCGGCGAGACCAACCGGCTCCCGTTCGACCTCCCCGAGGCCGAGGGTGAGCTCGTCTCGGGGTACATGACGGAGTACTCGTCGATGAAGTTCGCGTGGTTCTTCCTCGCGGAGTACATCAACATGCTCAACGTCTCGGCGGTCGCCACGACGCTGTTCCTCGGCGGCTGGCGGGCCCCGTTCATCCCGGCGGACAGCTTCCTGCAGCAGGGCTACTGGCCCGTGCTGTGGTTCCTCGTCAAGCTCTGGGCCGTCATGTTCTTCTTCGTGTGGGTCCGCGGCTCGGTGCTGCGGTTCCGGTACGACCAGTTCATGAAGCTCGGCTGGAAGGTGCTCATCCCCGCGGCGCTCACGTGGCTCGTGCTCGTGGCCGTCGTGCAGGGGCTGCGCCAGTTCCCCGAGTTCGAGCACCTCGAGCTGCGCTCGATCCTGTTCGGGATCGCGGGCGTCGTGATCGTCGGCGTGGTGATCTCGTTGTTCGTCCCCGACCGCAAGGCGGCAGTCGAGAAGCCCTCGGGTGCACCGACCGTGCTCGACGCGTTCGCGGACGGGTACCCCGTCCCGCCGCTGCCCGGTCAGGTCCTGCCGCCGTCGCCGCGGCTCGCGCGCGTCCCCGCCGGGGCGCCCGCCCCGTCCGACGAGACAAGCGCTCCCGACGCGCCCGATGCGCAGACCGACACGAAGGAGGTGCACGGTGGCTGAGCCCCGCAAGAAGCCGCCCGCCCCGCGTCCGCAGCAGCCCGCCGGGTCGCAGGTCGCGCGCCGGGGGACCCCCGGTGAGGTCGGTGCCCCCGCCGCACCGCAGTACGAGTCGGTGATCCCGCCGTCCTCGGGCGTGCGCGCGCTGCTCGCGCCCGTGGGCGGGTTCGGCGTGACGCTGTCGAACATGTTCCGCAAGACGGTCACCGAGCAGTACCCGCGTGAGACCGTCCCGACGAAGCCGCGCTACCACGGGCGCCACCAGCTCAACCGGTACGCGGACGGGCTCGAGAAGTGCATCGGCTGCGAGCTGTGCGCCTGGGCGTGCCCCGCGGACGCGATCTACGTCGAGGCCGGGGACAACACGCCCGACGAGCAGTACTCGCCGGGTGAGCGGTACGGCCGCGTCTACCAGATCAACTACCTGCGCTGCATCTTCTGCGGGCTCTGCATCGAGGCGTGCCCGACGCGTGCGCTGACGATGACGAACGACTACGAGCTCGCCGGTCCCTCGCGTGCCGGGATGATCTACGAGAAGCAGGACCTGCTCGCACCGCTGCGGGAGAACATGCTCGCGGCGCCCCACCCCATGGTCGAGGGCACGACGGACACCGAGTACTACCTCGGTGAGGTCACCGGGCCGACCGACGCGCAGCGCGACTGGGTGCGTGAGCACCGGCCGCAGGACCCGACGCTCCCCGAGGGTGCGGGGCTGTCCGCCGACGAGCAGCGCGGCGAGAGCGCCGCGGCCATGGCGGCGTCCGTCGCAGCCGCGCACCGCCAGGGTGGTGCCCGATGAGCGCTCTCGTCACGGCGTCGGGTGCGCTCGCCGACGTCGCTGGGGTCCTGCCGCGCGCGGTCGCCGCAGCAGGTGACGCGTCGACCGCCGAGGCGGTCCTGTTCTGGGTCCTCGCACCGGTCATGGTGATCGCGTCGTTCGGGCTGCTGTTCGCGCGCAAGGCCGTGCACGCGGCGCTCTCGGTCATCCTCGTGATGATCTGCCTCGCGTTCATGTACGTCGCGCAGGGCGCGGTCTTCCTCGGCGTCGTCCAGGTCGTCGTCTACACGGGCGCGATCATGATGCTGTTCCTGTTCGTGCTCATGCTGGTCGGCGTGAGCTCGGCCGACTCGCTCGTCGAGACGATCCGCGGACAGCGCTGGGTGGGCTGGATCGCCGGGCTGGGGCTCGTGGTCGTGCTCGCGGGCGTGATCGGCACCGCGGCCTACCCGGTCCCGAAGGGGCTCGCGGGCCTCGGACAGGCGTCGAATCCCGAGGGCATCGCGCACCTGATCTTCAGCCGGTACGTGTTCGCGATGGAGGTCGTGGGCGCGCTGCTCGTGACCGCCGCGCTCGGCGCGCTCGTGCTCACGCACCGACGTCGGCTCACGCCGCGCGTGGGTCAGCGTGAGCGGGCCGCGGCCCGCGTGCGCGGCGGGCACCACCTCGCGCCGCTGCCCGCACCGGGCGTGTACGCCAAGCACAACGCGATGGACGTGCCCGCGCTCGACGCGTACGGCCGACCCATCGAGGAGTCGGTGCCCCGCGTGCTGCGCGTGCGCGGGCAGGAGGCCGACGCGGCCGAGTACGCCGCGCGCATCGATCGCGTGCTCGCCGGCAAGTCGGCCGCCGACCGCGGTGCGACGCGGGGCGTGGCGGCCGACGCGCACCACGACGACCAGGAGGAGGGCCAGTGACGCTCACCCACTACCTCGTGCTCGCGGGGATCCTGTTCTCCGTCGGCGCGTCGGCAGTGCTGCTGCGCCGCAGCGCGATCATCGCGTTCATGGGGGTCGAGCTCATGCTCAACGCCACGAACCTGAGCCTCGTCACGTTCTCGCGCCTGCACGGCGAGCTGACCGGACAGGTGCTCGCGTTCTTCGTCATGGTCGTCGCGGCCGCCGAGGTCGTCGTCGGACTCGCGATCATCGTGGCGATCTTCCGCACCCGCCGATCGGCGTCGATCGACGACGTCAACCTGCTGAAGAGCTGAGGGAGCGCACGTGCACACCCTGATCTCCCTGGGAGCTCTGCCCGCCGCCGCGGCCGGGCCCGCGAGCGAGACGGTCTCGGGCGGCATCTACACCGTCGCGCCGCTGCTCGTCGGGCTGCCGCTCGCGTCGGCTGCGGTCCTGCTGCTGCTCGGCCGCCGCGCCGACCGGTGGGGCCACTGGCTCGGCGTGCTCGCGTCGGCCGGCGCGTTCGTCGTCGGACTGCTGACGTTCCTGCGCCTGCTCGACCGGCCCGCCGAGAGCCGCGTGCTCGACGTGCACCTCGGTACGTGGATCGACGCGGGCGCGCTGCACCTGGACGCCGGGATGCGGCTCGACCCGCTGTCGCTCACGTTCGTACTGCTGGTGACCTTCGTCGGCACGCTCATCCACGTCTACTCCGTGGCCTACATGGAGCACGACACGGACCGGCGGCGGTTCTTCGCGTACCTCAACCTGTTCGTCGCGGCGATGCTCGTCCTCGTCCTCGCGAACTCCTACGTCCTGCTGTTCGTCGGCTGGGAGGGCGTGGGTCTCGCGTCCTACCTGCTCATCGGGTTCTGGAACCACCACACGCCGTACGCCGTCGCGGCGAAGAAGGCGTTCGTCGCCAACCGCGTCGGCGACGTCGGTCTGCTCGTCGCGATGGGGCTGATCTTCGCGAACTTCGGCGCGCTCGACTTCGCGACCGTGCTCGACGACCCGTCGCAGCACGCGTCGCGGGGTGCGCTCACGGCGATCGGCCTGATGCTCCTGCTCGCCGCGTGCGGCAAGTCGGCGCAGTTCCCGCTGCAGTCCTGGCTCGGCGACGCGATGGCGGGCCCGACGCCCGTGTCGGCCCTCATCCACGCCGCGACCATGGTCACGGCGGGCGTCTACCTCATCGTGCGCTCCGGCGCCGTGTTCGAGGCCGCGCCGGACGCGCAGCTCGTCGTCGTCATCGTCGGTGGCATCACGCTGCTGTTCGGGGCGATCGTCGGCTGCGCGAAGGACGACATCAAGAAGGCGCTCGCCGCGTCGACCATGTCGCAGATCGGCTACATGGTGCTCGCCGCGGGCCTCGGCCCCGTCGGGTACGCGTTCGCGATCTTCCACCTCGTGACGCACGGGTTCTTCAAGGCGGGGATGTTCCTCGGCGCAGGGTCGGTCATGCACGGCATGGACGACCAGGTCGACATGCGCCGGTTCGGCGGGCTCGCGCGGTACATGAAGATCACGTGGCTGACGTTCATGATGGGCTGGCTCGCGATCCTCGGCATCCCGCCGTTCGCGGGGTTCTTCTCGAAGGACAAGATCATCGAGGCCGCGTTCATCCCGACCGACGGCGCCACGTGGCGTGCGTGGGTGTTCGGGACGGTCGCGCTCGTCGGCGCCGGGATCACGGCCTTCTACATGTCGCGCCTGTTCTTCATGACCTTCGAGGGCGAGCGGCGCTGGACGACGAAGAAGGACGGCGCCGAGCAGCACCCGCACGAGTCCCCCGCGCTCATGACGTGGCCGATGATCATCCTGGCCGTCGGGTCGGTCGGTCTCGGCCTCGTGCTCGCGCTCGGCAACCGGTTCACGCACTGGCTCGAGCCGGTCACGGGCCACGCCGAGCACGGTGAGCCCGTGCTCCCGGCGGGGCTGCTCGTCGGGCTCACGCTCGGCGTCGTGGTCGTCGGCCTGGTCCTCGCGTGGCGGCGCTACGCGGTCTCGACCGTCCCGGTCGTCCCGCCGCTCGGTACCGCGCTCACGCGGGCCGCGCGCGTCGACCTCTACCAGGACGTCGTCAACGACGCCGTGCTGGTCGAGCCCGGCCAGCACCTGACCCGGTCCCTCGTCTACGCCGACCACGCCGTCGTGGACGGGGGGATCAAGGGTCTCGCCCATTCGACGGTCGGGCTCGGCGCGCTCCTGCGTCGGCTCCAGACCGGTTACGTCCGCACCTACGCCGCGACGATGCTCGGGGGACTCGTGGTCCTCCTCGTCGTCGTGCTCGCCGTCCAGAGCTGAGGAGAGCGATGTCTCCCGACTTCCCCTGGCTGACCACGCTGATCGCGTGGCCGGTGCTCGGCGCGCTGCTGCTGTGGTTCGCGCCCAAGGCGCTGCGCCCGCGGGCACGCGTCCTGGCGCTCGCCGTCGCGCTCGTCGAGCTCGTGCTCGCGGTCGGTGCGCTCACGGCGTTCGACACTGCGGACGCCGGCACCGTGCAGCTCACCGAGACCCACCAGTGGATCCCCGCGATCGGAGCCTCCTACGCCGTGGGCGTGGACGGCGTCGGCCTCGCGCTGATCCTCATGTCGGTGCTGCTCGTGCCGCTCGTCGTGCTCGCGGCGTGGCGGGAGCAGGGTGCCGACACGGTGACGAGCGACGCGCTGCGCCGGTACCTCGCGCTCGTGATCGTGCTCGAGGCGTTCATCGTCGCGGTGTTCGCGGCGCGCGACGTCTTCCTGTTCTACGTGATCTTCGAGGCCATGCTGATCCCGGTCTACTTCATGATCGGCGGCTTCGGGGGTGCCGAGCGGCGGTACGCGGCGGTCAAGTTCCTGCTGTACTCGCTCGCGGGCGGGCTCATCATGCTCGTCGGCGTCATCGCGCTGTACCTCGAGGGACCGGGCGGACCCGACGGCTTCCTCACCGAGAACCTCACGGGTCTCGACCTCGGGACGACGACCGAGCGCTGGCTGTTCGTCGCGTTCTTCGTCGCGTTCGCCATCAAGGCACCGATGTTCCCCGTGCACACCTGGCTGCCCGATGCGGCCGAGCAGGCGCCCGCCGGGACGTCGACGCTGCTCGTCGGCGTCCTCGACAAGGTCGGCACGTTCGGGATGCTCACGCTGTGCCTGCCGCTGTTCCCGAACGCCTCGCGGTGGGCCGCGCCGACGATCATCGTGCTCGCGGTCGTCTCGATCCTGTACGGGGCGCTGCTCGCGATCGGGCAGAAGGACCTCATGCGCCTGATCGCCTACACGTCGGTGTCCCACTTCGGCTTCATCGTGCTGGGCATCTTCGCGTTCACGTCGACCTCGGTCGCGGGCTCGTCGTTCTACATGGTCAACCACGGGCTCTCGACGGGCGCGCTGTTCCTGCTCGCCGGGTTCCTCGTGGCTCGTCGGGGGTCGCGGCAGATCGCCGACTTCGGCGGGCTGCAGAAGATCACGCCGGTGCTCGCCGGGCTGTTCCTCGTCTCGGCGCTCTCGGCGCTCTCGCTGCCGGGTCTGTCGACGTTCGTCTCGGAGTTCATGGTCATCGTCGGCACGTTCTCGGCGCACACCACGGCGGCGGTCTTCGCGACGCTCGGCGTCGTGCTCGCGGCGATCTACGCGCTGTGGACCTACCAGCGGATCTTCACCGGCCCGCCGCGCGACGAGCTCACGGGCTGGCGCGACGTGAGCGCGACCGAGCGCTGGGCCGTCGCCCCGCTCGTCGCCGCGATGCTCGTGCTCGGCTTCGTGCCAGGGCCCGCGCTCGACCTCGTGCGGCCACCCGCCTCCGTCACGCTCGAGTCCGTCGGCGTGCACGACGCCCCGGCCGCTGCTCTCGAAGGGAGCGACCAGTGAGCTTCCACGCTCCGGAGATCGCCTGGGGGGCGCTCAGCCCCGTGCTGATCGTCCTCGTCGCGGGCATCGTCGGCGTCCTTGTCGACGCGTTCGTGCCCGTGCGCGCACGGCGCACCTCGCAGCTCGTGCTCGCCTTCGGGGCGCCCGTCGGCGCGCTCGTGGCGGTCGCCGCGCTGTGGGGTCGCGTGAAGTCCGACGGCGGCATCGACGTCATCGACGGATCGCTCCTCGTCGACGGCCCGACGCTCGTGCTGCAGGGCGTGCTCGCGCTGCTGACGCTGCTGGCGCTGCTCATCATGGCCGACCGCACCGCGACCGGCGAGGACGCGTTCGCGCCGACCGCCGCGTCCGTCCCGGGCTCGGAGTACGAGGAGCTCGCGCGGCGCACGGGCCTCACGCAGACCGAGGTCTACCCGCTCGTGCTGTTCGCGACCGGCGGCATGATGATCCTGCCCGCGACCGGCGACCTGCTGACGCTGTTCGTCGCGCTCGAGGTGCTGTCGCTGCCGCTCTACCTGCTGACCGGCATGGCACGGCGCCGCCGTCTGCTGTCGCAGGAGGCCGCGCTCAAGTACTTCCTGCTCGGTGCGTTCGCGTCCGCGCTGTTCGTGTTCGGCATCGCGCTCGTCTACGGCTACTCGGGGTCGCTGCGCTACTCCGAGATCGCCACGGCCACCGCGACACCGTCCGAGCTCGACGGCCTCCTGCTCGTCGGGGCCGTGCTCCTGCTCGTCGGCCTGCTCTTCAAGGTCGGTGCGGTGCCGTTCCACGCCTGGACGCCCGACGCCTACCAGGGTGCCCCGACGCCCATCACGGGCTTCATGGCCGCGTGCACGAAGATCGCCGCGTTCGGCGCGCTGCTGCGGGTCTACTTCACGGTCTTCCCGGGGCTCCAGTGGGACCTCGACGTGTTCCTGTGGACGGTCGCGATCGCGACGATGGTCGTCGGCACGGTCATCGGTCTGCTCCAGACCGACATCAAGCGGCTGCTGGCGTACTCGTCGATCGCGCACGCGGGGTTCGTGCTGACGGGCGTGATCTCGCTCGACGGCTCGGGCATCACGGCCGTGCTGTTCTACCTGGTCGCGTACGGCGTCGCGACGATCGGCGCGTTCGGCATCGTGTGGCTCGTGCGCGAGCGGACGTCGGGCGCGGTCGGTTCGGGTGACGACGCGCTCGACGACGAGTCCGACGCGGACCTGCGCGCGACCGTCCTCGGCGAGGCGACGCACCTGTCCCAGTGGGCGGGCCTGGGCCGGACGCACCCGGCGCTCGCCGGGGCGTTCGCCCTGTTCCTCCTGTCGTTCGCGGGCATCCCGCTCACGGCGGGGTTCATCGGGAAGTTCGCGGTGTTCTCCGCGGCGATCGAGGGTGGCGCCTGGCCGCTCGCGCTCATCGGTGTGCTGTCGTCGGCGGCCGCGGCGTTCTTCTACATCCGCATCATCGTGCTCATGTACTTCACGCCGAGCGCGTCCGACGAGACCGACGAGCTCGGCGAGGAGGGCGTCGGGGCGGGCACCGGACTGCCGCAGGACGCCGGCGTTCCGGCGGCCGTGGGGACCGGGTCGGCGGGTGATGAGGTCGTCCTCGAGTCCGCGGACGGCGCGGTGGCGGTCGCGACGATCACGGCGGCGCCGGTCACGCGCACGACGACGACGGTGGTCCCGTCCGAGGGCCTCGCGGCCGTGGCGATCGCCGTGTGCGCGGTCGTGACGATCGTGCTCGGCGTGTTCCCCACGCCGGTGCTCGACCTCATCTCCGACGTCGCGAAGTTCCTGCCCTGAGCACGTCCCGTCCGCGCCGCGCGCGGTACGTCCGGTTGGTCCCGACCTCCCGCGGCGTCCGCGCGGGCGCGCCCGGGGCCGTGCGGACGCACCGCCCCGGGCGGGATAGGTTCGTCTCGTGACTTCGACCTCGTCGGCCATCCCGCTGGCCGACCCGGCGCTCGCCGACCGCCTCACCGCACGCCTCGCCCTCGTCGAGGAGGCGCTGCGCGACGCCGTCGCGCACGCGGACACGCTCGCGGACACGGCCTCACGGCACCTCGTCAACGCGGGCGGCAAGCGCCTGCGCCCGCTGCTGACGCTGCTCGTCGCCGAGCTCGGTGACGGCACGCGGCGTGAGGTGATCGACGCGGCGGTCGTCGCCGAGCTGACGCACCTCGCGACGCTGTACCACGACGACGTCATGGACTCGGCGCCCCTGCGTCGCGGGGCGCCGTCGGCGCACGAGGTGTGGGGGAACTCGGTCGCGATCCTGACGGGCGACCTGCTGTTCGCGCGCGCATCGACCACCGTCGCCGGCCTCGGCCCCGAGGCGGTGCGGATCCAGGCCCGCACGTTCGAGCGTCTGTGCCTCGGCCAGCTCCACGAGACGGTGGGGCCCCGGGACGGCGAGGACCCGGTCGAGCACTACCTGCAGGTGCTCGCGGACAAGACCGCGTCGCTGCTGGCCACGTCGGCGCGCCTCGGTGCGATGTTCGCGGGCTGCACGCCCGACGTCGTCCAGGTGGTCACCGACTTCGGCGAGCGCATCGGCGTCGCGTTCCAGCTCGCGGACGACGTCATCGACCTCACGTCCGACGGGTCCGTCACCGGCAAGACGCCCGGCACGGACCTGCGCGAGCACGTCCCGACGATGCCGGGACTGCTCCTGCGTGCCCGCGCCGCGGGTCCCGACGGCACCGAGGCGGACCGGGCGCTCGTCGCGCTGCTCGACGGCGACCTGTCCGACGACGCGGCTCTCGCCGCCGTCGTCGCGACGCTGCGCGAGCACGAGGTCGTCGCCGAGACCCGGGCGCGTGCGGTGGCGCTCGCGCACGACGCCGTGCGCGTGCTCGCGCCGCTGTCCGCAGGGCCGGTGAAGGACGCGCTCGTCTCGTTCGCCGACGCGCTCGTCGACCGCGCGTCCTGACCGCACGTCCCGGCCCCGCGTCCCGGCCCCGCGTCGGCCCCTCTCGTCGGCCTCACGTCGGCCGCCGGTCCGTGCGCGACGAACGGGCGCACGCGTGCCGTCGCGTTCGTCGCGATCGCCCCGGTCTCTCCGCAGTCGTCCTCCCGCCGGTCGGGTGAGATTCGTTCGCGACCTGCCACGAAGGGTCGTGCGGGGACCGGAGCTCGACCGGTCGTCTGGCACCATGCTGCGGGCAGTCGCCCGGCGCACGCCCTCCGCGGAGGTCCGACGAACCTCGTCGTGCGGTGGCCGACGACCGCGGCTGCCGGGAGGGACGAGGACATGAGTGGGGCCGGATCGCAGGGCACGCTGAGGATCGCTCGGAACGTGCACGACGCGCCCGTGAGCTACCTGCACGTCTCGTCGGTCGCTCGCCGAGCCGGCGCGTACGCGCTCGACCACGTCGCGCTCGGCGTGCTCGCGCTCATCGGTGGCCTCGTCGCGGGCGCGGTCATCGACGGCGGGGTGCACGGGGGCGCGAACTCGACGCAGGAGCTCGCGATGGCGAGCGCGTTCGCGGCCGGGGGCGCCGTCGTGCTCTGGGTCACGGAGGGCGTCTGGGGGTGGACGCTCGGAGGGCTGCTGCTCGGCCTGCGGACCGTGAACGAGCGCACCATGCGCCCGGCGGGGCTGGGCCGGATCCTGTTGCGCAACATCGTCGTCGCGCTCGGACTGCTGCTGTGCGGGGTCGGCAACTGGCTCGTCGTCGTGTCCGGGCGGTTCGAGCGGTCCAACGTGCGGCGCGGGTGGCACGACCAGTGGGCGGGGACGATCGTCATCCGTCCGCGTGGCACGAAGCTGGGACGTCGCTGACGCGACCGGCACGTCGGCGGACGCCTGCACGTTCCGCAGCGTCGACGGCCGTCGGCAGCCCTCGTGATCTCAGACACGGCGGTCCGCGCGACGGTGACCTCTGGCACGATGCTCCCGGCGCCCGAGTCGTGGCGAGGCCGGGCGGGAAGGGACGACGAGGGTGAGCGCAAGGACGTGCGGCACGTGCGGTGCCGAGCTCGAGACGGGCGCGATGTTCTGCGCCGAGTGCGGTGCGCGGGTGCCCGCGCCCTCGGGGACGCTCCCGCCGCCGCCCGGTGCGTACGCGACGAACCCGCCGCCGCCCGGCCCGCACGCCGTCACGGCCGCGGGTACCCCGGTCCCGCCACCCCCCACCTCGGCGGTCCAGCCTCCTCCTCCTCCGCCCGCCCCCGAGGGCCCGCCGCCCCCACCCCCGGCGCCGGTGACCCGGCGTGACGTCGTGGGCACCGAGTTCCCGGTCGTCCCGGGGAGCGTCGCGCCCGTGGGACGCCGCGTGGGTGCGTACGCGCTCGACCTCGTGGCGCTCGCGCTGCTCGGGGGCATCGGGTTCGCGATCGGGCTCGCGAGCGGTGGTGACTCGCCCGACCTCGCGCACCTGACCGTGAGCGCGATGCTGCCGTCGGTGCTCACGGGCGTCGGTGGGATCGCGCTGTGGGTCGCGGAGTCGATGACGGGCGCGACGCTCGGTGCCGCGATCCTCGGGATCCGGACGGTCTCGGTCGCGACCGGCCGACCGGCGGGGCTCGGTCGCATCCTCGTGCGCCAGCTCGTCGTGGGTGTCGGCACGCTCGCGTGCGCGGTCGGCAACTGGGTCGTCGTCGCGTCCGGGGCGTTCGACAAGGAGCCCGCGCAGCGCGGCTGGCACGACAAGGCCGCCGGGACGCTCGTCCTGCGCGCCGGTGCGGCCGGCGTCGCGCGCACCACGGACCCCGCGGTCGCCTGGGACCGCGCGGTCGCGCGTGCGGTCGGTCCTGTGCCGCCGCCGCCGAGCACACCGCCCACGCCGAGCGCACCGCCCACGCCACCCGCACCGCCGGCCACCCCGACTGCCTCGTCGCTCGTCCCCCCGCCGCCCGCCGCTCCGGCGCCGGTCGTCGGCCACCCGGTGAGCGACCCCCCGAGCGGTCCTGCGAGCGACCCCCCGAGCGCCGCGCCATCGTCGGTGTCCGAGCCCCCCGCGGCTCCGATCGTCGACGTGCCGCCCACGATCGGCCTCGTCCCGCTGCCGCCCGCGGCGGGCTCGCGACCGCCCGCCGCACCCGACGCGCTCATCACCGGCTTCCCGGGAGCCGTCGCTCCCGCACCGGCCTCCGGCGCGGCCCCGGGCGCGGGGCTGTCCGGTCCGCTCGACGGTGGGGCGCTGCCCCCCGCAGCGCTCGGCAGCACGCCGTCGGGCGGCGAGAGCACGGTCCCGTCGGTCCCCGCACCGCCACCTGTCGTCACCCCGCGTGTCGAGCCCGCAGCGGCCGACGCGCTCGCGGGGACGGCGGCGGGCGCGTACTGGGCCGACGGTGTCGACGACATCGAGCTCACACGCCTGCGGACGCCCGCAGCAGGGACGCCCGCCGCGTCTGCCGGTCTGCGGCTCGCGTTCGACACCGGTGAGCGGGTCGACGTCGTCGGGGACGGCGTGGTCGGTCGTGACCCGCAGGGCGATGTCCCGCACGTCGTCGCGATCGACGACCCTGCGCGCTCGCTGTCGAAGACGCACCTCGCGTTCGGGCCCGGTGAGGCGGGGACGCTGTGGGTGGTCGACCGCGGCTCGACGAACGGCACCGTCGTCGTGCGCCCGGACGGGTCGGCGGCGACGCTGCCCGCGGGTGCGCGCGCGGTCGTCGCGGCGGGCTGGTCGCTGCGGATCGGGGAGCGGACGGTCCGCGTCGAGGCGCGCTGACGCGCGCCGCGGTCCGCCCCGGCCGTCGTGCGGCGCGGGTCGGTCGTCGGCCGCGCGTCAGGTCGTCGTGGGCGTCCAGGCGAGCTGCACGACCTGCAGCCCCGCGTCGCGCGTGACGAGCTGAGCGCGGCCCGGGACGGACGGCACGGGCCGCGCACCCCCGACGAGCGCACCCTCGTCGGGGCTGCCCGACATCACGATGCCCGGCGCCGCGAGGTCCCGCATCGCCTGCAGCACGGGGTCGAACAGCGCGCGCGACGCACCGCCCGTGCGGCGCGTGAGCACGACGTGCAGCCCGACGTCGCCGGCCTGCGCGAGCAGGGGTACGAGTGCGGTCAGCGGGTTGCCCGACGACGTCGCGACGAGGTCGTAGTCGTCGACGAGCACGTACACCTCGGCCCCGCTCCACCACGAGCGCGTCCGCAGCTGCTCGGGCGTGACGTCCGGCCCGGGCAGCCGACCGCGCAGGTAGGCGGCGAGCTCGCCCAGCTCGGCGGCGGCCTGCTCGTGCGTCGTCAGGTAGCTCGTGAGGTACTCGGCGGGGATCTCGCCGAGCAGCGCACGTCGGAAGTCGACCGCGACGATCTGGGCCTGCTGCGGCGAGCACAGACGCCTGACCTCGCTCGCGACGAGCCGCAGGAACCCGGACTTGCCTGCCCCGGAGTCGCCGAACGCGTACAGGTGCGGGTCGTCGCGGTCGAGCACGACGGGGGCGAGCGCGGCCTCGTCGATGCCGAGCAGGATCCCGTCGGGCTGTCCGGCCTGTGCGCGCAGCGCCTCGAGCGGCACCTGCTCGGGCAGGAGGCGCAGCTTGGGCGGGGGCGCGCCGCGCCACGACTGCGCGACGGCGCTCACGAGGTGCTGCACGCCGGCGCCGAGCGTGTCCGCCGAGCCGTCCCCGTCGATGCGGGGCAGCGCGGTGAGCACGTGGTGCTTCGACACGACGATCCCGCGCCCCGGACGCTCGCGCGGGACAGCCGCCGCGACCTTGCGGTCGAGCTCGGAGTCGCTCGGGTCGCCCAGCCGCAGCTCGAGCCGGGTGCCGAACAGGTCCTTGACCTGGGTGCGGAAGTCCATCCAGCGGCTCGCCGACGCCAGCAGGTGCATCCCGAACGTCAGGCCGCGGCCAGCGAGGGCCTGCAGGCGCGCCTCGAGCTCCTCGAACTCGGCGCGGATCGTCGACCAGCCGTCGACGACGAGCAGCACATCGCCGTAGCCGTCGTCGGCCTGACCCGTGGCGCGGCGCTGCCGGTACGTCTCGATCGAGTCGATGCCGTGCGTGCGGAAGTACCGCTCGCGCGCGTCGACGATGCCCTCGACCTCGGCGACGATGCGCCGCACGACGTCGGGCTCGGCGCGCGTCCCGACGCCGGCGACGTGCGGCAGCCCGGCGAGCGGGGTGAACGTGCCGCCCCCGAAGTCGAGCACGTAGACCTGCGCCTCGAGCGGCGTGTGGACGAGCGCGAGGCCCGTCACGACGGACCGTAGGACCGTGCTCTTGCCGGACCGTGGGCCACCCACGACCGCGAGGTGGCCGCTCGCGCCCGCGAGCGACAGCGTGAGGTGCTCGCGGCGCTGCTCGAGCGGCCGGTCGACGATGCCGAGCGGGAACGTCAGCGGCCCGGTCGCACGCCAGGAGGGCGACACGAGGCCGAGCGCGGGGTCGACCGTGAGGTCGGGCATGAGCCGGTCGAACGTCTCGGGCACGACGAGCGGCGGCAGCCAGACCTGGTGCGCGGCGGGTCCCTGCCCGCGCATGAGTTCGACCGCGATGTCGAAAGTCGCGCGCTTCTCGTCGTCCTCGAGCGCGGGCTCGTCGGGCTCGTCGCGGCCCGGCGTCGCGGACAGCACGGGTGCCGCGGTGAACGACTCGAGCCGGGCCCGCCCGGTGAGCGCGGGGCCCGTGCCGCCTCCCGCGGTGCGGCGCCGGGCCTTGGGCGGGCCGGACACGTACGACGCGCGGAACTGGATCATGGTCGTCGGGTCCGGCTTGAGGTAGCCCATACCGGGCACGGGCGGCAGCTCGTACGCGTCGGGGACGCCCAGCACTGCGCGCGACTCCGCGGCGGAGAACGTGCGCAGACCGATGCGGTAGGACAGGTGCGACTCGAGCCCGCGCAGGCGGCCCTCCTCGAGCCGCTGGCTCGACAGGAGCAGGTGCATCTGCAGCGAGCGGCCGAGCCGTCCGATCGCGACGAAGAGGTCGACGAACTCGGGCTTCGCGGCGAGCAGCTCGGAGAACTCGTCGGCGACGATGAGCAGCGCCGGCAGCGGCGCGAGGTCCGGCCGGTCGGTGCGGCGGGCCTTCTCGTAGTCCGCGACGTTGGCGAAGTTGCCCGCGGCGCGCAGGAGCTCCTGACGGCGGACCATCTCGCCCTGCAGCGCGTCCTGCATGCGGTCGACGAGCGTGAGCTCCTCGCCGAGGTTCGTGATGATCGCCGAGACGTGCGGCATGTCCGCCATGCCCGCGAACGTCGCACCGCCCTTGAAGTCGACGAGGACGAAGTTGAGGTCCTCCGACGAGTGCGTCAGCGCGAGCGCGAGCACGAGCGTGCGCAGCACCTCGGACTTGCCGGAGCCCGTCGCGCCGATGATGAGCCCGTGCGGGCCCATGCCCTGCTGGGCGGACTCCTTGATGTCGAGCGAGACGGGCTGGCCCTGCGGGGTCAGGCCGATCGGGACGCGCAGGCGGTCGCGCGCGAGCCGCGGTCGCCACGCGCGTGCGAGGTCCAGGTCGCGCACGTCGCCCAGCCCGAGCAGGTCCACGAGCTCGGCCGAGACCTGGCCCTCCTCGCGCTGCGGCCCGGCGTCCACGTACAGGGGCAGCAGGCGGCGCGCGGTCGCCTCCGCCTCGGGCACCGAGAGCTGGTCGCCCGTCAGGCGGGTCGGCTCGAGCCCGGCGCGCAGCACCTCGACGGGCACGCCGCCGTCGGGCAGCGCGGCGCCGAGCAGGATCCGCAGCACGTTCGGGTCCTCGAGCTCGTCCCAGTGCTCGGGGAGCTCGAGCACGGTCACGCCGAGCACGCCGTCGGACGTGAGGATGCCGTTGCCGACCGGCACGTGACCGCCGTCGACGACGACGAGCACGTGCGGCTCGGGTGCACCGCCGACGGGTGCGGGACCGAACCGCGGCCGGTCGGCGAGCCCCTCGGGCAGGAGCCCCTCGATCTCCGGCAGCGTCGTGCCGATGAGCCGGGCCGGGCCGACGGCGTCGCGCTCGCGGCGGGAGTGCGCGTGCGGCAGCCACTTGACCCAGTCCCACGCGGGCATCGCGCGGTCGGACGCGAGCACGGCGACCTGGAGCTGGTCGGGCGAGTGGAACGTCGCGAGCTGCGCGACGAGCGCACGTGCGAGCGCGCGCGACTCCGCCTCGGGCCCCGCGACCTCGATGCGGGCCGCGCTGCGCACGTCGACCGACAGCGGCACGCCCTGCTGCACGCGGTGGGTGACGAGGAAGCGGTGCGCTGCCGACGCGGCGACCGGGTCGAGCTGCGCGAGCGGCGGCGTCTGCGGCGCCTCGAGGTGCAGCGCGAGCTGCTGCGGACCGGTGCCGAGACGCGCGCGCAGGAACTCCGGGTGCTCGTTGGTGCGCTCCCACGCGCGCGATCGCTCCTCCGCGATCGCGGGCAGCGCGCTCGGCTCGGGGGCGTGCCACTGGGCCGCGCGGCGCTGCGCACGCGCCGCCTGGCGCACCGTGCGCCGTAGGTCCGCGAGGTAGGCCAGGTACTCGCGTCGTGCCCCGACGACCGTGGCCTGGTGCTGGGCGCGCTGCCGCCAACCGTTGACCGCGACGAAGCCGAGCGACGCGACCAGGAACATGCCGCCCGCGATCATGCCCTTGCCGCCGGGCTGGGACATCGCGATGAAGACGATCGAGCCGACCGAGCCGAGCATCGGCACGAGGTTCGACAGCACGCCCGAGACGCCGTCGGACGGCTGGATCTCGGGCGGCGGCTGCATGACGACCTGTCCCGTCGGGACGGCCGGAGGGCCGGCCTGCACGTTCCGGTCGGCGGCGAGCGACATGTGCCTCCTGCCTGGTGCGGCGGCGACGCGCCGATCAGCGAGCTCGTGCGCGGCCGACGACGGTCGCGTCATGGACGGCGCAACCGTACCCGCACCGGGGCGTTCCGGACCCGTAGCATGTGGGCGGTCCGCAGCCGACGAACGTGGGGGGAGAGCGTGGGGGAGAGGAAGACGTGAGCACAGCGTCCGCCTCGGCCACGCACGTGCGGCTCGTCGTCGCCGTCGGCAGCGAGCACCGGCACGTCGCGCTGCGTCCCGATGTCCTGCTCGGTGACGCGCTGCGTGCGGCGCTCGTCCCCACCGACGTCCCGGGGACGGTCGTGCTCGACTCGACGGGGCAGCGCCTCGACCTCGTGCGGTCCGTCGGGGACCAGCTCGAGGACGGGGCGGCGCTGCACGTCGTGCGTCCCGCGCCGCGGCCGAGGCGGCACCGCGAGCTCGACCCGGAGTCGCTCGTGCGACGCCCCCGCCCGCAGCCCGGTCTGCTCGCGCTCGCGGGCGCGTGCGGTGGTGTCCTGCTCGTCGCAGCGCTCCTCGGCGCCCAGGACGGTCCGCCCGCGGTGGTCGTCACGGCCCTGACCGCGGGCCTCGCGCTGCTCGCGCTCGTCGTCGCGATCGTCGCGACGACCGCGTCTCCCGTCGCGACGATCGCCGCGCCGCTGCTCGCCGCGGCCGCGGGTGCGTGGTCCGTCCTGCCGTCCGACGAGGCCGGGCGTCGCCTCGCGGTCGTCGTCGCGCTCGTGGCCGCGACCGCCGCCGCCGCGGTCCGGGTGGTCGCCGCGCACGCCGCCCGCGAGGGTGACGACGAGGCGGTCGTCGTGCTGGGCGCGCTCGTCGTCGCCGCGAGCCTCGTGCTCGCGACCGTCCTGCTGGACCTGCCCGCGCAGGTCGCGCCCGCGCTCCTCGTGGGCGGCGCCCCGCTCGTCCTGCGGGTCGCGCCGCGGCTCGCGCTCACGATCCCCGACGACCAGCTCGTCGACGTCTCGCAGGTCGCGCGCACCGCCGAGTCGGTCCGCGCGCCGCGTCCGCGTGCGCTCGGCCGGGTGAGCGAACGGCTCGTGGCGCGCACCGTGCACGGTGCCGAGCGGCGCGTCACCACGGCGGTCGTGATCGCGTGCGCGCTGACGGTGCTGCTCACGCCGGGCGTCGTCGCGTCGGCCGACCCGGGCTCGGTCGCGCGATGGGGTGCGCTCGCGCTCGTGGCCTGCGTCGTGCTCGCGTTCGTGCTGGTCCCGCGCACGCAGCGCAACGCCGCCGGGCGCTGGACGCCGCGGCTCGCGGCGGGTGCGCTGCTCGTCGAGGCGGCGGCGTCGGCCCCCGACGGGCTGCGCGTGGTCGCCGCGGTCGCCGCGCTCGTCGTCGGTCTGGTCGTCGCGGTCGTCGGTGCCGCCCTCGCGCGGGGCTGGCACTCCGTCGTCGCGTCGCGGCTCGCGGACGGGGTGGAAGGGCTCGTGGTCGTGCTCGCGCTGCCGGCGGGCGTGGTCGCGAGCGGGCTGGTCGAGGTGCTGCGGAGGATGGTGGGCTGATGAGCGAGCTGACGTGCACGGCCTGCGGGCGCCCGGTGCGCACTGACGCCCGGTTCTGCACCGGGTGCGGCGCCCCCGTCGCGCACGTCACGGTGGTCGAGGCGCAGCCGCCCACGAGGCGCAGCGGCGCGACCGGTCGGCGTCGGTCGACCGCGCCGCCCGACGCACCGACCCCGCGGGCGACCGCCGTCGGCGGGTCCGTCCCGGCTGCACCGGGTGTCCCGACTGATCCGTTCGGTGCGGTACCCGCCGGTGCTCGCGCAGCGGCTCCCGTGGTCGCAAGCGCGGCGCGTCCCGGCCCCGTACCGGGTGGCCCCGCGAGCGGCGCAGGGCTCGGACCGGCGTTCGACGGCGTCAGCGTCGTCGGGGTCGGCGCACGGCTCGGCGCGTATGCGCTCGACGCGCTGGTCGTCGCGCTCGTCGCCGTGGGGGTGCTGCTCGCGACCGGGCAGCCCGTGCTCGGCGCGCTCGTCGGCGTCGAGCTCGTCGTCGGTCTCGTCGTGTGGGAGGCGCGCACCGGACGGACGTTCGGCAACCTCGCGCTCGGCCTGCGGGCGGCGCGGGTCGAGACGCCCTTCGCGCCGGGGCTCACGCGCGCCGCACGGCGTGCGCTCGTGCTGCTCGCGGGGCATCTCGTCGGCGGCGTCGGGCAGTGGGTCGTGCTCGGGTCCGTCGCGGGGGACCGGGGACCGCTGCGCCAGGGCTGGCACGACAAGGCGGGTCGCGCGGTCGTCGTCGACGTCCGACGACCGCGGGCGAGCGGCCCGGGCCCGGCGCCGAGCTCTCCTGACGCGTCGGCTGCGACGTACGGCGGTCTCGCGCGAGCGGGGGTCCCGGGCGCCTCGACCCTGGCCGACCGTGCGGCCGCTCCCGCAGTGTCGGCTGCCGCCTCGCCTGCTGTCCCTGGGGTACCCGGGCTCGCTCGCACTCCCGGACTTCCTGGCGCCCCCGTCGCGCCCGGCCTGCCGCCGGTCCCTGCGGCCGGTCTGACGCCCGTCACGGGCGCGGTGTCGCGGTCGCGCTCGTACGTGCTCACGCTCGACACCGGTGAGGCGCTCAGCGTCAGCGGACCTGGGCTGCTCGGGCGCGCACCTCGTCCGCGGGACGGCGAGCGATGCGACCACGTCGTCACGATCGACGACCCGCAGCGGTCGTTGTCGCGGACGCATGCGCGGTTCGGGATCGACGCGCGAGGGCTGTGGGTCGCCGACGCCGGGTCCGGCAACGGGACGGTCGTGGTGCTGCCGTCCGGTCAGAGCGTGGTCGTCGCCCCTGAGCGACCCACTCCGGTCCCACCGGGGTCGACGATCCGGCTGGGCGACCGCTCGGTGCTGGTCGACCAGCTCCGAGGCTGAGGAGTCACGCGGCCGCCGACGCGTCCTGGTCGTCCGGGGCCAGAGTCGCGAGCCGACCGGAGACCGTGGAGCTCGGCGGTGCGGGGCGGGTGGGCGGCGTCACCACGACTCGTCGTCGAGGTTCTGCGGTGCGCTCACGCGAGGAGCGTCGTCGCGCGAACCGCTGCCCAGGCCGTCGGCCCGACCGATGTGGACGGGCTCGTCGTCGAGCTCGGGTGCGAGGTACCCGAGTGCGCCTGCGCGCCGCTTCGAGTCCTTCGTGCTGCCCGCCGCACCGCCGCCGCCCGGAACCATGCCCGTCATTCCGCGTGCCCCTGCTGAGGTCGTCCCCGAGGCCCCGCCCGTCGCGCCGGGGCTGGCCGCCGCGCCTGTCGTCGAGCCTCCGAGCACAGCGTTCGTGCCGGCTCCGGTGCCGCCGGCACCTGCTCCGGCGCCCGCAGCGGACCCTCCGAACGAGCCGCCGGGGAGTGCTCCGCCGATGGCGCCGGAACGCGCACCGGCCGCGCCGGACGAGGCGCCGAGCGACGTCCCCGCGCCCCCGCCGAACGACCCGGTCGGCCCCTGCGCGCCCGAGCCGATGGCTCCACCTGACGCGCCGGCGAGACCTCCGCCCAGACCCATGCGTGCAGCGCCGATGGCGCCCAAGGCGGTCCCGCCGACGGTCACCCCACCGGCGAGGGCTCCGCCCGCAGCGCCGCCGATGGCCGCGCCGCTCGACGTGCCGCCGAACCCGGTGCCGCCCGCCACCGATCCTGCAGCGAACCCGGAGGTACCTGGTCCGTTCGCGGTCCCACCGGTCAGCCAGTCGTCGCCGTGGGTGTCGCCCGAGCCGGCGAGGCCGTCGACGCCTGCGACGTGCCCGGGCAGCGTGCCGCCGCCGGTGCCCGGTGTCGAGCTGGGCCAGCCGGTGCTCGTCGACCCGCTGCCGAGCGGGTCCGCCGACCCGACCGTGCCGGTCGGGCCGACGCCACCGGTCGGTGCCGACGGCACGCCGTAGGCACCGACGGACGGCGCCGTCGCGTGCGGCACGTACGCGGGACCCGTCGCCTGCGGATCCGACGAGCGCGGTACGTGGGTCGAGCTCCCCCCGCTCGGCCCGCGATCGATCGGGTCCGGGGTGTCCTCGTACCGTGACGCGCCATCCAGTTCGTCGGTGAGCGCATCCAGCTGAGTGTTCGCGGTTGATAGCGCAGTACTGGCGACGTACTCCCGGTGCTGGGCGAGTCCGTTCTCGATGTAGGGGAGGCCGGTGGCAGCGCCTGCCGCGATGTACTCCTGGCGTTCGTAGTAGGTGAGATACCCGCGCGGCAGGTCACGGTAGGCGGTCTGTGCGGTGGCGACGGTCGTCGCAGCGCGCGTCGCGATGTCGGCGATGGCGCCCAGGGCATCGACCTTCTGCAGGAGGAGCTTCGCGACGTTCGCCAGCCCGTCCTTCGCCGCGTCGCCGAACGCTCCCTCGACCCCGAGGTCGCTCGAGATCCGCTTGAGCGCGGTGCTGACGGCCTCGAGCGGCTCTGTGATCCGTGCGAGCTCGGCTGCGTCCGCACGTGCCGCGGAGGGGTCAGCTTGGAGCGACTTCGCGAGCTCCGCTGCATTGGTGTCGGTCATCGTGGCGCCTTCCGGTGGGCGGTCGTCGCAGGGTCGTTCACTCGTCGTCGGTGGTGGCTGGAGCTGGGTTGCGAACGCGTCCTCGTCGGGCGACCAGGACGGCCGTGGTGATGAGGGCGAGGAGCAGGAGTGCGCCTGCTGTGGCGAGCAGGACGGGCAGCGGGGACGTCGACCCGTTCATGTCCGAGTCCGTGCCTGTCGTGTCGGTGTTCCTACCGGTGTCCGGGGGGTCGGTCGTCGTGGTGGGTGTGGGGGTGGGTGCTGGTGTCGGGGTGATGGTGGGCGTGGGGGTGGGCAGGGGTGTGGGGTGGGTGATCTCGTCGGGGCTGGGTCCCCAGTCGGGCCGCTTGTCGAGCAGGGGGTTGGTGTCGGGGTAGTCGCTGGGGTCGTGTTCGAGCATGTGGCGCACGTTGACGAATCCGTAGCCGAAGGCGGGGTCGAGTGCGGTGAGCTCGTGGTCCTCGGCGTCGGTGTTGCGGATGAGGGTCTGCAGGATCTGGTTGCCGGTGGCATCGGGGTAGGCGGACCAGACCAGGGCGAGTGCTCCGGAGGTGAATGCGGTGGCGAAGGAGGACCCGTTCGCGAGCCGGTATCCGGTGAAGTCGTCGGTGAACATGCGGACCTGTTCCCCGGGTGCGATCACGGTGGCTGCGTGAGCGTCCTTCGAGGGTGCGCCGTCGGGTCCGGCGCTCTCGACGGACACCACGCCCTGGAGTGCGGCGGGGAACTGGGCCTCGAGGTGTTCGGCGCCGTGGGGGCGAGCCGCTACGACGATCGCCCCGGCGTGCAGCGCACGCGCGACGGCGTCCGCGTCCCAGGTCCGGCGTGCCCCCATCGAGATCGAGATGATGTCCGCACCGTCCACGACTGCCTGATCGATCGCATCACCGAACGTTGACTCCAGACTCGATGTCTTCGTCGGTGAGCAGCCTTCGGTGCCGCTGTCACGGAGGGTGAGGCTGGAGTAGAAGGTGACGTCGGCGTCGGGGGCGAGGCCGAGCAGTCCGCGTTCGCCGTTGACGCCCTTGCCGGTGCCGATGATGAAGGACGTCATCGCGGTCCCGTGCGTCGCGGCTTTCGCCTGGTCGGTGGCACGTAACGGGTTGTTCAAGGCGTCGCCGCAGAACGAGGGTTCGTGCACGTGCAGGTTGGTGCCCTGCAGCTCGGGTACCTCGGGGTTGATCGCGCCGTCGATCACCGCGACGTGGATGCCCTTGCCCGTCGCGCGGGCGTGCTGCTTCTCGATCCCGACGCCGGTGTAGTACCACAGGCCATCATCGACATCGAGCGCCGCGTGTGCGGGTGCCGCGCACAAGGCGACCAGGACACAGGCCGCCACAGCCGCGAGGCCCCGACGGAGCGCCGTCACAGGAAGCGCTGGACGTCAGGGGCCGCGTAGAGCGGACCGACGGGGGAGGGCAGCAGCGGGGCAGGAGGCGGGGCGGGCACCGTGTCCGCAGTGAGGTCCGCGAGCCGACCGAACATCGTCGCGACCTCGTCCTCGAGCGACTCGAGGTCGTCGGCGCCCTTGTCGATCGCGTGGCTCATGTCCTCGAGCGTGTGGCGCATCTCCGCGAGCGAGTCGACGATCAGCTGCATCTCGGTGCGGTACTGCGTCGCGAACGCCTGTGCGGAGGGCATCGTCGACCAGGTCGAGGAATCCTGGTTCGCGCGGACCCGGTCGGCCGCGGACGTGACCTTCTCGACCTCGTCGAACTGTTCCAGGAGCGCCTTCACCTGGCGCTTGAGCGTGTCCAGGTCGTCGATCGTGAACCCGCCGGACATCGGTCCCCCTCAGAGTGCTGCGTACGTCACGTGTGCGGCTGTAGCCGCGGCGACCGGTCGGGCCGTGACGGTGTGCGTCACGGCCCGACCCGTCGTGGTGCTGGGTGGTGCTGGTGTCACCAGCGGGCGGCGTTGGCCCGTTCGGTGGACTGGTAGTCGTCGTTGGTCGTCGCGACGGCCTTGCCGATCTCGGCGAGCAGGGCCTTCATGTCGCTGATCGCGGACGTCCACTTGGCGCGTGCGGCCTCGTAGGAGGTCGCGGCCTCACCGGTCCAGTTCGCCCGCAGCGGCTGCAGCGAGGAGTCCATGTCGTTGAGGCGCGACTCGATGCGAGACGCACCCGTGGTGATGTCTGCCGACGCCGCGGCCAGACCCCCGAAGTTGACCTTCAGATCACTCATCGTCCCTACCCCCTTCAGCCCAGCCGGCCCGACAGCCGGGAGAACACCGACGACTGCGCGTCGTCGGATGCCGTGTACGACGACTGCGACGACAGCAGGTTCGCCTCGAACTCGTTGAGCGCGGCGACGATCTTCGACGCGTCGTCACGCCAGCGCACCATCAGCTGGTTGAACGCGACAGCGCCCTGACCCTGCCAGTGCGAGCCGATCCCGGCCAGCTTGCCCTCGAGAGCCGACAGCTCGGACTGCAGCTCCCCACGCGTGCGAGCCACCACGTCCGCACCCTGCTTGATCGCACCATCTGCGGCAGCAACCTCAGCGGCCATGACACCTCCCCCTTCCGTCCCGACCCGTCCAGGGCCGACGCCGGACGCGACCCGGACGAGCCACGTCGGTCCCGGCTCGTCCTCCGCGCATCCGGAGAATCGACACGAAACCGACGGCACCCTAGCGGACCCGGGCACCGTCGTCGCCCCTGTCAACCATCTCTCCACCGTCTGCCGCACAGACTTCGCCCGTTCGTCTCGGCCGGGCGAGCCCCGCCGAGACGCACCCGGGGCGGGGCTGCGACGGAGGTCCGCCGCAGCCCCGCCCCGGGCGCTGGGTGGTGCTGGTGTCACCAGCGGGCGGCGTTGGCCCGTTCGGTGGACTGGTAGTCGTCGTTGGTCGTCGCGACGGCCTTGCCGATCTCGGCGAGCAGGGCCTTCATGTCGCTGATCGCGGACGTCCACTTGGCGCGTGCGGCCTCGTAGGAGGTCGCGGCCTCACCGGTCCAGTTCGCCCGCAGCGGCTGCAGCGAGGAGTCCATGTCGTTGAGGCGCGACTCGATGCGAGACGCACCCGTGGTGATGTCTGCCGACGCCGCGGCCAGACCCCCGAAGTTGACCTTCAGATCACTCATCGTCCCTACCCCCTTCAGCCCAGCCGGCCCGACAGCCGGGAGAACACCGACGACTGCGCGTCGTCGGATGCCGTGTACGACGACTGCGACGACAGCAGGTTCGCCTCGAACTCGTTGAGCGCGGCGACGATCTTCGACGCGTCGTCACGCCAGCGCACCATCAGCTGGTTGAACGCGACAGCGCCCTGACCCTGCCAGTGCGAGCCGATCCCGGCCAGCTTGCCCTCGAGAGCCGACAGCTCGGACTGCAGCTCCCCACGCGTGCGAGCCACCACGTCCGCACCCTGCTTGATCGCACCATCTGCGGCAGCAACCTCAGCGGCCATGACACCTCCCCCTTCCGTCCCGACCCGTCCAGGGCCGACGCCGGACGCGACCCGGACGAGCCACGCCAGCTCCCGGCGGAGCGGTGGAGCCGCTGCCGTCCGTGAAGCCGGTGTCACCGTAGCGACGGCGGCCCACATGGCGCTGCCGACCCGGGCGGGCCTGTGGACGACGAGGCGTCACCCAGACGTCGGCGCGCGGCGCCGTCCACCGCCCGTGCGGGCGCCGCGCCTGCGCCTCGTCGGTGCTGGTTATGCTGACCGGCGACCTGACCACGCCGCCGACCGACGCACGCGAGGGACGCCGATGACCGATCCGAGCACGCCGACGGCACCCGTCGGCACCCTGCTGCGGATCACGGTCACCGCGGGCGACCGGCGGATCGACCTGGGAGCCCCCGGCAACGTCGCGGTCGTCGAGCTCGTCCCCGGCCTCGCGCGGACCCTCGGGGTGCTCGACGCGGCGTCCGTGTACGGCGGCTACCGGCTCGTCGGTGCGGACGGCGTCGCGCTGGACCCCGCGCGCAGCCTCATCGCCTCGGGCGTCGAGGACGGTGCGGTCCTCACGCTGCAGGCGGGCGCGGACCAGCCCGAGCCGCGCGTCTACGACGACGTGATCGAGGCGGTGGCGGACGCGGTCGAGTCCCGCTACCGCGCGTGGACGCCGCACGACAGCGCGTTGGGCGCGGCGTGGGGTGCTGCGGCGATCGTCGCCGCGGTCGCGCTCCTGCTGCTCGGCGGGGACCGCGAGTCCGCCCTGGCGCCCGTCGTCGCCGCGGCCGGCGCCCTCGTCGCCGTCGTCGCGGGCGCAGTCGTCGCGCGGACCGGCGGTGACGCGTCGGCCGGTCGCGTGCTCGTGCTCGCCGCGGGTCTCCCGGCGGCCGTCGCGGGCCTCACGATCGGCACCGCCGCACCGTCCTGGGGCGGTCCGACGCTCGCCGCGGGGCTCGGTCTCGTGGTCGCGGGCGGCCTCGCGCTCGCCGCGCTGCCGCACGGTCGCGAGTCGGCGATCGCGCCCGTCGCCCTGGGCCTCGCGCTGGCCGTCGTCGGCGGTGCCGTGGAGCTGGGCGGCGCGCTGCCCGCGCACGTGCTGTCGGTCGTCGTCGCGGTCGTGCTGACGGCGAGCATCGGGGTGCCGTGGCTCGCGCTCGCGAGCACGCCGCTGCGCGTGGTCTCGCCGCGTTCGGACGCGGAGATCCTGCTCGACCCCGCTCCCGTCGACGCGGACCGCGTCCGCGCTCAGCTGGACTCCGGCTACCGGGTCCAGCTCGCGCTGCGCGTCGCGGTCGGTCTGCTCGCGCTCGTCGCGACCCCGACGCTCGTCGGCGCGGGCGTGCTCGGCACGGTGCTGCTCGTGGTCGGCTGGGTGGGCCTGCTGCTCGCGACGCGCCAGTCCTACGCGCGTTCCGACGTGCTCGTCGTGGTGACCCTGGGGATCGCGGGGCTCACGCTCACGCTCGTCGCCGCGGCGCTCGCGCACCCGCAGTGGCGCACGGCGCTCGTGTGCGCGGCCGGGGTCGCGGCAGCGGCGCTCGTCGCGCTCGGTCTGGTCGCACCGCGACGTCGTGTCGCGCTCGCGCGTGCGGGTGACACGGTCGAGATGATCAGCCTCGCGGTCCTGCTCCCCGTCGGCATCGCCGCCGCCGGCCTGGTCTGACGCGGGCGGGACATGGCAGCGAAGCGGGACCTCGTCGAGGCGCAGTCGTTCAGCCGTCGGCGCCTGCTCACGGCGTTCGTCAGCGGCGCCCCGGGCGGTCAGGAGCTCGAGCCGACCAAGCCCATGCGCGGTGTCGTCGCGGGCGTCCTGCTCAGCGTCCTGGTCGTGATCGGCTCGCTCGCGTGGGGTGCTCTGCGCAGCGACCCGAAGGACTGGTCGAACAACCGCCTCGTGGTCGTCTCCGGCGAGGGCACGCGCTACCTCGCGCTCGGCGGCGAGCTGTTCCCGGTGGTCAACACGACGAGCGCGCGCCTCGCGGTCCCCGCGGGGCAGTTCGCGGTCGTGCAGCTCGCGCGACGGGTCGTCGAGGACGCACCGCTGCGCGAGACCGTCGGGATCGTGGGTGCTCCGGACAGCCCGCCCGCGGCCGCGTCGCTCGTGACGACGGGCTGGACGTCGTGCGTCGCGCCCGACGGGCTCGCGACGTCGCTCGGGTCGGCGACGGGGGACGCCCCGGCGCCCGCCGACGACCGCACGGTCGTCGTGAGGTCCGCGGGCCGCACGTTCGTCGTCGCGGACGGAGCGCGCCACCTCGTGCCCGACGACGAGGTCTCGGGCGTGCTGCGGGCGATCGGCCTCGACACGGTCACCCCGGTCGACGTCCCCGCGGCGTGGTTGCACCTGTTCCCCGAGGGCTCGGACCTCACGCCGCTCGAGGTCGCGGGTGCCGGACGACCCGCCCCGGCGGACTCGCCGCTGCGCGACCTCGACGTCGGCACGGTCGTGCGGGTCTCCGGCACGGGGACGGCGGACCGCTGGTACGTGGTGGACCGCCGCGGCCAGCTCGCGGTGCTCAGCGAGTTCGCGACCGCGCTGTACCGCGCCCCGGCCGGGGTGCAGGAGGTCACGCGCTCGCTCGCGGACCTGCAGGACGCGCAGACCGCGAGCACACCGGTCGCGCCGGAGGACTGGCCCGCCACCCCTCTCGAGCCGCTCGAGCCGGGTGCGGCGCCGTGCGCGGTGCTGACGACGGGCGACGACGAGCGCGTGAGCCTCGCCGCAGCGTCGCAGCCCCCGGCCGCGGGTGTGCACGTCGTGCCGGGCGGCGGTGCGCTCGTCGTCGGCCGCGCGGCCGATGCGGGTCCGGGCGTGCACGCGCTCGTCGACGAGACGGGCAGGCGGTTCGCGCTGCCGACCGCCGACCGTGGCGACGCCGACGTCCTGGTCCGGCTCGGCTACTCGGCCGACCTCGTGACGCCCGTCCCGGCGGCCTGGTTGGACCTGTTCCCGTCGGGTCCCGACCTGACCACGGACGGGGCGCTGACCCCGGTCGTCCCGTGAGCCCGCGACCGGCCCGCCGCGTCGTCGCGGCGCTCGTCACGGGTCTGGTCGCGGGCGGGCTCTCGTGCGTGTCCACCGTGGCCGCGCCGACGCGCGCGGCCGCGGTCGAGGAGGGCTGCGGGGGTGCCGCGCCCGTGCTGCTGGACGAGCCGCCACCGGTCCTCGCGCAGCTCGGTGCGTCGCGCGCGTGGGGGACCGCGACGGGCCGCGGTGTCGTCGTCGCGGTCGTCGACTCGGGGGTCGACACGGCGAACGAGCACCTGGCGGACGCGGTCGAGCCGGGGACGGACCTCGTCGGCGCGTCCGACGACCCCACGGGCCGCACGGACTCCTACGGGCACGGCACGGGCGTCGCGGGCATCATCGCGGCGCGCCGGGTCGCGGGCTCCGGCGTGGTGGGGCTCGCGCGCGACGCGACGATCCTGCCGGTCCGGGTGTTCCACGACGAGAGCGCGCAGGCCCAGCGCGACGGCACGGGCCCGACGGCGGAGCGGATCGCGGCGGGCATCCGCTGGGCGGCGGAGCACGGTGCGCAGGTCGTGAACGTCTCGATGTCGACGGACGACGACTCGGCGGCGCTGCGCTCGGCCGTGCGGTCCGCGACGCAGGCGGGCGCGCTCGTCGTCGCGAGCGCGGGCAACCGCAACACCGCGACGAACAAGGACGACCGCGCGCGCTTCCCGGCTGCGTACCCCGAGGTGCTCGCGGTGGCCGCGGTCGACGCCGACCTGCATCCCACGGACGCGTCGATCCACGGGGGCCACGTCGACGTCGCGGCCCCCGGTCAGCAGGTGCTCACGGTCTACCCGGGTGGCGGCGACTGCTGGTACGCGCTCGACACGCCCGCACCGAGCTGGTCGACCGCGTACGTCTCGGCCGCGGCGGCGCTCGTCGCGCAGCGGTTTCCCGACGAGTCGCCCGCGCAGTGGGCGTACCGCCTCGAGGTCACGGCGGCGCGCAGCACGCCGGGTGCTCGGACCGATGAGACGGGCTGGGGCGTGGTCCGGCCGGAGCTCGCGCTGACGTTCGTCGACGACGGCACGGCCGCGGGACCGCCGAGCCCGGTGCGCACGCCCGCACCGGTCGCGACGCCACCCGGTCCGGTGTCGGTCGCGCAGCCCGTCGACCCGCTCGCCCCCGTGCGAGCGAGCGCCGTGTGGTGGGCGCTCGGGGTGGCCCTGGTCGTGCTGCTGTCCGCGCTCGCCTGGCGGCTCGTCGGACCGCGGCGGTCGCGATGACGGGTCTCGTGCTGCGGTGGGGGAGCGCGACCGACGTCGGCGGTCGCGCGTCGAATGAGGACGCGCTGCTCGCGGACACGGACGTGTTCGTCGTCGCCGACGGCATGGGCGGGCACGACGCGGGCGAGGTCGCGAGCGCGACCGCGGTCGAGGTGCTGCGCGGTCTCGTGGGCCGCGGTGCCGGGCCCGACGAGGTGTACGAGGCGCTGCTCGTGGCGCACGAGCGCGTGCGCGCGTTGCCGGGCGGGCGGGGTCGACGCCCGGGCACGACGATCTCGGGGGTGGTCCTGACGCGCCACGAGGCGACGCCGTGCTGGGTCGTGCTCAACGTGGGCGACTCGCGCACGTACCGCATGGCGGGTGCGGTGCTCGAGCAGGTGACGCGCGACCACTCGGAGGTCGCCGAGCTGGTCGCGAGCGGCCTGGTGCGGCCGGACGACGCACCGCACCACCCGGGTCGGCACGTGGTGACGCGCGCGCTCGGCGGCGGGGCGTCGAACGTCGAGCCGGACGTCGGGGTGATCGCGGTCAGCCCGGGCGACCGCATCCTCATCTGCTCGGACGGGCTCTCGGACACGCTGCCCGACGCCCGGCTCGAGGCCGAGCTCAAGGCGGAGCCGGACCCGCAGGCCGCGGCGGACCGGCTCGTCGCGACGGCGCTCGCGGCGGGTGCCGCGGACAACGTGACGGTGCTCGTCGTGGACGCACCCGCGAGCCTGCCCTGAGGTCAGCGGGGCTCCGCCGGGGTGGTCCGGCGTCGCGCGAGCGCGTTCGCGCGTGACGTGCGTGCGGCGTCGACGCCGAGCACGACGAGCGCGAGCCAGACCAGGGCGAACCCCCACCAGCGCGCGGGCGGCATCTCCTCGTGCAGCACGACGACCCCGATGAGCAGCTGGAGCACGGGTGTCAGGTACTGCAGCAGCCCGACGAGCGAGAGCGGCAGCCGGGCGGCGGCCGCACCGAACAGAAGGAGCGGCACGGTGGTCACGAGCCCGGACAGCGCGAGCAGCGCGGCGTGCCCGGCGCCGTGCCCGACGAACGTGCTGTCGCCGCGCACCGCGAGCCACGCGAGGTAGCCGGCCGCGACGGGTGCGAGCACGAGCGTCTCGGCGGTGAACCCGGGCACGACGGCGACGCGGCGCCCGACCCGGCTCTTGATGAGCCCGTACAGCCCGAAGGACACCGCGAGCGTGAGCGCGATCCACGGGACCTTCCCGTACGCGAACGTGAGGACGAGGACGGCGGCGGCACCGCACGCGAGCGCGACCTGCTGGACGCGTCGCAGGCGTTCGCCGAGCACGACGACCGCGAGCGTCACGGTGACGAGCGGGTTGACGAAGTAGCCGAGCGAGGCGTCGACGACCTGGTCGGCGGCGACGGCGAGGACGAACACGAGCCAGTTCGTGGCGAGCAGGACGACCGCGAGCGCGAGCAGCCCGAGCGTGCGGGGGCTGCGCAGCACCGCGACGAACGCGCGCCAGGACCGGGTGACGGCGACGAGGACGGCGCACACGAGCAGCGACCACAGTGCGCGGTGCGCGACGATCTCGTCGGGCCCGGCGGGCTCGAGGACGGTGAAGTAGAGCGGGAGCAGCCCCCACAGCGCGTACGCGCCGACGCCGTGCAGCAGCCCGCGCGGATCCGGTCCGGAGCCCGGGCCGGGCTCGTGCAGGGGCGCGGGCTCGGGCATGCGGCGACTCTAGGTCACCCTGCGTCCCGGGCGATGGGCGCCTCTCGTCGACCGGTGCGCGCTGCCCGGATCGTGGGCAGGTGTCCGCATGCTGGCGGGAGTGTCCAGCACGTGGCTGAGGCGGTCCTAAACTGGCGCGAGCACCGCCCCGCCTGCTGGTTCCCACGTCCGTCGCCGAGCTGTCCGACGACCGCGGAGCACAGCGTGAGCCTCGACCGTCGGGGCGACCTCGGCCCCGCGCCCAGGTCGTCGTCGAGGTCGGACGCAGCGGTGGCGCCCTGGCCCCGAACCGGAAGGTCCGCCCGTGAGCACCCCGACCCTGCGCGTCGCCGTCGTCGGCGCCGGCCCCGCCGGCATCTACGCCTCGGACATCCTGTCCAAGACCGGCCTCGACGTCAGCATCGACCTGTTCGAGCGCCTGCCCGCGCCGTTCGGCCTCGTGCGCTACGGCGTCGCGCCGGACCACCCGCGCATCAAGCAGATCATCGTCGCGCTGCACAAGGTGCTCGAGCGCGGCGACATCCGCCTGCTCGCGAACGTCGACTACGGCACGGACCTCAAGCTCGACGACCTGCGCCAGTTCTACGACGCGGTGATCTTCTCGACGGGCTCGATCCGTGACGCGGCCCTGCCGGTCCCGGGCATCGACCTGGAGAACTCGTTCGGCGCGGCGGACTTCGTGTCCTGGTACGACGGGCACCCGGACGTCCCGCGCACGTGGCCGCTCGAGCACGAGCAGGTCGCCGTGATCGGCGCGGGCAACGTCGCGCTCGACGTCGCGCGCGTGCTCGCGAAGCACGCGCAGGACATGCTCCCGACGGACGTGCCGGCCAACGTGCACGAGATCCTCGCGCGCAACCCGATCACCGACGTGCACGTGTTCGCGCGCCGCGGCCCGGCGCAGGTCAAGTTCTCGCCGCTCGAGCTGCGCGAGCTCGGTCACGTGCCCGACGTCGACGTGATCGTCTACCCCGAGGACTTCGAGTTCGACGAGGGCTCGATGGCGGCGATCCACTCGTCGAACCAGACCAAGCAGGTCGTCAAGACGCTCACGGACTGGACGCTCAAGGAGCCCGAGGAGCTCACGGCGTCGCGCCGCATCCACCTGCACTTCCTGCACAAGCCGGCCGAGATCCTCGGCGAGGACGGCAAGGTCGTCGGGATCCGGACCGAGCGCACGGCGCTCAACGGCGACGGCAACTCCACGGGGACGGGCGTGTTCCACGACTGGCCCGTGCAGGCCGTCTACCGGGCGGTCGGCTACTTCGGCTCGCCGCTCGTCGACATCCCGTTCGACGACATCGCGGGCGTCATCCCCAACCGTGAGGGCCGCGTCGTCGACGTCGACGGCGAGCACCTGCCGGGCGTCTACGCGACGGGCTGGATCAAGCGCGGCCCGGTCGGTCTCATCGGCCACACCAAGTCGGACGCGTCGGAGACGATCCGGCACCTCACCGAGGACGTCGAGGCGGGCGGCGAGGCCTTCTACAGCGCCACCGACCGCGACCCGTCGGCCGTGACGGACTTCCTCGCGGCGCGCGGCGTCGACGTCGTGCAGTGGTCCGGCTGGGAGCTGCTCGACGCGTACGAGAAGTCGCTGGGGGAGCCGCACGGCCGCGAGCGCATCAAGGTGGTCCCGCGTGACCACATGGTCGACGTCTCGCTGGGTCGCGTCACCGCGTCCTGACCGGTCCCCGACGAGAGCCGCGTCCCGGGCCACCGCCCGCCGGACGCGGCTCTCGTCGTCCCGGTGGCCGCAGGGAACGGGGTGCGATCATGGGACGTTCTTCGAGGTGACCGCACCGCCGACCGGAGGGATCCCATGGGACCGAGGCACCACTTCAACGGCCTCAAGACGGCCGCGTTGTTCGGCGTCCTGTGGGGCGTGGTGCTGCTGATCGGGTGGTGGGTCGGCGGAGGCACTGCCCGGTACATGTTCCTGTTCGCGGCGTTCGGGCTCGTCGGGACCGCGGTGTCGTACTGGAACTCGGCCACGATCGCGATCCGCACGATGCGCGCGGTCCCGGTCACCGAGGTCGAGCAGCCCGCGATGTACCGCATCGTGCGCGAGCTGTCCACCAAGGCGGGGCAGCCCATGCCGCGCCTGTACGTCTCGCCGACCATGGCACCCAACGCGTTCGCCACCGGCCGCAACCCGCGCAACGCGGCGGTGTGCTGCACGGCAGGCATCCTGCAGCTCCTCGACGAGCGTGAGCTGCGCGGCGTGCTCGGCCACGAGCTGCAGCACGTCTACAACCGCGACATCCTCACGTCGTCGGTCGCGGCCGCGATCGCGGGCGTCATCACGTCGCTCGCGTCGATCGCGTTCTGGTTCGGCGGCGGCGACCGTCGCGAGGGCGGCGGCAACCCGCTCGCGGGCCTGCTGCTCGTGCTCCTCGCGCCCATGGCCGCGACGATCATCCAGCTCGCGATCAGCCGCACCCGCGAGTACGACGCCGACGAGGACGGCGCGCGGCTCACGGGCGACCCGCTCGCGCTCGCGTCGGCGCTGCGCAAGCTGGAGTCCGGCACCGCGGCACGCCCCCTGCCGAAGGACCAGCGCCTCGAGAACGTCTCGCACCTGATGATCGCCAACCCGTTCCGTGGCGCGGGCATGGCCCGGCTCTACGCGACGCACCCGCCGATGGCGGACCGCATCGCCCGCCTGGAGGCCCAGGCGGGCGCCCAGGGCGGCATCACGCGCTACTGAGCCCGGCCCGCGCGGGCCGGGCTGGGACGTCGAGCGACGTGCCTCAGCGGTAGTTGGTGAACTGGAGCGCCGCGTCGACGTCCGCGCCCTTGAGCAGCGCGATGACGGCCTGCAGGTCGTCGCGGCTCTTGGCCGAGACGCGCAGCTCGTCGCCCTGGATCTGCGTCTTGACGGACTTGGGGCCCTCGTCGCGCACGATCTTCGCGAGCTTCTTGGCAACCTCCGACGAGAGGCCCTCCTTGATCGCGGCTGCGAGCCGGTACTCCTTGCCCGACGGCTTCGGCTCCTTGTCGCCCAGGTCGAGCGCCTTGAGCGAGATCCCGCGCTTGATGAGCTTCGACTCGAAGACGTCGAGGATCGCGAGCACGCGGTCCGGGGAGTTCGCGATCATGAGCACGGACTCGCCGGACCAGGCGATCGACGCCCCGACGCCCTTGAAGTCGTACCGCTGGGCGATCTCCTTCGCGGCCTGGTTGAGGGCGTTGTCGACCTCCTGCCGGTCGACCTTGCTGACGACGTCGAACGACGACTCGCTCGCCATGGGTTGTCCTCCCGTGTCCTGGTGGTGCGGCTGGCTCGGGTGCGCGCGGGCTCGTCGCGACGACGAGGACCGGCCGCGCACGCTCGTCGGGCGCCCGTTTTCTCGACGGGGCCCGGGTGTTGCTATCCTTCCACGGCACGCTGCGCGAGCGGCATGCACCCCGGCGGGTTACCCGAGTGGCCAAAGGGGGCTGACTGTAAATCAGCTGGCACAGCCTACGGGGGTTCGAATCCCTCACCCGCCACCCTCGAAGGGGCGTCCCGCACGACGGGACGCCCCTTCTGCGTCCCACCCCTCCCCGCGAACGCCACACATCGAGCGCGAGCGCACCCTTCGTAGGCGTGGCGTTCGGCGCGCTTGTGTGGCGCTCGCGGGGGGCTGTGGATGGCGGACGACGCGCGTCGGCCCGGCTGGGCACCCTGGCGGGATGGACGAGGTGCGCAGGCAGGAGCCCGACGAGCCCGACGAGCCCGACGAGCCCGGCGGCGGGCTCGTGCTCGCGCGCGGAGCGGTCGCGCACGTCGCGCGGACCCGGGGAGGGACGCGGACGAAGCTGCGGCGCGGCGCGTACGTCGACGCGGCGCAGTGGGAGCGCCTGACGTCCGACGAGCGCCACCTCGCCCACGTGCGTGCGGTCGTCGCGGACGCCGTGAGCGATGTCGTCGTGTCGCACTGGTCCGCCGCGCTCGCGTGGAGGCTGCCGGTCGTCGGACAGCACGACGACCGCGTGCACCTGACCGCGCGCCCCTCGTCGGGCGGGCGAACCCGGGGCGACGTCGTGCGCCACTGCGTCACCGACATGCCCACGGGCGTGCTGCAGGCGGGGCTGATGGTGACCTCGCCCGCCCGCACGGTCGTCGACCTCGCGCGCGTCGGCGGGATCGCGGCGGGCCTCGTCGCCGGCGACGCCGCGGTGCGCTGCGGGCTCACCGACGCGGACGAGCTGATGGCGCACGCGCGGCGTGCGGGTCGTGGGCGCGGCAGCCGCGCGGCGCGTCTGGTGGCGGCGGCCGTCGACCCGCTCGCCGAGTCGCCCGGTGAGTCGCTGAGCCGTGCGCGCATGATCGAGCACGGGCTGCCGCTGCCCGTCCTGCAGCACGAGGTCCGCGACCGCGACGGGTTCGTCGGGCGGGTGGACTTCTGGTGGCCGCACGTGCGCGTGGTCGGGGAGTTCGACGGGCGCGTGAAGTACGGCGACGCGCAGGGTGCCGACGCCCTGTGGCGCGAGAAGCTGCGCGAGGACCGGCTGCGCGCCGTGGCCCGGACGGTCGTCCGCTGGACGTGGGACGACGCCTGGCGCGCGTTCCCGCTGGTCGACCGCCTCTACGCCGCAGGCGTCCCCCTCACCCCCATCGCGACCGCCACACAACGGACGCGAGCGCACCCTTCGTAAGCGTGGCGTTCGCCGTCGATGTGTGGCGCTCGCGGTGGGGTGAGGGGTGGGTGAGGGGTGGGATGGTGGGTGGGGTGGCGTGGATTTCGTGGCGCGGGGATCGTTGTGTAGCCTGGTCCGCGCTGCCCCGATAGCTCAGTCGGCAGAGCGTCTCCATGGTAAGGAGAAGGTCAAGGGTTCGATTCCCTTTCGGGGCTCTGTGGTGTGTCCAGGTGTACGGTCCGTCTCGGCGGGCCGTGCTCCTCGGATCCGCCCGAGGCGGGGTAGCTCAGTTGGTGAGAGCGCACGACTCATAATCGTGAGGTCGCGGGTTCGAGTCCCGCTCCCGCTACCGCTTCATTCCTGGCGTGCGTCGGCCGGCGCCGCTGAACACGTAACGCAAGCGCCGTGGTGGCGCGAGAGGTGACAAGACCATGGCCAGCAAGAGCTCGGACGTCCGCCCGAAGATCACGCTCGCGTGCACGGAGTGCAAGGAGCGGAACTACATCACGAAGAAGAACCGTCGGAACGACCCCGACCGGCTCGAGATGAAGAAGTTCTGCCCGCGCGAGAACCGCCACACGCTGCACCGCGAGACCCGCTGACCCTGGCGATGCCGGTCGACACCGGGTACGCCGGGCGCGAGTACGCGCCGAACGCCGCCTTCGAGGTCGGGCGTGAGCACCTGCGGTCCTTCGCGGCCGCGGTGGGGGCACAGCACCCCGCTCACACCGACGTGGAGGTGGCGCGCGCGTTGGGGCACCCCGACGTCATCGCCCCGCCCACGTTCGCGGTCGTCGTCGCGCAGCGCGCCGAGGCCCAGCTGTTCGAGGACCCCGCCGCGGGCATCGACTTCAGCCGCGTCGTGCACGCCGACGAGCGGTTCACGCACCACCGTCCGATCCATGCGGGCGACCGGCTGGTCACCGTGCTGCACGTCGACTCGATCGTCGAGCGTGCCGGACTGGCGATGATCACCACGCGCGCGCAGATCGCGGCCGAGGACGGCGAGCCCGTCGCGACCGTCGTGTCCACGCTCGCCGTGCGCCCCGAGGAGTCCTGATGACCCAGCCCGTGCTCGCCGAGCTGCAGGTCGGCCAGGAGGTTGCGCGGACCGAGGTCGTCGTCGACCGCGCGCGGCTCGTGCGCTATGCGGGGGCGTCGGGGGACTTCAACCCGATCCACTGGAACGAGCGTGTCGCGCTGTCGGTCGGCCTGCCGGGCGTGATCGCGCACGGCATGTGGACGATGGGTGCGGCCGTCGGAGCAGTCGCCGACTGGGCCGGGGACCCGGGTCGGGTCGTCGACTACCAGGTGCGTTTCACGCGTCCGATCCCCGTACCCGACCCCGGACACGCGACCGTCGAGGTCGTCGCGGTCGTCGGTGCGCTCGACGAGTCCGCGGGTACGGCGCGCATCGATCTCACCGTGACGGTCGAGGGCCAGCGCGTCCTGGGCAAGGCGCAGGCGGTCGTCCGCCTGGTCTGACACGCGGGGCGTAGCGGCTGCTCAGGCGGGTGCGGGCCCCGTCGTCGTCCCGGCGCGGAACGCGACCGGCAGCGTCACGGGCTCCGGGACGTCGCCGGCGAGCAGGCTCGCCACGGCACGGCCCACGGCTGCGCCCTTCTCGGCGAGCGGCTGGGTCACCGACGTCAGGACGTCCGGTGCGAGCCAGGGCAGGTCCACGCCGTCGAACCCCGCGACCGACACGTCGCCGGGCACGGCGAGACCGAGCTCGCGTGCCGCGAGCACGACTCCCGACGCGAGCAGGTCCGACTGGCACAGGACCGCGGTCGGGCGGTCGTCGGCGGACAGGATCGCGCGACCCGCGCTGGCGCCGTGCTCGACGAGCGACGCGGGCGTCTCGTAGACGCCCCACGGCACGATCCCGGCGTCGAGCACGCCCTCGAGCCGACGGCTGGTGACCTCCCAGATCACCTCGCCCCATCGTTCCTGCGGGACGAAGCCCTCGCCGCGGCTGCGGTCGAACGCGAGCGTGACGCACGCGATCGACTCGTGCCCGAGGTCGCGCAGATGGGTGACCGCCTCGGTCATGCCGCGGCGGTCGTCGATCCCGACGGCCGCGGTCCCGGGCTCGACCGCACCCTCGACGACGACCGTGGGGACGTTGCGGCGCCGCAGCGCCTCGAGCACGGGGTCCTGCGTGCCGCTGCTCCACAGGAGCACGGCGACGTCCATGGCCGCGGAGAGCACGAGCGGGTCGACGGGCGGTTCGGCGGGGTCCGACGGACCGGGGATGAGCAGCACGCCGAGGTCCATCTCGCCGAGCGTCGAGACCAGCCCGTCGAGGACCTGGATCGAGACCGGGTCGCGGAACGCGCGGCGCAGCGCGTCCCCGATGACGACGCCGACGATGCCGGACCGGCCGCTGCGCAGCTGGCGACCGAGCGGGTTCGGGCCGAGGTAGCCGAGCTCGCCGGCGGCGGCGAGCACGCGCTCACGTGTCGTGGCGGCGATGGGTCCGGCGCCGGAGAAGGCGAGGGACGCCGTCGACACGGAGACTCCCGCGGCGGAGGCGACGTCGGCGAGCGTCGGGCGCTGGGACGACAGCGGGCACCTCCGGCGGTGAGCTCGGGCCTCGTGCTCGGCGTCCGTGGGGCGTCCGTCGAGGCGGGTCCGACGAGGTCGCGGCGCGGGCCGCGCGCGTCGGTTGACGCAGCGGTCAGCGTACCCGCAGAATGACGAACGGTCCTCAAATCGATTCGACAGAACCCCGCGACCCCGGATCGAATCGATTCGAGAACGGCAGGCGGGCCGACCGCCCGCGCCGACCCACCGACCGACCGCCGACCCGAACGACCGGAGCCCTCACCGTGCCCCTGCGCGACCACTTGCACCCGACGCTCGTCGGGGTGCCCGCGCGGCACCACGTCACACGTGCGCGCGTCCTCCTGCTGGGGCTGTTCGGGCTCCAGGGCATCGTCTTCTCGAGCTGGCTGTCCCGGCTCCCGACGGTCCGCGCCGAGCTCGACCTGACCACCGCCGCGATCGGCGGGCTGCTGCTCATCGGGTCGGTCGGTGCGCTCCTGACGGTCACGCTCGCCGGGATCGTCGTCCAGCGGTGGGGCAGCCGCGTCGCGCTGCTCGCGTCGACCGCCGTGCTCGCCGTCGGCTACGTCCTGCTCGGCGTCGGCCCGAGCGTCGGCTCGGTCCCGCTCCTCGCGGTCGGCATCTTCCTCAACGGCGTCTCGATCGCGCTCGGCAACGTGCCGATCAACGTCGAGTCCGCGCGCATCGAGCGTGCGATGGGGCGCACCGTCATCCCGCAGTTCCACGCGGCGTTCTCGATCGGCGCGGTCGTCGGGTCCGCGCTCGGGGCGCTCGCGTCGCGCCACGGTCTCGGTCTCGGCGTGCACCTCGGCGTGGTCGCAGCGGTCGCGGTCGGGTGGCGGCTCGCGTCGCTGCGCGGGGTCGTGCTCCCGCCGACGCCGGGCGATCGCGCGCACGACGAACCGGGCCGTGCGCCGCGTGCGGACAGCCCATCCGGCGAGGCGCCGGTCGGACGCCCGCCCGGTCGGCGGCGTCTCGGATCCTCGCTCGGTGCGTGGCGCGAGCCGCGCACGCTGCTCATCGGCGTCGTCATCATGGCGGCGTCGCTCTCCGAGGGGTCGGCGAACGACTGGCTCGCGGTCGCGGTCGTCGACGGCTTCGGCCGGACCGAGGCGGTCGGCGGCGTCGTGCTCGCGCTCTTCGTCGCGGCGATGACGGCGGTCCGTCTGCTCGGTACGCGCCTCATCGACCGGTACGGCCGCGTCGCGGTGCTGCGCACGTCGGGGATGGTCTCGATCGTCGGGCTCGTGCTGTTCGGCTTCGCACCGTCGTTCGTGCTCGCGTCGGCCGGGGTCGCGCTGTGGGGCTTCGGCGCTGCTCTCGCCTACCCGATCGGCATCGCCGCCGCGTCCGACGAGCCCGTGCGCGCCGCCGGGCGCGTCGCCGTCATCTCCTCGTTCGGCTCGGTCGCGTCCATCGCGGCACCTCCGCTGCTCGGCCTCGTCGCGGAGAGCATCGGTGCACGGCACGCCCTGAGCCTGATCGCGATCGCGATGGTCGCGAGCGTCTCGCTCGCAGGCCAGGCCGCCGCGCCCGCGGTGCCGGCCGAGGTGGGCGCCGACGAGCCCGCGTCCGACGACGTCGACGACCTCGCCCGCGCGGTGCCCGTCCCGGCCTCGACCCGAAGCGCGTAGCGTGAGCGCGACCTCGCCCCGTGAGCTCCAGGAGGCACGTGTGACGTCCCGCCCAGCGCGAGCCCGGACGCCGCGCGACCCGGTGCGTGCGGCGTCGTTCGCCGTCTTCGCGGTGTTCTTCCTGTCGGGGTTCAACTTCGCGAGCTGGGCCTCGCGGCTCCCCGCGGTCCGTGACGGTCTGGGGCTCGACGCCGCCCGGATGGGGCTCCTGCTGCTCATGGCCTCGGCGGGCTCGCTCGTCGCGCTGCCGCTCGCGGGCACGTTCATCGAACGCTTCGGCGCGCGGCGCACGGTCGTCGGCTCGGCGGCGCTCAACGTCGGCGGGCTCACGCTCGCGGCGGTGGGGGTCGCGCTCGAGAACGTCGTGCTCGCCGGTGTCGGCCTGGTCGTGTACGGCGTGGGGACCGGGGTGTGGGACGCGGCGATGAACGTCGAGGGCGCGGTGGTCGAGCAGCGGCTCGGTCGCACGGTCATGCCGCGCTACCACGCAGGGTTCTCGCTCGGCACGGTCGCCGCCGCGGGGATCGCCGCGGTGGCCGCGGGCGTGCACGTCCCGGTCGTCGTGCACCTGCCGGTCGCGCTCGCGCTGTCGATGGTCGCGGTCGTCGTGGCGGTGCGCGCGTTCCTCACCGACGCCGGGGTGGTGGTGCACGGCGACGTGCCCGACGAGCGCGCGGCCGCCCCTGGGGGTGCCCGCCGCGCGCTCGCGGCGTGGCTCGAGCCCCGCACGTTGCTCATCGGGCTCGTCGTGCTCGCCGCCGCGCTCACCGAGGGTGCCGCGAACGACTGGGTGAGCCTCGCGGTCGTCGACGGCTTCGACACCGCACACGCGCTCGGCGCCGTCGCGCTCGGCGTGTTCCTCGCCTCGATGACGGGCATGCGCTGGTTCGGCACGTCACTGCTGGACCGGTGGGGACGGGTCCGGGTGCTGCGCCTGTGCGCGGGCCTCGCGCTCGTCGGGCTCGCGCTGTTCGGCCTCGCGCCCACCATGTGGCTCGCACTCGTCGGGATCGTCGTGTGGGGAGCGGGTGCCGCGCTCGGGTTCCCCGTCGGGATGAGCGCCGCGGCCGACGACCCGCTGCGTGCTGCCGCCCGCGTGAGCGTCGTGTCGACCATCGGCTACTCCGCGTTCCTCGCCGGACCGCCGCTGCTGGGTCTGCTCGCGGAGCACGTCGGCTACCGGCACGCGCTGCTCGTGATCCTCGTGCCCGTCGCGCTCGGCATCCTCGTGTCCGCAGCGGCGGCACCGCTCGCGAGCGCGACGTCGTCGGGCACCGACACCATGGCCGACCCCGCGCTCGCGGTCCCGCCCGAGGCGCACGCGCACGGGCGGGCGGACGTGCCCGACGAGCGCCCGTAGCCTGGACGCATGACCGTCACCGCAGCACCCCGCCTCGCCGACCTCACGACGCTCGGGGTGGGCGGACCGGCGGGCCGGTACGTCGAGACGACGACCGAGGCGGAGCTCGTCGACGCGGTGCGCACCGCCGACGAGGGCGGCGAGCCCGTCCTCGTGATCGGTGGTGGCTCCAACCTGCTGGTGTCCGACGAGGGGTTCGCGGGGCTCGTCGTGCGCGACGTCCGCACCGGCATCGACGTGCCCGACCACTCGGCGTGCGCAGGCGTGACGTACACCGTGCCCGCGGGCACGCCGTGGGACGACGTCGTGCTCGAGGCGGCCACGCACCGCCTCTACGGGATCGAGGCCCTCTCGGGCATCCCGGGCTCGACGGGCGCGACGCCCGTGCAGAACGTCGGCGCGTACGGGCAGGAGGTCGCGCAGACGATCGCGACGGTGCGCGTGTGGGACCGAGCGCGTGCGCGCGTGCGCACGCTGCCGCTCGTCGACCTGCGGTTCGGCTACCGGACGTCGCTGCTCAAGCGCTCGCTTCTCGCGTCCGGTGACGCGCGTCGCGACCCGCGCGACCCCGCCGACGACCGCGCGCCGTGGGGTCCGACGCCGCGGTACGTGGTGCTCGACGTGACGTTCCAGCTCCGGCAGGGCACGCTGTCGGCCCCGATCGCGTACGCCGAGCTCGCGCGCACGCTCGGCGTCGAGGTCGGGCAGCGCGCACCGCTGCTCGACGTGCGCGCCGCCGTGCTCGAGCTGCGCCGCGGCAAGGGCATGGTGCTCGACCCGGCCGACGCGGACACGCGCAGCGCGGGCTCGTTCTTCACCAACCCGGTGCTGTCGCACGACGCAGCGGCCGCCCTCCCCGCCGGGGCGCCGCGCTTCGCGGCGGGCGAGGGGCTCGTCAAGACGAGCGCCGCGTGGCTCATCGAGCACGCAGGGTTCGCGCGTGGGCACGGCCTGCCCGGTCCTGCCGCGCTGTCGACCAAGCACACGCTCGCGCTGACGAACCGTGGCGGAGCCACGGCCGAGGACGTCCTGACGCTCGCGCGCGAGGTGCGCGACGGCGTGCGCCAGGCGTTCGGCGTGACGCTCGAGGCCGAGCCGATACTCGTCGGGGCGACGCTCTAGCGTCCGGGCGCGGCCAGCCACGCGTCGACGCCCGCGAGCAGGCGCGCCCGCGTCGCGTCGTCGGCCCGGCTCGCGCGGATCGACGCCCGCGCGAGGTCGGCCAGCCGGTCGTCGCAGAAGCCGTGCACGTGCCGTGCGGTCTCGTACTGCGCGACGAGGCGCGACCGGAACAGCAACGGGTCGTCGGCACCGAGCGCGACCGTGGCACCCGCGTCGACGAGCGCGCGCAGCGGGACGGCCGCCGCGTCGGCGTACACGCCGAGCGAGACGTTGGACGCGGGGCAGACCTCGAGCGCGATGCCCGCGGCGACGACCTCGTCGAGCAGCCGTCGGTCCTCGCCGGCGCGCACCCCGTGCCCGAGCCGGTCCGGCTGCAGGTGCTCCACGACGTCGTGCACGTGTGCGGGACCGAGCAGCTCGCCGCCGTGCGGGACCGACGCGAGCCCCGCTCGTCGGGCGATCGCGAACGCGGGACCGAACTGCTCGGTCTCGCCGCGCCGCTCGTCGTTCGACAGCCCGAACCCGACGACCTCGCCGGGACCGTCACCCGCGTGGCGCGCCGCGAGGCGGGCGAGCGTGCGGGCCTCGAGCGGGTGCCGCATGCGGGACGCGGCGACGACGACCCCCACCGAGACGCCCGTGCGCGCCGCTGCGGCACGCGCCTCGTCGAGCACGATCTCGAGCGCGGGCGTGATGCCGCCGACGAACGGCGCGTACGACGTGGGGTCGACCTGGATCTCGAGGCGCCCCGAGCCCTCGGCGGCGTCGTCGGCCACGGCCTCGGCGACGACGCGCCGCATGTCCGCCTCGTCGCGGACGCACGCGCGGGCAGCGTCGTAGAGGCGCTGGAACCGGAACCAGCCCCGCTCGTCGGCGGGCACGTGCAGCGGGTCCGCGTCGAGCAGCACGGCCGGCAGGCGGACGCCGTGCCGACGGGCGAGCTCGCCGAGCGTGCTGACGCGCATCGACCCGGTGAAGTGCAGGTGCAGGTGCGCCTTCGGGAGCCGGGCCAGGTCGCGCACGGCGTCAGTCTGCCAGCGATGCGGCGGTCGGCGACGCGTACGTGCGGGCCGACGACCGCGAGCAGGTGAAATCTCGTCCCACCTGGGGACAACCCGCACGCGGACCGCGTGCGCTTCCCTAGCATGACGTGTTCGTCGCCCGCCGGCGGCGCATCACGCAGCCCCAGGGGATCCCCATGACTCACGACCCGTACCTCGCACTCCTCGACGACCCGACGACCCCGGCGGTCGAGCTCGCGCGCGTCGCCGCCGAGCGACCGGACCTGCGCGTCCGGGTCGCCGGTCACCCGGCCGCCTACCCCGAGCTGCTCGGGTGGCTCGCGGCGCAGGGCGACCCGGCCGTCGCTGCCGCGGTCGCCGCGCGGCGGGCCGGTGCGGTGCCCGCCGCGCCGCCGGCCCCGGCGGCACCCGCGACGGCGACCGTCCAGCAGGCGGCGCAGCCGTACATCCAGCCCGCGTCGTACCCGCAGGACGTCGCGCCGACGTCCGTGCAGTCCGGCGCGACGTACGCGCAGCCGCTCTCGTCCGACCCGGGCGTGGTGTGGACGGGCGACGACCCGACCGGGACGGTCGAGTACGCCCCCGTCGGCGAGCAGCCCCGGCGACGGCGCACCGGGCTGTGGGTCGGCGTCGCGGCGGCGGCCGTCGTGGTCGTCGGTGCCGGCGGGTACGCGGCCTGGGCGAACGTGCTGAGCAAGCTCGGCGGCGCGGGCAGCCCGCAGGCCGCGGTCACACAGCTCGTCGACGGGCTCGCGGACCGCGACGGCGTCGCGATCGTCGGGGTCCTGGCACCGTCGGAGGTCCAGCCGTTCCGGGACGCGTCGCAGCGCGTCGGCGACCTCGCGTCGTCCGCCGCGAGCGATCAGACGTCGGTGGACCTCGACGCTCTTCGTGAGGCGCTCGACGCGCTCGACGTGAAGGTCTCGGACCTCGACCTCGAGGTCGAGCAGATCGACGACGGGCTGGCCAAGGTCAGCCTCACGGACGGCACGCTCACGGTCGACGGTGACGCCGAGAAGATCACGGGCCTCGTGCTCGACGCGATGGCGCCCGTCCTGCAGTCCGTGGGTCAGGGCGAGCTGTCCGACGACGACCGCGCCGATGCGGTGCAGCAGCTCGACGACGCGCTCCCGTGGTCGGTCGACGCCTCGCAGCTCACCTTCGAGACCGACGCGGGCACGCAGGAGCCGTTCCTCATGGCGGTCGAGGAGGACGGCCACTGGTACGTCTCGCCGCTCATGACGATCGGCGAGTACATCACGGTCGCGCAGGGCGGCACACGCGGTGCGATGCCGGACCCGGACGCGGCGACCTACTCGTCGCCGCAGGCTGCCGGCACGGCGTTCGTCGAGGCGCTGCCCGACGTCGTCGGCGGTGACCTGTCCGCGCTCACGGACGTGCTGTCGGTCGCGGAGCGCCGCTTCATGTCGGTGTACGTCGAGGCGTGGGCCGACGGCTTCACGGGTTCCGACGTGTCGCTCACCGTCGACTCGGCGACGTTCACCTCGACGAGCCTCGACGACACCCACGCGCTCCTCGTGCCCGACGACGTGTCGCTCACCGCCGACGGCTCGACGCTGTCGCTCGAGGGCACGTGCGCGTCGGTCGACGGCTCGACCTCGTGCATCGAGGACGTGCCCGGCCTGACCGCGCTCGGCCTGGGCGACTCCGGTCTGGTGGCCGTCAAGGAGGGCGGAACATGGCGCGTCTCCGTCCTGGGGACGTTCGCGCACGTGTACGGCGTGGTCGTCGAGAAGGCGCTCGAGCTGCAGAAGGACGGCAAGCTCGAGGACCCGCAGTGGCTCCAGGACAACTTCGGCGACCTCGCCTCCGGCTTCGGTGGCCTGGGTGGCCTGGGTGGACTCGACAGCCTGGGCGGCCTGGCCACGGGCGGGGGCCTCGACGACGTGCTCGGCGGTTACGGCGACGGTTCCGACGAGTGGCTCGACGAGGACGGTTCGCTGGACCTCGGTGACGAGTGGTCCGACGAGGACTGGTCGGACGAGGACTCGTCGGACGAGGACTGGTCGGACTGGTCGGACGACGCGACGCAGGACTGGGGCATCGCGCAGTGGTCAGCGCAGTCCGACCTGTATGCCGTCGGCATCGGGCTCCAGCTGCACTACCTCTCGTCGGACGAGGCGCTGACGGCGGACGCGGTCTCGATCGAGGACGGGCAGTACGTGCTGACGACGTCGTCCGGCAGCGAGGAGCTCGGCTCGGTCTCCGAGGGCGTCGTGGACCTGCGGTTCGTGCCGGGCAGCGGCGGTGACGACTTCTGCGTCGAGGCCGAGCTCGCCGTCGGCGGTGCGATGAGCTTCACGCCGCAGGGGAGCGTCGTCGAGGGCGCCTGCGCCGGCTGACGGTGACACGACGAGGGCCCCGCACACGTGTGCGGGGCCCTCGTCGTACGTGCGGGACGGCTCGGTGGAGGCGTCCCGGTCGGTCAGCGCGCCTCGGCCAGCAAGGACTGGATCCGGGAGACGCCCTCGACGAGGTCGTCGTCGCCGAGCGCGTACGACAGGCGCAGGAACCCGGAGGGGCCGAACGCCTCGCCCGGCACGACGGCCACCTCGACCTCGTCGAGGATGAGTGCGGCCAGCTCCGCCGACGTCGTGGGTGTCACGCCCCGGATCGTGCGACCCAGGACGCCCTCGACCGAGGGGTAGGCGTAGAAGGCGCCCTGCGGAGCGGGGACGACCACGCCGTCGATGGCCGAGAGCATCTCGACCATGGTCCGCCGCCGACGGTCGAACGCGGTCCGCATGGCCTCGACGGCGGTCAGGTCGCCGGTCAGCGCGGCGACCGCGGCACGCTGCGACACGTTCGCGACGTTGGAGGTGAGGTGGCTCTGGAAGTTCGTCGCGGCCTTGATGACGTCGCTCGGGCCGATCATCCAGCCCACGCGCCACCCGGTCATGGCGTACGTCTTCGCGACGCCGTTGAGCACGATCGACGTGTCCACGAGCTCGGGGACCACGCGCTGGATGGGCGTGAACACCGCGTGGTCGTACGTGAGGTGCTCGTAGATCTCGTCGGTGATGACCCAGATGCCGTGCTCGAGCGCCCAGCGGCCGATCTGTGCGGTCTGCTCGGGCGAGTACACGGCACCCGTGGGGTTCGACGGCGAGCAGAACAGCAGCACCTTGGTGCGCTCGGTGCGCGCCGCCTCGAGCTGGTCGACCGTCACGAGGTAGCCCTGGTCGACACCCGCGAACACCTCGACCGGCACGCCGCCCGCGAGCCGGATCGCCTCGGGGTAGGTCGTCCAGTACGGCGCCGGCAGGAGCACCTCGTCGCCCACCTCGACGACCGAGGCGAACGCCTGGAACACCGCCTGCTTGCCGCCGTTGGTCACCAGGACGTCCTGCGGACGGACCTCGTAGCCCGAGTCGCGCAGGGTCTTCGCGGCGATGGCCTCGCGCAGGGCGGGCAGGCCGGCCGCGGGCGTGTAGCGGTGGTTGGCGGGGTCCTGGCACGCGGCTACGGCCGCCTCGACGATGGCCGCGGGCGTCGGGAAGTCCGGCTCGCCCGCGCCGAACCCGATGACCGGGCGGCCCTCGGCCTTGAGGGCCTTGGCCTTGGCGTCGACCGCGAGCGTCGCCGACGGGGCGATCGCGGCGAGTCGCTGGGACACGCGGGGACGGGACGGCTGCTGGCGCTCGGTCTGCTGGCTCACGGCTCCCATAGTGGCAGAGGTCACGCGCTGCTCGTGCGGGGCGCCGACGAGCGCCCCGGCGCCGCCTGGCGGGACGTGGTTCGACCCAGGCGCCCGAGTCACGTATGGTGGTCCACCGGCGGTTGACGTTCGCCAAGATGACGTGCGCCTGCAGGCAGTCCGTGACACGCGAGAGCGTGGTGCGCGACGGCGAGCAGACCGGGGTCGTCGAGGGGCGTCGTCGTCGTAGGGCAGTGGCGCAAGTGGTAGCGCAGCGGTCTCCAAAACCGCAGGTTGCAGGTTCGAGTCCTGTCTGCCCTGCGCATGGGCTGTGCCCGCGGCCGGACGGTCGGGGGCGCGGACGAGCACTGAACGGTCAGAGTCATCGACGAGACACAGAGGCACGACGTGAGCGAAACCGCAGCCTCCGCGGCCGCCGACGCCGAGGGTTCGGCACGGTCGACCGCGCCGAAGGCCACGCCCGGCGAGCGCCGCGGCCTGTTCGCGCGCATCGCGCTGTTCGTGCGTCAGGTGGTCGCCGAGCTCAAGAAGGTGGTCCGCCCGACGCGGCAGGACCTCATCACGTACACGTCGGTCGTTCTGGTGTTCGTCGCCGCGGTCATGGCGTTCGTCACCCTGGTCGACTTCGGCATCGGCCGCCTGGTCTTCTGGGTCTTCGGGGGCTGACCCCGGGCTGACGTCCGCGGCTGCGCCCGGACCTCAGCTGCTCCGCCGAGCCGCACTCCGCACTTCAAGAAAGCAGGTTCCTCCGTGTCGAACGAGTCGTCCGAGCCCACCGCGGCCGACGTCGAGCTCACCGACGCCCTCGAGTCGGTCGAGGCCGTCGAGGAGTCGTCCGACGACGTCGAGGAGACGTCCGAGGACCAGGCGACCGACGAGCAGGGGGCCGACGAGCAGGTCGACGAGGTCGCCGCCGAGGTGCAGGTCGCGGAGGCGATCGACCCCGACGAGGACCCGGTCGCGGCGTTCAAGGCGCTGCTGCGCAGCCAGCCCGGCGACTGGTACGTCATCCACTCGTACGCCGGCTACGAGAACCGCGTGAAGGTCAACCTCGAGAACCGCACGCAGAGTCTCAACATGGAGGACTACATCTTCCAGGTCGAGGTCCCCATGGAAGAGGTCGTCGAGATCAAGAACGCGCAGCGCAAGGTCGTCAAGCGCGTGCGGATCCCCGGCTACGTCCTCGTGCGCATGGACCTCACCGACGAGTCGTGGGGTGCGGTGCGGCACACGCCGGGCGTCACCGGGTTCGTCGGTCACACGCACCAGCCCGTCCCCCTCACGCAGGACGAGGTGTTCTCGATGCTCGCGCCGACGCTCGAGGCCAAGGTGCCCGCCTCGGCGGCCCCGGCGGCGAAGGCCGCGAGCAAGATCCAGGTCGACTTCTCGGTCGGCGAGTCGGTCACCGTCACGGACGGACCGTTCGACACGCTGCCCGCGACGATCTCCGAGATCAACGCCGAGAACCAGAAGCTCAAGGTGCTCGTCTCGATCTTCGGCCGGGAGACCCCGGTCGAGCTCTCGTTCAGCCAGGTCGCAAAGATCTGACCGACGGTCTCGTGCCCGTCGGAACGGTCCTCGCGGCCTGAGCCGACGAGGTCGGCCCCGCCCCTCGGCGGTGCGCCACTGCAACCGGGTCATCGCCCACGGCGTCGGCCCACGACGAAGGAAGGGAGGGCACCATGCCCCCCAAGAAGAAGGTCACCGGCCTCATCAAGCTCCAGATCAACGCCGGTGCGGCGACGCCCGCCCCGCCGATCGGCCCCGCGCTCGGTCAGCACGGTGTGAACATCATGGAGTTCTGCAAGGCGTACAACGCGGCGACCGAGTCGCAGCGCGGCAACGTCATCCCCGTCGAGATCACGGTGTACGAGGACCGCTCGTTCACCTTCATCACGAAGACGCCGCCGGCCGCCGAGCTCATCAAGAAGGCCGCGGGTGTCGCGAAGGGCTCGCCCACGCCGCACACCGTGAAGGTCGCCAAGCTGACCAAGGACCAGGTCCGGGAGATCGCGAGCACCAAGCTCGAGGACCTCAACGCGAACGACCTGGCCGCGGCGGAGAAGATCATCGCCGGCACCGCCCGGTCGATGGGCATCACGGTCGAGTCCTGACCGTCCTGCCCGACCCGTCCAGTGGCAGGGCCCTGTGCGGCCCGTTCGACCACGACTGCTGAACAAGGAGAACAAGCAGATGCCCAAGCACAGCAAGGCGTACCGCGCCGCCGCCGAGAAGATCGAGGCCGGCACGGTCTACAGCCCCCTGGCCGCCGTCCGCCTGGCGCAGGCGACGTCAACCACCAAGTACGACGCGACCGTCGAGGTCGTCTTCCGCCTCGGGGTCGACCCGCGCAAGGCGGACCAGATGGTCCGTGGCACCGTCAACCTGCCGAACGGCACGGGCAAGACGGCCCGCGTGATCGTGTTCGCGAACGGTGAGCGTGCGGAGCAGGCGCGTGCGGCCGGTGCGGACGAGGTCGGTGGCGACGAGCTCATCGAGAAGGTGGCCGGCGGCTGGACGGACTTCGACTCCGCCGTGGCGACCCCGGACCTCATGGGCAAGGTCGGCCGGCTCGGTAAGGTCCTCGGTCCCCGCGGTCTCATGCCGAACCCGAAGACCGGCACCGTGACGATGGACGTGGCGAAGGCTGTCGCGGACATCAAGGGCGGCAAGATCGAGTTCCGTGTCGACCGGCACGCGAACCTGCACTTCATCATCGGCAAGACGTCGTTCACCGACGTGCAGCTGGTGGAGAACTACGCGGCAGCGTTGGACGAGATCCTGCGTCTCAAGCCCGCCGCCTCGAAGGGTCGCTACATCTCGAAGGCGACGATCTCGACGACGAACGGTCCCGGCATCCTGCTCGACCAGAACAAGACCCGGAACCTGACGTCCGAGGACGAGGACTGACGTCCGCCCGAGCGTGATCGACGAGGGCCCGGCATCCACGCGGATGCCGGGCCCTCGTCGCACCCTCGCCTGGTGCGAGGTGGTCCCGAGCGCCGCGCCTCGACCCCCCCGGGTCGTCCGCACGCGGCGGCGGCGCTCGGGCGTCGGTCAGGCCACGGTGCCGGAGCCGCGCACGACGGTGGGGTCGTCCGGCGCGTGCCTGACGGTCCCGTGGGGAGCGCTCGTCCCGTTGGGTGTGCCCGTCCCGGCCGCCGCTCGCCGCCCTGCGCGGTAGCCCGCGGCGTAGGCATCGTGGTTCGCCCGTGCGAGCCTGGCGCGCGCGGTGCGCTCAGCCTGCGCCCTCGCACGCTCCGAGGTGGCGGCGAGCCCCGCCTGGTACGCCCGCCGGTACGCCTGTGCGTACGCCGATGCGTACGCGCGTCGCACCGCTGCCGCGAGCTCGCGCGTCGCCGGGGCAGCCGCGTGCGTGCGACCGGCCTCGACCCCTCGAGCGAACGCATCGGCGAGGGCCTGGGCGTTCCCCTGCGCCGAGGACCTGGCGCTGGAGGTGGGGACGCCCCCGTACCGTCCGCCGACGAGCCCCGTGAACGGTTCGGTGAAGGGCTCCGTGAAGGGCTCTGTGAAGGGTTCGGTGAACGGGTCGGTCCACAGCGTCTCTGTGAAGGGCTCCGTGAACGGTTCGGTGAAGGGCTCTGTGAAGGGTTCGGTGAACGGGTTGGTCCACAGCGTCTCGGTGAACGGCTCGGTGAACGGTTCCGTGAACGGCTCGGTGAACGGTTCCGTGAACGGCTCGGTGAACGGTTCCGTGAACGGCTGAGCGGACGTCCCGGTGGGGTGGGGCGCCCCCTGCGCGCCCCACCCCACCGGACTCCCTGAGGCCCCGGCCTCGTCGGTCGGGGCGTGCGCGCCCGCGTCGCGCAGCTCGTCGCGCCAGGTCCTGGGCGCGGCCACGACGCTCACCCCGAGCGCGTCGAGGACGACGTCGATGGGGTTGGCGAGCGAGAAGCTCCCGTCGTCCTCGCCTGCCCAGAGCAGGCCGACGACGTATCCGTCCTCGTCGACGACGACGGAGCCCGAGTCGCCACCGGCGGAGAACGGGGTCGCACCGGGTGCTGGCTCGATCCGCAGCTGGTCGCGCAGCGTGCGGACCCCCACCCCCGGACCGAAGTCGACGGATGTCGTGTAGTCGGTCGACACGACGGTGCCGACGGTCACGCCGGTGGTCCGTCCGGACTTGCGGACCGCCGTACCGGGCTCCGCGGCACGCGCCCCGGCGACGGGCCCGATGCCGAGGATCCCGGGCAGCCAGGGCGCGCCGGGTGCGAGCACCACGACGGCCGCGTCCATGCGGTCGGTCACGGCCCCGCGCGCAAGGGCCCCGACCCGGTCGGTCGGCCGCCCGCCGTCGGCGACCGCCGGCTGGACCCAGGAGCTCCCGGCGTCCTCGCGACCGTCGCCGGCGGCGACGTGCCAGTTCGTGAGCGCGAACGGCAGCCCGGTGTGCCGCTCGCGCACGAGCACACCGAGCGTTCCGTTGACGCTGCGTAGCTGCGCCTGCCCGTCGACGGGGACGGTGACCGCGTCGGCCGGGCCGAGGCTGATGCCTCCGACGAGCGGCCGCGCGCGCCCACCGTGGCCGTCGGCGGCCGCGCTCGAGCCGTGACCGGACAGCGGGGAGACGCGGCCCGTGACGACGTCGGTGGGGATGCCGCCGATCCGGGCGGGGATGCGCTCGTCGTCGTCGAGCTCGTCGACGGGGACCTTGCGCTCGACGTGGACGACGATCGCCTGCTCGCCCGTCGGGCGCCCGTTTGACCACTTCTCGCCGATGTCGACCCCGACGACGCCGGTCCGCGCGAGCAGGGCGTCCTCGAACCGCCGCTTCGTGGGCCGCAGGTGCGCCCGGTCGTCTGCGGGGGACAGCGGGGCGGCGGTCGGGAGGGTGTCCGGGGTCGGGCCCGGCGTGGCGCCGGTGCGCGGGTCGTGCTCGGTCATCGGTCGTGCGCTCCTCGTTCGGACGGCGGATCACGGGATGCTGTCGTTCGGGTGTCCGGTGGGCGACGCTCGTCGCACCGGACCGCCCGACAGGAGTCGCCCTGTCGTGGCCAGATACATCAGCAGGGCAGCCTGGCCCGGACGGGCTGCGGCGTGCGCTCCGCGCCGAGGATCTCGCGCCGACGCACGACCTGCCCGGGTGAAGTTCTCCTCGCGGGCCCCGTCGCGTATCTGGGTGCGCACGCGCGGGCTCCTCGTCGTCGACCCGTGAGCGCCGCGACGTGCTTGTCGGGTTTGTCAGGAGCGTCCTAGTGTCGGGGGACGGTCGCCCGACGAGGCGGGTCGAGTGAGGGGCCAATGATGAGTGACGATCTCGTGGAGCCGGTGGACACCGCGCTCCGCGACCAGGGCGAAGGGCTCGCCGACCAGGCGGCTCGTGCTGTCCTGGCATATCGCGACGGCGACCGTGCGCCGCTCGCCGAGCTGGTGCAGGCGATGACGCCGCTGCTGTGGCACACGGTGCGGGCACAGGGTGCGGGTCCGGAGCTGGCGCAGGACGTCGTGCAGACGACCTGGCTCGCGCTCGTGCGCGAGATCGACTCGATCCGTGACCCGCGGGCGACGCTGCAGTGGATGCTCGTCACCGCGAAGCGCGCGGCGTGGCGCGCGGTGCGCCGTGCGCGCGAGGAGCAGGCCCGTACCGACTCCGACGAGACTGCGACGCAGTGGTTGACGACCCCGCCCGAGGACCTGCCGGACGTACGGGCTCTGCGTGACGAGCGCGATCGCGTGCTGTGGGACCACGTCCGCGGGCTGCCGGACCGCTGCCGACGGCTGCTCGGTCTCGTCGCGCTCGTCGACCGCCCGGACTACACGGTGGTGTCGCAGGCGCTCGGGATGCCGGTCGGCAGCATCGGTCCCACGCGTGGACGCTGCCTCGCGAAGCTGCGGGTCTCGCTCGCCGCCGATCCTTCCTGGAGCATGTCATGACGCCCGACGACGCGACGCTCGCCCTGGTCTCCGCGCAGCCCCTCGACGACCTCGACGTCGAGCTCATGGACCGGCTCGCGGCGCTCGTCGACGCCGCGGACCCCGTCCCACCCGGTCTCGTGGACAGCATCGGGCTCGCGCTGACGATCGAGGCGATGCACGCCGAGGTCGCCGAGCTGCATCTCGTCGGGGAGCCCGCGCTCGCGGTCCGGGCGGACGAGACGAGCATCGAGGCGGGCACCATCACGTTCACCACCGACGTCCTGACGGTCATGATCTCGATCCACCACGAGAACGACCGCGTCCGGGTGGACGGCTGGGCGGCACCCGCCGGCACTCTCGTCGTCGAGCTGCACCACGCGGGGCACGTCACGTCGACGACGTCGGACGAGGACGGCCGGTTCGCGTTCGTCGACCTCGGTCGCGGCCCTGCCCGCCTGGTGCTACGCCGCTCGTCCGACCCGACGATGCCCGTCGTGACCCCCCAGATCGAGCTCTAGCGGATGCGATGACGGCACGTTCCGGCTCGGCCACGGGTCGGCCGAGGGTACGCGGCGACGTCGACCGCGAGGTGCTCGAACGCCTCGCGGTCGACGTCGCGCTCGCCGAGGCGGACAACGCCGAGGGGCACCCCGGTCAGGCGCGGCGACGGCTCGTCGCGGCCCTCACGCGGCTCGACCGGCTCCCCGACGCTCCGGACGGTGAGCTCGGCGACGCCCTGCGCGTACGGGTGCGTGCGCGTGCGCTCATGGAGCTCGCGAAGTGCGACTTCGAGACGCGGGGTGGCCCGCAGGCGGCGCTCGCGCAGCTCGACGCACTCGTGGCCGCTGGGGCGGCCCGCGCGTGGCCCGGGATCGTGCCCGCTGTGGCGGGGGTGCGAGGTCTGCTCGCGCTACGTGGCGGACGGCAGGACGAGGCGCTGCGGGCGCTCGACACGGCGGTCGCGCAGCTTGCCGTGGCCGACCCGGTCGACGCGTGCCGTGCGCTGCTCAACCGGGGCACGCTCCACAGCGAGCGCCGCGACGTGGCCGCCGCGCGTGCGGACTACGAGGAGTGCGCACGACGAGCGCGCGCCGCGGGTTTCGACCTGCTCGAGTTCAAGGCCGAGCACAACCTCGGGTACGTGCACTTCCGTGAGGGTCGGCTGCCCGAGGCGCTCGCGTCGATGGAGGCCGCCGCGCGCCGCCTGCCCGGTCCGGTGCGGCCCACGGCGTTGCGTGACCGCAGCGAGGTGCTCCTCGAGGCGGGCCTGGTCGGGGTCGCGGACGAGACCCTTGCGGAGGCGGCGGCGATGTTCGCGGCGGAGCGGCTGCCCCGCGAGGTCGCGGAGTGCGAGCTCGGGCGCGCGGAGTGCGCGCTCCTGCGCGGGGACCCGGTCGCTGCACGCGGGTGGGCGTCGAGCGCGCGACGTCGGTTCGCGCGGCGGGGTGACGAGGCGTGGGTCGTGCGCTCCTCGCTGCTGGAGCTCCAGGCGGACGCGGCGGTCTACGCGCACCGGCACGAGGGGTCGACCGCGCGCGCGGGCTGGGCCGGGGTCGCTCGCAGGGCGGCCGAGGTCGAGGAGCTGTGCCGTGCCACGGGGCGGCCGACGTGGCAGCGTGCGGCGTCCTACCTGCGGATCGAGGCGGACCTCGCCCGCGGTGCGGGCCCTGACCCGCGGCGGGTGCTCGACGGGATCGGTCCGGTGCGGGCCGACGAGCCGCTGACGTTGCGCCTGCACGGACGGCGCGTCCGAGCCCTGCTGGCGACCGCCGCGGGTCAACCCGCACGTGCGGCGCACCACGTGCGCGCCGGCCAGCGGGACCTCGCGCTGCACCGCAGCCGGTTCGGCTCGCTCGACCTGCGGACCGCGGGCGCGGTGCACGGCACGGCGCTCGCGGAGCTCGACATGCGGCTCGCGCTCGGCACGGGGCGGCCCGAGGACGTGCTCGAGTGCGCCGAGCGGGTCCGTGCGGTGATGGGCGGTGCCCCGCGGGTCAACCCGCCCGCCGACGCGCACACGGCCGAGCTGTTGCGCGAGCTGCGGCGTCTGGTCGAGGGCAGCCGTCCGGTCACGGGGCGGCCCGCCTCGGACCCGGAGCGCGTCCGGCTCTTCGCGGAGGCGAAGCGGCTCAAGGTCGAGATCCTGGCGCGGTCGTGGCACGAGCCCGGGGGGCCGAGCGGCGAGCGGACCGCCCGAGCGCGCGAGGCGCGGGACGTCGTCGAGGCGCTCCGGTCGACGACGCTCGTCGACGTGATCGACCACGACGGGCACCTCGTCGCAGTCCGTATGGACGCCGCAGGCTCGACGCTCGCGGAGCTGGGCCCGGTGGGTCCGCCCGCGGAGCTGGTCAGGCGCGTGCACGCGGACCTCGAGGTGGTCGCGAACCCGCTCGTGCCGGCAGAGCTGCGCGCGGTCGTGGACCGCTCGATGCGCGGTTCGCTCGCGCGTCTCGACGCGATCGTCGCCCCGGTCCTGCAGGGTGCCGACGAGCTCGTCGTGGTCGCGGGTGGGTGGCTGGGCGTCCTGCCGTGGGGGATGCTGCCGTCGCGCCGGGGCGCTGCGACGGTCGTCGCACCGTCGGTGCACCACTGGATGCGCTACGCCGGTGCGGGGCTCCCGGCTGCGCCCGTGACGACCGCGGCGGGTCCCGGCCTGGTCCACGCGGCCGACGAGGCGCGCCGCGTGGCGGCGCTGTGGCCCGGTGGTCGCGCGCTCGTCGACGATGACGCATCGGTGCAGCACGTGGCCGAGGCGCTCGCTTCGCCGGGCATCGTGCACCTCGCGGCACACGGTCGCCACGAGCCGGACAATCCCTTGTTCTCCTCGCTGCGGCTCGCCGACGGACCGCTGTTCGCGCACGAGCTCGACGCGGGTGGTGCGGTGCCCGACCTGGTGCTGCTGTCCTCGTGCGAGGTCGGGCGCGCGACGATCCGGGCCGGGGGAGAGGCCCTCGGCCTCGCGAGCGTCCTGCTGCGGACGGGCGTCGCATGCGTCGTGGCGGCGATCGCGCCGCTTCCCGACGAGACCGCGATGCGGGTCATGACGGGCGTGCACGAGCGCCTGCGCGCGGGGGTGCCGATCGCGAACGCGGTCGGTCAGGCGTGCGAGGAGCAGTCGCGTCTCGACGGCTCGCTCGTCCCGCTCGTCTGCCTCGGTGCGCCCGTCTGACGCGATTTGGTCGGTCGGGCGGTCGTGACGTACTCTCGTCGGGCCCAAGACCGCCGGTCGTCGCTCCGTATGTCGGAACGACCGAAGTCCCGCAGTTCGCGGAGGCCAGCGCAGGTGAGAGTTCTTCACGATGGCACGGTTCGCCCGTGCCGGCCTGTCGAGCCCCGCGCCTGCGCGGGGCTCTTCGTCGTTCTGGGGACCGACCGGCACCACCATCGGAAGGATTGCCATGGCGAGGCCGGACAAGGCAGCCGCCGTCGCGGAGATCGCGGACAAGTTCCGTGCGTCCAACGCGGCCGTGCTGACCGAGTACCGCGGGCTCACCGTGGCGCAGCTCAAGACGCTGCGTCGCGCGCTCGGCGGCAACGCAACCTACGCCGTGGTGAAGAACACGCTCACCCAGATCGCGGCCAAGGAGGCCGGTCTGACCGGCCTCGACGACGCGCTCGCTGGCCCGTCGGCGATCGCCTTCGTGACCGGCGACCCTGTCGAGGCCGCCAAGGGTCTGCGTGACTTCGCCAAGGCGAACCCCGCGCTGGTCATCAAGGGGGGTGTCCTCGACGGACGCGCCCTGACCGCCGCGGAGGTCACCAAGCTCGCGGACCTCGAGTCCCGTGAGGTCCTGCTGGCCAAGGCGGCCGGCGCGATGAAGGCCAAGCTCTACCAGGCTGCCTACGTCTTCACCGCCAACACCGCCCAGGCTGCTCGCGTCATCGATGCCCTGCGTCAGAAGCAGGAGTCGGAAGGTGCGGCTGCCTGATCTCGGCCCCGGCCGGATCAGCGCACCGCGCATCACCCCACATCCCGCTTCGGACGCAGGCTGCGTCCCGGAGCACCGAAGAAAGGAACGCCTCTCATGGCGAAGCTCACCACCGAGGAGCTCATCGAGCAGTTCAAGGGCCTGACCCTCATCGAGCTGTCCGAGTTCGTGAAGGCCTTCGAGGAGGTCTTCGAGGTCACCGCTGCTGCCCCCGTCGCCGTCGCTGCTGCGCCGGCCGCCGGTGGTGCGGGCGGCGACGCCCCGGCCGAGGAGGAGAAGGACTCGTTCGACGTCATCCTCACGGGTGCCGGCGACAAGAAGATCCAGGTCATCAAGGAGGTGCGCGCGCTCACGTCGCTCGGCCTCAAGGAGGCCAAGGACCTCGTCGACGAGGCGCCGAAGCCGGTGCTCGAGGGCGTCAACAAGGAGACGGCCGACAAGGCGAAGGCGCAGCTCGAGGGCGCCGGCGCGACGGTCGAGCTCAAGTGATCTGAGCCGGCGTCCTCGCCGGCTGCAGCTCTGTCACGAAGCCCGTCCCCCTCGGGGGGGGCGGGCTTCGTGCCGTCGAAGGCCGGTTCGGCGGGGGTCGCCCGTTTCGCACCGGGCGGTGGTTGTGCCACCATGGCGACGGCGACGACGAGGTCGCTCGCCCGGTCGAGAGGTCGGGCGCGGACGCGGGTCGACCGACCCGGCTGGAGCCGATAGGTGTCTCCACCCGGTCGGCCGGGTGGACTTCCGTCGGGCGGCCGAGTATGCTAGCGCTTTGCGCTGGCCTGTGCCCGCGATCTCAGATATCCCGAGCCGGTCCCTGACGTATGTGTTGCGTCCGGGAGCGGCTTCGAGGCTGGGGGTCGCGCCCTGCCAGGCAGCGCAGCGTGCCTCTCGACCGCAGGGAAGGACCCCTCTTGGCTGCCTCGCGCACCCCTTCTGCACCGTCCGCCGACGCCATCGCGAACCGCACCGCATCCCGCCGCATCTCCTTCGCCAAGATCCACGAGCCGCTCGAGGTCCCCGACCTGCTCGGCCTGCAGACCGAGAGCATGGACTGGCTGCTGGGGAACGAGAAGTGGCAGGCGCGCGTCGCCGCCGCGGTCGAGGCCGGACGCAACGACGTCCCGCAGACCGCCGGCCTCGAGGAGATCTTCGAGGAGATCTCCCCGATCGAGGACTTCGGCGGCACGATGTCGCTCTCCTTCCGCGAGCACCGCTTCGAGCCGGCGAAGTACACGGCCGAGGAGTGCAAGGAGAAGGACTTCACGTTCGCCGCGCCGCTGTTCGTCACGGCGGAGTTCGTCAACTACACGACCGGTGAGATCAAGAGCCAGACGGTCTTCATGGGCGACTTCCCGCTCATGACCGAGCGCGGCACGTTCATCATCAACGGCACGGAGCGCGTCGTCGTCTCGCAGCTCGTGCGGTCCCCGGGCGTGTACTTCGAGCGCACGGCCGACAAGACGTCGGACAAGGACATCCTCACGGCGAAGGTCATCCCGAGCCGCGGTGCGTGGCTGGAGTTCGAGATCGACAAGCGGGACAACGTGGGCGTCCGCGTCGACCGCAAGCGCAAGCAGAACGCGACCGTGCTGCTCAAGGCGCTCGGCATGAGCGAGGGCGAGATCCGCGAGGAGTTCGCGGCCTACCCGGCGGTCATCGACACGCTCGAGAAGGACCACGTCCAGACGCAGGACGAGGCGCTGCTCGACCTGTACCGCAAGATCCGTCCGGGCGAGCCGCCGACCGTCGAGGCCGGTCGTGCGCTCATCGAGAACTTCTACTTCAACCCGAAGCGCTACGACCTCGCGAAGGTCGGCCGCTACAAGCTGAACAAGAAGCTCGGCCAGGACGCGCCGCTCGGCGACTCGGTCCTGTCGAAGGACGACGTCGTCGCGACGATCAAGTACCTCGCGGCGCTGCACGTCGACCAGGTGTCGCTGCCCGGCACCCGCAACGGCGAGTCGATCGAGGTCCGCGTCGAGACGGACGACATCGACCACTTCGGCAACCGCCGCATCCGTGCGGTCGGTGAGCTCATCCAGAACCAGGTCCGCACGGGTCTGTCGCGCATGGAGCGTGTCGTGCGCGAGCGCATGACGACGCAGGACGTCGAGGCGATCACGCCGCAGACCCTGATCAACATCCGCCCGGTCGTGGCGTCGATCAAGGAGTTCTTCGGCACGTCGCAGCTGTCGCAGTTCATGGACCAGAACAACCCGCTCGCGGGGCTGACGCACAAGCGTCGTCTGTCCGCGCTCGGCCCGGGTGGTCTGTCGCGCGACCGCGCCGGCATGGAGGTCCGTGACGTCCACCCGTCGCACTACGGCCGCATGTGCCCGATCGAGACCCCTGAGGGTCCGAACATCGGTCTGATCGGCTCGCTCGCGTCGTTCGGTCGCATCAACCCGTTCGGTTTCGTCGAGACGCCGTACCGCAAGGTCGTCGACGGCAAGGTCACGGACGAGGTCCACTACCTCACGGCCGACGACGAGGACCGGCACGTCATCGCGCAGGCCAACGCCGAGCTCGCGGCGGACGGCACGTTCGCCGAGGACCGTGTCCTCGTGCGCACCAAGGGTGGCGAGATCGACTACGTCACCGGTGCGACCGTCGACTACATGGACGTCTCGCCGCGCCAGATGGTGTCGGTCGCGACGGCCCTCATCCCGTTCCTCGAGCACGACGACGCGAACCGCGCGCTCATGGGCGCGAACATGCAGCGCCAGGCGGTGCCGCTGGTCCGCTCCGAGGCCCCGCTCGTCGGTACGGGCATGGAGCGTCGCGCGGCCGTCGATGCGGGTGACGTCATCGTCGCCGCGAAGGCGGGCGTCGTGACCGAGGTCTCCGCCGACCTCATCACGGTCGCGAACGACGACGCGACGACGTCGACGTACCGCGTCGCGAAGTTCCGTCGCTCGAACCAGGGCACGTCGTACAACCAGCGCGTCCTGGTCGACCACGGTCAGCGTGTCGAGGTCGGCTCGGTGCTCGCCGACGGCCCGGCCACGGACGAGGGCGAGCTCGCGCTCGGCCGCAACCTGCTGGTCGCGTTCATGTCGTGGGAGGGCCACAACTACGAGGACGCGATCATCCTGTCGCAGCGCCTCGTGCAGGACGACGTGCTGTCCTCGATCCACATCGAGGAGCACGAGGTCGACGCGCGTGACACCAAGCTCGGCCCCGAGGAGATCACGCGGGACATCCCGAACGTCTCCGAGGAGGTCCTCGCGGACCTCGACGAGCGCGGCATCATCCGGATCGGTGCCGAGGTCGGCGCGGGCGACGTGCTCGTCGGCAAGGTGACCCCCAAGGGTGAGACCGAGCTGACCCCGGAGGAGCGCCTGCTGCGCGCGATCTTCGGTGAGAAGGCGCGCGAGGTGCGCGACACCTCGCTCAAGGTCCCGCACGGCGAGTCCGGCACGGTCATCGAGGTGCGCACGTTCTCGCGCGAGGACGGCGACGAGCTGCCCGCGGGCGTCAACGAGCTGGTGCGCGTCTACATCGCGCAGCGCCGCAAGATCACGGCGGGCGACAAGCTCGCCGGCCGGCACGGCAACAAGGGCGTCATCTCGACGATCCTGCCCGAGGAGGACATGCCGTTCCTCGCGGACGGGACGCCGGTCGACATCATCCTCAACCCCATGGGTGTGCCCGGTCGTATGAACGTCGGCCAGGTGCTCGAGGTCCACCTCGGCTGGATCGCGGCGCAGGGCTGGGACATCTCGCTGGCCACGGAGGGTGACCTCTCGTGGAAGGACGACGTCCCGGCGATCGCGGCGAGCAGCGAGCCCCGCAACCCGGTCGCGACTCCCGTGTTCGACGGCCTGCAGGAGAACGCCCTCGCGGGTCTGCTCTCCAGCACGCTGCCGAACCGCGACGGCGAGCGCACGGTGGGTGGCGACGGCAAGGCGCGCCTGTTCGACGGCCGCTCGGGCGAGCCGTTCCCGGAGCCGGTCTCGGTCGGCTACATGTACATCCTCAAGCTGCACCACCTCGTCGACGACAAGATCCACGCGCGCTCGACGGGTCCGTACTCGATGATCACGCAGCAGCCGCTGGGTGGTAAGGCGCAGTTCGGTGGTCAGCGGTTCGGCGAGATGGAGGTGTGGGCGCTCGAGGCGTACGGCGCCGCCTACACGCTGCAGGAGCTCCTCACCATCAAGTCCGACGACGTCCCCGGACGCGTCAAGGTGTACGAGGCCATCGTCAAGGGCGAGAACATCCCCGACTCGGGCATCCCGGAGTCGTTCAAGGTCCTGCTCAAGGAGATGCAGTCGCTCTGCCTGAACGTCGAGGTGCTGTCCTCGGACGGCGTGTCCATCGACATGAAGGAGAACGACGACGAGGTCTACCGCGCCGCGGAAGAGCTCGGCATCGACCTGTCGCGCCGCCCCAACGCGAGCAGCGTCGAGGAGATCTGACGTCGAGCGGCTCGTCGTGCGCGTGTCCCTGACGGCAGCGCACGACGAGCCCGCCCGCACCACCCCCAGCACCGTTTCCGTCCGCCGCAGGCCCAGCCCCGGGCCCGGCAAGCGAAGGAAGTAGGACCCCTTGCTCGACGTCAACGTCTTCGACGAGCTGCGTATCGGCCTGGCCACGGCCGACGACATCCGTGCCTGGTCGCACGGCGAGGTCAAGAAGCCCGAGACCATCAACTACCGGACCCTCAAGCCGGAGAAGGACGGTCTCTTCTGCGAGAAGATCTTCGGTCCCACCCGGGACTGGGAGTGCAACTGCGGCAAGTACAAGCGCGTGCGCTTCAAGGGCATCATCTGCGAGCGCTGCGGCGTCGAGGTGACGCGTTCCAAGGTGCGCCGTGAGCGCATGGGTCACATCGAGCTGGCTGCCCCGGTCACGCACATCTGGTTCTTCAAGGGTGTGCCGTCGCGCCTCGGCTACCTGCTCGACCTGGCGCCGAAGGACCTCGAGAAGGTCATCTACTTCGCGGCCTACATGATCACGTGGGTCGACGAGGACGGTCGCCAGGAGGACCTCCCGAACCTCCAGAACGAGATCGACCTGGAGCGCAAGGAGATCGCGGACCGCCGCGACAACGACATCAACACGCGTGCCGCGAAGCTCGAGGCCGACCTGGCCGAGCTCGAGGCCGAGGGTGCCAAGGCCGACGCGCGCCGCAAGGTCCGCGACTCGGCGGAGCGCGAGATGGCGTCGATCCGCAAGCGTGCGGACGCCGACATCGACCGTCTCGAGCAGGTCTGGGACCGGTTCAAGAACCTCAAGGTCGCGGACCTCGAGGGCGACGAGCTGCTCTACCGCCAGCTGCAGGACCGCTACGGCAACTACTTCGAGGGCTCGATGGGCGCCGCGGCGATCCAGAAGCGCCTCGAGGCGTTCGACCTCGAGGCGGAGTCGGAGAACCTGCGCGAGATCATCAAGACGGGCAAGGGCCAGCGCAAGACGCGTGCCCTCAAGCGTCTCAAGGTCGTCAACGCGTTCCTCACGACGAACAACTCGCCGACGGGCATGGTCCTCGACGCGGTCCCGGTCATCCCGCCGGACCTGCGCCCGATGGTGCAGCTCGACGGTGGCCGGTTCGCCACGTCGGACCTCAACGACCTGTACCGCCGCGTCATCAACCGGAACAACCGCCTCAAGCGGCTCCTGGACCTGGGCGCGCCGGAGATCATCGTCAACAACGAGAAGCGGATGCTCCAGGAGGCCGTCGACTCGCTGTTCGACAACGGCCGCCGCGGCCGTCCGGTGACGGGCCCGGGCAACCGCCCGCTGAAGTCGATCTCCGACATGCTCAAGGGCAAGCAGGGCCGGTTCCGGCAGAACCTGCTCGGCAAGCGCGTCGACTACTCGGGCCGTTCGGTCATCGTCGTCGGCCCGCAGCTCAAGCTGCACCAGTGCGGTCTGCCCAAGCAGATGGCGCTCGAGCTCTTCAAGCCGTTCGTGATGAAGCGCCTCGTCGACCTCAACCACGCGCAGAACATCAAGTCGGCCAAGCGCATGGTCGAGCGTGCGCGCCCGGTCGTGTGGGACGTGCTCGAGGAGGTCATCACCGAGCACCCGGTGCTGCTCAACCGCGCGCCCACGCTGCACCGTCTGGGCATCCAGGCGTTCGAGCCCCAGCTCGTCGAGGGCAAGGCGATCCACCTGCACCCGCTCGTCTGCGCCGCGTTCAACGCGGACTTCGACGGTGACCAGATGGCCGTCCACCTGCCCCTGAGCGCGGAGGCACAGGCCGAGGCCCGCATCCTCATGCTCTCGAGCAACAACATCCTCAAGCCGTCGGACGGTCGTCCGGTGACCATGCCCTCGCAGGACATGATCATCGGCCTGTTCCACCTGACGTCGGACCGTGAGGGTGCCGAGGGCGAGGGCCGTGCGTTCAGCTCGGTCGCCGAGGCGATCATGGCGTTCGACCAGGGCACGCTCGACCTCAACGCGGTCGTGAAGATCCGCTTCGACGACCTCGTGCTCGGCGAGGGCCAGGCGCCCGAGGGCTGGGAGCCCGGCCAGACGCTGCTGTTCGAGACGACGCTGGGCCGCGCGCTGTTCAACGAGCTGCTGCCGGTCGACTACCCGTACGAGAACGGCGTCGTCGACAAGAAGCGGCTGTCGGTCATCGTCAACGACCTCGCCGAGCGCTACCCGAAGGTCGCCGTCGCGGCGTCCCTCGACGCGCTCAAGGAGGCCGGCTTCCGGTGGGCGACCCGCTCGGGCGTCACGATCGCCATCTCCGACGTCGCGACGCCGGAGGCCAAGGCGGGCATCCTCGAGGAGCACGAGGCGCGCGCGGCGAAGGTGCAGGGCCAGTACGAGAAGGGCCTCATCACCGACGACGAGCGTCGCCAGGAGCTCATCGAGATCTGGACGCAGGCCACCGACAAGGTCGCCAAGTCGATGCAGGAGAACTTCCCGGCGCGCAACACGGTGTACCGCATGGTCGGTTCGGGGGCGCGAGGCAACTGGATGCAGGTCCGGCAGATCGCCGGCATGCGCGGGCTCGTCGCGAACCCGAAGGGCGAGATCATCCCCCGCCCGATCAAGTCGAACTACCGCGAGGGCCTGTCCGTCCTCGAGTACTTCATCGCGACGCACGGCGCCCGCAAGGGTCTGGCGGACACCGCTCTGCGGACCGCCGACTCGGGCTACCTCACGCGTCGTCTGGTGGACGTCTCGCAGGACGTCATCGTCCGCGAGGAGGACTGCGGCACCGAGCGCGGTCTGACGATGCCGATCGGCATCGCGGGCGGCGACGGCACGCTGCGGCGCCACGACAAGGTCGAGACGAGCGTGTACTCCCGCACGCTCGCGACCGACGTCGAGGTCGACGGCGAGGTCATCGGTCACGCCGGTGACGACGTCGGCGACGTGCTGCTCGACCGGCTGCTCGAGTCGGGCGTCGACACGCTCAAGGTGCGCTCGGTGCTCACCTGCGAGTCGCGCGTCGGCACGTGCGCCAAGTGCTACGGGCGCTCTCTCGCGACGGGCAAGCTCGTCGACATCGGCGAGGCCGTCGGCATCATCGCGGCCCAGTCGATCGGTGAGCCCGGCACGCAGCTGACGATGCGTACCTTCCACACGGGTGGTGTCGCCTCCGCCGAGGACATCACGCAGGGTCTGCCGCGTGTCCAGGAGCTCTTCGAGGCCCGCACCCCCAAGGGTGAGGCGCCGATCGCGGAGTTCTCTGGCCGCGTGGCGATCGAGGAGGGCGACCGTTCGCGGCGCATCGTCCTGACGCCGGACGACGGCTCCGAGGAGATCGCCTACCCGATCACCAAGCGCTCGCGCCTGCTCGTGAACGACGGCGACCACGTCGCGGTCGGCACGCAGCTGGTCCAGGGTGCCGTGGACCCGAAGAAGGTCCTGCGCATCCTCGGCCCGCGCAAGACGCAGGAGCACCTGGTGGACGAGGTCCAGGAGGTCTACCGCTCGCAGGGCGTGGACATCCACGACAAGCACATCGAGGTCATCGTGCGGCAGATGCTGCGGCGCGTGACGGTGCTCGACTCCGGCTCGACCGACCTGCTGCCCGGCGAGCTCGCCGAGCGCGGGAAGTTCGAGGACGCCAACCGCCAGGCGGTGGCCGAGGGCGGGCAGCCGGCCTCGGGTCGTCCGGAGCTCATGGGCATCACCAAGGCCTCGCTGGCGACGGACTCGTGGCTGTCGGCGGCCTCCTTCCAGGAGACCACCCGCGTGCTCACCGAGGCGGCGATGTCGGGTCGCAGCGACCCGCTGCTCGGCCTCAAGGAGAACGTCATCCTCGGCAAGCTCATCCCCGCCGGTACCGGCCTGCCGCGCTACCGCGACGTCACGGTCGAGCCGACGGAGGAGGCCAAGGCCGAGCTCTACCCGACGTTCGGCTACGACGAGATCGACTTCCCGGCCCTGAACTTCGGTTCGGGCGAGGCGATCCCGCTCGAGGACATCGACTTCGGCGACCTGCGCTGACGTCGGTCTCCCGATCCGACCCGAGGGGGTCCGCCGCGCTGCGGTGGGCCCCCTCGGGCGTACGCGGGGAGCTTCGGGCGTGCGGAGTCCCGACGATCACCCGGTCCTGTGCTCGCTGCGCCGCGGTCAAGCTCACCGAGACCTGCCCGTGGCCGAGCCCCGGGTCGCTGTGCGAGCGCGGGCAGCGTCACAGTGCAGTTCCTTTGACGGTGTCCGGGCGGGGAAGGTAACGTTGGACACCGTGCCCGCGCCGTCGGGCTCTCGCGCGTGCACTCGCACGGACGTCGCTCGCTTGTCGGGTCCACGTCACGACGGGTGCGGCAAAGCGTTCCCCCGCTCTCACTGCGGCCGACCGCCGCCCGGCTCCTGCTGGGTCGGCGCCGGAGGAGACCGGGGCGACACGCCCGAGCGCGGGGGTCGGTGCGGGAGGAAAGACCAGGCGATAGCCGCGCGACGGGCGGCGACTCGCGACCTTGCCGGCCGTCCTGGGTGACGGGGTCCGGTCGACCAGAGCTCATCTACCAGACGGAGACGTAGTGCCTACGATCCAGCAGCTGGTCCGCAAGGGCCGGCAGGCGAAGACGAACAAGTCGAAGACGCCTGCCCTCAAGGGCAGCCCGCAGCGTCGTGGCGTGTGCACGCGCGTGTACACCACGACCCCCAAGAAGCCGAACTCCGCCCTCCGGAAGGTCGCCCGTGTGCGCCTGTCCTCGGGTGTCGAGGTCACGGCCTACATCCCCGGCGTCGGCCACAACCTGCAGGAGCACTCGATCGTGCTCGTGCGCGGCGGCCGTGTGAAGGACCTGCCGGGTGTCCGCTACAAGATCGTGCGCGGCGCGCTCGACACGCAGGGCGTGAAGAACCGCAAGCAGGCGCGCAGCCGCTACGGCGCGAAGAAGGGCTGAACCGATGCCTCGTAAGGGTCCCGCCCCGAAGCGGCCGCTGATCGTCGACCCCGTCTACGGTTCGCCGGTCGTCACGCAGCTGATCAACAAGATCCTCCTCGACGGCAAGAAGACCGTCGCGGAGTCGATCGTCTACGGCGCGCTCGAGGGCGTCCGTGAGAAGACGCAGTCCGACCCGGTGGTCGTCCTCAAGCGTGCGCTCGACAACGTGCGTCCGTCGCTCGAGGTCAAGTCCCGTCGTGTCGGTGGTGCCACCTACCAGGTGCCGATCGAGGTGCGCCCGGTGCGCGCCACGACGCTCGCGCTGCGCTGGCTGACCGACTACTCGCGCGCTCGTCGTGAGAAGACGATGACCGAGCGACTGATGAACGAGATTCTCGACGCGTCCAACGGCCTCGGTGCCGCGGTGAAGCGCCGTGAGGACATGCACAAGATGGCCGAGTCCAACCGGGCCTTCGCGCACTACCGCTGGTGATTCCAGCCGGTGCGGTCGGCACGCCTGCGGGCGAGCCGGCCGCACCACACCGAGCCAACCGACAAGGGGCAGACCAACGTGGCACTTGACGTGCTGACGGACCTCACGAAGGTCCGCAACATCGGCATCATGGCGCACATCGATGCCGGCAAGACGACGACCACCGAGCGGATCCTGTTCTACACCGGGGTCAACTACAAGATCGGTGAGACGCACGACGGTGCGTCGACGATGGACTGGATGGAGCAGGAGCAGGAGCGCGGCATCACGATCACGTCCGCCGCGACGACCTGCTACTGGAAGAACAACCAGATCAACATCATCGACACGCCCGGTCACGTGGACTTCACGGTCGAGGTGGAGCGCTCGCTGCGCGTCCTCGACGGTGCGGTCGCCGTGTTCGACGGCAAGGAGGGTGTCGAGCCCCAGTCCGAGACGGTGTGGCGGCAGGCGGACAAGTACGACGTCCCGCGCATCTGCTTCGTCAACAAGATGGACAAGCTCGGCGCCGACTTCTACTTCACGGTGAAGACGATCGTCGACCGCCTCAAGGCCAAGCCGCTGGTCATCCAGCTGCCGATCGGCTCGGAGAGCGACTTCGTCGGGGTCGTGGACCTCGTCGAGCAGCGTGCGCTCGTCTGGCGCGGCGAGACCGCGATGGGCGAGAAGTACGAGGTCGAGGAGATCCCGGCCGACCTGGTGGAGAAGGCTGCGCAGTACCGCGCGGAGCTCCTCGAGGCCGTCGCCGAGACCGACGACGCGCTGCTCGAGAAGTTCCTCGGTGGCGAGGAGCTCACGGTCGCCGAGATCAAGGCGGGCATCCGCAAGCTCACGGTCGCCTCGGAGGCCTACCCGGTCCTGTGCGGCTCCGCGTTCAAGAACAAGGGCGTGCAGCCCATGCTCGACGCGGTCATCGACTACCTGCCGACGCCGCTCGACGTCCCGGCCGTCCAGGGTCACGACGTCAAGGACGCCGAGGTCGTGGTCGAGCGTCACCCGGACGCCAAGGAGCCGTTCTCGGCGCTCGCGTTCAAGGTCGCCGCGCACCCGTTCTTCGGCAAGCTGACGTACGTCCGCGTGTACTCGGGCAACGTCGAGCAGGGCGCCCAGGTGCTCAACTCGACCAAGGGCAAGAAGGAGCGCATCGGCAAGCTGTTCCAGATGCACTCCAACAAGGAGAACCCGGTCCAGGAGGCCACGGCCGGACACATCTACGCGTTCATCGGTCTGAAGGACGTCACCACGGGTGACACCCTCTGTGACGCGAGCGCGCCGGTGGTCCTCGAGTCGATGACCTTCCCGGAGCCCGTCATCGACGTGGCGATCGAGCCGAAGACGAAGGGCGACCAGGAGAAGCTCTCCATCGCCATCCAGAAGCTCGCCGAGGAGGACCCGACCTTCCGCGTGAAGCTCGACGAGGAGACCGGCCAGACCGTCATCGGCGGTATGGGCGAGCTCCACCTCGACATCCTCGTCGACCGCATGCGTCGCGAGTTCAAGGTCGAGGCCAACGTCGGCAAGCCGCAGGTCGCCTACCGCGAGACGATCCGTCGTGCGGTCGAGAAGATCGACTACACGCACAAGAAGCAGACCGGTGGCTCCGGCCAGTACGCGAAGGTCCAGATGACCTTCGAGCCGCTGGACCCGGCCGAGGGCGAGCTGTACGCCTTCGAGAACCAGGTCACCGGTGGCCGCGTCCCGCGCGAGTACATCCCCTCGGTGGACGCCGGCATCCAGAGCGCGATGCAGCTGGGCGTGCTCGCGGGCTTCCCGCTCGTGGGCGTCAAGGCGATCCTGCTCGACGGCGCGTCGCACGACGTCGACTCCTCGGAGATGGCGTTCAAGATCGCCGGCTCGATGATCCTCAAGGAGGCCGTCCGCAAGGCCGACCCGGCTCTGCTCGAGCCGATCATGGCGGTCGAGGTCCGTACTCCTGAGGACTACATGGGCGACGTCATCGGCGACCTCAACTCTCGTCGAGGCATGATCCAGTCCATGGAGGACGCCACGGGCGTGAAGGTCATTCGCGCTCAGGTGCCTCTCTCGGAGATGTTCGGGTACGTCGGCGACCTGCGGTCCAAGACCCAGGGTCGTGCGGTGTACTCGATGCAGTTCGACAGCTACGCCGAGGTTCCTCGTAACGTGGCCGACGAGATCATCAAGAAGACCCGGGGCGAGTAGTCCCACAGGTCGAAACCTGTAGTTCCATCACACAATCCGACCCGTGGGGCCGCACGCTCTGCAGGTACCTTCCGGTAGCTGCAGTCGGGCAGTCTCTACCAAGTCCTGAGGAGGACACCTAGTGGGCAAGGCGAAGTTCGAGCGGACCAAGCCGCACGTCAACATCGGGACCATCGGTCACGTCGACCACGGCAAGACGACGCTGACCGCCGCGATCTCGAAGGTGCTGCACGACAAGTACCCGGACCTGAACCCCTTCACGCCGTTCGACGAGATCGACAAGGCGCCGGAGGAGAAGCAGCGCGGTATCACGATCAACATCGCGCACGTCGAGTACCAGACCGAGAAGCGTCACTACGCGCACGTCGACGCCCCCGGTCACGCCGACTACATCAAGAACATGATCACGGGTGCGGCGCAGATGGACGGCGCCATCCTCGTGGTCGCGGCGACCGACGGTCCGATGGCCCAGACGCGTGAGCACGTCCTGCTCGCCCGTCAGGTCGGCGTCCCCTACCTGCTGGTGGCGCTGAACAAGTCCGACGTCGTGGACGACGAGGAGATCCTCGAGCTCGTCGAGGTCGAGGTGCGCGAGCTCCTCTCCTCGCAGGGCTTCCCCGGCGACGACGTGCCGGTCGTGCGCGTCTCGGGCCTCAAGGCTCTCGAGGGCGACCCGCAGTGGGTCAAGTCGGTCGAGGACCTGCTGGACGCTGTCGACGAGAACGTCCCGGACCCGGTCCGCGACATCGACAAGCCGTTCCTCATGCCGATCGAGGACGTCTTCACGATCACCGGTCGTGGCACGGTCGTCACCGGTCGTGTCGAGCGCGGTCAGCTCAAGGTGAACGAGGAGGTGGAGATCGTCGGCATCAAGGAGAAGGCGATCAAGACCACCGTCACCGGTGTCGAGATGTTCCGCAAGCTCCTCGACTACGCCGAGGCGGGCGAGAACGTCGGCCTGCTCCTGCGCGGCACGAAGCGCGAGGAGGTCGAGCGCGGCCAGGTCGTCGTGAAGCCGGGCTCGATCACGCCGCACACCGAGTTCGAGGGTCAGGTCTACATCCTGGCCAAGGACGAGGGCGGCCGTCACAACCCGTTCTACGGCAACTACCGTCCGCAGTTCTACTTCCGCACGACGGACGTCACCGGCGTCATCACGCTGCCCGAGGGCACCGAGATGGTCATGCCCGGTGACAACACCGAGATCCACGTCAACCTCATCCAGCCCATCGCGATGGAGGAGGGCCTCGGCTTCGCCATCCGCGAGGGTGGCCGCACCGTCGGCTCGGGCCGCGTGACGAAGATCCTCAAGTGATCCACGCCCTTCGGGGCTGATCGCTCGACGCAGGGCCCGGGAGCTTCGGCTCCCGGGCCCTGCGTCATTCCGGAGTCACGCACATCGATGGCCGGTGGCACGGTCGCGCGTCCGGACGTCGATCGCCCTGCGGCGTCGTTCCGCGCTCAGTGGATCGCTACGGGTGCATCGGCTCTCCGCCGGTGCTGTCGCTGCCGATCCGCATGCTTCGGGGACTTTCCGGGAGGTGTACATACCGGGGCGCCGCGGCGGGCGGTGATGGTATGTTCGTCCGAATTGTTCGCGACGTGCCGGTCCCGGGCCGTACAGGTCTGCACGCGGCTGTGAAGTGAGGTGGCGTGGGCGGGGGACTGGTGGCGAGTGCGGACTCTTTGGAGCGGGCGGCCTCCGCGCTGCTCGGGGTGATGACGACGCTGCATCCTGCGGACCCGGCCACGTGGGCTGCGGGGACCGGCGCGTACGGATTTGCCTCGCTCGCGGACGCGATGACGGAGGCGCGTGCTCAGCTCACGCAGCGGATCGACGACGTCGGAAGCGTCACGGTCGGCTGCGGCGTCCGGCTCCAGGAGTGCGCGGCGGCCTACCGAGAGGCCGACGAGCGCGCGCGGGAGACGTTCCGTCGGCTCCTCGGCGGGCCCGGGCTCGGGGTCGGCGGATGAGTGTCCTTCCGGGCGACCCGACTGTAGTTGCGAGCACTGCCACCGCAGTCGCGGACGCCGCACGGGCGGTCGCTCGTGTCGGCGCGCTCGTACGGACGCAACGCGGCGCGATGGATTGGTCTGGCGCCGCGGCCGAGGCATGCGACTTGCGCTTGGTGGCCGTCGGCGGCGGCGCCGATGCGGTCGAGAACAGCCTGTTCGCGATCGAGGCAGCGCTGCGAACGTACGCCGCAGCGCTCGCCGAGGCGCAGTTCGACGCGCAGGACGCCGATGTTCGTCGACGTCGTGCACGGGTCCGCACGGAGGCAGACCCCAACGACTTGCCTGCGTGGTTCGACTACCTGCGTGCGCGTCGTGACGCGTGGCACGCACTGCAAGCAGGGCAGTCCGCCGCGATCCGGGCCGCAGCAGCCGTGCGTGACGCTCTCGGCGCGCGCAAGGAGTCGATAGACGAGCTCTCCTCGGCCGCGCGGTCGGACACTGCTGTGCCCGACGGGGTGCTCTCGGACTCAGCGGACCAGGCGGACGTGAGTCAGCGGGGGATCGGTTCGTGCTACTTGCTGTCCTCGCTCATGGGTCTCATGCGTACGGAAGCGGGCGATGCGCTGCTGCGCGATCATGTCCGCTGGGACGAGCTGAGCCAGGGCTACTGGGTCACGCTGTACGTCGACGGTCGCTCGAAGGAGGTCTTCGTCGACGGCGTGTATGACGGCGGCGTCCAGCAGCCCGCGGGTGCGGTCGGGCTGGCGTCGCTGTACGAGGCGGCGCTCGGTACCGAGCTCGGTTACGCCGATCTCGACGACGGCGGGTACCCGAGGGACGCGATGGAGATGGTCACGGGCCAGGCTGGCACCGAGTACACGACGTCGAGGACGTGGTGGCCGTGGGACCACGAGTTCGGTGAGCGCCGCGACGGGATCGCCGACCGGCTCCAGCGTGGCGCGGCCGTCACCGCAGACTCGGGTGGGCGTCCGGGTACCGAGGATCTGACGGTCGAGGTGGAGCGCGGCGGCACGGTCGTCGAGACGCAGGTCGACGTCGTGGGCGGGCACGCGTACATGGTCGAGCGGATCGACGACGACGGCGGCGTGTGGGTCCGCAACCCCTGGGGGGCGGGCAACGGCGCTGACGGCGGTCAGGTGTTCCGGCTGGATGCGGACGAGTTCGCGCGGGTGTTCGGCCGCGTGACGGTCTCGGAGGTGCCGTGAACGAGTCGTTCGCGCTGCGGAGCGGTACGCAGCGGGAGGTCGCGGGCGCGCTCGTCGGCGTGGTCGGGTTCGCCGTCGACGGTGACTCCGACGGCGGCGTTCGTGCGCGGCTCGGGGTCGGTCTGGCAGGTGACCGGCATCGGGTGTGGGTCGAACGAGGGGGCGCGCTGAACGTGCCCGGTTGGGGGACGCTCGTGCTGCGTGACGTGCACGCCTCCGGAGCAGGCCGTGCCGTGCTCGAGTTCGTGCCCGACAAGGGGGACAGGTGAGCGGGGTGCGCGAGGCGCCCGCCGGGCCGCGGCGCACTCGGCGGGTGGTGCTCGCGGGGCTCGGGGTGCTCGCCGTCGCGCTCGGGGCCGTCGTGGCGATGAATGTGCTCGACGACGACGCGCCGCAGGAGTGCTCCCGCACGGCTGAGGCGCCCGTCGGGGGTACGGTGCACCGCATCGCCCAGGGCGCTCAGCTCGTCGTCGGTCAGGTCACGCTCGGGTTCGGAGACCTGTCCGAGGACGGGTGCACGGTCACGACGTTGGGTGACGTGTCGTCGCTCGAGGTGGGGGAACGCGTTGCGGTGGCGGGCGTGCCCGTGGAGCTGCTGGGCGTCGAGCGTCGCGGAGGCGGCCAGGCGGGCGGCGCGTTCGAGGCGCGTGTCTGGGTGGCCGAGCAGGCGTAGCGCGACACGAACTCGCCACCGGGTGTATTGGTCGAGCCACCACGCGGTGACGCCGAGACCCTGCGCTCCCCGTCACCGACGACGACCGACCGCCCGGCGGCGGAAGTCAGCTGCGGCCGGGCGGTCGGTCGCGCCTCCCGAGACCACGGCAGGGGACCTTGCACGACCGACCGATGTCCGCAGGTCTGCGCCCCATGTGCGTCGTTCTCGATACGACCGGTCGGCGAGATCGGCGCGAGGTCGGCCGTCGTCTGTGAAGCCTTCAGAGGGGGACGCGATGTCGGAAGGGTACGCCGTGGACGTCGCCGCGCTGCGTGCGGCTGCCGGTACGTACTGCGCCGGCAGGGTCGAGGTCGAGCGCCGCGACGTCGAGCGGCGCACGGGTGAGTCCGCGACGTTCGGCTTCAGCGTCCTCAGGGAGGCGATGGACGGCGCGATGAGGGTGCTCGGAGAGCGGGCGGCGGCCGTCGCGGAGCAGATTCACGGTGCCGGGAGGACGGGGCAGTGATGCGTCGTGCTCGATGGCTCGGCGTCGCAGCCCTCGTCGGCGTCGTTGCATGCGCTCACGGGCCTGCCTCGGACCGGTCTGACGCCGCCGGGCCGTCCCCGTCGGGATCCTCCTCCTGCGCTGAACCGCGTCGACCCGAAGGTGGAACGACGATCGAGGCGAACGGCCGCTATGCGGTCACGATGGGCGGGACGCGCCTCGTGCTCGCTGCGGTCTCGGAGGACACCTGCACGACGAAGTTCCGAGTCGGTCCGGACGCGACCAGCGCCGAGCTCGTGGAGGTGCGACGGGGTGAGTCGTTCCCCGTCGGTGACGCGCACGCGATGGTGATCAACGCCTACCGCACCACCGACGGGGATCCGGACACGGGCGGCACGGTCGCCGTGCTCTGGGTCGACGAACTCGGGGCGAGCGTCGACGACGGCGACAGCTGATCACCTCACGGGTCGGAAGCGGCGGGGTGCGCCAGCCGCAGTCCTGGCCCGGGACGGGAGGCCCGACGTCGGCACGAATCGATTAGCAAACGGGCGATTCGCCCGGATCGCTCGTCCCGCGCCGACGTGCGCGGTTAGCGTCCTGGCCATGTCCGCTGAGCTTCCCTCCGCTTCCGGCCGCCGAGCTGCGGCCACGCCCGTCGACTCCGTCGCCCCCGGCGCTGCGACGACGACCCTCGCGACCGGTCATGCGCCTGGTGCGCCGTCGTTCGACTCGGTTCTCGCAGGCGGTGCTCCAGGCCCTGCCCAGCGCGGCCGCGGCAAGGTGCTCGGCATCGTCGTGGCGATCGCGCTGGTGATCGTCCTCGGCATCGGCGCTTACGCCGTTTTCGGCGGCTCGGACGGCGACGGCGCCTCGGGTTCCGACACGACGGCGTCGCTCGAGCGCGGCACGGCTGATGCGGCCGAGCTGCGACTCGAAGGCTCGGTCGGTGTCATCGCGCTGACGGCTGACGCGCCCGAGGGCAAGCTCCTCACCGTCGACGCGACGGGCGACGACGCGGCCGCCCAGCTCGCTGGGGACCAGAGCCCTGTCGCGACGCTCGCCGGCCAGTCGGCCACGGTCCGGGTCGCACCCGACGCCGCGTGGGGCCTGACGCTCGGGGCGCAGTCCGACTCGGTGAGCGCGGACCTGCTCGCGGCGCGCGTGACCTCGGTGACGCTCGCCGCCGGCGCGCGCCAGGTGGTGCTCACGCTCCCGGCACCTGAGACGACGACGCCGATCACGCTGGAGTCGGGCGTCGGTGCCTTGACGGTCCGCACGCCGGCAGGTGTCCCCGTCAAGGTCGACATCGCCTCGGGGGCCGGTCAGGTCGTCATCGACGGCAGGACCGAGAACGGGGTCCCGGGTGGAACCGAGCTGACGACCGAGGGCTTCTCGGCCGACGCGCCCCACTACGAGGTGCACGTCCCCAACGGCGTGGGGACGCTCACGATCCAGGGTGACGCCTGACCGCAGACCGACACCGCGACTCACCCACGGCCCCGGTCGACCCTGCCTCCGGGCAGGCGACCGGGGCCGTGGGCGTGCCGTGCTCGGCCGCGCGGCACCCTCGTGACCGTTGGCGCGGGAGGGAGGGGGTCGCGCCGCGCGTGCCGTGAGTCTGAGGTCACCGTCGACCGGCTTGGAGATCAGGGGACCCGTCTGGCACACTGTTCAGGTTGCCCGCTACGGGTGTGCCCTCGTGCGCGCCTGAGGCTGGGCCGACAGACGTGGCGAACTGCATCAACCCCGGGGTCCACCCGGCGGTGGCGGTTCGACGACAACCACCGACCTCGTACTGGGAACGGTACGCAGCACCCTGGTGCGTCGCGAAGAGCGACACGCCCGAGCGCGGGGGTCGGACAGGACCGGTTCGAGAGAGAGAAGTAGACGACGCCATGGCGGGACAGAAGATCCGCATCCGGCTCAAGTCCTACGACCACGAGGTCATCGACAGCTCGGCGCGCAAGATCGTCGACACGGTGACTCGCGCTGGTGCGTCGGTCGTGGGTCCGGTGCCGCTGCCGACGGAGAAGAACGTCTTCTGCGTCATCCGGTCGCCCCACAAGTACAAGGACAGCCGCGAGCACTTCGAGATGCGGACGCACAAGCGGCTCATCGACATCATCGACCCCACGCCGAAGGCAGTCGACTCGCTCATGCGTCTCGACCTGCCGGCTGACGTGAACATCGAGATCAAGCTCTGATCGCTGGGAAGGAACTGACATGGCTACCCAGCAGAACGCGCGCCCCGTCACGGCGCTGCTCGGCCGCAAGCTCGGCATGACCCAGCTCTGGGACGAGGCAGGCCGCCTCGTCCCGGTCACGGTCGTCGAGGTCGGCACGAACGTCGTGACGCAGGTCCGCTCCGCTGAGGCTGACGGCTACGCGGCTGTCCAGCTGGCCTTCGGCCAGATCGACCCGCGCAAGGTCACCAAGCCGCTCAAGGGTCACTTCGAGAAGGCGGGGGTCACCCCCCGTCGGCACGTGGCCGAGATCCGCACGTCGAACGCCGCCGAGTTCACGCTCGGTCAGGAGATCGACGCGACCGTCTTCGAGGCAGGCCAGCTCGTCGACGTGATCGGTACGACCAAGGGCAAGGGCACCGCCGGTGTGATGAAGCGTCACGGCTTCGCCGGCGTCAGCGCCTCGCACGGTTCGCACCGCAACCACCGCAAGCCCGGCTCGATCGGTGGCGCCTCGACGCCGTCGCGCGTGTTCAAGGGCCTGCGCATGGCAGGTCGCATGGGTGTCGACCGCCAGACCACTCAGAACCTGACCGTGCACGCGGTCGACGCCGAGCGGGGTCTCCTGCTCGTCAAGGGCGCCGTCCCCGGCCCCAAGAACGGCGTCGTCGTCGTGCGTACCGCTGTGAAGGGTGCGTGACCTCGATGAGCGACACGCTGACCGTCGACGTCCTGGACCCGAAGGGCAAGAAGGCCGGTACGGCCGAGCTGCCCGGTGAGGTCTTCGACGTCCAGACGAACGTCCCGCTGATCCACCAGGTCGTCGTCGCGCAGCTCGCTGCGGCCCGCCAGGGCACGCACGACACGAAGACGCGCGGCGAGGTCCGTGGTGGCGGCAAGAAGCCGTACAAGCAGAAGGGCACCGGCCGCGCCCGTCAGGGCTCGACCCGTGCGCCGCAGTTCGCCGGCGGTGGCACCGTCCACGGCCCGCAGCCGCGTGACTACTCGCAGCGGACCCCGAAGAAGATGAAGGCCGCGGCGCTCCGCGGTGCTCTCTCGGACCGCGCGCGTGCCGGTCGCGTGCACGTCGTCTCCGGCTTCGCGCCGGGTGAGGCCCCGTCGACGAAGGCCGCGCTCGCGGTGCTCGACAACCTCACGGTGCGTCGCCACGTCCTGGTCGTCGTGGAGCGCGCCGACGAGATCACGTGGAAGTCGCTGCGCAACGTCGAGCGCGTGCACCTGCTCGTCGCCGACCAGCTCAACACGTACGACGTCCTCGTCTCGGACGACGTGGTCTTCACGCAGGGCGCGCTCGACGCGTTCCTCGCCGGCCCCGCCAAGGGCGCCAAGGCGACCGCGACGTCCAGCGAGGCCGCTGAGGAGGACGCCAAGTGACCAACGTCGGCAAGGACCCGCGCGACATCCTGATCGCGCCGGTCGTCTCCGAGAAGAGCTACGGCCTGCTCGACGAGGGCAAGTACACGTTCCTCGTCGACCCGCGGGCGAACAAGACCGAGATCAAGATCGCCGTCGAGACCGTCTTCAAGGTCAAGGTGGACTCGGTCAACACCGCGAACCGTCAGGGCAAGGCCCGCCGGACCCGTTTCGGCGTCGGCCGCCGCAAGGACACGAAGCGTGCGATCGTCACCCTCCGCGAGGGCACGATCGACATCTTCGGCGGTCCGGTCGGCTGAGAAGGACTGAGGACTCATGGGAATCCGTAAGTACAAGCCGACGACGCCGGGCCGTCGTGGCTCGAGCGTGGCCGACTTCGTCGAGATCACGCGCTCCACGCCGGAGAAGTCGCTCGTCAAGCCGCTGACGAAGTCGGGCGGCCGCAACAACACCGGTCGCGTCACGACGCGGCACCACGGTGGCGGTCACAAGCGCGCGTACCGCGTCATCGACTTCCGTCGCCACGACAAGGACGGCGTGCCGGCCAAGGTCGCGCACATCGAGTACGACCCGAACCGCACGGCGCGCATCGCGCTGCTGCACTACGCGGACGGCGAGAAGCGCTACATCATCGCGCCGAACAAGCTGTCGCAGGGCGACGTCGTCGAGGCCGGTCCCGGCGCCGACATCAAGCCCGGCAACAACCTGCCGCTGCGCAACATCCCGACCGGTACGGTCATCCACGCCATCGAGCTGCGGCCCGGCGGCGGTGCGAAGATCGCGCGCTCGGCCGGGGCCTCGGTGCAGCTCGTCGCGAAGGACGGCCCGTACGCGCAGCTGCGCATGCCGTCCGGCGAGATCCGCAACGTCGACCTGCGCTGCCGCGCCACGGTCGGCGAGGTCGGCAACGCCGAGCAGTCGAACATCAACTGGGGCAAGGCAGGCCGCATGCGGTGGAAGGGCAAGCGCCCGACCGTCCGTGGTGTCGCGATGAACCCGATCGACCACCCGCACGGTGGTGGTGAGGGCAAGACCTCCGGTGGTCGCCACCCGGTGAGCCCGTGGGGTCAGCCCGAGGGCCGCACCCGTCGTCCGAACAAGCCGAGCGACAAGCTCATCGTGCGCCGTCGGCGCACCGGCAAGAAGCGCTGATAGGAGCCCGAGAGAATGCCTCGCAGCCTCAAGAAGGGCCCGTTCGTCGACGGCCACCTGCAGAAGAAGGTCGACGCGCAGAACGAGGCCGGCACGAAGAACGTCATCAAGACGTGGTCGCGTCGTTCGGTCATCACGCCGGACTTCCTCGGCCACACCTTCGCCGTCCACGACGGTCGTAAGCACACCCCGGTGTTCGTGACGGAGTCGATGGTCGGGCACAAGCTCGGCGAGTTCGCCCCGACGCGGACGTTCCGCGGCCACGAGAAGGACGACCGGAAGGGCCGTCGCCGCTGACCCCCGGGTCAGCAGGTGACGCCCTGACGGCAGAGACAGGAGCAGACACGATGGAAGCCAAGGCGAAGGCGCGGTTCGTCCGCGTCACGCCCCAGAAGGCCCGACGCGTCGTCGACCTCATCCGTGGCAAGCAGGCCGGGGAGGCCGTGGCGGTGCTGAAGTTCGCGCCGCAGGCGGCCGCGGAGCCCGTCCTCAAGACGGTGCAGTCGGCGATCGCCAACGCGGTCGAGGGCGCCAAGCGCAACAGCCAGCGTCTCGACGAGGCCAACCTCTACATCTCGGAGGTCTTCGTCGACGAGGGCCCGACCCTGAAGCGGTTCCGGCCGCGTGCGCAGGGTCGCGCCAGCCAGATCCTCAAGCGCACGAGCCACATCACCGTGGTCGTCGCGGAGCGTGAGACGAAGGGACGGTCCTGACAGTGGGGCAGAAGGTCAACCCGCTCGGGTACCGCCTGGGCATCACCACCGATCACCGTTCGCGGTGGTTCGCCGACTCGACCAAGCCGGGTCAGCGCTACCGCGACTACGTCCGTGAGGACGTCCAGATCCGCAAGCTCATGAGCACGGGTCTCGAGCGCGCGGGCATCGCGAAGGTGGAGATCGAGCGCACGCGTGACCGCGTCCGCGTCGACATCCACACTGCGCGTCCCGGCATCGTGATCGGGCGCCGTGGCGCGGAGGCCGACCGCATCCGTGGCGAGCTCGAGAAGCTCACGGGCAAGCAGGTCCAGCTCAACATCCTCGAGGTCAAGAATGCCGAGCTCGAGGCTCAGCTGGTCGCCCAGGGCATCGCCGAGCAGCTCGCGAGCCGCGTGTCGTTCCGTCGTGCCATGCGCAAGGGCATCCAGTCGGCGCAGCGCGCCGGCGCCAAGGGCATCCGCGTGCAGGTCTCGGGCCGTCTCGGCGGCGCGGAGATGAGCCGCACGGAGTTCTACCGTGAGGGTCGGGTGCCGCTGCACACGCTCCGCGCGAACATCGACTACGGGTTCTTCGAGGCTCGCACCACGTTCGGGCGCATCGGCGTCAAGGTGTGGGTCTACAAGGGCGACATGACCGAGAAGGAGTACGCCCGCGAGCAGGCGAGCCAGGCTCCGCGTCCGCAGCGCGGTCCGCGCGGCGACCGTGGTGACCGTGGTCCGCGTGGTGGCGGTCGTCGTGAGCGTGAGGCGCAGGCTCCTGCTGCCGAGGCTGCCGTCGAGGTCAACCCCGAGGCGACCCCTGAGACCGGAACGGAGGCCTGAGCCGTGCTGATCCCGCGCCGACTCAAGCACCGCAAGCAGCACCACCCGGGACGCTCCGGCGCCTCGACGGGTGGCACGACGATCTCGTTCGGCGACTACGGCATCCAGGCTCTCGAGCCCGCCTACGTCACGAACCGTCAGATCGAGGCTGCGCGTATCGCGATGACCCGCCACATCAAGCGTGGCGGCAAGGTCTGGATCAACATCTACCCGGACCGTCCGCTCACCAAGAAGCCCGCCGAGACCCGCATGGGTTCCGGCAAGGGCTCGCCCGAGTGGTGGATCGCCAACGTCAAGCCGGGCCGAGTGATGTTCGAGCTCGCCGGCGTCCCGGAGCCCCTGGCGCGCGAGGCCATGCGCCGCGCGCAGCACAAGCTCCCGATGAAGACCCGTTTCGTGGTTCGCGAGGGTGGTAACTGATGGCTATCGGAACCAAGGACCTGGCTCCCAGCGAGCTGGACGCCTTCGACGACGAGAAGCTGGTCGCCGAGCTGAAGAAGGCCAAGGAGGAGCTGTTCAACCTCCGCTTCCAGTCCGCGACCGGTCAGCTCGAGAGCCACGGGCGTCTCAAGGCCGTGCGCCGCGACATCGCCCGGATCTACACGATCCTGCGCGAGCGCGAGCTCGGCATCCGGACCGCTCCGACCGCGAGCGAGTGAGGCTGACATGAACGAGAAGCACACGACCGCCACGGCCGAGCACCGCGCGTATCGCAAGACGCGTCGCGGTTACGTCGTGAGCGACAAGATGGACAAGACCGTCGTGGTCGAGGTCGAGGACCGGGTCAAGCACCCGCTCTACGGCAAGGTCATGCGCCGCACCTCCAAGGTCAAGGCGCACGACGAGCAGAACACGGCCGGCATCGGCGACCTGGTCCTGATCATGGAGACCCGCCCGCTCAGCGCGACCAAGCGCTGGCGCCTGGTGGAGATCCTGGAGAAGGCCAAGTAAGATCGCGCGGCTTCGGCTGCGTGACAACGGTCGCCGCCAGGCGACCACCACAGTTGCCCACGGGCGGCGGGGACGGGCGTGCGAGAGCTCCTTCGGGAGAGCTCGGGCGGTCGCCCCGCCGCGACGTGTGCATCACGGCAACTATCCGTTCGGCCAGGCTCGGCACCGACCGAGAACCCGCCAGACGACAGGAGTAGGTAGATGATCCAGCAGGAGACGCGGCTTCGCGTCGCCGACAACACGGGTGCCAAGGAGATCCTCTGCATCCGTGTGCTCGGCGGTTCCGGCCGCCGCTACGCCGGGATCGGTGACGTCATCGTCGCCACCGTCAAGGACGCGATCCCCGGCGGCAACGTCAAGAAGGGCGACGTCGTCAAGGCGGTCGTCGTGCGCACCCGCAAGGAGCGCCGCCGCCCGGACGGCTCGTACATCAAGTTCGACGAGAACGCGGCCGTGATCCTCAAGAACGACGGCGAGCCCCGCGGCACGCGCATCTTCGGCCCCGTGGGCCGCGAGCTGCGCGACAAGAAGTTCATGAAGATCATCTCGCTCGCTCCGGAGGTGCTCTGACCATGGCGAAGATCAAGAAGGGCGACCTCGTCGTCGTCATCTCGGGCCGCGACAAGGGCAGCCAGGGCCGCGTGCTCGAGGTGCTCACCGAGTCGCAGCGTGTCGTGGTCGAGGGCGTCCAGCGCGTGCAGCGCCACGTCAAGGCCGGCCAGTCGCAGCGCGGCAGCCGTACGGGCGGCATCGAGACGGTCGAGGCGCCGATCCACATCAGCAACGTGATGCTCGTGGACCCGGAGACCAAGAAGGGCACCCGGGTCGGCTACCGCACCGAGCAGGTCGAGCGCGACGGACGGACCCGTACGGTCCGCGTCCGCGTGGCCAAGCGCTCCGGGAAGGACGTCTGAGATGACCGAGACGACCATCGAGGCTCCGGCTCTGCCGCGCCTGAAGTCCAAGTACAACGACGAGATCCGCACCGCTCTGTTCGAGCAGTTCGGGCACGAGAACATCAACCAGGTCGCGCGCCTGGTGAAGGTCGTCGTGAACATGGGCGTCGGCGAGGCCGCCAAGGACTCCAAGCTCATCGAGGGCGCGATCCGCGACCTGACCCTCATCACGGGTCAGAAGCCGCAGGTCACCAAGGCTCGTAAGTCCATCGCGCAGTTCAAGCTGCGTGAGGGCATGCCGATCGGCGCGCACGTCACGCTGCGCGGCGACCGTGCCTGGGAGTTCCTCGACCGCCTGCTGTCGACCGCCCTGCCCCGCATCCGCGACTTCCGCGGCCTGTCGGCCAAGCAGTTCGACGGCCACGGCAACTACACCTTCGGCCTCGTGGAGCAGTCCGTGTTCCACGAGATCGACCAGGACAAGATCGACCGCGTCCGCGGCATGGACATCACGGTCGTCACCACGGCGGGCACCGACGACGAGGGTCGCGCCTTCCTCAAGCTCCTCGGCTTCCCGTTCAAGGAGGACTGACCCATGGCGAAGACCGCTCTGATCAACAAGGCGAACGCGAAGCCCAAGTTCGGTGTGCGTGCCTACACGCGCTGCCAGCGCTGCGGCCGTCCGCACTCGGTGTACCGCAAGTTCGGCCTGTGCCGGATCTGCGTGCGGGAGATGGCCCACCGCGGCGAGCTCCCCGGCGTCACCAAGAGCAGCTGGTAATCCGTTCGCAAGACCCAGTCGGTAGGTCCCGCGCCGCTCAGCAGCGCGGGATACCCCGGCAGAAAGGCTGACAAGCCATGACCATGACCGACCCGATCGCAGACTTCCTGACGCGTCTGCGCAACGCGAACTCGGCGCACCACGACTCGGTGACGATCCCGTTCTCGAAGCTCAAGTCGCACATCGCGGAGATCCTGCAGGCCGAGGGCTACATCCAGGGCTGGAAGGTCGAGGACGCCCCCGTGGGCAAGAACCTCGTCATCGAGCTCAAGTACGGCCCGAGCCGCGAGCGTGCGCTCGCCGGCGTGAAGCGCGTGTCCAAGCCGGGCCTGCGCGTCTACGCCAAGTCCACCAACCTGCCGAAGGTGCTCGGCGGCCTCGGCGTGGCGATCCTGTCCACGTCGTCCGGCCTCCTGACCGACAAGCAGGCCGCCAAGAAGGGCGTGGGTGGGGAAGTCCTCGCCTACGTCTGGTGAGCTGAGACCAGGAAAGGAGCCGAATCCCATGTCCCGTATCGGACGGATTCCCGTCCCGGTCCCGGCCGGGGTGGATGTCACCATCGACGGCGCCGTCGTCACCGTGAAGGGCCCGAAGGGCACGCTCACGCACACGGTTGCCACGCCCATCGAGGTCAAGCAGGAGGACGCCACGCTCGTCGTGTCGCGTCCGGACGACGAGCGCCTCTCGCGCTCGCTGCACGGCCTCACCCGCACGCTGCTGGCCAACCTGGTCACCGGCGTCACGGAGGGCTACACCAAGAAGCTCGAGATCGTCGGCACGGGTTACCGCGTGACCGCCAAGGGCTCGGACCTCGAGTTCGCCCTCGGCTTCAGCCACCCGGTCGTCGTCACGCCGCCGGAGGGCATCACCTTCGTCGTCGAGGCGCCGACGCGCTTCTCGGTGCAGGGCATCGACAAGCAGCAGGTGGGCGAGGTCGCCGCGAACATCCGCAAGATCCGCAAGCCCGAGCCGTACAAGGGCAAGGGTGTGCGCTACGCGGGCGAGAACGTGCGCCGCAAGGTCGGAAAGGCTGGTAAGTAAGCCATGGCGATCAGCATCAAGGGCAAGGGCAAGGCGATCTCGCGCAAGCGTCGTCACCTGCGTCTGCGCAAGAAGGTCGTCGGCACGGCGGCGCGTCCGCGCCTCGTCGTGACGCGTTCGGCGCGCCACATCACCGCTCAGGTCGTGGACGACGCGATCGGTCAGACCGTCGCGTCGGCGTCCACGCTCGAGTCGGGCCTGCGTGCCGGCGACGGCGACAAGACGGCCAAGGCGAAGAAGGTCGGCGAGCTCGTCGCCGAGCGCGCGAAGGCCAAGGGTATCGACGCGGTCGTCTTCGACCGCGGCGGCAACAAGTACCACGGCCGTGTGGCCGCGGTCGCCGACGGCGCCCGCGAGGGTGGTCTGGCGCTGTGACCACGACGAACCGGAAGAAGAGGACTCACTGATGGCTGCTCCTGCACGCAGCAACACCGGTGCTCAGGGCACCGGCGGCGAGCGCCGCGACGGCGGTCGTCGTGACGGTGGCGGTCGCCGCGGCGACGCCGCCGAGAAGAGCGCGTTCCTCGAGCGCGTCGTGACGATCAACCGCGTGGCCAAGGTCGTCAAGGGTGGTCGTCGCTTCAGCTTCACCGCGCTCGTCGTGGTGGGCGACGGCGACGGCACGGTCGGTGTCGGCTACGGCAAGGCCAAGGAGGTGCCCGCGGCGATCGCCAAGGGTGTCGAGGAGGCGAAGAAGAACTTCTTCCGCGTCCCCCGTATCCAGGGCACGATCCCGCACCCGATCACGGCCGAGGCGGCCGCCGGCATCGTCCACCTGCGCCCCGCGGCGCCCGGTACCGGTGTGATCGCCGGTGGTCCGGTGCGTGCGGTGCTCGAGTGCGCCGGGATCCACGACGTCCTGAGCAAGTCGCTCGGTTCGTCCAACGCGATCAACATCGTCCGTGCGACGGTCGAGGCGCTGCGGAGCCTCGAGGAGCCCCAGGCCGTGGCTGCGCGCCGTGGTCTGCCCCTCGAGCACGTGGTGCCTGCCGCGCTCCTTCGCGCCCAGGCCGCCGGCCAGGCCGCGAAGGCCGCCGAGAAGGTGGGTGCGTGATGGCCCGTCTCAAGGTGACGCAGAAGCGTTCCGGCATCGGCGGCAAGCAGAACCAGCGCGACACGCTCCGCACGCTTGGTCTCAAGCGCATCGGCGACGTCGTCGTCAAGGAGGACCGCCCCGAGATCCGCGGCATGGTGAAGACCGTGCAGCACCTCGTCGTGGTCGAGGAGGTCGAGTGACCATGGCTGACGAGAACGAGAAGGTGACCGAGGCGCAGGACGCGCCGAAGGCCACCGCCAAGAAGGCCCCCGCCAAGAAGGCTCCGGCCAAGGCCGCGACCGAGTCGGCCGCCAAGGCTCCGGCCAAGAAGGCGACCGCGACGGCTGCGGCGGCCGAGGCCGACACGGCGACCGAGGCCGCGCCGGCCAAGGCAGCTGCGAAGAAGGCTCCGGCCAAGTCGGCGAGCTCGTCGGCTGCGGCCAAGAAGGCGGCCGCCGAGGCGGCCGCGCAGGGCGCCGGCGGCACGCTCAAGGTCCACCACCTGCGTCCGGCCCCCGGCGCCAAGACCGCGAAGACCCGTGTCGGTCGCGGTGAGGCGTCGAAGGGCAAGACGGCGGGTCGCGGTACCAAGGGCACCAAGGCGCGCTACCAGGTGCCGGACCGCTTCGAGGGCGGGCAGATGCCGCTGCACATGCGGCTGCCCAAGCTCCGCGGCTTCAAGAACCCGTTCCGCGTCGAGTACCAGGTCGTCAACCTGGACAAGCTCTCGGCGCTCTACCCGGACGGTGGCGACGTGACGGTCGCCGACCTGGTCGCCAAGGGTGCGGTCCGCAAGGGCCAGCCCGTCAAGGTGCTCGGCACCGGCGAGCTCACGGTCAAGGTCTCCGTCGCGGTGGACGCGTACTCCGCGTCGGCCAAGGAGAAGATCGTGGCGGCCGGCGGCTCGGTCGCCGAGGGCTGACGCCCCGCGTCCGTCCGGACGCACAGCAACGCCACGCAGCGGGCGGTCCCGGGATGACCGGGGCCGCCCGCTGTGCTGTGGGGTCAGGGGCCGAGCCCCGCCGGGTCCCGCGCGGTGCCGGACCGGATGCGTGTCCGACGACCGGGGCGTCCTGGACGACCGGGGTGTCCTGGACGACCGAGGTGTCCTGTGGGTGAACGCCTGCCCCGGCCCGCGGCGGGACAGGGCATACTGCATCCTGCTCGCCGCACGTCGGCTGTGGTGGGCGCGGGCGGAGCAGCGAGGCTCCTGCCTGCCGGACCGAGCGCGGGTGGGGAGCAGGTAGTCTTGCCTGCGGCCATCGCCCGGTGATGGCTGACGACGTGCCGCACGGGCGGCTACCCAGGAGGACAGGTGCTAGGCGCATTCGTGCGGGCGTTCCGGACGCCCGACCTGCGGCGCAAGCTGCTCTTCACCATCGGCATCATGGTGGTGTTCCGCATCGGATCCTTCCTGCCCACGCCGGGGGTGTCCTACCCCAACGTGCAGCAGTGCATCGACGAGATGGGGACGGGCAACGACCTGCTCGGCCTGGTGAACCTCTTCAGCGGCGGTGCGTTGCTGCAGCTGTCGGTGTTCGCGCTCGGGATCATGCCCTACATCACGGCGAGCATCATCGTCCAGCTCCTGCGCGTGGTGATCCCGAAGTTCGAGGAGCTCCACAAGGAGGGCCAGGCCGGCACCGCGAAGCTCACGCAGTACACGCGGTACCTGACGATCGCGCTCGCGATCCTGCAGTCGACGACGGTCATCACGATCGCGCGCAGCGGACAGCTCTTCCAGGGCTGTTCGGTCGACATCATCCCGGACAGCTCGTGGGCCGCGATCGTGATCATGGTCATCACGATGACCGCCGGTACGGGTCTGATCATGTGGCTCGGTGAGCTCATCACCGAGCGCGGCATCGGCAACGGCATGTCGCTGCTGATCTTCACGTCGATCGCGGCGAGCTTCCCGAAGGCCATGTGGTCGATCGCGGGCGGCAACAACGGCACGACGAAGTTCATCACGGTCCTGGCGATCATCATCGTGGTCATCGCGCTCGTCGTCTTCGTCGAGCAGAGCCAGCGCCGGATCCCTGTGCAGTACGCCAAGCGCATGGTCGGTCGGCGGATGTACGGCGGCTCGAGCACCTACATCCCGATCAAGATCAACATGTCGGGCGTCATCCCGATCATCTTCGCGTCGTCGCTGCTCGCGATCCCGGGCATCATCGCCCAGTTCGGCGACGTCAGCTCCGAGTGGGTCCGGTGGATCTCGGTCAACGTCGCACCGCAGGACGCACCGCTGAACCTCGCGCTGTACGTGGTCCTGATCATCTTCTTCTGCTACTTCTACACGGCGATCACGTTCAACCCGGACGAGGTCGCGGACAACATGAAGAAGTACGGCGGCTTCATCCCCGGTATCCGTGCCGGTCGTCCGACAGCCGACTACCTGAGCTTCGTGATCTCCCGCATCACCGCGCCCGGGTCCATCTATCTCGCGGTCGTGGCGCTGATCCCGACGATCGCGTTCATCATGCTCAACGTCGGCCAGAACATCCCGTTCGGCGGGTCGTCGATCATCATCGTCGTCGGCGTCGGTCTCGAGACGGTCAAGCAGATCGAGTCGCAGCTCCAGCAGCGGCACTACGAAGGGTTCCTCCGATGAGCGCGCGTCTGGTCCTCCTCGGTCCGCCCGGAGCAGGCAAGGGCACGCAGGCAGCGCGCCTCGCGGAGCGGCTGGCCGTGCCCGCGATCTCGACGGGGGACATCTTCCGGGCCAACATCAAGGGCGGCACGGAGCTCGGGCGCCTCGCGCAGGAGTACTCGTCGCGCGGCGAGCTGGTGCCGGACGAGGTCACGAACGCGATGGTGCGTGACCGTCTCGCGCAGGCGGACGCGTCGGCGGGATTCCTGCTCGACGGGTACCCCCGCAACGTCGCGCAGGTCGCCGAGCTCGACGCGATCCTTGCTGACGCCGGGCTGTCGCTCGATCTCGCGGTCGAGATCACCGCCGACCCCGAGATCGTCGTCGAGCGGCTGCTGAAGCGTGCGGAGATCGAGGGCCGCGAGGACGACACGGCCGACGTGATCCGACACCGCCTCGACGTCTACGCCGAGCAGACGGCACCGATCTCGGGCGTCTACGAGGGTCGGGGCCTGCTTGCGCGGGTCGACGGCATCGGCGAGGTCGACGAGGTGACGGAGCGACTGCTCACTGCGATCGGCGCCGCGGCCCGCTGAGCGGGGCGCGGGACGGAGGTGGCATGTTCGGCCGCGACCGGATCGAGTACAAGACGCCGGACCAGGTGCGCGTCATGCGCCGGGCGGGGCTCGTCGTCGCGGACGCGCTCGCCGCGGCCCGTGCGGCCGCGGTTCCCGGCGCCACGACGCGCGACGTCGACGCAGCGGCAGCCCGCGTGATCGCCGCTGCGGGGGCCGAACCCTCGTTCCTGGGGTACCACGGGTATCCGGCGACGGTCTGCGTCTCCGTGAACGACGAGGTCGTGCACGGGATCCCCGGCGACCGGGTCCTCGCGGACGGCGACGTCGTGTCGATCGACTGCGGGGCGATCGTCGACGGGTGGCACGGCGACAGTGCGCTGTCCGTCGTGCTCGGCGACGGTGACCCGCTCGACGTCGAGCTCGTCGAGGCCGGTGAGCGCGCGATGTGGGCGGGCATCGCTGCGCTGGCGGGTGCCGAACGGCTGGGAGCCGTGGGCGAGGCCGTCGAGGACGTGGTGGACGCGATCGCGGCGGCGGGCGGGCTCGGTGGCGTGCGGCTCGGCGTGGTCGAGGACTACGTCGGCCACGGCATCGGCACCGCGATGCACCAGCCCCCCGACGTGCTCAACTACCGCGCGCGCGACCGGGGCGCCCGGGTCCGGCCCGGGCTGTGCGTCGCTGTCGAGCCCATGCTCGTGCGTGGCGACCAGGCGACGCGCGTGCTCGACGACGACTGGACGGTCGTGACCGAGGACGCGTCGCGCGCGTGCCACTGGGAGCACTCGGTCGCGATTCTCGAGGACGGCATCTGGGTGCTCACCGCGACCGACGGCGGGGCCGCCGCGCTCGCGCCGTACGGCGTGACGCCTGCCCCGCTGAGCTGAGCGACGTCCTCCACCGGGTGTGCGCGTTCGCGGCGGTGAGCGAAGCGCACGCCCGGGCGGCGATCAGGCGTGCGCCCGGGGGCGGTGGCACTGCCGGCCATGATCGGGCACGCCTCCGCGTGCGCGCACACCGGCAGCGGCGCCGCACCGGACTCGCAGCGTGACGGGGCGCGGTTGCCGATCCGCGCGCACGGGCGACGGCACGTGTCGGCAGTCGGCCCGGACGTGAGGTACCTCGCGTCCGGGCCGTTCCGCGTACAGGAGACCATGGCGTACACTTTTCCGTTGGGTGTGTGCGCACTCGTCGTCGTGCTGTGTTCTCGTCGTTCGTGGGCGGTGCCCTCAACGGTCGGTGCGTGGTCGTGCGACAGCGGCACCACGTCACCCACCTCCACGGCGTCGGCTCCCTCGGTCGTCGGCGGGCTCGTCCCGTCGGTGCTCGACGGCTGCGCGTCGTGGTGTTCGACAAGACCGACAGTTAGCGGAGGACATGGCGAAGAAGGACGGCGTCATCGAGATCGAGGGCAGTGTCGTCGAGGCGCTGCCCAATGCGATGTTCCGGGTGGAGCTCACCAACGGCCACAAGGTGCTCGCGCACATCTCGGGCAAGATGCGGCAGCACTACATCCGGATCCTCCCGGAGGACCGTGTGGTCGTCGAGCTGAGCCCGTACGACCTGTCCCGCGGTCGCATCGTCTACCGCTACAAGTAATCACCACGAGAACGCCGTCGGCCCTCCGGGCGCGCGGCGGCGGAGGAAACACGCGATGAAGGTCAAGCCCAGCGTCAAGAAGATCTGCGACAAGTGCAAGGTGATCCGCCGGCACGGTCGCGTCCAGGTGATCTGCGAGAACCTGCGCCACAAGCAGCGTCAGGGCTGACACCCGCGCATCACCTGCCCCTCGGGGCACCCAGCGCACCATCACCTCGGGCACACCTGGTCACCAGGTGGCCCGTTGAACCCTCGGCTCGGAGGCCGGGGCCCGCAGGCACGCGGGAGGGCGGTGCGGACGACCTCCGAAGCAGTTCAGGAGCCACCAGGCACATGGCACGTCTCATCGGCGTCGACCTCCCCCGCGAGAAGCGGCTGGAGATCGCGCTCACCTACATCTACGGGGTCGGCCGCACGCGCGCCAAGGAGACCCTCGCGGCCACCGGCATCTCCGGCGACCTGCGCGTCAAGGACCTCGGCGACAACGAGCTCGTCGCGCTCCGTGACTACCTCGAGGGCAACTACAAGCTCGAGGGCGACCTCCGCCGTGAGGTCGCTGCGGACATCCGCCGCAAGGTCGAGATCGGCTGCTACGAGGGCCTGCGTCACCGCCGCGGCCTTCCGGTGCGCGGTCAGCGCACGAAGACCAACGCGCGTACCCGCAAGGGACCGAAGCGCACCGTCGCCGGCAAGAAGAAGGCCGGGCGCAAGTAACGCCCCCGCTGCCGGCAGCCCGATCCGTAGAGAGAAGAAGAGCAGATGCCTCCCAAGTCCCGCACCGCCGTGCGCAAGCCGCGCCGCAAGGAGAAGAAGAACGTCTCCCACGGCCAGGCGCACATCAAGAGCACGTTCAACAACACGATCATCTCGATCACCGACCCGTCGGGTGCCGTGATCTCGTCGGCGTCGTCCGGCCAGGTCGGCTTCAAGGGCTCGCGCAAGTCGACGCCGTTCGCGGCGCAGCTCGCGGCCGAGGCCGCTGCGCGCCGTGCGCAGGAGCACGGCATGCGCAAGGTCGACGTCTTCGTCAAGGGCCCGGGCTCGGGTCGTGAGACGGCGATCCGGTCGCTGCAGGCCGCCGGCCTCGAGGTCGGCTCGATCCAGGACGTGACGCCTCAGGCGCACAACGGCTGCCGTCCGCCGAAGCGCCGCCGCGTCTGACGTGCGCGCTGCGCCGGACCGGGCTGCGGCCCGGTCCGGCGTGCACGCCGTCCTCCACCCCTCACCCGGGATGCGGACCGAGGCATGACCGGGACTGCAACACCTGCGTGGCGTCATATGGCGGACGTCCGCTGAGAGGAATCACACCGTGCTGATCGCACAGCGCCCCACCCTGACCGAAGAGGTCATCTCGGAGACCCGCTCGCGGTTCTCCATCGAGCCGCTCGAGCCGGGCTTCGGCTACACGCTCGGCAACTCGCTCCGCCGGACGCTGCTGTCCTCCATCCCCGGTGCCGCCGTCACGTCGATCCGCATCGACGGCGTCCTGCACGAGTTCTCGACCGTGCCGGGCGTCAAGGAGGACGTCACCGAGATCATCCTCAACATCAAGAACCTCGTCGTCTCCTCGGAGAACGACGAGCCCGTCGTGATGTACCTGCGCAAGCAGGGCCCGGGTGAGGTCACGGCGGCGGACATCGTGCCGCCGGCGGGCGTCGAGGTGCACAACCCCGACCTGCACCTCGCGACGCTCAACGACAAGGGCAAGCTCGAGATCGAGCTCACCGTCGAGCGGGGCCGTGGCTACGTCTCGGCCGCGCAGAACAAGACGTTCGACGCCGAGATCGGCCGCATCCCGGTCGACTCGATCTACTCGCCGGTCCTCAAGGTGACCTACAAGGTCGAGGCGACGCGCGTCGAGCAGCGCACGGACTTCGACAAGCTCGTCGTCGACGTCGAGACCAAGGCTGCGATCAGCCCGCGCGATGCGCTCGCCTCCGCCGGCAAGACGCTCGTCGAGCTGTTCGGCCTGGCGCGTGAGCTCAACGTCGAGGCCGAGGGCATCGAGATCGGTCCGTCGCCGACCGACGCCGCGCTCGCGGCCGACCTGGCGCTCCCGATCGAGGACCTGCAGCTGACGATCCGCTCGTACAACTGCCTCAAGCGCGAGGGCATCCACACGGTCGGCGAGCTCGTCGCCCGCTCGGAGGCCGACCTCCTGGACATCCGCAACTTCGGCGCCAAGTCGATCACGGAGGTCAAGGAGAAGCTCGCCGAGCTCGGCCTGTCCCTCAAGGACAGCCCGCTCGACTTCGACCCGTCCACGGCCGCCTACTACGGCGACGACGAGGGTGACTTCGTCGAGGACGAGCAGTACTGAGACCTCAGCACCGGTTGTAGTACTGACTCGGGCTCACTGACTCGGTACTTGACGAAGAACTTCAAGGAGAACTGACCATGCCCACGCCCACCAAGGGTCCCCGGCTCGGTGGCGGTCCGGCTCACGAGCGGCTCATCCTCGCGAACCTCGCGACGCAGCTGTTCGAGCACGGCCGCATCACGACGACCGAGGCCAAGGCCAAGCGCCTGCGCCCGCTCGCTGAGCGCCTCATCACCTTCGCGAAGCGCGGCGACCTGCACGCGCGTCGCCGGGTGCTGACGGTCGTCAAGGACAAGAGCGTCGTGCACGTGCTCTTCACCGAGATCGCCCCGGCCCTCGCCGAGCGCAACGGTGGCTACACGCGCATCACGAAGATCGGCCCGCGCAAGGGTGACAACGCCCCGCTCGCGGTCATCGAGCTCGTCCGTGAGCCGCTGTCGCCGAAGCAGTCGGTCGTCAAGGAGGCCACGAAGGCCGCCGAGAAGGCCGCCAAGCCGAAGGCCGCCAAGGTCGAGGACGCCCCGGTCGTCGAGGACGCGCCCGTCGAGGACGTCGTCGAGGAGACGCCCGCCGATGCTCCGGTCGAGGACGAGAAGGCCTGAGCCGACTCGTTCGACACAGCTGGTCCACGAGGCCCGGACACCCACGGTGTCCGGGCCTCGTGCCGTCCCGGCACCGTCGCGGCCGCCCCGTCGCACCGGGGGCCTCCTGCGCGGGCGCGTGCTCTCAGGGACGCGGCCCGTGGTCGTCACCAGTACGCCGTGGATGCGGCCGGTACGCCGTGGTTGTCACCGGTACCGTCGTCCCATGGGGGTCGTGCTGGTCCACGGCGTGCGCACGTCGCACACGATGTGGCGTCCGCAGCTGGCGGCGCTGGGACGCGCGGGCATCCCAGCGACCGCGATCGACCTCCCGGGCCACGGCGCGCGCAGCGCCGAGCGGTTCACGGTCGACGCGGCGATCTGTGCGGTCGCTGACGCGGTCGCCGGGCTCGGGGGTCGGGCGCTCGTCGTCGGGCTGTCGCTCGGCGGGTACGTCGGGATCGCGCATGCGGCGCGGCATCCCGAGCAGGTCGCGGGGCTCGTCGCCGCCGCGTGCTGCACGCAGCCACGCAGGCTCCTCGTCGAGGCGTGGGCCGCCGCCGCGCGCACGATCGGACGGCTCCCCGACGGAGGGTCGTGGCTCAACGACGCGGCCGCGCGCAGGCTCGTCGGCGCGCAGGGTGCCGCGGACCTCGGCGCCGGCGGGTTTGCGCTCGGGGTCATGGCGGATGTGCTGCGCGAGGTCGGCCAGCTCGATCCCGTCGCCGACCTCGCGAGCGTGCGCGCGCCGGTGTGGCTCGTCAACGGGCGGTTCGACCATTTCCGGGCCGACGAGCGTCGCTACCTCGCGGCCTGCCGTGACGGTCGGCTCGTCGTCGTGCCGGGGGCGACGCACCTCGTGAGCGTCGTCGCGCCCGTGCGCTTCACCCGTACGGTGCTCGAGGCCTATGACGCCGTCGTCGCGGCGCAGGTCCTGGGCGGGGGGTAGCGGACGACGTCACCGACCAGCCGGGCATCCGGGTGCAACCGGTGTGGGACGTGCGTGCTCGCACCCATGAGGTGCACGACGTGCCAGCCGCGCAGCGTCAGGTCGTCGGCGATGAGCCGACGGTGGCACCGCCACCAGACCGCCTCGGCGCACATGACGACGCACCGCTCGGCGAGCGCGCACGTCACGAGCTCGTCGCGCGCGGCGACGTACTCGGGGCTGGCGAGGTGGTCGGCGTACCCGCGGAACGCGTCGACGCGCCACGCGCCGTTCGGCGTGCCGGGGACCGGGGTGCGGCGCCCACCGAGCCCGGGCAGCGCGAGGTAGGCCGGACCGAGCTCGGCGCGCAGCGCCTCGGGGGAGTACTGCGGGTTGCGGCGCGACCCGGCGTAGCGACGGACGTCGACGAGGCACGTGACGCCCACGTCGTCGAGCATCGCGCGCAGCTCGGGCCACGGACGTGTCGAGTGCCCGACGGTCCACAGCGTGCCCGGCGAGGTGTCCACCGGTCCATCGTGCCGAGAGTGCCGCCTCCGCGCAGGCGAGCGGGGGCACCGCCCACCCGTCCGCACCGCCCGTCCGCACCGACTGCGCGCGCCTACTGCCCGCGGCGGCGGTCGCCCGCGGTCGCCCGCGGTGGTCAGCGGCGGCGGGCGGCGGCGCGGCGTGCCTTGCGGCTGCGGTCGACGAGGCCGAGGGCCGCGAGCGCGTCCGCGAACGCCCCCTCGACGTGCACCTGGACCTCGCCGTGAACCTCGCCGTGGACCTCGCCGTGGACCTCGCTTCGGTCCTCGTTCCGGAGCGTGCTTAGGACCGAGTCGTGCGTGTGCGCGGTGATCCGCTGGACGGCGCCGTCGGGAGCCTGGAAGAGCACGTCCGCGCAGATCGCGTCCGCCTCCGACTGCCGCAGCCGGGCGATCGTCGCCATGAGGTGGGCCGCGCGGAGCACGTCGGCGTCGCGCACGACGTGCACGAGCAGGGAGCGGCGGTCAGGGAGGGCGACGAGCAGCCCGCCTGCGCCGTCGGTGGCGGGAGGGTCGTCGACGGCCGCGAGCAGGTCGTGCACGACGAGCACGCGGCTCGCGGTCAGGGCGTCGCCGGAGAACGCGTGCACGGCGAACGACGCGACCTGGTGCTCCGGGGCAGGCAGCGCGCGCAGCGCGGCCAGCACGGGGCCGTCGACCGCATCACGCTCGCCGAGCGCGACGAGCGTGCCGTCCGGCAGCGGCACCGTGACCGGGGCGTCGGTGACCGCGACGATCTCGTCGGCACCGATCGGAGCGGGCAGGGGGACCGCCGTCGGTTCGGGTGCGGAGCCGGACCGGGCACCGTCGGCCGGTCCGGTCTCGTCACAGGAGGGCGCGCTCGACATGGCGTCCGACTGTACCGGCGTGGGCACCGGCGCGGATCGTCGAGTTCAGCCCGCGGCGAGCGACCACGCCCGCACACCGCCGACGATGCCGGCCTGGTTCGGGACGACGACGGCGTCGTCGCCCAGGCGTTCGAGCACGGTGGGAGTCACGAACCGCGAGTTCCCGCCGCCGAGGTACACCCGGTCCCACCGGAACACGGGCCGCAAGCCCTCGACGACGCGCTGCACGCGCCGCGACCACAGCGCGTTGCCGAGGCGTCGCCGCTCGGGCTGGCCGATGTACTCGTCGTACGTCACGCCGCGCCGCACGGGTGCGTGCGACAGCTCGAGGTGCGGCGCGAGCGCACCACCGTCGAACAGCGCCGAGCCGAGCCCCGTGCCGAACGTCAGGACGAGCTCGAGCCCGGTCCCGGACACGACGCCCGCCCCGTGCACCTCGGCGTCGTTGAGCACGATCGTCGGCAGGCCGAGCCCGGACTCCAGGGCCGCACGCACGTCGCACCCGGACCACGCGGCGACGAGCTCGGGGTCGACCGTGGTCCGGGGGCCGTGCCGGGTGACGTAGTGCGGTGTCGCGACGACCACGCCGTGCCGGATCATGCCCGGCATCCCGACGGTCAACCGGTCCGCGCGGGGCAGCTGCGCGGCGATGGCCGCGACCGTCTCGACGAGCCGGTGCGGGGGCAGCGGGTAGGGCGTGGGCACGCGGACCGCGGGGGCGTGCAGCGTCCCGGCCGCGTCGAGGACCGACGCCTTGATACCGCCGCCGCCGCAGTCGACAGCGAGCGTGAACGGATCGTTGCCGGGCACGAGGACACGGTAGTGCGGCCGGTACCGTGGCGGGCGTGAACGACGCGACCGTCCCGACGAGCGAGCCGACGAGCGTCCCGACGAGCGTCCCGACGACTTCCGCGCCCGCTGTGCGGATCCGGCTCGACCTCGCGTACGACGGCACGGGCTTCGCGGGCTGGGCGCGTCAGCCCGCGCTGCGGACCGTGCAGGGGACGCTCGAGGACGCGCTCGCGACGGTCCTGCGCACCGGCCCGCGCGGGCTGCCCGCGCCTCGGCTCGTCGTCGCGGGGCGCACGGATGCGGGGGTGCACGCGCGCGGGCAGGTCGCGCACGTCGACGTCGACGACGCCGCGCTCGTCGTCGTGCGGGGGCGCAGCGAGCGAGACGCGTGCGACGCGCTCGTCGCGCGGCTGGCCGGTGTGCTCCCGCCGGACCTGGTCGTGCGCCGCGCCAGGGTCGCGCCGCCGGGGTTCGACGCGCGGTTCGCGGCGTTGCGGCGCCGCTACGCCTACCGCGTGTGCGACGACCCCGCGAGCCGCGACCCGCTGTCGCGCGCGCACGTCCTGTGGCACGCGCGTCCGCTCGACGTCGCGGCGATGCACGAGGCCGCGGCTGCGCTCGTCGGGCTGCACGACTTCGCGGCGTACTGCAAGCCGCGGCCGGACGCGACGACGATCCGCACGCTCGAGCGGTTCGAGTGGAGCCGGCCGATCGACGGTCCCGACGGCGGGCTCGTCGTCGCGACCGTGCAGGCCGACGCGTTCTGCCACTCGATGGTGCGCGCGCTCGTCGGCGCGAGCCTCGCGGTCGGTGAGGGCCGACGACCCGTGACGTGGCCCGCGGAGCTCCTCGCCGGACGGCGCAGGGACGCGGGGGCGCACGTCGTCGCGGCGCGCGGGCTCACGCTCGAGCACGTCGAGTACCCGGCCGACGACGAGCTCGCCGCGCGCACGGAGCAGACGCGCGCGCGCCGGGGAGCGCACGAGGTCGACGCACGTACCTGCTGCTGACCCGTGGGCCGCTCGTCCTGGCGCGTGCGCTGGACGGGCGCAAGGATGGGGGCAGCCGACGCCGGGAGGGCACCTCATGAGCACCGTGACGAGCGTCCCGCGCGACGAGACCGGACCCGCGTTCTCGCGGCCGCCCCACGTGGTGCTCGCCGACCTCGCCAGCTCGTCCGACGGGATCACCGAGGCCGAGGCCGCGCGTCGGCTCGCGGAGCACGGCCCGAACCGGCTGCCGGACCCGCCGCGCCGCAACCCCGTGCTGCGGTTCCTCGGGCACTTCGACGACGTCCTGATCTACATCCTGCTCGCCGCCGCGGTCCTCAAGGCGATCCTCGGCGACTGGGTGGACTTCACGGTCATCCTCGTCGTGGCGGTCGCGAACGCGGTCGTCGGGTTCGTGCAGGAGGGCCGGGCCGACGCAGCGCTCGCGGGTATCGCACGGATGCTCTCGCTCGAGGCCGACGTCCGGCGGGAGGGGGCCTGGCACGCGGTCGCGGCCGACGACCTCGTGCCGGGTGACGTCGTGCGCGTCCGGCCGGGTGACCGGGTCCCCGCGGACGCGCGTCTGCTCGAGGCGACGTCGCTGCAGGTGGAGGAGGCCGCGCTGACGGGCGAGTCGGTGCCCGCCGGAAAGCACGTCGAGGAGGTCGGCGCCGACGCGGGCGTCGGCGACCGGTCGTCGATGCTGTTCTCCGGGACGATCGTGACGGGCGGCGTCGGGGTCGCGGTCGTCACCGCGACGGGCGCGGGGACCGAGATCGGGCGCATCCAGGCGCTCGTGTCCGGCGTCGACCACCTCGACACGCCGCTCACGCGGCAGCTCGCGCGGCTCGGCAAGCAGCTGAGCCTGCTCATCCTGCTCATGGCGGGCGTCATGCTCGTGATCGGCCGGGTCATCCACGACTTCGCGCTGCCCGACCTCGTGTCGGCCGCGATCGGGTTCGCGGTGGCCGCGGTGCCCGAGGGGCTGCCCGCGCTCGTGACGGTGACGCTCGCGCTCGGCGTGCAGCAGATGGCCCGGCGGCACGCGATCACGCGCAAGCTCACGTCGGTCGAGGGGCTCGGGTCGGTCACGACGATCTGCTCGGACAAGACGGGGACGCTCACGCGCAACGAGATGACCGTGCGCACGGTCGTGACGCCCGTCGCGTCGTACGACGTGGCCGGGCTCGGCTACGAGCCCCACGGCGACGTGCGCGTGCACGACGAACGTGCGGGCGACGGTCCCGAGCGGGACGGGGTGCTCGCGGGTGCCGGGGCGCACCCCGACCTGGCTGCGCTCGCTGCCGCGGGGATGCTGTGCAACGACGCGCGCGTCGTGCAGGTCGACGGGCAGTGGGGGATCGTCGGGCAGCCGACCGAGGGTGCGGTCGTCGTGCTCGCGGAGAAGCTCGGCGGGCGCGGGACGCTCGCGCCGGAGCACGAGCGGCTCGCGGTGGTGCCGTTCGACTCCGCGACGAAGTTCGCGGCGACGCTCGACGCACTCGCGGACGGCACGCGCGTCGTGCACGTGCTGGGCGCGCCCGACCGCCTGCTCGACCGGTGCACGACGCAGCGCGGCCCGCACGGTCCCGAGCCGCTCGACGCCGCCGCGTGGGACGCGCACATCGACGCGCTCGGCGGGCAGGGGCTGCGCGTGCTGGCGGCCGCGCGACGGCCCGCGGGCGAGGACGGCACGCTCACCGGTGACGACGTCGGGACGGAGCTCGAGTTCCTGGGGCTGTTCGGGATCGTCGACCCGCCGCGCCCCGAGGCGGTCGCCGCGATCGCCGACTGCCACCGCGCGGGCATCCGCGTGAAGATGATCACGGGCGACCACGCGGGCACGGCGCTCGCGATCGCGCGTGAGCTGGGGATCGTCGCCGGGGTCACCGCGGGCGCAGTCGAGGTCCTGACCGGCCCCGAGCTCGAGGCGATGACCACCGAGCAGCTGCGGCAGCGCGTGCGGGACGTCGACGTCTACGCGCGCACGTCGCCCGAGCACAAGATCCGCATCGTGCGCGCGCTGCAGTCGCACGGCGAGGTCGTCGCGATGACGGGTGACGGCGTCAACGACGCGCCCGCGCTCACGCGCGCCGACGTCGGTATCGCGATGGGCATCAAAGGCACCGAGGCGACCAAGGAGGCCGCGGACATCGTCCTCGCGGACGACAACTTCGCGACGATCGAGCGGGCGGTCGAGGAGGGGCGCCGGATCTACGACAACATCCGCAAGTCGGTGGCGTTCCTGCTCCCGACGAACGGTGCTCAGTCGCTCGTCGTCCTCGTCGCGGTCCTGCTCGGCCTGACCCTGCCTCTGACGCCCGTCCAGATCCTGTGGGTGAACCTCATCACCGCCGTGACGCTGTCGCTCGCGCTCGCGGGCGAGCCCGCCGAGGCGGACATCATGTCGCGGCCCCCGCGCTCGCCCGACGCGCACGTCATCACGCCGCGCGGCCTGGCGCTCGTGCTCATCGCCTCGGCGGTCATCGGGGCCGCGACGCTCGTCGTCTTCCTCTACGAGACGGACCACCTCGGGGCGAGCGACGCGCGTGCGCAGACGTCCGCCGTGACCATGCTCGCGCTCGGTCAGCTCGCGTACCTGTTCAGCTGCCGGTTCCTCGGGTCGTCGAGCCTCACGTGGCGCGTGCTCGTGGGCAACCGGCTCGTGTGGGTCGCGGCCGGGGCGCTGCTCGTGCTGCAGCTCGTGTTCGCGTACGCGCCGTTCATGCACGACTGGTTCGGCTCGACGCCGATCGGGTTGCGCGACTGGGCGGTCACGGTCGTCGGCGCGGTCGTCGTCTTCCTGGTCGTCGAGGCGGCGAAGGCGGTCACGCGCCGGACGCTGCGCGACTGAGGCGCCCGCGCGAGCCGTCAGCCCAGGAACACCTGCGCGCACAGCGGGCCGTCGGGGCTCGCCGCGCACGCGACGCCGATCGAGGCGTACGACGCCCGCAGGAGGTTGTCCCGGTGTCCCGGCGACGCGAGCCACGCGTCGACCGTCGCGCGGGCGCTCGGGTAGCCCTGGGCGAGGTTCTCGCCGACCGAGCCGCCGCCGCATGCCGCGACGACGGGTTCGAGCGGGTCGTGCTCGAACCGGCCCTCGGCGACGAGGACCCGCGTGCGGTCGTCGGCCTGCTCGGTCGCGCACGCGGACACCACGAGGTCGTCGAGCCCCGCGTCGTGTCTCGCTGCGTTGGTGAGCACGACGATCTCGTCCGCGAGAGCCGTGACCGACGCGCCGTCGTCGTCCGCGGTGCGGGTGGGCAGGTCCGTGGCGGCGGGTGCGGACGTCGGTGCCGACGAAGGCTCCGACGACGCGCGTGCCGGCTCCGGCGACCTCGTGGCGGCGCCCGTGGCTTCGTCGGTGCCGCGCGGGGCCGACCGGCTGACGGTCTCCCGGTCACCGAGGAGGTCGTCGAGGCGCAGCGGCTCGCCGGCCGCGCCGAGGCGGGTGACGGCGGAGCCCGGTCCGTCCGAGCCGTACCGGTCGATCAGGGTCGGTACGGCGACCGCGACGACGACCAGCGCCGCGAGCACCGTCACGGTCTCGACGACGCGACGTCGCCGGGCCGTGCGGGCACGTCGCCGACGGTCGTAGCGCCGCAGGTCACGCCGGTGGGGATCGGGGGCAATCGGCACGAAAGGGACGTTATCCGATCGTGACCTCCTAGGGAACTGCGGTGGTCCGGCTCGCGCTCAGTCGAGGTCCTCGGCGGCGAGCCAGCCGAGCAGGTGGGCGCGCGCACCGGCCTGGAACCGGCTCGTCGCGTCGAGCCGCTCCATGAGGCTCGCGCTCAGCCGCCGGATGGTCCGGACCGAGACCCCGAGCTGACGCCCCGCGGTCTCGTCCGTCGCGCCCCGGGCCCACAGGCGCAGGAGGGCGCGCTCCTGGCCCGAGAGCCCGGCGTCGTCGCGGCCGCGCTTGGCGCCGACGGGCCGGGCCGAGCGCCACACCTGGTCGAACAAGGCCTGGAGCGCGGTGACGACGCCGGCGGACGAGAGCACCACAGCGCCCGCACCCCGGTCGACCTGCTGCAGGGGGACGATCGCGTGCGTGTCGTCGATGATGATGAGGCGCACGGGCACGACCGGCGCGAGGCGGACCTCCATGCCCTGGTCTCGCTGCCACATCACGTGGTCCCACGTCGGCGGGTCGTTGCGCACGCTCTCGAGGTAGACGCCGCGCAGCCGGACACCACGATCGAGCGCCTCGAGCTCGAGCGGGCGGCTCGCCTGGATCGACCGCGGCGACGAGTGGCTCGCCGGGATCAGGGTGCGCACCTCGCTCGTCGCGGACCGCGACAGCGCGTCGATGCGGTCACGGACCTCGTCGACCGTGGCCAGCACGGTCATCTCCGGGCTCTGCCGCAGCTCGCGCTGCGTCGCGAGGAGCTGCGCGAGCGCGACGCGGCCCTCCTCGATCTGCTGCGTGCGCTGCGCGACCATCGCCTGCTCCCGGGCCAGCAGCGCGGCGACCGCGATGTCGGGGCTGATCGGGCGCACCCGCTCCTGGTCGCCGTGCAGGACCTCGAGCAGCGACGCGGCCGCGAGCTCGTCGAGCGAGGCTCGCACGACGTCGTCCGGCTGCCCCAGCTCGGCGGCGATCTGCTCGACCGACATGTCGGGCGACGAGATCATCCGCAGGTACACCGCGTCCGTGACGGGTGACATCCCCAGAACCTCGAGCACGAGGCGAGCCCCTTCTGCCGCGCCTCACACCAGCGCGTGCATCGTGCACCGCCCACGTCGGCGTGGGCGATGACCGGAGGCTACCCAGGTCGCCGCGGACGCGGCACGACGGTCTCACGGTCCGGAAGAGCGCCACGTGCCACCGACGGTGCACGTGGCCGCGACGTGCCACCCGGGCGCCTGGCAGGAATCGACCGCTTACGCGTCACGTGCCCTTCTCCCAAGATCGAGACATGCCCGCAACGGCACGGCAGGACGACGACGGCGGACGATTCCGACCGGGTCCCGACGTGCATTTCCGGGCGCCGGACCGACGCGCGAAAGTGCGCGACCGATCACGTGGGAGGAGGTGAATGACGACATGACGCGAAAGCTCGAGATCGAGCCCCTGGAGTCCCTCGAGGCCCCGGGTTGGGGCGAGTGGGTGGCCGGCATCGGTGTGGGCGCGATCGTCGGTGGCGGCCTGATCTACGGCGGTATCGCCATCGGGGTCGCGATCACCTGACCGGTCAGCCGCGCACGGCGGACCGGATCACGCACGGACGAGACGCACGAAGGAGGTGAAGAGATGAAGCAGGAGACGACCACGGTCGACGAGCGGTTCGCCGCTCTCGTCGCCCAGATCGAGCCGCTCGAGTCGCTCGACGCGGCCTGGAACTGGGGCGAGTTCTTCGGCGGCGTCGCCATCGGCGTCGGCGCCGCGGGTGTCGTCGCGGGTGGCATCGCCATCGGCGTCGCGATCACCTGAGCCAGCCGCGGGCGGTGGCCCCCCGGAGACGACGGGGCCACCGCCCGGCCGGACCCCCTCGGCACGGTGCCGGACAGGACGCAGAGCCGGCACCGAGCCCCACACCACGAGGAGCAAGAAGTGATGGAGAAGAACTCACCGAGCACGCCGGTCGCGATCGCCGTCGTCGGCGGGCTGGTCGCGGTGTGCGGCGCGCTCGCCGCGATCACGGTCGCGACCGTCTCGTCCGTCGCCGTCACGGTCGCGGTCGTGACGGTCCTCGGCCTGCTCGTCGTCGGCGTCGGCGTCGTCATCGGGCTGCAGCTGAGCCGGCGGTCGCGGTGAACCAGGCCGACGTCCCGGCGATCGAGCTCACCGGGTTCACCAAGACCTACGGGGCAGGGGTGCAGGTCGGTCCCGTCGACCTGCGCGTCGCCGCGGGGGAGAGCGTCGGGCTCGTCGGCCCCAACGGTGCGGGCAAGACGACCGTGCTGCGCGCGCTGTGCGGCGTGCTGCAGCCGACGTCCGGTGCGGCGCTCGTGGCGGGTCACCGCCCGGCGCACCTCCCCGAGCCCGGGCGCACGCTCGGCTTCGTGCTCGACCCCGCGGGTCTGCCCGGCGGGATGTCGGCGCGCCAGTGCCTGCGCGTCGAGGGGCTCATGCAGGGTCTCGGCCGCGAGCGGCAGGACGAGGCGGTCGAGCGGTTCGGGCTCGCCGAGTTCGGGTCCCGGCCGACGGGACGTCTGTCCACGGGGGAGCGGCAGCGCGTCGCACTCGCGTGCGCGACGCTCGGCGACCCGCAGGTCCTCGTGCTCGACGAGCCGACGAACGGGCTCGACGTCGAGTCCCTGGTCTGGCTGCGCGGCGTCATCGACGCCCGGACCGCGGCCGGCCGCACGACGCTCGTCTCGAGCCACGCGCTCACCGAGCTCAGCCGCGTGGTCGACCGCGCGGTCGTGTTCCACCGGACCGTCCGCTTCGACGGTCCCTTCCCCCAGCTCGCGCCCGACGAGGCCGAGCAGTGGTATCTCGCTGCCGTGTCGGGCAGCGCCGCACGCACGGAGGTGCTCGCATGATCCGCGCCGAGCTGCGACGCGTGACCGAGGGCGTCTCGTTCCCCGTCCTGCTGGCCGTCGCCGCACTGCTCAACGTCCTCGCGGTCGTCGGGACCGCGCAGGGCATGGAGCTCGGGCCGGCGACGTCGCAGCAGGACGCGCGGGAGGCGTTCGAGGTCCTCGTGGGCATGGCGTTCGGCGCCAGCCTGTTCTCGATGATCCACGGCGCGCTCGTCGTCACGCGGGACTTCGCCAACCGGTCGGTGTGGCGCGCGAGCGTGCTGAGCCGCGGGCCGCAGCGGCTGCTCGGCCACCGCGTCCTCGCGTTGCTCGTCCCCGCGCTCGCGTTCGCGGTCGTCGGGCTCGTGTCGGCAGGCGTGCCCGCCGTCGTCGCGGTCTCGCGCACCGACTACGAGCCCGGTCTGACCGACCACCTGCGCACCGCCGTCCCCGGCATCGTCGCGACGATCGTGCTCAGCGCGGTCTTCGGGCACCTGGTCGGCTGGCTGCTGCGGCGCTCGATCGCAGCGATCGTCCTGCTCGTCGCGTGGACCCTGTTCGTCGAGACGAGCGTGCTCGACCTGACCGACTCCGTCGGCCGCTTCCTGCCCGGCCCCGCGCTCCAGGCCGTCATGGCGGACCCCACGGCCACGGCCGACCTGCTCGGCGTCGGTGGTGGCTACGCGGTCTACGCGGGCTGGCTCGCCGCGCTCGCGGCCGCCGTCGTCGTGACCCTGCGTCGCCGCGACCTGGTCTGAGGAGGCCCACGATGACGACCACCGCCGCCACCACCACCTACCCGTGGCTCGACGCCATCACGCTCGACGAGAGCGACCCCAGCGGCCGCGTCGTGGTCTCGACGCCCGACGGTCCCGTCGCGCGCGTCCCCGCACCCGTGGCCGCGCTCGTGCGGGCCGCCCAGCACGACGAGCCCGCGGCCGACCCCGAGCTCGTCGCGGCCGCGTTGCGGGCGCTCGACGCGCTGCCGGCTGTGTCGGCGGCACGTCGGCCCGACCGCGACCGCCCGCGTCGCGTGCAGCTGCGCAAGCCGTTCTCGGTGCAGCTCACGCTCGTCGACCCGATGCGGCTCGCCGGGCCTGTCGGCCGCCTGCGCCCGGTCCTGCAGGCCCGCGCGACGTGGTGGGTGCTCGCCACCGCGACCGGGCTCGCGCTCGTGACCGCGATCGCGCTCGCGGTCCTGCCGGGCAGCCCGCTGCGCGGCACCCTCACCGTGGGCGGGTACCTGGGGGTGCTGCTCGCGCTCGTCGGCGGCGTGTTCGTGCACGAGCTGGCGCACGCGCTCGTCCTGGTCGCGTTCGGCGGTCGGTCGCGGCGTGTCGGCGTCATGCTCTTCTACCTCGCCCCGGCGTTCTTCTGCGACGCGTCCGACGCGTGGCGGCTGCCCCCGGTCCGCCGCGCGCAGGTCGCGCTCGCGGGGGTGCTCGCGCAGGGCACGCTCGCGGCGCTCGCGTTCACCGCGATGCCGTTCGTCGGCACGGACCTGCGTGCGGGGCTCGCGCTGTTCGGCTTCGTCAACGCCGGCTGGGGCATGTTCAACCTGGTCCCGTTCGTCAAGCTCGACGGCTACGTCGCGCTCGCGGGGTACCTCGACGAGCCCGACCTGCGCGCGCACTGCATGGCCCAGGCGCGCGACGTGCTCGCCGGCCGTGCGTCGGTCCGCGATGCCCGCCGCGTGCTGTACGGCGTGGTCTGCATCGCCTTCCCGGTGCTCGTCGTGCTGAGCGCGGTGCTCGCGCTCGGGACCGTGCTCGCGCCGCTCGGCCGCGCCGGGTCGTGGGCCGCGCTGGTCGCGGTGGGCACGCTCGTCGCCTGGGGGGTCGCGCGGCTCGTCGGGCACGCGCGCCCGGTGCTGCGCGGTGCGACCGACGAGCGTGCCGTGCGTGCGTCCGTCCGGACCGCGGCGGTGAGCGCCGCGCTCGTCCTCGGCGTGGCGCTCGTCCCGCTGCCGGTGCAGGCCGTGGGCGGCTACGTCGAGCTCGCCGACGGACCCGCGCTCGCGCTCACGAGCCGGGAGCGCGCGGTGCCCGTCGGGACGCTCGTCACGGTGCGTGAGCAGGGGCTCGTACCCGGACGCGTGCGGGGGACCGCGCGCGTGGTGGGTGCCCCCGTGGCGTGCGAGGTCCCGCTCGCCGCCGCGGTCCCGGTGCACGGGGACGACGACCTCACGCTCGACGGCTGGTGCCTGCCGCTCGACGGCACGGTCGCGGGTCCCGCACCCGGTGCGGCGACCGCCGACCTCGGCCGACGCGGTCTCGCGGTCCAGGTCGCGCAGCTCGTCGCGGGGGTCTGGCGATGACCGGCGTGTCGGTGCTGTGCCCGACGTACAACAGGTCGCGTGCGCTCGAGGCGACGCTCGAGTCCGTGCTCGCGCAGGACCACACCGAGCTCGAGCTGCTCGTCGGCTCCGACGGCAGCACCGACGACACCGACGACGTCGTCCGCGAGGTCGCGGCGCGCGACCGCCGGGTCCGCCTCGTGCGGCTGCCGCACCGCGGCGACCCGGGTCTCGTGCGGGCGTCGCTCGCGCGCGAAGCGCGGCACGACGTGCTCGCGTACGTCGACCACGACGACCTCTGGGGCGCGGCGCACCTGAGCGCGGCGCTCGCGCACCTCACCGGACCCGACGGATCAGACGGACCAGACGGACCCGACGACGCGGTCGTGCTGGACGCGACCTACACGCAGCCCGACGGTACGACGAGCGTCGGCGGCGCACCCGCGTGGCACCGCGAGATCGGGCTGCTCGACCCCTTCGCGGAGCCGACGCGCGTCGTGCACACGCGGCGTGCGCTCGAGCGTGCGGGCGGCTGGCGGTGCGGCCGCCACGGCCTCGAGGACTGGGACCTGTGGTGGCGCATGGCCGCGGCGGGCACGCGGTTCCGGCCGGTGCCGCAGCGCACGTGCGTCGTGGCGTGCGCTCCGACGAGCCGTCGCTGGTCCGTCGGTGCGCGCGCGGTCGTCGTGCTCGCGCGGTCGTCGGACCGGGCCGCGGCGTCCGCCGCCGAGCGCGACTGGTCACGTGACGCGCACGAGCCGCTCGCGGCGCTCGTCGACGACGTCGCCCGCTGGTCCGCGGCGCTCGCGCACGACGGTGCCGTCGTGCAGGAAGCCACGAGCACGCGCGCCGTCGGCGACCTCGCGTCGTCGTGGCTCGCCCGGCCGCGAGCGGTGGAGGGCGGTCGCGACGGCTGGCTCGTCGCACTCGTCGCGCCGATCGTCTCGCCCGTCCACCGGCAGCAGGTGCGCGCGCTCGTCGAGCACCGCTTCGCCCCGTACCTCTCGTCGTCCCGCGCCTGGCTGACCCGTCGGCCCGGCCTGCTACCCGTGAAGGAGACCCACCGATGACCAGCACGACCACCGCCGTCCCTCCCGTCGCACCGGGCTCCGTCGAGCTCGCCGACCGCCTGCGCCACTGGTTCACGGGCGCTCCCACCGTCGTGTCCGGCCTCGTGGTCCTCGACGAGGACGCGGCGCGGCCCGTCGGCGTGCCCGCCGACGCGGTCGTGCTGCACCCGCGCGACCGCGACGACCTCGTCGTCGACGTGCCGTCCGGCCAGGCTGTCGCGTACGACGGCGTCCTCGCCTACGGCGGCGGGGAGATCTCCGTGGGCGACGACCTCATCGTGCAGCTCGAGGGCTACGCGACCGCGCAGTACGTCTCGGTCGCGTGCCCCACGGTCGTCTCGGTGCTCGACGACGTCGACCGCGAGGTCCTCGTCGACGATGCGCGTGCGGCGGTCGAGACCGGCGCGTTCCCGCACCACCTCGTGCACCCCCTCGTGCTCGTGCGCGACGAGCTCGCGTGGCTCGGTGCGGGGACGGGGCTGTCCGACGACGATGCGGCGCTCCTGCGCGGCCCGGACGGTGTCGCGGTCCGACGCTTCCTCGCCGCCGCCCGCGTGCTGCGGGCGCTGCGCGGCCGCACGAGCGGCACGCTCACGGTCGACGGCTTCGCTTCCGGACCGTTCGCGGCGCACGGCACGCATGACGCGGGCGGCACGGTCGTCGTGGTGCGGGACGAGTCGAGCGCGTTCGTCGCGCACGCCGTCACGGGGCGGGTCTCGCGCGTGTCCGCGGACGTCGCGGACGCCGTCAGCCACGCGCTCGTCGGCGCTGCGCTCGACGACACGCTCACCGAGCGCCTCGGCGGCCCCGTCGGGGTCGCGGCCGTGCTCGCGGCGCTCGGGGTCGACGCGGACGTCGCCGACGGCGGTGCGCGGTGAGCGTCACGGCGCACGTCACGGCGCACGTCGCGTCGATGTACGTCGGGCGCGGCGCGACGCTGTACGACGAGATCGCGAGCGGCGACACCTGCGAGATCCGCGAGCTCCTGCACGAGGTGCGCGGTACGCGCGGCCGCGTGCTCGAGCTCGCGGCGGGCTCGGGTCGCCTCACGTTCCCGCTCCTGCCGTTCTGCACCGAGCTCGTGGCGGTCGACCTGTCCGCGGACCTGCTCGCGATCCTGTCCGGCCGGGCCGCGAGCCTGCCGTCGGCGCAGCGTGAGCGGCTCCACGTGCTCGAGGCGGACGTGCGCGACCTGCCCGACCTCGGCCGGTTCGACCGTGTGGTCCTCGGCACCACGAGCATCAGCCTGTTCGCCCCCGACGAGCGTGCGTCGCTCTACGCGGACGTGGCCGGACGGCTCACGCCCGGGGGTCGGTTCGTGCTGTCGCTGCGCGTCGCGCCGGACGGCGGGTCCGACGAGCGCGTCCACGAGCTCGATGCCGGGCTGCGGCTCGAGGAGCGCGTGCTCGCGGACGGCGTGCTCGTCGCGGGCCTGCGTGAGGCGCACGACCCCGATCGGGTGCACGAGGTCCGCACCTACCCGATCACGCGCGACGAGCTGCTCGACGAGCTCGCGCGCGCCGGCTTCCGGCTCGTGTCCGACGTCGCCGTCGGCGGCGTCGCGTCGGACGCGGGCGTCGGTGCGTACTGGCTCTTCAGCGTCGTCCACGGAGGTGCGTCATGACCGGTCCCTACTTCGAGCTCTTCGTCCCGCCGTCGCAGTGGTACGCGCGCGAGGCGGTCGCCGCGTCGGGCGTCACGCTGACGTTCGACGACGGCTCCGAGGCGATCTGCGGCATCAGCGGGCTGTGGAACGCCAGCCTCGGCTACGGCAACCGCGCGGTCGCGGACGCGGTCCACCGCGCGAACCTCGAGGCCGCGACGCTGCCGATCTTCCGGCGCGGCAGCGTCCACGCACGCCGGGCCGCCGAGCGGCTGCTCGACTTCGCGCGGCCGCACGACTACGCGAGCGTGCTGTTCTCGACCTCGGGGAGCGCGGCGGTCGACGCGACCGTCAAGCTCGCGCGGCACGTCCAGGTCGTGCGGGGCGAGTCGCGCCGCCGCCGGATCGTGAGCCTCGTCGGCAGCTACCACGGCATGACGATCGGCGCGATGGGGCTCACGGGCTCCGACGTGCGGCAGGACGTCTACGGTGCGGACACGCGGCTCAACCTCAAGGTGCCGCACGACGACGTCGTCGCGCTCGGTCGGGTCCTGGACCGGTTCGGTCCCGAGATCGCGGCGGTCGTGATCGAGCCTGTCCTCGGCTCGGGCGCGCTCCCGGTGCCGCACGTGACGCTCGAGCGCCTCGTGCGCGGGCGTGCGGAGCACGGGTACCTGCTCGTGGCCGACGAGGTGGCGACCGGGTTCCACCGCACCGGACCGGCGTTCGCGTCGCACACGTGGCCCACCGCACCGGACCTGCTCATCACGAGCAAGGCGCTCACGAACGGCACGTGCGCGGCGTCGGCCGTGCTCGTCGCGCGTGACGTCCTGGCCGAGCTCGTGGCCGACGACTGCGTGTACTGGCACGGCGAGACGCAGGCGGGGTCGCCGCAGCACTGCGCGGCGATCGTCGCGACGCTCGACGAGATCGTGCGGCTCGACGTCCCCGCGCTCGTCGCGCGGCAGTCCGTCCTGCTCGACGAGGTGCTCGCGGGCTGGGCGGCGCTCTCGCCGTGGTTCTCGACGACGGGTGCGGGCTCGATGCGCGCGCTGCACGTCGCTCCGGAGGCCGCCGCGAGCGACCCCGACCTCGTCGCCCGCACGGTGCGCGAGTGCCTCGACGCGGGCGCCGTGGTGCAGCCCGGCCCGTCGTGCGTCCAGGTGCTGCCGGCGTTCACCATGACCGGGGCCGAGCTGCGCACGTACGCCGAGCGGGTCGGCGGCGTGCTCGCCCGCCTCGCGGCGTCGCTGCCGCAGCCCACCGAGCGCGCGAGCGCGGCATGAGGACCGGCGACGTCGTCTCGCGCCCGCCGCAGGCCGGGGTGCACGCCGGGCGCGGGGCGGCCGCGGCGCTCCTGCGGGCGCACGACGACGCGCGCACGCTCGTGCTCGTCGACGCCGCGGTCGCCGACCGGCTGGCCCTGCCGGCCCGGGCCCGGGTGCGCCGCGTCGTCGCGAGCACCGACCTCGCACAGGTGCGGGACGTCGTGCGCGACGCGGTTGTCGTCCCGACCGACCGGGTCCTCGCGGTGGGCGGCGGCAACACGATCGATCTCGCGACGCTCGCGGTCGCGGCGCTCGGCTCCCCGCGGCTCCTGGCGGACCTCGAGGCTCAGGAGGTGCGTGCGGGGTTCGTCGTGCCGCGCGTCCGGGTCCGCACGGGGCCGGGCCCGCGGCTCGTCGTCGCGCCCACGACGTGCGGGACGGGTGCGGAGGCGAGCTCGGTGGCGTGCTACGCGACGCACGACGCCGACGGTCCGGCCAAGGTCCTCGTCTCGCTGCCCGACGTGCGCCCCGACCTCGTCTGCTACGACCCGCACCTGCTCGCGGGCCCCGGGTGGCTCCTGCGCGAGGCGGTGCTCGAGATCGCGACGCGCGTGCTCGGCGCCGCCGCGGAGTCGCCCTCGTCGCTGTGGCGCGCCGAGCTCGACGCGCACGACGCGCTGCGGGCGATCGCGCGCCTCGCGCCGCGCCTCGACCCGCAGGCCGACGAGCCCGACGACGACACCCTGCTCGCGCTCGCGACCACGAGCGCGGACACGCACGCCGGCTGGTCGCTGCGCGGTCGCGGGACGGCGCCGTCGTCGTCGTGGTTCCTCGCGGCGGAGCTCTCGACCGCCGCGGGCCTGCGCAAGGCCCAGGCGGTCCGGGTGCTCCTGCCGGCGTGGCTCGACGAGCTCGAGGACCTCGGCCGCCGCGCGCCCACCGAGGCCGCGCTGCGTGCGCTGGGCGTGCGCGACGGTCTCGCGGGCGTGCGCGCGTGGGCGCAGCGGCTCGTGCCCTGCCCGACCCTCCCGGACCTCGACATCGACGCGCTCGTCGCGCGCCTCGACCGCCGGTTCGGGCGCGGACGCCCGATGCGTCGGGACCTCGACACCGTGCGGGTGCGGCGGGTGCTCACGGCCGCGCTGTGCGAGCCCGGGTTGTCGGCGCGCCTGCTGTCGGCGGCGAGCGCGCCCGCCTCGGCCCTCGTCTCGGGGGTGGTCTGAGTGCTCGACTACGCGCAGACGCTCGACCCCGCCGCGGGGGTCGCGCGCGAGGTCCGCGTGCTGCCGCCCGACGGGTCGGCGCACTGCCTGTGGACGATCGCCGTCGACATCGGCACGTCGGACCTCGTCGGCCCAGCGCAGGGCATGGACCTCACGTGGGTGGGCGCCTCCGGGCTGCTGCGCAGCCGGACGCTGCCGCGCGCAGCGGGGGAGGCCGTGGAACGGTACGCGCTGCACCCGCGCGGCGATGCGCTGGCGTCCGGGGAGGGTCTGGCGCCCGCGGAGGGCGGCGCCGTGTGGGCCCGCGACGCGGTGCGCGCCTCGACGCGGACGTACCGCGCGACGGCGGGCGGGGGCCGGGCCGTCGCGGTGCCCGCGGCCGCGGTCGACTACCCGCCCGCGGTCGGGGTGCCGACGCTCGGGTTCGACCCGTCGCCGTCAGGCACCGCGTCCGGCCCAGGCCGTGCGGCGGCGCAGCGCTCCGCGGCGCGCGAGCTCGTCGAGCGCGACGTCGCGCTGCGCGCCTGGTGGCAGCCCGCGTTCGCGTCACGATTCGCGCCGCCGCTGGACGACGACCGCGACGGTTCGCTGCGGGCGCTGCTGCGGGCGGCGCAGGACCTCGAGCTCGTGCTCGTCGCGCTCACGGTGCCGGACCGGCCGGTCGCCGTGCTGTGCCTCGCGATCGACGACGCCACGCAGGTCGTGGGCGCCGGGGTCTCGCTCGAGCCCGACCTGCACCTCATGTGCGTCAAGGCGGTGCAGGAGGCGCTGCAGATCCGCGCGCTCCTGGTGGACCTCGCGGCGAGCGGCACCTGGGCGCGACCCGCGCCGCCGGTACGGCACGAGGAGGAGCGGGCCCGGTTCTGGGCCCGACCGGGTGCGTGCGCGGACGCGCGCCGCTGGCTCGAGCAGGTCGCGGGGGTCGGTCGGGTCGGCGCGCAGGTCGACACGGGGTGGGTCCCGACGCTGTCCGACGACGCGTTCGTCGTCGACCTGACGCCGCGCCTGCCGGGGCCCGTGCGCGAGATGGGCTGGGCCGTCGTCAAGGCGTTCGACCCGCAGCTGCAGCCGCTGCGCATGTCCGACGCGGTCGGCTGGAACGTCGGCGTGCAGGCTCGTCGGGACGGCGGCGACCTCAGCCTGCCGCACCCGCTCATCTAGGCCGGTGGACGACAGGGTCCGTGGCACGAAGGTGCACGCACCGGACGCGACCGGAAGATGCCACCCGGCGCGACGGTGACAGCAAGACGAAATGGCAATGTCAGGCCTTTCCAAACAATGTCGGAAAGCGCGTTCGTGGCGATAGGAATGTGATGTCAGATTTTCTTCAGCACCTCACCTCGGGAGCAGCAGATGCGTCACATCACGCGTGCAGCAACGATCGCCACCGTCCTGGTCGGCGCGGGCCTCGTGGCCGCGGGCCCCGCGCAGGCGACCGGCGGCGTCCCGCTGCCCGACCGCACGATCTCGCCGATCATCTGGCAGGGCCCGTTCCCCACGCACCCGCAGCTGCCGATCGTGCGGCCCGTCGAGCCGCCCGTGCAGGTCGCGTCCGCCGCGATCCTCTCGTGGGACTGACCGTGCCCGTTCCCGTGCGGGGGTGGCACGCGTGCGCGTCGTCCTCGCGGTGATCGACGCGCCCGGCGCGACGGCCTCCACCACGCGCGTGGTGGAGGCCGTGCGCGCGGTCGCGCGCGAGCACGAGCCCGCCGCTGGTCTGGCCCATGTCTACACGGGACGCCACGACGGGGGCTACGGCGTCGTGCTCTACCTGCTCGCCCCGCTCGAGCAGGCGAGCGCTGCTGCGTCCCGCCTGCTGTTCGCCGCGGCCGACGAGGGTGCGTTCGGCCCGGGCTGGACCGTCACCGAGCTCGTCGCGTGGGACCCGGCCCAGCCCGCCCGCGTGTGAGGGTCGGGCCGCTCCGGCGGGCCGGTCCCGCTCAGTCCTCGTCGCGGTAGGAACGGTCGACGTAGACCTCGTCGACGAGGTGCATCGCCGCCTCCTCGGCGCTCGCCGCCCCGCCCGAGACCCCCTCGTCCACCGCGAAGGCGTCGGTGCCGCCGGCCTCGACGGCTCCGTCGTCGGCGACGAGCCGCCCCGCGCGGTCCTCCTCGCGGTCGCCGGCGACGCGCGGTCGCGCGTCCCAGACCTCGGGCTCCTCCTGCCCGACGCGCTGGTCGATCGTCTCGCGGTGCTTCTCCTCCCACGGGGTCTCGCCGTAGTGCGACCGGTTGTCGCGCTCGGGCGGCGAGTAGCCCTCGTCGAGCAGGTCGTCGACGCCGCGCTCGACGAGCGTGTCCTCGCGCGGGAGCTGGTCGGTCTCGCCGTCGGAGCCCATCGCGGGGTCGAAGCTCGTTCCTGAGGTGTCCGTACCGTCGCTCATGCCACCACCGTCGCACCGCGCCGGTGCGCCCGCCACCGGCGCAAAGGCGTTGGTCGCACGCTCGTCGGCCCCCACACTGGGGCGCATGGGCCACCTGGACGTCATGGGGGTCGGGTACACGCTGCCCGACGGCCGACCGCTGCTCGACGACGTGACGTTCCGGGTCGCGGACGGCGCGCGCGTCGCGCTCGTCGGCCCGAACGGGGTCGGCAAGTCGACGCTGCTGCACCTCGTCACGGGGGACACGCAGCCGCACGCCGGGTCGGTCGCGCGCTCGGGCGCCCTGGGCGTCATGCGGCAGGACGTGAGCCGCGTCGACGACGAGCGCAGCGTGCGGGACCTGCTCGCGTCGCTCGCGCCCGCGGCCGTGCGCGACGCCGCGGCGGAGCTGTCCGCGGCCGAGCTCGCGATGATGGAGGTCGACGACGAGCCCGCGCAGCTGCGGTACGCGCAGGCGCTCGTCGACTGGGCGGACGTCGGCGGGTACGAGGCCGAGGTGGGCTGGGACCGGGTCACCGACGCGGTGCTGTCCGTCCCCTTCGAGCGCGCGCAGCACCGTGGCGTGCGCACGCTGTCGGGGGGTGAGCGCAAGCGGCTCGTGCTCGAGGCGCTGCTGCGCGGTCCCGACGAGGTGCTGCTGCTCGACGAGCCCGACAACGCGCTCGACGTGCCGACCAAGCGCTGGCTCGAGGACCAGCTCCTCGCGTCCCCCAAGGCCGTGCTGCTCGTGAGCCACGACCGCGAGCTGCTCGCGCGCGTGGCGACCCACGTCGCGACGCTCGAACCGTCGCCTGCGGGTGCGTCCGTGTGGGTGCACGGAGGCAGCTTCGCGACCTACCACCGGGCGCGCGAGGAGCGTCTCGCACGGGCCGACGAGCTGCTGCGGCGCTGGAACGAGGAGCACGCCAAGCTGCGCACGCTCATGCTGACGTTCAAGCAGAAGGCCGCCTACAACTCCGACATGTCGTCGCGGTACCAGGCCGCGCAGACCCGGCTGCGCCGCTTCGAGGAGGCCGGCCCGCCCGCGGTCCACGTGCGCGAGCAGTCGGTGCGCATGCGGCTGCGGGGTGGGCGGACGGCCAAGCGCGCGGTCGTCGCGAGGCGCCTCGGGCTCACGGGGCTCCTGCAGCCGTTCGACCTCGAGGTCTTCTACGGGGAGCGGGTCGCGGTGCTCGGGTCGAACGGCTCGGGCAAGTCGCACCTGCTGCGGCTGCTCGCCCGCGGGGGCTCGGACCCGGGCCCCGAGCACGAGCCCGCCGACGACGCGGTCGTCGAGCCCGTGCCGCACACGGGGACCGTGACGCTCGGGTCACGCGTGCGGCCCGGCTGGTTCGCGCAGTCCCGCACGCATCTCGACCTCGTCGGGCGCACGCTGCTCGAGGTGCTGCACCGCGGCGACGGGCGACGGGCCGGCCTGGGCCGCGAGCAGGCGAGCCGTGCGCTCGACCGGTACGAGCTCGTCGGGCAGGCCGAGCAGCGGTACGAGACGTTGTCCGGCGGGCAGCAGGCGCGGTTCCAGATCCTGCTGCTCGAGCTCGGCGGTGCGACGCTCCTGCTGCTCGACGAGCCGACCGACAACCTCGACCTGCACTCCGCCGAGGCGCTCGAGGAGGGGCTCGCGGCGTTCGAGGGCACGGTGCTCGCGGTCACCCACGACCGCTGGTTCACGCGGACGTTCGACCGGTTCCTCGTGCTCGGCGCCGACGGTCAGGTGCGCGAGACGCCCGAGCCCGTGTGGGACGAGGGTCGGGTGACACGGACGCGCTGAGGCACCGACGGGCGTGACGAGGTGCGACGAGGTGTGACCGACGCGGTTTTGACCGGCGTTCGGACCCATGGGTACTCTTGCAAGTCGTTGTGCGTCCCTGTCGTGCGCCCGTGGCTTCTCACCACGCGGAGGCGATGGTAGGCCCGGTGCGTTCCCACTCTCCGGTCCGCGGATGCGCCACCGACAGCATCGACCGGTCGTGCGCGCCTGCGCGCGGACGGGTCGCCACACGACGCAACACGAGACAAAGGCAACGACCGTGCGTACGTACACCCCGAAGCCGGGCGAGATCGAGCGGAACTGGTACGTCATCGACGCGACCGATGTCGTCCTGGGTCGCCTGGCCACCCACGTGGCCACGCTCCTGCGCGGCAAGCACAAGGCCACCTTCGCGCCCCACGTCGACGGCGGTGACTTCGTCATCGTCATCAACGCGGAGAAGGTCGCCCTGACCGGCAACAAGCGCGAGACCAAGCTCGCGTACCGGCACTCCGGCTACCCGGGCGGTCTGCGGGCCACCCGCTACACCGACCTGCTGGACAAGCACCCCGAGCGTGCGATCGAGAAGGCGGTGCGCGGCATGCTCCCCAAGAGCAGCCTCGCGCGCCAGCAGCTCGGCAAGCTCAAGGTCTACGCGGGTGCCGAGCACCCGCACCAGGCGCAGCAGCCGAAGCCGTTCGAGATCACCCAGGTCGCGCAGCAGGCCTGAGGCCGGCGCGAGTAGAGACGACAGGACATCCCCGTGGCAGAGACGACGGTCGACTACGACCTCGAGGGCGACGCGCCCACCAGCTACACCTCCGAGACCTCGGCCCCGACCGGCCGTGGCCAGAGCATCACCGCCCCCGGTCAGGCCCTCGGCCGCCGCAAGGAGGCGATCGCTCGCGTTCGCCTGATCCCGGGCACGGGCGAGTGGAAGATCAACGGCCGCACCCTCGAGGACTACTTCCCGAACAAGGTGCACCAGCAGCTCGTCAACTCCCCGCTCAAGGTCGTGGATGTCGAGGGTCGCTTCGACGTCGTCGTCCGCGTGACCGGCGGTGGCGTGTCGGGCCAGGCCGGCGCCGTCCGCCTCGGCATCGCGCGTGCGCTCAACGCGATCGACGCCGAGTCGAACCGCCCCGCGCTCAAGAAGGCGGGCTTCCTCACGCGTGACGCGCGGGTGGTCGAGCGCAAGAAGGCCGGTCTGAAGAAGGCGCGCAAGGCGCCGCAGTACTCCAAGCGCTGATCCAGCGCCGTCCCGATGGCCCCGACGGTCGACCGACCGCCGGGGCCATCGGCGTCTCGGGGGTGTGCCGGGCGGGTCGTGCGCAGCACGGCGGCGGGCCGGCGCCCGGACAATCAGCAGTAGCGTGAGCGCGCGACGACGGAAGGTGCAGACATGGGGCGACTGTTCGGGACCGACGGGGTACGAGGCCTCGCCAACCGGGACGTGACGGCGGAGCTCGCGCTCGACCTCGCGGTCGCGGCGGCGCACGTGCTCGGCACGCGCGGCGAGTTCGAGGGGCACCGGCCGCGTGCCGTGGTCGGCCGGGACTCGCGCGCTTCGGGCGAGTTCCTCGCAGGGGCGATCTCGGCGGGGCTCGCGTCGGCGGGGGTCGACGTGCTCGACGTCGGCGTGCTGCCCACGCCGGCCGTCGCGTACCTCACCGCATCGCTCGGCGTCGACATCGGCGTCGTGCTGTCCGCATCGCACAACCCGATGCCGGACAACGGCATCAAGTTCCTCGCGAGCGGCGGGCACAAGCTCGACGACGACCTCGAGGCGGCGATCGAGGCGCGCATCGGTGAGGACTGGGACCGCCCGACGGGCGGCGACGTCGGCCGGATCCGCGTCGACACCGGCCGTGCGGGTGACGCGTACGTCGAGCACCTCGTCTCCACGATCAGCACGCCGCTGACCGGTCTGCGCATCGCGGTCGACTGCGCGAACGGTGCCGCGAGCGAGGTGGGCCCGACGGCCCTGCGCGCCGCGGGCGCGGACGTCGTCGTCATCAACGCGTCGCCCGACGGCCGGAACATCAACGAGAAGTGCGGGTCGACCCACCCGGAGCAGCTCCAGTCGGCGGTGGTCGCGTCCGAGGCGCACCTCGGCGTCGCGTTCGACGGCGACGCGGACCGCTGCCTCGCCGTGGACCGGACGGGCACGCTCGTCGACGGCGACCAGATCATGGGCGTGCTCGCGGTCGCGCAGCGCGATGCGGGCGAGCTCGTCGGCGACACGCTCGTCGCGACGGTGATGAGCAACCTGGGTCTGCGCCTCGCGATGGACGCAGTCGGTATCCGCGTGCTCGAGACGGCCGTGGGCGACCGCTACGTGCTCGAGGCGATGCGTGAGGGCGGCTACGCGCTCGGCGGCGAGCAGTCCGGCCACATCATCCTGTCGAAGCACGCGACGACGGGCGACGGCGTGCTCACCGCGCTGCAGCTCGCGTCGCGCGTCGCGGCGACGGGCACGCCGCTGCACGAGCTCGCGTCGCTCGTGCAGCGTCTGCCGCAGACGCTCGTCAACGTCCCGGGCGTCGACAAGCGGCGCACGGACGACGAGGCGCTGGTCGCCGCCGTCGCTGCCGCCGAGGCCGCGCTGGGACGGACCGGACGCGTGCTGCTGCGGCCGAGCGGGACCGAGCCGCTCGTGCGCGTCATGGTCGAGGCCGCCACACAGTCCGACGCGGACCGGGTCGCGGGCGAGCTCGCGGACGTGGTGCGGGACCGGCTCGCGCTGTGACCGCGCTCGACGCGCGACTGCGCGAGCAGGCGCTGCGGCTCGTCGAGGCGGCGCAGGCCGGCGACGGCACGGTGGCGATCGTGCGCGCCGGGCACCCGGTCCTGCGCGCGGGCGCGCTCCCGTACGACGGGCAGCTCGACGCCGAGGAGCTCGCCGCGCTCGTGCGCGTCCTGCACCGCACGATGCGCGCGGCCCCCGGCGTCGGCCTCGCCGCGCCGCAGGTCGGCCTCGGCCTCGCGCTGGCCGTGGTCGAGGACGCGGGCGTGCACGACGAGCGCGTGGCGGACGTGCGTGAGCGGGCACCGCTGCCGCTGCGGGTCCTGGTCAACCCGGCGTACGAGGCGCTCGACGACGAGCTCGCGGCGTTCTACGAGGGCTGCCTGTCCGTCCCGGGCTACCAGGCGGTCGTCGGACGGCACCGCCGCGTGCGCCTCACGGGGTACGACGAGACGGGCTCCGCGTTCGACGACGAGCTCGTCGGCTGGCCCGCACGCATCGCGCAGCACGAGACCGACCACCTGCGCGGGACGCTCTACCTCGACCGTGCCGAGCTGCGCAGCCTCGCCGCCACCGACGAGCTCGGCGTGCGCTGGGCGAGCGAGCCCCGGCCCGAGGCCGCGTCGGCGGCGCTGGGCTTCACGCTCCCGCGCTGAGCGTCAGGCTCCCGATCCGTCGTCGGGCACGTACGGTGGTGCACGGGGCGGCGGTCGGGCCGGCTCGTCGAGAGGTGGAGGTGAGCCGTGGAGCACTGGGCGCTCGCGCTCGCGGCGTCGCCGTGGATCTACCTCGTGATGTACCTGTTCGCGACGATCGACGGCTTCTTCCCGCCGATCCCGTCCGAGTCGGTGGTGATCGCGCTCGCGGCAGCGGCCACGTCGTCGACCGGCAAGCCCGAGCTGGCGCTGCTCCTGCCGGTCGCGGCGGCCGGCGCGTGGACCGGGGACCAGCTCGCCTACCTCATCGGGTCGAAGGTGCAGGTGCACCGGCTGCGGATCTTCCGCTCGGGCAAGGGGCAGGCGGCGCTCGCGTGGGCGGAGCATGCCCTGGAACGCCGTGGTGCGTCGTTCATCATCGCCGCGCGCTACATCCCGGTCGGCCGGGTCGCGGTCAACATGACCGCGGGGGCCGTGGGCTACCCGCGTCGCCGGTTCCGCCTGCTCGCGGCGATCGCCGCGGTCATGTGGGCCGCGTACTCGTCGGCGATCGGCGTCGGTGCGGGGGCGCTCCTCGGCTCACGCAGCACGTTCCTGGCGATCGCCGTGGGGGTCGTGGGCGGAGTGGTCCTCGGTGTCGTCGTCGACTGGGTCCTGCGTCGGTGGCTGGGCGGCGCGGCACAGGTCGCGCTCGAGCACGGGGCGCAGCAGGACGCCGACGAGCCCGAGGCGCGTCCGGTGCCACCTTCCGCTCGCTGACCGCTCGCTGACCGGTCGCCGAACGGCCGGGTGCGGACCGTGCGGGCGAGGCGCCCGTGTCGGTGTCGGTGTCGGTGTCAGAGCTTGCGCAGCCGCACGCGGTCGACGCTGTGGTCCGAGCCCTTCGTCAGCACGAGCGTCGCGCGGCTGCGCGTCGGCAGGATGTTCTGCTCGAGGTTCGGGGCGTTGATCGAGTCCCAGATCGACTCGGCACGGGCCACGGCCTCGTCGTCGGACAGCGACGCGTACCGGTGGAAGTACGACGCGGGGTCGGCGAACGCGGTCCGCCGCAGGCTCAGGAACCGGTCGACGTACCACTGCCGCACGTCCGTCGGCTTGGCGTCGACGTAGATCGAGAAGTCGAAGAAGTCGCTCACCGCGAGGCTCGAGCTGCCCTCCGCGGACGGGCGTGCAGGTTGCAGGACGTTGAGGCCCTCGACGATGAGCACGTCGGGCCGCCGCACGACGATCTGCTCGCCCGGCACGATGTCGTAGGTGAGGTGCGAGTAGACCGGGGCCGTGACCTCGGGGCGGCCGGCCTTGACCTTGGAGACGAAGCGCAGCAGCGCGCGTCGGTCGTACGACTCGGGGAAGCCCTTGCGCTGCATGAGGCCGCGCCGCTCGAGCTCGGCGTTCGGGTAGAGGAAGCCGTCGGTCGTGACGAGCTGCACGTGCGGCGTCGCGGGCCAGCGCGCGAGCAGCTCGCGCAGGAGGCGCGCGGTCGTCGACTTGCCGACCGCGACCGAGCCCGCGACGCCGATCACGAACGGGGTCGGCGCGATGTCCTCGCGCAGGAACGTCGACGATGCGGCGTGCAGGCCTCGCGTCGCCTCGACGTACAGGTCGAGCAGGCGCGAGATCGGTCGGTAGATCGCGTCGGCCTCGGCGAGGTCGATCGGGTCGCCGATGCCCGCGAGGCGTTCGACGTCGGCATCGGTCAGCGGCAGCGGGGTGGACGCGGACAGCCGTCGCCACGCCTCGCGGTCGAGGTCGACGTAGGGCGTGGCGGGGGCCAGGGACGGCGTCGCCGGCGACGGGAGCACACGACGATTGTGCCGGACGGTCCGCGGGCCGCCGTCCAGGTGTGGTGGGGACCGCCGGATAGACTTCCCGGCATGTGTGGAATCGTCGGCTACGTCGGTAGCCAGGTGCCCAGCGCCCGCCCGCTCGACGTCGTGATCGAGGGGCTGCGTCGCCTCGAGTACCGCGGGTACGACTCGGCGGGCGTCGCGCTCGTCGGGCCGGCGCACGAGCTGGCGACCGCGAAGAAGGCGGGCAAGCTCGCGAACCTCGTCGAGGAGCTCGACACGCACCCGCTGCCAGCCGCGACCGCCGCGATCGGCCACACCCGGTGGGCGACGCACGGTGGGCCGACGGACGTCAACGCGCACCCGCACGTCGCGGGCGACCTCGCGGTGATCCACAACGGCATCGTCGAGAACTTCGCGGCGCTCAAGGCCGAGTTGCTCGCCGACGGGGTCGAGCTCCTGTCGGAGACCGACACCGAGGTCGCGGCGCAGCACCTGGCTCGGGCGTACCGGGAGACCGGTGACCTCACGACCGCGATGGCGCAGGTCGCCCGTCGGCTCGAGGGCACGTTCACCCTCCTCGCGGTGCACGCGGACGCGCCCGACACGGTCGTCGGTGCGCGGCACGACTCGCCGCTCGTGGTCGGGCTCGGCGACGGTGAGAACTTCCTCGGGTCGGACGTCGCGGCGTTCATCGCGCACACGCGTGAGGCGCTCGAGCTCGGTCAGGACCAGATCGCGACGATCACGCCCGACGAGGTCGTGGTCACGGACTTCGACGGCAATGTCGCGCAGGGTCGCCGGTACACGGTCGACTGGGACGCGAAGGCCGCCGAGAAGGGCGGCTTCCGCTCCTTCATGGACAAGGAGATCCACGACCAGCCGCACGCGGTCGCGGACACGCTGCTGGGTCGCACCGACCTGTCCGGGCGGCTCGTGCTCGACGAGGTGCGGATCGACGAGGCCGTGCTGCGCTCGGTCGACAAGATCGTCGTGATCGCGTGCGGCACGGCCGCGTATGCGGGGCACGTCGCGAAGTACGCGATCGAGCACTGGTGCCGCATCCCCGTCGAGGTCGAGCTCGCGCACGAGTTCCGCTACCGCGACCCGGTGGTCGACGAGCGCACGCTCGTCGTCGCGGTGTCGCAGTCCGGCGAGACGATGGACACGCTCATGGCCGTGCGCCACGCGCGCGAGCAGGGCGCCAAGGTCCTCGCGATCGTCAACACGCACGGTTCGACCATCCCGCGCGAGTCCGACGCCGTGCTCTACACGCACGCCGGCCCCGAGATCGCGGTCGCGTCGACCAAGGCGTTCCTGGCGCAGATCACCGCGGCCTACCTGCTGGGGCTCTACCTCGCGCAGCTGCGCGGCAACATGTACGCCGACGAGGTCGGCGCGATGCTCGACGAGCTGCGCGCGATCCCGGACAAGATCCAGCAGGTGCTCGACCGGGCGGGTCGTGTGCAGGAGATCGCCCGCTGGATGGCCGACACGCAGTCGGTGCTGTTCCTCGGGCGGCACGTCGGGTTCCCGGTCGCGATGGAGGGCGCGCTCAAGCTCAAGGAGCTCGCGTACATCCACGCCGAGGGCTTCGCGGCGGGCGAGCTCAAGCACGGGCCGATCGCGCTCATCGAGCCCGGTCAGCCGGTGTTCGTCGTCGTGCCGTCGCCGCGCGGGCGGCACTCGCTGCACTCCAAGGTCGTCTCGAACATCCAGGAGATCCGGGCGCGTGGCGCACGCACGCTCGTGATCGCCGAGGACGGGGACGAGGCCGTGCGCCCGTTCGCCGACGAGGTGTTCTACGTCCCGCAGACGCCGACGCTGCTCGCGCCCCTGCTCGCGGTCGTGCCGCTGCAGGTGTTCGCGTGCGAGCTCGCGACCGCCAAGGGACTCGACGTCGACCAGCCGCGCAACCTGGCCAAGTCCGTCACGGTCGAGTAGCCCCGCGTGATCGTCGGGGTGGGGATCGACGTCGTCGACGTCGCTCGGTTCATGGCGACGCTGCACCGCGTCCCGGCGCTGCGCGACCGGTTGTTCACGCCCGACGAGCGTGACCTCGCCGACGCCTCGCTCGCCGCGCGGTTCGCGGCGAAGGAGGCGATCGCGAAGTCGCTCGGTGCGCCCGCGGGCCTGTCGTGGCAGGACGCGACCGTGCGCCGTGTCGTCGGCGCGCAACCCGTGGTGGAGGTCACCGGGACGGTGCTCGCGCGGGCGACCGAGCTCGGCGTCGCGCGGTTCCACCTGTCGATCTCGCACGACGCGGGCATCGCGTCGGCGATGGTCGTCGCCGAGCGCGACGCCTGATATGCACGTCGTCCCGGCCCCTGCGTCGGGGGACCGGGACGACGAGCGTGCGGGTTCAGCGCAGCTCGGGGGCGACCTTCTGCTCGAACAGCTCGATGCTCGAACGGTCGTACGCGGCGTCCGCGAAGTACGTGATGGCGTAGCCGAGTCCCAGGCCGCGCAGCTCGACGAGCTTCTCGACGATCTGCTCGGGCGTGCCGACGAGCGGACCGTTGCGGAACGACTCCGCCTCGCCCGCGGCCTTGTCCGGCACCGTGCGGGCGTAGTGCTCCTCGATCCACGCGATCTTGTCGTCGACGTCGGCCTGCGTCTCACCGATCACGACGTTGTAGTTGGCCGAGCGCGTGATCTCCGCGACGTCGCGACCGATCGCGGCGCAGTGCTCGGCGAGCACCGCGGACTTGTGCGCGAAGCCTTCGGGTGACCCGTCGAAGTTGGTGTACTGCGCGTGCTCCGCGGCGATGCGCAGCGTCTTCTTCTCGCCGCCGCCGGCGATCCACAGCGGCGGACCGCCGACCTGCAGCGGGAGCGGGGCGAGCTGGGCGCCGGCCACCTGGTAGTGGGTGCCGTCGAGCGTCGCGACGCCGTCCGTCCAGAGCTGCTCGAAGATCTGCACGCCCTCGTCGAGCATCGCGAGGCGTTCGCCCGCGGTCGGGAACCCGTACCCGTACGCGCGCCACTCGTGCTCGTACCAGCCGGCGCCGATGCCCATCTCGACGCGCCCGCCCGAGATGACGTCGGCGGTCGCGGCGACCTTCGCCAGGTAGGCCGGGTTGCGGTAGGCCATGCACGTGCACATCTGGCCGAGCCGCACGCGCGAGGTGCTCGCCGCGAACGCGTTGATGAGGCTCCACGCCTCGTGCACGGCCTCGCCGTTGGGCTCGGGCACGGCGTGGAAGTGGTCGTAGACCCACAGGGACTCGAACGTGTCGCCCCGGTCCGCGTGCTGCGCGAGGCCGTTCATCACCCCCCAGTGGTCGCGGGCCTCGATGCCCGTCAGATCCTGCCGCCAGCCCTGGGGGATGAAGAGTCCGAATCGCATGCGCCGCACGTTACCCGCGCTCAGCCCGCCATCGCGTCCTGCAGCCCGACGATCATCGCGGACAGTCCCGTGCCGGCCGTCGCCACGAACAGCACGGCGGCCGCGACGAGCGCGACGATCGCGCGGCGCGAGCGGACCTGGCGGCGCGCCCGGACGTCGACGGGGTTCGTGGGATCGACCCACACCGTGCCGTCGAACGAGGGCGGCACGCCGGGGGCTCGCACGTTCGCGACGACGAGCTGCGCGCGCAGCGGTCGGCCGTCGGGCGCGGGGTACTCGACGTCGACCACCTCGCCCGCGCCGAACGGCACGCGCGAGAGCAGCCGTGCGGGCACCCGGACGCGGGGGACCCGGCGGTCGGTCGCGAGCCAGACGACGCCGAGGACCGCGAGCACGATCGACGCCACGGCGCACACGGCGCAGACGAGGTAGAGGACGGTCGCGGCGCTCACGTCGGCAGCGTAGGAGTGTGGGCCGGCCGGGACCAGAGGCGTCCTGCGGGACGGGACGACCGGGCTGCGGGCATCGTCGCGGTGGTGCGTGCGGTGCATCTCGCGCGAGGATGGACCTGTGCTGCTCGCCTGGACGTCTGCGCAGGTCCGCGCCGCGGAGGAGCCGCTGCTCGCCGCCGGGGTCCCGTTGATGCAGCGCGCGTCGTTCGCGCTCGCGGGCGCTCTCGCGCGCGTGCTGCGGGAGCGGCGCGGGTCGGTGCGCGGCGCGCTCGTCGTGCTGCTCGTCGGGCCGGGGAACAACGGCGGGGACGCGCTGCACGCGGGCGCGTACCTGCGGGCGCGCGGCGTGGACGTGCGTGCGGTCGCGCTCGCGCCACGCGTGCACGACGAGGGGCGTGCCGCGCTGCTCGGCGCGGGCGGACGGCTCGTGACGGTGTCCGGTGACGGGGCGCGCGGTGACGCCGTCGACCCGGAACAGGCCGCTGCGCTCGCGGCCCACGGCGACGTCGTCGTCGATGGGATCCTCGGGACGGGCGCGCGTCCCGGTGGGCTGACGGGCGTCGCGCGTGACGTGGTCGACGCGCTGCGCCGGCGCCTCGACGCGTCCGACGAGCGCCCCGTCGTCGTCGCGGTCGACGTCCCGTCCGGCATCGGGGTCGACGACGGCACCGCGGCGGGCACGGTGCTCCTGGCGGACCGTACGGTCACGTTCGGCGGTGCGAAGCCCGGCCTGCTGCTGCCGCCCGCGGCGGGGCTCGCGGGCGAGGTCGAGGTCGTGGACATCGGGCTCAGGCTCCCGGGCGGGCCCGCGGCCGCCCGGCTCGACGTGCCCGACGCGGCCGCGCTGTGGCCCGTCCCTGCGGACGACTCGCACAAGTACGCGCGCGGGGTCGTCGGCGTGGTCGCGGGCACGCCCCGCTACCCCGGTGCGGCGGTGCTCGCGACGTCCGCCGCGGTCCTCGCGGGGGTCGGCATGGTGCGCTACCTCGGGGACGTCGGTGAGGTGGTCGTCGCGCGCCGACCCGAGGTCGTCGTGGGCGAGGGACGCGTGCAGGCGTGGGTGCTCGGTCCCGGCGTCGCGTCCGACGACGCTCCGCAGCGCGCCCGGGTCGAGCGCGCGCTCGACGGCGTGCTGCACCGCGGTGAGCCCGCGGTCGTCGACGCGGGTGCGCTCGAGCTGCTGCCGCCGCGCGTGCCCGCGCACGTGGTCCTCACCCCGCACGCGGGTGAGCTCGCCCGGCTGCTGACCGCACGCGGCGAGCCGGTCGCGCGCGAGCGGGTCGAGGCCGAGCCGGTGCAGCACGCGCGCCGCGCGCACGAGCTCACGGGGGCGACGGTGCTGCTCAAGGGGCACACCACGGTCGTCGTGGGTGCGGGCGGCGCGCTCTACGCGCAGTCCGACGCGCCCGCGTGGCTCGCGACGGCGGGTGCGGGTGACGTGCTCGCGGGGCTGCTGGGTGCGCTGCTCGCGGCGTGCGCCGACGACGTGCTCGCCGATCCGACGCTCGTGCCCGCGCTCGCGGCGTGCGCGGCGCTCGTGCACGGCCGCGCGGCGCGCACGGCGAACCCGGACGGCCCGGTCGCGGCGCTCGACGTCGCGCGTGCGCTCCCACCGACGATCCGCGAGACGGTCCGCGCGCTCGTCGGGTCCTCGGCCGGTGCGAGGATGGGCGGGTGACCTTCCCTGCGCGTGCCGTCGTCGACCTGCGGGCCATCGCCGCGAACGTCGAGTCGCTGCGGGCGCACGCACCCACCGCGCAGGTCATGGCCGTCGTCAAGGCCGACGCGTACGGTCACGGGCTCGTCCCCGTGTCGCTCGCGGCGCTCGCGGGCGGGGCGACGTGGCTCGGGACCGCACAGGTCGACGAGGCGCTCGCGCTGCGCACCGCGGGCGTGAGCGGACCGCGCATCCTCACGTGGCTGTACGCGCCGGGTGCGCCGCTCGGCCGCGCGATCGAGCTCGACGTCGACGTCGCGGTGTCGTCCGCGCCCGCGCTCGCGGAGGTCGTCGCGGCTGCGCGCCTGGTCGGCCGCACGGCGCGCGTGCACCTCAAGGTCGACACGGGGCTCGGTCGCAACGGCCTGACGCCGCGCGACCTCGCGGACCTGCTCCCGGCGGCGCTGCGCGCGCAGGCCGAGGGCGCGGTCGCGCTCGTCGGGATCTGGTCGCACCTCGCGTTCGCCGACGAGCCCGACCACGCGACGGTGCGCAGCCAGCACGCGGTCTTCGCGGACGCCGTGCACCTCGTGGAGGCCGCCGGTGCCGCGATCGAGGTCCGGCACCTCGCGAACTCGGCCGCGACGCTCACGTCGCCGCAGGTGCACTACGACCTGGTGCGGCCGGGGATCGCCGTGTACGGGCTGTCGCCCGTGCCGCAGCTCGGCGGTCCGGCCGACTTCGGGCTGGTGCCCGCGATGACGCTCGAGGCCGAGCTCGCGACCGTCAAGCGCGTCCCGGCGGGCCATGGTGTGTCCTACACGCACCAGTACGTCACCCCGCGCGACACCGTGCTCGGCGTCGTCCCGCTCGGCTACGCCGACGGCATCCCGCGGCACGCGTCGGGCACGCAGGACCACGTCGGCGGTCCCGTGCGCGTCGGGGACCGCACGCTGGGCGTCGCGGGTCGCGTGTGCATGGACCAGGTCGTGGTCGACCTGGGACCGGACGCGACCGAGCAGGCGGGGGACCGCGTCGAGCTGTTCGGCACGGGGCTCGACGGCGGCCCGACCGCCGAGGACTGGGCGCACGCCGCCGGGACCATCTCGTACGAGATCGTCGCGCGCCTCGGCGCGTCCGTGCCGCGTGAGCACGTGGGTCTCGACCTGCCGGCAGGTGTCCCGACGAGCACGACGACCGGGAACGCCCGATGAGCGAGACGGTGCTGCGCCTGCCGGACGCCGACGCGACGCGTGCGGCCGGACGCGCGCTCGCGGCGGTGCTGCGCGCGGGCGACCTCGTGATCCTCACGGGCGACCTCGGCGCGGGCAAGACGACGCTGACCCAGGGCATCGGCGCGGGGCTCGGGGTGCGCGGTCAGGTCGCGTCGCCGACGTTCATCATCGCGCGCGAGCACCCGGCGCTCGTGCGGCCCGACGGCACGCGCGGTCCCGACCTCGTGCACGTCGACGCGTACCGGCTCGGCTCGCTCGACGAGGTCGAGGCGCTCGACCTCGACTCGAGCCTGGCGGAAGCCGTCACGGTCGTCGAGTGGGGCGCGGGCTGGGTCGAGGCGCTCGCGCCCGACCGGCTCGAGATCGCGCTCACGCGTCCGCGCGGCGCGACCGGCGTGGACGACCTCGACGACGGCGGTGCGGGGGAGCGGGTCGTGACCGTGCGCGGACTGGGTCCGCGGTGGGCCGACGTCGACCTCGCGGACGTGCTGAGGGCCGCCGCCCCCGACGGCGTGGGAGGCTGAGCGACGTGCCGCTGCTCGCCCTGGACACCTCTGCCTCCGTCGCGGTCGCCGTGACCGACGACGCGGGGACCCCGCTCGCGCGCCGTCGCGCCGACCTGCCGCGTCACCACGCCGAGCTGCTCGCGCCGCTCGTGACCGAGGCGCTCGCCGAGGCGGGCGTCGACCGCCGGGACCTGACGGCGGTCGTCGTCGGTACGGGACCCGCACCGTTCACGGGCCTGCGCGTGGGTCTCGTGACGGCCCGCACGCTCGCGCTCGCGCTGGGCGTCGAGGTCCTGGGCGTCCCGAGCCTCGACGCGATCGCGGCCGCGGCGGTCCGCACGGTGCCCGCGGGCGAGCCGGTGGTCGTCGCGACCGACGCGCGTCGCCGTGAGGTCTACTGGGCGGCCTACCGCAGCACCGGGGCGGGCGCGCTCGAGGTGCTCGTGGCGCCGCGCGTGGGGCCTGCGGGCGACGTCGCCGACGAGCCGGCGGTCGCCGGGGGCTGGGTCGTCGGGGCCGCGACGGGCCTGTACCCCGACGCGTTCGCCGCGCTGCGGCACGTCGGGGCGAGCGACGAGCTGGACGCCGCCGAGCTCGTCGGGCTCGCGCTCGCTCGTCGGGGCGTCGCGCAGCCCACCGAGCCGCTGTACCTGCGCCGTCCCGACGCGGTGCCGTCCGCGGGCGGCAAGCGGGTCTCGTGAGCGCCGGGTCCGGGCGGTCGCCGCTCGTGCTGCGGCCGCTCACGCCGTCGGACGTGCCGGAGCTGGACGCGCTCGAACGCGTGCTGTTCGGTGCCGGGGCGTGGTCGTCCGCCGCGCTCGCGGAGGAGATCGTCGGGCCGGGCCGGTGGTACGTCGGCGCGCAGCACGGTGCGGGTCCGCTCGTCGGCTACGCGGGGCTGTGGTTCGACGGCGAGGACGCGCAGGTCATGACGGTCGGCACGGCCGTCGAGCACCAGGGCCGCGGCATCGGGCGGGCGCTGCTCGACGCGCTCGTCACACGGGCGCGCGAGCTCGGCGCGACGTCGGTGCTGCTCGAGGTGCGCGTCGACAACGAGCCCGCGCTGCGGTTGTACGAGCGCGCGGGCTTCGAGCGGCTCGGGATCCGGCGCGGCTACTACCAGCCCGAGAACAAGGACGCGTGGACGATGCGGCTCGACCTGCAGGTCGAGCGCTCGCCCGACGACGGGGAGGCGTGATGACCGGGACGGCACCCGAGCGACGGCCGGACGACGTGCGGGCCGCCGTGCTCGTCGACGCCGAGACGCTCGCGCGCGAGCTCGCCGGCGACGAACCGCCCGTGCTGCTCGACGTCCGCTGGGCGCTCGGCCGCACGGACGGGCACGAGCAGCACCTCGCGGGCCACCTGCCCGGCGCGGTGTACGTCGACCTCGACACCGAGCTCGCCGCGCCGCCGAGCGCGGCGCAGGGCCGCCACCCGCTGCCCGACGTCGCGGCGCTCGAGGCCGCCGCGCGGCGCTGGGGCGTGCGGGAGGGTGCGGCGGTCGTCGCGTACGACGCGAGCGGCGGGACGTCCGCGGCGCGCGCCTGGTGGCTGCTGCGCTGGGCGGGGGTCGCCGACGTGCGCCTGCTCGACGGCGGGCTCGCGGCCTGGCAGCGGGCGGGCCTGTCGCTCGAGGCGGGCGTCGTCGTGCCCGAGCCGGGCGACGTCGTGCTGCGGCCCGGGGCCCTGCCGACGACCGGTGCGGACGGTGCGGCCGCGTGGGACGGCGTGCTGCTCGACGCGCGCGCCGTCGAGCGCTTCGCGGGCGAGGCCGAGCCGGTGGACCCGCGGGCCGGGCACATCCCGGCTGCCGTCAGCGCGCCGACGGCCGACAACCTCACGCCTGCGGGCACGTTCCTGCCGACGGACGCGCTGCGCGAGCGGTTCCGGGCGCTGGGGGCACTGAGCGCGCGCGTGGCGGTCTACTGCGGCTCGGGCGTGACCGCCGCGCACGAGGTCGCCGCGCTCGCCAGCATCGGCGTGACCGCGACGCTCTACCCGGGCTCGTGGTCCCAGTGGGCCCACGACGCGAGCCGCCCGGCAGCCACCGGACGCTGACGAGACGTGCCGGAGCGGCCGGGCTCGGCTGGTGGGGTCAGGCGGTGGCGGAGATGTCGGACCAGGTGAGGCGCTCCGCGCGGGCGTGGGGCGTGCCGACACCGTCGCGGTGGCCGACGAGCACGATGAGCTGCGACTGCCAACCCGTCTCGGCGAAGAACTCCGCGTCGACGGCCGCGGTGTCGAACCCGCCGATCGGCCCGGTGTCGAGGCCCGCGGCACGCAGCGCGGTGATGAGGTAGCCGGTCTGGATCAGCGTGTTGGTGCGGGCCATCCCGGAGCGGACGGCGGGCTGTCCGTCCAGCACGTCGACGAGCGCGACGCGGTGCGGGGCGAGGTGGGGCAGGCGCTCGTGGAACGCGGGGTCGGCGGCGACGACGAGCGCGACGGGGGCGGCGAGGATGCGCTCACGGTTGCCCTCGTCGGCGCGGGCGGCCAGGCGCGCCTTGGCGTCGTCGGACCGCACCGCGAGCAGGCGCAGCGGAGAGATGTTCATGGCGGTCGGGCCCCAGCGCAGGAGGTCGTACGCGGCCGCGAGCTCGTCGTCGGACACGGGCTCGTCGGTGAACGCGCCCACGCTGCGGGCCTCGCGGAAGAGCAGGTCGGCGACCGCGTCGTCGATCACGTAGGTGGGGGTCGGGAAGTCCAGTGCGTCGAGCGTCTCGGTCGTCATGCTTTCATTGAAGCATCAACTACTTGGCGATCATCCCCCGACGGCGGTGACGATCGACACATCCGCGGCAGGTGCCGTCGCGGGCGAGGGATCGGGCAGGAAATAGGGTGGGTGACATGGCTGCCACCGCACCGCTCGTGCTCGGGATCGAGACGTCGTGCGACGAGACCGGGGTCGCGCTCGTGCGCGGTCACGACCTGCTCGTCGACGCCGTCGCCTCGTCGGTCGACGAGCACGCGAGGTTCGGCGGGATCATCCCGGAGATCGCGTCGCGCGCCCACCTCGAGGCCATGGTCCCGACGATCGAGCGCGCGCTCGCCACCGCCGACGTCACGCTCGACCAGGTCGACGCGATCGCGGTGACCGCGGGCCCGGGGCTCGTCGGGCCGCTCACGGTCGGGGCCTCGGCGGCGAAGGCGCTCGCGATCGGCCTCGACAAGCCGCTCTACGGCGTGAACCACGTCATCGGGCACGCGGTCGTCGACGAGCTCGTCGACGGTCCGTTCCCCGAGCGCGTCATGGCGCTCGTCGTCTCGGGCGGGCACTCGTCGCTCCTGATGCTCGACGACACGGTGCACGTGACCGAGCTCGGCTCGACGCTCGACGACGCCGCGGGCGAGGCGTTCGACAAGGTCGGGCGCCTGCTCGGCCTGCCCTACCCGGGCGGTCCGCACATCGACCGGCTCGCGCGCGAGGGCAACCCCGAGGCGATCCGGTTCCCGCGGGGGCTCACCGCACCCAAGGACCAGGCGAAGCACGCGACCGACTTCTCCTTCTCGGGCCTCAAGACCGCGGTGGCGCGCTGGGTCGAGGCGCGGCAGGACGCCGGCGAGGAGATCCCGCTCGCGGACGTGTCGGCGTCGTTCGCCGCGGCGGTCGCGGACGTGCTCACGGCGAAGACCATCGCGGCGTGCCGTGCGCACGGCGTGTCCACGCTCGTCGTCGGGGGCGGGTTCTCGGCGAACTCGCAGCTGCGGGACCTCGCGGCCCAGCGGTGCGCGGACGCGGGCATCGAGCTGCGCATCCCGCCCATCCGCTACTGCACGGACAACGGCGCCATGATCGCGGCGCTCGGCTCGGCGGTCGTACGGCGCGGCATGCGCCCGTCGTCGCTGGACCTCCCGGTCGACTCGTCGATGCCCCTGACCCAGGTCCTGGCCTGACCCCCGCCCCGCCCCCGCCCACCCCTCACCCACCCCTCACCCACCCCCTCACCCACCCCCTGACCCGCGAGTTCGCGGGTCAGGGGCGAGTTCGCGTGCCCTGGCCCGCGAACCGACAGCCGGACCCGCGAACTCACGGGTGTGGGTGTGCCGGGTCTCGTGTGCGACAGGGCGGGCCGGGCTCTTGTGCGCGGCGAGGACGGCGGGTAACGTGCAACCACATGGTTGTAGATAGCGTCCGCGGGTTCGGGGCGGTGGTCGATCTCACGCAGGACGAGGTCGACCGGGTCTTCGGGGCGCTCGCGGACGCCACGCGTCGGGACGTCGTGGACCGCGTCCTGCGCGAGGAGCAGTCCGTGTCCGCGCTCGCGCGCAGGTACGAGATGAGCTTCGCGGCCGTTCAGAAGCACGTCGCCGTGCTGGAGCGCGCGGGGCTCGTGCACAAGCGCAAGCAGGGTCGTGAGCAGATGGTCAGCGGCGACGTCGGCAGGATCCGGGCGGCGGCCCGGCTGCTCGACGCGTACGAGGCGATCTGGCGCGGCCGGCTCGACCGGATCGACGCCCTCCTCGCGGAGGACGACGACTCCCCTCCCGGCGGACCGGCCGGGACCGCAGACCCTACGAGAGGACGTCAGTCATGACCGTCGTGAGCACCACCAAGGATGCCGAGGCCCGCAGCCTCGTGATCGTCGCCGAGCTCGCCGCCCCGCCCGAGAAGGTCTGGCGGATCTGGGCCGACCCGCGCACCCTCGAGCGGTGGTGGGGGCCGCCCGAGTGGCCCGCCACGTTCGTCGACCACGACCTGCGCGCAGGCGGGCGCATGACGTACTTCATGACGGGGCCCGACGGCAGCAAGGCGCACGGGTGGTGGCAGGTCGTCGCGGTCGACGAGCCGCGCTCGATCGACTTCGACGACGGGTTCGCCGACGACGCCGGACAGCCCGACGACACGATGCCGATCGTGCGCGAGCACATCACGTTCGAGCCGATCCCGAGCGGCACGCGCATGACGATCACGTCCGTGTTCGCCACGCTCGAGGCGCTCGACCAGCTCCTCGCGATGGGCATGGACGACGGCATGACGCTCGCGATGGGTCAGATCGACGCCCTCCTCGAGCAGATGTGAGGACGCGCTGAAGTCGGGGGCCGGGCGTGCCGATGAAGCGGCGTGCCCGGTTCACCCGTCCTGTCCGTGGTCCTCGTCGTCGGGGGGATCCTGCTCGTCGCGTGGCTCCAGCGCGTCGTGCTCCGCGTCGCCCTGCGCAGGCGCTGGCTCGCCGCGATGGAGAAGGTGGACCCGCAGGCCGCGGCCGCCGCGCGCGAGCCGATGCGGCGCGCGATCGGGACCTGGCGCGCCGGACCCCGCACACGGTTCCCGAAGGACCCGCGGGACCTGTCGACGCACGTGCTCGTGCCGCCGTTCGGCGACGGGCGGCCCGGCTGGCACCTGACCGCACCGGGCCCCGCCCGCCCGCCCCAGACCGAGCTCGGACCCGACGGCTCGCGGCAGGACGCCGCGCTGCCGATCACTCCCTCGATCTACCTGCTCGTCGTCGGGTTCGGCCGGATCGGCAGCTCGTACGACGGGTACGTGCGGCCGGCCGCGCGGCAGCGCGCGATCGACAGCCTCCGGGAGCTCGGGCCCGGCCAGCGGCAGCTCGGGGAGATCGAGCGCGTGGCGACGGGTGCGGGCGAGGGCTGGCGCGTGACGCGCCTCGTCGGCCGCACCGTCGTCGCGGACACGCACATCGACCGCGGGGAGTGGGCCTACGTCGTCGGCATCGTCTCTCAGGACGGTCAGGACGCGCGGGCGCTGGAGCTCGCGACCGCGATCCTCGACACGTTCGCGTGGATCGACACGCCGTCGTCGGTCCCGACGGCGGAGCGCTAGCGCGGCGGCATCACAACGGTCGACCCGCCTCGAGCTCCGCGACGAGCGACGCGACGACCGCGTCGAGCTCGCCCGCGTTGCGCCGGGCCACGGCCCGCTGCCGCTGGTACGACGCACCCTTGCGCAGGATGACGCGCACGTCCTCGAGCTCCGCGGCGCAGCCGAGCCGCTCCGCGACCGGGGCGAGCACGTGCAGCCAGTGCTGGATCGAGTCCGTCACGAGCTCCTCGGCGCCCGATGCGTCGGTGATGACGATCGCGTCCATGCCGTAGCGCGCCGAGCGCCACTTGTTCTCCTGGACGAACCAGGTCGGCATGGTCGGCAGCGGCTCGCCCGCGTCGAGCAGCGACGAGAAGTGCTCGACGAAGCAGTGCGTGAGCGCCGAGATCGCGGTGACCTCGAGCAGGTTCGTCGCACCGTCCGCGATGCGCATCTCGAGCGTGCCGAACCGCGGTGAGGGTCGCACGTCCCAGCGGACCTCGTTGAACTGGTCGATCACGCCCGTGTGCAGCATGTCCCCGACGTACTGCTCGAGCTGCCCCCAGGCGTCGAACTGGTACGGCAGCCCGGCGGTCGGGAGCTGCTGGAACAGCAGCGCGCGGTTCGACGCGTAGCCGGTGTCCTTGCCGCCCCAGAACGGCGACGACGCGGACAGCGACTGCAGGTGCGCGAACACGGTGAGCATCGCGCGCGAGATCGGCAGCACCTTGGCGCGGTCCTCGATGCCGACGTGCACGTGCACGCCGTAGATGAGCATCTGGCGCCCCCACCACTGCGTGCGGTCGATGAGCGTCGCGTAGCGCTGCTTGTCGCTGACCTTCTGCGACGCCCAGTGGGCCACGGGGTGCGTGCCGCCGCCCATGAGCCGGATACGCAGGGGAGCGGCGACCTGCGCGACCTGGTCGAGCGCGCGGCGCAGGTCCGCGCCCGCCTCACCGACCGTGCGGCACTTGCCCGACGAGATCTCGACCGTGTTCTGCAGCAGCTCCTGCGTGATGTTCGGGTGGTCGTGGCCGACCGCCTCGAAGATCGCCTCCGCGGCCTGGCGCAGGTCACCCGAGTCGGTGTCGACGAGCGCGAGCTCCCACTCGAGGCCGACGGTCGAGCGCTCGCTGTGCGCGAACGGCAGGTGCACGGGCGTCGCCATCAGGCCTCCTCGCGGTCCGCGCCGGTGTCGTGGCCCGGCTCGTCGGCGCGGTCGTCGGGCACGCGTTCCACGACGAGCACGCTCTGGCGTCCCGCGAGGCGCGTGAGCACGATCGTCGCGGCGGCGTCCCCGCGCAGGTCGAGCTGCTTGCGCAGCTGTTCGGGCACCACGGCCGTGCCGCGCTTCTTGATCGTGAGCCGTCCGACGCCGCGCTCGCGCAGGTACGTGCGCAGCCGCTTGAGCCCGAACGGCAGCTCGTCGAGCACGCGGTAGGCCGTCGCGAACGGGGTCGCGTGCAGCTCGTCGGACGTCACGTAGGCGATCGTCGGGTCGACGAGGCGTCCGCGCACGTCGAGCGCGACGTCGCCGACGAGACCCGCGCGGATGACGGCGCCGTCGGGCTCGTACAGGTAGGCGCCGAGCGCGCCGGCCTCGACGGACGCTGGCGTCGCCGGTGCGAGCACGTGCGCGCGCCCTCCGACGAGCACGAGCGCCGAGCGCCCGGGCCCCTCGGGAGCGAGCGGGCCGAACCACAGCCCGAGCTCGACCACGTCGCCGTCGACCGAGACCCACTGCGCGCGCGCGTCGTCGGGCAGCGCCGCGTGCGGCACGCCCGGGCCGAGCTTGAGGCCGAGCGCCGGGACCCGCTCGCGCACCGCGAGCACCGCGTCGAGCGGGGGTGCGTACGCGGCGGGGTCGTGGCGGCGGGCGCCGCTGCCCGTGCGGCGGGCCGGGTCGGCGAAGACGCCGTCGACGTCCGCGAGGTCGAGCGTGAGACCGTCCGTGTGCCGCACCTCGACCTCGGGGAAGTGGCGCAGGTTCACGGTCGCGATCGCGGCGGTCGCCTCGTCGAGCTCGGCGGCGGTCACCCGCAGCCCGACGCCCGCGAGCGCGAGCGTGTCGGCCCCGATGCCGCACGTGAGGTCGGCGACGTGCGTGACGCCCGCGTCGAGGTAGCGCCGCGCGTGGTGCGCCGCGACCTCGAGCCGCGTGGCCTGCTCGAGGCCCGCGGGCGTGAAGAGCATGCCGTCGGCGAAGTCGCCGAGCTTGGTGCGGGCCTTCGCGCGCAGGCGGGACTGCGTGAGCGCCGCCGCGACGAGCGACGGGTGCAGACCCTCGGCGCGCAGCCGCTCACCGAGCCGCATCGCGACGCGCTCGTCGTACGGGGGCAGGGCGGACAGCAGCGCCCACCCGTCCGGGGCGAGCAGCCGGCTCAGACCGTCGGCATCCATGGCGGCGATCCTTCCACCTGCGGGTCGCGCTCACGGCACGCGAACGCACGCGAGGGCGCCGCAGGCCCGACCCGTTAGCACTCGCCTTGACCGAGTGCCAGACGGTTCCTAGAGTGAGGGAGCTGGCACTCTCCATCGGAGGGTGCCAGCGCGCCCGGTCTCCGGCACCCGCGACGACGGCGGCTGTGCGCGACCCGCTGAACCACTCAACACGCGAAGGGGAGGTCCGCTGTGTCGGTCTCCATCAAGCCGCTCGAGGACCGGATCGTCGTGAAGCCGCTGGAGGCGGAGACGACGACGGCCTCGGGTCTGGTCATCCCGGACTCCGCCAAGGAGAAGCCGCAGGAGGGCGAGGTCCTCGCGATCGGCCCCGGCCGCATCGACGACAAGGGCAACCGCGTCCCGCTCGACGTCGCCGTGGGTGACAAGGTCATCTACTCGAAGTACGGCGGCACCGAGGTCAAGTACGCGGGTGAGGAGTTCCTCATCCTCTCGGCGCGCGACGTGCTGGCGGTCGTCACCAAGTGACCCGCCGCGCCCGGTGCGACGCCGGGCGTGAACGACGACGAAGGCCCCGTCCGGACGGACGGGGCCTTCGTCGTTCCCTCGGTGGGTCGAGAGAGTCGGTGGGTCGGGTCAGGAGACGGCGGACCGGGCGACGACCGTGCGGCCGCGCTGGGCGAGGACGGCCGCGCGCTCGTCCTCGGACAGGCCGCCCCACACGCCGTACGGCTCGCGCACCGCGAGCGACTGCTCGCGGCACTGCTCGATCACGGGGCACGTCGCGCAGATCGCCTTGGCGGCCTCGGCACGGCGGCGGCGGGCCGAGCCGCGCTCGCCCTCGGGGTGGAAGAACAGGTCCTGATCGGCGTCGCGGCAGGCGCCCTCGAACTGCCACTCCCACAGGTCCATCACAGGTCCGGGCAGACGCGAGATCTCGGCCATGAGTCCTCCTTCTCGGTCGTCCGGCTGCGGATCCGGGCGACCAGCTTCCTGACCGGCGGTCCGACGTCGTACGTGGCGTCGACCGCCGCTGACTGCTTGTCCGTGCTCGTGGTGCGTGCTCGTGGAGCCGGTGCGTCGGGCGGTACGACGACCTCCCGTGCCGGGAACGCTACAACCGCGTCAGAACCGGGTCAAGATTCGGTCGAAAGTCTCGGGTGGCGCGTTTTGTGACCCGAAGTCGGGTCGACATGACTGACTTTGCCCCGATCGGGTGACCGCCCACGGGTTGCCGCGCGCGACGGTCCCGCACCGAGGGCTGGCAGAATCGCGCCATGACTTCGACGCCGGCGGCACCGCTCACGGTCGCCGCCGTCGCTGCCCGCCTCGGCGTCGCACCCGCGACGCTGCGCACGTGGGACCGTCGCTACGGGCTCGGCCCCTCGGAGCGCTCCGCGGGCTCGCACCGCCGGTACTCCGCGTCCGACGTCGAACGTCTGCTCGTCATGCGGCGGCTCACGCTCGACGGCGTCGCCCCGGGCGACGCCGCGCGCCTCGCGAGCACGGCCGACCTCGACGAGCTGTCCGCGTCGTCGGCACGTGCCGTCGCGAGGTCGGCGCAGCCCGCTGCGGGTGTGCGCCCCGGGCCGGTGACGCCGACCGCGCTCGTCGACGCCGCGCTCGCGGGCGACCTCGCCACGTGCCGCGCGCTCCTCGCGCTCGCGGACGGTGCGGGAGCGGACGACGTCGAGCGCTGGTGGTGCGACCTGCTCGAGCCGGCGCTCGCCGAGCTCGCGCGCCGCACGGTCGTCGACCGGCCGGGGGACGACGCGGTCCTCACGGTGCGGTCCGCCGCGGTCGACGCGCTGCGTTCCTGGGTGCCCGACGCCCCGCGTTCCGGTGTCGTGCTCGTGCTCGTCCCCGGTGGTCAGGACCGGCCGCCGCTCGTGCACGCGCTCGCGGCCGCGCTCGTCGCGGCGGGGGTGGACGCGCGGGTCGTCGGCGGGCCGACGAACGTGCACCACGTCCTCGAGCTCGTCGTCATGACGCAGCCCGGCGCGGTCGTCACGGTCGCGGCGCGCGCCGACACGGAGCTCACGCACGTGGCGGAGCTCGCACGAGCCCACCCCGCCCTGCCGCAGTTCGTCATGGTCCCCGCAGCGGTCCCCTCGACGTCGTCGCACGGGCGGGCGGAGCTCGCGGCCGACGTCGCGGAGGCGCTCGCCGGGCCGTCGGTCGTGCGCTCCCGCACGTTCCGCGGCCTGCTGCACGAGGTCCTCGCCGTCGCGGACGGCCGCTCGATCGGGTGAAGTCTGCGACCCGCGCGGGTGGCGTGCACGGGGCAAATGCGCCGGTGTCGGACGGTGGCAATCACCCCGAACGGCGCACCCGTGCACGAACTGCTCGGGAGCCGTGCCCCAGCGGGGCCCCGGGAGCCGCTAACGTCTCGGAGCGCGGGGGCCGATACCACAACCAGGATCCGAGGGGGAACGCCTGGAAGAAGGAGGACGCGATGGCAGGGGTGGTCGTGTGCCACGCCTCGACCGCGGTGCGTGAGCGGCTGGTCGTGACGTCGATCGGAGTGCCGACGCTGAGCCCGGTCCGGGCCGCGGCGACCGTCGACGAGCTGCTCGCTCACGCTCGACGCGTCCCGCCGACGGTCGTGCTGCTCGACGCGCACATCCCGGCACCGGGTGCCGGCGAGGCGATCCGACGGCTGCGCGCCGTCGCCCCCGGCGTGGCTGTCGTGCTGCTCGCGCAGCCGGACGACGCCGCCGCGCTCGACCGCGCGCTCGCGCTCGGTGCACGCGGGTTCCTCGCGCCCGACGTGGGCCGAGCCGAGCTGTCCGCCGTCGCCGCGCACGTGCTCGCGAGCCCCGTGCTCCCGGGTGCGCCGCGCCCCGTCGTCGACGTACCGCGCCCCGCGGGTCCGTCCGCCGACGACGAGGACCTCGGCGCGACCGCGCCGCCCAAGCCCGCCGTGGCGCTCACCAAGCGTGAGATCGAGGTGCTCGTCGGCATGAGCAACGGGCGGTCCAACGCGCAGATCGGCGCGGAGCTGTTCCTGTCCGAGGACACCGTCAAGACGCACGCGCGGCGGCTGTTCCGCAAGCTCGGTGCCAACGACCGGGCACAGGCCGTGGCGATCGGGCTGCGCGGCGGGCTGATCCGCTGACCTGCCGCTCGCTCGTCGGACCAGGGTGTCCGACGAGCGCGTCGCCGTCCCCGTCGGTGTGACCGTCGTCCGTGCGGCGGACGCCTGCCGGACGGGTCCGGGGCGCGACGTATCCTGAGCGGATGACGGGAACCGACTCGCAGCCCGACCCCTTCGCCCGCCTGGGACTGACCTACGACGACGTGCTCCTGCTCCCCGGGGAGACGGACGTCATCCCGAGCGAGGTCGACACGACGTCGCGGCTGACGCGCGAGATCCAGGTCCGCGTCCCGCTGCTCTCGGCGGCGATGGACACCGTCACGGAGTCGCGCATGGCGATCGCCATGGCGCGCCAGGGCGGCATCGGGATCCTGCACCGCAACCTGTCGATCGCCGATCAGGCCCACCAGGTCGACCGCGTCAAGCGGTCCGAGTCCGGCATGGTGTCCGACCCGGTGACGGTCGGCCCGGACGCGACGCTCGCCGAGCTCGACGAGCTGTGCGGCCAGTACCGGGTCTCGGGGCTGCCGGTCGTCGACGCCGAGCGTCGGCTGCTCGGCATCATCACCAACCGCGACCTGCGCTTCGTGCCCGCGGGTGAGTTCGCGACGCGGCGCGTGCGTGAGGTCATGACGGCCATGCCGCTCGTGACCGCACCCGTCGGGATCGACCGCGACGAGGCCGCCGCGCTGCTCGCGAAGCACAAGATCGAGAAGCTCCCGCTCGTCGACGAGGCGGGTGTGCTGCGCGGGCTCATCACCGTCAAGGACTTCGTCAAGTCCGAGCAGTACCCGCTGTCGACCAAGGACGCGGAGGGCCGGCTCGTCGTCGGCGCCGCGATCGGGTTCTTCGGCGACGCGTGGGAGCGCGCCACGGCGCTCACCGAGGCCGGTGTCGACGTGCTCGTCGTCGACACCGCGAACGGCCACGCGCGGCTCATGCTCGACATGGTGCGGCGCCTGAAGTCCGACCCGGCGACGCGGCACGTGCAGGTCATCGGCGGCAACGTCGCGACGCGTGAGGGCGCCCAGGCGCTCGTCGATGCGGGTGCCGACGCCGTCAAGGTCGGGGTCGGGCCCGGCTCGATCTGCACGACGCGCGTCGTCGCGGGCGTCGGGGTCCCGCAGGTCACCGCGATCTACGAGGCGTCCCTCGCGTGCCGGCCCGCGGGCGTGCCGGTCATCGGCGACGGTGGCCTGCAGTACTCGGGTGACATCGCCAAGGCGCTCGTCGCCGGCGCGGACACGGTCATGCTCGGGTCGCTGCTCGCGGGCTGCGAGGAGTCGCCCGGTGAGCTCGTGTTCGTCAACGGCAAGCAGTTCAAGCACTACCGCGGCATGGGTTCGCTCGGGGCGATGGCCTCGCGCGGCCGCGTGTCGTACTCCAAGGACCGCTACTTCCAGGCGGACGTCGCGTCCGACGAGAAGATCGTGCCCGAGGGCATCGAGGGGCAGGTGCCGTACCGCGGCCCGCTCGCGGCGGTCGCGCACCAGCTCATCGGCGGGCTGCACCAGTCGATGTTCTACGTCGGTGCGCACACCGTCCCGGAGCTGCAGCAGCGCGGGAAGTTCATCCGGATCACGGCGGCCGGGCTCAAGGAGTCCCACCCGCACGACATCCAGATGACCGTCGAGGCCCCGAACTACGGTTCGCGCCGCTGAGCCGACGGCTGGGCCAGCGCCTGGGTCGACGGCTGGGCTGACGACGCGGGGATCGCCATGACCGCGTCGAGGACGGCCTGGGCCGCCTCAGCGGCCTTGCGCGCGTGGTGAGCCGCACGCCACGCCGCGACCGCGACGACCTGCCGGTCGTGCAGGTCCTGCGGCGTCGCCGCCGACAGCACGGGGGAGGCGGCGACGACGCGCTCGAGCACGTCGAGGGTCGCGAGCGTGTCCGCGTCGGCGGTGTGCAGCAGACCCGTCGTCACGTCGTGGTGCGCGCACAGGTCCGCGAGCCGACGCCCACCTTCGCGCTCAGGGTCGGCCATGCGGTCGAGGACCATCGGGTCGAGGACCGGGCGGACCGGTCCGCCGAGGCGCTCGACGAGCGTCGCGAGCCCGTGCCGCTCGAGCTCGGCGTCGAGCAGCACGAGGTCGAACGACGCGTTGTACGCGACGAGCGCGGCGCCCTCCCGCAGCGCCGCGACGATGACCTCGGCGATCTCGTCGAGTGCGGGAGCCGGCGCGACCCCGTGGGCGCGCACGTGCTCGTCGGACAGCCCGTGGATCGCACCGGCGGCCTCCGGGATCTCGACCCCGGGGTTCACGAGCCACGTCCGCACGTGCGTGCCCGCCGCGTCGCGCCGCACGAGCGCCGCGCTCACGACGCGGTCCCGCCGGACGTCCACGCCCGTCGTCTCGGTGTCGAACCCCAGCAGGGGGCCGTGCTGCCAGCTCGTCGTCCCAGTCATCGGGGTCAGCATGGCACCGGCCCCCGACAACGCGGCGCAACCGGAGCCGTGCCACCCGGAGGGCACGAGCGCGCAGGCCGCGCCGGTAGGCTCGTCGGGTGAGCAACGAGATCGAGATCGGCCGCGGCAAGCGTGGACGGCGCGCGTACTCCTTCGACGACATCGCGGTGGTGCCCTCGCGGCGCACGCGTGACCCGCAGGACGTGTCCGTCGGCTGGCAGATCGATGCGTACCACTTCGACCTCCCCGTGGTCGCGGCGCCCATGGACTCGGTGATGAGCCCGGCGACCGCGGTCGCGCTCGGCAACCTCGGCGGGCTCGGCGTGCTCGACCTCGAGGGCCTGTGGACGCGCTACGACGACCCGACCCCGTACCTCGCCGAGATCGCGGCGCTCGACCCCGCGCGCGCTACCGCGCGCATGCAGGAGATCTACGCCGCGCCGATCCGCCCCGAGCTCATCGCGGCGCGGCTGCAGGAGATCCGCGCCGCGGGCGTCACGGTCGCGGGCGCGCTGTCCCCGCAGCGCACGCAGGAGCACTGGCGCACGGTCGTCGACGCGGGCGTCGACCTGTTCGTCATCCGGGGCACCACGGTGTCGGCCGAGCACGTCTCGGGCAACGCCGAGCCGCTCAACCTCAAGCGCTTCATCTACGAGCTCGACGTGCCCGTGATCGTCGGCGGTGCGTCGACGTACACCGCGGCGCTGCACCTCATGCGCACGGGGGCGGCGGGCGTGCTCGTCGGCTTCGGCGGCGGTGCGGCGCACACGACGCGCGTGTCGCTCGGCATCCACGCGCCCATGGCGACCGCGGTCGCCGACGTCGCGGCCGCGCGCCGCGACTACCTCGACGAGTCCGGCGGTCGGTACGTGCACGTGATCGCGGACGGCGGCGTCGGCCGCTCGGGCGACCTCGTCAAGGCGATCGCGTGCGGTGCGGACTCGGTCATGCTGGGGGCCGCGCTCGCGCGCGCGACCGAGGCACCCGGACGCGGCTTCCACTGGGGGCCCGAGGCGCACCACGCGCACCTGCCGCGCGGCGAGCGCGTCGAGGTCGGCACCGCGGGCACGCTCGAGCAGATCCTGTTCGGTCCCGGGCACACCGCGGACGGCACGCTCAACGTCATCGGCGCGCTGCGGCGCGCGATGGCGACGACGGGCTATTCGGACCTCAAGGAGTTCCAGCGCGTCGAGGTCGTGCTCTCGCCGTACCAGCCGCGCTGACCCCGGGCCGCGCCGGACCGTCCTGACCCGTGCCGGCACGTGCAGGCACGGGCAGGCACGGGTCAGGCACGGGTACTGCCGCCTGTGCTCAGGCGTCGAGGTCAGGCGTCGTGGTCAGGCGCGGTGGTCGAGGTCGTCGTCGAGCTGGTCGTCGAGACGCGCGTAGAGCAGCGCGTGGACCTTCTCGACGTCGGGGATGTCGTCGAACTCGAGCGGATCGTCCGACGCGGACTCGATGACGAGCGTGCCGGTGCGCAGGATGCGGTCGACGAACCCGTGCCGGAACTGCACGCTGTTGATGCGGACCACGGGGATGTCGATGCCCGACCGCGTGATGACGCCCTGGCGGAACATCACCCGCCGGTCGGTGACGACGAAGTGCGTCGTGCGCCAGCTCACGAACCGGGCGAGGAACCACACGAGCGCGGCCGCCCAGACGACGCCCGCGGCGATCCCGACGGCAGTCGCGACGCCGTCCGAGGTGTCACCGGTGGACCAGACCAGTGCCCAGCCCGCGAGCGCGGTGACGAGCACGAGCACGAGGCCGGGGCCCAGCAGGGCCTTGATGTGCGGGTGCTTGTGGACGACGACGACCTCGTCGTCGGTGAGCACGTCCTGCGGGTAGGCCACGGCCGCTCCTCTCCTCGCGCGCAGTCCTGGCGCGAAGCATCCCACGTGACGCGGTCCGGCAGGTCGGATCTCGGGCAGCGGCCACCCGACTCTCCGTTCGGATCTTTGTTTGGACCCGAATCGGTCTGTATCGCTTGACTTCATGTCCGATTCGCGGCAGAGTCGTGCGTGGCGACACCGAGGTCGCCCGGCGTGAGCGCCGACGAGACACGCGGACGGACGGCGATGTACGCACCCGAGCGGCACCAGCAGATCCTGCTGCGGGCCCGGCAGGACGGCCGGGTCGACGTCACGGCGCTCGCGGCCGAGCTCGACGTCACGCCCGAGACCGTGCGCCGGGACCTGTCGGCGCTCGAACGGCTCGGCCTCGTGCGCCGCGTGCACGGGGGCGCCATCCCGGTCGAGCGGCTGGGCATCGAGCCCGGGCTCGCCGACCGCGAGCGCATGCTCGCGGGCGAGAAGGAGCGCATCGCCAAGGCGGCGCTCGACGAGCTGCCGGACGGCGGCGCGATCATCCTCGACGCGGGCACGACGACCGTGCGGCTCGCCGAGATGCTCCCGCAGGACCGCGAGCTCACGGTCGTGACGCATGCGCTGCCCGTCGCGACGGTGCTCGCGTCGCGCGCGAACGTCACCCTCCACCTCGTCGGCGGCACGATCCGCGGCCGCACGCTCGCGGGTGTCGGGGTCTGGGCCGAACGCGCGCTGTCCGACGTGCGCGTCGACGTGACGTTCCTCGGCACCAACGGCCTGACCGTCGCCAACGGGCTCACGACGCCCGACCTCGCCGAGGCCGCCGTCAAGCGTGCGCTCGTCGCCGCCGGCCGCCGCGTCGTCGTGCTCGCCGACCACACCAAGGTCGGGCGCACCGACCTCGCCATCGTGGCCCCGCTCACCAGCGTGGACACGTTCGTCACCGACTCGGGGCTCGACAACGAGACCACCGACGAGATCGAGTCCGCGGGCCCGCGCGTCGTGCGCGCGTGATCGTCGGGCACCCCACCGAAGGAGAACGATGAAGGTCTTCCGCTTCTACGCCCCCGGCGACGTGCGGCTCGAGGAGGCACCCGAACCCGTCGCAGGTCCGGGCGAGGTCAAGCTCCGGGTGCGCGCGTGCTCGATGTGCGGCACCGACGTCAAGATCTCCCAGGCCGGGCACCTGCGGATCCGTCCGCCCCGGGTCATGGGTCACGAGATCGCGGGCGAGGTCGTCGAGGTCGGCGACGGCGTCGAGGGCTGGGCCGCGGGGGACCGCGTGCAGGTCATCGCCGCGATCCCGTGCGGCGAGTGCGAGTACTGCACCGCGGGCCTCATGACGATCTGCCCGAACCAGGTCTCGATGGGCTACGACTTCGACGGCGGGTTCGCGCCGTACACGATCGTGCCCGCCGAGGTCCTGCGCGTCGACGGCCTCAACCGGATCCCGGAGAACGTGAGCTTCGCGGAGGCCTCGGTCGCGGAGCCGTTCGCGTGCGCGATCAACGCTCAGGAGCTCGTCGACGTGCACGACGGCGACGTCGTCGTGGTCGTCGGCTCGGGGCCGATCGGGTGCCTGCACGTCCGGCTGGCTCGGGCACGCGGGGCGCGTCAGGTGTTCCTCGTCGAGCTGAGCCGCGAGCGGCTCGACCTCGCGGCGTCGATCGTCGCGCCGGACGCCGCGATCTGCTCCGCGGAGACCGACCCGGTCGAGGCCGTGCGTGAGCTCACCGGCGGGGTCGGCGCGAGCGTCGTCATCACCGCCGCCGCGTCGGGCGCCGCGCAGGAGCAGGCGCTCCAGATGCTCGCGCCGCGCGGGCGGTTCTCGCTGTTCGGCGGTCTCCCCAAGGACCGTCCGACGATCACGCTCGACTCGAACGTCGTGCACTACAAGGAGCTCATGCTCATGGGTGCCAACGGCTCGAGCCCCGAGCACAACAAGCGCGCCCTCGCGCTCATCGCCGACGGCAGCGTCCCGGTCGCCGACCTCATCACGCACCGGCTGCCGCTCGACCGCGTCGCCGAGGGCATCGACATCGTCCGTTCCGGGGCCGGCATCAAGGTCACGGTCGAACCCTGACCTCACCTGACGCCACCCGTCACCACCTGTCACCACCTGGCGGTCGGGGTCCGTCGAGACCCCACGGACCCCGGCCGCAGCACGAAGCACGACCACGAGCACCACCCGGCACCACGTACCGATCAACGACGATCACGAAGTGGAGCGTGAGCCCTCCATGGCCACAGCAGCAGCAGCGGTGACCCCGGCGTCGAGCCCGACGCGGGGCAAGGCCGCGCAGGTCCGGATCCAACGGTTCGGGGCCTTCCTGACCAGCATGATCATGCCCAACCTGCCCGCCTTCCTCGCGTGGGGGCTGATCACGGCGCTGTTCATCGCCGTCGGGTGGTTCCCGAACGGCATCCTCGGCGGGTTCGGCAACGCCGACGCGGCCGGCGCCTGGCAGGGCGCCGCCACGCAGCTCGTCCAGGCGGACGACGGCACGACGTTCCACCAGTACCTCGGCCTCGTCGGCCCTATGGTCACGTACCTGCTCCCGCTGCTCATCGCGAACGCGGGCGGCCGTGTCGTGTACGGCGAGCGCGGCGGGGTCGTCGCGTGCATCGCGACGGTCGGCGTGATCGTCGGGTCGACCGTGCCGATGTTCCTCGGTGCCATGATCGTCGGCCCGCTGTCGGCCTGGATCATGAAGCAGGTCGACAGCATCTGGGCGGGCAAGATCCGGCCGGGCTTCGAGATGCTCGTCAACATGTTCTCGGGCGCCATCGTCGGCGGTGCGCTGTCCGTCGGGGCGTTCTTCGGCATCGCGCCCGTCGTCACCAACATCAGCTCGTTCCTCGGTGACATCGTCAACTGGCTCTCGACGCACCACCTGCTGCCCGCGATGAGCATCATCGTCGAGCCCGCGAAGGTGCTGTTCCTCAACAACGCGATCGGCAACGGCGTGCTCGTGCCGCTCGCGGGTCAGCAGACCGTCGAGCAGGGCCACTCGCTGCTCTACCTCGTCGAGGCGAACCCCGGGCCGGGCTTCGGCATCCTGCTCGCGTACACGCTGCTCGGCGTCGGCGCGGCGCGCTCGACCGCGCCCGGTGCGATCGTCGTGCAGTTCCTCGGCGGCATCCACGAGGTGTACTTCCCGTTCGTGCTCATGAAGCCCGCGCTCATCCTCGCGGCGATCCTCGGCGGTGCGACCGGCGTCGCGACCAACGTCGTGTTCGACTCCGGGCTCGTCGGGCCCGCCGCGCCGGGATCGATCTTCGCGGTCTACGCACAGGTCGCGCGCGGCAGCATCGTCGGCGTGACGCTGTCCGTCGTGCTCTCGGCTGCCGTGTCGTTCGTCGTCGCCGCGGTCATCCTGCGCGCGACCCGGCGACGCGACCTGGCCGCGGGCGTCGACCTCGACGCCGCGATCGCGCAGACCGAGGCGAACAAGGGCCGCTCGAGCTCCGCGCTGTCGGCGCTGCGCGGACCCGACCGGGACGCCGCGCCGGGGACGGCGCAGGAGGCCGCCGACGTGACCGTCGACGGCGGGCTGGGCGGCCCGATCCGCTCGATCGTGTTCGCGTGCGACGCGGGCATGGGGTCGAGCGCCATGGGTGCGAGCGTCCTGCGCGCCAAGCTCGGCAAGGCCGGCGTGACCGACGTCGTCGTGGTCAACAAGGCCGTCGCGACGCTCGACGGCACTGCCGACGTGATCATCACGCAGCGTGAGCTCACCGACCGGGCCCGGCACGCGGCCCCGGGTGCGCGGCACGTGTCGGTCGACAACTTCATGAACAGCCCGGTGTACGACGACGTCGTGGCCGAGGTCGTCGCCCAGCGCGAGTCCCAGGGGGCATGATGAGCGACGTCCTGACCCGCGACCTGGTGGTGCCGCACGGGACCGCGCGCACGCGGGACGACGCGATCCGGGAGGCCGGGCAGCTCCTGGTCGACGCGGGGGCCGTCGAGCCGGCCTACCTCGACGCGATGGCGCAGCGCGAGCAGACCGTGTCGACCTACATGGGCAGCTACCTCGCGATCCCGCACGGCACCAACGAGGCGAAGGGCACCATCCGGCGGTCCGCGATCAGCCTCGTGCGGTACGACGACGAGCTCGACTGGAACGGTCAGCCGGTGCGCGTGGTCGTGGGGATCGCGGGCGTCAACGACGAGCACCTCGAGATCCTCGGCCGGATCGCGCTCGTGTTCTCCGACGCCGAGCAGGTCCAGCGCGTGCTCGCCGCGCAGACGCGGGACGAGCTGTTCGCGATCCTGGAGTCGGTGAACTCGGCCTGAGCGACCACCCGACCCCCACCGGTCGCCCGCGGCCCGCACGTCGCGGGCGACCGTCCCTCCGGCCCTAGGAGCCCGCCGTGATCGTCACCGTCACCCCCAACCCGAGCCTCGACCGCACGTTCGACGTGCCCGAGCTCGCGGTCGGGGAGGTCAACCGGGCCGTCGCCACGCACGTCCACCCGGGCGGCAAGGGCATCAACGTGTCGCGCGTGCTCGCGCTGCACGGCGTCGCGACGCGTGCCGTGCTGCCGCTCGGTGGGCCCGACGGCCTCGAGCTCGCCGCGCTGCTCGACGCGCTCGCGCTCGACGCGCACGCGGTGCACGTGCGGGGCGCGACGCGCAGCAACGTCGCGGTCGTGGACGCGGCGGGCGCGACGACGAAGGTCAACGCACCGGGTCCGGTGCTCTCGCCCGACGAGGTCGCGGCGCTCGTCGACGCGGTCGCGGGCGCGCTCGGGGGCTCGGCGCACTGGCTCGTGCTCGCGGGCAGCGCACCCGCGGGGGCCGGTGCGGACCTGTACCCGCGGCTCGTGGCCGCCGCGCGGTCGCGCGACGTGCCCGTCGCGGTCGACGCGTCGGGGGCCGAGCTCGCCGCGGCCGTCGACGCGGGCGGCGTCACGCTCCTCAAGCCGAACCTCGAGGAGCTCGGCGACCTGCTGGGCACGCAGCCGCGGACGGTCGGGGAGATCGTCGCGGCGGCGCGTGCCGTGCTCGCCCGCGGGCACGAGCAGGCGCTCGTCTCGCTCGGCGCCGACGGCGCCCTGCTCGTCGGGCAGGACGCGGTGTGGTGGGCGGGCGGTGACCCCGTCGTCCCGCGCAGCACGGTCGGCGCGGGGGACTGCACGCTCGCGGGGTTCCTCGCGACCGAGGGCGAGCCCGCGCACCGGCTGCGCGTCGCGGTCGCGTGGGGCCGGGCCGCCGTCGCGACGCCCGGGAGCGCGATGCCCGGACCCGACGACGTCGACCTCGCCGCCGTCCGGGTCGTCCCCGACCCGCCCCCGGACGCGCTGCCGGCCGACCTCGTGCGCACCTGACCGCCGACCCACCCGCACACCTACCCCTGGACCCGGCCCGCACCCGCGAGCCCGACTCGACCGAGGAGACACCATGTCCGAGCGCACCGTCGCGATCGGCTCCGCACAGGGGCTGCACGCACGTCCCGCGACCCTGTTCGCGCAGGCGGCCGGCCAGGCCGGCATCCCCGTCCGCATCGGCCGCCCCGGCGGGCCCGCGGTCGACGCCTCGAGCATGCTCATGCTCATGACGCTCAGCGCCGCGCACGGCGACGAGGTCGTCGTGTCGGCCGACGGCCCCGACGCGGACCGCGTGCTCGACGAGCTGGCCGCGCTGCTCGCGCAGGACCTGGACGCGCAGTGACCGGCACGAGCGACGGCGTCGTGAGCGGGCACACGTTCCAGGGCGTCGGGGTCGGGCGCGGGCTCGTCGTCGGACCGGTCGCCAAGGCCTTCCCGTCACCCGTCCTGCCGCCGGGCGGGGGAGGCGACCCCGACGACCTCGACGCGGCCTTCGAGCGCGTCGCGACGACGCTGCAGTCGCGGTCCGACGAGGCCGAGGGCGCGCTGCGCGACGTCCTCGCGGCGACCGCCCAGATGGCCCGCGACCCCGCGCTGCGGACCGGGGCCGCGCAGCGGGTCGCCGCGGGGGAGTCGCCGGCCGAGGCCGTCGACCGGGCCGTCGCGCAGTTCGTCGACCTGTTCACCGCCGCGGGCGGCATGCTCGCCGAGCGCGTCACCGACCTGCGGTCCGTGCGGGACCGCGTCGTCGCCGAGCTGCTCGGGCTCGACGAGCCAGGCGTGCCCGCGCTCGCAGTGCCCAGCGTCGTCGTCGCGGCCGACCTCGCGCCCGCCGACACCGCGGCGCTCGACGTCACGAAGGTGCTCGCGATCGTCACGCAGCACGGCGGCCCCACGGGGCACACCGCGATCATCGCGGGGCAGCTCGGGATCCCGTGCGTCGTGCGCGCGTCGGGGGCCATGGCGGTCGAGACCGGACGCGAGGTCGCGGTCGACGCGGCGGCCGGGACGGTCGTCGTCGACCCCGAGCCGCGCGTGCGTGAGCTCGCGCGGGCCCGGCAGGACGCCGCGCGCCGGCTCGAGGCGGACACCGCCCCCGGCGCGACGAAGGACGGGCACGAGGTCAAGCTGCTCGCCAACATCGGGACCGTCGCGGACGCCGAGCGCGCCGCCGCGAGCCCCGTCGAGGGCGTCGGGCTGTTCCGCACCGAGGTGCTCTACCTGGAGAGTGCGACGGCCCCGACGCTCGAGGAGCAGACGCGCGTGTACGCGGCCGTGCTCGGCGCGTTCGCGGGCGGCAAGGTCGTCGTGCGGACGCTCGACGCGGGGGCCGACAAGCCGCTCGCGTTCGCGACGCAGCCCGACGAGGAGAACCCGGCGCTCGGCGTGCGCGGCTACCGGCTCGTGCGCCGCGTGCCCGAGCTGCTGCGCACGCAGCTCGAGGCCCTCGCGGCGGCCGCCGCGCAGACCGGCACCGACCCGTGGGTCATGGCGCCGATGATCGCGACCGTGCAGGAGACCGCGGACTTCGTGGCGATGGCGCGCGAGGCGGGGCTGCGCGGACCCGTCGGGGTCATGATCGAGGTGCCCGCGGCCGCGCTGCGGGCGCGCGACGTGCTCGAGGTCGCCGACTTCGTGTCGCTCGGCACCAACGACCTCGCGCAGTACACGATGGCGACCGACCGGCTGCGCGGCACGCTCGTCGACCTGCTCGACCCGTGGCAGCCCGCGGTGCTCGAGCTCGTCGCGACGACCGCGCGGGCCGCGGGCGAGGCGGGCCGGTCGGCGGGCGTGTGCGGTGAGTCGGCGTCCGACCCGCTCATGGCGCTCGTGCTCACCGGCCTCGGCGTGACGAGCCTGTCCATGAGCCTCGGCTCGCTGCCCGCGGTGCGCTACACGCTGCGCGCGCACACGCTCGAGCAGTGCCGCGCAGCCGCAGCGGCCGCGCTCGGGGCGCGCACCGCGGCCGAGGGGCGCGCGGAGGTCCGGGCGCTCGCGGACCCGGAGGTGGTCGCCGAGCTCGCGCTGTGACCCCCGGGCGGTGCGTCAGCGTCCCGCGCCCGCCGGCACCCGGGCGGGCGCTGCGGTGTCGGGCGTCGTGGTGGCGGGCGTCGTGGTGTCGGGCGTCGTGGTGGCGGGCGTCGCGGTGGCGGGCGTCGCGTGGTGGCGACCGACCGGGACGACGAGCGGGGTGCCCGAGACCGGGTCCGGCACAACCTGCGCCGTCATGCCGAACACCTCGGCGACGAGCTCGGGCGTCACGACGTCCCGGGGCGCCCCCTGCGCGACGAGCCGGCCCTCGCGCAGCGCGACCAGGTGGTCGGTGTACCGGGCCGCGAGGTTGAGGTCGTGCAGGACCATGACGATCGTCGTGCCGCGCGACCGGTTGAGGTCCGTGAGCAGGTCGAGCACCTCGACCTGGTGCGCGACGTCGAGGAACGTCGTCGGCTCGTCGAGCAGGAGCACGTCGGTCTGCTGCGCGAGCGCCATCGCGATCCACACGCGCTGGCGCTGCCCGCCCGACAGCTCGTCGACCGCCCGGTCCGCGAGGTCGAGGATGTCGGTCGCGCGCAGCGCGTCCTCGACCGCCTCGTCGTCCTGCGGCGTCCAGCGCCGGAACCAGCCCTGGTGCGGGTAGCGCCCGCGTCCGACGAGGTCCGCGACGGCGATGCCCTCGGGGCTGATCGGCGTCTGCGGCAGCAGGCCGAGCACCGTGGCGACGTCGCGCGACGGCAGCGTGTCGATCGCGGCGCCGTCGAGCAGCACGCGTCCGGCGCGCACGCGCAGCAGGCGGGCCATCGCGCGCAGCAGCGTGGACTTCCCGCACGCGTTGGCGCCGACGATCGTCGTGATCTTCCCGGCCGGGATCTCGAGCGTCAGGTCGGAGACGACCACGCGGTCGTCGTAGCCGATGGTCGCGCCCTCGACCGCGAGGGTGTGCGTGAGCGTCACAGGCTTCCTCCGGAACGGTTGGTCCTGGCCAGCAGCCAGAGCAGGTAGGGCGCGCCGAGCACGCCCGTGACGACGCCCACCGGGAAGCGGGTGCCCAGCAGGTGCTGCCCGACGAGGTCGCCGACGAGCACGAGCAGCGCGCCCACGAGCGCGGCGGGGACGAGCATGGAACCGGTGCCGCGCACCAGGCGGTGCGCGATCGGTCCGGACAGGAACGCGACGAACGCGATGGGACCCGCGGCGGCGGTCGAGACCGCGACGACCGCGACCGCGACGACGAGCAGCGCGAGCCGGGCCCGGTCGGGGCGCACCCCGAGCGCCGCCGCGGTGTCGTCGCCGAGCTGCAGCGCGGACAGGCGGCGGGACAGCACGAGCATCGCGGGCAGGAGCACCGCGAGCGCGAGCGCGAGCGGCCCGACGCCCGGCCAGAACGCGGAGTTGAGGTTGCCCGTGAGCCAGCGCAGCGCCTCGTTCGCGTCGTACACCGCGGCACGCGTCATCGCGTACGAGATCACCGAGTCGAGCATCGCGCCGACCGCGATGCCGATGAGCACGAGGCGCGCGCCGTGCACGCCGCGCCGCCACGACAGCAGGTAGATCGCGAGGGCCACGGCGACGCCCGCGACGACCGCGACGCCCGACAGCGTCGCGCCCGACGCGCCGAACACCGTGATCCCGACGACCGCGGCCGCGCTCGACCCGCTGCTGATGCCGATGATGTCGGGGCTCGCGAGCGGGTTGCGCAGCATGGTCTGGAACACGACGCCGCCCATGCCGAAGCCCAGCCCGACGAGCAGCCCCGTGAGCATGCGCGGCAGCCGCAACGTCTCGATCGTGAAGCTCGCGCCCGGCACCTGCTCGCCGAGCAGCACGCGCAGCACCTGCTGCGGCGAGTACGTGCGCTCGCCGACGCACAGCGTGACGACGACGACCGCGACGAGCAGCGCGACGAGCACCGTCACGACGACCCGGCGGCGACGGGTCCGGGCACGGCGGCCCGCGGCGACCGAGCCCGCCGCACCACGTGCGGTCCGCGCGTCCGCCGTGGTGGCGTCCAGGACCGCGGTCACAGCGCACGCACCTTGTGCCGACGGATGATGGCGATGAACACCGGCGCGCCGATGACCGCGGTCACGATGCCGACCTCGACCTCCTGCGGGCGGGCGACGACGCGCCCGACGACGTCCGCGACGAGCAGGAGCGCGGCGCCCAGAGCGGCGGAGTATGGCAGGAGCCAGCGGTGGCTCGGCCCCGTGAAGCGGCGCGCGAGGTGCGGCATGACGAGCCCGACGAAGCCGATGGGCCCGGCCACGGCGACGGCGGCACCGCACAGCAGCACCGCGGCCAGCGCGCCCACGGCGCGCACGACGCCGAGCCGCTGGCCGAGCCCCGTCGCGACCTCGTCGCCGAGCGCGATCGCGTCCATGCCGCGTGCGCAGCCGACCGAGAGCACCGCGCCCACGACGAGGAACGGCAGCACCTGCCCGATCGCGGGGTAGGTCGCGCGGCCGATCGAGCCCACCTGCCAGAACCGGAAGGTGTCGAGCACGTCGGTGCGGGTCAGCAGGACCATCGACACCATCGAGACCAGTGCGGCGGACGTCGCGGCGCCCGCGAGCGCGAGCTTGAGCGGCGTCGCACCCTCGCGGCCGAGCGACCCGATCCCGTACACCAGCAGCGCGGCGAGCGCGGCGCCGACGAGCGCGAACCAGACGTACTGGTCGAGCCGCGACAGGCTGAACCACGCGATCCCCAGCACGACGGCGAGCGACGCGCCCGAGCTCACGCCGAGCAGGCCCGGGTCGGCGAGCGGGTTGCGCGTGAGCCCCTGCATGAGCGCGCCCGCGAGCCCGAGGGCCGCCCCGACGAGCAGCCCGAGCAGCGTGCGCGGGACGCGCGAGGCGACCGCGGCCTGCGCGATGTCGCTCAGGTCGGGGTGCAGGACGCCCGCGACGACGTCGGACCAGCCGACCACGCGCGAGCCGAACGCGAACGAGCACAGCGTCGCGACCACGACCGCCGCGACGCACACCGCGAGCCCGACGGCACGCCGACGGCGCAGCGACGTCGACCGACCCGCGGCGGGGCCGGTCGACGTCGTGCGCGCCGACGGCGCGGGTGCTGCGAGGGTCATCCGACCTTCTTCGCCGCCGCCTCGAAGATGTCGAGGTAGTCGTCGAGCGCCCACGGGACGGACAGGATCGTCGGGCCCGACGTGGCGGCCGACAGGGGGATGCCGTCCGGGACGACCGCGACCGAGCCGCGCGCGACGGCCGGGATCGTGCCGAGCAGCGGGTCCGCCTGCATCGCCGCGAGCGTCGAGTCGTCGCCGTACACGACGAGCACGTCGACGTCGTCGAGCGTGTCCGCCTGCTCCGCCGACAGCGTCACGAAGAACTGGTCGGTGTCGCCCGCGAGCGTCGTGACGGACGGTGCGACGCTCATGCCGAGGTCCTCGACGAGCTGCACGCGCGCGTCGAGCGGCGTGTAGAGGTTGATGATGCTCGAGTCGGTCGCGTCGATCCACGCGTACGCGAAGGTCTTGCCCGCGACGTCCGGGCGCGCGGCGAGCGCGTCCGCGATCTGCGCCTCGACGTCCGCGACGAGCGCCTGCGCCTGCGCCTCGAGGCCGAGTGCCTTGCCGTCGATGAGCGCCATGTCGCGCCAGTTCGTGCCCCACGCGTAGACGGGGTAGGAGACGGTCGGGGCGATGGCCGACAGCGTCGTGAAGTCCTCCTGCGTCAGGCCGGAGTAGGCCGCGAGGATCACGTCGGGCTCGACGTTGGCGACCGACTCGAACGCGATGCCCTGCGTCTCGTCGAACAGTGCGGGGGCGCGGTCACCGGTCGCGCCGAGCTTCTCGAGGCCCTCGTACGTCCACGGCAGGATGCCGTCGGTGTCGTCGTCGCCGTACGACGCCGCCGAGATCCCGACCGGGACGACGCCCAGCGCGATCGGCACGTCGTGGTTGCCCCAGTTGACCGTCGCGACGCGCTCGGGCTTCGACTCGATCGTCGTGTCGCCGAACGTGCTCGGGATCGTGATCGGGAACGTCGCCCCCGTGTCGGCACCCGCACCCGTCGCGGCCTGCTCGCTCGCGCTCGGCGTGCTGCTCGCGGTGCCGCCGTCACCCGACGAGCAGGCGGCGAGCGTGAGCGCGACGGCAGCGGTGAGCGCGGCCAGGTGCACCGGACGGGGCGTCGGACGGTGCGGGCGCGGGAGTGCGGGGCGCATGGAGGTCCTCACGTGCGGGAGACGACCTCGGCCGTCCCGGCTGATTAGGTGAGCCTCACCTTAACCACGCCGCTCGGGAGTGCCCAAGGTCGCCCTGATCACAGCACCGTGTCAGATCCCCGCTCGTCGTCCGCCGTGGACCGCGTGATCAGGGCAGACGCGCGGCCTTCATGAGGCGCAGCAGCTCGGTGTAGAGCTGCGGCCAGGCGTCGGGGCCGAGCTCGAACAGGCGCCGCAGCCCGATGCCCGGCAGCCCGAGCACACCGTGCGCACCGCGCTGCACCGCGACCGACTGCAGCCGCGTCGTCTCCCACAGGCCCTCGCGCCCGTGCCGGACGCCGATCCCCGACTGGCCCCAGCCGCCCTGCGGCGCGCCGACCGAGCCCCAGGTCGCGACGTATCCCTCGTTGACGTTGACCGAGCCCGCGTGCACGCGGCGCGCGAGCGCGGCACCGCGACGCGCGTCGGCCGTCCAGATGCTCGCGTTGAGGCCGAGGTCGGAGTCGTTCATCACGGCGACGGCCTCGTCGTCCGACGCGACCGGGTACAGCGCGACGACCGGACCGAACGTCTCCTCGCGGAACAGCCTGGCCTGCGGCGGGACGTCCACCAGGATCGTCGGCTCGTAGAACCAGGGACCGACGTCCGAGCGGTGCACGCCGCCCGCGAGCACGCGCGCGCCGTGGCCGATCGCGTCCTCGACGTGCTCGACGACCGTCGCGAGCTGGGCCGCCGACGTGAGCGACCCGATGTCGCTGCGGTAGTCGAGGCCGGCGCCGAGCCGCAGCGCGCGCGTGCGCTCCGCGAACGCGTCGGCGAACTCGTCGAGCACGTCGCGGTGCACGTAGATGCGCTCGATGCTCACGCAGACCTGACCCGCGCCCACGAAGCACGCGCGCACGGCACCCTCGGCGGCGGTGTCGACGTCCACGTCGTCGGCCACATACATCGCGTTCTTGCCGCCGAGCTCGAGCGTCGCGGGCACCAGGCGCTGCGCCGCGGCACCCGCGACGACGCGGCCCGTGCGCGTCGACCCCGTGAAGCTCACGTGGTCGCTGTGCTCGATCACCGCACCGCCCACGCTCGGGCCGTCGCCCACGACGACCTGCAGCACGCCCGCGGGCAGTCCCGCGTCCTCGAGCAGCTCGGCAGCCCACAGCGCGGTGAGCGCCGTCTGCGGGTCCGGCCGCAGGAGCACCGCGTTGCCCGCGACGAGCGCCGGCAGCACGTCGCCCAGCGTGAGCGTCAGCGGGAAGTTCCACGGTGCGACGATCCCGACGACCCCGACGGGATGCCGCAGGACGCGCACGTCCGTGAGGCCCGGGACCGTGCCGAGCACCCGGCGCGGTGCGAGGTAGCGGCGGGCGCGCGCGGCGTAGTGCCGCGACACGAGCGCGATGTCGGCGACCTCCTCGAACGCCGAGACGCGCGCCTTGCCGGTCTCGAGCTGGATGAGGTCCAGCACGTCGGACTGCCGCTCGAGCACGAGGTCGTGCACGCGCGAGAGCACCGCGGCGCGCTCGCGCACCGGGCGCGCCGCCCACAGCCGCTGCGCCGCGCGCGCCGTGCGGGCCGCGCGTGCGACGTCCTCGGGCGTCGACAGCGGCACCGCCGCGACCGGCGCACCCGTGAACGGGGCCGGGGGCGTGTGGGTCCGGGCGCCGGGGGAGGCGACCACGCGGCGCAGCAGCGTCGCGACGTCCTCGGGCTCGAGCACGTACGTCGCGAGCGGGTCGGTCTCCGGATCGTGCAGCGGTGCCGCGCCGTGCGGCCGGCCCTCGTGGTCTGGCGCCATGGCGTCAGGGTACGCGCGGCGCCTGGCCGGTCCGCGGCAGCGCACCGCCGCGCGCGCCGGGGCGTCGCGGGGCGGCACGCTGCCGCACCGGGGCTCAGGCCGAGACGACCTCGACCGACTGGCGCGCGATCGCGAGCTCCTCGTTCGTCGGGAGGACGACGACCGTGGTGGCGGACGTGTCCGTCGAGATGATCGTCGGCGCCGTCTTGCGACCCGCGTTGCGCTCCGGGTCGATCTCGATGCCCAGGCGCTCGAGGCCCTCGAGCGAGCGTGCGCGCACGATGTCGTCGTTCTCGCCCACGCCCGCCGTGAACGCGATGACGTCCACGCCGCCCAGCACGGCGGCGTACGCGCCCACGTACTTCTTGATCCGGTGCGCGTACACGTCGATCGCCACGGCCGCGTCGGCGTCGCCCTCCTCGACCAGGCGGTGCACCTCGCGCAGGTCGTTCTGGCCCGTCATGCCCTTGAGCCCCGAGCGGCGGTTGAGCAGGTCGTCGATCTCGTCGATGCTCATGCCCGCGTTGCGCGCCAGGTGGAACGTCACGGCGGGGTCGATGTCGCCCGTGCGCGTGCCCATCACGAGACCCTCGAGCGGCGTGAGCCCCATCGACGTGTCGACCGCGTGCCCGCCCTTGACGGCCGAGGCCGACGCGCCGTTGCCGAGGTGCAGCACGATCGTGCTCGTCGTCGCGAGGTCGCGGCCCAGGAACGCGACCACCTCGTGCGCGACGAACTGGTGCGACGTGCCGTGCGCGCCGTACCGGCGGACCCGGTGCTCGCGCGCGACGTCGCGGTCGATCGCGTAGGTCGCGGCGGCCGCGGGCAGGTCGTGGAAGAAGGCCGTGTCGAACACCGCGACGTGCGGCACGTCGGGCAGCAGCGCGCGCGCCACGCGGATCCCCGTGAGGTTCGGCGGGTTGTGCAGCGGCGCGAGCGGCGACAGCTCGTCGATCTGTCGCTCGACGTCGGCGTCGATGAGCACGGGACCGTCGAACACCGGGCCGCCCTGCACGACGCGGTGCCCCACCGCGACGACGTGCGCGTCCGCGAGGTCCGGACCGACCTCGTCGAACAGCGACAGCACGAGCCGCAGGCCCTCGCCGTGGTCCGGCACGGGCAGCTCGCGCCTCGTCGTGCCGTCCGCGCAGACGTGCTTGACCGCACCCGTCTCCTCGCCGATCCGCTCGACGAGCCCCGACGCCATCGCGTCGCCCGTCACCGGGTCGACGAGCTGGTACTTGATGGACGACGAGCCCGAGTTGACGACCAGAACGGTCCCCTGGGTGGTCATGCGTGAGCCTCCTCGCCGGCCTGCTCGGCCTGCGCCTGTATCGCGGTGATCGCGACGGTGTTGACGATGTCCTGGACGAGCGCGCCGCGCGACAGGTCGTTGACCGGCTTGCGCAGGCCCTGCAGGACCGGGCCGATCGCGACCGCGCCGGCCGAGCGCTGCACGGCCTTGTAGGTGTTGTTGCCCGTGTTGAGGTCGGGGAAGACGAACACCGTCGCACGACCCGCGACGGTCGACTCCGGCAGCTTGGTCTGCGCGACGGACGCGTCCACCGCGGCGTCGTACTGGATCGGGCCCTCGATCGACAGGTCGGGACGGCGTTCGCGGACCAGTGCGGTCGCGGCGCGGACCTTGTCGACGTCGGCGCCCGAGCCGGACTCGCCCGTCGAGTAGGAGAGCATCGCGATGCGCGGCTCGATGCCGAACTGCTCGGCGGTCGCGGCCGACGAGATCGCGATGTCCGCGAGCTGTTCGGCCGTCGGGTCCGGGATGACCGCGCAGTCGGCGTACACGAGCACGCGGTCCTCGAGGCACATGAGGAACGCCGACGAGACGTTCGACGTCCCGGGTGCGGTCTTGATGATCTCGAAGCTCGGCTTGATGGTGTGCGCGGTCGTGTGCATCGCGCCCGAGACCATGCCGTCGGCCAGGCCGAGGTGGACCATCATCGTGCCGAAGTACGAGACCGAGGGGACGATCTCCCGGGCCCGCTCGACCGTCATGCCCTTGTGCGCGCGGATCTTGGTGTACTCCTGCGCGAACCGGTCGACGTACTGCGGGTCGTGCGGGTCGATGACGTCGGCCGCGTCGAGCGCGAGCCCCAGCTCGGCGGCACGCGCCCGGATCGCGCTCTCGTCGCCGAGGATCGTCAGGTCCGCGACGCCGCGCTCGAGCAGCGTCGACGCCGCACGCAGGATGCGGTCGTCGTTGCCCTCGGGCAGCACGATCCGCCGGCGGTCGGCACGCGCCCGGTCGAGCAGCGTGTACTCGAACATGAGCGGCGTGACGACGTCGGGCTTGGCGACGTCGAGCGCCGCGAGCAGGCCCGGCCCGTCGACGTGCCGCTCGAACAGCGACAGCGCGGTGTCGACCTTGCGCTGCGAGTCCGCGGAGAGCCGGCCGCGCGTCGAGGCCACCGTGCTCGCGGTGCGGAACGTGCCGAGGTCGGTCGCGACGATCGGCAGGCGGCTGCCGAGGCCCTCGACGAGCCGCGAGATGGTCTTCGACGGCCGGAAGCCGCCGTTGAGCAGGATGCCCGCGAGCGTCGGGAAGCCGTCCGCCTGGTGCGCGAGCAGCAGGCCCAGCAGGATGTCCGAACGGTCGCCCGGCGTCATGATGACCGCACCGTCGGACAGCCGCCCGAGCAGGTGCTCGATCTCCATCGCACCGACGAGCATGTCGAGCACCTCGCGACCGAGCAGCTCCGGGTCGCCCGAGATGAGCGTGCCGTCGACGGCCTCCAGGAGCTGGCGCATGGTCGGCGCGGACAGCAGCGGGCTCTCGGGCAGCGTCCACGTCGGACGGCCGAACGAGTTCTGCAGCAGGCGGCGGATGACGTCGAGCGCGGGCTGCGCGCACCGGTTCGGGACGATCGCGGCGACGTGCGCGTGGTTGATCGCGAGCTCGTTGATCGCGGTGTCGACGACCTGCTCGACCTCGTCGGGCCGACGCCCGTTGCCGTTCACGACGAGCACGACGGGCGCGCCGAGGTTCGCGGCGATGCGCGCGTTGAACGCGAGCTCGGTGGGCGACGACACGTCCGTGTAGTCGGTGCCGACGATCACGACCGCGTCGCACGTGCGCTCGACCGCGTGGAACCGCGCGACGATCCGCGAGAGCGCGGCCTCCGGGTCCTCGTGCACCTGCTCGTACGTGGTGCCGATGCAGTCGTCGTAGGACAGGTCGACGCCGTCGTGCTCGAGCAGGAGCTCGAGCACGTAGTCGCGGGTCTCGGTCGAGCGCGCGACGGGGCGGAACACCCCCACGCGCTGGACGGTGCGGGCGAGGAGGTCCACGAGCCCGAGGGCGACGGTGGACTTCCCGGTCTCGCCTTCGGGGGAGGCGACGTAGATGCTGCGAGCCACGGTGGGCGTACTCCAGTCCTGCGGTGGGTGCGGTACTCGTGCGTGCTGGTCGGGTGGTGCTGGACGAAAGGGGCGGGCCGCTGGCGGCCCGCCCCTTCGCGTGGTCCTACTCGTTGTCACCGCCCGTCGAGACGGTGGCGTCGATCTGGTCGGTCGCGGCCAGGTCCTGCGCGTCCGGCCAGACCCAGTCCCGCACCTCGGGCAGGTCCTCGCCGTGCTCGCGCGTGTACTGCCGCGCCCGGATCCGAGCGTCCACCATGCGCTGGCGCAGACCGGCCTGCGACGCGCGCAACCAGTGGACGTGGTCGATGACGTCGATCACCAGGTGGTACCGGTCGAGGTCGTTGAGCATGACCATGTCGAACGGCGTCGTCGTCGTGCCCTCCTCCTTGTAGCCGCGCACGTGCAGGTTCTTGTGCCCGTTGCGACGGTACGTGAGGCGGTGGATGAGCCACGGGTAGCCGTGGTACGCGAAGACGATCGGGCGGTCGGCCGTGAAGATCGTGTCGAACTCCGCGTCGGACAGCCCGTGCGGGTGCTCGCGCTCGTCCTGCAGGCGCATGAGGTCGACGACGTTGACGACGCGGACCTTGAGCTGCGGCAGCTCGCGCCGCAGGATGTCGACCGCCGCGAGCACCTCGAGCGTCGGCACGTCGCCCGCGGCGGCGAGCACGACGTCCGGCTCCTCGTCCTGCGCCTCGGACCCGGCCCACTCCCAGATGCCCAGGCCGCGCGTGCAGTGTGCGACGGCCTGCTCCATCGTGAGGAAGTTCGGCGCGGGCTGCTTGCCGGACACGACGACGTTGACGTACTGGCGGCTGCGCAGGCAGTGGTCGTACGTGCTCAGCAGCGTGTTCGCGTCCGGCGGCAGGTAGACCCGCACGACCTCGGCCTTCTTGTTGACCACGTGGTCGATGAAGCCGGGGTCCTGGTGCGAGAACCCGTTGTGGTCCTGGCGCCACACGTGGCTCGAGAGCAGGTAGTTGAGGCTCGCGATCGGTCGCCGCCACGGGATGTCGTTGGTGACCTTGAGCCACTTCGCGTGCTGGTTGAACATCGAGTCGACGATGTGGATGAACGCCTCGTAGCTCGTGAACAGCCCGTGCCGGCCCGTGAGCAGGTAGCCCTCGAGCCAGCCCTGGCACTGGTGCTCCGAGAGCATCTCCATGACCCGGCCGGCGCGCGCGAGGTGCTCGTCGACCTCCGGGCCGAGCAGCTCGGCGTTCCACTGCTTGTCGGTGGCCGCGTACACCGCCTGCAGCCGGTTCGAGGCGGTCTCGTCGGGACCGAAGATCCGGAAGTTGTCGGGGTTGCGGCGCACGACCTCGGTGAGGTACTCGCCGAGCACGCGCGGCGCCTCCGAGATGGACCCGCCGGGCTGGGGCACGTCGACCGCGAAGTCCGTGAAGTCCGGCAGGCGCAGGTCGCGCAGCAGGATCCCGCCGTTGGTGTGCGGGTTGGCGCTCATCCTCAGGTCGCCCGCGGGGGCGAGCGCGCGGATGTCGGGGTCGAGGCGGCCCGTCGCGTCGAAGAGCTCCGCGGCACCGTACGACTCGAGCCACCGCTCGAGCACGTGGAGGTGGTCCTCGGTGTCCCGCGCGTTGGCGAGCGGCACCTGGTGCGCGCGCCACGAGCCTGTCGTCTTCTTGCCGTCGATGTAGTCGGGCCCCGTCCAGCCCTTGGGCGTGCGGAACACGATCATGGGCCACATCGGCCGGGTCAGGTCGCCCGCCGCCGCACGCGCCTTGATCGCCGCGATCTCGTCGAGCACCTCGTCGAGCAGGGTCGCGAACCGGCGGTGCACGTCGAGGTGGGACTCGGACTCGTCGTACCCGCCGACGAACACGTGCGGCTTGTGGCCGTAGCCCTCCATGAGCGCGCGCAGCTCGTCGTCGCTGATCCGGTCGAGGACCGTGGGGTTCGCGATCTTGTACCCGTTGAGGTGCAGGATCGGCAGGACGACGCCGTCCTGCGCGGGGTTGACGAACTTGTTGGAGTGCCAGCTCGTCGCGAGCGGCCCCGTCTCGGCCTCGCCGTCGCCGACGACCGCCGCGACCAGCAGGTCCGGGTTGTCGAACGCCGCGCCGTACGCGTGCGACAGCGCGTAGCCGAGCTCGCCGCCCTCGTGGATCGACCCGGGCGTCTCGGGCGCCACGTGGCTCGGGATGCCGCCGGGGAAGGAGAACTGCCGGAACAGGCGGCGCAGGCCCTCCTCGTCGTCCGTGATGTCGGAGTACGTCTCGGAGTACGTGCCGTCGAGGAACGCGCTCGCGACGAGCCCCGGGCCGCCGTGGCCCGGACCGGTCACGTAGATCGTCGACTGCTGCCGCTGCGCGATCGCGCGGTTGAGGTGGGCGTAGAGGAACGTCAGCCCGGGGGTCGTGCCCCAGTGGCCCAGCAGGCGCGGCTTGACGTGGTCCCGCGTCAGGGGCTCGCGCAGGAGCGGGTTGTCGAGCAGGTAGATCTGGCCGACCGACAGGTAGTTCGCGGCGCGCCACCAGCGGTCGATCCGCTCGAGCGTCTGGTCGTCGACCGTCTCGCCGCGGCCGGCCTGCCACGTGGGTGTGGCCGTCGTCGTCGTGCTCATGCATCGCTCCCCGTGTCGTCCCGCGGACCGTGCCGCGGGGGTGGATTCGAGCCACTTCCAGCCAACCGTGCGCCGACTGCCCGCCGTGGGACGTCGGACCCAGGGTCCGTGGGCGCCACCTGCCATGAAACACCGAACCGGAGCATCGCGCCCGACGAGATCTTCGCAGGTCACAGGCCGTTCGGCAGCCTCGGGACCGGGTGATCCGTGCGCCCGTCGCGCCCGGGTGTGACGTTCGTGACGGGACGTGCGGCCGGTGCGCGTCCCGCACGTCCGGGCGTGGGCCGACGAGCGTGCGCGGGTTACCGTGTGACGTGCCCGAACGCCCGCCCGTGACCGTCCCCGACGGGACGCGCGCCCAGGCGTGGGCGGTCCGCGACGCGGCTGAGCCGACGACCATGTGGCGTGCGGCACGTCGGCCCCGGATGCTCGGCATGCTGGTGCTCCTGCTCGCCGCCGCGACCGTGTGCGGGCTGCTCGGTGCCTGGCAGCTCGACCGTGCGCAGGTGCGCGGGCACCGCGCGCAGGCGCAGCACGAGGCCGAGCTCGCCGCCGCGGACCCCGTCCCGCTCGGCGACGAGCTCGCGCCGCAGACGCCGTTCCGCGGTGAGCTCGTCGCGCGCAAGGTCGTCGTGACCGGGGCCTACGAGCCGGACGGCCAGGTGCTCGTCGGCGGCCGCGTGCACGACGGTGCGCAGGGCTACCTCGTGCTGACCCCCTTGCGCGTGAGCGACGCCGGCGGCGCGCACGGCGCCGCGGCGTCGGGTGCCGTGCTGCCCGTGGTGCGCGGCTGGGTCGCGTCGCCCGACGACGCCGACGTCCCGCCGGCCGGTCGCGTCGAGGTCGTCGGGTACCTGCAGGCGTCCGAGCAGTCCGGCGGCGGCGTCGCCGACGGTCGGGCGGACGCGATCTCGTCCGCCGAGCTCGTCGGCGCGTGGGGCGGGCCGATCTACACGGGCTACCTCGTGCTCGTCGCGTCCGACCCGACGCAGGCCGGCGGGCTCGCGCTGCTCGACCCGCCGACGACCCCGGGCGCCGGGCTCAACGTGCAGAACCTCGCCTACGCGGCGCAGTGGTGGATCTTCGGCGGGTTCGCGGTCCTGCTGTGGCTGCGCATGGTGCGCGACGAGGCGCGCGGCCGACCTGCGGACGACGAGCCCGACGACGCACCTCCTGCTCCGGCGCCCGACGACGTCGCGGCGGGTGAGGGTCCCGCCTGACGGCTCGTGGTGCGACGATGCACTCCGGGACGTCGGCTCCGGCGTCCGACCACGACGGGAGACGACGATGCTCGCCCAGGGGACGTACGACGCCGACTACATCGCCGACTGCCGCGCGCAGGTCGAGTCCGACATCGCGGCGTTCGACAACGCGAGCGTCGAGAACGAGGGCGACGACCACGCGGTCGACGACCTCGAGCTCAGCTACTTCGCCGCGCTCGTGCTCGCGCTCGAGCTGCGCTTCGTGCGGCGCGAGCGCGAACCGGGCGCCAAGGTCGGTGCGCTCGAGGAGGTCCGGCTCGTCGCCGACTCGCTCATGACGAACGGCGGTCGGCTCCTCGAACCCGACGGCTTCACGCTCGACCCGGCGAGCTCGGTGCTCGGCCTGCGCCCGGGCGACGACATCGTCGTGCGGTACGCCGACTTCGTGCGCCTGTCGCGCGCGTTCTTCGCCGAGCTCGAGTCCCGCTACCTCGACTGAGCACGCGCGGTCCCGGCGCGGTCCGTCAGCGCGCCTCGTGCTGCCAGGAGTGCCACAGCGCGGCGTAGTCGCCGCCCGCCGCGACGAGCTCGTCGTGCGGCCCGATCTCGGTGATCCGGCCGCCGTCGACGACCGCGACGCGGTCCGCGTCGTGCGCGGTGTGCAGGCGGTGGGCGATCGCCACGACCGTGCGGCCCTCGAGCACGCCGCTGAGCGACCGCTCGAGGTGCCGCGCGGCGCGCGGGTCGAGCAGCGACGTGGCCTCGTCGAGCACGAGCGTGTGCGGGTCGAGCAGCACGAGACGTGCGAGCGCGATCTGCTGCGCCTGTGCGGGCGTCAGGGGAGCGCCGCCCGAACCGACCTCGGTGTCGAGGCCGTCGGGCAGCGCCGTCACCCAGTCCCACGCGTCGACGGCCTCGAGCGCGCGGCGCAGGTCGTCGCGTGCCGCCTGCGGGTCCGCGAGGCGCAGGTTGTCCGCGACCGATCCGACGAACACGTGGTGCTCCTGCGTCACGAGCGCGACGTGCCCGCGCAGCTCGTCGAGCGGCAGGTCGACGAGGGGCACGCCACCGACGCTCACCGTGCCGCCCGTGGGCGGGTGGATGCCCGCGAGCATGCGGCCGAGCGTCGACTTGCCGGCGCCCGACGGCCCGACGACCGCGAGGCGTTCGCCCGCGTGCAGGTCGAGGTCGATGCCGTGCAGCACGTCGTGCCCCGCGCGGTACGCGTACCGCAGGTCGCGCGCGGTGAGGTCCTCGTCGCTCGGCTCGCCCTCGCGTGGCTCGCGGTCCGGTGCGACGAGCCGCACGCCGACGATGCGCGCGAGCGACGTCGCCGCGACCTGGATCTCGTCGAGCCAGAAGATGAGGTCCCACACGGGCCCGGACACCTGGTACGTGTAGAGCACGATCGTCGCGACGACGCCGAGCGAGACGTGCCCCTGCGAGACGAGCCACCCGCCCCACAGCAGCACCGCGACGGGCGCGGTGACGAACGCGAAGTCGACGCCGGGGAACAGGACCGTGCGCAGGTTCAGCGTCGCCTTCTCGGCGGCGAACGCCTCGCGCAGGTCCCGCGTCACGCGGTCCTCACGGCGCGCGCCCATGCGCAGCGCGTCGACCGTGCGGGCACCCTCGACCGACTCCGTGATCGTGCCGTTGAGCGCCGCGTACGCGGCGGACTCGCGCAGGTAGGCGGGGGTCGCGCGGCGCAGGTACCACCGCACGACGAGGACCATGACCGGCACCCCGACGAACATCGCGACCGCGACGAGCGGCGACAGCACGACGCACGCGGCCACCGTCAGCACGATCGTGACGACCGCGACGACGACGCGCGGCACACCGAAGCGCACCGCGTTCTGCAGCTTGTTGACGTCGTTCGTCGTGCGCGCGACGAGGTCGCCCGTGCCCGCCCGCTCGACGGTCGACAGCGGCAGCGACGTGACCGTGTCGACGAACTCCTCGCGCAGGTCGGCGAACACCATCTCGCCGAACAGCATCGACGAGCGCTGCGCGAACCGCGTGAGCACGGTCTGGCCGAGGACGGCCGCGGCACCGAGCGCGACGAGCGTGTCGACGTACCGCGTCGTCGTCCCGGCCGTGACCGCGTCGACCAGCCGACCGAGCAGCCACGGGCCGGCGAGGCCGAGCACGGCCGCGCACGTGTGCAGCGCGGCGATGACGGTGAGCGGGCGGCGGTGCGCACGCAGCAGCTGCGCGGCGTACGCGCGCACGGTCGCGGAGTCCGCGATGGGCAGCTTCACGGCCGTGCTCCTGGTGTCCGGGGTGCGCCCGTGAGGGCGGGGGTGCCGTGCGGCGGGGTCGCGTCGTCGAGGCCGCGCTCGACCACGCGGCGGTACGCGGCACCGTGCTCGTCGGGGCGGGCCAGGAGCTCGGCGTGCGTTCCGGTCGCGACGACCCGCCCGTCGACGAGCAGCTGCACGTCGTCGACGTGATCGAGCACGAGCGGTGACGCGGTCACGACGAGCGTCGCGCGCCCGTGCCGCTCGTCCGCGAGCCGTGCCGCGATGCGGGCCTCGGTGTGCGCGTCGACGGCCGACGTCGGCTCGACGAGCAGCAGGATCTCGGGGTCGAGCAGCAGCGCACGCGCGAGCGCGACGCGCTGACGCTGGCCGCCGGACAACGACCGGCCCTTCTCGGGGAGCTCGCCGTCGAGCCCGTCGGGCACCGAGTCGAGCACGTCGTGCGCGTCGGCGAGCGCGATCGCGCGCAGCAGCCGCTGCGCGTCGCGCGGACCGTGCACGTCGAGCTCGGCCGCGAGCGTGCCCGAGAACAGGTGCGGTGTGGCCTCCGCGAGCACGACGCGCTCGCGCACCGCGTGCTTGTCGAGGTCGGCGAGCAGCTCGCCGCCGAGCCGCACGGGCGTCGCGGCCTCCGCGTCGTCGTCGAACCGGCCCATGCGGGTCGCGACGGCCGCGGACTCGTCGGGTTCCGCCGAGACGAGCGCGCTCACGCGACCCGGCGTCACGACCGTCCCGGAGACCTCGTCGACGAGCGTCGCGCCCGCGGGCGGCATCGGCCGTGTGCCCGGGCGGGCGCCCGTGGCGGGCACGACGCGCAGCACCTCGAGGACCTTGCCCGCACCGATGTACGCGCGCGTGGCCGACTGCACGGTGTACGTCATCTGCTGCACGGGCCACCCCAGGAACGCCGCGAACCCGTACGCCTGCACGAGCTGGCCGGGCGTGATGTCGCCCGCGACCGCGAGGTGCGCCCCGTACCAGATGAGCACGACGACGAACGTGCCCGGCAGCAGCACCTGCAGCGCGTCGAGCCACGACTGGGTGACCGCGACCGACTCGCCGCGGCGCCGCACGAGCTGCGACTGCTCGCGGTAGCGCGCGGTGAACACGCCCTCACCGCCGATGCCGCGCAGGATCCGCAGCCCCGAGACGGTGTCCGAGCCGAGCGTCGTGAGCCGGCCGGACGCCTCGCGCTGCGTGGCCTGGCGCCGTTGCAGCGGCTTGACGAGCGCGGCGATGCACACCGTCACGGTGGGCAGCCCGAGCACGACGATCAGGCCCAGCGGCACCGACGTGCGGAGCATGACGAGCGCCGCGATCGCGTACGCCACGACCGATCCGACGAACCTCGCGACGGTGTGGAAGATCTCGCCGATCCGCAGCGCGTCGTTCGCGACCGCGGACACGACCTCGCCCGTGGGCAGCTTCGCGGTGATGGTGTGCCCCGAGTGCGACACGCGCTGCCCGACGAGCTGCGACGCGCCGATCGACGCGCGCAGCCAGCTCTCGACGTCGTACCGGTGCCCGATCGCGGACGCCGCGGCCGAGACGAGCCCGAGCGCGAGCAGCCCGCCCGCGGCCTTCCACAGGTCGGCGCCGAAGCCGTGCGTGAGGCCCGAGTCGATCGCCCAGCCGGTGAGGTACGGCAGCGCGGCCTGGCACGAGAACATGAGGATGCCGAGCAGCACCGCGACCGTGAGCACGCCCCACTGCCGCCGCGCCTGCCACAGCAGGTACGCGACGGGCCCCGTCAGCGGCGGGGTGCCGGGGTCGGCGAGGGGGAGGGAACGCACCCGCTCAACGTTACGTGCCGGTACTGACAGGCCCGAAGGCAAATACGGCACCGCGGACGTGCCGTGCACCACGCGAGCGGCGTGATCGTCGGCGTGGTCCTCGGCGCGGGCACCGCCCGACTACCCTGGGCGCGTGACCCAGACGCCGCAGCCCCCCGCTGCCCACCGCCCGGTCCTGGTCGTCGACTTCGGTGCGCAGTACGCGCAGCTCATCGCGCGTCGCGTGCGCGAGGCGAGCGTGTACTCCGAGATCGTCCCGCACACGGCGAGCGTCGCGGACCTGCTCGCGAAGGACCCGGCCGCGATCATCCTGTCGGGCGGTCCGTCGTCCGTGTACGCCGACGGTGCGCCGTTCGTCGACCCCGCGCTGTTCGAGGCAGGCGTGCCCGTGCTCGGCATCTGCTACGGCTTCCAGGCCATGGCGCAGGCGCTCGGCGGCACGGTCGCGCAGACGGGACGCCGCGAGTACGGCGGCACCGCGGTGGAGGTGCGCGCCGCGGGCACGGTCCTCGCGGGCAGCCCCGACCAGCAGACGGTGTGGATGAGCCACGGCGACGCGGTGCACGCCGCGCCCGCGGGCTTCGACGTGCTCGCGACGAGCGAGGGGTCGCCCGTCGCGGCGTTCGAGGACCGGTCGCGGCGCCTGTTCGGCGTGCAGTGGCATCCCGAGGTCAAGCACTCGGCGCTGGGTCAGCAGGCGCTCGAGAACTTCCTGTACGAGGGCGCCGGACTGACCCCCGACTGGAACCCCGGCAACGTCATCGCCGAGCAGGTCGAGCGGATCCGCGCGCAGGTCGGCGACGCGCGCGTCGTGTGCGGACTGTCGGGCGGTGTCGACTCGTCGGTCGCGGCCGCGCTCGTGCAGCGCGCGGTCGGGGACCAGCTCACGTGCGTGTTCGTCGACCACGGTCTGCTGCGCGCGGGCGAGGCCGAGCAGGTCGAGAAGGACTTCGTCGCCTCCACGGGCGTGCGGCTCAAGGTCGTCGACGCGCGCGAGCGCTTCCTGCACGCGCTCGCGGGCCACACGGACCCCGAGACGAAGCGCAAGATCATCGGCCGCGAGTTCATCCGCGTGTTCGAGGACGCCGCGCGTGAGGTCGTCGCCGAGGCGGGGGATGCGGGCGCCGAGGTCAAGTTCCTCGTGCAGGGCACGCTGTACCCCGACGTGGTCGAGTCGGGCGGCGGCGAGGGCGCCGCGAACATCAAGTCGCACCACAACGTGGGCGGGCTGCCGGACGACCTGCAGTTCGAGCTCGTCGAGCCGCTGCGCGCGCTGTTCAAGGACGAGGTGCGCGCCGTCGGTCTCGAGCTGGGCGTCCCCGAGGAGATCGTCTGGCGCCAGCCGTTCCCCGGGCCCGGGCTCGGCATCCGGATCATCGGCGAGGTCACGGCCGAGCGGCTCGAGATCCTGCGCGCCGCGGACGCGATCGCGCGCGAGGAGCTCACGCGCGCGGGTCTCGACCGGGAGATCTGGCAGTGCCCCGTGGTGCTGCTCGCCGACGTGCGCTCGGTCGGTGTCCAGGGCGACGGCCGGACGTACGGCCACCCCGTGGTGCTGCGCCCGGTCTCGTCGGAGGACGCCATGACGGCGGACTGGACGCGCCTGCCGTACGACGTGCTCGCGACGGTCTCGACGCGCATCACCAACGAGGTGCCCGAGGTCAACCGCGTCGTCCTCGACGTGACGAGCAAGCCGCCGGGCACGATCGAGTGGGAGTGAGCACGACGAGCGGCGGGTGCCGGTGACGGAGGGACGGGACGTGACGGACGGGACGAGCGTGGCGGTCGACCGCGGGGCGGTGTGGGCGCGCAAGGCACGCGGTTCGCTCACGCGCTACCGCGTCATGGCGTGGGTGACCGGGTCGATGCTGCTGGCGCTGTGCGTCGAGATGGTGCTCAAGTACGCGGTGCACGCCGACTCGGTCGCGGATGCGCTCGCGTGGGTGCCGTTCGCGCACGGCTGGATCTACGTCGTCTACCTCGTCACCGTGTTCCTGCTGTGGAGCTCGATGCGCTGGGGCTTCGGGCGGCTCGTGACGATGGCGCTCGCGGGCGTCGTGCCGGTGATGTCTTTCGTCCTCGAGCGGCGCGTGCACGCCCAGGCGCTCGCGCGCATCGAGCAGGCGGAGCGTCCCTCGGCCTGACCTCGTCTGGATACGTGTGCACGCGGCGGCGTTTCCGGCGCGTGCGAGTCGTCCCCCCTGGCTACAGTCGACCTGCAGGAACGCGGCCGGCGCACGCCGGACCTCCGGCCGCGGTCGGGTACGGCCGCGCGCCCGACGGGCGACGCGGGGATCGCTCCAGCAGAGGGGAACGGACGTGGCTACTACGGCTCGCACGCACGGTGCGCGAGGCCTCGGCCTCACGGTCATCATCTTCGGGATCATCTTCGTCGTGGCCGGTGCGGTCACGTGGGGTGCGGTGAGCAGCAACCTCGCGAAGGAGAAGATCACGGTCTCCGCCGACGCCAAGGCGTTCCAGGGTCAGCTCGTGGACACGCCGTGGGAGGCGTGGGTCCAGGCCGACATCATCAACCACCACGCGCTCAGCGCGACCGACGGCAAGACGTACGCCGAGCTCGCGCAGGACGACCCGAACCGCCAGACCGTCATGACGGCGTCGTTCCTGCGGGCGTCGCTCTTCACGTCCGTCGTGGCGTTCGGCGTCGGGCTGCTCGTCGTCGGCATCGGCGTGGTGTTCCTGCTCGTCGGGTTCGCGCTGCGGCGCCTGAGCGTCGTGGACGCGGGCGACGTGGTCGATCAGCCGCTCGTCGCGCCGCGTCCCGCACCGGCCGTCGCGGCCGGGGCTCCCGCCGTCGTGGCGTCCGAGCCCGAGGCACCCGAGCCCGTCGTCGAGCCGCATGAGGACGAGCCGCGCGCCTGACCCCGCAGCGCTCCGCGAGCCCCCGTCCCGCCGATGCGGACGGGGGCTCGCGCGCTGCTCAGCGCTGCTCAGTGGTGCTCAGCGGTGTCGGCGCAGGCTCGAGCCGATCGAGCCCACGAGCAGCGCGAGCCCTGCCGCCGCCACGAGCACGATGGCGGCGACGTCGACGTCGAGGTGGCGCCCCGCGGCACGTCCGAGCACGCCCGCCCCGAGCACCGCGAGCACGAGTCCCCACACGACGGTGCGCACGCGCGGCGCGCGGACCTCGTGAGCGGGACCGCTCGTCGTGGGACTGCTCGTCGTGGGACCGGTGGCCGTGGGGCCGCTCGGGGTGGGCTCGTCCGTGGTGGTCGTGGCGTCGTCGGGACGCTGCGGGTCGGTGGTGCTCATGAGTCCTCCCGGGTGATGGTGACCTCGCCTGCGCCGACGGACACGTCGAGCGAGAGCTGGGCTCCGCCGTCACGGCTCGCCTCGTCCTGGAACGTGCGACCGTCGAGACCGATCCCGCCCGACGACCGGTACTCGCCGTCGACGTCCCACGTGACGTTGCCGAGCCCCACGCGCACCGTGGCCTCGACGGCCGCGTCGGTCGGCACGACGATCTCGACGCGTCCCGCCCCGACGGAGACCGGGACGACGAGCGTGTCGTCGTCCAGCGGGAGGTCCGTGAGGTCGAGGGTCGCCTGCCCCGCGCCGAAGTGCAGGCCGTCGGCTGCCGAGGTGCGGCTCGTGAGGCGTACGGGGTCGTTCGCGTCCTGGATCCCGTGGCCGTCCCAGGACCAGCCGTGCTGGTCGGCGGCACCCACGGGCAGCGACGCGACCAGCGCCATGATCGCGAGGAAGCCCAGCGCCCCGCTGCGCCGCCCGCGCAGCCCGGCCACGACGACGCCGATCCCGGCGAGCACCGCGGTGACGCCGAGCGTCGTGAGCAGCACGGGTCCGTCGAAGTCCCCGGTCCGTCCGGCGACCAGCAGGCCCGCGAGGGTGAGCAGCGCGAGCGCGACGACGACCCCGACGCTCGTCGCGCCCGGTCCGCGGCGCTGCGGCTTGGCGGGCTTCGTGGTGACGGCCGGTCCGGGGGTCGACCCGGGGGACACCGACGCGGTCGCGGTCGTCGCGCCGTACGGAGCGCCGCTGTACGGAGCCGTGCTGTACGGAGCCGTGCCGTACGGGGCGGTGGGGTACGGGCTCGTCGGGTGGGCACGGGTCGGGTACGGCGTGTCCGGGGACTCGGCCGTCGGGTACGACGACCGGTACGGCGTGGTGGGCCGCTCGGACGAGGGCGCCGGACCTGCGGACGGCGGCGTCGGGTGCGGCCGGCCGGACTGGTGGTGGCGCGTCACGAGCACGAGCACGGTGATGCCGAGCGCGACGACGAACGCGAGCCACAGGAGCCCGGACACCACACCGAAGAACCCCTGCGTCCACCCGGGTCCCGCGCGCAGCCCCCACCAGGCGCCGCCGCCGCGACCGAGCCCGACGACGACGAGCGCGGCGGCGCCGAGCACGGCGACGTCGAACCGTCCGGCGACGAGCTCCTCGGCGTGGATGCGGCCGTCGCGGCGTTCGGGCAGGAGCGCCCACGCGACGCCGTACGCGACCGCGCCGACGCCGGAGAGCAGGAACGCGACGACGAACAGCCCGCGCACGATCAGCGGGTCGATCCCGAGCCGGTCGGCGAGCCCGGCGCACACGCCGCCGACCCAGCGGTCGTCGGCGCGCTCGACGCCGAGGCGGCGCAGCCACGCGAAGAACGCGCCGCCGCTCGGCGCCGACGGCGTGCCGTCGGGCCGCGGCGCACCCGGCGGGGGGCCGGCGGAGGCCGGCTGCTCGGGTGGTTGCTGCGGCCCTCCGTCGGGGGAGGGCGCGGGAGCGTCGACGCCGTGCGTCTCGTCCCGCGGGTCGGTCGTGTCGTCCATACGACGATCTTCGGCGTCGGGTGTCCCCGCGGATATCGGGTGCTCCCCTGACCGGACCCTGAGATCCACCCCCGAGCACCCGGTGCGGACCCCGGATCCGACCCTGGAACCGCGCCCGCAGGCGCCCCGGGCGACCCGCCCGGGGTCGTGACGTGTGACGATGCCGCCATGGACACGACCGCGGGCGCGCCGACGCGCGCCGCCCGGCCACCGCTGCGTCGTCCGACGCGCGGCCGCTGGGTGGGCGGCGTCGCGGCGGGGGTCGCGGCGCACCTGGGCCTGCGCGTGCCCGTGGTGCGCACGGTGCTCGTCGTGCTCGCGGTCCTCGGGGGGACCGGCGTCGTGCTGTACGGCTTCTGGTGGCTCACGGTCCCGCCGGGCGACCCGTGGGGTGCGGCGGCCGCGACCCGCCCCAGCGCACTGTCCCGGATCGCGCGACGACCCGACGCGACGGGGGACACCGCACGCCGCTGGCCCGTGACCGACATCGCGATCGGGGTGCTGCTCGTCGCGGTCGCCGGGGTGCTCGTCGCCGTGCGCGGGGGGCGCATCGACGCGGGCTGGGTCCTGCCGGTGCTCGTCGTGATCGCGGGCGCCGCGCTCGCGTGGTCGCAGCTCGACGAGGTCGCGCGCGGGCGGTGGCGCAACCGGGCGGGAGGTCGCACGCCGGTGTCGGTGGTGCGGGTGCTCGGCGGTGTGCTGCTCGCGGGGATCGGGGTGCTCCTCGTCGTCGGGCAGGCGACGGGGTCGGGCGTCGACGCGGCGACGTTCGTGCAGTCGGTCGTCGCGTCCCTCGCGGTGCTCGCGGGGGTGGCGATCGTCGTCGCGCCGTGGTGGCTGCGCCTGTGGCGCGCGCTCGCCGACGAGCGCGCCGCGCGGGCGCGCGAGTCCGAGCGTGCGGACATCGCGGCGCACCTGCACGACTCGGTCCTGCAGACGCTCGCGCTCATCCGCGCGCGGTCCGACGAGCCGGGCGAGGTCGCCCGCATGGCGCGTGCGCAGGAGCGTGAGCTGCGCGAGTGGCTGTACGCCGACCGACCGGCCCCGGGCACGTCGCTCGCGGCCGCGCTGCGGGCGGTCGTCGCAGAGGTCGAGGACTCCCGGTCGGGGCCTGGAGGCGAGCCGGTCGTGGTCGACACGGTCGTCGTCGGGGACCGCGTGCCCGACGAGGCGACGGCCGCGCTCCTGCAGGCCACGCGCGAGGCGCTCGTGAACGCGGTCGTGCACGGCCGACCGCCCGTGTCGCTCTACCTCGAGGTGGGCGACGCGCAGGTCGAGGTGTTCGTCAAGGACCGTGGCGACGGGTTCGACGTCGACGAGATCGGTCCCGACCGGTTCGGTGTGCGCGAGTCCATCCTGGGTCGCGTGCGGCGGCGCGGCGGGACCGCGGCCGTCACGAGCCGACCCGGCCAGGGCACCGACGTGCACCTGGTCATGCCGTTCACCGCGGTGCCGGAGGGTACCGACGAGCCGGGTCCCGCGGGACCGCGGGGACCACAGGAGGCGCGATGACGCACGACGAGCCCGACGAGACGGTCGCCGACGCGGTGGACGTGGTCCTCGTCGACGACCACCACCTGTTCCGCACCGGGGTGCGCGCATCGCTCGACGACCGCGTGCGCGTCGTGGGGGAGGCGGCGAGCGTCGACGAGGCCGTGCGGGTCGTGCACGAGCTCGCGCCGCCCGTGGTGCTGCTCGACGTGCACCTGCCCGGCGGCGACGGAGGTGGCGGTGCCGAGGTGATCCGCGCGTGCGGGGACCTGCCGGGCACGCGGTTCCTCGCGCTGTCGGTCTCGGACGCGTCGGAGGACGTCGTCGCGGTCATCCGCGCCGGTGCCCGCGGGTATGTGACGAAGGCGATCGACGGGCCCGCGCTGAGCGACGCGGTGCGGCGTGTCGCGGACGGCGACGCGGTGTTCTCGCCGCGGCTCGCGGGCTTCGTGCTCGACGCGTTCGGGACGGCCGCCGGTGACGTGGCGACGGGCGACGACGAGCTCGACCGGCTCTCGGCGCGCGAGCGCGAGGTCATGCGCCTCATCGCGCGCGGGTACACGTACCGCGAGGTGGCCTCGGAGCTGTTCATCTCGATCAAGACGGTCGAGACCCACGTGTCCGCGGTGCTGCGCAAGCTGCAGCTCTCGAGCCGGCACGAGTTGACGCGCTGGGCGGCAGCACGCCGTCTGCTCTGACGGCCAGGGACCAAGGTCCCTTTCTGACGGCGTGTCAGAAAAGCGTCGTTCCCGTCGTATCCTGGGCAGCATGGATCTGCTCCAGCACCTCCTCGTCGTCATCCACCTCCTCGGCTGGGCCATCGTGCTCGGCGGCGTGCTCGTGAACATGCGGACGCCGAAGATCGCCGCAGGCGTCCTGCACGGCGCGCTCACGGCGCTCGTCACGGGGATCCTGCTCGTCGGCCTCGCCGAGCTGTCCGACGAGCTGCGCGACCCGAACCTGGTCAAGATCGCGGTCAAGCTCGTCGTGGCGCTCGTCATCACCGCGCTCGTGGTCGTCGGGCAGCGCACGCCCGCGAAGGTCACCACCGGGTACCTCGGCGCGGTCGCCGGTCTCACGGTCGTGAACGTCGCGATCGCCGTCCTGTGGCGCTGACCCGGTTCTGACCCGGTAGCCTGCCGCGCGTGGCGGCCTGGGGAGAGCTGATCGTCGGGGCCGTCGTGCTCGTCGGTCTCGTCGGCGTCGTCGTGCAGGTGCTGCCCGGGCTGCTGCTCGTCGCGGGCGCGGTCGTCGTGTGGGGCGTCGTGACGGGCGGGTTCGCCGGGTGGACCGTCGCGGTCGCCGCGGTCGTGCTCACGGTCGCGGCGTCGGTCGCGAAGGTCCTGCTCGCGGGGCGTCACCTCAAGCGTGCGGGGGTCCCGGGGTCGACGCTCGTGTGGGGCGGCGTCGCGGGTGCCGTGCTGTTCTTCGTCATCCCGGTCGTGGGGCTGCCGCTCGGGTTCGTCGGGGCCGTGTACCTCGCGGAGCGCGTGCGGGTGCGTGATGCGCGCGCCGCGTGGCGCGCCACGGTCGTCGCGATGCAGGCGACCGGGCTGACGATCCTCGTCGAGCTCGCGGGTGCGCTGCTCGTCACGCTCGCGTGGTGCGCCGGGCTCGCCGCGGTCCACCTGGCCTGATCGTCGGTGCCTGATCATCGGGGCCCGACCGTCGGGTGGCCGGGCTGTCGGTGGGTCGGCCTAGGCTGGGCGGGCCATGACGTCGCTCTTCGATCACGCCCCCGTCCCGCTGGCCGACGGCTCCGCCGCGGCGGCTGCCGTCCCTGCTGCTGGCTCTCCTGCTAGCCCTCCTGCTGACTCTCCTGCTGACGCTCCGGTCGGCTCCCGTGCCGTGCCCGCCGGTCTCGGGGCCTCGTTCCGGAGCGCCGTGGCGGCGGCCGCGGCGCGTTCGCACACGGGCGAGTCGTCGGGCCTCCCGCTCGTCGTGCCGCCGCGTGCCGACGACGAGCGCCCGGGTGCGGACCGTGCGTCGCACGAGCACGACGAGACCGCGCGGGCCGACGCGCTGCTCGACGGGCTCAACCCGCAGCAGAAGGAGGCCGTGGTCCACCACGGCGGCCCGCTGCTCATCGTCGCGGGCGCCGGGTCGGGCAAGACGCGCGTGCTCACGCACCGCATCGCGTACCTGCTCGCGACCCGGCGGGCGCGCGCGGGCGAGATCCTGGCGATCACGTTCACCAACAAGGCCGCCGCCGAGATGCGCGAACGCGTCGCGGCGCTCGTCGGGCCCGCCGCGGGACGCATGTGGGTCTCGACGTTCCACTCGGCGTGCGTGCGCATCCTGCGTCGCGAGGCGGGCGCGCTGGGGCTGCGCTCGAGCTTCTCGATCTACGACTCGGCGGACTCGCAGCGCCTGCTCACGCTCGTCGCGCGCGAGCTGGACCTCGACCCGAAGAAGTTCCCCGCGAAGGCCCTCGCCGCGAAGATCTCCTCGCTCAAGGACGAGCTCGTCGACCCCGAGACGTTCGCGGCGACGTCGGGCGGCGGTGCGGCGAACGACTTCGACACCGCGCTCGCGCAGGTCTACACGCGCTACCAGGCACGGCTGCGCCAGGCGCACGCGCTCGACTTCGACGACCTCATCATGACGACGGTGCACCTGCTGCAGGCGTTCCCGGCGGTCGCCGAGCACTACCGGCGGCGGTTCCGGCACGTGCTCGTCGACGAGTACCAGGACACCAACCACGCGCAGTACGTGCTGGTGCGCGAGCTCGTCGGGACCGGCGAGGAGGAGGGTCTCGAGCGCGGCGAGCTCACGGTCGTCGGCGACGCCGACCAGTCGATCTACGCGTTCCGCGGTGCGAACATCCGCAACATCCTCGAGTTCGAGGCCGACTACCCCGACGCGCGGACCATCCTGCTCGAGCAGAACTACCGCTCGACGCAGACCATCCTGTCGGCTGCCAACGCGGTCATCAGCAAGAACCCCGGGCGCAAGCCGAAGCGCCTGTGGACGGACTCGGGAGCGGGGGCGCAGATCGTCGCGTACGTCGCGGACGACGAGCGCGAGGAGGCCCGGTTCGTCGTCGAGGAGATCGACCGGCTCGGCGACTCCTCGGGCGTGCGACCCGGTGACGTGGCGATCTTCTACCGCGCCAACGCGCAGTCCCGCGTGATCGAGGACTCGCTCGTGCGCGTCGGGCTGCCGTACAAGCTCGTCGGCGGCACGCGGTTCTACGAGCGCAAGGAGATCAAGGACGCGATCGCCTACCTGCGCGCGGTCGCCAACCCCGACGACGACGTCAACCTGCGCCGGATCCTCAACGTGCCCAAGCGCGGGCTCGGGGAGCGGTCCGAGGCCATGGTCGCGTCGTTCGCGGAGCGTGAGCGCACGTCGTTCGGCGCCGCGCTCGACCGGCTCGACGAGGTGCCCGGCCTCGGGTCGCGCGCCGTGACAGGGCTCGGCGCGTTCGTCGAGCTCATGGCGGGGCTGCGCGCGCTCGCCGCGACCGCGGGCCCCGCGGAGGTGCTGGGTGCGGTGCTCGACCGTTCCGGCTACCTCGCCGAGCTGCGCGCGAGCGAGGACCCGCAGGACGCGTCGCGCGTCGAGAACCTCGCGGAGCTGCACGCGGTGGCGACCGAGTTCGAGGAGAGCGACCCGGACGGCGACCTGGCCGACTTCCTCGAGCGCGTCTCGCTCGTCGCGGACTCCGACCAGATCCCGTCGCCCGACGGGCGCGAGGACCCGGGTGCGCAGTCCGACGCGCCCGAGCCGGGCGTCGTCACGCTCATGACGCTGCACACCGCGAAGGGGCTCGAGTTCCCCGTCGTGTTCCTCACGGGCATGGAGGACGGGACGTTCCCGCACCTGCGGTCCCTGTCCGACCCGGACCAGCTCGCCGAGGAGCGTCGGCTCGCGTACGTCGGGCTCACACGGGCGCGCGAGCGGTTGTACATCTCGCGTGCCGCGATCCGTACGGCATGGGGCGTGCCCAACGAGTTCCCGCCGAGCCGGTTCCTCGACGACCTGCCCGACGAGCTCATCGACTGGCGGCGGCGCGAGTCCTCGACGTCGTCGCTGCGCGGCGGGTGGGGCTCGGGGTTCGGCGCAGCGGGGCGCTCGGGCTACGGGTCGGGGCGTGCCGGGTCGGGCGGGTACTCCGGGGGGTCGTCGGGCGGGTACGGCGGTCGGCGCGACGAGCGCGAGAAGCGGCCGACGCTGCCCTCGACGGGGGCGACGTTCGGATCGGCCACGCCCCGCCCCGAGGGTGCGATCCCGTCGCTCGCGATCGGTGACCGCGTCACGCACGACGCGTACGGGCTGGGCACGGTCGTCGCGCTCGAGGGGACCGGGCACAACGCGGTGGTCAAGGTGGACTTCGGCACCGAGGGCACCAAGCGCCTGCTCCTGAGGTTCTCGCCGGTCACCAAGCTGTAGCGCGCGCTGGGCAGCCGCCGCTACAGTCCTGCGGACGCCCGGTTCGTCCCGATGTCTCGGGTGCGGTGTGTCGGCCCTCGGAACGCCGCGGGCCGTCCTACCGTGGACCCGACCGCCCAGCGTGGAGGTGCCCGTGACGACCACGACACCGCTCCCCGAGACGGGCCCGCACGGTGCTGCGGGCACCGGCTCCGTCGACCGGCGCGGTCGCCACCAGCTCCCGACCGGTCCCGACCGGTCCGCTCGTGTCGAGCCCGGCGCGCCGTCGTCGCAGCGACCGCACGAGCACGGTGACCGGATCCGGGGGCTCGACGGGCTGCGGGCGATCGCGGTCGTGGCGGTGATCGCCTACCACCTGTGGCCGACGACGCTCCCGGGTGGCTACCTCGGCGTCGACGTGTTCTTCGTCGTCAGCGGGTTCCTCATCACGACGCTGCTGCTGCGCCAGATGGCACGCACCGGCGCCCTCGACATGCCCGACTTCTGGCGCCGGCGCGCGCGTCGGCTGCTGCCGGCTCTCGGTGCCGTGCTCGTGGTCAGCACGCTCGCGGCGCGGCTCGTCGAGCCGGACCTGCTGGTGGGCGCCGGACGGCAGTGGCTCGGCGCGCTGACGTTCTCGACCAACTGGCTCGAGATCGCGGCCGGCACGAGCTACTTCGACGCGACACAGCCCGAGCTGTTCCAACCGCTGTGGTCGCTCGCGATCGAGGAGCAGTTCTACCTCGTGTGGCCGCTCACGCTCGTCGGGCTCATGCTCGCGGTCGCCGCGCTGCGCCTGCGGGACGGCGTGCGCCTGCTCGGCCTCGTCGTGGGCGGCGCAGCGGTCCTGTCGGCGGTCGCGATGGCGCTCGTGCACGCGCCGGGTGACGACCCGACGCGCGTCTACTACGGCACCGGCACGCACGCGTTCGGGCTGCTGGCGGGCGCCGCGCTCGCCGTGGCGGTGAGCGGGCGGCGACACGTGCTGCCGGACGCGACGTGGGCGCGTGCGCTCCCGTGGGCCGGTCTCGTCGTGCTCGTCGTGCTCGTGCTCACGCTGCGAGCGGAGGGCACCTTCGCGTACCGCGGGGGTATCGCGCTGGGGTCGCTCGCTGCGCTCGCGCTCGTCGCCGGCTGCGCGCACGGCCGTTCGACGGCGCTGGTGCGCGTCCTGGAGCTCCGGCCCGTCGTGTGGGTCGGGGAACGGTCGTACGGGCTGTACCTGTGGCACTGGCCGGTGATCCTCGTGCTGGCCGCGCAGCTCGGTGACACACCCGGCTCGCGACTGTGGTGGCGAACCGCGGTGCTCGCGCTCGTCGTGGCGTTCGGCCTCGCCGCGCTCAGCCACAGGTACCTCGAGCAGCCCGTGCGGCGCGACGGGTTCCGCGCGAGCGTGCGTCGGGCAGCAGCCGCGGTGCGGGGCGGTCGGGCCGTGCCGCGCGCCGCCGCGGGGACGGCCCTCGTGCTGGGCCTCGGCTCGGTCCTCGCGGTGGCGACGGCTCCCGACGTGACGTCGACACAGCGCGCGATCGAGGCGGCGCAGCGCGAGATCCAGGAGCGTTCGGGCGGCGCCCCCGACGCCACGGACGACTCGGCGGCGCACGACGCCACGCCCGGCGACGAGCCGTCCGGCGCGCCCGCATCGCCCGGCGGCGAGTCGCCGGGGTCGTCGGACGCGGCGCAGGAGCCGCCGCAGGCCGACCCCGCCGGTCCCGTGCTGCCCGACGCAGCCGCGCTCGCCGACGGGTCGGCGGTCGTCGGGTTCGGTGACTCGGTGCTCTCGGCCGCCGCCCCGGCGCTCTACGACGCGATGCCGGAGCTCGCGCTCGACGCGAAGCCGATCCGCAAGTGGCTCGACGCCCCGGACGTCGTGCGCGCGGCGCAGCAGGCGGGCACGCTGCGGCCCGTGGTGCTGCTGAACTTCGGCACGAACGGTGGGTTCCAGTTCGACGGCTCGGCGCAGGCTCTCGACGAGACGCTCGACCTGATCGGCGCGGACCGGACCGTGCTCATCTTCACGGTCGTCGGGGTCAGCTACTGGGTCGACGACGCGAACGCCGAGCTCGCCGAGCGGGTCGCGGACCGACCGAACGTGCACGTCGTCGACTGGCACGGCTACGTGACCCGGCATCCGGGGCTGCTGCACTCGGACCGCACGCACCCCAACATGAAGGGCATCGCGGCGTACACCGACCTCCTGGGCGCCACGCTCGCCGAGCTGCGGGGGAACGCGGCGTAGCGCGTCGACGGCGCCCGGCCGGGCAGCACGGCCGTCCCGGTCGCCCTACGGTGACCTGCATGAGCATGGGTGGCGGACGCGCGCACGGGACCGGGCTGGGGCGGCCCGTCGACGAGGCCGCGCAGCGGCGCCTCAACGCGCAGGCGCCCCGGGTCGCGCACCTGCGGTCACGGGTCCTCGCGCTGTTCCGGCCCTACCGGTCGCGCATCGCGGTGACCGGGCTCATCGTCGTCGGGTCCGCCGCGATCGCGGTCGTGCCGCCGCTCGTCGTCCAGCGCATCTTCGACGACGCGCTCTTCCCGCGTGGTGCCGCCGGTCCCGACACGGGACTGCTCACGCGGCTCGTGCTGCTCATGATCGGGCTGTTCCTGCTCTCGGCCGGCCTGTCGGTGAGCCAGACGTGGCTCACCTCGACGGTCGGCAACCGCGTCACGGGCGACCTGCGCGTGCGGCTGTTCGAGCACCTGCAGCGCATGGAGCTCGGTTTCTTCACGCGCACCAAGACGGGTGTCATCCAGTCCCGCCTCCAGAACGACGTCGGCGGCGTCGCGGGCGTGCTCACCAACACGGTCACGACGATCCTGGGCAACGCGGTGACGGTCGTCGCGTCGCTCGTCGCGATGGTGCTCATCGACTGGCGGCTCACCCTCGTCGCGGTGGTCCTCATGCCGGGGCTCGTGCTCGTGCAGCGGCGTGTCGGGCGCACGCGGGCGCGGATCGCCGCGCAGACGCAGGAGTCGCTCTCGGAGCTCACGAGCATCACGCAGGAGGCGCTCAGCGTGAGCGGCGTGCTGCTGTCCACGTCGTTCAACCGGCAGTCCACCGAGTCGGCGCGCTACCGCGCGGAGAACGACAACCAGGTGCGGCTGCAGGTGCGTCGGGCCATGAGCGGCCAGGGGTTCTTCGCGGTCGTCCAGGTGCTCATGGCGAGCGTGCCCGCGGTCGTGTACCTCGTCTCGGGCTTCCTGCTGCGGCGTGACGGCGCGGGCGACGGGGGTGCCTCGATCACCGCGGGCACAATCGTCGCGTTCACCACGGTCCAGGCGCGCCTGCTCGGACCGCTGCTCGGGCTCATGCGCGTCGCGCTCGACCTGCAGACCTCGGCGGCGCTGTTCGCCCGGATCTTCGAGTACCTGGACCTCGTCCCGCTCATCCGCGACGCGCCCGACGCGACGACCGTCGCCGCGGCCCCCGGCCCGCTCGGGCGCATCGAGTTCCGGGACGTCGAGTTCCGGTACCCGGATGCGGCACCGGACAGCCGACCGACGCTGCGTGGGGTCTCGTTCGTCGCGGAGCCCGGGCAGCACGTCGCGTTCGTCGGTCCCTCGGGTGCGGGCAAGACGACCGTGCTGTACCTCGCGCCGCGCCTGTACGAGGTGAGCGGCGGGCAGGTGCTGTTCGCGGGTGAGGACGTGCGGCGGCTGCAGCACGAGTCCGTGGTCGCGCAGATCGGCATCGTGTCGCAGGAGACCTACCTCTTCCACGCCTCGATCCGGGAGAACCTCGCCTACGCGCGCCCGGGCGCGACCGACGACGAGCTCGAGGCGGCGTGCCGCGCCGCCAACATCCATCACGTGATCGCGGGGTTCGCCGATGGGTACGACACGGTCGTCGGCGAGCGCGGGTACCGGCTCTCGGGCGGCGAGAAGCAGCGCATCGCGATCGCGCGGGTGCTGCTCAAGGACCCGCCGGTGCTCCTGCTCGACGAGGCGACCTCGGCGCTCGACACGGTGTCGGAGCGCGTCGTCCAGGAGGCGCTCGACACCGCGTCGCACGGCCGCACGACGCTGACGGTCGCGCACCGGCTCTCGACCGTGATCGGGGCCGATGTGATCCACGTCGTCGACGCGGGCCGCATCGTCGAGTCCGGCACGCACGACGAGCTCGTCGCGGCCGGGGGTCTGTACGCCGAGCTCGCGGCACAACAGCTCGCGACGACCCGCATCCTCGCGAGCGAGGCGCACGTCCCGCCCGCCGACCACCCGGAGCGCCGCGCCGACCGCGCGCCGGGCGAGCCCGCGACCGACGCGCTCGCGGTGCAGGCCCTCGCGCTCGCGGCCACCGATCCCGCACGCGACCCGTCAGCCGACGACCCCGCAGCCGACGAGCCCGCTGTCGGCACCCCCGGCTGGTGACCGCGCGCGCCACGGTTCAGGCGACACCCTGCGGCCAGTGACCGCTCGGGTACACCGTGAGGTTCTGGGCGGCGTTGGTGAGGTTGAGGAGCGCGCCGGTCGCGGCCATCTGGGCGGCCGTGAACGCCGTGAGGGCCGACATCGCCATGGCGAGCGTCACCCCGGCCTCCTCGATCGCGTAGAGGACACCCGCCCACGAGAACGCGATCGAGCCCAGCGCGGCGACCACGACGACGACCGCGGCCACGATCTTGGCGACGATGAGGCCCATCGCGATGTAGAACGCGAGTCCCGCGGTCGCGCACGTGGCGAGCGACGTGCTGACCGCCGACGCGATCGTGTGCACCTGACCGGCGGCCGGCGACTGTCCCGCGACGGCGGCGCGGTAGGCGCTCGCGGCTTCGCCCTGCCACGTCAGCGTCGCGCGCAGGGCGTTCGGGTGCACGGTGCCCGCGACCCCGGACGCCGGACCGCCGACCTCGCGCGACCAGTCGAGCGCGCGCACGGCGAACAGCACGGGTGCGGCGGCGCCCTCGAGCATCTCGCCGACCGTCGACAGCACGTCGCGGCACAGCGCCCGCAGCCCGTCGGTCGCGTGCCGCACCGCCGCGCCGAACCAGCCGGGCACCCACGGCCGGGACACCGCGCGCTCGATCGTGTGCGGGAGCTCGGCGAGGTGGTGCGCCAGGGTCTCGTACCCCGTGCGCAGCACGGCGACCGTGGACTCGAAGGTCGCGGGGCGGAACGTCGTCGCGGTCGTGGTCGCGGTCATGAAGGCCTCCTGAGGGTGTGCGAGAACGGCCCGCGGCGCAGACGCGCTCACGGGTGGGCCGGGGTGGGGTCGAGCGGTGCCGCTCAGACGGCGGTGACGTGACCCGGTGCGAGCGCGGCGGCGACGGCCGCGTCACGCCGGGCGTAGTCGTCGGCGTTCGCACGCAGCGTCGTGGCGATCTCGGTCATGACGACGGCGCCTTCGCGGCACCGGCTGCTCACGTGGTCGACCACTGCGCCGTACGCGCCGTGCACCAGCGTGAAGATGCCGCACTGCAGGCGGCTCATCCGCAGCGTCTCGGAGCTCGCGGCGACGGCCGCGAGCGCGTCCGACTGCGCGTCCCACGCCGCGGCCTCGCGGTAGAGCGCGGGCAGCGACACGACGGTGCCCGTCACAGGTGCCGCCCCGTGCCGACCGTGACGTGGTCCGGACGCGACGACGGGCCGTGCGTGGCGTGGCCCGGGACGTTCGACAACGCCCGCAGGTGCGCGAGGACCTCGGCGAGGAGCTCGTCGGAGACCGCGGGGGCGAGCGCGGCGAGCCGCCGGTCCAGGTCGGCGACCGCGCCGCGCACGGTCTGCGTCAGCAGCGCGGACAGCTCGCGTCCGGACGCGCGTGCGACGCGCGGGCCGCGCAGCGTGACGCCGACGATCCCGCCGCGCGCGACCTGGACCACGACCTCGTCGTCGAGCGCGGTCGCCGTCCCGATCGTCGCCTCGAGCTGCGCGCCCGACGCCGCGTCCGGTCCGGCGGCGAGCGCGGCGATCGCGAGCTCGGCGAGCTCGGTGAGCGGGCGGGCGCGCACCTCGTCGGGCAGGTCGACGGCGCCGGGTACGTCCGGTGCGTCGGACGACGCCGTGGACGTCGCGGGGACCACGGGGACAGCGTGCGGTCCGGCAGCGCCTGCGCCATCCGCGGCATACGCGGCACCCGCGCCGACCCGCGGGTCGACGCCGAACGAGGCCGTCGCGCCGTAGCTCCCGTGGACCGCCGACGGTGCGGTGACGGCGTCGACGGGTGGCGTCGGGGTGAGCGGGCCTCGGCTCGCGAGCGCGCTGCGCGCCTCCTCGTCGAGCGCGCTCGCCGCGGACCGGGCGGCACCCAGGATCGCGCCCGCGAGGTCGTCGGCCGTCGCATGCCGGTCCCAGCCGTCGACGACGTGCACCAGGACGGGCGCGCCGTACCGGTCGAGCCCGACCGCCACGAGCCCGGAGCGGTCCCAGCCGAGGCGCGTCTGCACGTCGTGCGCAGCGGACGTGCCCGCCCGCTGCGTGCTGGGCTGCTGGGCCGGCTGTGGCGCCTGGTACGGGGTGTGCGGGTGGGTCTGGGGGTCGTGCATCTCGCGGGGCTCCTCGTCGCATCCTCGGGGCGGGCTCGTCCTCGAGGTGGACACTAGGGAACAAGTCGGACACGTGCGGGACCGTCTCGCCAGGCTGTGCACATCGAGGGGTCACCCCAGGTCTCTCGATGTGAAGAGATCCACATCTCTCGACATGAAGAGATCTGGGCCCGACGGTCTAGCATCGTTGCGGCGCACAACGGCCGCACCGAGGCCGCCGGAGCGCGGTCGACCGAGAGGAACCGGACCACAGTGGACCTGTTCGAGTACCAGGCACGGGACATCTTCGAGAAGCACGGCGTACCGGTGCTCGGCGGCATCGTCGCCACCACGCCGGACGAGGCGCGTGCCGCCGCGACCACGCTGCTGGGTGACCAGCCGGGCGTCGTCGTGGTGAAGGCGCAGGTCAAGACGGGTGGCCGCGGCAAGGCGGGCGGCGTCAAGCTGGCCCGCTCCGCCGACGAGGCGGCCGAGCGCGCCGGCGAGATCCTCGGCATGGACATCAAGGGCCACACGGTCCACCGCGTGATGGTCGCGGCGGGTGCGCGCATCGCGCAGGAGTTCTACTTCTCGCTCCTGCTCGACCGTGCCGAGCGGCGCTACCTCGCGATGTGCTCGGTCGAGGGCGGCATGGAGATCGAGCAGCTCGCGGTCGAGCGCCCGGACGCGCTCGCGAAGGTCGCGGTCGACCCGCGCACGGGCATCGACCAGGCGAAGGCCGACGAGATCGTCGCGGCCGCCGGCTTCGACGCGGCGATCGCCGGCAAGGTCGCGGACGTGCTGCGCAAGCTGTGGGTCGTCTACCGCGACGAGGACGCGACGCTCGTCGAGGTCAACCCGCTCGTGCTGACCGAGGAGGGTGACGTCGTCGCGCTCGACGGCAAGGTGTCGCTCGACGCGAACGCGGGCTTCCGGCACGCGGACCACGCCGACCTCGAGGACGCCGCCGCGGCGGACCCGCTCGAGGCGCGCGCCAAGGAGAAGGACCTCAACTACGTCAAGCTCGACGGTGAGGTCGGCATCATCGGCAACGGTGCGGGGCTCGTCATGAGCACGCTCGACGTCGTCGCGTACGCGGGCGAGAAGCACGGCGGCGTGAAGCCCGCGAACTTCCTCGACATCGGCGGCGGCGCGTCCGCCGAGGTCATGGCCGCGGGCCTCGACATCATCCTCACGGACCCGCAGGTCAAGTCGGTGTTCGTCAACGTGTTCGGCGGCATCACGGCGTGCGACGCGGTCGCGAACGGCATCGTCGCGGCGCTCGAGATCCTCGGCGACGAGGCGAGCAAGCCGCTCGTCGTGCGGCTCGACGGCAACAACGTGGTCGAGGGGCGGCGCATCCTCGCGGACGCGAACCACCCGCTGGTCACGCTCGCCGACACCATGGACGGCGGCGCGGACAAGGCCGCCGAGCTGGCCAACGCCTGAGCCCGACAGCGACGAGAGAGAACAACTGACATGGCGATCTTCCTCACCGAGGCCAGCAAGGTCATCGTCCAGGGCATGACCGGCTCCGAGGGCACCAAGCACACGACGCGCATGCTCGCGTCGGGCACGAACGTCATCGGCGGCGTCAACCCGCGCAAGGCCGGCACGAGCGTCGAGTTCCCGGGCGGCGTGCAGGTGCCCGTGTTCGGGTCCGTCGCGGACGCGATGTCCGCGACGGGTGCCGACGTGTCCGTCATCTTCGTCCCGCCGGCGCACACGAAGGGCGCCGTGGTCGAGGCCGTCGACGCGGGCATCCCGCTCGTCGTCATCATCACCGAGGGCGTGCCCGTCGCGGACACGGCCGAGTTCTTCGCGTACGCGCAGGACAAGGGCGTGCGCCTCATCGGCCCCAACTGCCCCGGTCTCATCAGCCCCGGGAAGTCCAACGTCGGCATCATCCCCGCGGACATCACGGGTCCCGGCCGCGTCGGCCTCGTGTCGAAGTCCGGCACGCTGACCTACCAGATGATGTACGAGCTGCGGGACTTCGGGTTCTCGTCGGCCGTCGGCATCGGCGGCGACCCGATCATCGGCACGACGCACATCGACGCCCTCGCGGCGTTCGAGGCGGACCCCGAGACGGACGTCATCGTCATGATCGGTGAGATCGGCGGCGACGCCGAGGAGCGCGCGGCCGCGTACATCAAGGAGCACGTGACCAAGCCGGTCGTCGGCTACGTCGCGGGCTTCACGGCGCCCGAGGGCAAGACGATGGGCCACGCGGGCGCGATCGTCTCGGGCTCGTCGGGCACCGCGCAGGCCAAGAAGGAGGCGCTCGAGGCCGCGGGCGTCAAGGTCGGCAAGACGCCGTCCGAGACGGCCGCGCTCGCCCGGGAGCTCCTCGCGCGCTGACGCCCCGTATCCGACGACGCCCGCACCGCCACCTCCGGCCGGTGCGGGCGTCGTCGTCGCTCGGGTGTCGGTCCGTGTGACGTGTGTCCGGTTCCTCCGACGCGCCGGGCGGCCTGCGCGCGTCCGCGTGCGTGTGCCGTGACGATGGGGCGGTGAGCGTCCTGACCGGTTCCCGTCGTCGCGCCGCGGCGACCCCGCCCGCGGGAGCGTCGGGTACCGGCGCGGCCCGGCGCGGTGGACGCACGCCGACCTCGCCCTTCTTCGTGAGCGCGCTCGACGGGTCGCCGCACTGGGTGACGGGTGCGCTCGCGGCGCTGCAGGGGGCGCTGCTGTCGATGCTCGTCGTCGTGCTGCCCTCGGTCGCGGCCTACGTCGCGACGTCGGCCGACCCCGCGAACGAGGGGGTCGAGTGGTTCCGCTCGGTCGTCGTCGGCGTGAGCCTGTGGACCGCCGGGCACGGGGTGCCGCCCGTCGTCGCGGGCAGCGCGATCACGCTCGTCCCGCTCGGCGTCACGCTGCTCGCGGTCTTCACGGCGTGGGCGTCGGCGCGCCGCTCGGGAGTGCCGGACCGGTCGGCGTTCGTCGCCGGGACCCTGACGTATGCGGCCGTGACCGCCGTGCTCAGCGCGCTCGTCGGCGGGCCTGTCGCGGGTGTGCGCGGGCTGCTGGGCGGTGCGCTCGTCGGCGGCGCCGGGCTCGGCCTCGGGCTGCTCGCCCGGCCCGACGCGCCGTCGTGGCGTGACCTCACGCGGCGCGCGCGCGAGCGGGTGCCCGTGGTCGTCGGCGCGGGGGTCGAGGCCGCGACCGTCGCCGTCGCGACGCTCGTGCTGGTGGCGGCGGTCGTGACGCTCGGCTGGGTGCTCGCGGGCCGCACGACGATCGTGGCGATCGCCGACGGGCTCGGCGTGGACCTGCTGGGCGGTGCGGTGCTCGCGCTCGCCGAGCTCGCGTTCGCGCCCGTGCTCGTGGTCTGGGCGGTCGCCTGGCTCGCCGGACCCGGGTTCGTCGTGGGGGAGGGGACGCACTTCGCGCCCGACGCGATGACCGGCGGCACGCTGCCCGCCGTCCCGCTGCTCGGGGCGCTGCCCGGGGCGGACCTCACGGGCGGTCCGGCGCTGTTCGCGCCCGTGCTGGTCGTGGCCGCCGGTGCGGTCGCGGGCTGGTCGGTGCACCGCACGCTGCGGGCACGCACGGGGCTGCGTGCGTGGAGCTCGGCGCTCGCGTGCGTCGTCACGGCGGCGGGCGCCGGGCTCGTCGTCGCGTGCCTGGTCCTGGCCGCCTCGGGCGCGGTCGGGCCGGGGCGGATGGCGAGCGTGGGGGCCTCGGCTCCGGCGGTCGCGGGCACGGTCGCGGGCTGGGTCCTGCTCGGCGCGCTCGTCGTCGCGGTCCCCGCCGATGCGCGCGTGCGGGCGGCGGCCCGCTCGGGTGTCCGCGGCCTGGTCCGTCGGGCCGTGCCACGCGGCTAGGGCGACGCAGCCTGGACGCGCCTACGGCCGCGTGCGTTCCTGGAGGTTCTTGAGGCGGTCCTGCAGCGAGTCCTGGAACTGGTTCTCGCACTGGTGCCGCGCGGTCACCGTGAGCGCGCCCGCGAGGCACTCCTGGCGGTCGAGGTAGGCCGGCCACAGGAGCGTCATGCCGAGCGACGTCACGAGCCAGAACGCCGCGACCGCGACGCCGCCCGCGAGCATCGCGGACATCGGGCCGCGGACGCGGCCGCGGAACGCGAGCACGAGTGCACGCAGACCGACGACGAGCGCGAGCACCGTGAACGCGAGGCTCGCGACCTGCCAGGGCACGGGGAACGTCGCGGTCAGGACGGCGGCGAGCAGCAGCGCCGCGAACGTGCGCGCGTGCCGGGCGACGAGCGCCACCCGCTCCGGGTCGGGCGGCCGCAGGTCGCGCGGCGAGCGTCCGCGCGGCGACCGGTCGTGCCCGGGTGCGCCGTGCTGGTCGGGGTGCGGTGCGCCGGGCGGGCGGGCGACCACCCAGCCGTGCTGCCCCGGTGCGTACGGCGGCCCGTGCGGCGCGTCGGTCGGCCCGCCGGGCGCCGCGCCGCCGCGGGAGCCGGGCGCGGCGTCGCCCGAGGGCCGGTCCTCCGGGGGCGCGTACGGGTTGCTCACCCCGGCATTGTCGCCCACCTCATGCGGCGAGGTGCGTGCGCCACCAGTCGACGGTGTCGTGCGTGACCTGGTCCCACGGCGTCGGGGCGAGGCCGAGCATCTCCTGCGATGCGCTCGAGTCCATCACGAAGGGTTCGACGAACTGGTAGCGCATCCGGTCGACCTCGCGCAGGACGGGCTGCACGAGCCCGGCCACGGCGAGCGCGGCCCGTGGCAGGGGAGCGATGCGCGGTGCGGCCGTGCCCGCGGCGGCGGCGAGGCGTCCCGCGAGCTCGCGGAACGTGAGGGGCGGGTTCGTCGGCGCCAGGACGGGACGTCCCCAGGCGGCCTCGGTCGTCGCGGCGGCGGCCATCGCGGCGACGAGGTCCGGCAGGTAGGTCCACGAGTGCGGCTGGTCCGGGTCGCCGACGGGACGGGCGACGGTGCCGCGCAGCACGGGCACGAGGAGCCGGTCGCCCGCGTGCGCGTCGCCGGTCGCGCGGGGACCGAGGTAGTCGGACGCGCGGACCTCGGTCGCGCGCAGGTCGCCCGCGGCGGTGCGGGCGGCGGCCTGCTGCCACATCGCGGCACGCACCCGACCCTTGGTCTCGGTGGTGGCGAGGGGGGTGTCCTCCCGCATGACGCCGCTGCCGGCGCCGTAGCCGTACAGGTTCCCCGTCACGACGAGCACGGCACCGGTCGCCTGTGCGGCGTCGAGCGCGGCACCGTGCAGGCCGGGCCACACGGCGGGCCACCGGTCGTACCGCGGGTTGGCGCACTGGTGGATCGCGGTCGCGCCGACCGCGAGCCGCGTGAGCGTGGCGGCGTCGGACGCGTCGGCCGCGACGTGGGTCCAGGCGCCGGGGACCGCGGTCCGGGTGCCTCGACCGGTCGCACCGGACCGTGAGACGACGACGACCTCGTCGCCGCGGGACGTCAGGAGCGCCGCGAGCGAGGTGCCGACGGGGCCCTTGCCGATGATGACGTGACGGGACATGGTGGACCTCCAAAGAGTGAGCGGTGCTCTTGGACGAGAACGATGCTCTCTCGCGACACGCGCTGTCAAGAGCGGTGCTCTGGCTAGAGATCACCGCTCTCGTCGGCGATGATCGGGGGATGAGCCCCGAGGCCCCCACGACGCCCCGCGCCCGCGCCCGCGCCCAGTTCCAGGCCGACCTGCTGGCTGCCGCCCGCACGCGCATCGCCGCCGACGGCGCCGCCCAGCTGTCCCTGCGCGCCGTCGCGCGCGACCTCGGGGTCGCGTCGTCGGCCGTGTACCGGTACGTCGAGTCGCGTGACGCGCTCCTGACCCTGCTCATCGTCGAGGCGTACGACGACGTCGCGAGCGCGTGCGAGGCGGCACGCACGTCGTCCGTCGCGGCCGGCGTCACGCCGGGGGAGGGCTGGCTCGCGGTCGGGCGCGCGTTCCGGGAGTGGGCCGTCGCGCACCGGCACTCGTTCGAGCTGATCTACGGCACCCCCGTGCCCGGGTACGCCGCGCCGCAGCAGACCGTGCAGCACGCGGCGCGCGTCTGGGCCGCGATCGCGGGTCCGGTCATCGACGCCGCGGTGCGCGGAGAGCTCGGTCCCGCCGCCGCCGACGAGCACGCGGACGGGCTCGTCGACCCCGGAGTGCTCGCGATCGCCGACGGGCTGCTGACCGGCGACGGGAGCCCGGCGGTCCTGCTCGACGCGGAGGCGGCCCCGGCGCTCGTCGTGCGGTCGCTCACGCTGTTCGAGACGCTCGTCGGCGCCGTCTCCGCGGAGCTGTTCGGGCACCTGCACAACGTGACGACGTCCACCGCGCGCGCGTTCGACGTGACGCTCGCGCACGCGGGAGCGGGGGTCGGGCTGCGGGTCGCGGTCTGACACGAGCGCGCCCGGACGGCACCGCCGGGCCCGGGCTAGACTGACCGCGGCCGTGACTGGCGAAGGTGGGACCGACCACCGGGGAGCGGCTGAACGTCCCCTGCAGCGCACCGCCCGCCTGGGTGCCTGGGTCCCCCTCGACGTCGACCCAGGAGAGTGCGCCATGAGCACCGCCCCCAGCCCCGACCAGAGCCTCGAGTCCGCGCGCCCCGTGCGGCGCGCGCTCGTCTCGGTCTACGACAAGACCGGGCTCGTCGAGCTCGCCACCGCGCTGCACGGCGCGGGCGTCGAGCTCGTCTCGACCGGTTCGACCGCCGCGACGATCGCCGCTGCGGGCGTCCCCGTGACGAAGGTCGAGGACCTCACGGGCTTCCCCGAGTGCCTCGACGGGCGCGTCAAGACGCTGCACCCGCGCGTGCACGCCGGGATCCTCGCGGACACGCGCCGCCCCGAGCACCTCGCGCAGCTCGACGAGCTCGGCGTCGCGCCGTTCGAGCTCGTCGTGGTCAACCTCTACCCGTTCACTGCGACCGTCGCGTCGGGCGCCACGCCCGACGAGTGCGTCGAACAGATCGACATCGGCGGGCCGTCGATGGTCCGCGCGGCCGCGAAGAACCACCCGAGCGTCGCGGTCGTCGTCGACCCCGCGCGGTACGACGAGGTCGCGGCGGCCGTCGCGGCGGGCGGCTTCACGCTCGCGCAGCGGCGCGCGCTCGCCGCGCAGGCGTTCGCGCACACCGCGGCGTACGACACGGCGGTCGCGAGCTGGTTCGCGAACGCCTACGCGCCCGACGAGACCGCCACGGAGTCGGGTTTCGGCGCGGTCGTCGGCGCGCAGTGGACGCGCAGCGACGTGCTGCGCTACGGCGAGAACCCGCACCAGTCGGCGGCGCTGTACCTGTCCGACGAGGGTCGCGCGGGTCGCGGGCTCGCGGGTGCGACGCAGCTGCACGGCAAGGCCATGAGCTACAACAACTACGTCGACGCGGACGCCGCGTGGCGCGCGGCGCACGACCACGGCGACGCGCCGACGGTCGCGATCATCAAGCACGCCAACCCGTGCGGCATCGCGGTCGGCGAGGACGTCGCGGACGCACACGCCAAGGCCCACGCGTGCGACCCGGTGTCCGCGTTCGGTGGGGTCATCGCGACGAACCAGCGCGTCACGCTCGCCGCGGCCGAGCAGATCGCGCCCGTGTTCACCGAGGTCGTCGTCGCCCCCGGCTTCGACGACGACGCGCTCGCGCTGCTCACGCAGAAGAAGAACCTGCGGCTGCTCGTCGTCGAGGGCGCGCCCGCGGCGATCGAGCTGCGGCCCGTGTCCGGCGGTGTGCTCGTGCAGCACGCCGACCGCATCGACGCTTCGGGCGACGACCCGGCGACCTGGACGCTCGCGGCCGGCGCCGCGGCGGACGACGCGACGCTCGCCGACCTCGCCTTCGCGTGGCGTGCGGTGCGCGCCGTGAAGTCGAACGCGATCCTGCTCGCGGACGGCGGTGCGTCGGTCGGCGTCGGCATGGGTCAGGTCAACCGCGTCGACTCGTGCCGCCTCGCGGTCGAGCGCGCGAACACCGGCGACGACGAGCGGGCGCGCGGTGCCGTCGCGGCGTCCGACGCGTTCTTCCCGTTCGCCGACGGCCTGCAGGTGCTGCTCGACGCCGGGGTGCGGGCCGTCGTGCAGCCCGGCGGTTCGGTGCGCGACGCGGAGGTCGTCGCGGCGGCCCAGGCCGCGGGAGTGACGCTCTACCTCACGGGGACGCGCCACTTCGCGCACTGAGCCCGGCCTGCACGAGCCCCCGTCGGACGGCCTCGCGGTCGTTGGACGGGGGCTCGTGCGCGCCCCGGCTCAGGCGCGCAGCGGGCGGGCGGGGTCCGCGGCGAGGTCGCGCGCGAGCGTGGGCAGGTCACGCGCGGTGAACAGGCGGCGCGCGGCGCCGACGTCGCGCGGACGGTCGACCGTGAGCACCGCGGCGATCGTCTCGGTGCCCGGGCGGTACCACAGCGCGGTCCAGCCGGACGCGTCGGTCGGGTCGCCGCGCAGCACCACGTCGTCGTCGGGCGACGGCTGACCGAACAGCGTGAGGTCGTGCCCGAGCTGCGTCGAGAACACGTACGGTGCGCGGTCAGCGCGTGCGGCGCGCACGTCCGCGGGTGCGTCGGGCTCGAGCAGGTCCGCGACGAGCGTGCCCGGGTCGCGCAGCGCGCCGTCCCAGTGACCGCCCGGGACCCAGCCGTGCCGGTGCGAGCGGCGCACCGCGACGTCACCCACCGCGCGCACGTGCCGCGGGCCGCCGAGCACCGCGAAGCCCTCGTCGACGCGCAACGACCCGTCGACCTCGCGCGGCACCGCGTCGGCGAGCCAGCCCGTCGCCGGGCGGGAGCCGACCGCCGCGAGCACGACGTCGGCGCGCAGCGGCTCGCCGTCCGCGAGCCGGACGCCGTCGCCGTCGACCCTGGCCACCTGGCGACCCGTGAGCAGCCGCACGCCGTGCTCGTCGTACCAGCCGGCCGTGAGCGCGCCCACGGTGGCGCCGAGCGCTCCCGCGAGCGGTGCCGCCGCCTCGACGACCGTGACCTCGACCCCGGCGTGCGCCGCGACGCCCGCGACCTCCGCACCGATCCAGCCCGCCCCGACGACGACGAGCCGGTCACCCGGGCGCAGCGCGGCCCGCAGCGCGGCGGCGTCCGCCGCGGTGTGCAGCACGGTCGCGCCGTCCCACGTCGCGGGTCGCACGGGGGCCGAGCCCGTCGCGACGACGAGCGCGTCGGCGGTGACGTCGCCCGCGTCGGTGCGCACCGTCACGACCTCGGCGTCGACGGCGAGGCCGCGAGCCGCACGGTCCAGGTGCACCTCGTCCGCGAGCGCGACGACGTCGGTGCCGACCTCCTCGGACAGCCACGCGGGCTCGACGCGGTCCAGGAGGTGCTTCGACAGCGGGGGACGGTCGTAGGGCGGGACGCCCTCGGCCCCGAGCACGACGACGCGGCCCGCGTAGCCCGTCTCGCGCAGCGCGGCGACGGTCTGCGTCGCGGCGAGCCCCGCGCCGACGACGAGCACGGACGCGGGGACCCGGGCCGGTCGCCCGCGCTCCGGCTGACTCGCGTGCGGACGGTCGGGTGCGGGGGTCGGGCTCACGCGGCAACGGTAGTCTCGACGGTCGGGAGGTGGCATGGTCCACGAGCGGGTGCAGGCGCACGTGCCGTCCGGCGCGGTGGCCGACGGGCGGGGTCGACGCACGGTGTCGTCGGCGTACCAGCCGGGCGGTCGCGAGCCGTCGGCCGCACCCGTGAGCGCGCCGTCGGTGGTGCGCACCGCGCCGGGCCCGACGCCCGTCGCACCCTCAGGGTTCGCGACCGCACCGGTCGCCGAGGTGCCCGCGGAGCAGCGACCGCTCGACCCGCGCGCGATCGCACGGGCGTCCCTGCAGGCGTCCCGCAACGCGTCGCTGTGGTGGACCGCAGGTGGCGTCGTGCTCGCGGTCGTCGTGTCGCTCGCGGTCGGCACGGCGGCGGGTGCGTGGACGCTGTCGGCGGTGCTCGCGGCGGGGGCCGCGGTGCGCGGTCTGCGCCCGTCGCCGGGTCCGGTCGCGCTGTCGGTGCGGTCGCGAGCGCTCGACGTCGTGATCCTCGCGTTCCTCGCGGTCGCGGTCGCGGTCCTCGCGACGATCCTCCCGACCCCCGACCTGTGACGCGCGACCTGTGACGCGCGACCTGTGACGCGCGACGTGTGATGCGCGACGTGTGACGCACGGAGGGGTCCGGACTCGAGTCCGGACCCCTCCGTCGAGCTGGAGCTCGCCGTCAGCGCGGCTCGACGAGGACGTCCTCGTCGGTGACGTCGACGTCGTCCTCCTCGAGGAGGACGAGCTCGGGGCGCTCCGCAGCGAACGCACGGTAGACGATGCCGGCGAGCGCGGCTCCGACGAGCGGGCCGACCCAGAACACCCAGATCTGCGACCACGCCCACGACTCGGAGAAGATCGCCGCGGCGAGCGAGCGCGCCGGGTTGAGCGAGGCGTTCGTGACGGGCATCGCGACGAGGATGAGGACCGCGAGCGTGAGGCCGATGGCGAACGGCGCGACGGTCGACTTCGCGCGACGGTCCGTGACGCCGAGGATGACGCCGACGAACACGGCGGTCACGACGATCTCGACGACGAGCGCGGCGAACAGGCTGAACTCGACCTGACCGCTCGTCGCGGAGCCGAACGGCGAGTGCTCGCCGAAGCCGTTGGCGAGAGCGGAGTAGAACGAGCGGGTCGTGCCCGTGCCGTCCTGCGTCATCGCGGCGGGCAGGGCCTTGGGGATCGCGACGAACACGACCGCAGCGCCGAGCGCACCACCGACGAGCTGGGCGAGCCAGTACGGCACCACGTCGCGCCACGGGGTGCGACCGCCGAGGGCGGCGCCGAACGTCACGGCGGGGTTGAAGTGCCCGCCCGAGACGTGGCCGACCGCGGCGACGCCGGCGGCGACCGCGAGGCCGAACGCGAGCGCGACGGCGAGCGCACCGCCGCCGCCGCCGATGCTCGCGAAGTTGGTCGCGGCGTACAGCGCGACGCCGAGGCCCGCGAGGACGAGGAAGAACGTGCCGAACAGCTCCGCGCCGAGCCGTGCCGCGAGGCCCGGACCCGTCACGACGACCGTGCTGGCGGGGACGACGAGCGTGGCGTCGGGCGCGTCGCCGAAGAGCTCGGCGGGCAGGGCGAACGGGTTCGATGATTCCGTCGGCTCGGGGGCGGCCGCGGTCGGGTCCTGGGACATGGGGGTCCTGTCGTCGGTTGTGGGTGGTTCGCGGGCCAATATGCCAGGACAACCCGTCCGCGGCGGTGGGTACGGGGCACCAAGATCGGTTCGCAGGCTCGTCGGAACCGTCCAGGACCGGGCCCGGCAGCCCGTGGACGCGGCCGAAGTCTCTCGATGTCGAGTAATCTTGGGGCGGCCCAGCACCCACTTAGGAGTCCCGCATGGCGAAGATCAAGGTCGTCGGCCCGGTCGTCGAGCTCGACGGCGACGAGATGACGCGCATCATCTGGCAGTTCATCAAGGACCGCCTGATCCACCCGTACCTCGACATCGACCTGCGGTACTACGACCTGTCGATCGAGAACCGTGACGCGACGGACGACCAGGTGACGATCGACGCGGCGCACGCGATCAAGGAGCACGGCGTCGGCGTCAAGTGCGCGACGATCACGCCCGACGAGGCGCGCGTCGAGGAGTTCGGCCTCAAGAAGATGTGGCTGTCGCCCAACGGCACGATCCGCAACATCCTCGGCGGTGTCGTGTTCCGCGAGCCGATCATCATCTCGAACATCCCGCGCCTGGTCCCGGGCTGGAACAAGCCGATCATCATCGGCCGCCACGCGCACGGCGACCAGTACAAGGCGACGAACTTCAAGGTCCCCGGCGCCGGCACGCTGACGCTGACCTTCACCCCCGCGGACGGCTCGGAGCCGATCCAGCAGCAGGTCGTCACGTACCCCGAGGAGGGCGGCGTGGCGATGGGCATGTACAACTTCAACGAGTCGATCCGCGACTTCGCGCGGGCCTCGTTCGCGTACGGCCTGCAGCGCGGCTACCCGGTCTACCTGTCGACGAAGAACACGATCCTCAAGGCGTACGACGGTGCGTTCAAGGACATCTTCGCCGAGGTGTTCGAGGCCGAGTTCAAGGCCGACTTCGACGCGGCCGGCCTGACGTACGAGCACCGCCTGATCGACGACATGGTCGCGGCCGCGATGAAGTGGGAGGGCGGCTACGTCTGGGCGTGCAAGAACTACGACGGTGACGTGCAGTCCGACACGGTCGCGCAGGGCTTCGGCTCGCTCGGTCTCATGACGTCGGTGCTCATGACGCCGGACGGCAAGACGGTCGAGGCCGAGGCGGCGCACGGCACGGTCACGCGGCACTACCGCCAGCACCAGGCGGGCAAGCCGACGTCGACGAACCCCATCGCGTCGATCTTCGCGTGGACGGGCGGCCTCAAGCACCGCGGCAAGCTCGACGGCACGCCGGAGGTCACGCAGTTCGCTGAGACGCTCGAGAGCGTCGTCGTGTCGACCGTGGAGAGCGGCAAGATGACGAAGGACCTCGCGCTCCTCATCGGCCCGGACCAGCCGTGGCTGACGACGGAGGACTTCCTCGCGGCGCTGGACGAGAACCTGGCGGCGCGCCTGGCCTGACGCCGGGAACCGCCCACGACGGACGCCGTCACCCCTTCGGGTGGCGGCGTCCGTCGTCGTCTGCGGGTCGGGCAGCCCGGACGGCGCGCGTGACCTGCGCGCGGTCCGCACGGGGGTGTACGTCCCATTGGTCACGGGTTGGGCACGGCAGCAGCAAACTCTTGCTGCAAGTTGCGGCAAGCCGATACGGTGCGGGGCGTCCCCCGACGACGTCGTCGGCGGACCGCCCCGCGCGACGACCTCCGCAGTGCCGCCGCGCGGGGCACCAGCCCCACATGCCCGCGCCCCCGCGCGGAGACGAAGGAGTCGTCGCATGTCCAGCGCCCCCGCGCACGCTCGTCGGAGCCCCGCCGTACGGACGTCGGCCCTGACGTCCGCCCTGACCGCCGCCGCGCTCGCGCTCGTCGGCGCCGTCACGCTCGTCCCGCGCGCGCAGGCCGCGGACCCCACGTACACGCTCGTCGGCTCGCTGCAGACGGCGCTCGGCTGCGCGACCGACTGGGACCCGACGTGCACCGAGGGCGACCTCGACCCCGTCGCGGGTGAGGACGGCCGGTTCACGACGACCGTCACGCTCGGTGCGGGCAGCTACGAGGCCAAGGTCGTGCGGGACCACTCGTTCGACGTCGCCTACGGCTTCGGCGGCGACAGCGCGTCGGGTGCGGGCAACGTGCCGCTCGTGCTCGCGGGCGACACGCGCCTGCGCGTGGACTTCGACCTCGCGTCCGGTCGCACGTCGTTCACGCCCCTGGACCTGCAGGAGGAGGCCGAGCAGGACGCCACTGCCGTCGCTCCCGTGCGCGAGCCCGGGTCGGGCCAGCAGTTCTACTTCGTCATGACGGACCGGTTCGCGAACGGCGACCCGACGAACGACCACGGCGGGCTCGCGAGCACCGACCGGCTCGTGACGGGCTTCGACCCGACCGACAAGGGCTTCTACCAGGGCGGCGACCTCGCGGGGCTCACGTCGCAGCTCGACTACATCGAGGGCCTGGGGACCACGGCGATCTGGCTCACGCCGTCGTTCACGAACAAGTTCGTGCAGGGCGTCGGGACCGACGACGTCTCGGCCGGGTACCACGGGTACTGGGTCACCGACTTCACGAGCATCGACCCGCACTACGGCAGCACGGCCGAGCTGAAGGACCTCATCGACGCCGCGCACGCCAAGGGCATGGACGTCTACTTCGACATCATCGCCAACCACACGGCCGACGTGATCCAGTACGACGACGACCTCACGTCGCACCCGTACGTGCCGCTCGCCGACGAGCCCTACCGCGACGCCGACGGCCACGACTTCGCGCTCGCGGACGTCGTCGGCAAGCCGTTCCCCGCGCTCGACGCCGCGACGTCGTTCCCGTACGTGCCGGTCGTGCCGGAGGACGAGCGGGACGCCAAGACCCCGGCGTGGCTCAACGACCCGACGCTCTACCACAACCGCGGTGAGTCGACCTACGCGGGCGAGTCCGCGACGCTCGGCGACTTCGGCGCGCTCGACGACCTCATGACCGAGAACCCGGCCGTCGTCGACGGCATGGTCGACATCTTCGACGACTGGGTCGACTTCGGCATCGACGGCTTCCGGATCGACACGGTCAAGCACGTGAACATGGAGTTCTGGACGCAGTGGACGGCGCGCGTCATGCAGCACGCGCACGCCCAGGGCAAGGACGACTTCTTCATGTTCGGCGAGGTCTACGACGCCGACGCGACCAAGACGAGCCCGTACGTGCGCGACACCGACATGAGCTCGGTGCTCGACTTCGCGTTCCAGAGCGCCGCGGTGCAGTACGCGCGCGGCGGCTCCGCACGCAGCCTCGCCGGCCTGTTCGCGTCGGACGACTACTACACGATGCCGGACTCCAGCGCCTACGCGCTGCCGACGTTCCTCGGCAACCACGACATGGGCCGCATCGGCTACTTCCTCGCGGGTCAGGACGCCGCCGAGCAGCGCGACGTGCTCGCGCACGAGCTCATGTTCCTCACGCGCGGCCAGCCGGTCGTCTACTACGGCGACGAGCAGGGCTTCGTCGGGACGGGCGGCGACAAGGACGCCCGGCAGTCGATGTTCGGCACGCAGGTCGACTCGTACGCGACACAGCCGCTCGTCGACGGCACGACGATGGGCAGCGCCGACCACTTCGACACGACCTCGACGCTCTACCAGGACATCGCCGCACTGGGCGCGCTGCGGGCCGACCACCCGGCGCTCGCGGACGGGGCGCAGATCGAGCAGCACGTCGCCGACGGCACGGGCGTGTACGCGTTCAGCCGCGTCGACCGCGACGAGCAGGTCGAGTACCTCGTCGCGGTGAACAACGCGACGAGCGCGCGGTCGGCGACCTTCACGCCGCTCACGCCGGGCGCGACGTTCGAGGCGCTGTACGGCGCGACGGGCCAGGTCACGGCCGACGACGAGGTCACGCTCGAGGTCCCGGCACTGTCCGCCGTGGTCTACCGCGCGACGAGCCCGCTGCCGGCGCGGGCCGCGGCGATCGGCGCGCACTTCGACGGCACGCCGGGCCTGCCGGTCGCGCCGCTCGAGGAGCTCGCGGTCACGCTCGACGACGAGGCGTACGCCGAGACGACGTTCTCGTGGCGCGTCGCGGGCGACGACGACTGGTCGCTGCTCGGCACGAGCGACACGGGTGCGCCGCGCGTCTTCCACACCACGGCCGGGCTGCCGGCGGGCGCGCTCGTCGAGTACCGCGCGGTCGTCGCGGACGCGAGCGGCAACACGTCGGTCGCGACGACGTTCGCGACGGTCGGCGAGGGCTGGGGCCCGGGTACGCCGGTGGTCGCGGGGGCCGCCGAGCTCGTGACGATCCCCGGTGACCACAACCTCGCCATGGGCTGCTCGGCGGTGTGGCAGCCGACGTGCGCCGCGGCGCAGCTCACGAAGCAGGACGACGGCCGCTGGTCGGGCACGTTCTCGCTGCCCGCGGGGACGTACCAGTACAAGGTCGCGATCGGCGCGGCCTACCACGTCGCTCAGGGCGACGGGGAGTGGTTCGAGAACTACGGCGTCGACGGGATCAAGAACTCGCCGACGGACAACCTCTCCTACACCGTGACGGACCCGGACCGGCCGGTGACGTTCTGGTACGACCCGGCCACGCACCGCGCGACGAACGACGCCGCGGGGGCGATCTACACGGTCGCGGGCGACTTCCAGATGGCCCTCGGGTGCGCGACGGACTGGAGCGAGACCTGCCTGACGGGGCTGCTCGCGGACCCCGACGGCGACGGCGTGTGGACCTACACGACGTCCGCGATCCCCGCGGGGACGTACAAGGCGAAGGCGGTCGAGAACTTCTCCTGGACCACCAGCTACGGTGCGGGCGGCGACGACGTCCCCTTCGCCGTGACGGCCGAGACGCCGACCGTCACGTTCCGCCTCGACACCGTGGCGGGCGAGCTCACGATCGACGCGGCCGCGCCGCAGGAGCCGGGCACGGGTGACCTCGTCGTGACCGTGCCGGGCAGCCACAACGTCGCGATGGGCTGCGCCAGCGACTGGGCGCCCGGCTGCGCGCAGGCGCAGCTCACGCTCCAGCCGGGCGGGCTGTACGCCGGAACGTTCTCGATCCCGGCCGGCGACTACGAGTACAAGGTCGCGGTCGGCGGCTCGTGGACGGAGAACTACGGTCCGGGGGGTGTGCGGGACGGCGGCAACGCGCAGTACTCGCTCGCCGAGGACAGCGACGTCACGTTCGTCTACGACCCGGTCTCCCACCTGTTCACGTCGACCGCGCAGGCGCCGCTGCTGACGCTCGCGGGCGACTTCCAGGACGAGCTCGGCTGCCCGAGCGACTGGGCGCCGGACTGCCTCGCGGCCATGCTGTGGGACGGTGACGGCGACGGGACCTACGAGTTCGCGACGACCGCGCTGCCGACGGGCGCGTACAACGTCAAGGTCGCGCAGGGCCGGTCCTGGGCCGTCAACTGGGGTGCCGACGGCGCCCCGGGCGGTGGCAACATCGGGTTCTCGGCGTCCGAGGGCAAGCAGGTGCTGTTCTCGTTCGACTCGACCACGAAGGTGCTGACCGTGACCGTCCAGGACCCGCCGCTGCCGGGCACGGGCACGTCGCGCGCGCACTGGGTCACCGCGGACACGCTCGCGTTCCCGCGCGACCTGCTGCCGACGGGCGTCGACGTCGCCGACCTGACGTGGGCGCTGCACACGTCGCGCACGGGCGGCATCGGGCTCGTCGACGGCGCGGTGACGGGCGCGGACGACGCAGTGAGCCTCACGTACGACCCCGCGGGGCTGTCCGCGCAGGTCACGACGACGTTCCCGGCGCTGTCCGGCTACGTCGCGCTGCACGCGTCGCGCGCCGACGCGAAGCGTGCGGGCACGCTGCTCGAGAGCGAGCTGCGCGTCCTCGCCTCCGCGGCCGACGGCCCGGTGGCGTTCACGGGCGTCCAGGTGCCGGGCGTGCTCGACGACCTCTACGCCGACGCCGCGGCTGACGCGACGCTCGGCCTGAGCTGGAAGGGCGCGAACCCGTCGTTCGGCCTGTGGGCGCCCACGGCGCAGTCCGCCGAGCTCCTGGTGTGGACCGGTCCGACGACCGCCTCGCCCCAGCACGTCGCGGCGAAGCGTGGCAAGGACGGCGTCTGGCGCGTCGACGGCACGAAGGCGTGGGCCGGTGCCGCGTACCGCTGGGCGGTCACGGTGTACGCGCCGAGCCTCGACGCGGTCGTCGTGAACGAGGTCACCGACCCGTACTCGGTCGCGCTCACGACGGGCTCGACCCACTCGGTCGTCGTCGACCTGCGCGACGCGGCGACGCGGCCGGGAGTCTGGGAGCGCACCGCGGCCCCGCGCATCGAGCAGGACGTGGACCGCACGATCTACGAGCTGCACGTGCGCGACTTCTCGATCGCGGACGAGACGGTGCCGGCCGACGAGCGGGGCACGTACCTCGCGTTCGCGCGTGACAGCGCCGGCATGCGACACCTCGCCCAGCTCGCGGACGCGGGCCTCAACACCGTGCACCTGCTGCCGACGTTCGACATCGCGACGATCGAGGAGGACCGCGCGGCCCAGGCCACGCCGGACTGCGACCTCGCGTCGTACGCCCCCGACTCGACGCAGCAGCAGGCGTGCATCGGTGAGGTGGCCGACGAGGACGGCTTCAACTGGGGGTACGACCCGTACCACTACCAGACGCCCGAGGGCTCGTACGCCGTGCACCCCGACGGCGCGGCGCGCATCGCCGAGTTCCGCACGATGGTCGGTGCGCTGCACGCGACCGGGCTGCAGGTCGTGCTCGACGAGGTCTACAACCACACCTCGGCGGCGGGTCAGGCGGACACGTCGATCCTCGACAAGGTCGTCCCGGGGTACTATCACCGGCTCGACGCGGCGGGCAGCGTCCAGACGAGCACGTGCTGCTCGAACGTCGCGACCGAGCACGCGCTCGCGGGCAAGCTCATGGTCGACTCCGTGGTGCTGTGGGCGAAGCAGTACAAGGTCGACGGGTTCCGGTTCGACCTCATGGGTCACCACTCGGTCGCGAACCTGCTGGCGGTGCGGCACGCGCTCGACGCGCTGACCCTCAAGAAGGACGGCGTCGACGGCAAGGCGATCTACCTGTACGGCGAGGGCTGGAACTTCGGCGAGGTGGCCGACGACGCGCTGTTCGAGCAGGCCCGGCAGGGCAACCTCGGCGGCACGGGCATCGGCACGTTCTCCGACCGGCTGCGTGACGCCGTGCGCGGCGGCGGGCCCTTCGACGAGGACCCGCGCGTGCAGGGCTTCGGCTCGGGGCAGTCGACCGACCCGAACGGCTCGCCCGCCAACGGTGACGCCGACCAGCAGGCCGCGACGCTCGCCCACCAGAGCGACCTCGTGCGCCTCGGGCTCGCGGGCAACCTCGCGGACTACGCCTTCACGACGAGCGACGGCGTGCTGACGAAGGGCTCGGACCTCGACTACAACGGCCAGCCGGCCGGGTACGCGAGCGAGCCCGACGAGGTCATCACCTACGTCGACGCGCACGACAACGAGACGCTGTGGGACGCGCTCACGCTCAAGCTCCCGCAGGCGACCTCGATGGCGGACCGCATCCGGATGAACACGCTGTCGCTCGCGACGACCGCGCTCGCGCAGACGCCGTCGTTCTGGCACGCCGGGGCCGACATGCTGCGCAGCAAGTCCCTCGACCGCAACAGCTACAACGCGGGGGACTGGTTCAACGCGATCGACTGGACGGGTCAGGACAACGGGTTCGGGCACGGTCTGCCGCAGGCGGCGGACAACCAGGCGAAGTGGACCTACCAGCAGCCCCTGCTGGCCGACGCCGCGCTCAAGCCCACCGCCGCGGACGTCGCGACGGCCTCGGCCGCCGCGCAGGACCTGCTGCGGCTGCGGTCGTCGACCCGGCTGCTGCGGCTCGGCTCGGCCGCTGCGATCGAGACCAAGCTGACCTTCCCGGGCAGCGGTCCGGACGCGACGCCCGGGGTGATCGTCATGAGCGTGGACGACACGATCGGCGCCGACGCCGACCCCGCGCTCGACGGCGTGCTCGTCGTCTACAACGCGGGGACGACCGCGACGACGCAGGTCGTCCCGTCGCTCGCGGGCCGGTCGTACGCGCTGTCCCCCGTGCAGGCCCACGGGTCCGACGAGGTCGTCAAGGCGACCACGTGGGACGCCGCGACCGGTGCGGTGACGGTCCCGGCCCGGACCGTCGCGGTCCTCGTCGAGGCACAGACGTCGCAGCCCACGGGCCCGACGCCGAAGCCCGGCACGCCCGGCGAGCACGGCACGCCCGGTGAGCACGGCACGCCGGGGCACGGTGCGACGCCCACGCTCCACCTGTCGCTGCACGACGTGCGTCGGGGGGCCGCGCTGCACGTGCGCGGCGCGGGCTTCGAGCCGGGCGAGCGCGTGCAGGTCTGGCTGCACTCGACGCCGCAGCTCCTGCTCGGGGCGAAGGCGGCCGGCGACGGGTCGGTCGACCTCACGGTGACGATCCCGCTCGACGCGGCGCTCGGCGCGCACACGCTCGAGGTGCGCGGGCTCTCGTCGGGGCTCAGCGGCGAGGCGGCGATCCAGGTGCTCGAGGCGGACCCCCGCCTCGCGACGACGGGCTTCGACCCGGTCCTGGCCGCGCTGGCGGCCGCGGCCCTGGTCGCCGGCCTGGTCCTGCTCCTGGTGGTCCGCCGCCGCCGCGACCCCGGCTCGGCCGCCTGACCGGCGTCCGACCCGATGGGTGCGGGTGGGGTTGGTCGCTGCTGACGCGACCAACCCCACCCGCATCACGCGGTCACGACACCGTGCAGGGGGTGCCGTTCAGCGCGAAGGTCGTCGGGCGCGGGTTGGTGCCCGTGTGGCTCGCGTTGAAGCCGAGCTGGGTGCTCGCACCCGGGGCCAGCCGGCCGTTCCATGACTCGTTCGTCAGCGTCACGGCGCCGCCGCTCTGCTGCAGGACCGAGCTCCACGCCTGCGTCACCTGCTGGCCCGACGCGAACGTGAAGGTCAGGCGCCAGCCGTCGACGGGCACCGACGACGTGTTCGTCACCGCGAGGTTCGCCGTGAACCCGGTGTTCCACTGGTTGACCTGGTAGGACACCGCGCACGAGCCACCCGGTGCCGGGGTCGGGCTCGGTGAGGGGTTCACGGTCGGCGAGGGCGTGATGCTGGGTGCCGGGCTCGACGTCGGGCTGGGCGTCGCGCTCGGGTTCGGCGTCGGCGTGGGCGTCGAGGTCGGCCGGTGGTCGATGCCGAAGAAGCGCAGCGTCGCGGCCTCGTCGATCGCGATGCCGTGCGAGACGCCCTGCTCGCTGTTCGCCTCGACGAGCGCCTGGTCACCCGTCGAGCCGTAGCGCGTGCGTGTGCGCGAGCCCGCGAGCTGCTCGGTCGAGGCCGGCGTCTGGCTCACGCCGAGCACGTTCGTCCACTGCTTGATCGCCTCGCCGAAGTTGGTGTAGCTCAGCGTCGTGTCCGCGGTGCCGTGCCACAGCTGCACGCGCGGGCGGGCGCCGGAGTAGCCGGGGTAGGCGCCGCGCGCGAGGTCGCCCCACTGCTGCGCCGTGCGGGAGAGCGTCCCGCCCGAGCACTGGCTGTTCCAGCCCGCCTGCCCCGACGAGCCCGGCGCCGGGTCGTTCGTCGAGAAGCACGTCGCGGGGACGCCCGCGTACGCCGAGCCCGCGGCGAAGACGTCCGGGTAGTCGGCGAGCAGCACCTCGGTCATCATCGCGCCCGAGGACAGCCCGGTGACGAACACCTTCGACGGGTCGGTCGAGTAGTGCTGCTGCACGTAACGGACCATGTTGACGATGCTCGTCGGGTCGCTGCCGCCGTCGTGCTTGAGCGCGGCCGCGGACGACACGTCGAAGCACTGGCCCGGACGGCTCGCGTTCGGGTAGACGACGATGTAGCCGTACTGGTCCGCGAGCGACGCGTACCGCGTGTTCTGGTGGAACGCCTGGGCGGTGCCCGTGCAGTAGTGGATCGCGACGAGCACCGGGGCGTTCGCCGGGAGGTTGTCCGGCACGTACAGGTACATGCCGATGCCGCCCGGGTTCGCACCGAAGCCCGTCACCTGCGTCAGGCTCGCGGCCTGCGCCGGAGCGGCCGCGAGCACGCCGCCCGCGAGGCCGGCCAGCGCGGTACCGAGCGCGGTGGCGAGCGCGGCGCCGATCGTGAGCGCGCGTCGTCTCAGGGTTGTTCGCATCGTCGAGAGCCCCTCCGTCGTGTCTCCGCGTGCCCGGGGCGGACAGCCGGGGCACGCCGTCCCTGCAGCCTGACGAACCGAGCCCGTGCCCGGCATCCGCCAGGGCCGGACCAAAAGGATTCGGTAGCAGGCTCGAAACTCTCGACGTGCTCGTCGCGAACGGGTGAGCGCACGGCGGCACGCACCGACGGGCACCTCGGCGTACCGGTCGGCACGGGCCCGTGCGAGGTAGGTTGCGGTAAGGCGCCGCCCGGTCGATCGAAGGAGCTCCCCGTGCCCGCAGTCCCTCCCGTCCACGTGACCGTCACCGGCGCCGCCGGGCAGATCGGCTACGCGCTGCTGTTCCGCATCGCGTCGGGCCAGCTGCTCGGGCCCGACACGCCCGTGCGGCTGCGGCTGCTCGAGGTGCCGCAGGCCGTGCGGGCCGCGGAGGGCACCGCGATGGAGCTCGACGACTGCGCGTTCCCGCTGCTGGCGGGCATCGACATCCACGACGACCCGCGCTCCGCGTTCGACGGCGCCAACGTCGCGCTGCTCGTGGGGGCCCGCCCCCGCACCGCGGGCATGGAGCGCGGCGACCTGCTCTCGGCGAACGGCGGGATCTTCGGACCGCAGGGCGCCGCGATCAACGCGGGCGCCGCCGCCGACATCAAGGTCCTCGTGGTCGGCAACCCCGCGAACACCAACGCGTTCATCGCCTCGTCGCACGCACCCGACGTGCCCGCCGACCGGTTCACCGCGATGACGCGGCTCGACCACAACCGCGCGCTCGCACAGCTCGCGGCGCGCACGGGTGCGCACGTCGACGCGATCCGGCACGTCACGATCTGGGGCAACCACTCCGCGACGCAGTTCCCCGATCTCACGCGCGCGACGGTCGACGGCGTGCCCGCGACGCGGCTCGTCGACGAGGCCTGGGTGCGCGACACCTTCATCCCGACCGTCGCCAAGCGCGGTGCAGCGATCATCGAGGCGCGCGGGGCGTCGTCCGCGGCGTCCGCCGCCAACGCCGCGATCGACCACGTGCGCACCTGGGTCGAGGGCACGCCGGCGGACGACTGGACGTCCGTCGGGCTGCCGTCCGACGGCTCGTACGGCGTGCCCGAGGGGCTCGTGTCGTCGTTCCCGGTCACGTCGGACGGCTCGTCGTGGTCGATCGTCCCGGGCCTCGAGCTCGACGCCGACTCGCGCGCGCGCCTCGACGCGTCCGTCGCCGAGCTGGTCGAGGAGCGCGAGGCGGTCCGCGCGCTCGGCCTCGTCTGACCGCCGGGGGACGGCGCACGTGCGGGTCGCGATCCGGGTCCGCCCGGGGGCGTCGCGCACGCGCGTCGGCGGCGCGTACGGCGACGCGCTCGTCGTCGCCGTGTCCGCGCGCGCGGTCGACGGCGCCGCGACCGAGGCGGCGCTCGCGGCGGTGGCCGACGCGTTCGGCGTGCGGCGTCGGCACGTCACGCTCGTGGCGGGTGCGACGAGCCGCGACAAGGTCGTCGACGTCGACGACGGCGCGCTGACGCACGTGCCGACCGACGGACCGACGACCCTCGCCGACCTGCTCGCCCGGTAGCGACGACGCAGGGGCCCGCCGCGTGCGGCGAGCCCCTGCGCGGTGCGCGCGTCAGCCCTTGACGGAGCCCGACATGAGCCCGCCGATGAAGTACTTCCCGAGCAGGACGTACACGAGCAGCGTCGGGAACGACGCGAGCAGCGCGCCCGCCATGGACTGCCCGTAGTTGGTGAGCAGGGCGCCGTTGGCGAGGTTGTTGAGCGCGAGCGTGACCGGACCGTTCTGACTCGAGGAGAAGAACACCGCGAACAGGAAGTCGTTCCACGCCGACGTGAACTGCCAGATGAGCACGACCACGAAGCTGGGGATCGAGATCGGCAGGACGATCCAGGCGTAGGTCCGCAGCATGCCCGCGCCGTCGACGCGGCCCGCCTCGATGAGCTCGTGCGGGACCGTCTGGTAGTAGTTGCGGAAGATCAGGGTCGTGATCGGGATGCCGTAGATGACGTGCAGCAGGATCAGCGACGGGATGCCGGACGGCACGCCCGCGCCGAGCATGAGCTGCAGCAGCGGGATCATGACGGCCTGGTAGGGGATGAACATCCCGAACAGGATGAGCGTGAACACGAGGTCGGCCCCGCGGAACCGCCAGCGCGAGAGCACGAACCCGTTCATCGACCCCAGGACCGACGAGATGATCGCGGCCGGGACCACCATCTGGAACGTGCGCCACAGCGCGGGCGACAGCGCGTCCCACGCGGCCGTCCAGTTGTCGAACGTCCATTCCTGCGGCAGGTTCCACGCGCGTGCGGGGGAGGCGTCGCCCGGTCCCTTGAAGCTCGTCACGACGAGCACGTAGACGGGGATGAGCACGATCAGCAGGAACAGCAGGAGGACCGCGTACCGCAGCGTGCGGGCCAGGCCGAACCGCGAGCGGGTGCGCGTGGCCGACGGGGCGGCCTTGCCGATCGGCGTCGTGAGGTCGGCGGCTGCGGCGGTCATCGGTGCTTCTCCGTCCGGTTGAGGTGCACCAGGTACGGGACGATGAGCACCGCGACGATCACCAGCAGGACGACGCCGACGGCCGCCGAGTTCGCGTAGTCGAACGACGACTTGAAGACGTACATGTCGATCGCGGGCACCTTGGTCTGGTAGTTCGCGGGCTTCGAGATCGACATGATGAGGTCGAACGCCTTGAGCGACATGTGGCCGACGATGATGACGGCCGACAGCGCGACGGGGCTGAGCTGCGGGAACAGCACGTGGCGGTAGAGCTTCCACTCGCTCGCGCCGTCGACGCGTGCGGCCTCGCGCAGCTCCTCGGGAATACCGCGGAAGCCGGCGAGGAACAGTGCCATGACGTAGCCCGAGAGCTGCCAGATCGCGGGGATCGCGATCGCCGCGATGCCCCAGTTCACGTTGTTCCACCAGTTGTTCTGCAGGAATCCGAGGCCGACCATCTGGAACAGCCGGTTGAGGCCCGAGGCGGTCTCACCCTGGTTCGAGTTCAGCAGCCAGCGCCACACGACGCCCGACGCGACGAACGAGACGGCCATCGGGAACAGGTAGATCGAGCGGAACAGGCCCTCGAACCGCACGGGCCGGTCGAGCAGCCACGCCCACAGGAACCCGAACAGCATGGTCCCGGCGAGGAAGACGACCGTGTAGACGACGAGGTTGCGCAGCGAGTGCTGGAAGTCCGGGGACGACAGCAGGTCGCCGAAGTTGGTGAGCCCGACGAACGACGACGGCTTGCGGCCGGTGGTCTGGGCGGCGGTGTGCACGTCGGTCATGGCGGTCTTGGTGTTGACGGCGAGGAGGCCGTAGACGAACACCGCCATGAGCAGGAGCGAGGGCGAGATCAGCAGCAGGGGAGGTCCCCAGCGGCGCAGGGAGCGGGGCACGTGGCCTCCTGTGGGACGACCGGAAGTCCGGGTACGACGAGGGACGCGCAGGTGGCCCCGGCGCTGCGGAGCGCGCCGGGACCACCTGGTCGGGTTCAGGAACCCGCGGCCGTCGCGAGGTCCGACTGGAACGTCGCGAGGTCTGATGCCCCCGTCGTGAACTTGCTCGTCGCGTCGCTGATCGCGTTCAGCGTCGCGATCGGCACCGCGGCGCCGTGCGCGAGCGAGGACACGATGGTGTCCTCACCGAACGAGGTGATCGCCGACTGCTGGTACTCGGAGAACTCCGACGCGTCCGCGTCGGTGCGCGCCGGGATCGAGCCCTTGGCCTTGTTGAACGCGACCTGCCCGTCGAGCGAGCCCACGGTCTCGAGCCAGTTCTTCGCACCGCCCGGGTGCGGAGCCCCGACGGGGAGCGTGAACGAGTCGGCGAGGAAGTCGAACACGCCGTCCGTGCCGGGCACCGGCAGGTAGACGAAGTCCGTGCCCGCCTTCTTGCCGGCCTCCTCGAACGCCGCCACGGCCCAGTCGCCCATGACGTTGTAGCCGGCCTGGCCGTCGATGATCTGCTGCGTCGCGTCGGGCCAGTCCAGACCGTCGCGGTCGGTGTTGGTGTAGCTCATGAGCTTCTGGAAGTCCTCGAGCGCCGCGGTGACGTCCGCGCCCTTCCAGTCGGTGCTGCCGTCCCACAGGCCCGAGTAGCCGTCGGCGCCGAGGTCGGCGAGCAGCGTCGTCTCGAGCAGCTGCACCTGCGTCCACGTGGTCGCGACCGACAGCGCGGTCTTGCCCGACGCCTTGACCTTGTCGAGGTCCGCGAACCAGTCGTCGAGCGAGGAGTACGTCGCCTTGGGGTCGACGCCCGCGTCCTCGAGCACGCTCACGTTCGCCCAGGTCACGTTGGCCCGGTGGATGTTCGACGGGATCGAGTAGATCTTGCCGTCGACGGTCAGGCGGTCGACGAGGTCCTTCGGGAACGCGTCGCGCAGGCCGAACTCGTCGTACAGCGCCGAGACGTCCTCGACCTGGCCGGCGTCGATGTAGTCGGACAGCTCCGCGCCCGCGTGGGCCTGGAACGTGTCCGGCGGGTCGCCCGCCTGGAGGCGGGACTGCAGCAGGTCCTTGGCTGCCGAGCCGGCGCCGCCGGCGACCGCGCCGTTGACGAACTTGGTGTCGGGGTGCTGCTCGTCGAACACCTTGACGAGCGCGTCGAGGCCCAGCTTCTCCGAGCCGCTCGCCCACCAGGTGAAGACCTCGACCTCGCTCGCGTCACCGCCTCCGGTGCCGCCCGTCGAGTCGCTCTTGCTGCCGTCGTCGTCCGACGAGCACGCCGCCAGCACGAGGCTGAGCGCCGCGACTCCTGCGGCAACTGCGGACATCTTGCGTCCAGTACGCATCTGCTCTCCTACGCCTTCATCGCCGTGGGGATGGGTCCCGGACCTGACCGTCGTCCGGGGCCTGTGCCGCCCATCACAGCCCGCCCCGATGGTTGGCGTCAAGAAGTGAACGAATGCGTAGCCAAACCGTGATCTTGGGTTCGGGAGCGGAAGTCGGCGGCGCTCATCAGGCGAGTCGTGCCGGTCGGCGCTGTCACGTCGGTCTCGTCGCTGGTCTCGTCGCTGGTCAGGCACCAGTCCTGTGTATCCTGCGGCGCGTGGGCACCGAGCGCGTGACGCCTGGGTCTCAGGCTTCACTGCGTGAAGCCAACCGGGCGCGGATCGTGAGTGCCGTCCAGCAGCGTGGCTCGCTCACGCAGGTCGAGCTGGCCGGCGTCACCGGGCTGTCCCCGGCGACCGTGTCGAACATCGTCAAGGAGCTCACGAGCGCGGGCGTGCTCGCGACCTCACCCACGTCGCGCTCGGGCCGACGAGCCCAGCAGGTCACCCTCGCGCGCAACCTGGGGCTCGTCGCGGGCATGCACTTCGGCACGCGGTCGCTGCGCGTCGCGCTCGCGGACGTCTCGCACCGCGTGCTCGTCGAGCAGCGCATGCCGCTCGCCCCCGACCACCGGGCCGACGCCGAGCTCGACCGCGCCGCGCTGCTCCTCGCCGAGATGGTCGAGTCCGTCGACGCGTCGATGTCCGAGGTGCTCGCGGTCGGCGTCGGCGTGCCCGCACCCGTCGACGTCCGCACCGGCCAGGTCTCGACGCGCGGTCTCCTGCGCGGCTGGGACGGGGCCGCCGTGCCGCAGCTGCTCGGCCAGCGGCTCGGCGTGCCCGTCGAGGTCGACAACGACGCCAACCTCGGGGCGCTCGCCGAGGCGCGGCTCGGCGCGGCCCAGGGGCGTGCCCACGTCGTCTACGTGCGCGCCTCGCACGGGGTCGGCGGCGGGCTCGTGCTCGACGGACGCCTCTTCCACGGTCGGCTCGGCTCCGCGGGGGAGATCGGTCACGTCACGATCGACGACCACGGGCCCGTATGCCGGTGCGGCAACCGCGGCTGCCTCGAGATGTACACCGGCGCGCACGTGCTGCTCGACCTGCTGCGACCCAGCCACGGCACGCTCACGCTCGCCGACGCCGTGACGCGTGCGCTCGACGGCGACCCCGGCTGCCGACGTGTGTTCGCCGACGCCGGACGGCACCTCGGTGTCGCGCTCGCGAGCGTGTGCAACGTCGTCGACCCCGAGGTCGTCGTCGTCGGCGGACAGCTCGCGCAGGCCGGCGACATCCTGCTCGACCCCGTGCGCGCCACGCTCGTCGAGCGCACACTGCCCGGCCTCGCCGGACCCGTCGAGGTGGTGCCCTCGGCGCTCGGTGCGACCGCCGAGGTGCGCGGCGCGCTCGTCGTCGCGCTCGAGAGCGCCTCGATCCGCGGGACGGGGGTGCCCGCATGACGCGACGTCCCGGTCCGCAGTGGGTGCGCGCGCTCGTCGTACGCGGTGCGCTCGCGGCCCTCGTGCTCGTCGGACCCCTCGCCGCGTGCACCACCGGCGGTGCCGTTGCCGACACCGGCGACGGACGGGCCATCGCGCTCCTGCTGCCCGAGTCCAAGGCCGCGCGCTACGGGCAGATCGACCAGCCCGAGTTCGAGGACGTCGTCGCGCGGCGCTGCCCCGAGTGCCGCGTGCTCGCGGCGAACGCGGCGCAGGACGCGGCGCTGCAGCAGCAGCAGGCCGAGTCCGCGCTCACGCAGGGCGCCGACGTGCTCGTGCTCGACGCCGTCGATGCCGTCGCGGCCACGGGCATCGTCGCCCGCGCGCACGAGCGCGGCGTCCCGGTCATCGCGTACGACCGGTTCATCGCCGACGCGGACCTCGACTACTTCGTGTCGTTCGAGCCGCGGCGCGTCGGGCGGCTGCAGGGTCAGGCGCTCGCGCGCGCGGTGCAGGCCCGACGAGAGCGCGCGGCGGACCCGCGGGGCGCGGCGCCCGACCACGTGCCCGGCGTCCTGCTCGTCACCGGCGCGGCCACCGACCCCAACTCGGCCGGACTCGCCGAAGGCGCCCGCACCACGCTCGAGGCCGCCGGGATCCGGGTGCTCGCGCAGTACTCCACGCCGGACTGGAGCCCCGACAAGGCCCAGGAATGGGTCACCGCGCGGCTCAGCCAGCTCGGCGACCAGGTCGACGGCATCTACGCCGCCAACGACGGCATCGCGGGCGGGGCGATCGCCGCGCTGCGGTCCGCCGGACGCACCGACGACGTGCCCGTGACCGGCATGGACGCCGAGCTCGCCGCCGTGCAGCGCGTGCTCGCCGGCCAGCAGGAGATGACCGTCTACAAGTCTCTCGCCGTCCAGGCGCGCACCGCGGGCGAGCTCGCCGTGCGCGTCCTGCGCGGTGAGCACCCCGTCAGCACCGCGCGCGTCGACGGGGTCCCCGCGATGCTCGTCGACCCCGTCGCGGTCGGCCGCGACGACGTGCGCCGCATCGTCGTCGACGGTGGCGTCTTCACCACGGAGGAGATCTGCGTGCCGCCCTACGTCCGCGCCTGCGACGAAGCGGGCCTGCTCGACGAGGACCCCGACAGCCCGCGCGACGGAGCCGGCTCATGACGCCCGGAGCCCCGGCCGTGCTCGCGCTGCGCGGCGTGAGCAAGAGCTACGGCGCCGCCCGCGCGCTCGTCGACGTGTCGCTCGAGATCCACGCGCACGAGGTCGTCGCGGTCGTCGGCGACAACGGAGCCGGCAAGTCGACGCTCGTCGACGTGCTGACCGGTGCGGTGCCGCCCGACACCGGCGAGGTGCTCGTCGGCGGCACGCCCACCACGCTCGCCTCGCCCGGGGCCGCCCGCGCGCACGGCATCGCGGGCGTGTTCCAGGACCTCGCGCTGTGCTCCAACCTCGACGTCGTCGAGAACCTGTTCCTCGGGCACGAGCCCACGCGGGGCACGCTGCTCGACGAGGTCGCCATGGAGCGCCAGGCGTGGTCGCTGCTCGACCAGCTCGCCGTGCGCGTCTCGTCCGTGCGCGCACCCGTCTCCTCGCTCTCGGGGGCGCAGCGGCAGGCCGTCGCGATCGCCCGGTCCCTGCTCGGCGCCCCGCGCGTCCTCGTGCTCGACGAGCCCACCGCGTCGCTCGGCATCTCGCAGACTGCCGAGTTCCTCACGCTCGTCGAACGCCTGCGCTCGCGCGGGCACGGCGTGCTGCTCACGAGCCACTCGCTCGTCGACGTGCGCGCGGTCGCCGACCGGATCGTCGTGCTGCGGCTCGGGCGGACCAACGGCGAGTTCGACGGTGCGACCGCGAGCTACGAGGAGCTGCTCGCCGCCGTGACCGGGGTGGGGGTGACCCGATGACCGTGCTCGCCACCCTGTGGGCCCGGCTGCGCGTCGGCGAGCTCGGCGTGCTCCCGATCGCCGCGGGGCTCGTCGTGCTGTGGGGCGTGCTCGCCGCGCTCGAGCCCGCGTTCCTGTCCGCCGACAACCTCGTGAACCTCGCGCAGCAGTCCGTCGTCGTCGGGCTCATGGCGCTCGGGGTCGTGCTCACCATGCACGTCGGGCAGGTCGACCTGTCCGTCGGGGCGTTGTCCGGGCTGTCCGCCGCCGTCGTCGCGGTCGGCACCGTGCAGGCGGGGTGGCCGCTGTGGTTCGGCGTGCTGCTCGCGGTGCTCGCGGGTGTCGTCGTCGGGCTCGGGTACGGCGCGGTGTGCACGCTGCTCGGCGTCCCAGCGATCGTCTTCACCCTCGCCGGGCTGCTCACGCTCACCGGGCTGCAGCTGCGCGTGCTCGGGCCCACCGGCTCCGTCAACCTGCCCTTCGAGTCGTGGCTCGTCGAGCTGTGCCAGACGACGTACCTGCTGCCCGTGACCGCGTGGAGCATCGTCGGCGTCGTCGTGCTCGGCTACGCCGCCGCGCTCGCCGTCGACCACGTGCGCCGCGTGCGCGCCGACCTGCCCGCACCCTCCGTGCCCGGGTCCGTCGGCAAGGTCGTCGCGCTCGCCGTCGTGCTCGGCGGCAGCGTCGCCTACCTCGGCACCAACCGTGGTGTCGGGGCGGTGTTCGCGCTGTTCGTCGGGCTCGTGGCCGTGTGCGACCTGCTCCTGCGACGCACCCGGTGGGGTCGGCACGTGCGTGCCGCCGGCGGTGACGTGACCGCCGCGCGGCGGGCCGGCGTGCCCGTCGACCGCGTGCGCGTGTCCGTGTTCGTCGCGTGCTCGACGCTCGCTGCGCTCGCGGGCGTCGTCGCGGCCGGGCGCCTCGCCGCCGCGAACCAGGCCACCGGCTCGGCCGAGACCGCGCTGCTCGCGATCGCCGCCGCCGTGATCGGTGGGACCAGCCTGTTCGGCGGGCGTGGCTCCGCGTGGTCGGCGCTGCTCGGCGCGCTCGTCGTGCAGTCCATCGCGAACGGCCTCGTGCTCGTGAACCAGGACGCGTCGGTGCGGTTCGTCGTCACGGGCCTGGTCCTCGCCGCCGCCGTCGTCATCGACGCCCTCATGCGCCGAGCCCGAGAACACCCCTGACCCACCCACCCCCTGATCCCACCCCCTCATCCCACCGCCTCATCCCACCCGCCCCGTCATCCCACCCGCCCCGTCATCCCACCGACCCACCCGCCGAGTTCGCGGCTTGCGCGTCGACGTCGCGGGCCGTGGCCCGCGAACTGGGTGGGGGACCCGCGAAGTGGTGCGGGACCCGCGAGCTCGCGGGGTGGAGCGGCGGTGGTGACGACCTCGCGCATGGCCGACAGCCTGCGGGTAGGCCCGCCGGGCGGCTGGTGGTGCCGGTGTGGGGGTGGTGGCTGGTGGTGAGTTCGCGGCTCGCGCATCGGCGTCGCGGGTTGTGGCCCGCGAACTGGGCGCGCGAGCCGCGACCTCGCCGGGGCGGGACGGTGGTGGGCGGTGAACTCACCGGGGGACGGTGGTGGTGGCGGGCTCGCAGGGGGACGAGCTCGTGCCTGTCCGACGAGGCGCCGGGTAGGGCCCGCTCGTCGCGCCGAATCGTCGCTCGACGGGGTGAGCCCCGCGGCTACTCGGCGGTCGCCCATGGTGTCCAGCGGGGCAGATCCACACCGGTTCGTCGACAACCGATGAGTGAGTCGGTGATGGGCGACGAACTCATCGATCGTCGACGAACTCGCACATGTGCCCGGTGTCAGAGTTGCGAAACGGGATGGGAAGCCGCGACCTGGCGGGAGGCGTGGGACGTTCCGGTCGGCGCGGGGCGGTCGGCGGGCAGGCCGGTGGTTCCGGTCGGCGCGAGCTCGCGCGGCTGGGGCGAGCCGGTGGGGCTGGTGAGGGTAGTCGTCGGCGTCCTGGTGAGTGCGTCGGTAGCTGGTGCGGGTGGCGGGAGCTGGTGAGTTCGTCGGGAGCTGGTGAGTTCGTCGGCGATCGTCGACGAAGTCGTCCATCTCCGACGAACTCGCGGATCCGCCGGGTGTCGGAGCCGCGAACCGGTGCGGGGAGCCGCGAACTGGTGCGGGTGGCGGGAGCTGGTGCGGGTGGCGGGAGCTGGTGAGTGCGTCGGGAGCTGGTGAGTTCGTCGGGAGCTGGTGAGTTCGTCGACGAAGTCGTCCATCTCCGACGAACTCGCGGATCCGCCGGGTGTCGGAGCCGCGAATCGGTGCGGGTGGCGGGACGTGTGGAAGGCGCGCCGGTCAGTGCGGGGACTGTCAGGGGAAGGTCAGCGGGCTGGCGGGGGCCGACATGGGGCGGCCGTGGAGTGGGTGTCGGCGCGGGCGGGTCAGCGGAAGACGATGGTGCGGCGGCCGTCCAGGAGCACGCGGTGCTCGGCGTGCCAGCGCACGGCGCGGGCGAGTGCGCGGCGTTCGACGTCCTGCCCGAGCGCGACGAGGTCCTCGACGCCGCGCGTGTGGTCCACGCGCTCGACGTCCTGCTCGATGATCGGCCCCTCGTCGAGGTCGCCCGTCACGTAGTGCGCGGTCGCACCGATGAGCTTCACGCCGCGGTCGTGCGCCTGTGCGTAGGGGCGGGCGCCCTTGAACGACGGCAGGAACGAGTGATGGATGTTGATGATGCGACCCGACAGCCGACGGCACAGGTCGTCGGAGAGGATCTGCATGTAGCGCGCGAGCACGACGAGCTCGACGTCCAGCTCCTCGACGAGCGCGAGCAGCCGCGCCTCGGCGTCGGCCTTGGTCGCGGCGGTCACGGGCACGTGGTGGAACGGGATGCCGTAGAACGCCGCGAGCGGCTCGAGCGCCGTGTGGTTGGACACGACGGCGACGACGTCGATCGGCAGGTTCTCGGAGCGCTGGCGGAACGCCAGGTCGTTGAGGCAGTGCGCTGCGGTCGAACCCATGACGAGCGTGCGCACGGGACGGCCGGCGACGTCGAGTGACCACGTGAGGGTGAACTCGGCGGACACGCGCTCGAGCGCGGCGGCGAGCTCGTCGTACGTCGCGGTCGAGGTGACCTGCACGCGCATGAAGAACAGCCCGGACAGCGGGTCCCCGAACTGCTGCGACTCGGTGATGTTCCCGCCGTGCTCGGCGAGCAGCCCGGCGACGGCGTGCACGATCCCGGGGCGGTCGGGGCAGGACAGCGTGAGGACCCAGTGCGTCTCGGTGGCGCCGGACGCGCTCGTCGGCGGGCTCGGAGTGTGGGACACGAGGCCCGAGAGTAGTCCGACGAGCCGCGAGGCTGACACCATGGGCCGCATGACGGGAGACCTCGAGATCCGCCGGGTGCGCGCCGACGAGACCGGTGAGCTGCTCACGCTGCGCCGCGCCGCGTTCGTGACGGAGGCGCAGCAGTACGGCGACCCCCACATCCCGCCGCTCACGCAGACGATGGACGAGCTCGAGCAGGACCTGCAGCGCGAGGACGTCGTGACGCTCGGTGCGTGGCAGGGGCACCGGCTCGTCGGGTCGATCCGCGTGCTCATCGAGGACAAGAAGGCGACGCTCGGCCGGTTCGCGGTCGCCCCGGACCTGCAGGGCCAGGGCTTCGGCACGCAGCTGCTGCTCGCGATCCTGCCCTACCTGCCGGACGGCATCGAGGAGGTCTGGGTCTTCACGGGCCGGGACTCGGTGCAGAACATCGCGCTCTACGCGAAGCACGGGTACGAGCACCAGCACGACCAGACGGCGGGCGACCTCACGTACGCGTTCCTGCGCAAGACGCTCGTCGACACGCCGGGGGCACCGGCCGACGAGCAGGCCGACGAGCCGGCCGGGTCGTAGGTCCACGAGCGCGCCGACCGACGGACCGGCGAGCGGGCCGACGAACCTGGTGAGCGGCGGTGAGCGCGCGCTCGGCGTCGGCACGCCGTCGGACGTCGCGGCGCGCCCGCCCCGAGCCGTCCAGCCGCCCGCGACCGTCGTGCGCCTGGCGGCGGGCGCCCCGGTCGACGCGGTGTGGCGCAACAAGCTCGGCGGCACGACGTTCACCTGGGGGCAGCGGTTCGTGAAGTGGCACCCGGGTGTGCGCGAGGGGTTCTTCGCCGACGAGGCCGCCCGGCTGCGCTGGGCGCGCGCGTGGACCCCGGTGCCGCGCGTGGTCGAGCTCGGCTCCGACGACGAGGGCGCGTGGCTGGTCACCGAGCGGGTCGACGGCTGCAGCGCGGTCGACGAGCGGTGGCTCGCCGAGCCGGTCACGGCGGTGCGTGCGATCGGGGCGGGGCTGCGGGCGCTGCACGACGCGCTCCCGGTCGACGGATGCCCGTTCGACTGGGGCGTGCCGACGCGCGTCGCCCGCGCGCACGCGCACGGCATCGTCGTGCCCGAGTGGCTGCGCGACGCGCCGCCGACGGACCGGCTCGTCGTGTGCCACGGGGACGCGTGCGCGCCCAACACGCTCGTCGGTGAGGACGGGACGTGGACCGCGCACGTCGACCTCGGTTCGCTGGGCGTCGCCGACCGGTGGGCCGACCTCGCGGCGGCGACGTGGAGCACGCAGTGGAACTACGGCGCGGGCTTCGAGGACGTGCTGCTCGAGGCCTACGGCGTGGCCCCGGACCCGGAGCGGCTGGCGTACTACCGCGCGCTGTGGGACGCGACCTGAGGTCGACGACGGGGCCCGGCACGCGGGCGACGCATCACGCCTCGCCGCGATAGGCGGCCTCGATCGGTGCGAGCTCGATCTTCTTCTGCGTGAGCATGACCTGCGTCGCGCGGGCCTTGCCGGCGGGATCGGCGTCGGGCGCGAGCGTGAGCTCGAACAGCCGCCGCGGGACCACCTGCCAGGACAGCCCGAACCGGTCGGTGAGCCAGCCGCAGGCGACCTCCTGCCCGCCGCCGGCGAGCAGTGCGTCCCAGTACCGGTCGACCTCGGCCTGGTCGGCGCACTCGACGACGAACGAGAACGCGGCGGTGAGCTGCAGCGACGGTCCCGCGGACATCGCCTCGACGGGCTGCCCGTCGAGCTCGTACTGCACGATGAACGCCGCGCCCTGCGCCACGCCCGGCATGTCGGCGGGCGCGTGGATCACGTTCGTGATGCGGGAGTTCGGGAACACCGAGACGTAGAACTCGGCGGCCTCGAGCGCGTCGTCGTCGTACCACAGGTGCGGGTGGACGATGCCCATGATGGTCTCCTCTCGCGGGCCTCGTCCCAGTATTCGTCCGCGGGCGTCGGCGCGCCCGGGCTCGGCCCGAGGTGCGTCCGACGAGCCCGGTGCCGGGTTCGCGGTCCGGCTTGCTAGGGTGTGCGCGTCGCGACTGGCGCAGCGAGGTGGGTCACCACCGGGGAGCGACGCAGCAGCTGGACCACGGGGTCGTTCGCCTGGGCCCTCGGTCGCCTCGTCACCGGACCGTCCGCGTGCTCGGGCGCCGAGCGCGCCCGCACGGCCACTGCCACCCACTGCCACAGGAGCAGCCGCATGAGCGACAACGTGCTCGACCAGAACCTCGCCGACCTCGACCCGGAGATCGCCGCCGTCCTCGACGGTGAGCTCGCGCGCCAGCAGGGCACGCTCGAGATGATCGCGAGCGAGAACTTCGTCCCCCTCGCCGTCCTGCAGGCGCAGGGCTCGGTCCTCACCAACAAGTACGCCGAGGGCTACCCGGGCCGCCGCTACTACGGGGGCTGCGAGCAGGTCGACATCGCCGAGAACATCGCGATCGAGCGCGCGAAGTCGCTGTTCGGCGCGCAGTTCGCGAACGTCCAGCCGCACTCGGGCGCCACGGCCAACGCGGCGGTGCTGCACGCGCTCGCGCGTCCGGGCGACACGATCCTGGGCCTCGCGCTCGACCAGGGTGGTCACCTCACGCACGGCATGAAGATCAACTTCTCGGGTCGGCTGTACGACGTGGTCGCGTACGGCGTCGACGAGACGACGTCGCTCGTCGACATGGCGCAGGTCCGTCGGCTCGCGATCGAGCACCGGCCGAAGGTCATCATCGCGGGCTGGTCCGCGTACCCGCGGCAGCTCGACTTCGCGGCGTTCCGCGAGATCGCCGACGAGGTCGGCGCGTACCTGTGGGTCGACATGGCGCACTTCGCGGGTCTCGTCGCGGCCGGCGTGCACCCGTCGCCGGTGCCGCACGCGCACGTGGTCTCCTCCACGGTGCACAAGACGATCGGCGGCCCGCGCTCGGGCTTCATCCTCACGAACGACGCGGACATCGCGAAGAAGATCAACTCCGCGGTCTTCCCGGGCCAGCAGGGCGGTCCGCTCATGCACGTGATCGCCGCGAAGGCGGTCGCGTTCAAGGTCGCCGCGAGCCCCGAGTTCCGGGACCGGCAGGAGCGCACGGTGCGCGGTGCGGCGATCGTCGCGGAGCGGCTCACGCAGCCCGACGTCGCGGCCGCGGGCATCACGGTCCGCTCGGGCGGCACCGACGTGCACCTCGTGCTCGTCGACCTGCGCGACGCCGCGATCGACGGCAAGCAGGCCGAGGACCTGCTGCACGAGTCGGGCATCACGGTGAACCGCAACGCGGTGCCGAACGACCCGCGCCCGCCGATGGTCACGTCGGGCCTGCGCATCGGCACGCCCGCGCTCGCGACGCGCGGCTTCGGCGACGCCGAGTTCACCGAGGTCGCGGACATCATCGCGACCGCGCTGGTCAACGGTGCGGACACGGACGTCGACGCCCTGCGCACCCGGGTCGCGGCGCTCACGGCGGCGTTCCCGCTGTACCCCGGCCTCAAGCAGTACTGAGCGGGGGAGCGGCCATGACGGCACAGATCCTCGACGGGACCGCGACCGCGGCGACGATCAAGGCGGAGCTGACCGAGCGCGTCGCGGCCCTCGTGGCGCGCGGCGTGCGGCCGGGGCTCGGCACGCTGCTCGTCGGCGACGACCCGGGCTCGAAGTGGTACGTCGCGGGCAAGCACCGGGACTGCGCGGAGGTCGGCATCTCCTCGATCCAGGAGGAGCTGCCCGCGGACGCGACGCAGGAGGAGATCGAGGCCGCCGTGCGGCGGCTCAACGAGAACCCCGACTGCACGGGCTTCATCGTCCAGCTCCCGCTGCCGAGGGGCATCGACACGCACCGCGTGCTCGAGCTCATCGACCCGGACAAGGACGCGGACGGCCTGCACCCGACGAACCTGGGTCGCCTGGTCCTGCGCGTGAACGAGGAGGTCACGAGCCCGCTGCCGTGCACGCCGCGCGGCATCGTCGAGCTCATCGAGCGGCACGGCGTCTCGCTGCAGGGTGCGGACGTGGTCGTCGTCGGGCGCGGTGTGACCGTGGGCCGGTCGATCGGCCTGCTGCTCACGCGGCGGGCGGTCAACGCGACCGTGACGCTCACGCACACGGGCACCGCGGACCTCGCGGAGCACACGCGCAACGCCGACGTCATCGTCGCGGCGGCGGGGGTGCCGGGCATCGTGACCGCGGACATCGTCAAGCCCGGCGCGGTCGTCGTGGACGTGGGCGTCTCGCGCGCGGTCGACCCGGACACGGGCAAGAGCAGGGTCGTCGGCGACGTCGACCCCGGCGTCCGCGAGGTCGCCGCGTGGGTGTCGCCGAACCCCGGCGGCGTCGGTCCCATGACGCGCGCGATGCTCCTGAGCAACGTCGTCGAGGCGGCCGAGCGGCTCGCCGACGCCTGACGGCCCGACCGGCCCGACCGGCGACGTGCCGGTGAGCCTCCCGACGGCCCGTGCCTCGTGCGCGGGCCGTCGGCGCTCCCGGGCTGGTGCCCGGGGTCGTCGCACGTCAGGCGGGCTGCGGCGCGCCGAGCGCCTCCTTGACCGCCTTCTTGACCGCGCGCTGCAGCTCGCGCTCGTCGACGGACCCCTCCGGCAGCCCCGCCGCGATGGCCCGGGCGAGCGCCTTGGTGTCGCGCAGCACGCGCGCCGAGGCCTCGGCGTTCGCGTTCGTGCGGCGCAGCAGCGCGTAGGCGTCGACGCGTTCGAGCTCGGCGTTGCGGTAGCCCCAGACCGCCATGGCGATCTCGTCGAGGGTGGGCATGTCGTCCTCCTGGTTCGTCGTGAGCGTCGCGGCCGGGGCCGACGCGGCGTCCGGGGAGGTCCGCAGCGTCGCGACGAACGCCGTGACGTCCCGTGGCGTCGTGCCGCCCGCGAGCTCGAAGTGCATCGCGTCGCGCAGGCCGACGGGGAAGTCCAGGCCCCATCGGAACAGCCCGTCCGCGCGCGCGAGGATGGCGCGCACCGCCTTCGCCTGCGCCGTGGTGAAGCCCGACGAGTAGCGCCTGCCGGGGTGGTGGCGTTCGTACGGGTGCCGCCCGCCGTTGACGTCGACCGCCGTCCCGCTGATGTGGTTGGACCGTGCAGCACCGCCGGCCCGGCGGTTGTCCGCCGCCGACCGCCAGCCGTTGACGACCGTGAGCGGCTCGACCTGTGCGTGGAGCTGCTCGAGGAGCCACGTGAACGCGGTCGCGACGTCGCCGGCGAGCACGGTCGCGCCGTTGCGGTCGCCGCCGACGAAGACCCGCGTCACCTTCGACGCGGGCACCGTGGGCCAGCCGTTGAGGGTGGTCATCGACCGCCTCCGGTCGGTCGGACTGCGCCGGGTGATCGGCCGACGCGCCGTGTGCGGGCCCGTCGTCGGGCTCGTCGCTGCGCTGCTGCGCGTGTCCACCTCACAGGTGCCGGGCGCGGTCGCTGTGATACACGTCACGACGAGCCGTCCGTCGGCCGGGCGGACCGGGGCGGTGTCGGTGGCGTGGGGCAGGATCGAGGCCGCCGCCCGGCACCCGCACCCGAGAGGATCCCCGTGCTCACGATCGCCACCGTCAACGTCAACGGCATCCGTGCCGCCTTCCGGCGGGGGATGGGCGACTGGCTCGACCGGCGCAAGCCGGACGTCCTGCTGCTGCAGGAGGTGCGGGCGAGCGACGAGATCCTGGCGGACCACCTGTCGGCCGACGAGTGGCACCTCGCGCACGAGGAGTCGGCGACGAAGGGGCGCTCGGGCGTCGCGATCGCGTCGCGGCTGCCGATGGCGGCGGTCCGGATCGGGCTGGGCACGGGTGTGCCCGGGGACTGCGGGCGGTGGGTCGAGGCGGACCTGGAGGTCGCCGCGCACGACGGTGCGCCGGCCCGCACCGTGACCGTCGTGTCGGCGTACATCCACTCGGGCACGCTCGGCACGCCGTCGATGGACGAGAAGTACGCGTTCCTCGAGGCGGTCACGCGTCGCCTGGGTGAGATCGTCGAGGCGGGCGGGTACGCGGTCGTCGCGGGCGACGTGAACATCGCGCACCGCGAGGTCGACATCAAGAACTGGAAGGGCAACCTCAAGGCGGCGGGCTTCCTGCCGCAGGAGCGTGCGTACCTCGACCGCTGGTTCGACGAGCTCGGGTGGCGGGACCTGGGGCGTGAGCTCGGTGGTGAGGGGCCGGGGCCGTACACGTGGTGGTCGTGGCGCGGCAAGGCGTTCGACAACGACTCGGGCTGGCGCATCGACTACCAGCTCGCCACCCCGGAGCTGGCCGACGCTGCGGTCTCGGCGACGGTCGACCGGGCCGAGACGTACGACGCGCGGTTCTCCGACCACGCGCCGCTCGTCGTCGAGTACGACCTGTAGCGGGTCAGCCCGCGGCGGTCGGGGCCCCGGGCAGGTCGCGAGCGCCGAGCATGGGTGACAGCACGACGGGGAGCGTGGCGACGACACCGACGGCCGCCCCGAGCCACAGCGTCGGCAGGACGCCCAGCGAGTGGCCCGCCCAGCCGCCGACGAGCGCGCCGAGTGGCATTGAGCCCCACACCAGGAACCGCACGGACGCGTTCATCCGACCGAGCAGCGCGGGCGGGCACAGCCTCTGGCGGAAGCTGACCTGCGTGACGTTGTAGACGACGACACCGAAGTACATGACGGCGAGCCCGCCGATCAGCACGGGTTCGGGCGGTCCGGGGAGCACGTGCGCGAGGGGTGTGAGGAAGCCGGCGATGCCGAACAGTGCGGCCGACAGCGGGATGACCCGGGACTCGCCGACGAGCCGCGCGAGCCGGTCGGCGCAGACCGCGCCGAGGAGCCCGCCCGCGGCGGATGCCGACGCGACCGCACCGTACGTCGCGGTGTCGAAGCCGAGAATGCGCAGGGCGTAGATCGTCAGTACCGCCGCGGTGATCGCGGAACCGAAGTTGGAGATGGACGTGGTCGCGACGATGCGGCGCAGCAGCGGCTGGCGGACGACGAACCGCAGACCTTCGGCGATCTCGGTGCGCAGCGGGCGTCGGTCCTCGCGCCGCGGCGGCTCCTCGCGGTGCCGGATCCGGCCCACGCCGCACGCCGACAGCACGTACGTCACGGCGGTCACGCCGACGAGCGCGGGTGCGCTCACGACGCGCAGCAGCACCCCGCCGATCGCGGGGCCGACGACCTGGGCGACGGACTGCGTCGCCTGCAGCTTGGAGTTCCCCTCGACGACGTGCTCGAGCCCGACGAGCCCGGGCACGTAGCTCTGGTGCGCGACGTCGAAGAACACCGACGCGACGGACACGACGCCGGCGACGGCGACGAGCAGGCCCATCCCGGCGTGCCCGGTCGCCGCCGCGAGCACGACGACCGCGAGGGCCGCGGCGCGCACGAGGTCCGCGACGACGAGCACGCGCCGCTTGCGCATGCGGTCGACCCACGCCCCGACGGGCAGTCCGATGACGAGGAACGCGGCGGTCTCGGTGGCCGTCAGCAGGCCCATCTGCCACTCGGTCGCGAACAGGTGCGCGACGGCGTAGACGGGCAGTGCGAGCAGCGTGAGCTGGGCGCCGAGCTGACCGAGCGCGTCGCCGGCCCACAGCCAGCGGAAGTCGCGGTGCCGCGCGAGCGAGCGTCGCGCGGCACCGACGGTGTCGGCGGTCGCGGGCTCGGTCGTCCCGGGCGTGGTCATGCGCTCAGCCTGCGGCCACTGATTGAGAAAAGTCAATCGGTGGCAGGATGGCCCCGTGGTCGACCACCCCGTGGGCGCGGCGCCGCGCCCCCTCGCGCCCGACGTCCCCGCCGACCCCGACGCCGACGCGCGTGCGCTCGCCTCGTCGCTGCGCCTGCGGATCCTGCGGCTGTGCCTCGACGAGCCGCTCACCAACCGGGAGATCGCGCAGCGCCTCGGCCGCAACCCCGCGACGGTCCTGCACCACGTCCGCACGCTCGTCGACCGCGGCTTCCTCGCGGCCGAGCCCGTGCGTCGGGGCGCGCGCGGGTCGCGCGAGGTGCCGTACCGCGCGACGCGCAAGTCCTGGCGCTCACCGTCGCGCCCCGGGCAGGCGCGCGTGCTCGTCGACGCGTTCCTCGAGGAGATCGCCCTGCTCGACGACCTCGACGCGCACCCCATGGTGCGGCTCGGCCTGCGCCTGTCCGACGAGGCCGCGCACGAGCTCGTCGGGCGGCTCACGGCGATCTTCCAGGAGTACGCCGACCGGCCGCCCGACGCCGACGGCCGACCCGTCTCGCTGTTCTTCTCTTTGCACGACGACGTCCAGCGCCACGACCCCGTGCCGCGGCGGGACGACGAACCCGCACCGCCCGGCGGTCGCTGACGCGTCAGGCCACGAACGCCGGGGCGCGCAGCCCCTCGCGCGCGAACGCGTCGGCCACGGCCGCCGCGACGTGCTCGACCGCGTCGGCCGCCACGAGCGCGATCGCCGAGCCGCCGAACCCGCCGCCGGTCATGCGCGCCCCGAGCGCACCCGCGGCGCGCGCTGCCTCGACCGCGACGTCGAGCTCGCGGCACGACACCTCGTAGTCGTCGCGCAACGACGCGTGCGACGCGTCGAGCAGCGGTCCGGTCTCGCGCAGGCGCCCGGCGTCGAGCAGCGCGACGAACTGCTCGACGCGCTGGATCTCGCCGAGCACGTGCCGCACGCGACGCACCCGCAGGTCGCCGGCGGGTGTCCCATCGGCGAGCGCGGCCAGGGCGCGTTCGGCGTCGCCGGGCGCGTCGGTGAGGTCGCGCAGCGTCGCGACACCGAGCAGCGCGGCGGCGTCCTCGCACGTCGCCCGCCGCGCGGCGTACTGCCCGTCGACGAGCGCGTGCTCGGCGCGCGTGTCGATCACGAGCAGCGCGAGGCCTTCGGCGGCGGGGTCGAACGGCACGTGCCGCACGGACAGGTCGCGGCTGTCGAGCAGCAGCGCGTGGCCCGGGACCGTGCGCAGCGCCGCGGCCTGGTCCATGCCGCCGGTCGGGGCGCCGGCGATGTCGTTCTCGGCGCGCACACAGTCGGCGGCGAGCGCCGCGCGCTCCTGCTGCAGGCCGTGCACGTCGTCGAGCGCGAGCGCGACGGAGCAGGACAGCGCGGCCGACGACGACAGGCCCGAGCCGACGGGCACGCACGAGTCCACCGCGACGTCGAAGCCGCCCACGTCGAGCCCGCGCGAGCGCAGCGCCCACGCGACGCCCGCGACGTAGGTCGGCCAGCCCTCGACGGTCCCGGGCGCGACCGAGCCGAGCTCGAGCGCGACGACAGCGGTCGGGTCCCACGCCGAGGCCATGCGCGCGACGTCGTCGCCCCGCCGCCGCAGCGCCGCGTACGTGCGGTGCGCGAGCGCGACGGGCAGGCACAGGCCGCCGTTGTAGTCGGTGTGCTCACCGATGAGGTTGACCCGCCCCGGGGCGGACCACACGCCGTCGGGAGCGGACCCGAACGCGGTGGTGAACGCCGCGCGCGCCCGGGCCTCGCCCGTGGCCCGGTCCCAGGCGTGCACCCACACGGGCCCCGACCCGCTCATGCCAGCTCCTGCAGCCGGTGCGCGATGCGCTCGGGGGTGGTGTCCGAGACCCAGGCGGCCACACCGGACTCGACGCCCGCGAGGTACTTGAGCTTGCCGGGTGCACGCAGCACCGAGAACAGCTGCAGCGACAGCCGCCAATCCTCGCGCCCCTCGTGCGCCGGCGCCTGGTGCCAGCCCGAGATGTACGGCAGCGGGAGCGCGGTGTCGTCGTCGACGAAGAACAGGTCGAGGCGACGCAGGAGCTCGAGGTACGTGGCGGCGAGGTCGGCGCGCTCGTCGTCGTCGAGCGCGGGCAGGTCCGGCACGTCGCGGCGCGGGACCAGGTGCACCTCGACGGGCCAGCGCGCGGCGAACGGCACGTACGCGACCCAGTGCGCCGACTCGAGCACGACGCGCGCCCCGTGCCGCAGCTCGGCGTCGAGCACGTCGCGGCCGAGCAGGCGGCCCGTCGCGGCGCGGTGCGCGCGCGCGGTCGCGAGCATGGTCGCGGTGCGCGGCGCGATGTACGGCAGGGCGTAGATCTGCCCGTGCGGGTGGTGCAGCGTGACGCCGATCTCCTTGCCGCGGTTCTCGAACGCGAACACCTGCTGCACGCCGGGGGTCGCGTTGAGCGCGGTCGTGCGGTGCGCCCAGGCCTCGATGATCGTGCGCATGCGCCGCGGGCTGACGGTCCGCAGGGACGCCGTCGGGTCCGACGAGAAGCAGACCACCTCGCAGCGCCCGGCAGCCGGCCGCTGCTGCCAGAGCTCCTCGCCGTCGGCGAGCGTGACGTCGTCGGTCGCGCCGGGCACGCGCAGCAGTGACGGGAACCGGTTCTCGAACACCACGACGTCGTAGTCCTCGGCCGGGATCTCGCCGTCCTGGTAGCGCGCCCCGGGCCGGGCGGGGGCGAGCGGGTTCGCGTCCGCGGGGGGCAGGAACGTGCGGTTCATGCGGTGCGCGGCCATCGCGACCCACTCGCCCGTGAGCGGGTCGCGGCGCAGCTCCGGACCGGTTGCGGGGCGGCCGTGCTCGTCGGGGGCGAACCGGTCGGGCAGCGGGCGGGGGTCGTCGAGCCGCCGCGTCGCACCGCCCGAGACGTACGGCTCGGAGTCGTCGAAGTAGAACAGCTCGCGACCGTCGGCGAGGTGCGTGGCGGTCACCCGCACGCGGGCCTGCGTGGCGCGCGCGGCGTCGTCGGGCGTGGTCATCGGTCGTCCTCCGGGGTGGGCGGCGTCGTGGGGTGCGTCGTGGCGGGGGAGGGCTCGTCGGCGACGACCGTCTGCAGGCGGTCGCCGAGCAGGCGGCGGGCCGCGGCGGGCGCGGCGTCGTCCATGACGACGAGGTCGATCTCGTCGAGCTCCGCGATCTGCGCGAGCCCGACCGTGCCCCACTTCGTGTGGTCGGCGAGCACGGTGGTCGCGCCCGCGCAGCCCAGCAGCGCCCGGTCCGTCGCGGCCTCCGCGAGGTTCGGTGTGGTGAGGCCGGACTCGTCGAGCCCGTGCACGCCGAGGAACGTGCGGTCGACGCGCAGCAGGCGCAGCGCCGCGTCCGCGACGTGCCCGACGAGCGCGTCCGACGGGGTCCGCACGCCGCCCGTGAGCACGACCTCGAGGTCGAGCGGGGCCACCGCGCGGTGCAGCGCGTCCGCGATCCGCAGCCCGTTGGTGACGACCGTGAAGGGTCGCAGCGCGGCGTCCTGCGCGACGAGCTCGGCGAGGCGGAACGTCGTCGAGCCGGCCGAGAGCGCGATCGTCTGACCCGGTTCGAGGCTCGCGTGCGCGGCGCACGCGATCGCGGCCTTCTGCGGTCCGGCCCGGTCGACCTTGGCCTCGAAGCCCGGTTCGTCGGACGCGCGCGTGCCCTCCGGGGCGACCGCGCCGCCGTGCACGCGGCGCACGAGGCCCGCGCTCGCGAGCTCGGCGATGTCGCGGCGGACCGTCATGTCCGAGACGCCGAGCTCGACGACGAGCTCGGAGACGCGGGCCGCGCCGCGCTCGCGCACGGCGGCGAGGATCAGCTCGTGTCGTTGCGTCGCCAGCACTCGAACATCGTCGCACACGACCCAACAGAATCAAACAGGCCGCGCGCGAGCGTCGCGCGCCTGTTCACCGCCCCGAGGGCGACAGCCCGAGCGACCGACCGGCGAGACCTCGACGTCGGGCCCCGAGCGAGCGCGCGACCTCACGCAGCGCGGTCGCGGCCGGCGAGTCCGGTGCGCTCAGCACGACGGGTGCGCCGACGTCGCCGCCCTCGCGCAGCGCGACGTCGATCGGCACCTGACCGAGCACCGGCACGTCGCCGCCCGTGAGCTCGGTGAGCCGCCGTGCCACGTGCGCGCCGCCGCCCGAGCCGAACAGCTCGAGACGCGAGCCGTCGGGCTGCTCGAACCACGACATGTTCTCGACGACGCCGACCACCTGCTGGCGGGTCTGCACCGCGACCGAGCCCGCGCGCTCCGCGACCTCGGCGGCCGCCGCCTGCGGCGTGGTCACGACGACGATCTGCGAGCCCGGCAGGAGCTGCGCGACCGAGATCGCGATGTCACCCGTCCCGGGCGGCAGGTCGAGCAGGAGCACGTCCAGGTCGCCCCAGAACACGTCGGCGAGGAACTGCTGCAGCGCGCGGTGCAGCATCGGGCCGCGCCACACGACGGGCTGCCCGGGAGGCACGAACATGCCGATCGAGACGACCTTCACGTCGTGTGCCACGGGCGGCAGGAGCATGTCGTCGACCTTGGTCGGCGGCCGGTCCACGCCCAGCATCCGCGGGATCGAGAAGCCGTAGATGTCGGCGTCGACCACACCGACGCGCAGCCCGTCGGCCGCCATCGCGACCGCGAGGTTCGCGGTGACCGACGACTTGCCGACACCGCCCTTGCCCGACGCGATCGCGAACACCTTGGTGAGCGACGTCGGCTGCGCGAACGGGATCGTCGGCTCGGCGTCCGTGCCGCGCAGCAGGCGCCGCAGCCCGGCGCGCTGCTCGGCCGACATCACGCCGAGCTGCACGACGACCTCCGCGACGCCGTCCAGCGGCGCGACCGCCGCGGTGATGTCCCGGGTCAGCGTGTCCTTGAGCGGGCAGCCCGACGTCGTGAGGTCGAGCCCGACGACCACGCGTGCACCCGCGTCCGCCACCGGTTCGACCTCGATCGAGCGGACCATGCCGAGCTCGGTGATCGGACGACGGATCTCGGGGTCCTGCACGGTCGCGAGGGCGGCGCGGACCGCCTCCTCGAGACTGCCGTGCGGACGCTCGTCGGACGGGTTCTGGGTCGCGGGCACGACGACATGCTAGGTCGGTCGCCGCGCGCGACGTCCGGGCCGTCCGGCCCTGGACACGACGCCGCGGACGTGCTGGGCGTGCCGACGCAGGATGCCGACGCGGGGTGCCGACGGTGGGGCGAAGGCGGGCTCAGGCGCCCGGTCGGCGCCGGTCGGGCCGCACGCGCGGCCGCGGTTCGGCGCGGTCCGCATCGGCCGGGTCCTCGGGCTCGTCGTCCTCGGGCTCGGCCGTGAGCTCCTCGAGCAGGTTGCGCAGCTCGGAGCGCACGAAGTCGCGCGTCGCGACCTCCCCGAGCGCGATGCGCAGCGCCGCGACCTCGCGCGCGAGGAACTCGGTGTCGGCGAGGTTGCGCTCGGAACGCTGCCGGTCCTGCTCGGCCTGCACGCGATCCCGGTCGGTCTGCCGGTTCTGCGCGAGCAGGATGAGGGGCGCGGCGTACGACGCCTGCAGCGACAGCATGAGTGTGAGGACCGTGAAGCCGTTCGCGGCGGAGTCGAACCGCACGCGGTCCGGGCCCCAGCTCGCGTTCCACGCGAGCCACGCGGCGCAGAAGATCGTCAACCAGAAGATGAACGACGGCGTGCCGAGGAAGCGCGCGATGCGCTCCGACGCGCGTCCCGCGGCGTCCTGGTCGGCGTTGGGGCGCGGGATGACGAGGCGCCGCGACTCGCGCGGCTGGTCGAGCCGCTCAGCCACGGTCCACCCCCTCGTCGTCCTGCTCCCGCCAGTCCTCGGGGAGCAGGTGGTCGAGGACGTCGTCGATCGACACCGCGCCCAGCAGGCGCTTGTCGTCGTCGACCACGGGCAGGGCGAGCAGGTTGTACGTCGCGAGCTGCCGCGTCACCGACAGCAGCGGCGCGTTCGCCTCGACGGGCTCGATGTCCGTGTCGACGATCGAGCCGATGGGCTCGTGCGGGGGCTCGCGCAGCATGCGCTGCAGGTGCACCACACCGATGTACCGACCCGTGGGGGTCTCGAGCGGCGGGCGCGCGACGAACACCATCGACGCGAGCGCGGGCGTGAGGTCCTGGCGGCGCACGTGCGCGAGGGCCGCGGCGATGGGGGTCTCGGGGCCGAGGATGACCGGTTCGGTCGTCATGAGACCGCCCGCGATGTTGTCCTCGTACGCGAGCAGGCGCCGGACGTCCTTCGCCTCCTCGGGTTCCATCAGCTCGAGGAGCTCGGCCGCCTGGTCGCTGGGCAGCTCGCCCAGCAGGTCCGCCGCGTCGTCGGGCTCCATGGCCTCGAGGACGTCGGCCGCGCGCCCGAGCTCGAGACCCCGCAGGATCTCGACCTGGTCGTCCTCCGGCAGCTCCTCGAGCACGTCGGCGAGGCGCTCGTTGTCCAGCGCGGTCGCGACCTCGAGCCGCCGCCGGTTGCCCAGGTCGTGCAGCACGTCGGCCAGGTCGGCGGGCTTGAGGTCCTCGTACTGCGCGAGCAGCAGGTCGGCGCCCTGCTGGCCCGCGGCCCGCGCCAGGCCCGTGACCTCCTCGATCGAGACGAGCTGCGTCTCGCCGCGGCGCCGCAGCAGGCCGCGGTGCGCGGGCGTCGTGCGGCGCACGAACAGCTTCGTGACGACCCAGTCGTTGTTGCGCTGCAGCTCGATCGCGACGTCCTCGATGCTCGCGGACCCGCTGCCGTCGGCGAGGTCGACCGTGCGCTCGAGCAGCTCGCCGACCGCGAGCGTCTCGAACGCGCGCTGCTCGAACCGGCGCATGTTCACCAGGCCGGTGGAGATGACCTGGCCGGGGTCGATCGCGGTGACGCGGGTCAGCGGCAGGAAGACCCGACGACGACCGGGCACCTCGACGACGAGCCCGACCGCGCGCGGCGCGCCCTTCGGGCGCACGAGCACGACGACGTCGCGCACGCGCCCGACCTGGTCACCGAGGGGGTCGAAGACCGTCGTACCGGCCAGACGCGCGACGAACACCCGGGTGCCCACGCTGCTCACGGCGTCAGCCTAGACGCCGTCACGCCCCCACGAGGTGCTCGGCGCCCGGTGCCGACCGCGACATGCCGCGACGCGGGCCGCGCGACCACCTGGCGTCGGCCCTGGTCGGCGGGGGAGGATCAGGGCATGTCGCTCTCCGGCCAGCCCCGCATCCCGCGCACACCCACCCCGCCCCAGGGCGAGACCGTGGCGCGCTACGACACCTACGTGCGGGCGCAGAAGGCGGTGGACCACCTCGCCGACAAGTCGTTCCCCGTGCAGATGGTCACGATCGTCGGGACCGACCTGCAGATGGTCGAGCGCGTCATCGGGCGCATGTCCTATCCGCGCGCGGCATCGGGCGGGTTCGTGTCCGGGGCCTGGTTCGGCCTGTTCGTCGGGCTGCTGCTCTCGTTGTTCTCCGAGCCCGGCGGCGCGAGCCTGTTCCTGCCCGCGATCCTCATCGGTGGGGCCTTCGGGCTGCTGTTCTCGGTGCTCACGTACTCGTTCACGCGCGGTCGTCGGGACTTCACGTCGTCGAGCCAGATCGTCGCGTCGTCGTACGCGGTGCTGTGCCACGCCGAGAAGGCGCACCAGGCGCGCCAGCTCCTCGCCGAGGTCGGCGGTGTCGTGTCCGGCTGGCCGGCGCGTCCGGCGCAGGATGCGCCGGTACCGACGGACGCGCCCGGTGGGACCGGGACCGCACCCGGCGCCGGTCCCACCGAGTAGGCGCTCAGCCGCGCAGCAGTCCCGCCATCCACGCCTCGACCGCGTCGGGGTCGCGGGGGAGCGCGGCCGACAGGTTCTCGTTGCCGTCGGCCGTCACGAGCACGTCGTCCTCGATGCGCACGCCGATGCCCCGGTACTCCTCGGGGACCAGGAGGTCGTCGGACTTGAAGTACAGGCCCGGCTCGATCGTGAACACCATGCCGGGCTCGAGCACACCGTCGAGGTAGAGCTCGGAGCGGGCCTGAGCGCAGTCGTGCACGTCGATCCCGAGGTGGTGGCTCGTGCCGTGCACCATCCAGCGGCGGTGCTGCTGGTTGTCGGGCTGCAGCGCCTGCTCCGCGGAGACCGGCAGGAGGCCCCACTCGTCGAGCCGCGCGGCGATGACCTGCATCGCGGCGGCGTGGATGTCGCGGAACCGGGCGCCCGGCACCGCGACCGCGAACGCGGCGTCGGCGGCGTCCAGCACGGCCTGGTAGACGCGGCGCTGGACCTCGGTGAACGTGCCGTCGACCGGCAGCGTGCGAGTCACGTCGGCCGTGTACAGCGAGTCGACCTCGACGCCCGCGTCGAGCAGCAGCAGCTCACCGGCGCGCACGCGGCCGTCGTTGTCGATCCAGTGCAGCGTCGTCGCGTGCTCGCCGGCCGCGGCGATCGTCTCGTAGCCGACGGCGTTGCCCTCCTGGCGTGCGTGCCCGACGAACGTGCCCTCGACGACGCGCTCGCCGCGCACGTGCTCCTGCGCTGCGGGCAGCGCGCGGACGACCTTCTCGAAGCCCTCGATCGTCGTCGCGACCGCGAGCCGCAGCTGCTCGACCTCGTACGCGTCCTTGACGAGCCGCAGCTCCGAGAGTGCCTCGACGAGCCGCTCGTCGGCGTCGGTGCGCGAGCCGCGCGCGACCTCCTCGCGACGGATCTCCTCGACCACGGCCTCGACGCCCGGGTCGACGTCCGGGACGACGAGCACCTGGACGCCGCCGGTGCCGACGTCCTTCGCGATCGCGTCGCGCAGCTCGTCGACGTGCCGCGTCTCGACGCCCGTGAGCGTCTCGAGGTCCTCGAGGGTGGGACGTGCCCCGACCCAGAACTCGCCGTAGCGCGAGTCGGAGAAGAACTCGCTCGTGTCCCGGCCGGAGAGCGGACGCATGTACAGCACGGCGTGGTGCGCGCTGCCGTCGTCACCCGCGCCGTCGTCGACGGGGTGCAGGACGAGCACCGCGTCGGGCTCCTGCTCGACACCGAGGCCCGTGAGGTGCGCGAACGCCGAGTGGGGGCGGAACCGGTAGTCCGTGTCGTTCGAGCGCGGCTTGAACGTCCCGGCGGGGACGACGAGCCGACGGCCGCGGAACCGCGCCGACAGCGCGCTGCGGCGGGCGGCCGTGAAGTCCGCGGCCTCGCCGCGCGTGACGTGCGACGTGGGCCGCGGCGCCCAGCCGGACGTCACGAACTCGAGGAACGTCGACGAGCGCGGGGGCTGCGAGCGGTTCGAGCCGCGCTCACCGACCGGCTGCCCCTCCTGCCAGCCGGTGCCCGGCTCGTGCTGCTGCCCGCCCGAGCCGGTGGTGTCGGTCGAGATGTCGGTCCCGGTGTCGTGCGTCATGCCGCCATCCTCCCACCGTGCTCCCACGACGCCTGCAGGACCGGGCGGCCCGGGCGGCCCACCCGCACCGCGACCGCTACGGTGCGGTGGTGCGCATCGACCTGCACGCCCACTCGTCGGCCTCCGACGGCACGCAGAGCCCCGCCGAGCTCGTCGTCGCCGCGGCGCACGCCGGGCTCGACGTCGTGGCGCTCACGGACCATGACACGACCGTCGGTTGGGCGGCAGCGAGCGTCGCTGCGCGCGAGGTCGGCGTCGCCCTGGTGCCGGGCACCGAGGTCTCGGCCCGCTGGCACGGCGTGAGCGTGCACCTGCTGTCCTACCTGCAGGACCCGACGCACCCCGCACTCGTCGCCGAGCTCGACCGCACGCGCGACGCGCGGCTGGGGCGGGCCCGGCGCATGGTCGAGCTCCTGTCGGCGGACGTGCCGCTGACCTGGGACGACGTGCTCGCACAGGCCGACGACGCCGTGACGGTCGGGCGACCGCACATCGCCGACGCGCTGGTCGCGAACGGCATCGTCGGCGACCGGGACGCCGCGTTCGCGCACCTGCTGCGCGCCGACGGCCCCTACCACGTGCCGCACTACGCACCCGACGCCGCCGACGCCGTGCGGGCGATCCTCGCGGCCGGCGGGGTGCCCGTCTTCGCGCACCCCGGCGCCGACGCGCGCGGCCGGATCGTGCCCGACGAGACGTTCGACGAGCTGGCCGCCGCCGGGCTCGTCGGCCTCGAGGTCGACCATCGCGACCACGGCGCGGCGCAGCGTGACCGGCTCACGCGCATCGCTCGACGGCTCGGCCTGCTCGTCACCGGGGGCAGCGACTACCACGGTGCGGGCAAGAGCAACCGGCTGGGGGAGAATCTGACCCGGCCGGAGATCCTGGCCGTGATCGAGGAGCGTGGCGCGAGTGACGTCGTCCGATGAGCAGACCGGTGGTCCCGGTGCCCTGACCGGTCCGTCGACGGGGGTCGGAGCGTGACGGACCTCGTCGACCCCCGGCTGTTCGCGTCGGTGTTCATCACGCTGTTCGTGATCATGGACCCGCCCGGCACGGTGCCGATCTTCCTCGGCCTGACCGGCGCGATGACGCGCAAGCAGCGCAACAAGGCCGCGTGGCAGGCCGTCGCTGTCGCGCTCGGCGTGATCGTCTCGTTCGCGGTGTTCGGCCAGTCGATCCTGTCCTACATGCACATCTCGCTCGCGGCGCTGCAGGCCTCGGGCGGTCTGCTGCTGCTGCTGGTCGCGATGGAGCTCCTGACCGGCCGGATGGAGGACCCGGAGCCGTCACCGAACGCGAAGGTCAACGTCGCGCTCGTCCCGCTCGGGACACCGCTGCTCGCGGGACCGGGCGCGATCGTCGCGACCATGGTGTTCGTCAAGCAGGCAGACGGCACGCTCGCCGACTGGGTCGCGATCGGTGCGGCGGTCGTCGCGGTGCACGTGTGCCTCTACCTCGCGATGCGGTTCGCGAACGTCATCCACCGCGTGCTCAAGGACTCCGGCACGATCCTCGTGACCCGGATCGCGGGTCTGCTGCTCGCCGCGATCGCCGTGCAGCTCGTCGCGGACGCCGTCACGGCGTTCGTCCAGGCCGCCTGACGTCGCGCGCCCGCCGGGACGACGAGGCCCTCGCCGCCACCGGCGAGGGCCTCGTGCCGTACGGGATCAGTCGTCCGACGCGGACGCCTGCTGCTCGCTCGTGGCGTCCGCCGGGCGGCCGCCACGCGTGCGACGGCGGTTGCGCGACCGCCGTGCGCGGGGCTCGCCCGTCGCGTCGTTGCTCGTCGGCTCGGACGTCGGGTTCGCGCCCTCGTCGCTCGGACGGTTCGTCGTCGGCTCGCCGGTCTGGCCCTGACCGCGCCCACGTCCGCCCCGGCGCCGACGCCGGGGACCGTCGCCCTCGCCGTCCGCAGCCGCGTGGTCCCGGACGGGGCGCTCGTCGCGACGGCCCGACGAGCGGCCGCGGTCGCGGTCGCCCTGCGCGCCGCCGGAGGCCGCGCCCTGCCGCGTGCGCTTGCCGGTCTCGCCCAGGTCCTCGATCACCTCCGCGGACAGGCCCTCGCGGGTCTGCTTGTCCTTCGGGAGGCGACCCTTGACGCCCTCGGGGATGTCGAGATCGGTGTAGATGTGCGGCGAGCTCGAGTACGTCTCGACCGGGTCGGGGATGCCCAGGCCCAGCGCCTTGTCGATGAGGCCCCAGCGCGGCAGGTCGTCCCAGTCGACGAACGTCACGGCCGTGCCCTTGTTGCCCGCGCGGCCGGTGCGGCCCGTGCGGTGCAGGTACGTCTTCTCGTCCTCGGGGCACTGGTAGTTCACGACGTGCGTGACGTCCTCGACGTCGATGCCGCGCGCGGCGACGTCGGTCGCGACGAGCACGTCGACCTTGCCGTGGCGGAACGCGCGCAGCGCCTGCTCACGCGCGCCCTGCCCGAGGTCGCCGTGCAGCGCGCCCGCGGCGAACCCGCGCTCGTTGAGCTCGTCGGCGACCTTCGCGGCGGTGCGCTTGGTGCGGGCGAACACGATCGTCAGGCCGCGCCCGCGGGCCTGGAGCATGCGCGCCAGGAGCTCGACCTTGTCGAGCGCGTGCGCGCGGTAGACGACCTGCGTGATGTTCTTGACGGTCTGGCTGCCGTCGTCGTCGGGGTCCTGCGCGCGGATGTGCGTCGGGCGCGACATGTAGCGGCGGGCCATCGCGACGACCGGGCCGGGCATCGTCGCCGAGAACAGCATGGTGTGCCGCGACGCGGGCGTGGCCGCGAGCAGCGTCTCGACGTCGGGCAGGAAGCCCAGGTCGAGCATCTCGTCGGCCTCGTCGAGGACCACCGTGTGCACGTGCGACAGGTCGAGATGACGCTGCTTGAGCAGGTCGATCATGCGGCCGGGCGTGCCGACGACCACGTCGACGCCCTTCGTGAGCGCGTCGATCTGGGGCTCGTACGCGCGGCCGCCGTAGACCTGCACGACGCGCACGCTGCGGCTCGCCGACGCGGTCGCGAGGTCGCCCGCGACCTGCACCGCGAGCTCGCGCGTCGGGACGACGACGAGCGCCTGGGGCTTGCCGGGAGCGCGCAGCTGGTCGTAGCCCTCCTCGCCCGGCGCGACCGTGCGGTGCAGCAGCGGGACGCCGAAGCCGAGCGTCTTGCCCGTGCCGGTCTTGGCCTGGCCGATGATGTCGTGGCCCTGCAGCGCGACCGGCAGCGTCATCGCCTGGATGGGGAACGGGTGCGTGATGCCCGCGTCGGCGAGCGCCTGCACGATCTCGGGGCGGACGTCGAAGTCCGCGAACGACGCGTCGACCGCCTGCACCGACGACGCGGTGCTGGTCAGCGGACGGGTGGACGGGGCGGCGAGCGCGGAGGCGAGCTCCTGCTCCGTCCCGTGCGCGGTGGTGTCGGTGGGGGTGCCGAGCTCGTCGGCAGACAGGTTCGTGTTCGTCACGTGGAAGCTCTTCGGTGCGGGTGGCGACCGCGCGCGGTCCGGTCGGGCGTCGCCGCCCGGGGACGGGGGTCGCTCGCGCCGGGCGCTGCTGGGGCGCCACGGATGGCCGGCAGCCGATCGCGGAAATCTGTCTCGCGGACGCCGCCCCGGCGCGAGGCGCGAGGCGTACGAGGGGGTCGTGGTCGACCGGGCAACCGATGTACGGACCCAGGGTAACCGACGAGCACGCGCGAACCGGTCAGCCCCCGGGGCGGTCGGCGCCGTTCACCCGGCGTCTACGATCGTCGGATGACCGACGCCGTGCCCACCGACGTGCCCACCGACGTGCCCCACCCGCCGACCTCGGAGCTCACCGCGGACCCGGCCGCGCTGCCGAGCCCCGGGGGCGCCGTCGCGGCGACGACCGACGCGGTCGAGCTGCTCGGCCTCGTCGCTCAGCTCGAGCACACCGCGTTCGTGCGGCTCGCGGCCGACTCGGCGCTCGCGCCGGACGTCACGCAGCGGCTCGCGCTGTCCCGGTTCGCCGCCGCCGCGGTCGAGCGCCGTGACCGCGTGCTCGCACGCATCGAGGAGCTCGGTGGCGACGCCGCCGCGGCCCTCCAGCCGTTCGAGGCCGCGCTGACCGACTTCGACGAGCGCACGCAGCCGAACTCGTGGTGGGAGCGCCTGCTCAAGGCGTACGTCGGGTACGGCGTGGCCGACGACTTCTGCCGCCTCGCGGCACGCGGGCTCGACGACCGTTCGCGCGACGTCGTCCTGGAGGTGCTCGAGGACGCGTCGCACGCCGAGCTCGCGGTCGCCGAGCTCGACGCTGCGGGGTCGAGCGACACGGTCCTCGCGTCGCGGCTCGCGCTGTGGGGGCGGCGGCTCGTCGGTGAGGCGCTCGGGACCGTGCAGCGGCTGCTCACGCAGCGGCCCGCGCTCGAGCGTCTCGTCCGCGCGGGCGCTGCGGCCCCGGCCGACGAGCGCGTCGCACCGGACGGGGTCGCGCCGGACGGGGAGGCCGGGAACGCCGCCGCGACCGGCGGCGCACCCGCGGCGAACGCCCCGGCCAAGCTCTTCAGCGAGCTGACCGCCGAGCACACGCGGCGCATGGGGCGCCTGGGGCTGACGGCCTGAGGGCCGTCAGATCGAGCCGAAGCCCACGCGCGCCTTGGTCTCCGCGCCGACCTCGACGTAGGCGAGCGAGGCGGTCGGCACGAGGACCCGGCGGCCCTTGCTGTCGGTGAGGTCGAGCACCGTCGACGTGCCCGCGAGCGCTGCCGACACGGTCGCGGCGACCTCGTCGGCCGACTGGTCGCTGTCCACGACGATCTCTCGCGCCACGTTCTGCACGCCGATCGTGATCTCCACGCTCGTCTCCTCGGGTCGTCGTGCGCGCGGCCGCACGTCCGTCGGCCCGCACGCCTGAAGGGCTGCTGGGTGCTGCACGGGCGGGCGGTCACGGGGACCGCCGGTCCGTCGCCCGATCCTAGGCCGGGCCCTGCGCGCCGGGCGGCGCTGTCCGCGACGAGCGAACGCCGCCTCAGTCGTCGTACCGGTAGTCGGGGCGGACCAGTCCGCGGACCCCCGCCCACGCGAGCCGGGTCACGAGGTCGGCGGCGTGCTCGTGGTCGATCGCGTCGCCGGAGCGCAGCCGGTGTGTCGCGGCGCCCTGTGCGAGCGAGATCAGGGACACCGCGATGACCGTGCAGTCCTGCGGCGGCAGCCCCGTGACCGGCTCGAGCACGGCGGCACAGCGCTGCGCGGCGATCGACGACGCGTGCTCGACGCGCGCCCGGACGTCGTCGTCGTGCGTGACGTCCGACTCGAACAGCAGGACCGAGGACTCGCCCGCGACCTCGACGAACGTCATGTACGCGCGCACGATCGCCGCGATGACCGCACGCCCGTCACCCGGGTGGACGGGACCGTGCTCGATCGGCTCGACCGCGGTCTCGACCGCCGCGAGCAGGTCGTTGCCGCACCGGTCGACGACCGCGAGGTAGAGGTCGAGCTTCGACGGGAAGTGGCGGTAGAGCACCGGCTTGCTCACCTGGGCGCGGTCCGCGATGTCGTCCATCGAGACGTGGTGGAAGCCTTCGGTCGAGAACAGCTCCTGGGCGATCTGGAGCACCTGCGCGCGCCGTTCGCGGCCCGACATCCGCGCGGGGCGCACCGCGGGCGCCGGAGCGTCGTGCGCGCCGGGCTGCACCGGTGGTGTCGGTCGCTGCGCCATGGCGGGCATGCTAACGATCCCGACGAGGCGTCGTGCGGGGTTGTCCGCAGGGACGCTCGGCGCCAACCGATCGGGTGACCTGGTCCTCGCCTGCCGGTCACCGGCCGCTCGCCGACCACGGTCGCCGACCCCGCCGGACGAGCAGGTGCCCACCGGTGCGACCATGGACGCATGGACCGGGCCGGGGTCGAGCGTCCCGGGCGCGTGCGGGGGCGCGCCCGGCGGGCCGGTGCCCGGCCACGGGGACCCGGGCGCGCGGTCACGGTGCTCGTCGTCGCGGGGGCGCTCGGGGTCGGCGCCGGGGTCGCGTGGTCCGTGACGGGACCGTCGGGCCGCGGCACGGGGCCGACGAGCGCGGCTGCGACGAGCGCGGCGCGGGCGGGCGCGCCGACGCGCCCGCCGACCGTGGCCGACGAGGTGTCGCCGCTGCGGCGGTCGTCGGCCGCGGCCCGCAGCCGGCTCGTGCCAGGCGGTGTCGCGGACGCCGGCGCGGGTGACGGCACCGTCGACGACGCGACGTCGGCGCGGCTCGACGTCCCGCTCAGCAGCTCCGGCGAGGAGGCACCCACGGTGTCGCTGCCCGCCGGTCTGAGCGCCGCCGACGTGCACGCGGGGCTCCTCGGGGACGAGGTCCCGGAGTCGGGCGGCGGAGACCTCGTCGTCGTGCCGGGCGAGCGTGCGCAGCCCGCGGACGCCGCACCCGGGGCGCACGTGCTGCGCGTGCGCGTCGAGGTCGAGCGCGGCCTCGACGTCGACGGGCTGCGGTTCGCGGCGTTCGTGCTCGACACGCTCGACGACCCGCGGGGCTGGGGCGCCGACGGCTCGGTGACGTTCGCACGCACGGACGGCGACGCCGACCTGCGGGTGGTGCTCGCGTCACCCGACCTCGTCGACGCGATGTGCGCACCGCTGCAGACCGCAGGGGAGGTCTCGTGCGGACGCGCCGGGCACGCGGTGCTCAACCTGCGGCGCTGGGTCGAGACCGTCGGGTACGACGTCGACCCCACGGCGTACCGGCAGTACCTCGTGAACCACGAGGTCGGGCACCTGCTGGGGCACGGGCACGAGCGCTGCTCGGGTGCCGGCCGCGTCGCGTCGGTGATGCAGCAGCAGTCGTACGCCGTCGCGCCGTGCACGCCCAACGCGTGGCCGTTCCCGTAGCCGTCGGTCCCCGCGTCCGGCCCCGACCCGCGACGGGCCGTGTCGGTGCGTCGTGATGGGATGCGTGCCGTGACGACGAACGCGCCCGTGCTGCTGCGACCCGCGCTCGTGGACGTGCCCGCGCAGGGGCCGGGAGCCGCGGTGACGCTCGACGAGGTGCAGGCGTCGGCCGTCGCGTGGGCGGCCGACCGGCAGCGGCCCGACGCGCGCGCACTGCTGGTGCTCGGCGCGCCGGGCACCGGGAAGTCGACGGTCGCGCTCGAGGCTGCCGTCGCGGCCGTGCACGCGGGCCTGCCGCCGGGGGACCTGCTCGTCCTCGCGGCGACGCGGCGCGCAGCCGCCGAGCTGCGGGACCGGCTCGCCGTCCGGCTGCCCGTGACGACGCACCGTCCGCTCGTGCAGACGACCGCGGCGGCCGCGTTCGCGGTGCTGCGGTCGCGGGCCGTCGCGCTCGGCGAGGTGCCCCCCGTGCTCGTGTCCGGACCCGAGCAGGATCTCGTGCTCGGCGAGCTGCTCGCCGGGCACGCCGCGGGCGAGGGCGCCGACATCGCGTGGCCCGAGCGGGTGCGCGGTGAAGCGCTCGCGCTGCGTGCCTTCCGCGACGAGCTGCGCGACCTGCTGATGCGCGCGGCCGAGCGCGGGCTCGGGCCGGGGGACCTCGCGGCGCTCGGGCGCGCGCACCGGCGTCCCGAGTGGGTCGCGGCCGCACGCGTCTACACCGAGTACCTCGACGTCCTCGACCTGCGCGCGGGCACACCCGACGCCGGCGCGCGGCTCGACCCGGCGGTCGTCGTGGCGGAGGCCGCGCGTGCGCTGCGCGGGTGGGAGCGGGACGTGCGCGGTGCGCGCGCACCCGGCTGGCGGCTCGTCGTGGTCGACGACCACCAGGAGAGCACCTCCGCGACCGTCGCGCTGCTGCGTGCGGTCACGGAGCGCGGTGCGCGGCTGCTGCTCACCGCCGACCCGGACGCGTCCGTGCAGACCTTCCGCGGCGCCGAGCCCGCGCTGGTCGCCCGGGCGACGGCCGCGGCGGGCGAGGGGGCGTTCGGCGCGGACCGCCTCGTGCTGCCGACGGTGTGGCGGCACGGCGAGCCGGTGCGCGGTGTGGTGCGGCGGGTGACCGAACGGGTCGGGACGGTGGGCGTCGCCGCGCACCGAGCCGCGGCTGCCGTCGCGTCCGGCCGGGACGTGAGCGCCGGTCCGGCCGCGCGGTCGGTGCGTGCCGCGGTGCTGCCCAGCGGTGCCCAGGAGGCTGCCCACGTCGCGCGCGAGCTGCGCCGGGCGCACCTCGAGGACGCCGTGCCGTGGGACCGGATGGCGGTCGTCGCGCGGTCGGGTGCGCAGGTCACCGCGCTGCGGCGCGCGCTCGCGGCGGCGTCCGTCCCGGTCACGGTGCTGGGCAGCGACGTGCCGCTGCGCGACGAGCCGGCGGTCCGGCCGCTGCTCGACGCGATGGCGCTCGCGTGCGGCACCGCGCCCCTCCAGGCGGAGGTGGCCGCACGGCTCGCGTGCTCCCCGCTCGGCGGGCTCGACCCCGTCGGGCTCCGTCGGGTCCGCAGGGCCCTGCGCGCGGAGGAGCTCGCGGCGGGCGGCGGCCGCACGAGCGACGCGTTGCTCGTCGAGGCGATCGAGGCCCCCGGCAGGACCGCGACGCTCGCCCCGACCGTGGCCGGACCCGTCGACCGGATCGCCCGCGTGATCGACGCCGGGCGCCGCGCTGCGCGCGAACCCGGTGCTGATGCGCAGGGCGTGCTGTGGGCGCTGTGGGACGCGGCGGGCCTCGCCGAGGTGTGGCGGCGCTCGGCGCTCGTCGGCGGTCCGGCGGGGGAGCGCGCGGACCGTGACCTCGATGCCGTCGTCGCGCTGTTCCGGGCCGCGGACACGTTCGTCGAGCGCATGCCCCGCACGCCGCCCGCCGTGTTCGTCGACTGGCTGCGGTCGCAGGACCTGCCCGCCGACTCGCTCGCGCCGCGGGCGCGCCGGGCCGCGGTCCCCGTGCTCACGCCTGCGGGAGCCGCGGGCGGCGAGTGGGACCTCGTCGTGGTGGCGGGAGTGCAGGAGGGGGTCTGGCCGGACCTGCGGCTGCGTGACTCGTTGCTCGGCGCGCGGGAGCTCGTCGACCTCGTCGCGGGTCGGCTGGTGCCGGACAGCGACGGATCCGCGAGCGGGGCTGCCGACCGGCCGGGCGACCGGGCCGCCGATGCGCGGGCGGCGGTGCTCGCCGACGAGCTGCGCTCGTTCGCGGTGGCGGTCTCGCGCGCTCGCCGCTCGCTCGTGGTGACCGCGGTCGCCGACGCCGAGCAGCAGCCGTCGCCGTTCCTCGACCTCGTGGAGCCGCCGGCCGACGATCGCGACCAGCGCCGCACACAGGTCGAGCCCGCGCTCGACCTGCGCGGCCTCGTGGCCCGGCTGCGCGCGACGCTCGAGGAGGCCGCCGCGACGTCGGGCCGACCCGACGAGGGCGCGGTGCGCGCGCTGGCGCTGCTGGCGACGCACGGCGTGCCCGGGGCCGGACCCGAGCAGTGGCACGGGCTCGTCGGCCCGAGCAGCGACGCGCCGCTGTACGGACCCGACGAGGCGGTACGGGTGTCGCCCTCCAAGCTCGAGACGGCGCACCGCTGCGCACTGCGCTGGGCGCTCGAGGCCGCGGGCGGCACCGCCGGGTCGAGCGGGGGGCAGTCGCTCGGCACGCTCGTGCACGCGATCGCGCAGGAGCACCCGCACGGGACGCATGCCGAGCTCGCCGCCGCGCTCGACGCGCGGTGGGAGACGCTCGGGCTGGGCACCGGCTGGCCCGCCCGAGCGACGCGTGCGCGCGCGGACGCCATGATCGAGCGGCTGGCCGGGTACCTGCGGGGTGCGGGCGAGGCGCTGCTGGTCGAGGGCGAGTTCCGGCTCCGGACCGACCGTGCGCTCCTGAGCGGCAGCGCCGACCGGATCGAGCGCGACCTCGAGCACCCGGACCGCGTGCGGGTCGTCGACCTCAAGACGGGGGCGAACCCGCCGTCGCGCGAGGAGGCGACCACGAACGCGCAGCTCGGGGCCTACCAGCTCGCGGTCGACGCGGGAGCGTTCGAGGCGCTGGCGCCGGGCACCACGAGCGCCGGGGCGCAGCTCGTGTACCTCGGGACCGGTCGGGACGGGACGGTGCGCGAGCAGCCGGCACTCGGCCCGGAGGACGACGGACCGTCATGGGCGCGCACGCTCGTCGACGACGTCGCGCAGAAGATGGCCGCCTCGGTGTTCACCGCGACCGCGAACGAGCAGTGCGACCGGTGTCCGGTGCGCCGCTCGTGCCCCGTGCGCGGCGAGGGCGGGCAGGTGGTGGCATGACGACGTCCGCGTCGGCGACCACGACCAGCACCGCCGCCACGACCGGCGAGCTCGTCGGGGCCGAGCAGATCGCCCGCCTGCTGGGCCGTGACCTGCCGACCGACGAGCAGCGCCGCGTCATCGAGGCGCCCCTGTCGCCGCTGCTCGTCGTCGCGGGCGCCGGCTCGGGCAAGACCGAGACCATGGCGAGCCGGGTCGTGTGGCTCGTGGCGAACGGGATCGTCGAGCCGCAGCAGGTGCTCGGGCTGACGTTCACGCGCAAGGCCGCGGGCGAGCTCGCGGAACGCGTGCACTCGCGCCTGCGCCACCTCGCGCGCGCCGCCGCCCGCGCCGGGGTCACGCTCCCGGGCAGCGTGCACCTCGACGACGACGTGCTCGGCGGGCGGCCGACGGTCTCGACGTACAACGCCTACGCGTCGTCCCTCGTGCGTGACCACGCGCTGCGGCTCGGGCTCGACCCCGGTGCCCGGCTGCTGGGCGAGGCCGCGCAGTGGCAGCTCGCGAGCGAGGTCGTCGAGGCGTGGCAGGCGGACCTCGACGTGCACGCGGCGGTGTCGACGGTCGTCGAGGCGGTGCTCAGCCTGTCCGGTGCGCTCGCCGAGCACCTGCTCGAGGCGGCCGGGGCGCAGGACGCGATCGAGCGGATCTGCGCGGACATCGAGGCGACCCCGCCGCCGCCCCCGGGCGCGAAGGGACCGAAGGGCCCCTACGCGGCCGTGCGCACGCTGGTCGAGTCGTTGCAGCAGCGGCGTCGCGTGCTCGACGTGGTCGCGGCCTACCAGCGGCGCAAGCGCGCGAGCGACGCGATCGACTTCGGGGACCAGGTCGCGCTCGCGGCCCGGTTGGCGCGCGACGTCCCGGAGGTCGGCGTGGCCGAGCGCGCCCGGTTCGCCGTCGTGCTGCTCGACGAGTACCAGGACACCTCGTACGCGCAGCTCACCCTGCTCGCCGCGTTGTTCGGCGACGGTCACCCGGTCGTCGCGGTCGGCGACCCTCACCAGTCGATCTACGGCTGGCGTGGTGCCAGCGCAGGCGGCCTCGAACGGTTCCCGACGACGTTCCGACGAGCCGCCGCCGACGGCGGGGGACCCGCGGACGTGCTCGCGCTGTCGACGTCCTGGCGCAACGACCGCGCGATCCTCGACGCGGCGAACCTCGTGGCGGGACCGCTGCGTGCGGGCGTGCAGCGCGTGCCGGTGCCCGAGCTCGCCGCCCGGCCGGGCGCGGGTCCGGGGCAGGTCACCGGGCTGCTCGTGGCGAGCGTCGCCGACGAGGCCGCAGCGGTCGCCGACTTCGTCGCGCAGCACTGGCGTCCGGCTGGCGAGGGCCGGCCGGACGCCCGGGTCACCGCCGCGGTGCTGTGCCGCAAGCGCTCGCAGTTCGCCGAGCTGCGGCGCGCGCTGCGCGCGAAGGGGCTGCCGGTGGAGGTCGTCGGGCTCGGCGGGCTGCTCTCGACGCCCGAGGTCGTCGACGTCGTCGCGGCGCTCCAGGCGGCGTACGACCCGCTGCGCGGCGACGCGCTCGTACGGCTGCTCACGGGTGCCCGGACGCGGCTGGGCGCGGCCGACCTGCATGCGCTGGCGGCGTGGGCGGGTGAGCTCGCGGGCGAACGGTCCGGCCGGGCGCCCGACGTCGAGCTCGACGCGATCGACGAACGCAGCATCGTCGACGCGCTCGACGAGCTGCCCCGACCGGGCTGGCGGAGCCGCGGCGGACGGACGCTCACCGACACCGGGCGCACGCGGCTCGCCGAGCTCGCCGGGCTCCTGCGCACGCTGCGCGCGCACGCGTATCTCGCGGTCCCCGACCTCGTGGCCGAGGCCGAGCGGCTGCTCGGGCTGGACATCGAGGTCGCGGCACGGGCGGGCGTCGGCGTGGGACGGGCGCGTGCGCACCTCGACGCGTTCCGCGACGTCGCGGTGGACTTCGCGCGGTCGGTCGACACGCCGACGCTCGGGGGCTTCCTGTCGTGGCTCGAGGCCGCCGACGCGCGGGAGAACGGCCTCGAGCTGCCCGTGACCGAACCGGACCCGGACGCCGTGCAGCTCATCACGATCCACGCGGCGAAGGGGCTCGAGTGGGACGTCGTCGCGGTCGCCGGCCTCGTGGACGGCGTGCTGCCCGCCACGAAGACCCAGGGCAAGGACGGGCCGCGGGACTCGGCGTGGCTCGTCGGACTCGGCAACCTGCCCTACCCGCTGCGCGGCGACGCCGCCGACCTGCCGACCTTCGCCTATGGCGGCGCGGACGGTCCCCAGGACCTCGAGGCACGGCGCAAGCAGTTCCTGAGCGACGCGGGCGAGCACGAGGTGGCCGAGGAACGCCGGCTGGCGTACGTCGCGCTGACCCGCGCGCGCCGCCACCTGCTGCTCACGGGTGCGTGGTGGGGCGACGGAAGGTCGGTGCGTCAGCCGTCGACCTTCCTGCAGGAGCTCGCCGCCGCCGGCCTCGTCGGGTCCGACGGCTGGGCGGGCGAACCCGGCCCGGAGGACACCAACCCGGCCGCGGCACACGTGCTCACGGGCACGTGGCCCGCGGACCCGTTCGCGGTGGAGGACGGGCCCGGCCGACGGCCCGCGGTCGAGCTCGCGGCGAGCTGGGTCCGGGCGGCGCTCGACGACGCTGCCACCACCGGCGCCCGGGACCCGTCGGGCCTGCCGGAGCCCGCGGACCCGCACGACCGGCCGTCGGCGGAGTCGGGCTGGGAGGCGCTCGCCCGCACGCTCCTCGAGGAGCAGCGGCGTGCGCGCGGCTCGTCGGGCAGCGTCGAGCTCCCGTCGCACCTGTCGGCCTCCGCGCTCGTGCGGCTCGGGGCCGACGCAGCCGAGTTCGCGCGCGGCCTGCGCCGCCCGGTCCCGCTGGAGCCGTCGGGCAGGGCCCGGCTCGGCACCCGGTTCCATGCGTGGGTCGAGAGCTACTACGGTGCCGCGACGCTCGTCGACCTGGACGCGCTGCCCGGTGCCGACGACGACGAGTCGGCGTCCGACGACCTCGGCGTCGACGAGGCGCGCCTGCGCGCCGCGTTCCTCGCCTCGCCGTGGGCGGGCCGCCGCCCGCTCCGGGTCGAGGCGGACATCGAGACCCCCGTCGCGGGATACGTGCTCAGGTCGCGGATCGACGCGGTGTTCCCGGCGATCGCGGGCGACCCGGTCCCCGGTCCCGACGCTGTGGTGGTCGTCGACTGGAAGACCGGCTCGGCGCCGCGGGACACCGCGACGCGCGCCGCGCGCGAGATCCAGCTCGCGGTCTACCGGCTCGCGTGGTCCCGGAGCGCGGGTGTGCCGCTCGACCGCGTCGCGGCGGCGTTCCACTACGTCGCGACGGGCGAGACCGTGTGGCCCGACCGGTTGCTGGGCGAGGACGAGATCACCGCGCTCCTGGCCGACGTGACCCGGTGACCTGCCGTCCTCGGGCGTGCGAGCGTCAGACGAGCGTGACGGCCTCGACCGGCATCGTGGGCGCGTCCGCGTCCCAGGCGCTGCCGGTGCGCGTGTGCTCGTCGAGGTCCTCGAGCATCGCGACGGCGTCGGCGACGACGTCCGCGTTGCCCGCGCGCACGCCGTACAGCAGCCACCGCGCGAGCGCGAGCTCGCCCGCGAGCAGCGCGCGGTCGACGAGATGCGGGTCGAGCAGCTCGGTGCGGCGCAGCTGGTACGCCTCCATGATCGAGTCGGCCGCGTCGGGCGGTGCGGCGACGAGCAGCCAGGACAGGTCGTCGGCCGGGTCGGCGACGCTCGCGTCACCCCAGTGCAGGATGCCGGTGACCTCGCCGTCGCGGACCAGGACGCGCTCGTTCGTCAGGTCGCCGTGCACCACGGTCGGCCGGAACCGCCACAGCGCGACGTCCTCGAGGCGTTCCTCCCACCGGCGCAGGAGGGTCGGCGGGACCTTGCCGGTGCGCGCGGCCTCGTCGATCTCGGCCTGTCGGCGCTCGCGGTACGCGCCCGCGTCGTACGACGGGAGCCCCGCGTTCTCGACGATGCTCGTCGGCAGCTCGTGCACGGCCGCGATGGCCCGCCCGATCGAGGCGCACAGCCCCGGCCCGGGCTCCAGCTCGGCGACGTCGAGCGCCCGCCCCGGGATCTCGGCGTGCACCGCGGCGCGCCCACCCTCGGGCAGGTGTGCGAAGCCCGCGGGCACGGGGACGGAGAACGGGAGAAGGTCGCGGTGCGCGGCCTCGTCGAGCGCGGTGAGCAGGTCGGCCTCGGCCTCGAGAGCGGCGCCGGCGGCGGCATGCACGGGCGCACGCACGATCCAGCGACGACGCGCCGCATCCACGACGACGGCGATGTCGAAGTCCGTCCCGGGGTGTGCCGGCCGCCGCACGTCGAAGGCGTCCAGACCCGGCACGGCCACGGTGGCCAGAGCGGCGAGGGCGAGGGGGGAGCGAGGCACGCGCCCAGAGTAGGCGCGCGTACGCACGGCGGAGCGCAGCGGTCCGGCGTGTCTGTCCCATTCGTCCCGCCGCGGGACGGCTGGTCGGTGGCTGGGCGCGTCCGGCGACGTACGGTGACGCCGTGAGGTCCGACGAGCTGCCCCTGTCCCGCGCGGTCGTCGACCGGGCTGCCCACCTGCGCCGCGACGCGGTCGCGCTCGCTGCGGCGCTCGCCGCGCCCGGTACGCGTGTCGTGCTGGTGCACCGGGGCCGGGTCCCGGTCGACGAGCACGGGCTCGTCCTCGCGTCGGTCGCGGACCTCGACCAGGACATCCATCAGGACGTCCACCAGGACATCGACCAGGACGTCCGGGACGACGACCAGGGGCTCGACGACGGCTCCGGCCGATGGCTGCTGCTGGGCGCCGACGACGAGCGCGTGTACCTCGCGCTGCGCCTCGGGCACGACGTCGACGACGAGGCGGTCGCCGCGGCGCTGCCCCGGCGCGGCACGCAGTCGGACCGCCTGGTGCACGCTCCCGCGGGCGCCGCGGCCGAGGGCGGCGGTCCCCGCTGGGCGTCGCTGCGCGACGCGGGTGCGCAGCTCGCGGCGCAGGACGCGGGACTGGTCACGACCGCGGTCGCGCTCGATGCGTGGCACGAGCGCCACCCCCGCTGCCCGCGGTGCGGCGCGCCGACGCGCGCGACGCAGGCGGGCTGGGTCCGCACGTGCACGGTCGACGCCTCGGAGCACTACCCGCGCACCGACCCCGCGGTCATCATGGCGGTGCTCGACGCGGACGACCGGATCCTGCTCGCGCACGCGGTCGCGTGGCCCGCAGGTCGGCACTCGACGCTCGCGGGCTTCGTGGAGCCGGGGGAGTCGCTCGAGCACGCGGTGCGCCGCGAGGTCGCCGAGGAGACCGGCGTGCTCGTCGGCGACGTCGCCTATGCGGGCAGTCAGCCGTGGCCGTTCCCGGCGTCGCTCATGGTGGCGTTCGTGGCGCGTGCGCTGACGACCGAGGTCCGCGTCGACGGGGTCGAGGTCGAGCACGCGAGCTGGTTCACGCGCACCGGGCTCCGTGACGCGATCGTCGCGGGCGAGGTCGTCGCGCCGTTCGCGTCCTCGATCGCACGCGCGCTGATCGAGGACTGGTACGGCGGTCCGCTGCCCGTCCCGTGACGCCGCGCCACGGCGTGCCGGCGGGGCACCGACGCCCGTGCCGGAACGGTCAGGACAGGCGGTCACGCACCTCGACGAGGGACGGGTTCGTGGCCGCGGAGCCGTCGGGGAAGACGACCGTCGGGACGGTCTGGTTGCCGCCGTTGAGCGACGCGACGAGCTCGGCCGCGTCCGGGTGCTGCTCGATGTCGACCTCGGTGTAACCGATGCCGGCGGAGTCGAGCTGCGTCTTGAGCCGACGGCAGTAGCCGCACCACGGGGTCGAGTACATGGTGATGGTGCCGGGCTCGGGCAGGGTCTGCGTGCTCATGGGTCCTCGCGGCTCGTCGGGTCGGGCGGCGGTGCGCCGCTCGTCGTGCACCCTGCCCAACCACGAGGCGCGCCCGACGATTCCGGGTGACCCCCGCGCGTCCCCAGGTCGCGCTCGCGGCGTCCGCGGTGTCGGTGCCGGCTGCCAGACTGTCCGGCGATGTCTCCCGACGACCTGCTGACCGCGCTCGACCCCGAGCAGCGTGCTGTCGCGACCGCGCTGCGCGGTCCGGTGTGCGTGCTCGCGGGTGCGGGCACGGGCAAGACGCGGGCGATCACGCACCGGATCGCCTACGGCATCCGCTCGGGCGCGTTCCGTGCGGACCACGTGCTCGCGGTGACCTTCACGGCGCGCGCGGCGGGTGAGATGCGCACTCGGCTGAGGGCGCTCGGTGCGGGCGGGGTGCAGGCGCGCACGTTCCACGCGGCCGCGCTGCGGCAGCTCACCTACTTCTGGCCGAAGGTCGTCGGGGGTGCGCCGCCGCGGCTCGTCGAGGCCAAGGCGCAGCTCGTCGCGGAGGCGGCCCGTCGGGTCGGGCTCCCGGCCGACCGGACGGGCGTGCGCGACCTCGCGGCGGAGGTCGAGTGGGCGAAGGTGAGCCTCGTGGTGCCCGACGAGTACGCGGTCGCGGTCGCCGCGGTGGACCGGCTCGTGCCGGGCGGGCACGACGCGAGCGCGGTCGCACGGCTCATGACGGCGTACGAGCAGGTCAAGGACGAGCGGGGGGTCATCGACTTCGAGGACGTGCTCCTGCTGCTCGCGGCGATGCTGGGTGAACGCACCGACGTCGCGCGCGAGGTGCGCGACCAGTACCGGCACTTCGTGGTCGACGAGTACCAGGACGTGAGCCCGCTGCAGCAGTACCTGCTCGACCAGTGGCTCGGTGGTCGTACGGAGCTGTGCGTGGTGGGGGACCCGTCGCAGACGATCTACTCGTTCGCGGGGGCGACGCCCCACCACCTCCTGTCGTTCCCTCGGGTGCACCCCGGTGCGCAGGTGATCCGTCTGGTGCGCGACTACCGCTCGACCCCGCAGGTGGTCGAGCTCGCGAACCGCGTGATCACGGCGGCCCCTGGACCGGCCCCGCTCGAGCTGCGCGCGCAGCGGCCGGACGGTCCGGCGGTGCGCTGGGCGGCGTACGCGGACGACGAGGCCGAGGCGGCGGGGATCGCGGCGGCGGCGGCACGGCTCGTCGCGGACGGTGTGCCGGCGTCGCAGGTCGCGGTGCTCTACCGGACCAACGCCCAGGCCGAGGCGTTCGAGGAGGCGCTCGCGACGGCGGGCGTCGCGTACCAGGTGCGCGGTGGTGAACGGTTCTTCGCGCGGCGCGACGTGCGCGAGGCGATCGTGTTCCTCCGCGGCGGGGCCCGCCTCGCCGACCCGGACGTCCCGCTCGGCGAGGCTGCGCGCGACCTGCTGCGCAACGCGGGCTGGACCGAGCAGGCGCCCGCGACGCGCGGTGCGGCGCGGGAGCGGTGGGAGGCGTTGACGGCGCTCGCGCGCCTGGCCGACGAGCTCGCGGCGCGTGCCGCGGCGGACGGGGGGTCTGCGACCGTGGCGGACCTGGTCGCCGAGCTCGACGAGCGAGCGGCGGCCCAGCACGCACCGACGGTCGAGGGCGTCACGCTCGCGTCGCTGCACGCCGCGAAGGGCCTCGAGTGGGACGCGGTGTTCCTCGCGGGGCTCTCGGACGGCCTGCTGCCGACGTCGCTCGCGGAGACGCCGGAGGCGATCGAGGAGGAGCGCCGGCTGCTGTACGTGGGCGTGACCCGGGCGCGCGAGCACCTGCAGCTGTCGTACGCGCGCTCGCGCGTGCCGGGCGGACGAGCGACGCGGCGCGCCTCACGGTTCCTCGAAGCGCTGTGGCCCGGCAGCGCTGCGCGCGGTGGCGCGACGGGCCGCACGGGGCGGGCGGGTCCGGCCGGTGCGGGTGCCGAGGTTCCCGACGAGCGCGCGGTGCGTGTGCTCGACGCCCTGACCCGCTGGCGCGACGAGCGTGCGCGGCAGGTCGGGCTCAGCCCCGGACGCGTGCTCGCGACGCACGTGCTGCACACGCTCGCGCGCTCGCGCCCGGCGACGCGTGAGGAGCTCGCGCTCGTGCCCGGGATCGGCGCGCAGACGCTCGCGACACTGGGTGACGAGGTCCTCGCGGTGCTCGGCGCGGCGCTGCCGGACCGCACCTGACACCGCGCGGCGCCCTGCCGTCCAGCTCTCGTCCGGATGCCGCTCAGGTCTCGTCGAGAACTCGTCGAGAACTCGTCGGTAATTCGGTTGTCGTCGGGCGGGGGCGCGCCTACTGTGGTCCACGTCCTGATACGCAGTCCTGTGCCCGCTCGTCCTGACGAGCCGGTGCAGCGGACCTGAGAGAGGAGGTGGGTAGCGGTGAAGATCCAGATCACGACGACGGCTCGGTCGAGCGCTCTGTTCCCGATGCATGTCGTCGCACCCACCTCGTTCGGGTTCAAGGGGCGCGCTGTGCCCGCTTCCTGGCTGCCGTCGGTGACGGCCTCCAGCGTGGAGCGTCATGGCGGGACCGCTCTTGACGCGACGGCGATCGACGGGATGTCGACGGTCTAGACCTTCAGGTCTCCAGGCCGCGGCAGCCCTCACCGGCTCCGCGGCCTTCTTCTTTTCCCGGTGATCCCGGGGGAGCAGGCGGGACGTGGCGCCGCACCACACCGCTCAACCCAGCAGGACACCAGGAGGACATCGTGCGGCTCACGACGCTGCTCGACACCAGCGGTTCGGGCACCTGGCCCACCGGCAGCACCGCGACCACCGACGACCGCACCTTCGACCAGCTCGTCGAAGGGCTCATCCCGTGCCGGACGAACGACCCCGAGCTCTGGTTCGCGGAGCAGACCGCTCGCGTGGAGCAGGCGAAGGCGCTGTGCCGCGAGTGCCCGCTCATCGCGGGCTGTCTCGCGGGCGCGCTCGAGCGTGCCGAGCCGTGGGGCGTGTGGGGTGGTCAGGTCTTCATCGGCGGGACGGTGGTCGCGACGAAGCGTGGTCGGGGACGTCCGCGCAAGAACCCGGCGGCATGAGCCGTCGGCCGGTCGAGGCCGGATCCGTCGAGAGATGGGCGGTGCACCCGCACGCGGGGTGTGCCGCCCATCGGCGTTCCCGGGGGACGGCGTCCGGCAGCCCGAGCTCGAGCGTCACGCCGCGCAGCCGGTGAGCGCGGCGCGGCACGTCGGCCGACGGCGGGCCGGCGGTCGCGGCGTCGACGGGGGTGTCGTCGAGGTGGGCGAGGACCGCGGCGACGGCCAGCCCCGCGGCGACGCTCACGACCGCGATCGGCTCGGGCGGCGGTGTGCTGCCGCGCCGGGCCGCCGCGGCGAGCGTGGTGGCCATGACGGGCCAGGCCGGGTCGGCGTCGGTGCGGTGCAGGTCGAGGCAGCGCAGGCACGGTCCCGCACCGGGGACGACGAACGGCCCGACGACCGCGTCGGCCTCCCGGAGCACCACGCTGAGGTGCGCGACCCCGCGGTTGACGAGCCGTGCGGGCAGAGCCGGGTCGATCACGTCGTCGGACACGACGACCAGGACATCGACGTCCGACGACGTGCTCGTGGTCGTCGTGGGCGACGCGGCGTCCAGGACGCGCGCGGCGGCGTCGAGACGCGGGTGCCCGATGTCGGACCAGCCGTAGCCGTGCGGTCCGACGTCCCCGGAACGTACGGTCCGGGTGTCCTCGAGCGTGATCCGTCCGACGCCCGCGAGTGCGAGCTGGACCGCGACCGCGAGCCCCGTCGCGCCGAGCCCGACGACGCCGACGCTCCGCCCGGCGCGCGCCCCGACCGTGGCCGCCGCGTCGCCGTCGGGGTGGACGAGCCCGAGCACGCGCGCGTCGACACCCGGGGGTCCGGCGAGCGACCGCACCGCGCGGCGCTCGAGGAGGCCTGCCTCGTCGAGCTGCGTCACGAGGGCCGCCAGCCGACGCGCGTCGAGCCGGTCGTCGGCCGCGAGCGCACCCGGGTTCGCGCCGTCACCGAGCCGCGCGAGCGCCGCCGCCTCGTCGGCGCAGAGCCCGTCGACCCGCACCGCCCAGCGGTGGTCGGTGCCGAGCTGGACCTCGGTCGGCCCTCGTCGCACGACCCGCAACCCGTTCCGCAGCCTCATGCGCGTCAGGCTGCCACCGGGGCGACCCCGCCCGTGCGGCTCATCCACAGGGCCCGCGCACGCGCGAGGGGCGCCGTCCGTGCGGACGACGCCCCTCGCGGCGAGCCGGTGCGGGCTCAGGCCTTGCCGAGGATGCGGTTCAGCTTCGTGCCGCAGACCGGGCAGACGGCCTTCGCCATGCGGCGGCCGGAGTCGGAGATGACGATCTCGCCCTCGGCCTCGCGCTTCTCCTTGCACTTCACACAGTAGAACTCGCCTGCGTAGGTGTCGGCCATGGGTCCTCCTCGCGGTTGTCCGGTGCGCCGGGCCACGGGCGGCCGTCGGCGGCCGGGCAGTCCGGAGACCTGCCCGAGCGCCCTCCAGAGTAGTGGTCGAAGGCCGCGCTGCCGTGCTCCGGACGCGTGACCGCGAGCGTGTCTTTTCGGCGGGCCGACGAGTGCGAGCCGCACGATCATGCGCCTGACGGCCCGCGAGGTCCGCGCCTCGTGGTCCCGCGCGCGCTAGCGTGCGGCCTGTGCACCCCACGTACGGGCTCGAGCACCACGACCACGGACCGGACGAGCAGACCGATCCGGAGCTCGCGCGCGTCGAGGTCCGCCGCTCGCGCAAGCGCGCGCGCACGGTCACGGCGTGGCGCGAGGACGGCCGTACGGTCGTCGCGATCCCCGCGGGCTTCACGCACGCGCAGGAGGCCGAGTGGGTGCGTCGGATGCTCGCGCGTCTCGCGACGCAGGAGCGGCGCCGACGCCCGTCGGACGGTGAGCTCGCGGAACGTGCGGCGGAGCTGTCGGACCGGTACCTGCAGGGCCGGGCCCGGCCGACGAGCGTGCGGTGGTCCAGCAACCAGGGGCGCAGGTGGGGGTCCTGCACGCCGAGCGACGGCACGATCCGCATCTCCGACCGCGTGCGTGGCATGCCGCGCTGGGTGCTCGACTACGTGCTGCTGCACGAGCTCACGCACCTGCTGCACGCGGGCCACGGCCCGCAGTTCTGGGCCGAGCTCGAGGCGTACCCGCGCACGCAGCGGGCACGCGGGTACCTCGAGGGGTACGCGTACCGCGACGAGCGCGGCCCGAACGGGTCCTGACGGGCGGTTCGCGCTCGCCAGGACCCGCAACCGCCGGTCACCCGGCGGTGGGCGGGTCCTCCCCGAGGATCTCGGCGAGCGCTCGGTCGACCTCGGCGGCCTCGTCGGCGGCGTCGGCGCGCCGAGTCGCGTAGCCCGTGGGGTCGTCGAGGTCCTGGGCGGTCGGCATGAGGTCCGGGTGGTCCCACACGGCGTCGCGGGCCGCGGTGCCGCCGTCGCGCGCGATCTGCGCCCACAGCGCCGCGGCGTCGCGCGAGCGGCGCGGGCGCAGCTCGAGCCCGACGAGGTTGGCGAACGTCTGCTCGGCGGGACCGCCGGCCGCACGGCGGCGCCGCAGCATCTCGCGCAGCGCGACGGAGTGCGGCAGGTGGGGGAGCGCGGCGGCGGCGCTGACCTCGTCGACCCAGCCCTCGACGAGCGCGAGCGCGGTCTCGAGACGCCCGAGCGCGGCGCGCTGCTCGGGCGTGGTCTGCGGGGCGAACACGCCCGACGAGAGCGCGCGCTGCAGCTCGTCGGCGTCGGTCGGGTCGATCGAGCCGACGGCCTGCTCGAGCTGCTCGACGTCGATCGTGATGCCGCGCGCGTACGTCTCGACGAGCCCGAGCAGGTGCGCACGCAGCCACGGCACGTGCGTGAACAGGCGCGTCGCGGCCGCCTCGCGCAGCGCGAGGAAGAGCCGCACCTCGTCGACGGGGGCGTCGAGGCCCTCGGCGAACGTGTCGACGTTGCCCGCGACGAGCGCGGGGGCGGGCGTGTCGAGCAGGGGCAGGCCGATGTCCGTCGTGCCGAACACGTCGCGCGCGAGGGTCCCCGCCGCCTGACCGACCTGCAGCCCGAACACGGCCGAGCCGAGGCGGCGCAGGAGCTGCCCGGGGGCGAGCCCGCCGGGCAGGACGCTCTCCGGCAGGCCGAGCCCGCCCAGCGTGTCGTCGGGGCCGGCGTCGTGCTCGCCGAGCCCGTCGAGCTGGCCGCCGAGCGCGTCGACGAGCGCGGCGGACAGCGACGACGCGACCGGTTCGGTGAGGGTGCGCCACGTCGGCAGGGTCGCCTCGACCCACTCCGCGCGGGACCAGGCGCGCGCGGGGGCGGTCGCGGGCGGGAGCTCGGTCGCGGCGTCGAGCCACAGCTCGGCCACCGACAGCGCGTCGAGCACCTGCTTCGAGCGGGCGGGCGTGAGCGACGGGTCGCCGCCGACGGCGGCCTGCTGGCGCGCGAGCTCGTGCGCCATCTGCCAGTTGACGGGCTCGTCGTCGCCGCTCGCGAACAGGCGCTGGACCTGCGCGAGCACCTGCTGCATCGCGAGCGGGTCGGCGGGGAGCGCGCCCGCGGCGTCGAGCGACGCGGGGTCGATGCCGCGCGAGCGCAGCTCGGCGACGGCCTCGTCGGCCCGGTCGCCCAGGAGCGCGCGCAGCATCTGCTCCCACGGCGGGATCGGGCCGTCGGGTCCGGGACGGTCCTCGGGTCGGTCCTCGGGATGGTCCTCGGGACGGTGGTTGCTCACGTGCGCCTCCTGCGAGCGTCGCGTCGGGGCACGTGACCCCGCGGTACCCACGACGGTAACCGCGCGACCTGGCGGCCGACCGGTGCACGGGGTGCCGGTTCGCTCAGGGCGCAGCGCGCGGGACGCGCACACCGTCGTGCGGCATGATGCCGGGGTGCCCGACGAGCAGGACGCGCAGCCGCCGTACGACCCGACCCCCCAGGACGCGCAGCGCCCCGACGACCCGCACCCGCAGGGCGGGTCGATCGCGCCCGCCGACCGGCCGAGCCGGCGCGCCATGACGCTGTCGATCTCGATGCTGGTCACGGCCGTGCTGCTCGCGGCGGTCGCGCTGCTGCCCGCGCCGTACGCCGTCAGCAGCCCCGGCCCCACCGAGGACGTGCTCGGGAAGGTCGACGGCAGCCCGCTCATCACGGTCGACGGCGCGACGACGTACGACTCGACGGGTTAGCTGCGGCTGACGACGGTGTCCGCGACGGGCGGACCGGGGTACCCGTCGACCGCGCTGCGCGTGCTGCGCGGGTGGTTCTCGCCGTGGTCGGTCGTGCAGCCGCGCGAGCTGCTGTTCCCGGACCGGGACCAGACGCAGGACGACATCGACCAGCAGAGCGCGGCACAGATGACGTCCTCGCAGGAGAACGCCTCGGTCGCCGCGCTCACCGAGCTCGGGTACGAGGTCCCGGCCACGCTCGTCGTCGCCGGGACGGTCGAGGGGTCGGGTGCGCAGGGCGAGCTCGAGGACGGCGACGTGCTCACCGCGATCGACGGCACGCACCTGCCCGACTACCAGAGCCTCGTCACGACCATGGCCGCCGTCACCGCGGGCGACGACATCACGGTGACGGTCCGGCGCCAGGGCCGCGACGTCGATCTCGTGATCCCGACGACCGCGGGGGACGACGGCGGTGCGCAGATGGGCGTCTACATCGACCCGGACTTCGCGATGCCGGTCGACATCACGATCGACGCGGGACGCATCGGCGGGCCGAGCGCGGGCACGATGTTCGCGCTCGGGATCATCGACCTGCTGACGCCGCAGGACGAGGCGAACGGGCAGGTCGTCGCGGGGACGGGCACGATCGACGTGACGGGCGAGGTCGGGCCGATCGGCGGCATCCGGCAGAAGCTCGCGGGTGCGCACCGCGACGGTGCGACGTGGTTCCTGGCTCCCGAGAGCAACTGCGACGAGGTCGTCGGGCACGTGCCCGACGGGCTGCGGGTCGTGGCGATCTCCACGCTGCACGAGGCGTACGAGGACGTCGTCGCGATCGGCAAGGGGGACGCGGCGGACCTGCCGACGTGCACCGCGTCCTGAGTCGTCAGGCGAGAGTCGCGCGCAGGGCCGAGACGAGCCCGGGCACGACGTCGGCTCCCTGACCCACCTGGTCGTCGCTGTCGTGCGCCCGCGTGCGCACCGCGCACCACGTCGCGCCCTCGCGCAGCACCCCGACGGCGATCCGCACGTCCTGGCGCTCGGGGTGCGCGAGCAGCCAGGCGAGCGCGACCTCGTCGTCCTGCGGGAGCTCGGCCTCGGCCGAGGGCGGCAGCACGACGCGCTCGGCCGTCACGGCGACGCCGTCGACCGTCGCGGGCCACGACAGGCTCGCGAGGAGCGTCTCGAGGTTCTCCGCCTGCGGCAGGCCCTCCTGCTCGATCGACGTCAGGTGCCACGGCTCGCGCTGCGCCGCCTCGAGCGTCGCGGGCTCGAGCTGCGCGGCGAGCGTGGGCTCGGCCTCGAGCGCGGCCTGCGTGCGCACGAGCGCGAAGACCCGGACCGGGGCGTCCCAGCCGGCCGCGGCGACGTGGTGCTCGAGCTCGCGGACCGCGTCGGCGAGCGCGCGCCCCGCGGGCGTCTGCGGCGCCGTTCCCGTCGGGGAGCCCGTCGTGGAGCCCGTCGTGGAGCCGGTCGGGGGGACGTCGGGGGTGTGGGGCTGCGTCGAGGTCACGCGGACCATCGTCGCACCTCGTCGCGGGTCGCAGCCGTGTGGGAACCTGGGCTGGTCCGGCGGCGTTGGGCGGTATGTGCCCGCCCGCAGGTCCGGGCACGAGGCTCTCCGGCCGGCGCCGGACGAGCACCACGACCAGCAGCAGACGAGGACCCCACCGACGTGAGCTTCAGCACGCCCCGCAAGCCGTCGCCCCGACCGAGGCCGACCTCCGCACCGCGACGGCGCTCGCCGCTCGTGCCGACGCTGATCGTGCTCGCCGCGATCGTCGTGCTCGTGCTGATCCTGGCCCAGGTGTGGACCGAGTGGCTGTGGTTCGACCAGCTCGGCTTCATCGAGGTGCTGCGCACCGAGTGGGGCACACGCATCGTGCTGTTCGTGATCGGGTTCGCGATCATGGCAGTGGCCGTCGGGCTGACGATGCGCTACGCGTACTCGTCGCGTCCGGTGTACGCACCGTCGACGCCCGAGCAGGCGAGCCTCGACCAGTACCGCGAGGCCATCGAGCCGCTGCGGCGCCTCGTGATGATCGTCGGGCCCGCGCTGCTCGGCCTGTTCGCGGGGGCCGCGGTGTCGCAGCGGTGGGACACGGTGCAGCTCGCGCTGCACGCGCAGCACGTCGGTCAGGCGGACCCGCAGTACGGGATCGACCTGGGCTTCTACCTCTTCGCGCTGCCGGCGATCCGGTTCGTCGTCGGCTTCCTCGTCGCGGTCACGGTGCTCGCCGGCGTGGCGGCGCTCGCGACGCAGTACCTGTACGGCGGGCTGCGCATCGGCGGCAGCCGCGAGACGCCGCGCACGACGCGGCAGGCGCGCGTCCAGCTCTCGGTGATCGGCGCGGTGCTCATGGTGCTGGTCGCCGCGAACTACTGGCTCGACCGCTACTCGATCCTCACCAAGACCGCCGAGAAGTTCGACGGTGCGGCGTACACCGACGTGCACGCCGTGATCCCGTCGAAGGCGATCCTCGCGGGCATCGCGCTGATCGTCGCCGTCACGTTCGTCGTGACCGCGATCCGCGGGAACTGGCGGCTGCCGATCATCGGGGTGGGCCTCATGGTGGTCGCCGCGATCGCGGTCGGCGGCATCTACCCGGCGGTCGTGCAGCGCTTCCAGGTGCAGCCGAACCAGCAGGACGCCGAGTCGGAGTACATCAAGCGCAACATCGAGGCGACCCGCGAGGCGTACGGGATCGACGACGTCAAGGTCGACGACTACGACGCCAAGGTGACCGCCGAGCCGCAGGCGCTGCGTGACGACGCCGAGACCGCGGCGTCCATCCGGCTGCTCGACCCGCAGGTCGTCAGCCCGTCGTTCAAGCAGCTGCAGCAGGTCACGACCTTCTACAGCTTCCCCGACACGCTCTCGGTCGACCGGTACACGCTCGACGGGCAGAGCCAGGACACGGTGATCGCGGCGCGCGAGCTCAACCTGTCGGGTCTCGAGCCGTCGCAGCGCAACTGGATCAACGACACCACGGTCTACACGCACGGCTACGGCGTGGTCGCGGCGCGCGGCAACACGACGGCCGCGCGCGGTGCGCCGTCGTTCTGGGAGAGCGGCATCCCGTCGACCGGCGAGATGGGCGACTACGAGCCGCGGCTGTACTTCAGCCCGGGATCGCCCGAGTACTCGATCGTCGGCGGCCCCGAGGGCACCGACTGGGAGCTCGACCACCCGACGAACGACGGCGACGGCGCGGTCAACACGCGCTTCCCGACGCAGGACGTGTCCGCGGGGCCGAGCATCGGCAGCTCGTGGAACAAGCTCCTGTACGCGGTGAAGTTCGGCTCCGAGCAGATCCTGTTCTCCGACCGTGTGAACGCCGACTCGCAGATCCTGTACGACCGGGCCCCGCGCGAGCGCGTCGCCAAGGTCGCGCCGTACCTCACGCTCGACGGTCGCGTGTACCCCGCGGTCGTCAACGGGCGCGTGGTCTGGATCGTGGACGGCTACACGACGAGCAACCAGTACCCGTACGCGGCGCAGGTGACGCTCGACGCCGCGACGGCCGACTCGCTCACGCAGACCTCCGCGACCGTCGAGGCGCTGCAGTCGAAGACGGCCAACTACATCCGCAACTCGGTCAAGGCGACCGTGGACGCGTACGACGGCACCGTGACGCTGTACGCCTGGGACGACAGCGACCCGGTGCTCAAGGCGTGGGACGAGATCTTCCCGAGCTCGCTGCGCCCGCTCAGCGAGATCGACGGTGCGCTCATGAGCCACCTGCGCTACCCGGAGGACCTGTTCAAGGTCCAGCGCGAGCTGCTCACGCGGTACCACGTCGACGACCCCAAGCAGTTCTTCACGGGGACGGACTTCTGGGCCGTGCCGGACGACCCGAACTCGTCGGGCAACGTCGCGCAGCCGCCGTACTACATGACGCTGCGCATGCCGGACCAGCAGGAGGCGGCGTTCTCGCTCACGTCGACGTTCATCCCGATCGGCCAGGCGGCACGCAACGTCATGCGCGGCTACCTCGCGGTCGACGCCGACGCGGGCGACCAGGACGGGACCAAGGCGGACGGCTACGGCAAGCTCAGGCTGCTCGAGCTGCCGCGAGACGGGTCCGTCGCGGGACCGGGACAGGTCGCGAACAACATGACCGCGGACAGCGCGGTGGCCGAGGAGCGCACGCTCCTGAGCCGCGGCGGGGCGACGGTCGTGCGCGCGAACCTGCTCGCGCTGCCGATGGGTGGCGGCATGCTCTACGTCCAGCCGTGGTACCTCCAGTCGGAGTCCGGGACGACGTTCCCGCTCCTGCAGCGCGTGATCGCGGCGTTCGGCGACGACATCGCGATCGCACCCTCGCTCAACGGCGCGCTCGACGCGGTGTTCGGCGGCGACTCGGGTGCCGAGACGGACGACAGCGGCGGCGGGACCGGCGGCGGGACCGGTGGTACCGGCGGCGAGACCGGTGGTGGCACGGGCGGGGAGACCGGCGGGACCGGTGGCACGGACGCGGACGCCGCGGCACGCGCCGACCTGGCCGACGCGCTGGCCCGTGCCAAGACGGCGCTCGCCGACAGCCAGGAGGCGCTGACCGCGGGCGACTTCGCGGCGTACGGCGACGCGCAGGCGCGGTTGAACACCGCGGTGCAGGACGCGCTGCAGGCCGAGGGCCGCTTGTCGGACTCCGACGGCACCGCCTCGACGTCGGACACGACGACCGAGCCGACGGCTCCGGCCGCGGAGGGCTGACCCCGCTCGACCGACGACGGGCCCGGCGCGTGCGTGCCGGGCCCGTCGTCGCGTCCTGACCTGCGACCGACGGCCCACACCAGCCCTTATTGGGAACTGCTATCGTTATCGCCAGGCCGCGCGGTGCGGCAGCCGGAAGGTGGTTCTCATGCGTGCGCGCGCCATGTCTGCGGGCCTGGGTGCCCTGCTCGTCCTCGGGCTCGTCGCGGCCTGCTCGTCGGAGGCGGACGGCAGCCGAGCGTCGTCGAGCGGGGCCGGTGACGGTCTGACGATCGTCGCGTCGACGAACGTCTGGGGTGACGTCGCGGCCCAGGTCGCGGGCGACCTCGCGCACGTGACGTCGATCGTCGACGGCACGACGGCCGACCCGCACTCGTACGAGGCGAGCGCGCGTACACAGCTCGAGCTCGAGCGGGCCGACCTCGTGATCGTCAACGGCGGCGGGTACGACGACTTCGCGACCCAGCTCGTCGACGCGCTCGACGACGCGCCGCCCGTGATCGAGGCGGTCGACCTGTTCGCCGCCGACGGTGCAGCCGGTGGTGGCGGCGACAACGCGGAGCTCAACGAGCACGTCTGGTACGACCTGCCGACGGTCCGGGCGGTGGCCGACGCGGTCGCGTCGCGGCTCGCGGCGATCGAGCCCGCCGAGGCGCGCACGTTCGAGGCGAACGCGGCGGCGTTCGCGGACCGGGTCGCGGGTCTCGAGGACCGCGCCGCCGCGATCGCGGCGACGCGTGCGGGCACCGGCGTGGCCGTCACGGAGCCGGTGCCGCTGTACCTCGTGGCGGCGGCCGGGTTCACGGACCGCACCCCGCCGGAGTTCTCGGAGTCGATCGAGGAGGAGGTCGACGTCCCGCCCGCGGTCATGCACGAGATGCTCGACCTCGTGTCGTCGCCCGACGAGATCGCGTTCCTCGTGTACAACGAGCAGACGACGGGACCGCAGACCGACCAGGTGCTCGCCGCGGCGCGCGACGCCGGGGTGCCGGTGGTGAACGTCACCGAGACGCTTCCGGAGGGTGAAGACTACGTGTCGTGGATGGCGAGCACGCTCGACGCTCTCGAGCGGGCGCTGAGGTGAGCGAGGGCGATGCGCCGCTGCGGCTCGAGGGCGCGTCCCTGGCGTACGGGCCGCGCACCGTGTGGTCCGGCCTGGACCTCACGCTCGAGCCGGGCGAGTTCCTCACGGTCCTCGGCCCGAACGGCTCGGGCAAGACGAGCCTGCTGCGCGCGGTCCTCGGCCTGACCCCGCTGTCGGGCGGCCGGCTCGCGATCCTCGGCGAGCCCGCGCGTCGCGGCAGCCGCTCGGTCGGGTACATCCCGCAGCAGCGGCTCGTCGATCCGTCGACGCCGGTCCGGTCCCGCGACCTGGTCCGGCTGGGTCTCGACGGCGACCGCTGGGGACTGGGCCGTCGTACCGGGCGCGACCGGGTCGACGGGCTGCTCGCCGCGGTGGGCGCGAGCGCCTACGCGGACGTCCCGCTCGGCATGCTCTCGGGCGGCGAACAGCAGCGCGTGCGCATCGCACAGGCGCTCGGCACCGAGCCGGCCCTCCTGCTGTGCGACGAGCCGCTGCTCTCGCTCGACCTGCGCCACCAGCACGAGGTCACCGCGCTCATCGACGCGCTGCGTCGGCAGCGGGGGACCGCGGTGATGTTCGTGACGCACGAGATCAACCCGGTGCTGCCGTACACGGACCGCGTGCTGTATCTCGCTCCCGCGGGCCACGCGATCGGCGTCCCCGACGACGTGCTCACGTCCGAGCGGCTGACCGCCCTGTACGGGACGCCCATCGACGTGCTGCGCACCCGTGGCCGCGTCGTGATCGTCGGCGGGGACGACGACCATGCTCATCACCTCGAGGAGGCCGACGAGTGAGCCTCGCGATCTCCTCGCATCTCGGCGCCCACCTCGGCGACCAGCTCGGCGGCGTGCCGCACGCGGTCGCCGACGACTGGTGGACGCGCATCTTCGACTTCGCGGACTACGGCGCGCTGCTGGGCCTCGTGCAGCACTCGCTCGTCGCGGGCGCGGTGCTGGGGCTCGTCGGCGGGCTCGTCGGGGTGTTCGTCATGCAGCGCGACCTGGCGTTCGCGGTGCACGGCATCAGCGAGCTGTCGTTCGCGGGCGCGGCTGCCGCGCTGCTGCTGTCGATCGACGTCATGCTCGGTGCGGTCCTGGGCTCGGTGGTCGCGGCGGTCGTGATCGGGCTGCTCGGTACGCGTGCGCGGGACCGCAACTCGATCATCGGCGTCCTCATGCCGTTCGGGCTCGGGCTCGGCGTGCTGTTCCTCGCGCTGTACCCGGGGCGGGCCGCGAACAAGTTCGGTCTGCTGACGGGGCAGATCGTCGCGGTCGACTCGACGCGCCTGTCGCTGTTCCTCGTGATCGCGGCCGTGGTCGTCGCGGGGCTGCTCGTCATGTGGCGGCCGCTGACGTTCGCGAGCGTCGACCCGGACGTCGCGGCGGCGCGCGGGGTCCCGACGCGCGCGCTCGGCATCGGGTTCATGCTGCTGCTGGGCCTCGCGGTCGCGCTCGCGGTGCAGGTCGTCGGCGCGCTGCTCGTGCTGTCGCTGCTCATCACGCCCGCCGCGGCAGCGACGCGCGTGAGCGCGTCGCCCGTGATGGTGCCCGTGCTCTCGGTCGTCTTCGCGGTGACGAGCGCGGTCGGCGGCATCCTGCTCGCGCTGGGCGGTTCGGTGCCGATCAGCCCGTACGTCACGACGGTCTCGTTCGTCATCTACGTCGTGTGCCGGGTGCTGGGCGATGCGCGCACGCGACGCGGGTGGGCGCGCCGGGCTGCGGCGGGCGAGCACGAGGGCACGATCGCCCCGTGAGCGCCGCGCCCCGGTCTCGTCGGACCGGGGCGGTCAGGCGGTCGTCACGCGTGCTCGTCGGCCGCGCACGTCGCGCACGTGCCGAACAGCTCGAGCGTGTGCGACACGTCGACGAACCCGGTCTCGTCGGAGAGTGCGGCGACGAGCGTCTCGAACGCGGTCGCCTGCACCTCGACGGTCCGGCCGCACGTGCGGCAGACCAGGTGGTGGTGGTGGCCCTCGCGCTCGCAGCGTCGGTAGAGCGTCTCGCCGGTCGCGGTCCGCAGGACGTCGAACTCGCCGCTCGTCGCCATCGCACCGAGCGTGCGGTAGACCGTGGCCAGGCCGATGTCCTCACCGCGCTGCGCGAGCAGCGTGTGGATCTGCTGCGCGCTGCGGAAGTCCGCGAGCTCGCTCATGAGCTGGCCGATCGCGCGGCGCTGGCGCGTCGTGCGCTGACCGATCATGTGGCACCTCCCAGGGGTCGCCCGAGTCTAGGCGGTGCTCTGGTGCTCCCGGCCGCGTCGGTTGACCTGTCGCATGGTTACTCGGTAACTTGAGGTTACTGCGTAACCAAGGAGGATCGATGTCCGTTCGTCAGGGACTGCTCGCGCTGCTGGCCGAGGGGCCGCACCACGCGTACCAGCTGCGCGCCGCGTTCGAGCAGCGCACGGGCGGGACGTGGCCGCTCAACATGGGGCAGGTCTCGACGACGCTCGACCGCCTGGTGCGCGACGCGCTCGTCGAGCCCGTCGAACCGTCCGACGACGACGTGGTGCGCTACCGCCTCACGTCGGCGGGCCGCGACGAGCTCGCGGCCTGGTGGCGCACGCCCGTCGTACGGTCCGCCCCGGCGCGCGACGAGCTGAGCATCAAGCTCGCCCTCGCGGTCAGCGCGCCCGGAGTCGACGTCCGCGAGATCGTCCAGACGCAGCGCACCGAGACCATGCGCGCGCTGCGCGACCTCACCCGGCTCAAGGCGGACCTGCCCGTCGCCGGGACGCGCGAGGACCTCGCGTGGTCGCTCGTGCTCGACCACCTCGTGTTCGCCGCCGAGGCCGAGGTGCGCTGGCTCGACCACGTCGAGGCGCGCGTCGCGCGCGCGGCGCGCGACCGGCCCGTGGGAGGGGACGTACCGCCCGGCCCGACGAGCGCACCGGAAGCGGCGCACGCGGCGCGGTCCGCCGCCCTCGGCGCCGAGGACGGTGCGCGATGAGCGCGCGTGCCGCGGGTCCCGTGGTCCTCGCGCTGCGCGGCGTCACGCGCGTGCACGGCACGGGGCCGACGGCCGTCCACGCGCTCGTCGGGGTCGACCTCGACGTGCGCCTCGGCGAGCTCGTCGCGGTCATGGGTGCGTCCGGCTCGGGCAAGTCGACGCTGCTCAACGTCGCGGGCGGGCTCGACACGCCGACGCGGGGCACCGTCGTGCTCGGCGGCGACACGCTCTCGTCGCTCGACGCCGCGGGTCGCGCGCGCCTGCGCCGCCGCAGCGTCGGCTACGTGTTCCAGGACTTCAACCTCGTCCCGACGCTCACGGCCGCGGAGAACGTCGCGCTGCCGCGCGAGCTCGACGGCGTGCGCGCCCGCGAGGCCCGGCAGGAGGCGCTCGTCGCGCTCGACGAGGTGGGCGTCGCGGACCTCGCCGCGCGGTTCCCCGACGAGCTGTCGGGCGGGCAGCAGCAGCGCGTCGCGATCGCCCGCGCGCTCGTCGGACCGCGCCGCCTCGTGCTGGCCGACGAGCCCACGGGCGCGCTCGACTCCACGACCGGCGAGGAGGTCATGCGCGTCCTGCGCGCACGCGTCGACGCGGGAGCGGCCGGGCTGCTCGTGACGCACGAGCCGCGGTTCGCGGCGTGGGCGGACCGCACGGTGTTCGTGCGCGACGGTGCGGTCGTCGACGGCACGGGTGCGCCCAGCGGCCCCGAGGTGCTGCTCGCGGGAGGTGCCCGCTGATGCGGTCGCGGTGGGGCGGCTGGCGGGTCGCCGGCCGGATCGCGCGGCGGGACGCCGTCCGGAGCAGGGGCCGGACGGCGCTGGTCGCGGCGATGGTCGCGCTGCCCGTGGCCGCGGGTGCGGCGATCGCGGTGCTGAGCGCGTCGTCGGGGCTCAGCTACGAACGTCGGCTGCAGTGGACGCTCGGTGACGACGCGCAGGCCGTCGTGCAGTACTTCGGCGGAGAGGTCGTGCAGGACCAGGAGCGCGGCTACCTGATGGCGGACGGCACGGACGACCCGCTGCCGCGCGACGAGCAGGCGGCGCGCGTGTCCGAGGTGCTCGCGGGCGGCGGGGGAGCGGGTCCGGTCGTCGAGGTCGCCGCGGCCGACGTCACGGTCCGCACCGCGGACGCCGCACCCGCGATGAGCCTGCCCGCGCAGGCCGTGCCGGTCGACCTGCTCGACGAGCTCCAGGGCGCCCGGCTGACCGCGGGCCGCCTTCCCGCGGCCGACGACGAGGTCGCGCTCACCCCCGTGTGGCTCGACGAGCTCGACGTGCGGCTCGGGGACCGGGTCGCGCTCACGGTCGGCAACGAGGTCGTCGTCGACGACCTCGCGGTCGTCGGCACGCTCGCCGCGGTCCCCGACCAGGCGGACGCGGTCGTCGTGGCGGGTGTGCTGCCCGCCGACGCGTCGGCCCTGCGGCTCGTCGTGCTCGGCACGCAGCCCGTCACGTGGGACGACGCGGCGCTCCTGAACGCCGCGGGCTTCTCCGTCACGACGCGCTACGGCCTCGAGCACCGGCAGCCGCCGCACCCCGAGTTCGCCCAGTCGGGCGGGGGGACCGACGGCTCGACCGTCCTGCTGCTCGGCGCGGCGCTCGGGTTCGGGCTGCTCGAGGTGGTGCTGCTCATCGGGCCCGCGTTCGCGGTCGGTGCGCGCCGTCAGCAGCGCCAGCTCGCGCTCGTCGCCGCGAGCGGTGGTGACGCCCGGACGCTGCGCCGCATCGTGCTCCTCGGTGGCGTCGTGGTCGGTGGGGCGTCCGCCGTGCTGGGGGCCGCGGCCGGGCTCGCGATCGCGACCGGTGTGCGGGCGGTGTCGCGCGCGCGGGGGTCGTGGGCCTACCCGGACCTGCGCGTGCCGTGGGGCACGGTCGTGCTCGTCGCGGCGCTCGGCGTGCTCGTCGCGGTCGCGGCGGCGTGGCTGCCCGCGCGGCGGGTCGCCCGGCTCGACGTCGTGGCGGCGCTCGCGGGACGCCGGTCCGAGCCGCGGCTGCGCCGCGGCACCCCCGTCGCCGCGCTCGCGCTCGTCGGGGTCGGCGCCGCGCTCGTCGTGCTCGGCGCGGCCGGGTCGCCCACGCCCGCGATCGTCGGTGCGCTGCTCCTGCAGGTCGGGGTCGTGCTGGCGGCGGGGTCGGCGATCGCGCTCGTCGCGCGCCTCGCGCCGCGGCTCGGTGTTGCGGGGAGGATCGCGCTGCGCGACGCCGACCGCAACCGTGCGCGCACGGCCCCGGCTGTCGCGGCCGTCGTCGCGGCGATCGCGGGATCGGTCGCCGCGAGCGGGTTCGTGCTCGCGCTCGACGACGCGCACCGTGCGGCGTACCTGCCTGCGGCGACGCCCGGGACGGTGTTCGTCGGGCAGGGGTTCGTCGACCCGAGCGCGCCCGAGGCGGTCGACGAGGACGTGTCGCCGGGTGCCCTCGCGGCCCGTGCCGCGGCGCTCGAGGACGGTGTGCGGGCGGCGCTGCCCGTGTCCGACGCGGTCGTCGTGCGCGCGCCGGTGCCCCCGGACGGTGCGACGCACGAGGGTGCGACGGTCTGGATCGAGCCGCGTGTCGCGCCGGGGCGCGAGTGCCCGCTCGGCGCCGACGGAGCCCCCACGACGCGGGGCGTGGCACCCGACGACCGCGTGTGCTCGGCGGGTGCGCTCGAGAGCACGGCTGTGCGGCCCGGGGTCTTCATGGTCCCCGGCGGCGGGTCCTCGGTGGCGCTCGTCGACGACGGCACGGTCGTGCGGGCGCTCGGCCTGCCGTGGTCCGACGAGGCGGCGGACGCGCTCGCCGCGGGCAAGGTGCTCGTCGTGAGCGACCGGCTGGTCGACGCCGACGGCCGTGTGTGGCTCGATGCTCGCGTCTACCGCCCGACCGACGAGTCGGAACCCGCGCCGACGACCGCGTCGGCACCCGGGTTCGTCGCGCCCGGGCTCGCGGCCTGGACGCTCGTCGTGCCGCCGGCCGTCGCGCACGAGCTCGACGTCGTCGCCTCGCCCGTCGGGGTCGTCGCGCGCGTCGACGGCGTCCCGACGACCGGGCAGGAGAACGCGTTGCGCGCGGCGCTGCCCCCCGCGGCGATGGTCGCGGTCGAGCGCGGCTGGACGGGCGACGAGCAGGGGTTCGTGCGTCTCCTGTCGCTGATCGCCGCGATCGTCGGCATCGGCGCGACCGGCATCACCGTCGCGCTCGGCAGCGTCGAGTTCCGGCCCGACCTCGCGACGCTCGCCGCGGTCGGTGCCGCACCCCGCACGCGCCGCCGGGTCGCGGGCGCGCAGGGCGCGGTCGTCGTGCTGCTCGGGAGCTGGCTCGGGGTCGCGAGCGGGCTGCTCGTCGCGCAGGTGCTCGTGCTCGCGCGGCGCGCCCGGCCCGCCAACCTCGCCGACGCGCTGCTCACGCTGCACGTGCCGTGGGACATGGTCGGGGCGCTCACGGTCGCGGTGCCCGCGGTCGTCGTCGCGGGGGCCTGGCTGCTCACGCGGTCCCGGCTGCCGCTCGCGCGCCGTGCGGCGTGACCGTCGGCGACGTGCGCCCCTCCCGACGAGCGTGACGGGCGCGGCCGTGCGAGCGTGACGGCATGCAGCCGACGGGGTCGATGTGGGCGTGGGACAACCCGGTGCCCGCGGGGCAGGACGCGCGCGGTCGCGGCTACGCGCCGGCGGCGCCGGACCTGCTCACGGGGTTCGCGGTCGCGCACGGCGTCGGCCGCGTGCACCTCGCGGCACCGTGGGCGGCCGACGAGGGACCCGTCGGCACGTGGTTCGCCGACGCGTCGGCGACGCTGCGTGACGCGGGGGTCGCGGTCGACGCGCTCGGGGGCGACGCGGGCTGGCTCGACGACCCGGCGCTCGCGGCGACGTGGGCGCACGCAGCGCTGCGGGCGGGCGGCCCGGCGCTCGACGGTGTGCACCTCGACGTCGAGCCGTGGACCCTGCCAGGCTGGGCCGACGACCCCGCCGCCGGCGCGCGTCGCTGGCTCGCGGTCCTCGACGCGGTGCGCGACGTGCTCCCGGCCGGCGTGCGGCTCGGTGCTGACGTCCCGTGGTGGCTGACGACCGTGGCGGCGCCGCAGGGCGGTGCGCTCGTCGGCGCCGTGCTCGACCGGGTCGACCGCGCGGTCGTCGTCGCGTTCAGCGACCACGCGGCGGGGGACGACGGGATCGCCGCACTCGCCCGGCCCGCGGTCGAGGCGGCCGACGCGGCGGGCGTCGCGTGGGCGGTGGGGGTCGAGACGGACACGCCGCAGGTTGCGGGCGGGGCGCAGTTCACGTTCTACGACGAGGGCGCGGCGGTGCTCGCGCGCGAGGCCGCGCTCGTCGCGCAGGAGCTCGGGTCGCCGGGCTGCGTGTGCGTCGAGCACCACCGCGCGTGGCGGCACCTGCTCGGGCTCGACGGCGCCTGAGCGCTCGGCTCGTCGCACGCGGCCGCGGGGCCTACCGTGGTCGGGTGCCGGAAGCCCGGTGCACGGGCGCGAAGGAGCACCATGGCGAGCGAGCTGCGGACGGTCAGGTCCGCGGACGGGACGACGATCGCGTACGAACGGGCCGGGAGCGGGCCGCCGCTCGTGCTGCTCGGCGGGGCGTTCAACACGCGCGACGTGGGTCGCCCGCTGGCCGACCTCCTGCACGACGACTTCACGACGCTGCTCGTCGACCGGCGTGGGCGCGGGGACAGCGGCGACGCCCTGTCGGCCCACGACGCGCTGACGTACACCGTGGGTCGCGAGCTCGACGACCTCGACGCGGTGCTCGATGCCGAGGTGCCCGCGGACGGGCCCGGTGCCGTGGTGCTCGGGTTCTCGTCGGGCGGCGTGCTCGCGCTGCACGCGGCCGCGGCGGGTGCGCACGTGCGTGCGCTCGTGCTGTACGAGGTCCCGTTCTCGATCGGCGGCCTGCCGACGCCGGCCGCGGACGCACCCGGCCGGCTCGCGCGCATGATTGCCGACGGTCACCCCGACGACGCCGTCGCGACCATGCAGCGCGAGGTCATCGGGCTGCCGGCGCAGGCCGTGGAGGCCGCGCGGAGCTCGCCGTGGTGGCACGCGCTCGAGGAGGTCGCGCAGACCGTCGTCTACGACGCGACGATCACGGCGGCGCCCAACGTCCCGACGCCGCGCATGCGGGCGCTCGACGTGCCGTCGCTCGTGGTCGTGGGCCGTGCCGCGTGGCCGGGGCTGCGCGGCGCGGGTGCGGCGCTCGCCGAGCAGCTCGCGCACGCGCGGCTCGTCGAGGTCGAGCCGGGGGAGCCCGCGGGGCACGGCATCGCGGCGCAGGCGACCGCCGAGCTGCTGCGCACGTGGGTGGCGGGGCTCGGCTGACTGTTCCGGGCCGGGCTCGTGGGCCGGGGGTCGGGTCTCGCGGTCGTACGGCTCAGGCCGTCGGCGGGCTGTCGGGGGTGCCGTCCGGGTCGCCGCGCTCGTCCGGGGTGCCCGACGAGCGTGCGACCAGGTAGGTGCGTCCGCTCGCGTCCTGCACACGCACGAGCTCGGTGCGCAGCGCGCTCTCGCGCGCGCGCTCGTCGGCGGACGCCTGTCGGCCGCGTGCCGCGACGTCGCTCACCTGCGCGGGGCCGAGCAGGTGTCGGGCGAGCCAGTCGGTGAGGCTGCGCCGTTCGCGTCGGCTGCGTGCCACCGGGTCCTCCTGTCGATGGGTCGGGCCACCCTCGCACGTCGGGCGCGCGTCGGGGCGCACCGCTCGGGTGGTGCGGGTCGGGTGGTGCGGGTCAGGTGGTGCGGGCGCGCCCGCGGGTGGACTCGTCTGCCCAGCGACGCGAGATCGCGAGCACCTGGTCGTCGTCGGGCGCGGCGGGCAGCGGGCTGCTCGCGGTCGAGCGCAGGCCGTCCAGCAACGCGGTCGTGTAGCGGCGGTACGCGTCGGGCGCGATGCCGTCGGCGTGCTTCGCGAGCTCGGTGACCATCCACAGCAGCAGCGGGACGTCGTTGCCGGTGACGCCCGGGCGCAGGTCGCCCTGCTCGGCGGCGCGCACGAACAGGTCGCGTGTGAGCTCGGCGATGCCGCCCGCGACCTGTGGCACGAGCGTGTCGTACCCGCCGAGCGCGGCGTCACGCAGGCCGAGGTTCTCGACGAGCAGGTCGGTCACGCGGCCGACGAGCAGCACGAGGCCGTCCCAGGCGCGCGGGGTGGCCGACGCCTCGCGCGCGACCTCGTAGAGCTGCTGGAGCGGTTCGGCCATGGCGACCTCGAGCAGCTCGCGCGGGTCCGCGAAGCGGCGGTAGACCGTGCCGACGCCGACACCCGCGCGGTGGGCGACCTCGTTGAAGCCGACCCCGAGCCCGCGCTCGGCGTACAGCTCGCGTGCGGCGGCGACGATGCGTTCGCGGTTGCGCTCGGCGTCGCGGCGCAGGGCGGTGCGGGGCTGCTCGTCGGGGACGTCCGGGGGGCGGTCGTGGTGCGGGTCCTGCTGGCCTGGCATGCCCGACAGCGTAACCCCGAAGCGGATAGGTGAGATCAACTTCACACGGCCGGTCGACGGACAAGCGGATGACCGTCATCAACTTGTGTGCCTACGATGCCGACACACGACGTGCCCGGCGGAGCGCCGCACGCGACGACCAGCCGGCTCGAGGCCGGCGGGAGGAACACCCCCTCATGGCTGAGCTGCTCTACAAGATCGGCATGTTCGCGGCCCGCCGCGCGTGGCTCGTGATCGGCGCGTGGGTCGCCGCGCTCGCGCTCGCGGTCGGCGGGTTCCTCGCGTTCGGCGGCACGCTGACCGAGGCGATCTCGATCCCCGGCACCGAGACGGGCAAGGTCACCGACCGGCTCGCCGACGAGATGCCCGCCGCGGGCGGCGCCAACGGCCGCGTGGTGTTCTCAACGCGGGACGGCTCGGCACTCACCGACGAGCAGCAGTCGGCGATCACCGACTCACTCGCGCAGCTCCAGGACGTCGACGGTGTCGTCGCGGTCGTCGACCCGTTCGCGACACAGGCGCAGCGCGCCGAGCAGGAGGCCCAGCTCGCCGACGGCCGGCAGCAGCTCGACGACGGCACGGCCCAGCTCGAGGCCGGGCAGGCGCAGCTCGACGCGGGCCGGGCACAGCTCGACGCGGGCCGCGCGCAGCTCGAGGCCGCGCAGGACGAGCTCGACGCGACGGTCGCGCAGGTCGGCGAGAACGCCCAGACGCAGGCGGGACAGGCGGCGCTCGACGCGCAGCGGGCCCAGCTCGACGCGCAGCAGCAGGCGCTCGACGCGCAGCAGGCGACGATCGACGAGAACCGCGCGACGCTCGAGGCGAAGGCCCCCGCGCTCGCGGACGGCCAGGCGCTGCTCGACATGGCGGCCGGCTTGCGCACGGTCTCGCAGGACGGTTCGACGGCGATCGGCATGGTCGCGTTCGACCTGCCCGCCAACGAGGTCCCGGACGAGACCAAGGAGGCCGTCGAGTCGACGATCACCGACGGCCTGCCCGACGGCGTGACGGCGGACTTCTCGACCGAGATCGCCCAGGGCGCGATCTCGCTGGGCGGCGCGGCCGAGGGCATCGGCGTGCTGGTCGCGGGCATCGTGCTCGTCGTCATGCTCGGCACGCTCGTCGCGGCGGGCCTGCCGCTGCTCAACGCGCTCGTCGGCGTGGGCGTCTCGGCCGCGGGGGCGATGGCGTTCTCCGGTGCGGTCGAGATGACGTCCGTGACGCCCGTGCTGGGCGCGATGCTCGGCCTCGCGGTCGGCATCGACTACACGCTGTTCATCCTCCACCGGCACCGCCGCCAGCTCCGCGCGGGGCTCGACGTGCACGAGTCGATCGGCCTCGCGAACGGCACGTCGGGCAACGCCGTGGTGTTCGCGGGCGCGACGGTGCTCATCGCGCTCCTGGGCCTCAACCTCACCGGCATCCCGTTCCTGGGGCTCATGGGCACGGTCGCGGCCGCCGCGATCCTCGTCGCCGTGCTCGTCGCGATCACGCTGACGCCCGCGATGCTGGGGCTGCTCGGCCGCCGCATCCTGCCGAAGCGGCACCGCGACGAGGCCGCCGCGACCGTCGTGCACGAGCCCGCCACGCCCATGGGCAACGGCCGCGCGTGGCTCTCGATCATCGCGGGCATCGGCGTGCTCGTCGTGGTCGCGCTGCCCGCGCTGTCCATGCGCCTCGGCCTGCCGACGGGCGCCAGCGAGCCGTCCGACTCGACGCAGTTCCGGGCCTACTCGACGGTGTCCGAGGCGTTCGGCGAGGGCGTCAACGGCCCGCTCGTCGTGGTCGCCGACCTGCCGTCCGCCGTGAGCGCGGACCAGCTCGCGTCGGTCCAGGCCCGGCTCGGCACGCAGCTCATGGGCGTCGAGGACGTCGTCGCGGTCGCGCCCGCGGGTACCAACGAGGCGCGCGACATGGTCGTGCTCCAGGTGATCCCGGCCGAGGGCCCGGACAGCGAGACCACCGAGGAGCTCGTGCACACGCTGCGCGCGCTCGAGGTCGACGGCGGATCTGGCACGTACGCGGTCGCGGGCAGCGCGAGCGCCAACATCGACATCTCGGAGAAGCTCGCCGACGCGCTGCCGGTGTACCTCGCGGTCGTCATCGGCCTGTCGCTGTTCATCCTGATCGCGGTGTTCCGCTCGTTCCTCGTCCCGGTCGTCGCGACCGGCGGGTTCGTGCTGTCGCTGTTCGCCGCGATGGGCGGCGTGACCGCGGTGTACCAGTGGGGCTGGCTGGGCGACGTGTTCGGTGTGTCCAACCCGGGTCCGGTGCTGAGCTTCCTGCCGACGCTGCTCGTCGGCATCCTGTTCGGCCTCGCGATGGACTACCAGCTGTTCCTCACGTCGGGCATGCGCGAGGCGTACGCGCACGGTGCGCCCGCTCGTCGGGCCGTCATGGAGGGGCTGCACGCCGGACGCGCGGTCGTCACCGCGGCCGCGATCATCATGATCTCGGTGTTCGGCGGGTTCGTGTTCTCGCACCTGTCGTTCGTGCGACCGCTCGGCTTCGCGCTCGCGTTCGGCGTGCTGCTCGACGCGTTCGTCGTGCGCATGCTGATCATGCCCGCGGTGCTGCACCTCGCGGGCGACAAGGCGTGGTGGCTGCCGTCGTGGATCGACCGGGTCATGCCGGACGTCGACGTCGAGGGCGCCAAGCTGGAGCGCCGCCACCCGGCCCACTGACGACCCCACCCCACCGCCAGCGCCACACATCGGCCGCGAGCGCACCCTCTACGAGGGTGGCGCTGGCGGCCGATGTGTGGCGTTCGGGGGAGTGGCGGACGACCCGCTCGCGGCCGGGACGCTCACCCGCACAAGGTGTCCGTCCCGGCGTCGCGGGGCTCTCGCCGCTCGCTCACGCGCGGGTCCTCCTCGGTCCGGCTCAGCCGAACGCGTCCTCGACCTTGTCCTTGACCTTGTCGCCGGCCTGCTCGACCTTGGCCTTCGCCTGGTCGACCTTGCCCTCGGTCTCGAGGCCGCGGTCGTCGGTGGCCTTGCCGACGCCCTCCTTGACCTTCCCGACGACCTCGTCGGCCTTGTGCTCGAGCTTGTCGTCCGCGCCCATGGCGGTTCACCTCCGGTCCGACGAGCGCGCCGTCGTGCGGTCTCGTCGGTGGGATCAGCCGTCCGCCGGGCCTCGTCCCGACCTGGCGGCACCTCGACGATAGGCGCGTGACGACCGGCCCGCACGCCGACCCTGCAGCCTCGGCGGGCAGGCCCGTACAAGGCGCTGCCTATGACCCTGCGAGCCGGTTCGTGGCTACCGGGGCGGCCGGGGCCGGCGGAACCTGGAGCGGTGTCAGGACGAGTAGCGGTCGACGAGCTCGCGGACGGTCCCGTGCGCACGGCGCCGACGCGCGTCCGCGTCGCGCGGCAGGTGCCCGGCTGCGCGGTCGCGGTCGCGATCGCGACCGTCGCGACGGTGGCGGGACGCCTCGTTCCCGTCGTCGGAGCACCCGTCGTCGCGGTGCTCCTCGGGCTCGCGCTGAGCGGGTCCGTCCGACGAGTGCCGCGCGTCGCCCCGGGCGTCGCGTTCGCGGGCACGCGGCTGCTGCAGGTCACGGTCGTCGTGCTCGGTACGCAGGTGTCGTTGCGCGACGTCGTGCGGGTCGGGGCGGCTTCGCTGCCGGTCATGCTCGGGACGCTCGTCGCGTGCCTGGCTGCGGCGTGGCTCGTCGGGCGGCTGCTCGGCATCGACAGCGAGGTCGCGACTCTCGTCGGTGTGGGCACCGCGATCTGCGGTGCGTCGGCGATCGCCGCGGTGAGCCCCGTCCTGCGGGCGCGCAGCCATGCGGTCGCCTACGCGGTCTCCACGATCGTCGTGTTCAACGTGGCAGCGGTGCTCGCGTTCCCGCCGCTCGGCCATGCGTTGCACCTCACGCAGCAGCAGTTCGGGCTGTTCGCGGGGACCGCGGTCAACGACACGTCGTCGGTGGTCGCGGCGGCGACGACGTTCGGCGTCGTGGCCGGCCACCACGCGGTCGTCGTCAAGCTCGTGCGCACGCTCATGATCGTGCCCGTGGGACTCGCGCTCGGGTGGGTGGTGCGGCGGCGGGACGCACGCGGGTCCGGGGCGGGAGCGGTCGGGGGGCGGGCTCCCGTCGTGCCGTGGTTCGTCGTGGGGTTCGTCGTCGCGTCGGCCGTCGCGACGCTCGCCGCGGTCGTCGGGACCGTCCCGACGACCGTGCGCGACGCGCTGCCGCTCGTCTCGGGGTTCCTCGTGACGACCGCGCTCGCGGCCGTCGGCCTGTCGACCGACGTCGCCGCGCTGCGGCGCGTGGGCCCGCGACCGCTCGTGCTGGGTGGGATCCTGTGGGTCGTGGTGACGACGACGAGCCTGGCGCTCCAGGGAGTGCTGTAGTGCCGCGGCTGGCGTCGTGGACCCCTGACCTCGTGACGCTCGACCTGCTGCTGTCGGTCGCGGAGCTGGGCAGCGTGGGCAAGGCAGCCACGGCCCACGGCATGACCCAGCCCAGCGCGAGCGCACGCCTGCGGCGGCTCGAACGTCAGGTCGGCGCGCCCGTGCTGGTCCGCAGCACGCAGGGCTCGACGCTCACGCCCGCCGGGCAGGCCGTCGTCGTCTGGGCGGAGGCGGTCGTCGACAGCGCGCACGCGCTCACCGACGGGATCCAGTCGCTGCGCTCGGGTGCTGACGCCCGCCTGCGCGTCGCGGCGTCGCTCACCGTCGCCGAGTACCTCCTGCCGACCTGGCTGCTCACGCTGCGCGGCACGCACCCCGACGTCGAGGTCACCGCGACCGTCGCGAACAGCCGTGCGGTCGCCGAGGCCGTGCGCGCAGGCACGGTCGACGTGGGGTTCGTCGAGTCGCCGCAGGTGCCGACCGGCTTCGGGCACGTCCAGGTCGCCGCGGACCGTCTCGTGCTGGCCGCGAGCCCCGAGCTGGTCGCGGGTCTCGTCGGTGGGGCGTCCGACGAGACCGGGGATGCGGCCGTCGCGGTCGGTGAGCTCGAGCCCGAGCACCTTGCGCAGCTGCCGCTCCTGCTGCGGGAGCCCGGTTCGGGCACGCGGGACACGTTCCTGCAGGCGCTCGCCGACGTGCTCGGGCGCGAGCCCGTGCTGCACCGCGTGATCGAGCTCGGGTCCACCACGACGATCCTCGCGACGGCGCGCGCTGGCGGCGGGATCGGCGTCGTGAGCAGCCGCGCGGTCGTCGGCGAGCTTGCCGCGCGTTCGCTGCGCGAGGTGCGCGTCGCGGGGCTGCGCACGGTGCGTCCGCTCACCGCGCTCTGGCTGGGCGAGCGTCCCACGCCGCTCGCGCACGAGCTCGTCGCGCTCGCGCGCACGACCGCCAGCCGCCCGCGCTGACCCGTCCGGCACCCGTCCGGCACGCACCCGTCCGCCGGTCACGTGCGGGGCCGTCAGTGAGTCAGCGAGGTGTCCGACGTGTCGGGCCCGTCGGGCCCGTCGGACTCGACGCGCTCGTCGAGCGTGCGCACGGACGCCAGCGTCCCGGCGAGCGCGAGCGTGAGGGCCGCGGACGTCTCGGGCGGCACGACGATCTGGACCGAGCCGCCCTGCCGGGCTCCCTCACGAGCCGCGCGGGCGAGCGCGCTCACGGCGAGGCTGCCGAGGAACGCACCGGTGCGGACGTGGACCGTGACGGGCACGGCCGCGCCGCGCGACTGGCGCCAGATCGCCTGCTCGAGCGCCGCCGCCGAGGCCGCGGTGTCGAGCGGTCCGTCGACGACGACGGACGGACCCGCGGCGCGGACCCGGCCCGCGGCGGCCGGGGGAGGGCCCGCGCTGCCCGTGCGGATCTCCACCGGCCGACGCGCGTCCAGGTCGACACGCGTCGTCGTGCCGTCCGCCGACCGGTCGATCGTGAGGCGCCCGCCGCCCGCCGCGATCATCGCGAGCCCGCGGCCGCGGTCGCCGGGGTCGCTCGACGGCGTGCGCCACCGGCCGTCGTCCGCGACCTCGAGCCGTAGCTCGGTCCCGTCGAGGCGCGCGCGGACGCGCACGTCGCCCGGGACGTCACGTGCGGTGTCGGCGTACGCGTGCTCCACGCTGTTCGCGGCGGCCTCGCTCGCCGCGAGCACGAGCAGCGCGCGGTCGTCGTCGGGGACCCCGAGGCGCCGCGCCCAGTCGTCGACCGCGCGGCGGACGCTCGCGAGGCTCGTCGGGTCGGCGGCGACCGTGAGCGCGAGCTCGCCGGGTGCGGGGCGGCGCAGCGCGCACAGCGCGGTCGCATCGTCGTCGGCGCGGCCCGGGACGGTGTGCAGGACGCCGAGCGCGAGCCGCTCCGCGAGGCCCGACCGTCCCGACGCGAGGGCTGCCGGTGCCTCGCGCAGGAGCCGGACGACCTCGTCGCGCACGGCCGCGAGACCGTCGTCGAGCGTGCTGCTCACGCGTTCGACGACGCCGTCCGTGAGCAGCACGACGCCCTCGTCGGGAGCGAGCCGGGCTGCGCCGAGCGTGCCGTCCGTGTCCGCGCCGATCGGGCCGCCGCGGGTCTGCGGCAGCATCCGGCACCCGTGCGGTCCGACGACGAGCGGCGGCAGGTGGCCGCGCGTCGCGTACTCGAACGTCCCGGTCGAGGGGTCGAGGACCACGAGGCACACGGTCGTCGCGAACGTGCTCGCGGCGACGTGCGCGTACCGGTCGAGCGAGCGGAGCGCCTCGAGCGGACCGGCTCCGTCCAGGCTGCGCGCCGCGAGCACGGCACGCATCTGGCACATCGCCGCGGACGCCTCGATGCCGTGCCCGACGACGTCGCCGACGTGCAGCCAGAGCCGACCGTCGGGGGCGACCGTCGCGTCGAACCAGTCGCCGCCCGCGGCCTGGTCCTGACCCGCGACGCTGTAGGCGGCCGCGAGGTCGACCGTGCCGAGCAGCGGCACGCTCGAGGGCAGCAGGGCCCGCTGGACCGAGGCGGTCGCGGACGGGGCACCCGCGCCGTCCGGGGGCGTGGCGCGCCACCGGTGCGAGGTGCTCCCCGAGCGCGGGTCGTCCATGACCCGAGCGTCGCACGTCCCCTCAGGCGGGGAAACCCGAGGGGTCACGGGGGTTGACGTGCACCTCCAGCAGGTCGCTCGACGCGAGGAGCAGCGTCGACCCGGGCAGGACCACGGCCCGAACGCGCACGCCATGGCCGCGGTTGCGCCGGGCGAGCGTCGTGAGCACCGACACGGCCGCCGAGCCGAGGTGCGACGCGTCCCGCAGGTCCACGACGAGCGACCCGCTGCGGCGCGCCTCGTCGCCGACCGCCTCCGCGGCCGCGGTCAGCGTCGCCGACGTCGCGAGGTCGACCGGGCCGCGGACCGTCAGGACCGGGACGCCGTCGACCACCCGGGTCGCGACGTCGAGCGCAGCGACGTCCACGGCGGTCGGATCGGCCGGGTCCGTGCCCTCGGTGAACGACTGGAAGATGATCTCGTCCATGCGCGCACGCGCGTCGGCCGGCAGGCCCCCGGTGTCCTCGACGGCGCCCAGGAGCCGCGACGCGAGCGTCGCGAGCCGGACGTTGCGCTGCTGGGAGCACCAGCGCAACAGCTCGAACGCGGTGTCGCCGTCGATCCCGTACACGAGCATGAGCGCGCCCTTGGCCTGGTCGATCGTCGCGTGCGACGCGATCGCCTGCTCGAGCCCCGACGTGACCTCGTGCGCGACGCGCGCCCGTTCGACCGGTGTCGCCTCGACGACGAACCCGCTCACGACCACCGAGCCGTCGCGCGCGTCGCCCGCGCCGCACAGCGTCACCGCGCGCTCGTGCCCCGTGACGTCCACGAGCACGTACGGCACGACGAACGGCTGCAGCTCGCGCTCGCCGCGCACGAGCGCCTCGTCGACGGCCGCGCGGTCGTCGGGACGCACGTGCCGCAGCAGCACGTCCCGCGACGGCACCACGTCACCGGGCGCGAGCGCGTGGAGCGTGAACATCTCCTCGGACCACCACCAGCGCGGGCCGTGCACCGACGCCGCCCCCGCGGCCGACGCGCTCGCGGCGGCGGAGTAGGCGTAGCGACCCACGAGGGTCTGAGAATCGAAGGGCACCGCAACCTCCACGTGCCGGAGCGTCGTCGGCCGGTCGTCGCGGGCTGTGCTCCCAACCCGGTCGGCTCGTGGCGGCGCTCCACGCACGACCCTAGTGCCGCCGGACGGGGTGTCGCTCCTCGGCGCCGCGGCGCACGGTGGTTGCCAGGCGGTCGGTCGCCGCCTACGGTCAGGGCACGGTCGGGACCAGGCCGAGCACGAGCGCACGAGGCCACGAGCGCACGGAGCGGGATCTCACGACGCTCGCCGGCTCGTCGGCCGCGGTGTCGTGTCGCGCGGACGGAGGCGGGACGCATGACCGAGAAGGTCGACCCGGGGCTCGCCCCCGCGCCCGGCGACGGGTCCGGGCTGACCGACCTCGGCGGGCTCGCCGTGCGGTTCGAGGCCGAGGCGCGCGTCGAGCGCGCGCTCGAGCTCGCGGAGCAGACGTCCCGACGCCTCGCGCTGCTCGCGGACGTGAGCGACGACCTCAGCTCGACGCTCGACACCGAGGAGGCCGTCCGACGGCTCGCGCGGCACCTCGTCCCCGCGCTCGGCTCGTGGTGCCTCATCACGATGTCGGAGGACCAGCGTCAGCTGCGGGACATCGTCGCGTGGCACGAGGACCCCGCGCTGCAGGACACCGTGGAGCGGTACGCCGCGCTGCGGATCGACGCGCTCCAGCCCGAGGCGTACCTGTTCACGACGCTGCGCACGGGCGAGCCGGTGGTCGTGCCCGACGCGGCCGAGTCGATCGGGCACGTCCTGACCGGCGAGGCGCGCGACGTGCTGCGCGAGCTCGGTCCCCGCACCGCGTACGCCGTGCCGATGCGGGCCCGGGGCCGCACGGTCGGCGCGATCACGATGTTCGTCGACGGTGACGACGCCGACCTCAGCGCGGCCGACATCGCTCTTCTCGTGCAGCTCGCCGATCGTGCGGGCATGGCGCTCGACAACGCGCGGCTGTACGAGCGGCAGCGGGAGATCGCGGTCGCGCTGCAGCACTCGCTGCTGTCCGCACCGGCCCAGCCCGACGACCTGCGCGTCGTCGTGCGGTACGTCGCCGCGGCGGAGGCCGCGCAGGTGGGCGGCGACTGGTACGACGCGTTCCTGCAGCCTGCGGGCGACATGGTCCTCGTGATCGGTGACGTCATGGGGCACGACACGCCCGCCGCGGCGTCGATGAGCCAGCTGCGTACGCTGCTGCGCGGCATCGCGCACACCACGGGCGCGGGTCCGGCCGAGGTGCTCAGCGCCCTCGAGGCGACCGCGAAGGCCCTCGACGCGGACGCGATGGCGACGGCGGTGGTCCTGCGGCTCGAGCAGACGCCCGAGCAGCGTGCGGCGGGCACGACGACGTTGCGGTGGACGAACGCCGGGCACCTGCCCCCGCTGCTCGTCGAGCCGGACGGGGACGTAACGCTGCTCGAGACGCCGCCCGAGCTCGTGCTCGGTCTCGACCCGGACGCGCGGCGCACCGAGACGGTCCGCGAGGTCCCGCGCGGGTCGACCGTCCTGCTGTACACCGACGGGCTCGTCGAGCGGCGCGGCGAGCACCTGCGGCACGGGCTCGACCGGCTGGTGTCGGCCACGAGGGACCTCGTGCCGGCCGCGGCGGTCGCGGTGCAGGCGCCGGCCACGCTTGACGCCGACCTGCTCGTCGACGCGCTCCTCGCGAGCCTCACGTCGGGTGGTGAGGCCGCCGACGACATCGCCCTGCTGGCCGTGCACCTCGTCCCGCAGGTCTGAACCCTCAGGTCCGGGTGGCGCGGTCGTCGTCAGTCGTGCGCAGGCTCGTCGGACCCGCGGTGCCGGACGCGGTGCACGAGGTGCGCGACCGTGACGACGACCGCACCGACGAGCAGCCCGACGACCGCGGACGCGAGCGTCTCGACGAGCCACGCGAGGAGCGGCCCCACGCCCGCGACGTCGCGCACGGCGTCCTCGAGGTGGTGCACGACGTCGAACGGCCCGTGCCAGCCCAGCTCGTCGACACCGGTCAGCAGGATGTGCCCGCCGACCCACAGCATCGCGACGACACCGACCGACGACAGCACCGACAGCACCTTCGGCATCGCCGCGACGAGCCCGCGTCCCAGTGCGGCGCTCGCCCCGTTGCGCGTGCGCGCGAGGCGCAGCCCGATGTCGTCCATCTTCACGATGAGGGCCACGACGCCGTACACGAGCGCGGTCATCGCGAGCGCCACGACCGCGAGGATGACGGCACGCGCGACGAGCGGCTCGTCGGTCACCTCGCCCAGCGCGATCACCATGATCTCGGCCGACAGGATGAAGTCCGTGCGGACCGCGCTCGTGATCATGCGGGTCTCGGCCTGCGGACCCTCCTCGGTCACCGTGACCTCGGCCTTCGCGTGGCTGCGGCCCGTCACGGCCTCCCACAGCTTCTCGGCGCCCTCGAACGCGAGGTACGTCCCGCCGACCATGAGGATCGGCGTGAGGAGCCAGGGCAGGAGCTGGCTGAGCAGCAGGGCCCCGGGGAGGATGAACAGGAGCTTGTTGCGCAGCGACCCCTTCGCGATGCGCCAGATGATCGGCAGCTCGCGCTGCGGGGTCACGCCCTGGACGTAGCGCGGCGTCACGGCGGTGTCGTCGATGACGACCCCCGCGGCCTTCGCGCTCGCGCGGCCCGCGGCTGCGCCGACGTCGTCGACCGACGCCGCCGCCAGCTTCGCGAGCGTCGCGATGTCGTCCAGCAGTGCGGCAAGTCCGCCGGCCATGCTCCACCTCTCGGTCGGGTGCTCCGGGGCGTCATCCTGCCCTGTCCGGGCACGTCCCGACGAGCGTCGTCCCCGGGTGGGTGTGTGGGGGTTTCGTCGGGATGGCGACGTTCGCCCCGACGTGTGGCACAGTGGACGTGCCCGGCAACGGCGCCGGGCACCCCATGGCGTGCAGCAGCTCGCGCCGCCCCGCTGAGCGGGGCTCGGACGTCGGAGCGGACGGCGAGCATGAGCGCGTACGGCACGATCACGGTTCACGACGAGCACGGCTGCACGTGGGTGCACCTCGCAGGAGAGATCGACGCGGCGCTGCGCCCGGACGCGAGCCTGGCGATGCAGCAGGTCGTCACGAGCGACGAGCCGGTCGTCGTCGACCTGGCGGGCGTCACGTTCCTCGACTCGTCGGGCGTGGCGTTCCTCGTGCAGTGCAGCCTCGCGTGCGAGCAGCTCGGGCTGCCGTGCGAGCTGCGGAACGTGCCCGAGCAGGCGGCGCAGGTCCTGAGGGTCCTGGGGCTGTCGGACCGGACGGTCGTGCCGGTCCCGCGGCCCGTCCCCCTGGCGTTCCCGCAGGACGCGTCCGACGAGGGTGCGCGAACGCGGACGGCGGGCCGGGCTGCCGCCCGACCCGCCGTCCGTCCCGCACGGGAACCGACCGTCAGCTGACCCGGCCGAGCCCGCGGCGGCGCAGCACGAGCAGGGCCGTCCCGGCCAGCAGCAGGACGACGACCCCGACGGCCCGGGGGAGCGGGTCGGCGCCCGTGGCCGCGAGACGTCCGGCGCCGGGGTCGGACGCAGGGTCGGCCGCCGCGACGACGAACGGGATCGACACGAGCACGGTCGTCGGGTCGGACGCAGCCGTGAGCGTGATGGTGTGCCGGCCCGCGGGCGTGCTCGTCGGGATCGTCGCCGCGAGGGACAGCGTGCCGTCGGCGGCAGCGGCCGCGCGGCCGAGCTCGACGGGCGTCGAGTGGAGCGTCAGCACGTACTGCGCGCCGGGGACCAGGCCGCCCGCGGTGATGGTGACTCGACCGCCGGCCGCGACCGAGCCGACCGAGGTGTGCAGCGTGACGCCGTCGGCGGTGGGTGCAGGCTGCTCGCCGGACCCGTCGCCGGGGCCGCCGACGGGCTCGTCGTCCGAGCCGTCGCTCTCACCGTCCGGAACACCGCCCGGGACACCGCCCGGGTCCCCGCCCGGTGCCTGCCCCGGGTCGACGCCCAGGTCCACGGGGAGCGTGCCCGCCCACAGCGAGTGGCCGAACCGGTTGCCGTCGTCGGCCCACAGGACCTGGCGCTGCCCGTCGACCGCGGTCGATGCCGGTGCGACCGCGAACCCCTCGAGGTTGTAGTTGGGCAGGCCGGCGGGGCGCAGGTAGGTGCGGTCGACGGCGAACCGGCCGTCGGCGCCGATCGTCAGCAGCGCGGTCGCGTTGCCGCACGTGTTGTCGCAGTGCGCCCAGAGCGCGCCGAGGTCCGCGTCGAACGACGCGTCCATCACGCCTGCCAGCCCCGACGCGACGTCCGCGACGCGGACCGACGTGTGGTCGGCCTTGAGGACGTAGGCGCGCAGGTGGCCGGTCTTCTCGACCGCACCGAGGAACAGGCCGCCGCCGACGGCGCCGGAGTACGCCGCCGGGTCGTACAGCTCGCCGGCGTCCGTGCGGAAGCCCGCGCGCACGAGGAACGCGTCGGGCACGTAGGCCAGGCCCTCGAAGCCGAGGTTGGCGTCCGCCGCGTCACCGGGGGCGAAGCCCAGGTCGTCGGTGAGGACCCACTGGTCGGTCGCGGTCAGCGTCGAGCCCGGGGTCGTCGGGTCGAAGCGCAGGATCGAGTCGAGCGGGACGTTCGACGCGTCGTTGTCCCGCTCGGTCGTCGTGTAGATCGCCCCGTCGGGACCGACCGCGAGGCCCTCCGAGTCCGGCATGCCGCCGCCGTCGGGGAACCGCAGGTCCTTGCCCGCGGACCAGCCGTCCGCCGTGTCCGGGACCCACGCGCCACCGTCGCGGACCAGCCGCCACACGTGGCTCTTGTTCTTCACGGCGTACAGGACGTCCGCGTCCGTCGGGTCGAACGCGAGACCGCTGAGGTCCTGCCCCGACTCACTCGTGACCCACGCGCACACCGCGTCGATCGTGACGGGCGTCGCGCTGCCCGGCCACGTGACGGCCCCCGCCGGGACGGTGCCCGGCGCGCTGCCCGCGTCCTCGGTGTCGCACGCCGCCTCGGGGCCCGCACCACCGGTGAGCGGCGGGACGCCCGTGGCGCACGCGGAGTCGTTCGACGAGCCGAACGTCGCCGTGGTGACCTCGAGCCAGGTGTCCTCGCCGTCGAGGCAGCGCGCGAGCGCGCGGTACGCGTGGTCGGTGTTCACGGCCTCGTCCGCACCGGCCTGGCCCGCGAGGTACGTCACCTCGTCGACGAGCGTGCCGTCGGGCGTGTAGACCTTCACGGCGTCGCCGCCGGAGCCCAGCCCCTTGGTCGACTGGAACACGCCGTAGCCGCCCGCGGGGATCACGGTCGACAGTGCGCCGTCGACGTACAGACCGCCCGAGAACACTGCGGCCGCACCCGCGGCGCCCGAGTCGATCTGCTTCCAGCCCGTGACGTCCACGTCGTGCGTGCCCGTGTTGAACAGCTCGATGCCGTCGGACAGCTCCGGCAGCGGGCTCGTCGTGAAGCCGTCGTTGTCGGAGGTGACCTCGTTGATGACGATATCCGCCCAGTGCGGGTCGGTCGCGGGCGGCGTGCTGCCGCCGTCGTCGTCGGTGTCGGTGCGCACCGCCGCCGCGTCCTGGACCCCGAACGTCGAGGCGCCCGGCGAGCCCACCGAGCCGGACGCGCTCGTCCAGCTCTCCTCGGCGTCGTCGACGCTCGAGATCGTCCAGCCGGTCGTGTCGGTCGCGGCACCGAGGTGCGCCGCGTCGACCCACGCCGACGCGCCCTTGCCGGGGAAGAAGCCCGACGCATACGTCAGCTCGTCGACGCGGTTGCCGTCGCCGTCCGTGATCGCGAGCGTCTTCGGGCCCTTGTTGAGCGTGACGCCGCCGTTGCTCACGACCTTGACGGCGTCCTTGAGGCCCCAGTCGGCCCGGAGCTCGGCCGGGGTCACGTCCGTGATGAGCGCCGAGGCGCCCGCGGCGAGCACGGCGAGGTCGGTCAGCGGCGCGACCTGGGCGTCGACCGTGTAGGTCCAGTCGCCGAGGTCGACGTCGGACGTGCCGACGTTCGTGATCTCGACGTACTCGCCGTCGCCGTCGGCGCCGGTGATGCCGCCGCCGTAGGCGACCTCGGTGATGCGCACGTCGGCGCGGGGGACGGCCGTCGCGGCGGAGGGAAGGGCGACGACGCCACCGAGGGCGAGCGCCGCGAGCGCGGGAAGGACCAGGGCAGGGGGAAGGGCAGCTCTGTGCACGGCCGCACGCTGCCGGACCAGCCCCAACACCGGGTGAACCGCCCCCGACCCCGGGACGAACACCGCACGTCGGCCCCGTCGTGGTCAGGTCGGCCGGTGAGAGCCCCGCCTCGACGAGTGCGAGCGCGGTCTGCAGCGCTCGGAGGGCGGCGAGGACGCGATCGACCCCGATGCACCGTACGACACGACGGCGCATTACTCGCGGCTTTAGGGCCGTTGTCCGCGGAGTATTGTGGGTAACGTGGGACGTCAGCGCGTCGGGGTGAACCGGGAGGCGGCAGAGTGGCTGCGCCTGCTCGGCGTCCTCGTCCGGGCCGGGAGGGTCGAGCGCGGCTGGCGGCAGGAGGACCTCGCGTGGCGGATCGGCGCGTCGACGAACACGGTGGCGGCGATCGAGAAGGGGTCCGCGGCGGTGTCGGTGGGCCTCGTGCTCAACGCCGCGTCGCTCGTCGGGATCCCGTTCCTCGGTACCGACGACCGTGCGGGCGTCACCGAGGCCGCGCGCACGGCCGAGACGATCGCGGCGCTGCTCCCGCAGCGTGTGGCCAAGCGCAGGCCCGTCGAGCCGGAGAGCGACGATGAGCTCGACTTCTGACCGCGCCTACGTGTGGACCTGGCTGCCCGGCCGCGCGGACCCCGTGCCCGCGGGGCTGCTGCGCGCGACGGCCGACCGCCGTCTGGCGTTCGCCTACGGCGAGCGCTACCTCGACCGCGCCGACGCCGTTGCCCTCTACGGCCTGCCGCTGCGCTCCGGGTACGTCGACCCGCCCGACGGCTGGTCGGTCCCGCCGGCGGTGGCCGATGCGTCGCCGGGCCGCTGGGGTCGGCGCGTGATCATGGACCGGCTGCTGCACCGGACGGATGGGGGCGGACCGACCGACGGCCCCGACGCGCTGACCGTGCTGCTGGAGTCCGGTTCCGACCGGGCCGGGGCGCTGGACTTCCAGCACTCGGCTGAGCACTACGTGGCGCGCGGTGCGACGACGAGCCTGGCTGACGCCTACCGTGCGGCGTGGGCGCTCGAGTCGGGTCAGACACTGTCCGACGAGCTGCGCGACGCGCTGACCTCGAGCACCGGACTCGGCGGCTCCCGCCCGAAGGTGGCGCTGCGGGTGCAGGGCCGCGAGATGATCGCCACGTTCGCCCGGCCCGACGACCTCGTCCCGGTGGTCCGGGCGCAGGGTCTCGCGATCGAGCTCGCGCGCCGTGCGGGCCTGGACGTGCCGCTGTCGATGGTGACGCGCGCAGCCGGACGCGACGTCCTGCTCGTCCACCGCTTCGACCGGTCCGACGACGGTGCACGGCGCACCGTGGTCTCCGCCCTGACGCTCTCCGGCGAGCCCGAGGCCGGCGCGCACCTCGTCACGTACGGGATGCTCCGCGACGCGCTGCTCCGCCAGGGTGACGACCCGCGCTCGTCGGCGAGGCTGTTCGAGCGGATCGCGTTCCGGATGCTGGTCGGCAGCGCCGACGACCACGCGCGCAACCACGCGGCGTTCTGGGACGGCCGTCGGCTCGAGCTGACCCCGGCGTTCGGACTGCGCCCGTCGGCGCGCGCGGGTGCGGACGCGGCCCCGGTGCTCGCCTACACGGACGCGGGGGACCGCACGCCACGCGTCACGTCGCTCGTGCGCGCGGCCCACGAGTACGGCCTCACCCGGCACGAGGCGGCCGAGATCGTCGACCGGCTCGTCGCGACCGTCCACGACGAGTGGGACGACGCCGCCGACGCGGCACGCCTGACCCGGGCAGAGCGCGACTTCCTGCACGGCCGCCAGTTCCTCGACCCGGACGTCCTCGACCGCCACCCAGGCACGCGAGCTGCGTCGACGGCACCTCGGTCGTAGGTCAGGGTGCGTAGTGGTAGCGGCAGGCCGCGATGCGGATCTCGTCGTCGACGACCTTGTAGACGAGGCGGTGGTCGTCGCTGATGCGTCGGGACCAGTAGCCGTGCAGGCCGTGCTTGAGGGCCTCGGGCTTGCCGATCCCCTCGTGCGGCGTGCCCTGACCTGCGGCGCGGGCGATGTCCTTGAGCAGCTCGTTGATCCGCTTGAGGGTCCGGCGGTCCTCGACCTGCCAGTACAGATAGTCCGACCACGCGTGGGCGTCCCACACGTACTTCACTCGGCGAGCTCTCGCTCCACACCCTGACCCGACTCCAGGCGCTCGATCGAGGTCAGAAGTCGGCGGGCGTTGGCCGGGTTCTGCAGCAGGTACGCCGTCTCCTTCAACGACTCGTAGTCGGCCAGCGAGACGATCACGACCGGGTCATGGCCGGCGCGGGTGATGACGACCTCCTCGCGGTCGTTGACGACCGCGTCCAAGGTCTCCGCGTAGCGGGCTCGCGACTGCGAGTACGTCATGGTCTTCACCGCACACCTCCGAGGCTGTACAGAAAACTGTACGTCCCGCATGCTAGGCCGTCGAGTGACTTCCACTGGGTCGCGGTAGATCGCGGTCACGACCTTCTCCGCCAGGACCATGTGCGGTGGATTGCCCAGCAGGTGCACGTCGTCGCCGAGGAGCCGGGGCACCGTTGTCTCGTGTGGTGCGGGCCAGATCGGGTCCCCGAAGTTCGCGTCCACGTGAAGGGTGATCTCGGCCTTGGCGAGGCGCGCGAGAAGGTGAATGCGCACGCCGGTGTAGTCGGCCTCGTCGCGGATGACCTCGCTGCGGATCGCCCCCTCGTCGATCTCCAGCCCGTAGCCATACCTGCATACGGTTGGGGGGTCACGGCGAACCTGATGTCGTAGCACGTCGGACGGCGGTGGTGCTCGATGCGTTTACGCTCGACCACTGGCGTCGCGCGGCCGTTCGGCTCAGTCAGGCGAGGTGTGCCTCTGGCTGGTCGAGGCGGGTGCGCGTTGCACCACAGGGGGACGCAGTCGGTCGAGCTCGTCTCTGCACGCGAGAGCTGCGGTGGCTGCGTCCTGTGCGAGCACCGCTTCGGCGGTCGAGTCGCCATCGTGGACCCGTTGAGATGCGTAGGCGCGGGCAGCCGTACCGTCGGGGTCCGTCAGTGCCGTGAGGGTGGCGCGCAGCAGCGCGAGGTGGTCCGTGTGCGGGCGCGGTGGGAGCGCAGCGACCGCGGCCCGCGCTACGGCTTCGGGTGCTCCGTCGGTGTTGTAGATCAGCACGTACACGAGATCGTAGAAGTCCCGGGGCTCACCGCGATGGTGCGCGGCCGCGGCCTTGGCGAGCGTGTAGCCCCCGAGGCCGGCGAAGGGGATCTTCACCATCGAGCGAGTGTGCTCGTCGAGCGCGAACTCGCGCAGGACTACGTCCTTCAGTGCGGGCGCCGGACCTGCGACGTTCTGCGCTGCGACGGTCCGCGCACCTGGAAGGGCGATCTCCTGACCGGGGTTGTCGGGGGTGTCGCACAGCACGTCGAGACGAACAGGAGCACCGTCGACGCGCAGCCACCACACCCATGAACGTCCCGAGGGGTCTGCTTCGAAGCCTACGTCGGTCAGCGCGCGCTCAAGCCAGCCGAAGTCCAGGTCATCGCGGTCGAAGACAAGCCCGACCTCGATCAGGAGATCGACGTCGATCGTCCCCTGGTGTGGCGGGTCGTGAGGCTCGGTGAGCAGGTCAGCGTTGAGCCCGCCGATCACACAGAAGTCCGAGACGTGGTCGCCGACGGCGCCAGCGAGACGCACCAAGGCTCGCCTGGCCAGTTCTTGCGTGTGTCGCGAGCGCATCAGAACCGGATCCCCACCCCGCGCAGGTGATCGGCTGCTTCCTCGCCGCGAACGTCGCGCGCGGCCAGCAGGTCGCCGTAGAGCCGGATGTTCCCCACCTCGGGCCGGTCAGGTCGCCAGTCCGGGCCCCGCGAGAACAATCTCAGTGCTGCTCGTGACGCCGGAGTGATGCGGACCCGCGGGCCCGTCTCGACGCGTCGCAGGCTGACGCTCTGCAGGTAGTCGGTGAGTTGCGTCGGATCGATGCAGACGTCCTCCGCCAGGTAGAGATCGACGGCTGGAAGTGCCGTGAGGAACGGGGCGCGCCGATCCAGCACGACACCCCCTGTGGCGGCCCACGAGCCCGCGGGCCAGGTTGTCGCCACCGTGTCGAGCCACTCGTCGGCATCCCGGATCAAGCCGTGCGCGCCGATCGGCTCGGGCCGTGATCGCGCATACCACCCAGCCCACGAGCTCAGCATCGACGACGGGTCGAGGAGCGTCCGCGTGGTCGTCCTGCCGCGCTCCGGGCCGCGCTTCGAGGTCCAGCCCTGCGCGTCGAACGCCTGGAGAGTGCGCGAGATGAACGGTGCTGAGAGTCCGGTGGCGTCGGCGATGCTCGCAATCTTCGGCATGATGCGCGGCTCCGCATCGTCCCACCTTCGGGCATGGATCTCGAGGATGGCTTCCGCGATGAGCCCTGAGCCCGGCGACCACTTGACCTCCGAGACACGACGGTCTCGAACGATCGGGGCGCGGTCATCGAGCACGATGAGCAGGCCCGGTAGCTCAAGCCGGGCGTGTCCCGTCTCGTCCGCCCAGGGCACGCCGTCTCGGCGCAACGACGTGCGCACCGTGTCCGAGAGTCTGCGAGCGACAACGATCGGCAGGCCCACGTGTGTCGCCGCCGTCCACGCGTCTGACCTGCGGATCCGCTCGACGTCCGTCGGCCATCCTTCGCCGGCCCAGAGGGGAACGACGACGACCTCTCCATGCGGGTGCACGAGTCGGACTCCGCCCGTGTCGCGCTGCGCACTCACGGCGATTCGATCGCTGACGTCGTGCAAGGTGCTCACGAGCGTCGCGAGCGCGCGAGAGGGAGGTGCGGGCGACTTGTTAACCGCTTCCACACGATGAACCATACTGGTTAATAACCGCCTTCGGCGCAATGAAACGTTCCGCTCGCGTCGCGATCGTCGAGACCCGACCGGCGGCGAGCGACGTCAAGCCCCAGCGTGGGTTCGCGATCGTCGCTGGCGGCGGTCGCTCCCTGGTGCGGGACGCGCGTGCGCAACGACGAAGGCCCGGACCGTCCGGTCCGGGCCTTCGTCTTCTTGTAGCGGGGGCAGGATTTGAACCTGCGACCTCTGGGGTAGAACGTCTGTTCAATGTAGACGCACGTCGCGCTATGTATAGACGACCTAGACGATATGCCTCGCGCTCTAGACGGGTCGCCGCGAACGCTAGACGCGCAGGTCAGAGGCTCGGGTAGCGTTCTCGGGTTCTCCGGGGGTAAACCGGGGATCACGGGGTGGGGCGGGACACGAGGGAGTCGAGCACCGCTGCCACGGCCGGCCCCTCGTGAGTGCGCTCGACGTAGTGCCTTGCGGTCACCGCGTCGGACCCGTGCCCGAGCTGCGCCGAAGCGACGGCCAGGTCTTCCCGACGCGCGAGCAGGGTCGCGACGGTGCGCCGGAACGTGTGCGGCGTGACCCAGCCGAACCCGGCCTCGTCCCGGATGCCGCGCCACGCCTTGCGGACGTTCCCCGGGTCGCGTGGCGTGCCGACGCTGGACGGGAAGACGAGGTCGCGCGGGTTGCCCGCCGGCTGCAGGACCCGGCGGCGCAGGAGGGTGTCCACCGTGAAGCGGGGGAGGTCGAGACGGCGGCGCGACGTCGCCGTCTTCGGGTGGTCCTGTCTGACGAGCCGACGGGGGCCCTGCTCCTGGTCTTCCCAGACGACCGTCCCCGCGACGGTGAGCGTGCCCTCGTCGAGGTCGACGTCCTCCCACCGCAGGGCGAGCACCTCGCCGATGCGCGCGCCCGTGCCGAGCAGCACGTCGATGATGTCGAGCAGATCGCCCATCGGCGGCCGACCGCGCCGGGGGCGCGCGTCCTCGTCCGTCGGCTTGATCGGGCGACCCTCCTGCCACGCCTTCACGGCCGCGCGAAGTACCGCGACCTCGTCAAGCGTCAGGGCCCGCGGGTCGCGCTTCGTGACCGTGATGCCGGCGACGTCGCGCAGCGGGTTCGTCGGCGCGGCACCGTGCCTCACTGCGAGGCCGAGCATGCCGGACAGCACGGTCCGGCAGAGCTTCGCTGTGGGCGGGCCCACGTTCGTCGCGATCGCCTTGAGGAAGCGATCGAGCCTCGGCACGGTCGCCTCGCGAACCATGAGTCCGCCGACCCCGGGAAGCACGTGATCGTTGAGCACCTCGCGGTAGCGACGCACCGTGTTGATCGCACGGTCGCTCGCCTCGATCTCGGCGAGCCAGACCACAGCGACCGCGGAGAGCCGGGCCTCCGCGGAGATCTCGTCACCCGCCGGAGCGGTGCGCTCGACCAGGGCCGCAGCGAGAGCGCTCCGTGCGGCTCCCTTCGTCGCACCGAAGCGCTCGACGTCACGCGTCACGCCGTCGAAGTCGCGGAACTGCGTCCGGGCGCGGAAGCCTCGGCCGGACGCCTGCACGCGGATCGTGCCCCACGTGCCAACGGGCAGGGGCGGCCTAGCCACGGCGACGGCGCAGCGCGTCGACGATCACCTCGACGCGCTCGAGGTCGTCCTCGTCGAGGCTGAGCAGGTTGTCGACGAGCAGCGACATCCGCTGCGACTCCGCGCGGGAGTCCGGGCTGACGCCCGCGGACACCATCGCCGCGTCCTGCACGCGCTCGAAGGTGAGTTGGAGCCCGGTCGCGAGTTTGCGGAGCGTGTCGGCGCGCGGCATGTGCGGGGCGGTGGGGAGCGCGAGCTGCCCGACCTTCGCCTTGCTGAGGCCGGCTCGGCGCGCGATCTGCGAGTACGACTCGCCGGTGCGGTCTTGGTGGCGGCGGATGAGCTCGTCGAGCCCGATCGCGTCGGTCGTCATGGTGTCGCCTGTCTGTAAGGGGTGGAGACGACGCCGAGTCTAGACACTCTGGACGGCAGGCGTCTAGCGATAGCAGGTTACATGTCCAAGCGGACTAGACACCGGCGCGGATGCGGACTACGTTGACGAACGTCCACGAACGCTAGACGACTCCGCGAGGTCCACCGATGCCCACCGCTCCCGCCCCGACCTGCACGGTCAGCCCGACGCCCGCGCTCGGTGCCGCATACCGAGATGGGAAGTCGTCCTACACCGACCTCGCGCAGGCCGTCGGCTGCTCCAAGGCGCTCATCGGGCAGATCATGGGCGGGCAGCCCACGAGCCTCGAGCGCGCCGAGGCGATCGCCGAGCACTACGGGCAGCCGGTGTCGGTCCTCTTCCGGCACAAGAACGGCGACATGATCGGCGGCGCGTGATGAGCGCCGAGCGCTGGAACCGCCTCGCGGCTGACCTCGCCGCCGCTGGCGTGGAGGTCGTCAGGGTCGACGAGCGCGCCTACAGCGAGTCGAACTACGGGCGTGTGAGGCACGGCGTCTCGCGGTCGATCACGATCCGTCGCGCCGACGGTTGGCTCGTCGAGATCAACGACTCGTGGTGGCACAAGAACGACGCCGTGTGGACCGGCTACACGGTCACCGCTTCGGACCGCGGCTCGATCACTCGGTCAGTTCGCCGCGGGATGAAGCGGCGCAGCGAGGTCGTCGCTGCAGTCCTGGACGCCACTGCACGAAAGGCGGTGGCGTGACCATGCTGCTCGACGACTCGCTGCCTATCTCGCCTGACTGTGTCGTCGGCAAGGGCCGTGCGTGCGCTGGGTTCGCGCTCGACGAGTCGACCGACGAGGTCGTCGACTGCGCGTGTACCTGCCACGAGGGCCCGTGCTCCGCGACCGTCATCGCGGCGACGCGCATCGACGAGGCCGAGCGGTGCGATGAGGCGCGGGTCTGTGGCACCGAGCTCTGTCCGTCTCACGTGGACGACGAGCCGTGACCGGCGGGTGCGTGCCAGGCCTTGCCGGGCGTCTGATCCTCCCGGCGGCGGCCTACGCCCGGGCTCGTGGCCGGTGGCTCGCCGCGCGGAGGTTCGGGCTCGGCGCGTCCGAGACGTCGGGCGTGCTCGGCGTGAACCCGTGGAAGACGCCGTACAGCGTGTGGCGAGAGAAGACGTCCGACCGGCCGCCCGTTGAGGGTGGCGTCGGTGAGGCCGCCGAGTGGGGCACGGACCTCGAGGCGGTCGTCGCGCGGGTCTTCGCGCGCCGTCACCCCGAGCTCGGGAAGCTCGCGCCGACGCCCGGGCTGCTCGTGCACGAGAAGCACCCGCATGTGCTCGCCACGCTCGACCGGCTACTCGTCCCGCGCCGCTCCCGCGGTGGCGTCCCGACGTCGGCGCTCGAGGTCAAGACGGTGTCCGAGCACATGTACCGGCACCACTGGCTCGACGGCGTCCCGCCCGTGCACATCCTCGTGCAGGCTCAGCAGCAGCTCGCCGTCACCGGGCTCGACCATCTGTGGGTCGCGGTGCTCGTCGGCGGCCAGCACATGCCCGAGCCGTACCGGGTCGACCGCGACGACGCCGTCATCGAGACAGTCATCGCGTACGCGGGGGAGTGGTGGCAGCGGCACGTCGTCGACGGTGTCCGGCCGCCGCTCACGTTCGCGGACCGCGACGACCTGGTCCTCGCGCTCCCGGGCGACCTCGACCTCGACCCGAAGCCCGCGGACCCGCCGACGCTCGCCTCGTTCGCGGAGTACGTCGACGCGCGCCGCCGCCGCGACGAGGCCGTCGACGACATGGAGGTCCACGGCTTCGCGGTCAAGACCTACCTCGGTGACCACACCGCCCTCACCGACGAGCACGGCACCGTGCTCGCGACCTGGCGGCCAACGAAGACCGGCCGCTCGTTCCGCACCAAGGAGACCACCGCAGCATGAGCACCCTCGCAACCCCGTCCGCGCTCGCCGAGCGCGTCGCGGCAGCCACCGGCCGCACATCCACGACGCCACGCGAGCGCCGCACCCGCCCCGCCACGGGCACCACCTCCCACCCGCTCGTGCTGCTCGCCGGCGGGTGGAAGTCCGGCAAGTCCTACGCGCTCGCCGCCGCGTCCGCCGACGAGCGCGTCGCGCGCATGACCGTCGTCGAGGTCGGTGGCGACCGCGGCAAGATGGACTCATACGGTGCGATCCCCGGCGCGACGTTCGAGCTCGTCGAGCACGACAACACGTGGGCCGACCTGACCGCCGCGATCGCCGCCGAGTGCGACCAGCCGCCCGCCGACGGGGGCTACAACATCCTCGCGATCGACGGCGCGACGTCCCTGTGGGCCGTGCTCACCCGCTCCGCCCAGCGCGGCGGCCGGGACCTCACCGGCGGCGGATGGTCCGCCGTCAACACCGCGTGGGACGACCTGCTCAACGTCCTGCGCACCTACCCCGGACCCGTCGTCCTCACCGCCCGCACCGACGACACCGGGATCGTCGACGACGCTCTCGGCCGCGTCCGCACCCAGCGGGACCTGGCGTTCGAGGCCGACGTCGTCGTGCAGGCCACCGGCCACCGCCGCTTCACCCTCGCCGGTGCGTCGTCCCTCGCGCTCGCGACCGACGACGTCGCGCTCCCGCTCGAGCTTGGCGACCTCGTCCTGGCCGACCTGCTCGACCTGCTCACCGGCGGTCAGCCGTGACCGCGGTCACCGTCGACGTTCCGGTCTACCTGCAGGTCGAGCCCCGCAAGCGGCTCTGGGACCCTGAGACCAGCCGGTACGACGGTGCGGTCATCGAGGCGACCGTCGTCGCGATGACGAAGACCCGCCCGGGGAAGCCGCGCTGCGGGACGGTCGTCGTGAAGGTCACGCTGCGCATCCCGTCCGCGGCGTTCGACCCGCCGCGGCCCGAGGCCGTCGTCGTGATCCCCGCCGACCTCACCGACGCGCACCCGGTCGTCGTCGAAGCGAGCGACCCCACGGACGACCAGCGGTGAAGCGGACGACCCCGCTCCGCGGGACCACACCGCTCGCGCGCTCCCGCGCGAAGCGGATGCGCCCGCTGCGGCGGCCCGCCATGGACAGGAGCCTGCGCCACCAGGTGTACGTGCGCGCGGTTGGGCGCTGCGAGTTCTGCGGCGTCCCGCTGCCCGGCGACGCGTGGGACGCCCACCACCGGCAGCTGCGGTCCCGCGGCGGACCCGACTCCCTGCCGAACCTCGTCGCGCTCTGCCGCACACACCACCGCTGGGTGCACGAGCACCCCGCCGCAGCGACCGCCGTCGGCTTCATGGTCCCGTCCTGGGCCGACCCCGACACCACCCCGCTCCACCTGCACGGCCGCCGCTGGGTCCTGCCCGGCGAGCGGTACACCCTCACCGACGCACCCAAGGGAGCCTGACCCGTGAACCCCGAGACCCTCGCCCGCAGGGGCGACCCCGCCACGTCCCACGCCGCCGCCGCGAAGCAGCCGCAGCGGTCCCCGCTGATCCGAGCCGCCGTCCTCGAGGTACTCACCGAGGACGGACCCGCGACACACGACCAGATCGTCGCGCGCTACAACCGTCGGATCGCCCACGGGGCGGGCTACCCCGCCGCCTCCGCGTCGTCGATCCGGACCCGCACGAAGGAACTCGTGCGTGATGGGCAGGTCGAACAGGTCCCCGATGCCGTCGGGAGGTCGTCGATGGGGCAGCCCGCGCACCTCTGGCGCGCCGTGACCGTCCAGCAGACCGAGACGAGCGACCAGACGGGCTGGATCGCATGAAGGCCGACCCCCACATGCCCGGCTGCGGGCTGACGTTCGTCGATTTCTTCTGCGGTGCGGGCGGCTCGTCGACCGGGCTGGTCGAAGCGGGTCTGACGCTCGTGTCGGCGTACAACCACTGGGACCGTGCGATCGAGACCCACGCGACCAACCATCGCCACGCGGACCACGTGCAGGCGGACATCTCGAACTACGACATGCGCCTCGTCCCGCGGAACATCGACGTCGCGTGGATGAGCCCGGAGTGCACGTGGCACTCCCCGGCCGGCGGTCGCCGCAACCCTCGCCAGCCCGCGCTGGACCTGTTCGACGAGTACGTCCCGAACGACGCCGGTCAGCGGTCGCGAATGACGATGTGGGACGTCGTGCGCGCCGCGGAGGCCCGCCGGTTCCCGATCGTGATCGTCGAGAACGTCATGGAGGTCACCCACTGGGAACTGTTCCAGGCGTGGATGACCGCGATGGACAACCTCGGGTACCGGTGCGAGACGTTGAGCGTGTCCGCGGCGCACATCGGTGGACCGGGGAACCCGTACGCGCCGCAGTGGCGTGACCGGGTCTACTTCATCTTCGTCCGAGCGGGTGTGCCGGTTCCGGATGTCCGGCCGCGGCCGGAGGCATGGTGCCCGCAGTGCGACACCGTCGTGCGGGCCACGCAGGTGTGGAAGAAGCCGGGGCAGCGGTTCGGGAAGTACGGGCCGCAGTACTACTACGCGTGCACGGAGGGGGCGCACCGCCCGGCGCAGGTCGAGCCGTTCGCTTCACCGGCGGCGGACGCGATCGACTGGGCCGACTTGGGGACGCGGATCGGTGACCGGCCGCGGCCCTTGGCAGAGGCGACCCTGCGCCGTATCCGGGTCGGGGCCCGCATGTTCGCGGGTGAGACGAACGTGGTCGCGCACTCGGGGCACACGTGGGATGCGGCGAAGCCCGCACACCCGGCGTTCGGTGACCCGTCCGCGTACTACCGGGTCCTGCCCGTGCACGGGGCACCGCTGATGACCCGCTCCGGGGCCCCAGGGGACGGGATCGCGACCCCGCCGTTCATGGTGTCGGTCAACCACGGTGGCGCTGACGCTCGAGCGTTCCGCCCGGACCAGGGGCCTCTGCCGACCCGCTCCACGAAGGTCGGTGACGGCTTGGTCATGCCGTTCATCACCGAGCTGTACGGGACCGGGACCGCGAAGTCCGTGCAGAACCCGCTCGGTGCGGTGACCGCTGGCGGCAACCACCAGGGCCTCGCCGTCCCGCCCGGTGCGTTCATCCAGAAGCACCACGGCGGGGTGGACTACCCGCGGGTCGAGCACATGCTCAAGCCCATCACGGAGCCGTTGCCGACGGTCGTGGCCCGCCCGAACGTGTCACTCGTCGTGCCGGTGCGGAAGCGGCCGACGGTCGACATGGACGACCTCGAGTCGATGGACGTCTCGGACTACCGGTTCCGGATGCTGTCGTGGCGGGAGCACGCGACGGCGCAGCGGTTCCCGGTGGACTACGAGTTCACGGGGAACTCGTCAGAGAACACGATGATGGCGGGGAACGCAGTCGCGTCGAACGTCGCGCACTACCTCGGCGCGAAGGTCGTCGAGGCGCTCTGCGGGGTGCCGAGGTGAGCACCGAGTGCATCCGACGCCCAGGGTCGCTGTTCACGCTGTGCATGTGCCCGCCGTGCGCGCGGCGAAAGCGCCGGCTCGCGAAGGCCGCCCGGGCGGGCCTTCTGCCCGAGCGGCGGACCGCAGCCGTGTGGGAGCTCGTCGATGCACGGATCGCCGCCGGGTGGTCACCACTCGCGGTGGGGTCGGCTGCGGGGCTCCCTGAGCGGACGATCCGCAGTGCGCTCGACCGCCGCGCTCACGGGGCCCCAGGCACGTGGACGCATGCGAGCGAGAAGGCGCTACTCGCGTCGGCACCCTGGCCGACGGACGGCATGCTCGGTGCACACGGGCCCCGCCGCCGTCTGCGTGCCCTCGCCCGCGTCGGATACAGCCTCGACGCCCTTCACCAGCGTTCGGGTCTGCCGATGATGACGCTGTCCGTCATCCGCTCCGGGAGGGTTGCCACGGTCCGCGCGGACACACACCGTGTCGTGCGCGAGCTGTACGACGCGCTGTCGATGACACCAGGCGCGTCCGAGACGACACGCACCACCGCCTGGCGCGCCGGGTGGGCGTCGCCCCTCGCATGGGACGACGACACCATCGACGACCCCGCAGCTGAGCCCAACACTGGCGCACCGGCGCGGCACCTCGACCTCGACGAGTGGATGTTCCTGGTCCGAAGCGGCGAGCCCGCCGCGGCCGCGGCGCGTCGGTGCGGCGTGACGGTCAGTGCTGTCGACCGCGCAGCACGCCGCCTCGGACGGCCGGACGTCGTCGCGGCGGTCGCCGGCGCTGTCTCCGCGGAGCGGAGGGCGGGATGAGCGGCGGGAATGTCGTTGCGGCGTTCTCCGTGGCGGGAGAGCCGATGTCCAAGGCCCGAGCGCGCTTCACCGGGTACGGGAGCAGCCGTGTCTACACGCCAGAACGCACCCTCGCCGCTGAGGCGCGAGTTCGCGCAGCCTTCCTTCGGGTCGCAGACCGGACTCACTCGAAGGACCCTGATGCGGCGTTCGCCGTCGAGGCGCACTTCTACGCGGGCACCGGCCAGCGCCGCGATGTCGACAACATGCTCAAGCTCGTGCTGGACGGCCTCAACAAGGTCGCCTGGCCCGACGACGTTCAGGTAGTCGAGGTCATCGGCCGGAAGAGCCGTGTGCTGCCAGCGGAAGCCCGCACCGAGATCGTCGTTCGCCACGTGGGGATGGTCGACCGTCCCAGGAAGGCGTGCGAGCAGTGCGGCAAGGAGTTCGCCGTCTACGCGTCGACAGCGGCTACAACGCGCTTCTGCTCGGCCGAGTGTCGGTCCACGCATCGTCGTTCCGCGCGAGAGCGCGTCTGCGAGCAATGCGACGTGCTTTTCCTCGCGCACGGTCCCAAGGCCGCCACACGCTTCTGCTCGGCCGCGTGCAAGACCGCCGCTGGGCGCGTCACCGTCACGTGCGCCGGATGCGGCCAGGAGTTTGAGCGTCAGCGCTGCCACGTCCGCACGACCAACTACTGCACGGTCGAGTGCCGCGCGAAGCACACCGCGCCGCGCCGGTACGCCGGGGCCCGCGGCGTGTGCACGGACTGCGACGGGCCCACCAGCAAGAAGACCTATGCACGGTGCATGCCGTGCTCGATCCGAGCGGGTGGCCGGTGGGCCGACCGCGTCCAGGAAGGACCCCTCCCGTGAGCGTCGAGTCCATGTCGCTCGCCCTGCATCACTCGCGCGCGCAGGGCACGACGAAGCTTGTCCTGCTCGGCATCGCGAACCACGACGGCGACGGTGGCGCGTGGCCGACCGTCGCGACCCTCGCGAAGTACGCAGGCGGTGTCAACGAGCGCACCGTGCGTCGTGCGATCGCCGAACTCGTCGACCTGGGGGAGGTCGTCGTCCACGTCAATGCGGGCGGTGACCGGAACACCCGCGGCGACCAGCGCCCGAACCTCTACGAGGTCGTCCTGACGTGCCCCGACGAGTGCGACCGGTCGAAGAACCACCGAATCGACGGGCGGACATGCACGTCCTCCCGTTCCGGTGACGGGGGGACACAGGCGTCCGAACGGGAGGACACCGGCGTCCGGAACGGGGGGACACCAGTGCCCGCCGAACCGTCCTTGAACCTTCCCTTGAACCGGGAGAGCGTGCGCGAGCGCGACGACGCGCCCCACGCGGTGGTCGGGGAGCTCTCTCCCTACGAAGACCTCGGAGGACGACCCGCGCCGCCTCCGCCCCCGCTGCACCCCGACCGCTGCCCGCTGCACCAGCTCGACGCCGTCCCGCCGCCGTGCGGCTCGTGCGGCGCAGCCCGCCGCGCGCACGAAGCCGCACTCGTCAGGACTGCCCGGGCCGAAGCCGCGGCCGAGCGCGAGCGCCGGCACGCCGAGGCCCGCCTCGCACGCGAGGCGATCGCCGCGTGCGGATGGTGCGACGACGACGGCTACATCCACGGGCGACCCTGCGACCACGTCCACCCCGAGCACCTTGCCCAGACCGCCCGTTCCGGTGCCGACGCCGCCCGCGCGGCCGCGGGCCTGCCGACCAAGCACCGACAGGAGGTCCACGCGTGAGCACCAAGACCGCCCAGACCGACTACGAGCGTCGGTTCGTGACGTACCTGCGTCTCATGGCGGCATGCGTCGATGACCTCGTCGTCGGGTACGTCGAGCTGATCGGGATGGTCGCCCGCGGGGCAGGCGCACCACACGGCGGCGGTGGACGGTCAACGGACGCCGTCGCCGCCCCGATCAGGATCGGCGTCGTCGACGCTGCCGCAGCGGTCGAACGGGTCGTCGAGCAGCACGTTCCGCTCGTGCGTGGTGCGCTGCGCCTCGGCCTGAACGCGGACGCCGCGACGTCACGACACCGGCGGACCGTCGACGGGCTGCGGTTCCTCGGTGCGTCGCTGCGCGCCGTGTACGAGACCGACCCCGACACGGGCGACCGGCTCACCGACGCACTGTGGGACGCGCGCCGCGACGTCACCCAGTACACCGGCGAGGGGACCAGGCCCTACCGTCTCGAGGACCCTTGCGAGGCGTGCGGACAGCACGCCGTGTGGGTGAACCCCACGAGCATCAGCGCCCGGTGCACCGCCTGCGGGAACACCGCCGCATGGTCGGTCTCGCAACTCGTCCACGTGACCGTCAGCGCGCAGCCCCAGCAGCAGCCAAGACGTGCCATGCTCTCGACGTGACCGACGAGCTGACACCCTCTCGCGTGAACCGGGCAGGCAAGACCATCCGGTACTTCTTCGAGGGTCGCGACCTCGACGAGCCGTCGCTCACCGCCGCGATCGGGACGCTCGTTGAGTTCCGTGCTCTTCACCAGCGGCCACTGACCAGTGCGAACATGGGCCTGCGGTCCATGGTCCGCACCGCGCAGTGCCGGGCCCCGGAGATCTCCCAACGACTCAAGCGGATCCCGACGATCATCGACAAGTTGACCCGTGAGCCGACCCTCGCGCTCGCGAACATGCAGGACCTCGGAGGGTGCCGGGCGGTCCTCGACAGCATCGATGAGGTGCGGCGGGTTCAGAGCAGACTCGAGCACGCCGGTCGCGTCGAGAGGATCAGCGACTACATCACGGCACCCCGCGACTCGGGGTACCGCGGCGTCCACGTAATCGTCCGGTACCACGAACGTCGCATCGAGGTACAGTTGCGCACCAAGGTGATGCACTCGTGGGCCGTCACAGTCGAGGCACTCGGCGGCATCATCAACGAGGACGTCAAGAGCGGCCGCGGTCCCGCCCCGGTCCAGAACCTGATGAGCGCGATCTCACGCGCCATGGCCCTTGAGGAGCAGGGTCAACGCGTCGATGATCAACTTGAGCGTGAGATCCACCAGCTGCGCACGAGCGCAGCCCCGTACCTGACAGGAGGCCGGCGATGAGCGCGATTCACCACTTCTTGCTTGTGTTCGACCACAGCCAGGGCAAGTTGATCGAGCAGGTCGACTTCCTCACCGACGGCGCTCGGGCCGTACGTGCGTACTCCGCGAAGGAGACCGAGTACAGGGACCGACGCGACATCGAGATCGTCCTTGTGGGCTCGGACTCCATCGACACCGTGAAGCTCACCCACGCGAACTACTTCGACCACAGCATCGCCCTGTCGAAGTACCTGCACGGCATCCTGCCCGACCGCATGACCGTGTAGGCACCCGCACGGGAACCCCTGCGCCGACGCCCCCCGAACCGCCAGACACGGTTCGGGGGGCGTCGGCGTACCACGAGCAGCGCAGGTCAACCCACGAGCGCGTTGAACTGCGCTGCTCGTGGTACGCCGTTCGACGAGCGGGAACGCCACAACTCGACGAGGTGCGCCGTGACACCGAGCTCACGCGCCAACGCCCCCGCGTGCGGTCCGACGAGCGACTCCGCCGACGCGTACTCCATAGGCGAGATCAACAACCGCGCCGCGTAGACGTCAGCCTGACGCTCGTCACGCGATCGGTCGTGCGTGCGCGTCCAGTCGTGACCGTGCCAGTGGTGCCCGCACTCGTGCGCGAGCGTCACACGCTGCGTCAGCGCGGACTTCCGCGGATTGAGCAGGACCACACCCGCCGACGTGAGCTCACCGTTACGCCGACCGAGGTCCCGCCACACCACGCGCAGCCCCAGCGCTTCCGCGTGCTCGATCACTTCGTCCACCGTGCTCCTACGCCTCGTCCTGCTGAGCCTCGACCTCGGTGTCGATATCAGCATCTGAGGCGGCCAGTGTGTACGCGTCCTCTGACAGGAGGACGTCGTACGCGCGCTGGACGATCACCTCGGGGTTGATCCCGAGCCGCTCGGCGGCCCGGAGCAGGGTGCCGACCGTGAGCAGACCGCGGACGCCGGCGACGTAGTAGGAGAGCTGGGGTGCGCCGATCCCGGCTGCCACGGCGATCTGCTTCTGTGTCACACCGCGGCGCTTGCCCTCCGCGACGATCTCCACTGCGACGAGCCTAGAGAACTCCCTGTCTCTATCCATGTGGCTAACGCTATAGGTCGACCTGGCTAAGTGTCTAGCCGTTCGGACGTTGACACCAGTTAGCCACACGGCTACGTTAGCCGCATGGCTACCGCAACCGACCCGCTGGCCGCCATCGCAGAGCCGTACCAGGGACTCATGCGCAAGGCCGACGTCTCCATCAACGCCCTCGCCACGGCGACGCTCATCCCCTTCAGCACCCTCCGCCGCAAGCTCATCGACCCCGAGCAGCTCACGATGGGCGACCTCCTGCGCATCGCCAAGGTGCTCGGTGTCGGGCCGGCCGCTGTTCTCCCCGCTGCGCTCACCGCCGCCTGACCCGACAGGAGACCCCCGAACGTGACCGACATCGTGCAGCACGCGTTCCACGGCCATGCCGTGCGCGTCATCACGGACGAGTCCGGGACCCCGTGGTTCGTCGCGACGGACCTCGCGCGGATCCTCGGCTACCGCGATGCCACGAACCTCTGCCGCCGTCTCGACGAGGACGAGAAGGGTACTCGTCTGGTGAGTACCCCTGGTGGCGAGCAGTCGGTCACGACGGTGACCGAGCCGGGCCTCTACTCGGCGATCCTGGGCAGTCGGGTCCCCGGTGCCCGTGAGTTCAAGCGGTGGGTGACGCACGAGCTGCTCCCGACGATCCGCCGGCACGGTGTGTACGCGACCCCGGCCGCGGCGGAGGTGATGCTTGCGGACCCGGACGTGATGATCCGGGTCCTGACCGAGCTCAAGGCTGAGCGGGAGCAGCGCGCGGCTCTCGCCGCCCGGGTCGAGGCGGACGCGCCGAAGGTGATCTTCGCGGACGCGGTCGCAGCGTCGGAGACCACGGTCCTCGTCGGGGAGCTCGCGAAGATCATGCGCGGCAACGGCGTCAACATCGGCGGGACGCGGCTCTTCGCGCGGCTCCGCGAGGACGGGTTCCTGATCCGTCGCCGCGGCACCGACTGGAACATGCCCACGCAGCGTGCGATGGACCTTGGCCTGTTCGTGATCAAGGAGACCGCGATCACGCACAGCGACGGTCACGTGACGGTCTCGAAGACGCCCAAGGTCACCGGCAAGGGCCAGGCCTACTTCATCAACCGCTACGCCCGCGACGCCGCGGCCTGACACCACACAGGAGACCCCTCATGCTGACCAACCACACCACGATCACCGCGACGGACGAGCCCGGACTGCGCGTCGTCGCGACCGTCTCCCGCCTCGTCGTCGACGGCGCGACGTACATCAACGTCGAGGTCGACGAGCCGTTGACCCGTGACACGGCGCTCAAGCTCGCGGCGCGCCTCACCCTCGCCGCGAACACCATCGCGGCCTGAACAGGACTGGACCCTCACGATGACCCACACGAACCTCACGACCGAACAAGCGCGACGCCTCGACGCGCTCGAGGGTGCCTCCCTCGCGATCCTGAACGTCGCCGTGCTCAACGCAGCGCAGATGCTCCCGCCCGAGATGTGGGCGCACCTCACGGCCCTCACCGACTGGATCCTCGCCGGGGGCACCACCCCCAACCCTGCCCCCGACCGGCAGGACCCCAGCGTGACCGCACCGGGCACCCCAGTGTGCCCCGGATGCGGTCAGGACCACGAGCTCGCGGGCGTCGCGGACACCGTCCTGAAGGAGGCCGAGCGGGACGTGCACCGCATGGTGAAGAACCTGCGCGTGATGGGCATCGGTGACATCGCCGACGACCTGCACGCCCTCGTCGAGTCCGACCGCCTCCGTGTGGCAGTCGCGACGACCGTCCGCGAGGTCCGCAAGTCCATCGACGCGACGAACCGTCTCCTGCGCGACCTCAGCGCCCTCGACACGAAGTAGCCGACCCCACAACGTCTACCGAACGTAGACGCCGTCCAGGAATCTGCTCCACCCTCACGGAGGACCACGAATGCTTCACCACCTGCACCGCCGACTCCCGCACCGAGCGCGAGTCACCCTCGCCGCGATGACCATCGCCGCCGGTGTCGTCATCGCACTGACCGGCAACCCGATGTCGGGCTCCACGATCCTGGCGTGCACGCTCGTCACCCTCGGGGGCTGGTGGCTCGTCGAGCTCGCAGCGCCCACCCAGGCCGCGATCACCGCAGAGATCAACCGGTCCGCTGCCGCCGAGTCCGCAGCGAACGACCGGTACCTGCGAGAGCACCGACGCGCGCTCGACGCCCGACGTGCCGCCGCTAACGCCACCGCACGCGCAGGAACCGCCGAAGCGGCAGCACACCGCGCTGACGCGACCGCGGCAGCCCTCATCGCCTACGCGTCCGGCGCACCCGCAGACGACGCGATGCGCACGTTCCGCACCGCCTGACCACCCACCCGAGCACCACCGAACGAGAGGACACCCCCCACATGACCGACCCCGGGCACGTGCGCCCGTTCGCCGATTTCCTCCGGGAACAGGCGAACGGACGCACCCACGACGAGCTGACCGACGCCCTCGCCGATGTCGTCGCAGCCGTCCGCGACACCGGCAAGAAGGGCTCGGTGACGCTCACGATCAACGTCACCCCACTCAAGAACGGCGGCGGCGCGCTGACCGTGACCGACCTGGTGAAGAAGACCGTCCCGATCCACGACCGCCGCGCGTCGATCTTCTACGCGACCCCCACCGGGTCTCTCGTGAAGGACGACCCGAACCAGCCCACGTTCGAGGGGCTGCAGCAGGTCCCGGCACCCGCCGCGCCCCGCATCATCGACAGGCAGGAGAACCACGCATGAGCACGACGGACACACCACCGCTCGGGGACGTCGAGGCCGCCGTCACGGCCGGGCAGAAGATCGCCAAGCCCGCGCCGCTCGACAGCAACGGACGCATGTACGCGGTCACGAACCCGATCACCGGGCACACGACCGTGCTCGACACGGCCGAGCTGTCCTGGCAGCACGAGCACGAGCACGCGGCACGCAAGAAGGGCTCCCGGACCCTGCGAGACGCCGAGAGCTTCGTCGCGTACGTCACCCGCCACGGCGGCACCGACACCGAGGTGTGGGCCGACGTGAAGGAACGAGCGGTGCTCGCCGTCATCAACGGCGACGCACCGACCCGCGACGGCAACCCCGGGCACGCCGATCACCGTGCGACCCTCAAGCTCCGCACGACCACCGCGTGGGACGCATGGCTCAAGCTCGACGGACGCCTCGTCGGGCAGGAAGAGTTCGCCGAGCACATCGAGACCCGTCAGGCCGAGGTCATCGACCCCGCCGGCGGAACGCTGCTCGAGATCGCGTCGACGTTCAAGGCGACGAAGTCCGTCGAGTTCGAGTCCGCGAAGCGACTGTCCGACGGGCAGACGGTCCTCGAGTACCGGGAGACGATCGCATCGTCCGCCGGCAAGAAGGGTGACCTCGCCGTCCCCGAGACGTTCACCCTCGCGCTCGCACCCTTCGAGGGCTCCGCCCCGTACCAGATCACCGCACGCCTGCGGACCCGCGTCGACGGCGGTCACCTGTACATCGGGTACATCCTCGACCGCCCCGACGAGGTCCTCGAGGCCGCGTTCGCGGACGTCCTGCGGCAGATCACCACCGGATTGGCGGACGAGCCCTGCCCGATCCTCAACGGCTGGCCCGCATGACTCGACCAGCCAGGTCGGGGTGTGGCGGGCACTGCACCACCACGCCCCGACCGACGTCGCGCGTGCTCGTCGCCCTGTCCCGGTGGATCGACGACGGCAACGCGGGGCTGCCGGGTCAGGTGGCGTCGTGACGGATCGGGACTTCGATGAACTCGACACCGGTGATGACCAGGTTGTCGGGGTCCGGCCCCTTCTGCTCGTACGTGACGTCGAGCGGCTCGTCATCGTCGAACCCCGCGGTGATGCCGGCCTCGACGAACCTGCGGAGGTCACCCCATGTGACCGTGTCGTCGAGGTGGAGCTGGAGCTTGCGGGTGAGAGCCATGGGACGAGCGTATCGCCGCATCCAGGCGGACTAGACGTGACGCGCGAGCCGGTTGGCGGGCTATTCGCTTCCGACCCGTACCTCGAACTCGACGCCTACGAGAGCCTCGGCGTCGACGCGCGCCGTACGCGCCGTCAGCGCGCCGCGATGGACGAGGGCTGGCACCCGTTCGGCGCACCCCTGCACCCGGACGCCCCGCCGCCCGACGACCGCGACGCGCCCGGGCCGCGGTGCGGCTCCTGCGTCCACGCGACCCGCATGCGGCACCACGACCGCACGTACGTCAAGTGCGGCGTCGACGGCGTGAACCGCGTGAGCCACACCGCCGCATCCGACCTGCGGCTCTGGTGGCCCGCGTGCAACCGGTGGAAGGGCGCGCCGTGACGACGAGGTACGTCGACGACCCTGACGGCTCGCTCCGCACGCTGCTGCTGGCCCGGCTCGAGCACAACGTCATGACCTGGTCCGACCGGGTCAACCTCAGCTACACCGAAGAGGAGCGCCAGGATGACGGTGCAGACACTCTTTGACACGGTCGACGACATCGACGACCCGGCAGTGTTCAGGTTCGCGGTCGTCCCGGACTCGCAGACGAAGTACCGCACCCCGAAGCGCTGCCCTGGCACGGGGAACCCGGCGATGGTCGGCGAGGTCGACGAACCCCACGACTGGCGGGTCATCCGGTGCCTCGCGTGCGGGACGCTCGCCGTGATCGGGAACAGCCGCCACGGCTACGACGGAACCCGCGGAGGTCCCCGCGAGCACGCCCCGCACACGCTGCCGGAGCCCTGCCCGTTCCACGCGTGGGACCGCCTCGTCATCCGCGACGGCCGCACGGTGTGCTCCTGCGAAGACAAGGCGCAGACGTTGTGACGACGTCTACAACCACGCCGGGCTGTGAGCAGCGTCCGCTAGACGCGCGCGCTGTACCGCTTGATCGCGGCCTGGTGCGTGACCCCGAGCGCCGCGCCGATCTCGGTCCACGTCACGCCCTTCGCGCGAGCGTCTCGCACGGCGGACTCAACGGCCCCCTCGGCGGCGACCCGCTCGGCGACCGCCTGCTCGATACCGGCCACGGCAGAGCGGTCCCGCACGGCCGTGCTCGCGGGATCGAGCTGCTCGAGCCGCGCGAGCAGAGCGGCATCGGGGTCGTCGTCGGGGACCCCCTTGCGGTCACCCGTGCGACGAAGCGCACGCACGCGCCCCGTCTCGGTGCTGACGGTCTTGGCCCCGATGCGTGCACCGGTGCTCGTCTTGCTGGTGTTCCGGACTGCCTTCATGGTGTCACCGCCCCTTCCTCTCGCTCACGGCCAGAACCTCCGACGCGCGGGCATCGCGTGGATGATCCGGGGGTCCTCGTCGTCCTCGACCACGCCGACCTCAAGCATCGCGCCGTCCGCGGCGGGGCCGATGAACATCACGACCTCGCCCTGGTCGAAGACCCGGACGTAGTTGCGGAGCGCGTGCTCGGCGTCAGTGTGGCTGACCCCGTGCTTGTCGGCGCTCCGCGTGAACCTCATGAGTGCAACTATAGTTGCAAACGAGAGAGGATGCAACCCAAGTTGCAGAACGCGTCGACCCTCATCGACACCCGCGCCGCAGCCGTCGCAGCCAACGTCCCACCCGGCACCATCCGACGCTGGGCACACGAAGGCCGCATCGCACGCCACGGCACCGACAACCACCGGCGCACCCTCTACGACCTCAACGAGGTCACCCGCGTCGCCGACACCATCGCCGCTCGCCGCCCTGGCGCGTCTAGTTGACGAAGACGAGCGTCTAGTGAACACTCGTCCGCAGTGGGACACGTGTACCCACACCAGGGTCGAGGACTCAACACCCTCCCCAACCGCTCCCGTCCCGGGCCGCACAACCCGACGTGACAACCAGGAGCGACCAACACCCGCGGTGCCCGCCCGACTGTGAGGGGTCCAGGCGGGCACCGCGGGCCCCGCACCACCCAGGGGAGGCGCACCGCCCTCATGCCCACCGCCCGCCCCGAACGCTGCCCAGCCCCCGGCTGCCATGCACTGACCACCGAACACGGACGCTGCCCCGACCACCAACGCAAGCCGTGGGAGAACCCCTCAGCGAACACCCGCACCCTCACCCGCGCCGACCGCCGACGCTTCCACGACGCCGTCCTCACCCGCGACCCCCGATGCGTATGCACCGGACAGTGCGGCACCACCCACCACAGCCCATGCGGTGCCCCCTCCACCGAGGCCGACCACATCGTCCCCATCGCGCACGGCGGCGCACACACCGACCCGACCAACGGCCGCGGCCTCTGCCACCACTGCCACCAAGGCATCACCCGAAGGACACCCCGCCGATGACCGACACCACCCACCACCCCGACCACATCGCCGCCGTCCGCGACGCCGTCGACACGGTCCTCGGGCGACACACCGGCGTCATGCTGTCCGACACCGAAGCCGACGCGATCCTCACCGAGCTCGACCGTGCCGCGTACTCCCTCGCATGGGACGACGACACGACCCCTACCGCGACCGAGCACCCCACCACCGCCCCACCCCCGGCCACACCGGCGACCGTCACCGTCGACGTCGCCGCACTCGTCGTGACCGCGATCCACAACCCCGGGCACGACATCCCCGAGATGGTCCGACACATCACCACTGCCGCGACCAACGGCTGAACCAACAACCACACCACCGGGTGAAACACGCCCACCCCCTAGGGGTGTCGCGAACTTCACCCGGTGGGCCAAAACCGCGCCGCCGACCCTCGGCGCGTGCCGCTGAGGGTTGCCGACCCGTTTATCCGCAGGGAGGCGGTGTCCACCGTGGGTGAACGCGGACCGTTGAAGCTGCCGCCTCTGCGGGTCGTCGCAGACGGGGAGGTCGTCGTCGACGGTGACCCCGGCCCGACGACCGCGCACACGGCGATCCGGCCGCAGCGACCGGTGAAGCCGGCGGGACTTCCGAAGGCCGCTGAACCGATGTGGGACGAGATCGTCGACGCGCTCGACGCGGCCGGTCTCATCGCTCGGTGCGATGCCGCGACGCTCGAGCTCGCGCTCCGGCACTACCTCGCCGCGGTCCGTGCGTCGAACGCGCTCATGCGGTCAGCGGTCACGCAGGAGGACAAGAAGAACCAGCGGGTGATGAAGAACCCAGCGTCGCAGGTGTTCCGGGACCATTCGACCGCGTTCCTCGAGTTCGCGAAGCAGCTCGGGCTCACGTTCGTCTCGCGGGCACGTGTCCCGCTGGGCGACAAGGAGGCCGGAGGTGGGGCGCACAACCCGTTCGCGTAGGCGTGTCGTCGAACGCGAGGAGACGTGGTCCGCGCCGCTGTCACCCGAGGTGCTGTGGTACCTCGACGACCGCGGGTACGTCCTGCCGGAGACGGTCGAGCCGCTGTGGCGCACACCGGAACCGCGGGACGTCGAGGGCGCGTGGTTCGACCCGGTGCGGGTCGACAAGGTCATCGCGGCGCTGTCGATGTTGCGGCACACGCAGGGGAAGTGGGCGGGCCGCCCACTGGTCCCGGACGTGTGGCAGATCGCTTACGTCCTCGCGCCGGTGTTCGGGTGGGTGCACCGTGACAGCTCGGGTGACGTGGTGCGGATCATCCGGTCCGCGTGGGTCGAGGTCCCGCGGAAGGCCGGGAAGACGACCCTGTCGTCCGGGCTCGGGCTCGTGCTCGCGTTCGCGGACGGTGAGCCCGGTGCGCAGGTGTACGCCGCGGCCGGGTCGAAGGAGCAGGCGTGGAACGCGTACCGGCCGGCGAAGTTGATTGCGGAGCACTCGCCTGCGTTCAAGGCGGCGGGCATCCGGTCGCTCACGAAGGAGATCGTGAAGCCGATCGACCAGTCGTTCATGAAGGCGGTCGCGTCGGTCGGTGACCTGCTGCAGGGCACGAACCCGCACGGGTACATCGTCGACGAGCTGCACGTGCACAAGTCGTCCGAGGTGATCGACGCGCTCGAGTCGGGTGTCGGTGCACGGTCGCAGCCGCTCGGCATCATCATCACGACCGCCGACGACGGTGGCGACCTCACCGTGTACGCGGACCGGCGGGCGCGGATCGAGATGATCGCGAAGGGGACGGTCGTCTCGCACACCGAGTACGGGGTCGTGTTCGGTGCGCGCCGGTCCGACGACCCGTACGCGGAGGAGACGTGGGCGGCTGCGAACCCCGGGTACGGGGTGTCCCCGACGCGGGAGTTCATGGAGACGGAGGCGCAGAAGGCGCGGTCGTCGCCGGCGCAGCTCGCGCGGTTCCTGCGACTGAACCTGAACGTGCGGACCAAGCAGGAGACGCGGTTCGTGAACATGTCGACGTGGGACGCGAACGCCGGGGTGATCGACGACGAGTCCGAACTCGAGGGCATGTCGTGCTACACCGGGCTCGACCTCGCATCCGTGTCCGACCTGTCCGCGGTGTGTCACCTGTTCCCGATGGGGGACGGGACGTTCACCGCGCTGTGGAGGTTCTGGACCCCGGAAGACAACGTCGAGTCGCTGGACCGGCGGACGAACGGTGCGGCGTCCCGGTGGGTCACCGATGGGTGGCTCGAGACGACACCGGGGAACGTGACGGACTACGACTACATCGAGTCGCAGCTCGTCGAGGACGCCGAGACGTTCGACATCAGGTCGTTCGGGTACGACCCGTACGGGGCGACGCAGCTCGTGAACACGCTCGCCGACGGGTACGGCATGCCGATGGTGAAGGTCAGGCAGGGGTTCCTGTCGCTGTCGCAGCCGATGAAGGAGTGCCAGCGGTTGCTGCTGCAGGGTGAGCACGCCGGTCGTCCGGTCCTCCGGCACGGGGGGAACCCCGTCATGCGGTGGATGACCGACAACCTCGCGGTCGAGTTCGACGCAGCCGGGAACGTGAAGCCGTCGAAGAAGTCCGGCGGGACGAGCGGGAACAAGATCGACGGCTGGTCCGCGCTCGTGACCGCCATGTCCGAGTGCATCGCCGAGGGCGGTGCCACTGACGCGTACGCCGACGGTATGTCCGTCGCGTGAAGGGGGTGGCCGTCGTGAGGCTGCGTTGTCGGGCGACCGTCCTCGTGACGCTCATCGACGGGACCGTCGTGCGTGGTGTCGTGACGCGGGCGTGGCGGTGGCGGGTCATCCGCCTCGTCGACGTGGACGCGATGACCGGACAGGGCCCGGTGCCTGCTGCAGGTCCAGTGCTGATCCCGCACCGGTCGGTGCTGCTCGCGCAGGAGGTCACCCGTGGCTGACTCCCCGTCCTGGCTTGGCGGCAACGCGATCACGTGGGGTGACGGGCGGGCACAGTCCGCCGACACGTGGGGCGACCGCCTCCCGTTCCCTGTCGCTGACCCGCCGACCCCGATGTCGGACCTCGCGATCCCGCACCGCATGAACCCGCTGCGGGTGTGGAAGTCGCAGCCGTCGCTGCGGAAGGTCGTCGGGTTCGTCGCCCGGAACATCGCGGCCGTCCCGATGCACGTGTACGTGCGGGTCGACGACACCGACCGGCAGCGGTCGGTCGAGTCCGAGACGCTGCTGCGGCAGCCCGCCCCGTTCGTCACCGGCCCGCGGCTCGTGCACGACACGATCGTCGACTGGATGCTGTACGACCGGTGGTGCGTGGTCCTCGTCGACGGCGTCCTGCGGCGTATCCCCGCCGGTCTGCTCGACGTGAAGGCCGACTTCCTCGGTGGGCTCACCGCCCTGCGGGTCCGGACCGTCGAAGGGCTCGTCGACGTCACCGACGCGACCGTCGCGTACGACGCCGGGTGGGCCGGGGACCGGGAAGGCGGCGTGTCGCCACTGACCACCATCTCCGATCTGCTCACCGAGCAGGCGCGGGCAGTGCAGTCGCGCCGCGAGTGGTGGGACGAGTCCGCGCGCATCTCCGGGCTCCTGCAGACCGACAAGGTGCTGCAGCGGCAGAACCGGGAACGGCTCCTCGAGTCGTGGCGCGAGTACCGCGACACCAAGGCAGGCGGTACCCCGCTGCTCGAGGACGGGGTCACCTACCAGGCGATCGCGCGACCGAAGCCGTCGGACGCGGACGACCTCGTCGGGCGTCAGCTCACCGACGCTGAGGTGTCGTCGACGTACTACATCCCGCCGGAGCTCGTCGGTGCCCGCGCCGGGAACTTCGCGTCCATCGCAGTGTTCCGGCAGATGCTGTACGGTCCCGCGCTCGGCCCGTACATGACCCGGTACGAGGCGGCGTGGAACGCGCGGATCATCCCGGCGCTCGCACCCGCCGGCGGGTACGGCGAGTTCGCACGCGACGCCGCGCTCGCCGGTTCGTTCGCCGAGCAGGCCGAGGTGCTGTCCCGGTCGACGGGTGGCCCGTGGCTCCTGCGGTCCGAGGCACGTGCACGGCAGAACCTGCCGTACGTCGACGGGACAGACGAGCTCATCGTCCCGAAGAACGTGTCCGAAGGTGGGCTCGCATCACCCGCGGACACGGCACCGAACAACGACCCCGCGTGGGGCACACCATGACGACGGGAGACAGCACGATGGGTGCGACGACGAAGGTCGACCGTGCGGGGACCGTGGTCCGCAAGACCGCACGGGTGACCGTGACGAAGGTCGACGCGGCAGGCGACGGGCCCGGCGGGTTCGACGCACTCGTCGCGGTCTTCGGGAACGAGGACTCGCAGGGCGACATCGTCATCCCCGGTGCCTTCACGGCCGCGCTCGCGGCGCGTGACGTGTTCCCCGTCCTGTGGGCGCACCAGTTCCACGACGACAGCGCGATCCTCGGATCGGCGACCGCGGAGCAGACCGACGACGGGCTCGTGTTCCACGCGACGTTCCTCGACACGCCGCGCGCGCAGAACGTGCGGGCGCTCATGGCTGCTGGGCTCGTCACCGAGTTCTCGTGGTCCGGCCGGGTGACCGAGGGCGCATGGGTCGAGACTGACGACGACTGGTGGTACGAGATTCGGTCGGTCGACCTGTGGGAAGCGGGTCCGTGCTTCAAGGGCGCGAACGATGAGACCGAGCTGCTGGGCGTGAAGGCTGCGACGGTCGCTGCGCTCGACGTCGCCCGCAAGGAAGGGCGCGTCCTCGCGCAGAAGCACGTCGATGCGCTGAAGTCCGCGATCGGGTCGCTGACCGACCTGCTCGCCGCCGTCGAGACGATCACCGAGCCCGACGAGGAGAAGGCGGACGACCCGCCGCCCGCCGCGAAGACCCCGGACGCTGACGCGGACGGAACCCAGGAGCCCACGGCACCCGCCGTGGGCTTCGTCATTTCCACCACGAAGGCGCGGCTCGCGCTCGCCTGACACAGAAAGGCAGGGGCCACATGGACCCGCAGAAGGAGCTCGAGGCTCTGGACGCCGAGCGCGTCACCCTCCTCGAGAAGGCCAACACGTCCCCGGAGGCGTTCACCGCCGAGGACGCGGACCGTGCCGACGAGGTCGTCAAGCGCATCGGCGAGCTCAAGGAGCACATCACGAAGCGTGACGCGGCGACGTCGCGGCTGCGCGCCGCGGGCGTCGGCAAGACCGCGGAGAAGTCGGCCGACGAGGACGACGACAGCCAGGCGACCGGCGGTATCGGTGACCGGTTCGTCACGTCGGGCGCATACCGCGCGCACCGCAAGGCGAACCCGCAGGGCGTCAACGGTGGACCCGTGCGCTTCAAGACCGCCGCCCTCGGCGGTCTCGTCGCGAAGGCGGCGGGCGACGCGGACCCGATCAGCACCGGCCTCGGTGGCGCGATCCAGTACGAGCGTCAGCCGGGCATCCTCGACATCACGTACCCGAAGCGGCCGACGCTGCTCGACCTCATCACGCGCGGCACCACGGCGTCCGCGTACGTCGAGTTCCGTCGCCTCATCGCTGTCACGTCCGCCGCTGCGGTCGTGCCGGAGAAGGGCCTCAAGCCGCTGTCGACGCTCTCGACGGACACGGCGCAGGCGATCGCGCACGTCATCGCCGACGGCTTCAAGGTCACGAACCAGGAGCTCGAGGACGACGGTCTCATCGCGTCGCTCCTGAACTCGGTCCTCGCCCGGAACATCTGGTCGAAGATCGAAGACCTCGTGCTCAACGGCTCGGGCACGAACGAGCCGCGCGGCATCCTCAACACCTCCGGCACCCTGAGCCAGGCGTTCGACACCGACTTCGTCACCACGACGCGGAAGGCGATCACGACGCTCCGGGAGACGTCGGAGACGGACGTTCAGGCGTTCATCCTGTCGCCCGAGGACGACGAGGCGCTGGACCTCCTCGCCGACGACAACGGCCGCTACTACTCCGGCGGACCGTTCGGGTCGGGTCCGGCGACCCTGTGGGGCCGTCCCCGCGTCGTGTCGCCCAAGCTCGACCCGGGAGTCTTCCTCGCCGGTGACTTCCGGTCGATCCAGCTCCTCGAGCGTCACGGCCTTGCCGTCGAAGCGTTCAACCAGAACGAGGACGACGCGCGGAACAACCTCGTGTACCTGCGTGCCGAGGTGCGCGAGCTGCTGCTCGTGCGTGAGCCCGCCCGCCTCCTCGTCGGTGCCGGCTCGGCGTCCGTCGAGGTGCCCGACGAGGAGGACGACGAGTGAGCGCCGTCCGCTCGCGGCTCGGTAGCGGCATGGTCGTCGTCGGGGGTGTCCGCTACACCGCCGACGACGCCCGCCGCCTCGGGTTCACCGGCCCGGCGGGTGTGAAGCCCGCCGGGCCGCACGAGCCTAAGGACGCTGACTCGACGCCGGACGTGCACGACGAGCCGGAGGAGGACGACGGTGAGCGAACCGATGAGCACGCCGACGACGGGGCTGCTGGCGAGCCCGGCGGACCTCGCCGAACGGCTCCACGTCGACGCGGCCGACGCGGGGCTGCTGCTGGCGCTGAGGCGGGCGAGTAGCCGCCTCGAGGGTGCAATCGGGTACCCCGTGCTCCGCGTCGACGACGACGTCGTCACGCTCACCGGGGACGGGTCGCGTCGGCTACTGCTGCCGGCGCGACCCGTCGTCGCGGTGACATCCGTCGTCGTCGACGGTGCCGCACTGATCGACGCCGACTACACGTGGTCACGGTGGTCGGGGATCATGCGGCGCGCCGCCGGGCACGTGTGGCCCGACGAGCTCGACGTCGTCGAGGTCACGTACACCCATGGGTGGGACGTGGTCCCCGGGGACATCCAGGACGCGGTCCTCGAGCAGGCCGAGCAGACGTACAACGTCGAACCGGCGATCGCGTCGCGGGGGTCCGGGTCAGAGTCGGTTGCGTACTTCGCGACCGCGTCGACCGGTGTCACGCAGCGGTGGGTCGACGTCGTCGACCGGTACCGGCTCGCCGGTGACGACGCATGAGCACCCTGCACCGCGAGGTGCTGACCGTGTGTCTCGTGACGACCGGCATCCCGGACTCCGACGGGGTGCCGGTCGTCACGACCACGACACGACCGTGGGGTCCCTGCAATGTGCAGCAGTCCGGGACGACGGAAGAACGCAACGGCCGGGAGGTCGTCACCGTCGGGCTGCGTGCGTCTGGTCCGCTCGCCGAGTGGGTCTCCGCGGGGGACATCATCGAGCGTCCCCGCGACGGTGCCGTCTACCAGGTCGACGGTGCGCCCGCTCACTACGTCGGCGGGGCGCTCGACCACACCGAGGTACGGCTCGTCGCATGGTCGGGGGTGTGACCCGTGGGTGACCGGAAGATGACACCGACCGAGCAGGCCCTCAACTCGGCGCAGGTCCGGGAAGCGCTCAACGCGCGGGCGCGACTCATCCTGCCGCGCGCCGTGCGGGTCGCCGCTACCGCGGGCGCATCCCAGCTCGCGGCGCGGCTCACCACAGAGAGCGGTACGAGGCCGGGCACGAAGGCGACGGGCGGGATGCGGCGACCGTACGCGCGGGTCATGGCGGACATGCCGCAGGACGCGCGCGTTGCCGATGCCGGGGCGAAGCTCACGCCGCGCGCCGTGCTGAGGAGGGCGTCCAGTGGCTGACCCGACGCGGCGGTGGGCGAACCTCGAGCGGGCCGTCGGCCGGTACCTCGGCGACGTCACCGGGCACCTGGTGTACACCGAGTCGGCTTCGACGATGCCAGCCGCCTACGTCACGGTCGAGCGGGTTGGCGGCGGTGGGCAAGGGGCGGACCGGGACGTCGACATCGAGGTCACCGTCACCGCACCCACCCGCCCCGCGATGTGGGACCTCGCCGCTGACGTCGAGTCAGCGATGGACGCGCTCGCGTCCGCCGACGCGACGACCGGCGTGTACGTCGATGACGTTGCCACAGCGTTCGGGTTCGCTTCCGACCCGCCGCCCGACCCCACACGACGTCGCGCGCGCGCGACGTTCACCCTGACCGTCCGCCCGATGCGCACGGCCTGACACTCCCCACCCATCACCCCACCGGCCCGCAGCGGCCGGACGCACCGAAGGAGACCATCATGGCTGACGCGTTCGGCGATCTGCTGGCCGTCGACAACTCCCTGATCCGCAAGTTCGGCCGCGTGCTCGTGGCCGTGCAGGACTACAGCGAGCCCGTGCCCGACTCGTTCTACGACGAGAACGGCCTGCCCGTGCTGCCGGAGACCGCGAAGCAGCTCGGGTTCATCACGACCGACGGCGTCACCCAGGGCAAGGCCGTGTCCGCGACGGACACGACGATGCTGCAGTGGGTCGACCCCGTCCGGTCCGACCTCGAGTCGGTCGTGAAGACCCTCGCCTGCTCGTTCGGTGAGGCGACGAACGCATGGGTTCGAGCCGTGTACGAGGGCAAGCAGGTGTCTGACTTCCCGGCATCCGCGAAGGCCCCGTGGTCGTTCGACGACGGCGAGTTCGTCGACTTCCCGTACTACCGGCTGTGGCTCCTCGCTGCCGACGGTGTCGGCGACCAGGCGTTCTACCGGGTCGAGTACCACCCGTACGCGAAGGTCACGTCGACCACCGACCGAACCCTCGCCCGCGCGAACCCGGAGACGATCGGCTTCACGTTCGGCATCTTCAAGGACCCGGCGACGGGTACCGCGCAGATCACGAACGAGAACGGCCCCGGGTTCGGCATCGAGCCCGTCGAGGACCCCGAGCCGTGACCGGTGACCCGCACGCGCGGGTCACCATCTGAACCAGGCCGGGCGGGACTCCGGGGAGTGGTCCCGCCCGGCCTGTCAACTCCCACCAACTCCCAACCGAAGGGAAACGCCCACCATGACGAAGCGACGCCGCATCCGCGCCGACCGGTTCCGCTCTCAGCTCGCCGAGAACGTCCTCGGCCCCGACGGGCTCGTCGAGGTCGAGGTCAACGGCGACGGGGACTGCGTGTACATCCGCCTCCCGCTGCTGTTGCCCGACGGCGACCCCTACCCCGACCAGCTCAACAACGCGCGGACCGCGGACGACCCCGACCGGGCCGTCGCGCTTGTGGTCCTCGGGCACCACCCCGACCGGACCGCCGAGGACCAGCTCGACCTGTGGCTCCGGTCCGGAAACACCCTCACGGACCTCGCCGCGATCTTCGCGGTCGAGACGCAGGACGCCCGGGAGCGCCTGGGAAACTTCCGCTACAGCGGCTGAGTGACCTCCTCGGGCCGGAGCCCGAGGCGGTCGAGGCGTCGCTGTTGCAGACGTACGCACCACGTGACCCCCTGGCGGAGTTCTGCCAAGGGGTCATCACGTTCCGGCAGCTCCGCGTCATGGTGCAGGGGCTGGCGATGGACCAGACGACCCCGATCGGCCGGATCGTCGGCGGGCCGTGGGGCGACCGCGAACGCCTCCTCGCGGACGTCGCTACGACCCTGCGGCACATCGCCGCCGGGTACATGAACGTTCACCGGCCGGCGGGGACACCACCAGTCGATGTCGAGCCGATCCCCATGCCTACGCCGACCGTGTACCAGCGGAAGGCCGCGAAGCGGCGGGCACACGGCACACGACACGAACGCGAGTCCGAGGCGGGCCTGCTCGCGGTGCTCGCACGCGACCGAGAGGAGGCCCCCGGTGTCGGGTGACGTGGTCTGGATCGACGTGCTGCCGTCCCTCGCTGGTTTCGCTGGGAAGCTTCAGCAGGGCACCACCCAGGCCGGGGCGGACGCTGGTAAGGCGTCCGGCTCGGCCTGGGGCAAGGCGTTCGGGAACAGCGCCGGTGGCGCGGCGACAGGTGTCGCTGCCGAGCTGGAGAAGAACGAGAAGCGGGCACGGAAGGCCGTCGACGACGCGACCGTCGCGATCGGGAAGGCGCGGAACTCGCAGCGGGAGGCCGCGGCGCGGACCCTGCTCGCCGAGCAGTCCTTGTCGGACGCGATCGCGAAATACGGGGAGGGGTCGGCCCGTGCGGAGGCCGCGTCGCTGCGGCTCGAGGTCGCACGCGACAAGGAGGCGACCGCCGCGAAGGGCGTCGTCGACGCTGAGACCGCGCTGCGTGCCGCGGCGAACGAAGCGACGGAAGCGACGAACCAGCTCGAGTCTGCCGAGGCTGACCTCGCGTCCGGGATGAAGGACACGACTGACCGGGCCGAGGAGCAGCGCGCCGCGTGGGGTGACCTGAAGGACACGCTCAAGACCGGTGCCGTCGCCACCGCCGCCGCGTTCGCTGCCGTCGTCGCCGCCGGGAAGGGCCTGTACGACGTCGGCGCGACGTTCGACGACGTGTCCGACACAATCCGCACGCAGACCGGTGCGACGGGCACAGCCCTGTCCGCGCTCGAGGATTCGGTCAAGACGGTCGCGACGTCCGTCCCGACGGACTTCGAGACCGCGACGGACGCCGTCGCCGGGCTGCACCAGCGGCTCGGGCTGACGGGCAGCACCCTCGAGACCGTCGCATCACAGGTCGTCGAGGCCGGGAACATGATCGGCGAGGCGCTGAACCTCGACACCGTCACTGGGTCGTTGAACGCGTTCCAGGTGTCCGGTGAGGACACGTCTGCTGCGCTCGACTCGCTGTTCCGGGTGTCGCAGGCCACCGGCATCGGGATGAACGACCTCGCGCAGCGGCTCGAGGCGCAGGCCCCGGCAGTGCAGGCGCTCGGGTTCTCGTACGACGACGCCGCCGCGATGATCGGCAACCTCGACCAGGCCGGTCTGAACTCGCAGGCGATCATGGCGGCGATGTCGAAGGGTCTCGTGACCCTCGCGAAGGACGGGGAGGAGCCCGCCGCCGCGTTCCAGCGGGTCGTCGACGAGATCGGTGGGTTCATCGATGCGGGCGACCAGGCGTCCGCACTGGACCTCGCGGCGCAGGTCTTCGGGACGCGTGGCGCGACGCAGTTCATCGGTGCACTGCAGTCCGGTGCGCTCGCGCTCGATGACCTGTCCGCGGCGTCCGGTGCGTCGTCCGACACGATCCTCGGTGCCGCGGCCGACACTCACGACTTCGCCGAGGCGTGGGAGATGTTCAAGAACGACGTGCTCGTGCAGGTCGAGCCGATCGCGTCCCGTGTCTTCGGGCTCATCGGTGAGGGCATGTCGTGGCTGCGGGAGACCGGCCTGCCCGTCCTGAAGGACATCGGCGGTGAGGTCATCGACCGTGTCGGTCCCGCGTTCGAGGCGTTCGGCGGGTTCATCACGGACAAGCTCGTTCCCGGGTTCAAGTCGACGGTCGAGTGGGTGCAGAAGAACCAGGACTGGCTGAAGGCCGTCGGGGTGACGGTCGGCACGGTCGTCGCGATCTGGGGGGCGTACAAGCTCGCGACCGCGGCGTGGACCGTCGCGACGAACGCCGCGAAGGCGGCACAGCTCGCGTTCAACGTCGTGATGAGCGCGAACCCGGTCATGCTCGTCGTGACCGCGATCGCCGCGCTCGTCGCCGGGCTCGTGTACTTCTTCACGCAGACCGACACCGGCAGGCAGATCTGGGAGTCGTTCACCTCCGCACTGTCGACCGCATGGCAGGCGACCGTCGACGCGATCACGACCGCGTGGACGTGGCTCGGGGACACCCTGCAGGCCGGGTGGCAGTGGATCGACGAGAACGTCGTGCAGCGTGCCGTCGCCGGGTGGCAGTGGATCGTCGACGCGTTCACCACCGCGAAGGACGCGATCGGTGACGCATGGTCCGCTCTCGGCGACGGGCTGCAGGCGGGGTGGCAGTGGATCGTCGACCACGTCGTCACCCCGTATGTCGCCGGGTGGCAGTGGATGTGGGACAAGGTCGTCGCGGTGAAGGACGCGGTCCTCGACGCATGGGGTCGGGTGAAGTCCGGACTGAAGGCCGGGTGGGACTGGATTCGCGAGAACGTCGTCAACGCCTACGCGAACGCGTGGGACAACATCCGCGAGAAGTTCAACCGGGTGAAGGACGCCGTCCTCGACGCTTGGGGAAGCGTGAAGTCCGGGCTGAAGGCCGGGTTCGACTGGATCGTCGACCACGTCGTCGACCCGCTGAAGAACGCCGTCGGGAAGATCGGCGACGCGTTCGGTGCAGCGAAGGACGTCATCGGTGCCGCGTGGGACAAGGTGAAGGAGGCCGCGGCGAAGCCCGTGAACTTCGTCATCGAGACGGTGTACACGAAGGGCATCAAGGGGACGTTCGACAAGATCGCGTCGTCCGTCGGCCTGTCACTGCGCCTTCCCACGATCACCCCGCTGCACTTCGCGACCGGTGGGGTCCTGCCCGGGTGGACACCCGGGCGTGACGTGCACAAGTTCGTGTCACCGACCGGTGGTCGTCTCGACCTGTCCGGCGGTGAGGCGATCATGCGGCCCGAGTTCACGCGGGCCGTCGGTGGACCCGCCGGGGTGCAGGCGCTCAACGCCGCGGCGATCGCCGGGGCGCTCGGCCGTCAAGCCTTCGCCGGCGGTGGTGTGTTCGGGTGGCTCGGGTCCGCCGCGTCCGGCGTCGGGCACTTCCTGTCGTCCGTCGGGTCGTCGATCAAGGACGCCGTCGTGAACGTCGGCGCGTTCCTCGCGAACCCACTCGAGGGCATCAAGGAGCTCATCGAGAAGCCTGTGCGGGCGATGCTGAAGAACATCGGCGGCGGGGACGTCGGCACGATGCTGTCCGAGCTGCCGCTGCAGTCCGTGGCCGCGCTCGCCCGGAAGGTCGTCGGCCTCGTCGACGACATCGCCGGGGCGAACGGTGCGTGGTCGCTGCCGTCCCGTGGACCCATCACCTCGGGCTACGGGGCGCGGAAGGCACCTCTCTCCGGGGCGTCGACGTTCCACGCGGGCATCGACATCGCCGGCGGCGGTCCCACGTACGCGGCAGCGGCCGGGACGGTCGAGCGCACCGGGTGGAACGTCTTCGGCGCACGATCCGGCATCGGCATCCTCCTCGACCACGGCGACGGCATCAAGACGCGATACATGCACAACCCCGTGAACGGGGTCGTGGTGTCCCCGGGGGACCGCGTGAAGGCCGGGCAGCACATCGGAGCGCAGGGCGCGACGGGGAACGTGACCGGCACGCACCTGCACTTCGAGGTCCACAAGGGCGGGACGACGACCGACCCGGCCGCGTTCCTGCGGTCCAAGGGCGTGAAGGTCGGGACATACGACACCGGCGGTGTCCTGCCCCCGGGGGACACCCTCGTGCGCAACCTCACGGGACGACCCGAGATGGTCCTCAACCCCGCGCAGACCGCACGACAGGACCGGCCGATCGACCTGTCCGCGTCGACGATCGACGACCTCGCACGACGCATCGCGGACCACCTCGGCGTCGTCGCGGCGTCGTCGCGGCAGGTCCAGCGGGCCGTCGCACTCGCCCGCACGACCGAGAGGATGGGCTGAACCGTGGCTGTCGTGTGGGGGTCGGGTGCAGGTGCCGGGTTCGGCATCTTCTACGCCGGGATCGACGTGTCGGTATCCGGCACGACCGTGACGTGCCGGTACTACGTGAAGACCGACGCGAACAGCGTCGACGACACGCAGACAGCGACGTTCGCGGGGTCCGTCACCGGGACGCAGAACTACTCGATGACGACCCCGAACGGCGCGGCACAGCTCATCGCGACGAAGGCCTTCTCCGCGGCGCGCGGCACGTCCGGCAGTGTGAAGCTCACACTGTCCGGCCTGTTCTCGTCGTCGACCGCCCGCCCGACAGTGACGGTCGGGTGGGCGGTCCCCGCGCTCGTCCCGTCCGCGTCGTCCGCGCCGACGGTGTCGGCGATCACCGCGTCGAGCGCGAAGCTCGCGTGGACGTCGACGTCGACGCAGGGCAACGGCGCGCCGATCACGGCGTGGCAGCTGCAGGTGTCGACGTCGTCCGGGTTCGGGTCGCCCGTGTACGACTCGTCGTCGGCGTCGACCCCGCAGACCGTGTCCGGTCTGTCCGGGCAGACGACGTACTACGCGAGGGTCCGCGGCCGGAACTCCGTCGGGTGGGGTGCGTGGTCATCGGCGCGTTCGTTCACGACCGCGCCCGCGGCCCCGTCCGCGCCGACCGGTGTGACGGTATCCCGCACGGCGGACACGTCGCACACCGTGTCGTGGACGCGGGCCGCATCAGCGACCGCTCCGTACACGTCGCAGCTCGTGCAGCGGCTCGACATCGCCACCGGTGTGTGGTCGACCGTCGCGACCCTCGGTGGTGCCTCGACGACCGGTGGGCAGTCGTGGACGGACACCGGCACGTCCGCGAACCGGTCATACCGGTGGCGGGTCGCGGGCGTCAACGCGTCCGGGACGGCGACGTCGTCGCAGTCCGCGGTCGTGTACACCACACCGGCCACGCCGGCGAACCTGGCGGCGGAGAAGATCGCGTCGGCGATCCGGCTCCTGTGGTCGAACCGGTCGACGTACACCTGCCAGGTGCAGGTCTGGCACGCCGCTGACGGGGTGTGGGACGGGTCGCCGTTGGCGACGCTCGCGGCCGGTGCGTCACCGACGTACACGCACGCATCACCGAACCCAGCGCAGACGCACCAGTACCGGGTGCGCGCCGTGCAGGGGTCGCTCGTGTCGGGGTACACGACGTCCGGTGTGGTGCAGCTCGACGCACCGCCGAACGCACCGACACCGACCGCGACACCGGGGTGGGTCGACGCGCACGCACCGGTCACAGTCCGGTGGCGGCACAACCCGGTCGACATGGCCGCGCAGACGAAGTACGCGCTGCGGTGGCGGTACGCGGGTTCGTCCACGTGGACAACCCTCGCGACGGTCACGTCGTCGACGCCCGCGCACACGTTCGCGGTCGACACATTCACACCGGACGTGACCGTCGAGTGGCAGGCGCAGACGTGGGGCGTGCACCCGACGGCGTCGCCGTGGTCCGCGACCGCGGTCGTACGGACGTCGGAGCCGCCGCAGGCGACGATCATGATGCCCGGGGATGTCATCTCGTCGCCCGTCGTCGCGGCCGAAGTCGCGTACTACCAGGCGGCCGGTGTGCTGCCCGCTGGGTGGCAGACCGAGCTCGTGGACTCCGACGGTGCGACCGTCGAGACACGCTCGGGGAGCGCCACCGAGGACACCGCCGTCGTGTACCCGCCGTGGTTCACGACGACGATCCCCGACGGGTCGTCGTGGACGATGCGGGCACGCATGCAGTCCGGTGCAGGCATGTGGTCCGAGTGGGCCGAGCAGCCGTTCACGGCGGACTACCCCGAGCCCATCCCGCCAACCGTCGGTGCCGTGTGGAACCGCGACGGCGGGTCCGTGGATGTCGTCATCGAGAACCCAGCAGGGGAGTCGGGCGAACCAGACGTCGTGTCGAACGACGTGTACCGGTCGACCGACGGTGGGGCGACGTGGGTGCAGATCGCGACCGGCGTCACCCCGAACGGGGTCCTCACGGACCCGATCCCGCCGCTGAACCGGCCGTCCCGCTACCGGGTCGTCGCATGGTCGGACGTCCCGTCGTCGATGTCCTCGGACTCCGACGACATCACGCCCGACGAGCCGGGGTGGCTGTGGGTGAACTACGGCCCGGGGTGGGCGACGACCGTCCGCATGTACGGGAACCTCGCGCTGTCGGGGAAGGTCTCGCGCGCCCGGGCCCTGCACGCGTTCGCAGGCCGCCCCCGCCGGGTCGCGTTCATCGGGGACGCGACGACCCTCACGCTTACCGTCGACGGTCGCCTCACCCCGGACGCGTCGTCACTGACGGAGTGGGAGACCGCGGCGCTCGAGTCGGACGTCGTGTGCATCCGCGACCCGAAGGGGCGGCGGGTGTTCGGGATCATCCCCGAGCTGTCGCACTCGTGGCAGACGCCGACGCTCGTCGGCATCTCGTTCACCGTGGAGGAGGTCGACCATGACGAGTGAGGTCCCCGACCTCGACGTGTTCGCGGGGACCCGCACCACGGCGTTCACGGTCGACCTCCTCGACGCCGATGGGCAGTATCTCGGACCGATCCGTGGGGTGACCCGCGGGAACCTGACACTGTCGGCTGCGACGTCCGTGAAGGTCGGGGGGAGTATCGACGTCGTCGACGTCGACGGGATCGACTGGACGTCCGCGCGGGTCCGTATCCGTGCGGACGTCAACGGGCACGGGTGGCCGCTCGGTGTGTTCGTTCCGTCCGCGCCGTCCGCCGCGTGGGCTGACGGGGTGCGGTCGTGGACCGTCGAGCTGCTGGGGATGTGCACGACCCTCGACCAGGACAGGCTTCCGACGTCACTGTCGTACCCGGCGGGCACGGTCGTGACGGACGCGGTCCGCGCGCAGATTACGGCGGCGGGGCAGTCGGGTGCCGCGGTCACGGACTCCCCGGCGACGCTCGCCGGGGGGATGGTGTGGGAGGCGGGGACGTCCCGCCTGCAGGTCATCAACGACATGCTCGCCGCGGCGGGGTACTGGTCGCTGTCGACGGACGGTGACGGGCGGTTCGTCGCCGAGCCGTACGTGCGGCCCGCGGAGCGCGACCCCCGGTACGGGTTCCTCGACGGTGACGACGCGATCTACCTCGATGCATTCACCCGCGACCAGGACGTGTACAGCATTCCGAACCGCGTCGTGCTCGTCGGTGTCGCCGACGGGGCCACGCCGGCGTTGACCGCGACCGCGGAGAACACGAACCCTGACTCCCCGTGGGGGTACCCACGGCGTGGGTACTGGATCACGTACGCCGAGACGGGAATCGAGGCGACGTCACAGTCCGCGCTGGACGCACTCGCGCGGCGACGGCTCATCGACATGTCGTCCGCGACCGCGACCGTGAACCTGCAGCACGCACTCGTCCCGCTCGACCTGAACGACGTCGTCCGGCTGAGGCGGGTACCCGCGGGAATCGACGCGCGCCACACCGTGCAGAGCATGACGATCCCGCTCGACCCGCTCGGGCTCGTGTCCACCACACTCAGGGAGGTGGTCGACCTGTGAACGCAGACGACGGGCTCCTCGGCACGATCCAAGCACTGCAAGGTCGCGTTCGGGCGCTCGAGCAGGACACAGGCGACCGGTGGCGATGGGCGACCGTCACGCAGGCGTCCCCGCTGCGGGTCCGTCTCGACGGCGACGATGCGGCCCTGCTCGTCACCCCCGACACGATCGGTGCGGCCCCCGTCGTCGGGCAGCGCGTCTGGTGCCAGATCGTCGGACGTCGCGTCGTCGTGCACACGTCCGCAGCGGCCACGAGCGTCATGCGCACCTACGGGGCCGGGCCCGCGACGTGGACGCGCCCGGCTGGTCTGCGGGCCGTGCGTGTGCGCTGCTGGGGTGCGGGTGGTGCCGGTGGAGGCCGAGTCCAGATCGCCGGCACCGTGTCCATTGCCGGTGGCGGTGGCGGCGGCGCGTACGCCGAGGGGGTGATCCCTGCCGCCAGCCTCCCCGCCACGGTCGCAGTCACGGTCGGAGAGGCGGGGATCGGTGTCTCCGGTGCAGACGGCGGTGCTGGCGGCGGGACCGCGTTCGGCACGCTCCTGGTCGCCGGTGGTGGGGCTGGAGGCACCCTGCTCGCCACCCCCGTCGGGACCGGCGCATCGACGGGCACTGGTGCCGCCGGCGGGTCGGCGACGTCGAGCGGGATCACGGGGGCGCTGCTGCTCACAGGGCAGCGTGGAGATCAGGGCTACTACCACTCCACGTCCGGCCAGGGCACGGGAGGTGCTGGAGGGTCCTCGCCCGGAGGTGGAGCGGGTGGCTACGCCCCTGCGCCCGGGCGCACAGGAGCGAGCAATGCCGGGACCGTCCCAGGCGGCGGCGGGTCGGGGATTGTCGGCAACGCGCAGGCCGCCACGGCAGGCGGCTCCGGAGCCGACGGCCGCCTCGTCATCGAAGAGCTCTACTGACCACGACACGACAGGAGTGCGCTCATGCCCCCTTCCACGCACGACTTCCTCGCCGCAACGACCGACCCCGACCTGTTGCGGCGCGCCCAGGCGACCGCCGCGATGGCCGGTGTCACCAACCCCGACGCATGGGCCGCGGCGAACATCGCGTCGATCTGCCTGCACAACGACGCCGCGGTCGTCGACGCGTACGCGTACGCCGCGTCCATCCGTGAGCAGCACCTCGCCGCGACGCCGCCACCCGTCGGGATCAACCCCGGGGCGGTCACCGACCAGATGTTGGCGTCTGCCGTCGAGGCCCTGCGCCCGCCGCAGTAGCCGATCACCAAACCAAGCGCCGACCTTCGGGCCGGTCCACGACCGCGTCAGCGGCCCGTGGACCGGCCCTTCGCATACCCACCAGGAGGCTCCCCATGAAGATCATCGACAAGCTCATCGGCACGAACCACGGCGGGCGACGCGTCCGCACCGACGGTGTCGTCCTGCACTCGACCGGGTCCCGCGCCGCGGTCTCGCAGTACGGGTGGTTCAACAACCCGGCCGCGAAGGCGTCGTCCCACGTGCACATCGCCGACGACGGGACGACCGAAAGGTACGTCCCCGATGACACGATCGCGTGGGCGTCCGGGGCGGGGAACTGGCGGCTCCTCGCGATCGAGACGCAGGGCGACGGGACAACCCCGTGGACCGCCGCACAGGTCGAGGCGATCGCACAGGTCATCGCCGCGTGGCACATGAAGTACCGGTTCCCGCTGCGGCTCATGGCGTCGTCGAAGCCCACCGAACGCGGCCTCGGGTGGCACCGCCTCGGTGTTCCGCCGTCGCGGTGGGTGTCCGGCCTCGGCTGGCTCATCACCGGCGGTGAGAAGTGGTCGGCGTCGACGGGGAAGGTCTGCCCCGGCGACGCACGGATCGCGCAGATGCCCACGGTCCTCGCCCGCGTGAAGGCGATCGTCGGGGACACGACCCCGCCGCCCCCGGCACCGAAGCCGAAGCCCGTCACGCCGCCGAAGGTCACGGTCCTGACCCGTGGGTCGACGGGGTCGAAGGTGAAGGCGTTGCAGTCCGGCATGAACCGGGTCTTCCCGTCGTACTCCCGCCTCGTGCGCGACGGCATCTACGGTCCCGCGACGGCGGCCGTCGTCGCTGAGTTCCAGCGCCGCGCCGGGCTTGCGCGTGACGGCATCTGCGGTCCGCTCACCCAGGCGGCGCTGCGGAAGTACGGCGTGAAGCTCTGACCGAGAGGGGGCAGATCGTGTCGAGCCCTGACCGACACCTCCCACGGTGGGCGCGCCTCGTCGGATGGTGGGTGTGCTTCGCGACCTACGCGCTCGCCGGGTGCGTCGCGCTCGGCGACATGACCGCACCGTCCGCGACGGTCACCGCCACCGTCCCGCACACGCAGGTCGTCGTCACCGCGTGGATCGTCGCCGCGATGTCCGTCCTCGGGCTCATCGGCGTCACCCTGCACAGGTGGCGCATGGAGTGGGTCGCCGCGTCCGTCCTCGTGTTCATGCTCACCCCCCGCGCGCTGCTCGTGTGGTGGTCGGTCGAGGATGTCCCGTCACGACTCGCCGCCGCCGCGATGATGACCCTCGGTGCGATCGGTGCCGGTCGACGCGCCCTCGACCTGTGGGTCTTCCACGTCAACACCGCGGCCGTCGCCCGCCGACACACTCGGCTCATGGCACGCCGCCGAGCGCAGGAGCGCAACCGGTGAGCCCCGACCAGATCATCAGCTACGTCTTCGGGTCCGGCACGCTCCTTGCGGGCATCGCCGCGCTCATCGGTGCCCGCACGTCACGACGAGTCGGGGTGTCCGGGGACGAGCGGGAGGCGCGCCGCGACGAGGCCGCACACCGCCGCGACACCATCGCCGACCGTGACGCACTGATCGACCAGATGCAGGAGCAGCTGCGGGACCTCGTGCCGCGCGTCGAGCGGATCGAGTCGGAGCTCAATGACGAGCGCGACTACACGCGGCTGCTCGTCGACCACATCTACCGGCAGGCACCCCCACCCCCACCCGCTCGACCCGCAAGGAGCACCTGACCATGACCTACGACAGCCCCGCCACCGACGACGAGATGACCGCGCTGTCGGACCGCGCGGTCGCGACCCTGCGCACCGCGGTCCCGGCCGCGTGGGGCACGCTCGTCGCGTACCTGCTCGGCCTGCTCGCCGGGCACCTGCCCGACGACCTCCACGCGGCCCTGTCCAACATGCTCGCCTCACCGGCCGCATCCGCGCTCGCGGTCTCGGTCGTGATCGCGGCCTGGTACTGGGTGTCGCGGCACCTTGAGGGCCACGTGCCGGCGTGGCTCGTGCGCCTCATGCTCGGCTCCGCGCGCACACCGTCATACGCGTCGGTCACGTCCGACGGTGCCGCCGTGATCACGTCGCTGGACGAGGACGAGCGCGCGAACCTCGCGAGTCTGCGGGACGCGCTCGACGAGGGCGACCCTGCCCGCACGGCGCTCGAGCGCGTCCTCACCACATGACGCGACCCCAGCACACGAGAGCGCCTCACCTGGCTTCGGCCGGGTGGGGCGGCTCGTCGTCATGTCCGGCGTCGCGTCCGCCGGCGTCCGGGGGCTGCTTGACGGCGGCCTCGGCGCGCCCGCAGACCCACCCGCTGACGGCCGCACACGACGACCGGGAGTCCGGACAGAAGACTGAACGGAACTATGGACGAAAAACAGGCCCAATTAGGTCATGAGGGTTGTGAGAGGCCAGACTTGTGCCTATCTTCGGCCCATGCGCATCGCGACCCACCCCTTCATCACGTTCGACTTCGACACCAAGTCGATCGACGCGAAGACCTGGATGATGCTCGGCGAGACGATGAGCAAGTGTCAGCACCTTGCCGGATCGCCCCTGAAGCCCAAGGCGGCTGCCAACCTCGCGTCGGTGTACCTCGCCCGCGGTGTCAGGGCGACCACGGCCATCGAGGGCAACACCCTCTCCGACGACGAGGTGCAGAAGATCGTCGACGAGGGAAGTGCCGACATCCCCGAGTCACGCTCCTACCTTGAGCGCGAAGTGCAGAACGTCCTCGCTGCGATCCGAGAGATCGACGAGGCCCTCCAGACGGGAGTTCGCATCCCCCTCGACCCGGATCGGGTCCGCGAACTCAATCTGAAGGTGCTGGACGGGATCCCGGACAAGCCCGAGGTCGTGCCTGGAGAGTTCCGCGAGCACAGCGTCGCAGTCGGCCCGTACAAGGCCCCGGAGTGGACGAGCGCCGCGCCAGCCGTCCACGAACTGACGTTGTGGATCGACAAGATGCGCAGCGCCGTCAGCCCGAAGAGCTCGCGCGAGGACCGGTTCGTAACGGCCGTCGTCGCTGCCGTGCTCGCTCACCTCTACATCGCCTGGATCCATCCCTTCGGCAACGGCAATGGGCGAACCGCGCGGCTGATCGAGGTGCAGATCCTGTCCGAGTCGGGGGTCGTGCCGATCGTCGCCACGAACCTGCTCTCGGACTACTACAACAAGACACGCGACCTCTACTACCTCAAGCTCGACGAAGCCCAGCGCGACGTCATGGCGTTCGTGCGCTACGCGATCCGTGGCTTCGCCGACGAACTGCGCGAGCAGATCAAGGCTGTTCGCGCTGAGTCACTGGGCATCCACTGGGAGAGCTGGGTCTACGAGGTCTTTCGGGAGATGCCGTCCACGGAGGCAAGGGACCGACAGCGCCAACTGGCGCTCGCGCTCGGCGAGAGTGTGTGGGTGACTCCCGAGGAGGCAACTCGGATGACGACCGACCTCGCCTACAAGTATGGCAAGTGCGGCGATCGCACACCCGCTCGCGACCTCAACGATCTCGCGAAGCTCGGGATCGTCGAGAAGCGTCAGCGCCGGTACCGTGCGAGGCGAGAGGTCATCGAGTCGTTCCTGCCTCCGGTTGCGCAGTAGACGACGAGCACGCAGCAACAGTGAGTGCCCCGACCCAGCTTCGGCCGGGTCGGGGCGCTCTTCGTCATGCCTTCTCGCCGTCGTCCGGGTTCGGGATCCAATTCTCGCGCGCCGCTGCTACCTCAGCTCCGACCGTGGCATCGCATGGGCGGGACGCGACGTGCTAGTCGATGTCACCGACCCGCGGGTGCATGTCGGGTGGGTCTGGCTCGATGCCAGTGCCGACACACGCGTCTTGCGTGAGCGTTCTCCGGGGGTAAACCGGGGGATCAAGGGTCTAGACGGGCAAAGAGAAAGGCCCTCCGGTCAGCGTTTCCGCTGATCAGAGGGCCTTTCGGTGGTAGCGGGGGCAGGATTTGAACCTGCGACCTCTGGGTTATGAGCCCAGCGAGCTACCGAGCTGCTCCACCCCGCGTCGGCTCGACAACCTTACGACACACCTGCAGGACGGCCAAATCAGCTCCACACACCGCCGCCGTGGCGGGGAGTCAGGTGGTGCGCTGGACGAGCGTGAAGCCGCCCGCGTCGACGACGACCTGGAAGGTGCTGCCGGGATGGCGTTCCTGCGCGTACTGCGCGACGTCCGCCGGGGCGGGGTTCCAGCCGCCGCCGTACTGGTCGATGAGCACGTAGTCGGGGGCGGGGTTGCCGTCGTTGCCGATGTAGAACACGTCGGTCCGGTCGACGAGGTAGGACATGAGGCCGATGTCGGTCTCGACGCTCGCGCCGTCGGGGACGGCCGCGAGCACGGCGCGGGCGTCGGGTGCGCGCGTGGACTGCGCCCACAGGTCGTCGGGACGCGTGAGGCGCACGAGGTCGGTGTGCGGGACGAACATGACGGCGATGGCCACGGCGACGGGCGCCGCGGCGAGCGAGTAACGGCGCAGCCACGCGCGCGGTGAGCGGCGGGACTGCACGACGCCGTCGAGCAGCGCCGCGAACGCGACGGGCATGAGCACCGCGCTGTAGTGCCACGAGTGGCCGTGGTAGTAGTCGATGTCCGCGTAGAAGCGCCACAGGATCGTCGGGACGGCCACCAGCAGCACGGGGGAGCGCAGCCCGACGAACCCGGTGATCGCGACGAGCAGCAGGAGCGTCACGACCTTCGAGCCGTCGTCGACGAGCAGCGTCACGAACGTCCACGGGTGCGTGAGCATCGCGCCGAGGTCGATGCGGCCGCCGTAGTCGTACTGGCCGGCGGTGTTCAGCGCCGGGAGGATGACGGCGGTCGCGAGCACGGCCCAGGCCACGCCCCACACGGCGAGCCACGCACCGAGCAGCGGGCGCGTCGTGCGGGTGTCGCGCATGCGCCACCACAGGAGCGCACCGATCACCGCGACCGTGAGGCCCAGGTCCTCCTTGACGAACACCAGCGGCGCGGCCCACAGCGCGGCCGCGAGCCAGCGCTCGCGCAGGAGCGCGACGAGCGAGAGCGCGAGCAGCGGGACCGCGAACGCGATCTCGTGGAACTGCGCGGCGACCGCGCCGACGAGCCCCCAGCTCACCGCGTACGCGGCGGCGACGGCCGTGCCCTGCAGGGCGCCGAGCACGCGGGTCGCGTGCCGACCGACCACGTAGCAGGACAGCGCGAACAGCAGACCCTGCACGACGAGCAGCGTGAGCGCGTGCGGGAACAACCGGTACGGGACGCCGAGCAGCGCGAGCAGCGGGTGGAAGTGGTCGCCGAGCAGGTTGAACCCGTCGCCCTTGATCGTCACGACGGGCGACTCGAGGTGCGCGTAGCGACGGGCGAGCTGCGTGAAGATCCCGAGGTCCCACGACGGTGACTCGAACCGCCGCCACTGCAGCACCGAGTACGTGACGTACGTGGCAGCGGCGAGCAGGGCGACGACGAGCGGCCCGGCCCACGCACGCGCGCCGTGCGGCTCGGGCAGCGCGAGCGGTTCGCTGTCGACGGCCTCACGGGTCGTACCGGGCTCGTCGGGGACACCGACCTCGTCGGGCTCGTCGGGCTCGACCGCGGGCGCGACGGCCTCGGGCGTCTCGTCGGACGTCGTCGTCGGGTTGTCGGTCACAGCCACCGAGGCATCATGGCAGGCCTCGCTGTCCCGCGGGGGGTGCGGCGGGTCGGCTACCGCAGGGCGGCGTGGCGCGGCGAGGGCAGCGGCACGTCCGACGAGCCCGCCGTCACCGGGCCCGCGGACCGTCCGGTGCGGGCGGTCGGCACGAGCGAGACGGTCTGCACGCGCACGAGCTCGGCGACGACGGCGCGCCAGCACCGCTCGACCTCTCGCAGCCGTGCGGCGACCTCGTCGGGCGCCACGTGCCCCGGGACGTCCACGCCCGCGGCGGCGTCGAGCTCGTCGTGCGCGCGGTACAGCGCGAGGCGTGCCGACCGGTAGGGCGTGGAGCCGCGTGCGGGCTCGGGGGTCGCGACCTCGAGCGCCCCCGCAGCCTCGTCGAGCATCGAGCGCAGCAGCGCGATCGCGTGCGGGCGTTCCGTCAGGCCGAGCCGGTCGGCGCTCGCCGCGACGGCCGCGACGACGCCGGACAGGCTGAGCCGCAGCACGGTCGTGTGCAGCGCGGTCGGGTCGATGCGCAGCTCGAGCAGCAGCGCGAGCGACCGGCTGAGCGTCGCCTCGTCGACCTCCCGGCGGCGGCGCTGCGCACGACGGGCCGCGTCCCGCTGCTCCTGCGCGCGCAGGGCCGCCGCGTGCGCCTCACGCTCGGTGCGCTCGGCGGCCTCGCGCACGGCCCGGCGGTGCCGCGTCATGACGTCCGCGGCGGTGCGCACGTGGTGTTCCTGCTCGTCGAGCGCGCGCAGGACGAGGTCGCGCGCGCACGCGTTGAGCGGGGCGACGTGACCGACGTCCGTGTAGCCGAACAGCGCGACCCGGTGCTCGTCGGCCCACAGCACCGCGGTCTTGCTGTACCCCGCCCGGGCGTAGCAGACGGCGGTCCGGCCCGCGGCGAGGTCGTGGAGGCGCTCGACGCGTTCGCGGGGCACGCGCGAGCGGTAGTGCTCGACGAGGATCGCGAGGTCGCGTCCGACGAGGTCGAGGTGGTCCTCCTCGGGCGCGTCGACGACGTGCGCATCGAGCCGTCCGAGGACGAGCCGCGCATGCCGCTGCGCGAGCTGCTCCGCCTCGCGCCAGCGCGGGTCCTTGCGTGCGGTGCTCACGGGCCTCCTCGCGGCGTCGACCAGGTACAGCCAGTTCCGACACTAGGCCTGTGACCTGCGGTGACGCGCGGTCCGACCGGGTGACGGCGGGCCGTCGACGTCGCGCGCGGGGGTGAGGGCGGCGCCCGGGTGGTTGCCCGGATCAGCGGCCGTCAGCCTCGGGCGGTGCGCTGGGCGACGCCTCGCCCGACGACCCGCCCGCCGACCCTGCCTCCGCGCCGACGGTCACGGGCTCGCGCGGCTCCGGCGCCGCGACCGCGGGGCGTCGGCGGCGGCGCACCGCCACGACGACGAGCAGCACGACCCCGGCGAGCGCGAGCCACGGCAGGAGCACCCCGACGAGGACGACGACGACCCCGAACGTCGTGACGAGCGCGTCCCACCCGTCGGCCAGCCCGGACAGGAACGTGCGGTCCTCGCCGCGCGTCTGGGCGGGCAGCGTGCCCGGTCCGGCGATCGAGATCTCGATGGTGGACAGCGACACCTGGTCCTGCAGCCGCGCGCGCTCGGCGCGGCGCGCCTCGAGGTCGGCCTGGCGGGAGGACAGCGCGGACTCGGCGTCGAGGAGGTCCGCGGTCGTCGTCGCGGACTGCATGAGCGTCTCCATGCGCTGCACGGACACCTCGAGCGCGTGGATCCGCGCGTCGAGGTCCTGTGCGGCGTCCGTGACGTCCTGTGCGTGCAGGTCGACGCCCGTGACGTCGCCGAGCGTGCGCAGGTGGTCGACCGTCGCGGTCACGCGGGTCGCGGGCACGCGGACCGTGAGCAGCGAGTAGGCGGTCCCGCCCTCGGTCGCGGCCTGCTCGGACCGGCTGTCGACGCGCCCGCCGATGCCCTCGACGTACGCCGTGACCCGGGTCGCGGCCGCGAGCGGGTCGTCCGCGGTCACCGCGACGCTCCCGGTCTGCACGACGAGCCGGGTGTCGTCCGACGAGGTCGTCGTCCCGTCCCCGCCGTCGCTCGCCGCACCACCGCCGCCCGCCTCGCCGCCCGCGTCGCCGCCGACGACGGCACCCGGGGCGACGGCCTCGTCGGCGCCGCCCGCGTCACGCGCCGCGGAGCAGCCCGCGAGCAGCAGCGCGCCGAGCGCCGCGACCGCGAGGACCCGGACGCGCAGCGCGCGCCGTCCGCGTGCGTCGCCGATCACCCGGACCGGGGACGTCGCGAGGGGAGTGGTCATGGTGCTGCCCGACACGGTGGTCATGGCGCCGACCATAGGGACCGTGCGTCGCGCGCGGGTGCCGTCCGGGAGATCGTGACCGGCTCGCAACCGGATCGCTCCCCAGCCGTACCCGGACGCCTGGTGAGACGGTGCGCGAAACCCGTTGACCGTCGTCGGGGCGCGACGTACGGTCCCCGCACGGGTCGCACCGCGGCCCGCGAGCACGAGGAGACACGATGCGCGGCACGACGAGCGAGCGGTGGGGACATCCCGCCCGCACGTGCGCGCACGCGTCCGACGAGGCGGCGACGCGACTGCGGTCGATTCCCGCGTCCCGGTCGGCGTCCGGGTTCATGCGCAGGGGCGCAGCGTCGGGCTATCGCCTCGTAGCGCACTGTTCCCGCTGACGCCCCGCAGCCCCCGGCTCTGACGCGCAGGTCACCGACCGCGCCACCGGTCGCACAGCTGATCGCACGTCGACCGCAGGTCGATCGATCGCCGATCGCGACCCGCCCCCGCCCCCGCCCCGCCCGACGGCGGCGCCGCCCGCACCCCGAGGACACCTCGTGACCCAGCTCCTGGACCTGTCCGACCGCCTGGTCGACGCCACCCGACGACCCGACCCCGACGACGCGCGTTCCGACGTCGTCGTCTTCGAACGCAACCGCCCGGTCGCGGGCGGCTCCTTCCACGCGCACCGCACGGCCAGCTCGTCGGGCGGCGTCGCGCTGCTCACGAACGTGTGGGTGCACCCGGGGCGGCGGCGCCGCGACCGGATCCGCCGGGCGCTCGCAGCGCTCGAGGCGACCGCCGCGACGGACGGGTTCGTGCGGCTCCACGTCGCGGTCGAGCCGTCGCGCACGGACGCGCTCGCGCTGCTGCGCGAACGCCGGTTCACGCCCGTGGCGTCGCCGACCTCGCACGACGTCGAGCTGGAGAAGCGGCTCGCGTGAGCCGCGCGACGACGGTCGCGGTCCACAGGTGCTGCGCCGCGTACGCGCGCCACGGGGACCACGCCAGCGCGCGCTGTGCGACGTCGCGCGGCCTGTCGAGCCCGAGGGCCTGCCGCAGCACCAGGTCGCCGGACGGCAGCTCGTCGCGCCGACCCTGCGCGCGCAGCGCGAGGTAGTCGGCGGTCCACGGCCCGACACCCGGCAGCGCGAGCAGCCGCGCGCGCGTCTCGTCGGCGTCCAGCGGGGATGCGGGGGACAGGTCGAGCCCGTCCGCGCACGCCCGGGCGAGCCCGACGAGCGTGCGGGCGCGCGCCGCGGGGACGCGCAGGACCGCACGCAGCTGCTCGGGATCGGCGGCGGCGACCTGATCGGCCGTCGGGAACAGCGTCAGCCCGTGCGCGCGGACCGTCCCGAGCGCGTCGGCGAGCCGTCCGGTGAACGTGCGCGCCGCGGCGAGCGTGACCTGCTGCCCGAGCACGGTCTGCGCGACGACCTCGAGCTCGTCGACGTGCCCCGGCACACGCAGGTGCGGGCGGGCCGCGAGCAGCGGGGCGAGCACGACGTCGGCGCCCAGGTGCGCGACGACGTCGGTGAGGTCGTCGGCGAGACCGAACCAGCGGTCGAGCAGCCGGCGCACCCGGTCCGCGGGCCACGGCTCGCCCGACGTGACGTCGGTGGCACGCGCGACGACCTCGTCGGGACCCAGGTGGACGACGAGCAGCGCGGGGCTGCCCGGCGCGTCCGGCGGGGCGGGGACGAGGCGTTCGACGCTCGCGCGCTCGTCGGACTCGACCGTGAGGCGTTCGACGCCCGGGACGACGTGCCCGACGAGGTACGTCACGGTCGACGGACCGTCGAGCGGCAGCGCGAGCCGCAGCGTGCCGTCGTCGTGTCCCATCGCGGCCACCGTAGCCCTGTCCCGAGCCCTGGCCCGAGACCTGCCCGGCGCCCGTCCGCTGCTGGGTGCCCGTCGTGTCGTGGCAGGGTGGGCGCATGACGAGCGAGCAGCGGCGGACGGCGATGGTGACCGGGGCGGGACGCGGCATCGGGCGCCAGATCGCGCTCGGCCTCGCGGCCGCGGGCTACGACGTCGCGCTCGTCGGACGCACGCGCGCGCACCTCGACGCGGCCGCCGCGCTCGTCGTCGACCGCTTCCCGCACGTCCGCACGGCGGTCGTCGCCGCCGACCTCGTCGACGCGGCGCAGGTGACGGTCGCGGTGGGGGCCGTCGAGCGGGAGCTCGGCGGCATCGGGCTGCTCGTCAACAACGCGGGCGTCATCGAGCGCGCCGAGACGGACTTCGCGTCCGACGACGTCGAGGACGCGTGGCGCGTGGTCGAGACCAACGTGCGCGGCCCGATGCTCGTCGCGCACGCCGTGCTGCCCGGCATGCTCGCGCGCGGCGACGGTCGCCTGCTGCAGCTCAACTCCGGCTCGGGCCACAACCGGTCGACCGCCTACACCGGCTACGGCATCTCCAAGGGCGCGCTCGCGCGGCTCACGACGCTGCTCGACGCGCAGTACCGCGACCGGGGCATCCGCACGCTCGACCTCGCGCCGGGCGTCGTCGCGACCGACATGACCGCGGGCATGCCCGTGCACGACGACCGCACGCAGTGGACGTCGCCCGACGACGTCGTCGCGCTCGTGCGCGCCTTCGGCGACGGCACGCTCGACGCCCTCTCCGGCCGGTTCGTGCGGGCGGGCGCGGACACCGTCGACTCGCTCCTCGCCGCCGCCGACCGCATCACCGCCGCCGACGCGCGTCGTCTGCGTGTCCCGACGTACGGCCCCGACGACCCGCTCGCGTGACCTGCGCCACAGGCGGGACGGCTCAGGTGCCGCACCGCCGTCTGCTTCACTGACGCTCGGCGGCACACCCGGTGCCGCGACCAGGGGGCGACGATGCGCGGACGGACCCGTCGGGGTGCACGAGCAGGCGTGGCGATGGCGTCGGTCGTCGTCCTCGCCGCGTGCGTGGGCGGACCGTCGGCCGGGCCGCTGCAGGTCGGTGGCGACGACCTGGTGACGCTGTGCCCCGACCCCGGGGTGTCGACCCCGCGGGCCCTGGCAGCGGCGTTCGTCGTCAACACTGGCAACGATCCGGTCGAGATCACCCGTGTGGAGCTCGTCGACCCGCAGGCGGTCAGCACGGGAGCCGCGTTCGCCGTCCCGCCCGGTGACGGGTGGTACACCGTCGCGGGCGCGATCCCCCCGGCGGCGGGTGACGACCCGGGCTCGTCGCAGGCCTGGAGCCGGCGGCAGGACGCCGTCGGGGCGGTGCTCGCGCCGGGCGAGGAGTGGCAGATCGTCCAGGCGGTCACGGTGCTCGACGACGCGGACGCTCGATTCACCGCGCTGCGCGTCAGCTATGTGGCCGACGGTGTGCCCTACCGCGGGCAGAACCGCGCGCGCATGCAGGTCGACGGCTACGGGGTGGTCTGCTCGTAGCGGGCGCGCGACGCGCTCCGGTGATCGATGCCGATTCGCCGCTTGTTCGAGGTGTCCTCCTGCTAGCGTCCCAGCGGGTGCACCTCCGGAGCGCATCCGTGTCTCGGTGCGGAGCGCGGGCGCCAGTGCGTGCTCGACCGCGAGCCGCGTTGCAGCGGCTCCGAGCTGGGGATTCGGGATGGGGGACATGATGAGAGTCGATCGTCGAGGTGACGCACCGTGCATCGTGCACGGGGGGGGTGAGCGCGACGCCGCAGGCGTCAGGTCCGAACGTGAAGTAGTGCGGCCCGTCAGTCCGTGGCTGCGCTGGCTCGCGCTCGGCTCGACAGTCGCGGTGGTGTCGTTGGTGGCCGCATGCTCGGGAGGTGGGGCGTCCGACGCGGAGGAGCTGTCGTCGGACGGCGGAGGGCGCGCGGGGAATCGGCCGAGCGGCCCGCTGACGACCGACGAGATGCGGGCCGAGTACGCGGCCGAGGTCGCGACCCTCACGTTCCCGGCCGGTTGGGTCGATCCGGGCGCGGGTACGTGGGAGCCGGAGCCGGGCGTCAACGGCGAGCTCGTCGACCACTCCTTCGAACCGGGGTTCGGCACCATGACGGCCGACCAGGAGTGGGGCTGCGCGTGGAAGCGCGAGTGGCTCGAGTCCGGCGATCCCGACAGCGAGCGTGCCGCCGCGTCGCTCGAGCAGCTCGAGCGTATGAAGGACGTCTACTACTGGACGGTCGCCGACGACTCGACCCGTGAGGCGGAGAAGGCGATGATCTCGGCTGCGCGACTCGGGGACCCGACGTCGATCGCGGCGTATGTCGAGTCGAATTGCTGACGAGGCGAGCTGCGGCGCTCGTCATCGTCGCTGCGGCGTCACTCGCCGCATGCACGGCGCAGAGCACCGGAGTGGTCGGGACGTCCCAGGCGACACCGCTGGCGCCGATCCCGGTCGAGCGGCAGACGATCACGGCGACGACGACTGTCGACGTCGTGTCTCTCGCGACACCCGAGTACGTCGTCGTCGCGCCGTCGAGCGGGGAGCTGCACTACGTCGAGCAGGCGGGCGACGGAGCAAGCCTGCGCGAGGGGACGGTCGTCGCGACGGTGGGCACGGCGAGCGTCACCGTGCCCGTCGACTCGACGGTCGTCGAGCGGCTGCTGCCGGAGGGGATGCGCGTCCAGGTCGGCGTCCCCGTGCTGCGCGCCCGGTATGGCGGGTTCGCGGTGAGCGGTGCCGTCTCGCCGGAGGACATGTACCGACTCGCGGCGGACCCGACGAGTGCCAGGGTCCAGCTGGAGCCGGGCCCGGCCGTCCAGGAATGCCGAGTCGTGTCGCCCCCGCCTCGAGAGTCGTCGCCGGAGGCGGGCGCCGGCCAGATGCCGGTCCTGTGCCTGCTGTCGGACAGCGACGGCGTCGTCGCGGACCTGCCGGGCGTGCTCGCGATCACCACGGGTGTCGCGAAGGACGTGCTGACCCTGCCGCTGACGGCCGTCGCGGGCTCGGTGGGGACCGGAGTGGTGACGGTCGCAGACGGTGACCGCTACGTCGACACACCCGTCGAGCTGGGGATCACGAACGGCATCCGTGTCGAGATCACTTCGGGTCTCGACGAGGGTGACCTGGTGCTTCCGTACGGCCCCGACCTGCTGGGCCCCGCGCCCTCATGAGCACGGACGGGATGCCCGTGCTCGTGGCGCGCGGCATCCAGCACAGCGTGCGGCTCCCCGGTGGGAGGCGGGTCGCGATCCTGCGTGGGCTCGACCTGACCGTGAGCGCCGGAGAGACCGTCGCGATCGTCGGACGATCCGGTTCGGGGAAGTCGACGCTGCTGTCGATCCTCGGCCTCTTGACGCACGCCGAGGCAGGCGAGCTGTCGGTCGTGGGCCAGCCCGTCGGCAGGCTCGACGACCGCCGTCGGGCCGCACTGCGGAACGCCGAGCTCGGCTTCGTCTTCCAGTCGTACTCACTCGTCCAGCACCTGACGGCCCGGAAGAACGTCGAGCTCGCACTTCGGTACGGTCGCGCGACGAGCAGGCGCGGGCGGGACGAGCGCGTCCGGCAGTGCCTGTCGAGCGTCGGGCTGCAGGAGCGCGCGCGCTCGCGTCCGCGGCAGCTGTCCGGCGGTGAGCAGCAACGCGTCGCCATCGCGCGGGCACTCGTGCGTCGGCCTGCGATCATCCTGGCCGACGAACCGACCGGGGCGCTCGACGTCGAGACGGCGGCGAGCGTCCTCGACGTCCTCGAGGCCGCTGCTCGCGACCGCGGTACCGCGCTTGTCGTCGTCACGCACGACCTTGCGGTGGCCGCCCGTATGGACCGGACTCTCGAGCTGCGCGACGGCACGCTGCACCCGATCTCCACGCCGTCGAGCGGCGGCGAGTCCCCGTGAGGACGTTCCACCACGCGCTCGTCGAGCTTCGCTCTCACCCGTTCCGGGCGGCGCTCTCGCTCGTGAGCCTCTGCATCGGTGTCCTCGCGGTCGTCGCCATCTTCACCGTCAGCGAGATCTCCGCGGGTGTCTTCGTCGCGTCGGCCGAACAGGCCGACGGGCGGCGCGTGACGATGCAGGGCGCGCTAGTCGACCCGCCTGCGGGCGAGCAGGCGATCGAGGAGATGCTGCAGGTCGGCCAGGCCTTCGATGCTGCGGGTGGCGCGAGCGCGCTCACCATGACCTCGACGGCGGTCACCGGCATCCAGCTCACCGATCTCGCCGCGCGTCACGAGCCGCACGTGCAGATCCCGCTGGTCTTCACGGCCGGCCGGTACGACGCGATCCGGCGCCTCCCGGTGCTGGAGGGCACGTGGATCCCGGATGACGCGCGCATCGCGCCCACCGTGGTGCTGAACCGTCCGGCTGCTCGGCAGTGGGGTTCGGCCGGGTCGTCGTTGAGCATCTCCGTCGGTCGGCGGCTCTCGTTCCCGGCTCTGGTCGTCGGCGTGGTGGCTGACGGTTCGCCTGAGCCCATGGGTTACGTGTCCCTGTACCCAGTCGCCACGATCTTCCCGCACGCGCTGACGGAGATGTCGGCAACGTTGCTGCTCCAGCACCCCGACGCACCTCCGGCCGCCTTCGACCGGATCGGGCAGATCGCCGCTGGGCGTGCGGACACGTCGCTCGACGCCAACGGGATGCAGCGCACGGACACCGTCGACGCGCTCGTCGCGAGCCTGCGCACGCAGCAGAAGGCGTTCCTGGTGGCGTCGGCGCTGGCGCTGCTCATTGCCGCGCTCGGCATCCTCAACATCGGCCTCGCGACCATCTCGGAGCGCAGCAGGGAGCTCGTGGTGCGTCGCGCGATCGGTGCGACGAGGTCGGCGATCGTCGGCCAGATGCTGCTCTCGGCGCTGGTGCTCGGGCTGGTCGGCGCGGCAGTCTCGGTGGCCGTCGCGTTCGTCGGCGTGCAGTGGTGGGTCCCGTCCCAGATCCCGCTCGAGTCCGCGATCGACCCGCCCTCGGTCCCGTGGGTGGCGGTGGCGTGCGGCGTCGTCGCAGCCATGGCGACGACGTTGCTCGGCGCGACCGTCCCGGCTCTCGTGGCGAGCCGGCTCGACGTCGCCTCCGTCCTGCGCGAGTAGTTCGGGTGCCGGTTCGAGTCTTGTCCGCTGTCGTCAGCGATGGCAGCGTGGCGTGCGGCGTCGGGGCTGGAGGCGTCGGTCGTCGCGGTGCGGCGCGAGGTTCCCGTCTACCAGGCCGACGGGCAGACGCGGATCGGGACGTTCGACGTCGGTTGAGCGGGTCGCTTCCGGCGCGGCGCGTCCGGTGGTGGCGGTCCGTGGGATGGGCTCACAGGTCGCGTTCGAGGTCGCCGCGCAGCGTCGCGACGTGGTCGGGGACGTAGGTCGACAGCTCCTTGGGCGGACGCACGTAGCCCGACGAGGAGGCGGGGCGGTCCGGCAGGACGACGCGGTCCCGCGGGACGTCGGTGTACGGGATCGTCGACAGCAGGTGCGCGATCATGTTGAGCCGCGCGTGCTTCTTGACGTCGCTCTCCACGACGAACCAGGGACTGGCCGGGACGTCCGTGTGCACGAACATCTCGTCCTTCGCGCGTGAGTAGTCCTCCCACCGTGCGATGGACTGCAGGTCGGTCGTCGACAGCTTCCACTGGCGCAGCGGGTCCGCGAGGCGGGACCGGAACCGGCGCAGCTGTTCCTCGTCGGACACCGAGAACCAGTACTTGCGCAGCAGGATCCCGTCGTCGACGAGCATCTGCTCGAAGATCGGGGTCTGCCGCATGAACGTCGCGTGCTCCTGCGGCGTGCAGTACCCCATGACGCGTTCGACGCCCGCGCGGTTGTACCAGGAGCGGTCGAACAGCACGATCTCGCCCGCTGCGGGCAGGTGCTGCACGTAGCGCTGGTAGTACCACTGCGACTTCTCGCGCTCCGTGGGCGTCGGCAGCGCCGCGATGCGCACCGTGCGGGGGGACAGGTACTCGGTGATCCGCTTGATCGTGCCGCCCTTGCCGGCGGCGTCGCGGCCCTCGAACACCACGGCGATGCGCGCCCCGGTCGCCTTGGTCCACTCCTGCAGCTTGACCAGCTCGGTCTGCAGCCGGAACAGCTCGGCCTCGTAGACCGGGCCCGCGACCTTGTGGGCGTCCCGCTTCGCCTTCTTCGCCATTCTCGGACCGTACTCCCCGCGGTCCGGACACGACTCCTCAGTGCTGGCCTGCGCTCACGAGCGCCGCGAGCGCGGGCGACGCCCTGCCGATTCGCGACGGTCGTGCTGCCGATTCGCGAGGGTGGCGTTGCCGACCTGTCGGGACTTTGGTCCCGCGGTCGCGGGTCTTGCGGGTGGTCGTGCGGCGGATCGACGTGCGGCGGCGCATCTGCGGAGTCAGAGTGCACACAGGTCCGCGGATGCGTGAGTAGGGTGGGCGATCGTGACGCAGTTTCGGATCAGTGAGGCAGCCGAGCTCCTCGGGGTGAGCGACGACACGGTGCGGCGGTGGGTGGACGCGGGAGCGCTCGCGACGACCTCCGACGAGTCCGGGCGCGCGGTCGTCGGGGGCGCGGACCTCGCCGCGTTCGCGGTCGAGCGGGCCAAGGCGCCGGACGACGACGGACGCCACCGCTCGTCGGCGCGCAACAGGTTCGCCGGACTCGTCACCGCCATCACCTCCGACACGGTGATGGCGCAGGTCGAGCTGCAGTGCGGCCCGTTCCGCGTGGTCTCGCTCATGTCGAGCGAGGCCGTGCGCGAGCTCGGGCTCGAGGTCGGCTCGCGTGCCAGTGCCGTCGTCAAGGCGACGACGGTCGTGGTCGAGACTCCCGGAGGACTCAGGTGAAGGTTCGTCAGCAGGTCCGTCCCCGTCGTGCGCTGGCCGCCGCGGGGCTCGCGCTCGCGGTGGGGGTCGCGCTCGCGGGCTGCGGCTCGGACTCTCCTGAGTCGTCGTCGACGACGCCCGTCGGTGACGCGTCCGTCGCACCGACCGGCACGGCGACGCCCGACGACCTTGCGGGCGAGCTGACGATCTTCGCGGCGGCGTCGCTCGAACCGGTGCTCGACGAGATCGCGACCGCGTTCACGGCCGAGCACCCGGCCGTGTCGTTCGCGCCCATCACGTACGACGGCTCGTCGACGCTCGCGACCCAGCTCTCCGAGGGCGCGCACGCCGACGTCTTCGCGAGCGCGGACCTGAAGAACATGCAGACGGTCGTCGACGCAGGGCTCGTCGTGGACGACTCGCGGGTGTTCACGACGAACACGCTGCAGATCGTCGTGCCCGCGGGGAACCCCGACGGGATCACGTCGCTCGCGGACCTCGCGACGCTCGCCGACGACGGCGGCAAGGTCGTGCTGTGCGCGGTCGAGGTCCCGTGCGGCGCGGCGTCGCAGCGCGTGCTCGACGCCGCGGGTGTCACGCTCACGCCGGCGTCGTTCGAGCAGAACGTCACCGCGGTGCTCACCAAGGTCACCGCGGGGGAGGCGGACGCCGGCCTGGTCTACCGCACCGACGTGCTCAAGACCGGCGACACCGTCCAGGGCATCGACTTCGTCGAGTCCGGGGACGCGGTCAACGAGTACCCCATGGCGACGCTCACCGACGCGACCGACGTCGAGCTCGCGGACGCGTTCATCGACTTCGTGCTCTCCGACGCCGGGCAGGCGCTGCTCGACGCACGCGGCTTCACCGCCGTGACCGCGTGACGGCCGCATGACCGACGCGCACGGGTCCCGGACGGCGGGCGCCCCGCGGCTGCTGTGGCTGCCCGCGGCGCTCGCCGTCGGTCTGCTCGTGCTGCCCGTCGTCGCGCTCGTCGTCCGGGCCGACTGGTCGACGCTGCCGTCCGACGTGACGTCGCCCGCCGCGCGCCAGGCGCTCACGCTGTCGCTCGGGACGTCGCTGGTCGCCACGCTCGCGTGCCTCGTGCTCGGGGTGCCGCTCGCCGTCGTCCTCGCGCGGGCGAGCGGCTGGGGCGCCGACGTGCTGCGGGCGCTCGTGACGCTGCCGCTCGTGCTCCCGCCGACCGTCGGCGGCATCGCGCTGCTGTTCCTGCTCGGGCGGCGCGGGCTCGTCGGACGGTCGCTCGACGACTGGTTCGGGATCACGCTGCCGTTCACGACCGTGGCCGTCGTGATCGCGCAGGCGTTCGTCGCGATGCCGTTCCTCGTGCTCGGGCTCGAGGGGGCGCTGCGGACCGCGGGCACGCGCTACGAGTCGGTCGCGGCGACGCTCGGTGCGGGGCGGTGGACCGTCCTGCGTCGCATCACGGTGCCGCTCGCCGCGCCCGGGATCGTCGCGGGCACCGTGCTGTGCTTCGCGCGTGCGCTCGGCGAGTTCGGCGCGACCGCGTTGTTCGCCGGCAACACGCCGGGCGTCACGCAGACCATGCCGCTCGCGATCTACTCGGCGTTCAACGGCGCCGGCGTCACGCAGGGTGCGGCCGTCGCGCTGTCGCTGCTGCTCGTGGCCGCGGCGGTCGCGGTGCTGCTCGTCGCGCGCGCGTGGCGCCCCGGACGCGTGGGTGCGGCATGAGGGCGTCGGGCCGGCGGCACGACGAGTGTGGCGGCGCGCTCGTCGTCGACGTGCGCGTGCGGCGCGGGACGTTCGCGCTCGACGTCGCGCTGACCGCCGGTCCCGGGCAGGTCGTCGCGGTGCTCGGGCCGAACGGCGCGGGCAAGTCGACGCTGCTCGCGGCGGTCGCGGGCACGCTGCGCGTGCGGGACGGAGTCGTGCGCGTCGGCGACCGCGTCCTCACGCACGTGCCGCACGGACCCGAACCCGAGCGGAACGGCCACGTCCACGTGCGCGTCGAACGCCGCAGCGTCGGTCTGCTCGGCCAGGACCCCCTCGTGTTCCCCCACCTCACGGCGCGTGAGAACGTCGCGTTCGGGCCGCGCGCGGCGGGCGTCGCGGCGGCCGACGCGCGTCTCGAGGCCGACGAGTGGCTGCGTGCCGTCGGGCTCGGCGACCTGGCCGCGCGTCGGCCCGACGAGCTCTCGGGCGGGCAGCGGCAGCGCGTCGCGCTCGCCCGCGCGCTCGCCGCCCGGCCCGCCGCGCTGCTGCTCGACGAGCCGTTCGCGCAGCTCGACGTGCGCACCGTGGCCGAGCTGCGCGACCTCGTGCGCGAGCACGTGCGCGCCGCCGCGGTCCCGACCGTGCTCGTCACGCACGACGTGGTCGACGCGCTCGCGCTCGCGGACCACGTCGTCGTGCTGCACGAGGGGAGCGTCGTCGAGCAGGGCGACCCGGTCGCGGTGCTCACCGACCCCGTGCACCCGTTCACGGCGGCGCTCGCGGACCTCGACCTGCTGCGCGGTGAGCTGCGGGGCGGTCGGCTGCGCACCGCCGAGCTCGACGTCGCGCTCCCGCGGGCGGCCGGGTCACCCGACGACGGGCCCGTGCAGGTGACGTTCTCGCCGGGCGACGTGCGGGTCGTCGGGGTCGACCACGCGTCGCGCACGCCGTCCGACGATCCGTCGGCCGCGCTCGGCGCCGAGGTCGAGTGGCGCAGCGTCGTCGTCGACGTCGAGCGCGGACCGCGCGGCGTGCGGGTGCGCACGACGCAGGACGTGCTCGTCGACGTCGCGGCGGCCGACGCCGTCGCGCTCGACCTGCGGCCCGGCAGCCCGGTCACGCTGCGCGTCGCGCGGACCGCGGTGCGCGTGCGCGCGCTCTGACCAGGCTCGTCGGCCCGACGTCGGCACGTGCCCGACGTCCCGGACCCTCACGGGCGGGTCCGCGCGCCTGTGCGCGGAAGGTTCCCGCACCGCAACAGGCGCGCGACCTCGACCGAAACATCGGCTTCCTAGCGTCGGGGCGTCCGAGGCACCCGCCCGAGGAGGTCACCCATGGCGCAGCCGCTCGCCACGCAGCTCGACACCCGGCCCGACACCCCCGACGCGCCGCCCGGTGTCCGGGCCGACGTCGGCGCCGACCACGGCGCCCCGCTCGTCGTGCGGCCCGGTCGGTGGATCGACGGGTGGGACCCGCAGGACGCGGGGCAGTGGGCGGCCGTCGGCCGCGCGATCGCGCGCCGCAACCTCGCGCTGTCCGTCGTCGCCGAGCTCCTCGGGTTCGCGGTGTGGGCGCTGTGGAGCATCGTCGTGCCGCAGCTCCCCGCGGCCGGGTTCGACCTCACGGTGGACCAGATGTTCTGGCTGGTCGCGGTGCCGAGCCTCGTCGGCGCGACGCTGCGGATCCCGTACACGTTCGCGGTGCCGCTGTTCGGCGGCCGGAACTGGACGGTCGTCTCCGCGCTCCTCCTGCTCCTGCCGACGATCGCGCTCGCGGTCGTCGTGCAGCGCCCCGGCACGTCGTTCGGCGTCCTGCTCGCGGTCGCGGCGCTCGCGGGCGTCGGCGGCGGGAACTTCGCGTCGTCGATGGCGAACATCTCGTTCTTCTTCCCGGAGCGCGAGAAGGGCCGCGCGCTCGGGCTCAACGCCGCGGGCGGCAACCTCGGCACGGCGGCCGTGCAGCTCGCGGTTCCGGTGGTGATCGTCGCGGGGTCGGGCGTCGCGCTCGAGCGCGCGGGGCTCATGTTCGTGCCGCTCGTCGTCGTCGCCGCAGGCCTCGCGTGGCGGTGGATGGACAACCTGTCGCACGCGACGGCCGACGCGCGGTCCTACGCCGTGGCGGCCCGCCACCGGCACACCTGGGTCATCTCGTTCCTCTACCTCGGCACGTTCGGCTCGTTCATCGGCTTCGCCAGCGCGTTCCCGACGCTGCTGCACGGCACGTTCCCGGAGGTGACCGCATCGGTCGCGTTCCTCGGCGCGCTCGTCGGGTCGGTCGCACGGCCCGTCGGCGGGATCCTCGCGGACCGGTGGGGCGGGGCACGCGTCACCGTCGCGTCGTTCGCCGTCATGGTGGCGGGCGTCGTCGGCGCGATCGCGGCGCTGCGGACGCACGGGTTCGCGGGGTTCCTCACCGCGTTCCTCGTGCTGTTCGTCGCGACGGGCGTCGGCAACGGCGCGGTGTACCGGATGATCCCCGTGGTGTTCCGCCACGGCGCGACCGACGACGCGGACCGGGCGCGGCGGGCGCGCTCCGCGGCGGGGTGCCTCGGCATCGCCGGCGCCGTCGGGGCGTTCGGAGGGTTCCTGCTGCCGCGCGGCTTTGCGGGCTCGACGTCGCACACCGGCAGCGTCGAGGCGGCGCTGTGGGCGGTCGTCGGGCTGTACGTGGTCATGGGCGTCGTCACCTGGTCCCGCTACGCGCGGCGCGCGTCGTTCGGCGAGATCGTCGTCTGACCGTGCCGCCCACGACACCCACGACAGCCACGACGGACCCGACGACCGCGCTCCCCGCGGCCGTGCGCGCGCCGCAGCCGGGTGCCGCGCAGGTCGAGCAGGTCGCGACCGTGTGCTCGTACTGCGGGGTCGGGTGCGGCATCGTGCTCGACGTCGCCACCGGCGACGACCGCGCGGTCGTCGGCGCGCGCGGCGACCGGGCGCACCCGACGAACCGCGGGCGGCTGTGCACCAAGGGCGCGACGAGCGCGGACCTGCTCACGGTCGGCGGGCGCGCGACGCAGGCGCTCGTGCGCACCGAGCGCGGGACGCGTCCCGAGCCCGTGGCGCTCGACGACGCGATCGCGCTCGTCGCGCGCCGCCTGCGGGAGACGATCGAGCGCGACGGACCCGACGCGGTCGCGTTCTACGTGTCGGGCCAGCTCAGCCTCGAGGCGCAGTACCTCGCGAACAAGCTCGCGAAGGGCTTCGTGCGCACGCGCTGGATCGAGTCGAACTCGCGCCTGTGCATGGCGTCCGCGGGCACGGGCTACAAGCTGTCGCTCGGCGCCGACGGTCCGCCCGGGTCCTACGACGACCTCGACCACGCGGACGTGTTCCTCGTCATCGGGTCGAACATGGCGGACTGCCACCCGATCCTGTTCCTGCGGCTGCTCGACCGCGTCAAGGCGGGTGCGACGCTCGTCGTGGTCGATCCGCGGCGCACCGCGACGGCCGACAAGGCGGACGTGTTCCTGCAGGTCAGGTCGGGGACGGACCTCGCGCTCCTGAACGGGCTGCTGCGGCTCGTCGTCGAGGCCGGCGGGGTCGACCACGAGTTCGTCGCGCAGCACACCGACGGGTGGGACGCGCTCGAGGCGATGCTCGAGGACTACCCGGCGGACCGCGTCGCGGACGTCACGGGCGTCCCCGAGGCGGACCTGCGCCGAGTCGCGGCGCTGCTCGCGGGCACGCGCCGGTGGGTGTCCTGCTGGACGATGGGCCTCAACCAGTCCACGCACGGCACGTGGAGCACGAACGCCCTGATCAACCTGCACCTCGCGACGGGGGCGATCTGCCGCACGGGTGCCGGACCGTTCTCGCTCACGGGACAGCCCAACGCGATGGGCGGGCGCGAGATGGGGTACATGGGTCCGGGGTTGCCGGGTCAGCGCTCGACGCTCGACGCCGACGACCGCGCGTTCGTCGAGGATGCGTGGGGGCTGCCGCGCGGCACGATCCGCGCCGACCCGGGCGGGCGCGGGACCGTCGACATGTTCACGCGCATGGCCGCGGGGGAGATCACCGCGTGCTGGGTGATCGGCACCAACCCGGTCGCCTCGGTCGCGAACCGGAGCACGGTCGTCGAGGGGCTGGAGCGGGCCGAGCTCGTCGTGACGCAGGACGTGTTCGTCGAGACCGAGACGAATGCGTACGGCGACGTGCTGCTCCCCGCCGCGCTGTGGTCCGAGGCCGACGGGGTCATGGTGAGCTCGGAGCGGACCCTGACCCTGGCGCGCGGCGTGCTGGACCCGCCCGGTGACGCGCTGCCCGACTGGGCGCTCGTCGCGCGCGTCGCGACCGCCATGGGGTTCGACGGCTTCGCGCACACGAGCGCGCAGGAGGTGTTCGACGAGCTGCGGCGGTTCGCCAACCCGCGCACGGGCTACGACCTGCGCGGCGCGTCGTACGAGCGGCTGCGCGGCGGGCCCGTGCAGTGGCCCGTCGCGCCCGACGGCCCACGGCGCAACCCGATCCGCTACCTCAACGACGGCGTCGCGCAGCCCGAGATCGTGCACGCCGACGGCAGCCGTCCCCGCCTGCGCTTCCCGACGAGCGACGGACGCGCGCGCTTCCACGCCCGCCCGCACCTGCCGCCGGCGGAGCTGCCCGACGACGACTTCCCCTTCGTGCTCAACACCGGCCGCGTGCCGCACCAGTGGCACACCATGACCAAGACCGGGAAGATCGCGCGGCTCACCAGGCTCGCACCCGGGCCGTTCGTCGAGGTCAACCCCGGCGACGCGCAGCGGCTGGACCTCGTCGACGGCACGTCCGTCGAGGTCGCGTCGCGGCGCGGGCGCGCGGTGCTGCCCGTCGTCGTGACGGACCGGGTGCAGCCGGGGTCGCTCTTCGCGCCGTTCCACTGGAACGACCTGTTCGGCGAGGACCTCGCGGTCAACGCCGTGACGTCCGACGCGGTCGACCCGCTCTCGTTCCAGCCCGAGCTCAAGGTGTGCGCGGTCGCGCTCACGCGGGTCGCGCCCCCGACGACCGCCGCGCCCGAGTCCGCGGACCCGTGCGACGTCGTCCCGACGAGCGACGCCCCGACCCCCGGCGCGGCCGCGGTCCGGGCGCTCGGCGCCGCGCTCGGGCTCGACGACGTCGCCCCGCCCGCGCTCGACGACGCCGGGCGACGCTACCTCGCGGGTTTCGTCGCGGGTCTCGTCGAACCCGGCCGGGGAGTCCCCGTCCTGCCCGCGGGAGCGCCGATCGGGCCCGACGACGCGCTGTGGCTCGACGGGCTGCTCGCGGGGTTGTTCTCCCGCACGTCCGGCTCCGACGACCGCGGCACCCTCACCGTCGACCCGGCGGCCGTGCACCGTGCGCTGCGCGCAGCCCGGGACGGCGCCGCCCCCGCGCGCGACGCCCGACGCACGCGCCCGCTCGTCGTGCTGTGGGCGTCGCAGACCGGCACGGCCGAGGACTACGCGGCGGAGGCGGCCCGCGCGCTCGGCGCGGCCGGGGCGCAGCCGCGCTGCGTCGCGATGGACGACTGCCGGCCCGTGGACCTGCCCGCGCGTGCCGACCTCGTCGTCGTGTCCAGCACGACGGGCGACGGTGACGCGCCCGACAACGGCGCGCGGTTCTGGGACGCGCTCGCCGCGCCCGGAGCCGCACGGCTCGACGGCACACGGTTCGCGGTGCTCGCGCTCGGCGACTCGGGGTACGACCGGTTCTGCGGGCACGGTCGTCGGCTCGACCACCGGCTCGCCGAGCTCGGCGCGACACGCCTCGTCGACCGGGCGGACCTCGAACCCGGCGAGGACGAGCGCGCGCACGCGTGGATCGCCGCGGTCGTGGCGGCGGTCCAGGACGCGCCGACCGCAGCGGCCCCGCCCGCCCAGGCCGACCCGCTCCGCACGCCGGCGCCGGGTCCCGCGCGCGCGACCCGCCAGGACCCAGGCGAGGCCAGGCTCGTCGGGAACCGCCTGCTGTCGCTGCCGGGGTCCGCGAAGGAGGTCCGCGCGTTCGAGCTCGACGTCGCCGACAGCCCGCGCGAGGTCACCTACCGCGCGGGCGACGCGCTCGCGGTCCGTCCGACGAACCCGGCGTCGCTCGTCGACGAATGGTTCGCCGTGACCGGCTGGGACCCCGCGCAGCAGGTCGTCGTGGCCGGTCAGCCGGTCGCGCTGCGCACCGCGCTCACGCACGAGCTCGACGTGACCCGCGTGTCCCGCGACCTGCTCGCGCTCGTCGCCGACCGGTCCGGCGACGACCGCCTGCGCCGCATGCTGCGCCCCGACGCGGGCAGCGACCTCGCGCGCTGGACGTGGTGCCGTCAGGCCGTCGACGTCGTCGCGGAGCTCGCACCGGACCTGCCCGCCGCGGACGTCGTCGGGGCTCTGCGCCGCCTCACGCCCCGGCAGTACTCGATCTCGTCGAGCGCGCTCGTCGCCCCCGACCGGATCGCGCTGACCGTCTCCGTCGTCCGCTACGCGGCACCCTCCGGTGCGCGCCGCGGCGGGGCGTGCTCGACGTTCCTCGCCGACGCCCCGCTCGGCACGCTCGTCCCCGTGCACGTCCAACCGACCGCGCACTTCCACCCGCCGGCCCCCGACGCGCCCGCGATCATGATCGGCCCCGGCTCGGGCGTCGCTCCGTTCGTCGGCTTCCTCGCGGACCGTCGCGCCGCGGGCCACCGGGGACGCAGCTGGTTGTTCTTCGGCGAGCAGCACGCCGCGACGGACTTCTACTACCGCGACGAGCTCACCGCGGCACTCGCCGATGGCACGCTCGACCGCCTCGACACCGCGTTCTCCCGCGACCAGCGCTCCAAGGTCTACGTCCAGGACCGCCTGCGCGAGCACGGCGCACGCGTGTGGGACTGGCTCATCGACGGCGCGTCCGTGTACGTGTGCGGCGACGCGTCGCGCATGGCGAAGGACGTCGACGCCGCGCTGCGCGACGTCGTCGCGACGCACGGAGGGCTGTCGCCCGACGAGGTCGACGCCTACCTCAAGGACCTGACCACGACCCACCGCTACGTCCGCGACGTGTACTGAACCTGGAGCGTCGTGATTCTCGGTCTAGGGACCCCAGGCGTATGCGGCAGGGTCCCAGCGCGACGCCGCTGTGGCGCTCCGCGTGTAGACGGGATCGATGAACCTGGCGATGTCGGCCACCTGGTCGTCGAGCAAGGACTGGGTTGTGCCACCGAGATCGAGCTTCCTCACCCATGCAGCCCACTTCTGTTGCCCGACGGCTCCGTATCCGGCGGTGACGTGTGCAACCGGGCCGATGACGACCCCACGGTGCTCGGCGACCGCCACGCCGGCCGCCCACAGATCAGCCGCGAGGAATTCGTAGCGTCGAGCCAGCGAGCGGACATCGACGAGGTCCCGCCAACGGGTCGACTGCGTGCCGCGCTGCAGCATCGTCACGGTCTTCTCCGCGATGACGGTCGGTAGCGGATGTCCGGAGATCGTGATCGTTCCGCCAAGCAGCCCAGGGAGCTCGACGATCTGTGGTGCTGGCCAGATCGGGTCCCCGGTCGAGATGTCGAGCTTGATCCCGGCCGGGACGCCTCGGCCGTGCAGAGTCACGTGCCTGACAGTCACGCGGAGTCCCGTGTAGTCGTCGTCCTCGCGGATCTGAGCCACTGTGAGTGAGTCGAGGTCCAGCTCCAGCCCGTCCGCCGCGGGGACGGCCGCGATCGCGGCGACGACTGCACGCACGTGCTCGGCATCGAGCGTGAAGCCGACAGCCTGCATGTCGATGTCGCTGGTTGGGCGCCGCAGCCGGTGTGCCGCGAGCAGGATTCCGCCCTTGAGTACGAAATCGTCTCGGTATTGGGTCCGGCAGAGTCTGTCCAGAACGCGCTCGAGCGCGTAAAGCGTGTACAGCTCGGCCGTCGGTCGGCCTTGTTCCCGACTCAGCCGACCGAGGCGACCGAGGAACTGGTTCGGACGCAGGCTCTCGAGGGGTGTGCTCATGCGAGGTAGGCGAGGGCCGTCCGCAGAGGGGCCTGTGCGCGGGGGAGTCGGTCCGCCACGGCGAGGATCTTGGCAGGTGTGGCATCGGGTCGACGCAGCCAGGTGCGCAGGGCCTCGTCGGCCGTCTCGTATCCCGCGTGCTGCCGGAGCCGGTACGCGTCGACGATCGACCGCTCGGGGGAGTAGATCCCGATCGTGATCTGGGTGCCCTCGATGATGGTGAGCTGCCGACCGACCGCGAAGCTCTCGGACGCGAACCTGTGCCAGCGGATCGGGCCCGTCGTGGCCGGGATGCGGTGCCCGCTCGGGATCGCCAGGTCGATCGCATGCGGGATCTCGTCGATCAGGCCGTGGTGCGCCAATGCGGACACGAGGCACAACGTCGCGTCTGGTGCGCGGACTGCCGCTTCGACAAGGGTGACGTCGACGGGCGCAGCCTCGGACTTCTGGTAGAGCCCGTGCCCGAGTCGCTCGAGGTGGCCCGCCTCGACGAGTCGCGACAGCGCCCACCGGCTCACGATGCGCGGCACGACGTCACCGTGGAGAAACGGAACATCGGGGAGCGCTCGGAGCGCGCCCATCTCGTCGATCGGCCTCACCTGCACAATCGTACCAGGGTCGCCGTTGCTAAGTACTATTGTGCTGAATTCGCACGTCATCGTATGTCTAGCGGTCCTTCAGGGCGGCGAGGGTCGGGGGTCGCCACAGTCCGACGAGTGCGACGAGGGCGAGCGCGACGACGAGTGCGGACCCGCCGCCGCGCAGGACGAGGCTGACGGCGACCCGGAGCGGGATGTCGACCGCCACCGCGGCGACACCGGCAGCGAGCGCGCACCCCCACGCCGTGCCGAGCACGACGACCGCCGCGCCCTCGGTCCACCGCAGGATGACCCCGCCCGCATACGGCACACCGACGGATGCATAGAGCGCGGCGCGCCCGCGGCGGGTCCACGCGATCACGGACCAGAGCAGCCCGACGACGAGACCCGCCGCGAGGGGTGCCCACCGCGTGGGCCGGTCCTCCCACGCGGTGCGCGGGTCCTGCGAGAGCGCGCCGGCCGGCACCCGGTCCGCGACGTTGACGGGTGCGGACTGCGTCGCGCCGAGCGCAGCCGGGATGGTGTCCCGCAGCGTGTCCCGGTACTGCGGGTGCACGCGCACGAAGCAGGCGTCCGCCTGCCCGGTCGGGGTGGCCACGAGCAGCACCCCGGTCGACGCCGCCTCGGAGAGCTGGGCGAGGTCCGTGACGGCGCGGACCTCGAGCACGCTCGTCGGCAGGCCGGGGACGCGCGGCTCGAGCTGCAGGTGCGTCCCCGCAGTCCACTGCCACCGCTCGGCGACCACACGTGACGCGACGACACCGTCGGCGGGCATCGTCGGCAGGTCGAGGAGCGGGAGGATGCCCGCGGTCGCGGTCACGACGGTCTGCGCGCTGGCCGGGCGCCCGACGAGCCGGGCGGCGTCGGTCGACACCGTGACGGCTGCCGCCGCGCGCACCCCCGTCACGTGCGTGAGCGCGTCGCAGCGCGCGGCGTCGAGCGTGCCGTCGGACGCTCCCTGAGCGACGAGCAGGTCGCCTCCCGCGTCGAGGTAGTCGCGTTCGGTCGCGAGCACCGCACCGGCTGAGACGAGGTCGAGCAGGACGGCACCGCCGACGACGAGCGTCGCGACGGCCACCAGGACGGCGGAGAGCGTCGCGCCGTCGCGCATGTTGGTCAGCCCCTCGACGAGCGAGGCCCGCGCACGCCACCGGCTCATGCCGCGACCACGACCCCGTCGTCGATCCGCACCGTCCGCATGCACCGCGCCGCGACCTCGGGGTCGTGCGTCACGACGACGACCCCGGCACCACCCGCCGTCGAGAAGAGCGCGTCGAGCACGCGCGTGGACGTCGTGTGGTCGAGCTGACCCGTGGGCTCGTCGGCCAGGACGAACGGACGGCCGGTCGCCAGCGCGCGGGCGATGACGACCCGCTGGACCTCGCCGCCGGACAGCACCCGCACGGGATCGGCGGCGCGGTCGGCGAGCCCGACGGCGCCGAGCCGTTCCGCGGCGAGCCGACGCGCACGCGCGTGCCCGACGCCGCGGACGAGCGCGCCGATCGCGACGTTGTCGACCACGGTGCGCTCGGGCAGCACGTTGATCGTCTGCAGCACCCACGCCGAGACGTCCGTGAGCCGTGCGTCCGCCGAGGCGCCGTCGACGGCGACCGTGCCGGCGCTGGGTCGCACGAGACCGCCGAGCACCGACAGCAGGGTCGACTTGCCCGAGCCCGAGGGGCCGAGGATCGCGACGGTCTCGCCCTCGTCCACGCTGAACGTCGCGCCGTCGAGCACGCGCCGCGCCGATCCGGGGTACGTGACGACCACGTCGCGCGCTACGAGCTGCACGGGACCCTCGGCGTGACCAGGCCGGGGTTGACGAGCACCCGGTCGAGCGCCACGTCCGCGGGCAGCTCGAGCGTCCCGACGCCGCCGCCGACGGGGGAGACGACGAGCGGGTCGGCGTCGACGGACGCGTACACGCACGTCGTGCCGTCGGCACCCTGCACGAGCGCGGACGCGGGCACGATCGCCACCGGCTGTGCCTCGCGCGCCCGGACCGTCGCCGTGCCCTCGGTCGTCGGCGCGAGCGCCTCGGCGACGGCGGCGACGAGCTCCGGGTCCGTGACGGCGCCGGTCCCCGGCTCGTAGTCGACCGTGGCATCACCGACGACCAGGTCCGCGACCGACCCCGGCTCGCCGATCGACGGGAGCCCGCCCTGCGGCTCGGTGACCGTGAGCGTGCCGTGTGCGCCGGGACCGCGCACCACGGGCGTGCCCGGGGCGACCTCGCTGCCGACGGGCGTCAGGACCTCGGTGACGGTCAGCTCTTGCGGACCGACCCACAGCACGGTCGCGGGGTCGAATGTCGTGACGCCCGTGCCGAGCCCGGCGGCGACGTTGAAGCGTGCGACCGCGGCTCGCAGCGCCGGGCCGAACCGACCGTCCGCAGGCCCCGCATAGTCGCCGGTCGCCGTGAGGAGCTCCTGGAGCCGGACCACGTCGGCGCCGCGAGCGCCCGGTTCGAGCACCCGCCACAGCGGTGCAGCGGCGACCATCGCGCGGACCGGACGGTCGTCGACCTCGAACGCGACCACGCCGTCGTGCAGCACGGCTCCCACCTGCGGCGCGGTCGTGACGGTCCCCGCAGCGCTCGCGGTCGCCTCGAAGCCCGACACCTCGGTGAGCTTGACGGTGACGGGAGCCTCGGGCCGGACGTCGTCACGGACGACCGGCCCGACGACCGCGGCCACCGGCGCGGCCGCCTGCGTGGGGTCGTCCGTGGACGCCACGAACCACCAGCCGACGAGCAGCAGCCCGGGCACGACGAGCAGCGTGCCGAGCACGAGCCACGGCGCCGAGCCCCGCCGCATCACGAGGCCCCGGCGTCGGCGGCCGAAGCCGTCGTCAGCCGTTCACGTGGGGTACCCGATCTCTTGCGCGCAGTCGAACTGCGGCTGGGAGCCGTCCGAGCCGACCACGACCTCGCCCGACTCGTCGTCGGCGGGTTCGCCGGTCGACCCGACCACGCCCTTGCTCAGCAGGTCGGAGAACGACTCGTCGTCCGCCCAGTCGACACCGTGCTCCGTGAGGCACGAGCGCAGTGCGGGGAGCAGCGCCTTCGCGCGCCGCTCCGCGAACGCGACCGCGTCGGGCGAGGAGACCTGCCAGAACCTGTCGACCGCCTGCGCGCGCTGGACGTAGCAGTCGTCGAGCGCCTTCTGGTCAGCCGTCCCCGCGGTCGTCGTGGCCTCGATGCGGGTCACACCCTTGGCCTGGACGGTCCCCGTCACGGTCACCGTCGCACCGAGCGCCCGCTGGCAGTCGAAGGCGCGCGTCATCGCGGCCTCGTACTCGTCGTAGGTGATGACCCCGTCCGCGAACGCCGCGAGCTGGTCCGCGTCCCCGCCGTCGGCCTCGACCGCGGCGAGGGCCTGCGCGACGGCGTCCCCGGTCGCGGTCGGTCCCGGGTCCGACCGGGAGCAGCTCGCGACGGCGATCAGCGCGGCCAGGCACGCGGCTGCGGCTGCCGCGCGTCGTGCCCGGGTGTGTCCAGCGTGCACGTGAGTGTCCCCCTCTACCCTCGGCCACCCCCCTGCGGAGCGACGCGTCGAGTCTGGACTGGGAGCGCTGCCACGACAAGGGGTGTCTCACTCGTCGGGTGTCAGGCGACCTCGACGACGATCGCGTCGTAGCCGGTCGCGCCGTCGGGCACGACTTCGGCGACGGCACCGGTCTGCGGACCGTCCGGGTCGGACGCGCGCACCTGGAGCGTGTGCTGCCCGCTCGTCGCGTCCCAGTCGAACCGCCACTGCCGCCACGTGTCGATACCGCCGTCGTCGGCGAGCGTCGCCTCCAGCCAGGCGCCGTCGTCGACACGCACCTGCACGCGCGTCACACCGCGGTGCTGCGCCCAGGCCGTCCCCGCGACGACGACCGGACCGCTCGCGAGCGACGCACCGGAGCGGGGCACCTCGATGCGGGACTGGGTCTTGACCGGCCCGCGCGGCGCCCACCCGCGGTCGGTCCAGTAGGCGGTCGCGTCGGCGAACCGGGTCACCTCGAGCTCGGTCACCCACTTCGTCGCCGACACGTACCCGTACAGGCCGGGGACGACGAGCCGCACGGGGAAGCCGTGCTCGACGGGCAGCGGTGCGCCGTCCATGCCGACCGCGAGGAGCGCGTCGCGGTCGTCGGTGAGCGCCTCGAGCGGTGTGGACGCGGTCCAACCGTCGGCGCTGCGCGACAGCACCATGTCGGCGTCGCCGCGGGGGCGTGCGCGGGCGAGCACCTCGCGCACGGGCAGACCGAGCCAGCGCTGGTTCCCGACGAGGTCGCCGCCCACGGGGTTCGACACGCACGCGAGCGTCACCCAGGCCTCGACGAGGTCGGCCGCGAGCAGCTCGTCCCACGTGAGCTCGACCTCCTGCTCGACGAGCCCGTGCACGCGCAGCGTCCAGGTCCGCGGGTCGACCTGCGGGACGACGAGCGCGGTGTCGATCCGGTAGAAGTCGGCGGGCGGTGTGGCCCACGGCCCGACGCCGTCGACGCCGAGCTGCACCCCGGCGGCCACAGGGGCGGCCGGTCGCGCGGGGTGGGGGAGCCGGATCGTCGTACGCACCGACGCGACCGCACGTCCGGCGGCGTTCGCGGTCCGGCCGACGACGAGCGCGACGGCGCCGACCGCGGCGGCGACCCCCGCGGCCTGCAGGAGCTGACGCCGGTCGGCGCTCGTCCCGCGGCCCGCGCGCGTCGCCCGGTCGACGAGCACACGCAGCGTCCACAGCCCGGCGACGGTCCCGACGACCGACGGGACCCCCGCCGCCCAGCCCGCGCCGGGCCGCGCGAGCGCCGCGGCCGACGCCAGCGCGCCCAGCGCGACGACGAGCGTCGACCCCCACCACCAGCGCCGCACGGCGAGCACGCCGGCGAGCGCCGCGAGCCCCAGCAGGACGAGGGCCTCACCGATGCGCAGCGCGGACTTGTCGGCGGTGCCGAGCGTGGCCGTCGCCCAGTCCTTCAACCACGCGGGCGTCGCGTCGACGAACGCCGCCCCGACCGCGACGAGCGGATCGGTCGACGCCCCGGCGACCGCGGACACGAGCGCGCCGACCCCCACCGTCACGAGCCCGGCGACCGCCCCGGCGAGCGCACCGGGCCACGCGCCTGCGCGGCCACCGCGCGTGCCGCTCGTCGACTCCTGCACCCGCCCATGGTGCGCCCGGGAGCGCGCGCGTGACGAGACGACCGGGCGCACCCGCGCCCCGGTGGGACTCAGCCGAGCGCGGGTGAGCCGAGGTCGCCGGGGACGTGGGCGCCGTGCCCCGCGTCGCGCAGCGCGGCGCGCACGCGCTGTGCTGCGGCGTCGAGCTCGTCGGCCGGGACGTCGGGGCGGGCGTTCGCGAACGTGAGGCTCGCCTCGTCCCACGCGGGCAGCACGTGCAGGTGCAGGTGCGGGACCTCGAACCCCGCGACGAGCAGCGCGGCGCGCGGCGCACCCCACGCAGCCTTCTGCGCGGTGCCGACGATCTTGGCGACGACCGTCAGGTGGGCGAGCACGTCGTCGGGCGCGTCGGTCAGCTCGACGATCTCGGCTCGCGGCACGACGAGCACGTGCCCGTCCGTGATGGGCGCGATCGTCGCGAACGCGACGCACATGTCGTCGGCCCACACGAACCGCCCGGGGATCTCACCGTCGATGATCCGGGTGAAGAGCGTCGCCACTCGAGTCTCCTTGCTGCACGCGACCGACCGAGCGGTCGCCGGTTCAGTGCACGAGTGTCTCAGGAGATCGTCAGGTCGATCGGCATCACTCCGAGGTCCGGCACAGTCATCGTCGCCGCCCCGGTCGGAACGTCGGTCGGCACCGTGGCGACCAGTGTGCCCCGACCGCCGTTGCCGACGTCGATGACGCCGAGGGTGTAGCCGCGTCCCCCGACGGTGAGCACGACCGAGAGAGGCCCGTCGGGGACCGGCGTTCCCCCGCCCTGGTCGGTGCACTCGCTGAACGCGTTCGAGACCGACACGGTCACCTGCTCGCCGATACTCACGCTCGCCTCGGAGAGTGTGAGTATCGGTGCCGCGCACTGCCCCTCGCCCTGCGAGCACGACACAAGCGACAGGAGAGTGGCCGCAGAAGCAACGGTCGCCAACAATCTACGCTGTGACATTACCCTTCACCCCTTGCAATGGTGGACGGTTACGGGAACGTGACCTTCATTCCACGGAGGTCTCCCGGCCCTAGTCGACGTTGGCTGGATTCGCACATCGCGCTAGCTGGCTTCATTACCTGCAGGCTTGACTGTGCGACATGATTGAGTCCAAAGACGTGACCGGACTCATGGGTTGCTACTCCCTGCAGGTCGTACTTTCCGCTGCACCCTGTCGTCGAAGACGACGTGTGCCAGGAGTAGAGTGAGTTGAATCGAACATCTGCGGCGAAGATCTCGGAGGTGGTCTTGTATGTGCAAGTGGCTGCTAGGACCCCAGTCGGCAGGCCGCTAAACTCCAAGACATTGGTCGAGTCCGTCGGGCCGCACGTGTTGGTTGACCGGACGGTGCTGGCTGTCGCGGTCACGCCCTTGTAACTGTGCTTCGCGGAGTTCGGGATGTTGGCACCGCAGGCACCCAGGCCGTCAGCCATCGCGGTCAGGCCAGCGGCCATTGCGGATTGGCCGCCGACGAGCGATGACTTGAAGTGCCATGCGTACGTCGATCCGACCGGCCATCTCCAGGAGTTCACAGAGTACGGGTCTAGGTCGCATTTCGGATTCGAACTGGACAGCGGGGCGATCTCAGTGTGGACCGGTTCGGCACCCCGGGCACTTCGCTCGAATTCGTCAAGGACCTTGCTCGATCCAAACTCCTGCTTCTCGGTATTGCCTCGTACGCCTACCGTGACCGCGACCTCGCCATCGTGATCGCGGACGACCGTTACATCCGGGACTGCAGGTGCACCCTCGGCGACTGATGCTGAAAATGTCACGCCGGTGCCGGGCTCGGGGATCGCGAACACTCTGCCTGGGGACACCGTGATCGTGGACGGACCGGTCGGACAGATTGAGGCGTAGCGGTCCACGTCCCTGAGCTCAATTGAACTGATGCAAGCAGGGCCGGATGCCCTGTGCCACCGAGGGGCCTGTGGCTGCGAGCGAGCAACCTATCGCTACCGTCGCGAGCGCTGCGCCACTGCGTCTGGATATTTCCAATTCGACCCCCGAAACTCATCGCACCGAACCGTAGTTCATCTTGGCAGTCCGAATCGGCTGAGCGCAAGGAACTTCCAGGTGGGGCGTGCGTCAACTCACGGCGTGCCTTGCGCGACACGCCGTGAGAATGGTCCTGTATCGCGTGGTTGGTCGTGGAAGCGGGCCGCCGATCTTGAGGCTGGGATCAGGATGCGTCGTCCCAGTGCGCGTCGATGGCCCGTTACCGACCGCGGGCGGCATCGGAGCGCAACATCTGGCCGCGATGCGCGCGGTCGGGTGGGGTAGGTGCCTGGCTGGTGCCTCAGGAGCGGCGGAGTGCCTCGCGGATCTTCATGCGGCCGCCCGAGTGCAGCACCGCACCGGCGTAGATGCGGCCGGCGAGCCAGACGAGCACGGGGACGAGCGCGACCGAGATGCCGAGCGCGACGAGCACCTGCCAGGTCTCCGCGGCACCGAGCGCGATGCGCATGGGCATGAGCAGCGGGGCACAGAACGGCACGTACGACAGCGCGGTGGCGAGCGAGTTCGTGGGGTCCCACGGGAGCACCGAGACGCCGATGATGTACGGCACGATCATGATCGTCGTGACCGGTCCGATCACCGCGCTCACGTCCTCCTGACGCGAGACGAGCGCACCGAGCGCACCGAGCACGAGCGCGAACATCGCGAAGCCCACGACGAACCACACGAGCGCCCACAGCACGGTGGCGCCGAGGTCGAGCGACGACGCGTCGAGCAGCCCCAGCGCGCTGGCCGTCCCCGCGCCCGCACCGACGACGAGCACGACCTGCAGCAGCCCGATCGCGCCGATGCCGAGCACCTTGCCGGCCATGAGCTGCGCGGGCCGCAGCGTCGCGAGCAGGAGCTCGACGACCCGGCTCGACTTCTCCTCGACGACGCCCTGCGCGACGAGCTGCCCGGCCGTCATGAGCGAGATGAACAGCAGGATGCCCGCGAGGTAGCCCGCGACGATCTGCCCGCCGTCGCGCTCCTCCTGCGGGTCGAGCGCGGTGACCTGCGGCGTGGCGGACGCGACCTGGCCGGACACGTCCGCGGGGTCGCCGCCGAGGTCCGTCACGGCCGACGCGAGCGCGAGCTGTTGCGCGAACGCGGCGAGCACGGGCTGCAGCGTCGGGCTCACGGCCGTCTTGACCTGCACGTCGAGCGTCGGGTCGACGGACGTGACGACGACGTCGAGGTCCCCGTCGCGCAGCGACCGATCGGCGTCGGACGAGGCGACGTCGTGCGTCTCGACGAGCACGCCCATGCCGGTCGCGGTCGCCTCGAAGGCCTGCGCGGCGGCGGCCGTGTCGGGGGTGAACCCGATCGGTGCCGCGTCCGGCTCCTGTCCGCTGACCGCGTTGATGACGACGCCACCGAGGACGACGGCCGCGACGAACAGCGCGGTGGTCCAGATGAACGCCTTGGTGCGGATGCGTGTCGTGATCTCGCGCCCCGCGACCAGCCGGATCGCGGCGGACGTGCTGAGGTCGTGCGTCGTGCCCTCCGTGGGGCGGGTGCTCGTCGGGGTGCTCATGCTCGGGCCTCCGTCGTCGGGGCGGTCGCGTCGTCGCTCGACACGACGTGCCGGTAGAGCTCGACGAGCGACGGCCGCACGCGCGTGAACGCACGCACCGGGCCGACCGCGAGCGCCGCCGCGAGCAGCTCCTGGTCGACGTCCACCAGGTCGGGGTTCGCGACCTCGACGACCGTGCGGGGGCCGTCGGACGTCACGACGCGCGCCGCGGGCACGCGCGCGACCCAGTCGCTCGCGGGTGGTCCGTCGAGCGCCCAGCGTCGGTCGGGGGTCGCGCGCAGCTCGTCGATCCCGCCGACCGCGACCATCGACCCGGCGCGCACGATCCCGACGCGGTCGCACAGCCGCTCGACGAGCTCGAGCTGGTGCGAGGAGAACATCACGGGCACGCCCGCGGCGGCCTGGTCGCGCAGCACCTCGCTCATGACGTCGACCGCGACCGGGTCGAGACCCGAGAACGGTTCGTCGAGCACGAGGATCTCCGGTCCGTGCACGAGCGCCGCGGCGAGCTGGACGCGCTGCTGGTTGCCGAGCGACAGGCGCAGGACCTCGTCGCCGCGACGCGCCTCGATCCCGAGCACGTGCGTCCAGTGCTCCATGGCCGCGACGGCCGCCGACCGGGTCATGCCGTGCAGACGCGCGAGGTAGACGAGGTGCTCGCCGACGCGCATCTTCGGGTACAGCCCGCGTTCCTCGGGCATGTAACCGATGCGGCGCCGCACGTGCAGGTCGAGCGGCCGACCGTCCCACCGGACCTCGCCCGCGTCGGCCGCGAGCACGCCGAGGACGATGCGCATCGTCGTCGACTTGCCCGCACCGTTCGACCCGACGAACCCGAAGATCTCCCCGGCACGGACCTCGAACGACATGTCGCGCAGGGCCTGGACCGGTCCGTAGGCCTTGGACAGGGAGTCGATGGTCAGTGCAGGCATGTGGGCGATCCCATCAGAATTCGCCGGGTCCGGCCAGCCCTGTCCAGCCAGTCCCGGCCGGCCTGCGCCGGACCTCGGCGGTCACCCGACCTGCGCGGCGACCTCGAGCGCGAGCGCATCGAGCTTGCGCACGCTGTTCCAGTTCCGTGCGGTGCCCGTGCGCCCCGCCGTCCGCTCGAGCACGGGCAGCGTGAGCCGCGAGCGGCCGATCCCGTGCACGTAGTGCACGTACAGCTCGGTGCCGCGCCACGCGAGCCGTTCGTCGCCGTACCGGGACAGGTCGGCGTCGGCGGCACCGTCCGCGGCGGGCCCGTCCCACGCGACGACGACCACGTGCGACGGGTCGTCACGTGCGGCGTCCTCGAACGGCAGCCCCGCCACGACCGCGTGCCACTGCGCGGCGGTGCGGGTCACGACCTCGACCGCGAACCCCGCCTCGGCGGACAGCGCACGCGACAGGTCCTGGGCGACCCGGACCTCGTCGTGCAGTGCGGCGACGACCACGTTGCCGGAGTTCACGTACGTGCGGACGCCCAGGTAGCCGAGCCCCTCGGCGACCGCCCGCAGCCGCGCCGAGGTGAGCGTGCGCCCGCCCACGTTGACCGCCCGGAGCAGCCCGACGACCACGGTGTGCGTCATGCGTCCTCCTCGTCCCGTCCGTCCGGCCCGGGCTCACACTGCCCGACGACCGCGTGTGCGCGAAAGGTTGCGGGCGGGAAACGCACCGGCACGCGTCCCCGAAACACGTCCTCCCTAGCGTCGGCGCCGTACTCGTCACTCGTCGGACGGAGGCCCCCGTGGAACCTCAGCACCTTGTCGTCGTCGGCGGCGGCATGGTCGCGCACCGCCTCGTCGAGGCCCTGCGCGACCGGGACCGCGCGGGCGCCTGGCGCATCACCGTGCTCGCCGAGGAGCCGCGGCGGCCGTACGACCGTGTGGCCCTGACCAGCTACTTCTCCAGCCGTGACGCCGACGACCTCGCGCTGGGCGACCCGGCGCTGTGGGACGACCCGCTCGTGACGCTGCGCCGCGACGACCCCGTCGTGACGCTCGACCGGGAGCAGCGGACCGTCGTGACGCGCCGCGGCCGCGTCGAGCGGTACGACCACCTGGTGCTCGCGACGGGGTCGTCGGCGTGGGTGCCGCCCGTCGAGGGTGCCGACCTCGACGGCGTGTTCGTCTACCGCACGATCGACGACGTCGCGGCGCTGCGCGGCTACGTCGAGGCCCTGCGCGAGCACCGCACCGTGGTGCGCGGGGTCGTCCTCGGCGGCGGCCTGCTCGGGCTCGAGGCCGCGGGCGCGCTGCAGACGCTCGGCGCGCAGACGACCGTGCTGCAGGTCGGCACGCACCTCATGTCGACGCAGCTCGACCTGGGCGGCGGCGAGGCGCTGCGCCGGCTCGTCAACGGGCTGGGCGTGGGCGTGCGGCTGCACGCCATGACCACGCGCATCCGCCCGCACCGACGCGGGGGAGTCGGTCGCCTCGACCTCGCCGACGGCGGTCGTCTCGACGCGGACGTCGTCGTCGTGGCGGCGGGCGTGCGACCGCGCGACGAGCTCGCGCGCGCCTGCGACCTGGCCGTCGGGGAGCGCGGCGGGGTCGTCGTCGACGACACGTGCCGCACGTCCGACGAGCACGTCTCGGCGATCGGGGAGGTCGCGTGCGTCCACGGCGAGACGATCGGGCTCGTCGCCCCCGGGTACGCGATGGCGGAGGTGCTCGCGGACCGGCTGCTCGGCGGGGACGCGCGCGTCCCCGAGGCCGACACCGCGACGAAGCTCAAGCTCGCGGGCGTCGACGTCGCGAGCTTCGGCGACGCGTTCGCCACGTCACCGGGTGCGCTCGAGGTCGTGTGGGCAGACCCGGTCGCGGGGGTCTACCAGAAGCTCGTCGTGTCCGACGACGCGCGCACGCTGCTCGGCGGTGTGCTCGTCGGCGACGCCACGCCGTACGCGAGCCTGCGTCCGCTGCTCGGCCGCGAGCTGCCCGGCGACCCCGCCGCGTACCTGTCGGCGCCCGGCGCGGGCGCGGCGCCCGAGCACGAGCTGCCGGACGACGCCGCCGTCTGCTCGTGCAACAACGTGAGCGCGGGCACGATCCGCGCCGCGGTGCGCGACCAGGGGTGCACCGACGTCGGCGCGGTCAAGGCGTGCACGCGCGCCGGGACGTCGTGCGGCTCGTGCCTGCCGCTCGTCACGCGGCTCGTCGGGACCGAGCTCGCGCGGCAGGGGATCGCGGTGTCGTCGGCGCTGTGCGAGCACTTCGCGCTCTCCCGCGCGCAGCTCTACGACGCGGTCCGCGTCGCGGCGCTGACCTCGTTCACCGACGTCGTCGCGCGGTTCGGCACGCAGGCCGCCGGCCGTGGGTGCGACATCTGCAAGCCCGTGGTCGCCTCGATCCTCGCGACGACCGCGCCCGCGCACGTCCTCGAGGGGGAGCGCGCCGCGCTGCAGGACACGAACGACCACGTCATGGCGAACCTCCAGAAGGACGGTTCCTACTCCGTGGTCCCGCGTATCCCCGGCGGCGAGGTCACGCCCGAGGGGCTCATCGCGATCGGTGAGGTCGCGAAGGACTTCGGGCTCTACACCAAGATCACCGGCGGGCAGCGGATCGACCTGTTCGGCGCGCGCATCGACCAGCTCCCGGCCGTGTGGCAGCGGCTCGTCGACGCGGGGTTCGAGTCCGGGCACGCGTACGGCAAGTCGCTGCGCACCGTGAAGTCGTGCGTGGGGTCCACGTGGTGCCGGTTCGGCGTGCAGGACTCCGTCGCGCTCGCGGTCCTGCTCGAGCTGCGCTACCGCGGCCTGCGCAGCCCGCACAAGCTCAAGCTGGGCGTCTCGGGCTGCGCGCGCGAGTGCGCCGAGGCGCGCGGCAAGGACGTCGGCATCATCGCCACCGACAAGGGCTGGAACCTGTACGTCGGGGGCAACGGGGGCTTCACGCCCCGGCACGCGCGGCTGCTCGCCGAGGATCTCGACACCGAGACGCTCGTGCGCACCGTCGATCGGTTCCTGCTCTACTACGTGCGCACCGCCGACCGGCTGCAACGGACCGCGCCGTGGGTCGACGAGGTCGACGGCGGGCTCGACGGGCTGCGGGCCGTCGTCCTGGACGACGCGCTCGGCATCTGTGCCGACCTCGACGCGCAGATGGCGCGGCACGTCGAGCAGTACGAGGACGAGTGGCGCGCGACGCTCGAGGACCCCGTCAAGCTGCGCCGGTTCGCGTCGTTCGTCAACGCGCCCGACGTCGCGGACCCGTCGCTCGCGTACGTGCCGCAGCGCGGCCAGGCCCGCCCCGCCACGCCCGACGAGCGTGCGGCCGCCGAGCGCGGCGAACCCGTCCTCGTCGCCGGCAGCGTGCTGGAGGTGCGCGCATGACCGCCCTCGGCGCCCGCACCTGGACCGCCGTGTGCGCGCTCGACGACCTCGCACCGGAGCGCGGTGCGGTCGCGCTCGTCGGCGACGAGCAGGTCGCGCTCTTCCGGCTCGTCGACGACACCGTGCTCGCCGTGCAGCACCTCGACCCGTTCTCCGGTGCGCACGTCCTGGCGCGCGGCATCGTCGGCACGCGGCGGGCCGGATCGGGTGGTGACGGTCCCGATGAGCCCGTCGTCACCGTGGCGTCGCCCATGCACAAGCAGGTGTTCGACCTGCGCACGGGTCGGTGCCTCGACGCCGTGGGGGCGACGCCCCTGCCGGGGCTCGACGACCGCCTGCGCACGTGGGCCGTGCGCGTCGTGGGCGATCTCGTGGAGGTGCGCGACGAGCCCGGGACGGTCGCGTGACGGCCGCACCCGCGGCTCGCGGGACCGGCCGTGTCGTGCTCGTCGGCGCAGGACCCGGCGACGTCGGCCTCCTGACGCTCGCTGGCTGGCGCGCGCTCGGCGAGGCCGACGTCGTCGTGCACGACCGGCTCGGCCCCGTCGACGTGCTCGACGACCTCGGGCCCGACGTCGAGGTGATCGACGTCGGCAAGCGGCCCGGGCGCCACCCCGTCCCGCAGCCCGAGATCTCGCGGCTGCTCGTCGAGCACGCGCGGCGTGGTCGCGTCGTCGTGCGGCTCAAGGGCGGCGACCCGTTCGTGCTCGGGCGTGGTGGCGAGGAGGTGCTCGCGTGCCGTGCGGCGGGCGTGCCCGTGAGCGTGATCCCCGGGGTGAGCTCGGCGCTCGCCGCGCCCGCCGCCGCCGGGATCCCGCTCACGCACCGCGGCACGGTCCGCGCGTTCCTCGTCGTCGACGGGCACGACGGCTGGTGCGAGGCGGCGCTCGTCGGGCTGCGGGACCGCACGTGCACGGTCGTCGTGCTCATGGGCGTCGCGACCGCCGGGGCGCTCGCGGCGGACGCGCTGCGCGCGGGCGTGGCGCCCGACGTGCCCGTCGCGATCGTCGAGCGCGCGACGACGCCCGAGCAGCGCGTCACGCACGCGAGGCTCGGCACGCTCGAGGCCGTCGTGCGCGAGGCGCACGTGCGCGCACCGGCCGTGCTCGTCCTGGGCGACGTCGCAGCGCCCGGGCTGCTCGAGCCGGGCACCGACGCGACGCCCGGCGGCGAGGCGGCGGACGTCCGCCGCGCGGTCGACCTCACAGACCGCACAATGGCGTCGTGAGCACCGCGACCACGAGCGAGCCGACTCCCGGCACCCCCGGGGACGGCCTCGAACAGACCCTCGCGGGCTGCGTCGTGCTCGTCACGGCCGACCGCCGCTCGACCGAGCTCGCCTCGGCCCTCGCGCGCCGCGGTGCGCAGGTACGGCACGCCGCGGCGCTCGGCATGGTGCCGCACGTCGACGACATGGCGCTGCTCGAGGCGACGCGCGACGTGATCGCCGACCCGCCCGACACGGTCGTCGTGACCACGGGCATCGGGCTGCGCGGCTGGATCGAGGCCGCCGACGCGGCCGGCCTGGCCGACGACCTCGTCGGCGCGCTGCGCGGCGCCCGGATCGTCGCGCGCGGACCCAAGGCACGCGGCGCGATCCAGGCCGCCGGGCTCACGCCCGACTGGGTCGCCGAGTCCGAGACGAGCGCCGAGGTCGCGCAGGTGCTGCTCGACGACGGCGTCGCGGGCCGGGACATCGTCGTGCAGCACCACGGTGCGGGCTCCGACGGGCTCGACGACGCGTTCCGGGACGCCGGTGCGCGCGTGCGCAGCCTCGTCGTGTACCGCTGGGGGCCGCCGCCCGACCCGGCCGCCGTCGCCGCGTCCGTGCGCGCGGTCGCGGCGGGCGAGATCGACGCGGTCGCGTTCACCTCGGCACCCGGTGCGGCGTCGTGGCTCGCGGTCGCCGACGAGCAGGGCGTGGCCGACGAGATCGTGCGGCGGTGCCGTGCGGGCGACGTCGTCATGGCCGCGGTCGGTCCGGTCACCGCGGCACCCCTGCGCGAGCGCGGGATCGAGCCGATCGTGCCCGACCGGGGACGGCTCGGGTCGCTCGTCCGGCTCGTCGTGCACCACTTCGGTGCGCAGCCCCCGGTCGACACCGTCGCGGGCGCGCTGCACGTGCGGCGCGGGGGAGCGGTCCTCGACGGGCGCCTGCTCCCGCTGACCCCGACCGGTCTGGAGATCCTGCGGCTGCTCGCGGGTGCGCGCGGGTCCGTCGTGCCGCGCGCCGACGTGCTCGCGGCGCTCCCCGGCGACTCGCGCGACCCGCACGCCGCCGAGGTCGCGATCGCCCGGCTGCGCGACGCCACCGGTTCGCGCGAGCTCGTGCGCACCGTCGTCAAGCGCGGGTACCGGCTCGAGCCGGCGACGTCGTGAGCGCGACGCCGTCGTCGGGCGAGCCCGCCGGGCCTGCGGGCGGGCGCACGCCCGTGCTCGTCGGGTGCTCGCACGGGACCGACAGCCGCGAGGGGCGCGCGGCGATCCGCTCGATCCTCGCCGACGCCGCCGCGCTGCGGCCCGAGCTCGACGTGCGCGAGGCGTTCGTCGACGTGCAGGAGCCGTCGGTCGCGGACGTCGTGGGCGACGCGCTCGCGGGAGGCGACGAGGCGGTCGTCGTGCCGCTGCTGCTGTCCGTGGGGTACCACGTGCGGGTCGACGTCGCGGCGGCCGTCGACCGACCCGGTGCGCGTGCGGCGGCGCCGCCGGGACCCGACGAGGCGCTCGTCGCGATCCTCGTCGACCGGCTCGCTGCGGCCGGGCTGCGCGCCGACGACGCGCTCGTGCTCGCCGCCGCGGGCTCGAGCGACCCGGCCGCCGCGGTCGCGGTGCAGGAGGTCGCGGTCGCGCTCGCGGACGCGCTCGGTCGTCGCGTCGGCCCGCCCGACGACCGTGCCACGCCTGGAGCGCAGGGCGGGCTGGTCGTCGGCTACGGCGCGGGGACGTCGCCGCGCGTGCCGCAGGCCGTGGCGCTCGCGCGCGCGGGTGGGCGCAGGGTCGTCGTCGCGTCGTACCTGCTCGCGCCCGGGTACTTCCTCGACCGCGTGCACGAGGCGGGTGCCGACGTGGTCAGCGCACCTCTCGCGCCCGACCGGCGCCTCGCCGAGCTCGCGCTGCGCCGGTACGACGAGGTCGTCGCGCAGCCGACCGGCCGCCCGTGACGCTGCGTCACAGGTAGCGCATCGGGTCGAACTGCTCGAGGGGGATGATCCGTACACGCGGGAGCTGGACGTTGAACGCCTGCACGTCGTGCTCGAGGTCGAACGTCTGCAGACCCTGGCTGATCAGCCCCGACAGCTGCGTCGACGTGAACTCGCGGAACGCGATGAGGCCCGTGCGGCGGTCCCCGTCTGCGACGAGCGCACCGAGCTCGGCCGCGAAGTCGCCGTCGTGGCTCACCAGCATGACGTCGCCCGGACGCCCCGCGATCGCCTCGAGCGTGCGCTTGATGCCGATGTCGACGACCTTCTCGTGCGACTCGCCGGCCAGCGGGATCGGCTGGAAGCCGATCGCGAGCAGCGCCTGCACGAAGCTCATCGGCAGCGAGCCGTTCGACGCGTTGAGGAAGAACAGGCCCTTGACGTCCTGCCCCCAGCGCTGCTGCGCGAACGTCAGCACGCGCTCCCAGCGCGGCCGCTGGTCCGGGGCCGGGCGGGACTGCAGGATCGCGGTGCCGAGCGTCGCGTCGATGTTCTCGCCGTCGACGAGCACGTACGTGGTGCGGGGCGCAAGGTCCTGCCCGCCCTGCTCCGGGACTGCGCCCTCGCTCGTGCCCTCGCTCGTGCCCTGACTCGTGACCTGACCCGTGCCCTGGTGTGTCGACTGCCCGACCTCGTCGCCGCTCATGGCCCCAGGCTAGACGCCTCACCCGTCACGTCCGTGAGGTCGGCGGCGCGGCGCCGTCGCCCGCGGTGGTGCGAACATGCCCGCCCGTCGGTCCCGCGTGCGTGGTGGGGTGGCGTGCCACAGTGGTCCCTGACATGGGCAGACACCCGACGCGTCGAGCATCGCCCACGCCTGCGGGGCAGCGACAGGCCCCGGGGACAGGGGCCGGGTGCGGTGGCAGGGACCGTGACGGCGACCGGTGACAGGGGCCGGCTCCGGGACGGACACAACCGGCACGGCACGGGGTGGTGCATCGGCGGGGGACAGGCGGACGCGGGACAGGACAGGTCACGACGGAGGCGGACATGGGGCAGGCGGAAGGTCGGCGCGCGACGAAGCGCGAGGCGGCTGAGGCGTGGGAAGCGCTGTTCCGTGCTCAGGTGGCGCTCATGCGTCGGTTCTCGGCCGAGGACGTGTGGGGCGAGGCGTCGATCCGGGAGTACGACGTGCTGTTCACGCTCTCGCGCCGACCGGGTCGCGCCGCGCGGCTGCGCGACCTCGCCGGGGAGGGGCTGCTCTCGCAGCCGAGCCTGTCCCGTCTCGTCGAGCGGCTCGAGCTGCGCGGGTGGTTGCAGCGCACGCCCGCGCCCGAGGACGGCCGGGGGGTCGTCGTGTCCCTCACCGACGAGGGCGCGCGCGTCCAGCGCGAGATCGGCCGACGTCATGTGACCCAGATCCAGCGGCTCGTCGGCGGGGCGCTCGACGCCGACGAGCTCGCCGAGCTCCGCCGCCTCACCGACCTCCTCCGCACTCGCCAGTCCCAGCTCCCCTGACCCGCCCCTCCTACCACCCCACCCCACCGGCGCCCGCACCCCACCAGCCCCCGCCTCCTGCCGGATCCCCACCCGCCCCATCCCCACCCGCCCCATCCCCATCCACGCTGTGAGTTCGTCGCAGATGTGTGAGTTCGTTGGCGATGGGTGACGAAGTCATCAGGTTCCGACGAAGTCGGCGGGGTTGGGGTCGGCGGCGCTGGGCTCGGTGAGCGGGCTGGGTGTTCTCGTGGCCTGCCGGGTCGGTGGTGGTGGGGTTGGTCGGTGCGGTGAGTTCGTCGCAGGTGTGTGAGTTCGTTGGCGATGGGTGACGAAGTCATCAGGTTCCGACGAACTCGGTGGGGTTGGGGCTGGTGGGGTTGGGGCTGGTGGGGTTGGGGTCGGCGGGGCTGGGCTCGGTGAGTGAGCGGGCTGGTGGGCGGGCTGGCGGCTCGGTGGGTCAGGCGTTCTAGCGCGGCCAGCCGGTGGTGCGTCCGGGAGCACGACTGTGAGTTCGCGGGTGGGGTCGGGAGTTCGCGGGCCGTGGCCCGCGACGTCGGGGTGGGAGCCGCGAACTGAGGTGGGAGCCGCGAACTGGGAGCCGCGAATTGGGGTGGGAGCCGCGAACTGGGGTGGGAGTCGCGAGCTGGGGAGTGGGGGTTTCAGGATGTGGGACGGGTGGCTTGGTGTGCGGTGTCGCGGGACCGAGGGCCCACGCGAATCGGGTCGATCTCCCGCACGATGGAGCACGGACAACGGGAGGTGTGGGGATGAAGGTGCTGGTGTCGGTCGCGTCCAGGCATGGCGGGACGTGGGAGATCGGGGAGCGGATCGCTGAGGTGCTGCGCGCCAGCGGCAACGACGTCGACCTGCACGCACCCGAGGACGTCGTCGACGCGGAGGGCTACGACGCGCTGGTGCTCGGCTCCGCCGTGTACACCGGCCACTGGCTCACAGCGGCTCGTGATCTCGCGGAGCGCGTCGAGCGCGCGGGGGTCCCGCCCTATGTGTGGCTGTTCTCGTCGGGCCTGGCGACGCAGCCGGCTGCCGCAGCGAACTCGCCGCACGAGCTGGCCGGGGTCGCGACGACGTTGCACGCACGCGGCCACCGCAGCTTCCGTGGACGGCTCGACATGACGGCGCTGTCCTTCGCGGAGCGCGCGATCATCGCCGGTGCGCGGGCCCGTGCGGGTGACCACCGCAACTTCGAGCTCGTGGAGCAGTGGGCGCAGGGCGTCGCGGACGCGCTCGTCCTGCAGCCCGCGCACGCCGCGGTGCACGGGCAGGCGACGGCACCGGAGCCCGACGTGACGGTGCCCGTGACGATCGCCTCGTCCATGCCCTGCTCGGCTCGCTGACCGCTGTCCGCCGGGGCGACGATGCCGCGGCGGGCGGCTCGACCGTCCGCAAACCGCTTGCGTGAAACTGCAAGCGATTTGCGCATCGGTGCACTACGATGTCGGCATGTCTCGTCGACTGGCAGAGGTGGCGCGCAAGGTCGGTGTCTCCGAGGCGACCGTGAGCCGTGTGCTCAACGGCAAGCCCGGGGTCTCGGAGCAGACGCGCGAGGCGGTGCTGACCGCGCTCGACGTGCTGGGCTACGAGCGTCCGACGAAGCTGCGCGGTGAGCGGGCGCGCCTCGTCGGGCTCGTGCTCCCCGAGCTGCAGAACCCGATCTTCCCGGCGTTCGCCGAGGTCGTCGGCGGTGCGCTCGCGCAGCAGGGCTTCACGCCGGTGCTGTGCACGCAGACGGCGGGCGGAGTGACGGAGGCGGACTACGTCGAGCTGCTGCTCGGGCAGCAGGTCTCGGGCATCGTGTTCGCGGGCGGCAACTACGCCCAGCGCGACGCGGATCACGATCACTACGCGCGCATCTCGGGCCGGCACCTGCCCGTGGTCCTCATCAACGCGTCGATCGCGGAGCTGGGCTTCCCGCGCGTGTCGTGCGACGACGAGGTGGCGATCGAGCAGGCCATGGGCCATCTCGCGTCGCTCGGGCACACGCGCATCGGCCTCGTGCTCGGCCCGGTCGACCACGTGCCGTCGGAGCGCAAGCTGCGTGCCGCGCACGCGGTCGCGCAGCGGCTCGGGCTGACGCTCGGCGAGCGGGACGTCGTGCGTTCGGCCTACTCGCTCGAGAGCGGCCAGGCCGCCGCGACGCGCCTGCTGCGAGAGGGGGTCACGGGCATCGTGTGCGCGTCGGACCCGCTCGCGCTGGGCGCGATCCGGGCGGCCCGACGAGCGGGGCTGCGGGTCCCCGAGGACGTCTCGGTGGTGGGGTACGACGACTCGGCGTTCATGAACTGCACCGAGCCGCCCCTGACGACCGTGCGGCAGCCGATCGAGCCCATGGGGCGTGCCGCGATCGACCTGCTGGTCAACCAGATCAACGGCACCGCGGTGCCGCAGGACGAGCTGTTGTTCGAGCCGGAGCTCGTCGTGCGGGGGTCGACGGGTCCCGCACCGGCCGCCGTCATGGCGTCTGCCTGATCCCGGTCACGGCCGGGTCACGACGCGATGTCCGTGACCCAGGTCACGTTCCTGCAGGTCAGGGGCTCGGGAGGCGCACCGTCGCACGGACTCTTCCCGAGTCCTGTCACGCTTCGGTAACGACTCTGTCGAGTTCTTGCGCGGATTCTGAACGTGGCTTTAGTGTCTTCGCTGTGACGACGACGTCCTCCGCTCCGCAGCAGCACGCACCGCTGCCCTCGACGCACCACGGGCCCACGCCCGCCCCGGCCGTCGGCGCCACCGCTGACACCACCGCCGACACCGAGGCCACGTGGTGGCGAGGTGCCGTGATCTACCAGGTCTACCCGCGGTCCTTCGCTGACGGGAACGGCGACGGCACCGGCGACCTGGCCGGCCTGCGCGCCCGGCTGCCCTACCTGCGGGACCTGGGCGTCGACGCGATCTGGGTCACCCCGTGGTACGTCTCGCCGCTCGCCGACGGCGGCTACGACGTCGCGGACTACCGCGCGATCGACCCGGCGTTCGGCACGCTCGAGGAGGCCGAACAGCTCGTCGCGGAGGCGCTCGAGCACGGCATCCGCACGATCATCGACATCGTCCCCAACCACGTCTCGGACCAGCACGCGTGGTTCCAGGCGGCGCTCGCCGCGGGGCCCGGTGCCCCCGAGCGTGAGCGGTTCTGGTTCCGCCCGGGCAAGGGCGAGCACGGCGACGAGCGTCCGACGGCCTGGGTCTCCGACTTCCAGGGCGACACGTGGACGCGCACGACGAACCCCGACGGCACGCCGGGCGAGTGGTACCTGCACCTGTTCGCGCCCGAGCAGCCGGATCTCAACTGGTCGCACCCGGACGTGCGTGCGGAGTTCGAGGACGTGCTGCGGTTCTGGTTCGACCGCGGCGTCGCGGGCATCCGCATCGACTCGGCCGCGCTGCTCGTCAAGGACCCCGAGCTGCCGGAGTACGCACCGCACCACGGCCCGGGTGAGCACCCGCACGTCGACCGCGACGAGCTGCACGACGTCTACCGCTCGTGGCGTGCGATCGCGGACTCGTACGACCCGCCGCGCGTGCTCGTCGGCGAGGTGTGGCTCGCGGACCGGGCGCGTTTCGCGCGGTATCTGCGGCCCGACGAGATGCACACGGCGTTCAACTTCGACTTCATGGCGCGGCCGTGGTCGGCGCGCGAGCTGCGCGAGTCGGTCGACATGACGATCGCCGCGCACGGTCCGGTCGGCGCGCCCGCGACGTGGGTCCTGTCGAACCACGACGTCACGCGACCGGTCACCCGGTACGGGCGTGCGGACTCGTCGTTCTCGTTCCCCGCGAAGCGGTTCGGCACCCCGACGGACCTCGCGGTCGGTCACCGGCGGGCCCGCGCCGCCGCGCTGCTCGTCGCCGCGCTACCGGGTGCGCTGTACGTCTACCAGGGCGACGAGCTCGGGCTGCCCGAGGTCGAGGACCTGCCGCTGGACGTGCTGCAGGACCCCATGCACTTCCGCTCGCGCGGTGTGGACCCCGGTCGCGACGGCTGTCGCGTGCCGTTGCCGTGGTCCGGCGCCGCCGCGCCGTACGGGTTCAGCGCACCGGGCAGCGCGCCGACGTGGCTCCCGCAGCCCGCGGACTGGGCCGGCCTCACGGTCGAGCAGCAGTCGAGCGACCCCGCGTCGATGCTGCACCTGTACCGCGACGTGCTCGCGCGGCGCCGGGCCGAGCCCACGCTCGGTGACGGCCCCCTGACGTGGCTCGACAGCGCGGACGACGTGCTGGCGTTCGCCCGCGGCGACGTGATCTGCGTCGTCAACCTCGGCACCGACCCGGTCGACCTGCCGGCCCACTCCGACGTCCTGCTGACGAGCGACCCGCTCGTGGCGGGACGGTTGCCGCGCGACACCGCCGCGTGGCTCCGCGCGCCGATCTGACGCGGCGCGCACCAGCCCACCAGCCCGACCCGCACCACCAGCACCACGAGCAGAACCCCCCGAAGCGGTCCCGGCTCCGGACACCGCCCTCACGAAGGAGTGATGATGAGGTTCACCCGTTCCACCGCGATCGCCGCCGTCGGCGTGCTCTCGCTCGGCCTGCTGGCCGCGTGCAGCGGCGACGACACGCCGCAGGACTCGCCCACGACGGGCGGGTCGACCGCGACCGACGGCGCGACGGCCGACGAGAAGGTCACCATCACGGTCGCCGGCCTCCTGCCCACGGCCGACGACGCCGCCAAGCAGCAGCTCGCCGAGCGCGTGGAGGCGTTCGAGGCGAAGTACCCGAACATCACGGTCGAGCCGCAGGACTACGAGTGGCTCAACTCGACGTTCACGACGCAGCTCGCGGGCGGCACGCTGCCCAACGTCTTCGAGATCCCGCTGACGGACGGCAAGACGCTCATCGCGAACGGCCAGCTCGCGGACATCGACGCGCAGGTCCGCGCGCTGCCGTACGGCGAGGACTTCAACGAGACGCTGCTCGCGAACGGCCAGGACGACTCGGGCACGATCTTCGCGGTGCCGGCCAAGTCGATCTACGCGGTCGCGCTGCACTACAACCGGAACCTGTTCGAGCAGGCCGGCCTGGACCCGAACGACCCGCCGACGACGTGGGACGAGGTCCGCGCGGACGCCAAGGCGATCCACGACAAGACGGGGATCGCGGGCTACGCGACGATGGCGCTCGACGCGTCGGGCGGCTGGCAGCTCGCGGCGGGTGCGAACTCGCGCGGCGGCGTGATCGAGAAGTCGGACGGCGCGGGCGGCTACACCGCGACGCTGGACGACCCGGCGGTCGCCGAGCACCTGCAGTGGCTGCACGACCTGCGCTGGGAGGACGGTTCGCTGCTCGAGCGCGCCGACCTCGGCTGGGGTGAGATCAACGCCGCGTTCGCGGGCGGTGAGCTCGCGATGTACACGTCGGGATCCGACGTCTACAACGCGCTCGTCGAGGGCAACGGCGTGACCTCGGACTGGGGCTACGGCCTCACGGCGATCCCGACCTCGGGCAACGGCGGGGCGCTGACGGGCGGCACGCTCGCGGCGGTCCGCAAGGACTCGACGGACGCCGAGAAGGACGCCGCGGTCAAGTGGATCGACTGGTGGTACCTGTCGAAGCTGCAGGACAAGGACCAGGCGGTCGCCGACGCCAAGACGCGGGCCGAGGCGTCGCCGGCGCAGGCCGTGGGCACGCCCGTGCTGCCGATCTTCTCGAAGGAGCTGTACGAGGAGAACCTGTCCTGGATCCAGGAGTACGTGAACGTGCCGCTCGACGACATGAAGGGCTACACGGACGTCATGTTCACGCAGCCGCTCGTGCCCGAGGCCGCGGTCGCCACGCAGGACCTGTACGGCCAGCTCTTCCCCGTGGTGCAGGCTGTCATCACGCAGAAGGACGCCGACATCAAGGGCCTGCTCGCCACGGCGAACACCGCTGGTCAGGCGGCCATCGACGCCGCGAGCTGATCGCCACGACCGGCCGGGGGCGGCACCGTCCCCGGCTGGTCCGGCTCGTCCGGCACGACGAACGACGGAAGGCCCGCCATGACCACCACCGACGCCGTGAGCGTCCCGCCCCGGGTGCAGCGCACCCGCCGTGAGCGCCGCAGGACACCCGTGACGTGGGTGCGCCGCGGTGGCCTGTCCGCGCTGCTGTTCGCGCTCCCGCTGCTCGTGATCTTCGGCGTCTTCAGCTGGTGGCCGATCGTCTCGGCCGTGGAGATGAGCCTGCAGAAGACGAACCTCGTCGATGCGCCCACGTGGGTGGGGCTCGACAACTTCCGGGCGGTGCTGAGCGACCCGCTCCTGCCGACGGTCATCAAGAACACCGCGTGGTTCGCGCTCCTCGCGCTCGTGTTCGGGTACCCGATCCCGCTGGTCGGCGCGGTGCTCATGAGCGAGCTGCGCCGCCGCAAGGGGTTCTACTCGGTGCTCGCGTACCTGCCGGTCGTCGTGCCGCCCGTGGTCGCGGTGCTGCTGTGGAAGTTCTTCTACGACCCGCGACCGCAGGGCGTGTTCAACACCGTGCTCGGCTGGGTCGGCCTCGGCCCGTACCCGTGGCTCGCCGACGCGACGTGGGCGATGCCGTCGCTCGTGCTCGAGGCCACCTGGGCGGCCGCCGGCGGCACGGTGATCATCTACCTCGCGGCGCTCATCTCGGTCCCGGCCGAGCTGTACGACGCCGCGGAGGTCGACGGTGCGTCGGTGTGGCGCAAGATCTGGCACGTGACGCTGCCGTCGTTGCGGGGCGTGCTGTTCATCACCCTGATCCTGCAGGTCATCGGGACCGCGCAGATCTTCCTCGAGCCGTTCCTGTTCACCAACGGCGGCCCGAACCACGCGACCGAGACGATCATGCTGCGCGTCTACAACCTCGCGTTCGCCAACCTCGGCAACAACTTCGGCCAGGCGACCGCGCTGAGCCTCCTGCTCGCCGCGTTCCTCGCGGTCGCCTCCCTCGTCTACTTCCGTCTGACGCGATCCTGGAGCACGTCGTGACCGCCACCTCGTCGTCGCAGGGCAGCCCGACGCCCGACTCGCTCGCGGGACCAGCCGTGCCCGCTGTCCCGACGCCGCGCGCGGGCGTCGCGCCCGGCCACGCGGGACCTCCCGCGACGAGCGCGGTGCTGGCTCGCTCGCTGCGCGCGGGCCGCGGCGGGTCGGGTGCGCCCGGGGGCCGTCGTCGCCGTGGTCCGTCCGACGAGCGTGAGCGCGGCGCCCTGTCCGTCGCGGACTGGCGCCGTCCGCAGGTCGCGTGGACCTGGCGCGGCATGCACCTCGCGCTCCTGGTGCTGCTCGTGGTGTGGTGCCTCGGCCCGCTCCTGCTGCTCGCCAAGTTCGCGTTCACGCCGACGCAGGACATCCTCACGCACCCCATGGCGCTGTTCCCGAACGGGTTCACGACGGGGAACATCGAGCAGGCGTGGACCAGGTACCACATCGGCCGGTACTTCATGAACACGGTGTGGGTCGCGCTCGGCTCGTGGTTCGTCCAGGTGCTCGTCGCGACCACGGGCGGCTACGTGCTGTCGGTCCTGCGGCCGCGCTGGGCGAAGGCGCTCAACTGGGCCGTGCTCACGACGCTCTTCGTGCCCGCGGTCGTCCTGCTCATCCCGCTGTACAAGATCGTCGTCGACCCGCCCGTGGGCGAGACGCTCATCAACAGCTACCTCGCGGTGTGGCTCCCGGCGGGCGCGAGCGCGTTCAACGTCGTGCTCGTGTCGCGGTTCTTCGACTCGCTGCCGAGGGAGATCTTCGAGGCCGCGCGCGTCGACGGTGCGGGTCCGCTGCGGGTGTTCTGGTCGATCGTCCTGCCCATGAGCCGCCCGATCATCGGCGTCGTGTCGGTGTTCGCGGTGATCGCGTCCTGGAAGGACTTCCTGTGGCCCTTCCTGGTGCTGAAGTCCGAGACGGTCAAGCCGCTGTCGGTGTACCTGCAGTCCATGGCGAACGTCGACAAGGGCACGCTCATGGCCGCGCTGGCGATCTCGACGCTCATCCCCGTCGTGATGTTCCTGCTCTTCCAGCGCATGTTCCTGCGCGGTGCAGGGCTCGGGGGAGCGGTCAAGGGCTGAGCCCGCTCGTGGGCGGCGTCGTCGGACGGACGGTGCCGCCCCACGGGTCGGCCGCAGGTTGCTGACGACTTGTCGGTTCGATGTCACGCCGGGCCCGTCCGACTCCCGCCCGGGGCGTGAGGGACCGGATGGGATGATCGACGGGTGCCTCACGACGATTCCCCCCTGAGTCCTGTCGCGCCCTACGACGCCCTGTTCCTCGCCTCCTTCGGAGGTCCGGACGGCCCCGACGACGTGCTGCCGTTCCTGCGCAACGTCACGTCGGGCAAGGGCATCCCCGACGAGCGTCTCGCCGAGGTCGCCGAGCACTACCACCACTTCGGCGGGGCGAGCCCGATCAACGGGCAGAACCTCGCGCTGCAGCGCGCGCTCACCGCCGAGCTCGAGCGCCGCGGCCTCGACCTGCCCGTCGTGTGGGGCAACCGGAACTGGACGCCGTACACCAAGGACGCGCTCGCGGCCGCGCACGCCGACGGTGCCCGCCGCGTGCTCGCCCTCGTGACGAGCGCGTACGCGTCGTACTCGGGCTGTCGCCAGTACCGCGAGGACTTCTGGACCGCGCTCGAGCAGCTCGGCGCGGAGCTCGGCCTGGCCGAGGGCGAGCAGCCGCTCGTGCTCGACAAGCTCCGCCCGTACTTCAACCACCCGGGCTTCGTCGCCGCGAACGTCGACGCGGTCACCGAGGCGCTCGGCAAGGTGCCCGCGGGCGCTCGCGTCGTCTTCGTGACGCACTCGATCCCCGACACGATGGAGGAGGCCTCCGGGCTGGCCGGGCCCTCGTACTCCGCACAGCACCTCGACGTCGCCGCGCACGTCGCCGCCGAGGTGGGCCGGCGGCTCGGGACGACCGTCGAGTGGGACCTCGCGTACTGCTCGCGCTCCGGCCCGCCGAGCCAGCCGTGGCTCGAGCCCGACGTCAACGACCTGCTGCGCGACCTCGCAGCGGGTGGGGCGCAGGCCGTCGTCATCTCGCCGATCGGCTTCGTCTCGGACCACATGGAGGTCGTCTACGACCTCGACACCGAGGCGCTCGAGACGGCCGACGAGCTCGGCCTCACCGCGGTGCGCGCCGACAGCGTGGGCACGCGCGACGTGTTCGTCAGCGGGCTCGTCGACCTGATCCTCGAGCGCGCCGCGACCGAGCGCGCCCGGGTGGCGGGCGAGCAGCCGCCGGTCCCCGCGACGGTCGGCGCGCTGCCCGCGTGGCACGACGTGTGTCGCCCCGGCTGCTGCCGCCGCCAGGCGGGCGTCGACTCGGGCCGCCCCGCCGCGTGCTCGACCGACCCGTCGCTGTGAGGGCGCCCGCGCGCTGACCGCGGCCCCCGTCGTCCGCTCGACCGTCCGTACCCCCCAGGAAGGAAGCTCGCGTGAGCACCGTCGACCACGAGTCCGTCAACTCGACCATCCGCTACACGATGTGGTCCGTCTTCGCGCTCGAGGAGGTGCTGCCCGAGGACGCCGCCGAGCGCGCCGAGCTCGTCGCGCAGGCACAGGCCGCCGTCGGGCAGGACGCGGAGCTCGTCGTGCGCGGCTGGTACGACGTCGCGGGGCTGCGGGCCGACGCGGACCTCATGGTCTGGTGGCACGCCGAGACCGTCGAGCAGGTGCAGGGCGCCTACCAGCGGCTGCGGCAGAGCGACCTGGGCCGGCACCTGCTGCCGGTGTGGTCGGTCGTCGGCCTGCACCGTGCTGCCGAGTTCAACCGCCAGCACGTGCCCGCGTTCCTCGCGGGCGAGGAGCCGGGCGACTACGTCTGCGTCTACCCGTTCGTGCGGTCCTACGACTGGTACGTCCTGCCCGAGGACGACCGGCGCCGGATGCTCACCGAGCACGGACGCGCGGCGCGCGACTACGCCGACGTGCGGGCCAACACCGTGTCCGCGTTCGCGCTCGGCGACTACGAGTGGGTGCTCGCGTTCGAGGCGCCGCAGCTGCACCGCATCGTCGACCTCATGCGCGAGCTGCGTGCCGTCGAGGCGCGCCTGCACGTGCGCGAGGAGATCCCGTTCTACACCGGTCCGCGCACGACGCTCGAGGCCTGGGCCGACCGCCAGCCGCGCGGCTGATCGCGCGCACCGGTCGCGCGTGGGTGGACCTGGTGCACGCTACGACGACCAGGTCCACCCGGTGTGCGCGGCGCTGCGGGCTCTCGCGGGGGTCGGGGTGCGGTGCCATGATCGACGGATGGTGCGACTCGTGGGGCAGTGGCGGGTGGCGGTGCCGCCCGCCACTGGACCGGACGACGACCCGCACGACGAGGCCGCACGCGCCGTCGCGCACGCGCTGCCGGACGACGAGGTCGACCGCGTCGCGTCGCTGACGTTCGACGGCGACGGTCAGGTGTACGGCACGGGCGGGGTCAACCGGCTGCGCGGGACGTGGTCCGTCACGGGGGACACCCTGACCTTCGGACCCATGGTCTCGACGCTCATGGCCGGACCGCCGCGCGCGATGCGGCGCGAGCAGGAGCTCCTGCGGCTGATCGCCGGCCCGCTCGAGCTGACGACCGGCGGGGTCGCGGAGTCGGCGAGCGACCCGGCGCTGACCCCCGACGCGGGGACGCGCACGGCGCGGGTCGACCTCGTCGCACCCGGCGGCGAACGTCTCGTCCTCACGCGCGAGCCCGACGACCGCCCGGCCTGACGGGCCCTCAGGGGTACAGGCCGCGGATCTGGTGCGCCTCGGCGACGCGCCGCACGCCGATCGTGAGCGCCGCGTCGCGCAGCGAGATCGACTGCTCGCGTGCGGTCGTCGCGACGGCCGCGTACGCGGAGCGCATGCGCTGCTCGAGCCGGTCGGCGATCTCGTCCTCGGTCCACCAGTACGCCTGGTTGGCCTGGACCCACTCGAAGTAGGACACGACGACGCCGCCGGCGTTCGCCAGGATGTCGGGCACGACGATCACGCCGCGGTCGTGCAGCACCCGGTCGCCCTCGGGCGTGGTCGGTCCGTTGGCGCCCTCGACGACCCACCGGGCCTTGACGGTCTGCGCGGTCTCCTCGTCGAGCACGTTCTCGACCGCGGCGGGGATCAGGAGGTCGACGTCGAGCGCGAGCAGCTCGGCGTTGCTCACGGGTGAGCCGCCCGGGAACGTGCTCGCGGGCAGACCCGATGCGGTGTGCGCGAGGAGCGCGGGGACGTCGAGGCCGTCGTCGTTGCGCGTGCCGCCGTCGACGTCGGTGACCGCGACGACGCGTGCACCACCCTCGTGCAGCCAGTGCGCCGCGTGCGAGCCGACCTTGCCGAAGCCCTGGACGGCGGCCCGGACCTCGGAGAGCGCGACACCGTCGTCGGCGAGCGCCGCGACCGCCGCGTGCACGACGCCGCGACCGGTGGCCGTGGCCCGGCCGAGCGAGCCGCCCACCGGCAGCGGCTTGCCGGTCGTCACGGCGGGGATCGTGTAGCCGAGGTTGACCGAGTACGTGTCCATGACCCAGGCCATGGTCTGCTCGTCGGTGCCGATGTCGGGCGCCATGATGTCCCGCTCGGGGCCGATGATCGGCATGATCTCGGACGTGTAGCGCCGCGTGACGCGTTCGAGCTCGGCGGTCGAGTGCTCGCGTGGGTCGATCGTCACCCCGCCCTTCGCGCCGCCGTACGGCACGTCGACCACCGCGCACTTCCAGGTCATCCACATCGCGAGCGCCCGTACCTCGTCGATGTCCACCGACGACGCGTAGCGCAGCCCGCCCTTGCCGGGACCGCGCGAGATGTTGTGCTGCACGCGGTACCCGTGCAGGAGGACGATCTCGCCCGAGTCGCGGCGCAGGGGGATCGCGACGTTCATCTCTCGCCGCGGCGTCGCGAGCATCTCGTGCAGCCCGGGGGAGTACCCCAGGATCTCGACGGCGGAGGCGAGCTGGGCGTGGGCCGTGGTCAGCGCTGACGTCACGCCCGACACTCTGCCACCCCACGCGCGCCCGCGCCGCGCGTCACGCCGACGAGCGTGCGCCCCGGCCGACGAGCGTGCCCCGGCCCCGGGCGTCCGGGCGGCCGACCGGTCGGCGGGAGGGTCCGACGAGTGTGCCGTCAGGCCGAGGCGCGGACGACCAGCTCGGGGGCGAAGATGAGCGGGTCACGACCGAGCGACTCGCCGTGCAGCTGCGCGAGGAGCCGGTTGCCCGCGGCCCGCGCCATGGACACCACGGGCTGCACGACGGTCGTGAGCGGCGGGGTCGTGGACGCCGCGACGCCGATGTTGTCGTAGCCGACGACCCGGATGTCACCGGGCACGTCCTTGCCGAGCTCGGCGAACGTCGCGAGGGCACCGGCCGCCATGAGGTCGGACGCGACGAAGACGCCGTCGACGTCGGGGTGCCGCTCGACGAGCTCGCGGGCGAGCCGCGCCCCGGATGCGAGCGTGAAGTCGCCGTGCAGCACGACGTCGTCGGCCATGCCCGCGGCGCGCACGGCCTGGCGCCACCCCGCGAGGCGGTCGACACCGGCCGACATGTCCTCGGGACCGGCGATGGTCGCGATCCGCCGGGTGCCGCGCTCGATGAGGTGGCGTGCGGCCAGCTCGCCGCCGGCCATGTTGTCGGTGTCGACGTAGTGGACCTCGTGCGGGTCGACCGACAGCGGGCGACCGACGAAGACGTTGGGCACGCGCGACGACAGCAGGATGCGGTCCAGGTCGTCGGTGCGGTGGTGGGAGACGACGATCGCGCCGTCCACGTGACCGTTGCGCAGGTAGCGGACGGTCCGCTCGCTCTGACCGGGGCGAGCGATGACGAGGACGACCTGGATGTCGGAGTCGGCGAGCGCGGTGCTCAAGCCGTTGAGGGTGCCCGCGAAGAACGGGTCGGACAGCACGCGCTCGTCGGGCTCGGGCACCACGAGGGCGATCGAGTCGGTGCGCTTGGTGACCAGGGAGCGCGCGGCGCGGTTGGGCGTGTACCCGAGCTCGGCGACAGCGGCCTCGACCGCGGCGAGCGCATCGGGGGAGACGCGCAGCCCGCCGTTGATCGCGCGGGACGCGGTCGACCGCGAGAACCCGGCGCGCTCGGCGACCTGCTCGAGCGTCGGCGCCGACGGCCGGTCGCCGCCCAGGAGGGCGACGGGAGAGTTCTCGACCACCATTGGTCAGTTCCCTTTCGTGTGCCAGACAGGCGTCCGGTGGGTGCTGGTGCGCTGTCGGCGACGGGGCCTGCACCGGGCCGGCAGACGCGCTGCCGGCCCGGTGGTAGGGCTCAACCCTTGACTGCTCCAGCCATGATGCCCGCAACCAGCTGACGGCCGGCGAAGGCGAACAGGACCAGCAGCGGGAGTGTCATGAGGAACACGCCCGCCATGACGAGGGAGTAGTCGACGAAGTAGTTCTGCTGCAGCAGGCGGATCGCCAGCGGCAGGGTCGGGTTCGTGTTGTTCAGGACGATCGACGGCCAGAAGAAGTTGACCCACTGGGCGACGAACGTGAACAGCGCGAGCATCGCGGCGGCAGGCCGGGCGGCCGGCAGCGCGATCGACCAGAACGTGCGGAACATCGAGGCACCGTCGACGCGGGCCGCCTCGATGAGCTCGTACGGCAGCGCCTCCTCGAGGTACTGCGTCATCCAGAACACGCCGAACGCGCCGACGAGGGCCGGGACGATGACCGCCTGCAGGTGACCGATCCAGTTCAGCTTCGCCATGACGATGTAGAGCGGGACGACACCGAGCTGGGTCGGGACCGCCATCGTCGCGATGGTGAAGACGAGCAGGCCGCGGCGCCCGGGGAACCGGAGCTTCGCGAACGCGAACCCGGCGAGCGTCGAGAACAGCACGGTGGACGCGGACACGATCACCGCGACGACGACGGAGTTGGTCACCGCGCGCCAGAAGCTGAACGCCTGTGCGTCGATCACGTTCTTGAAGTTCGTGAACAGGCTCGCGTCGGGGAACAGCTGAGGGAGCGGCTTCTGTGCGATCGAGACCGGGTCGGACGACCCGATGACGAGCGTGTAGTAGATCGGCAGGAGACCGATCAGGACGACGATGCCCAGCAGGATGTAGATGAACGGCGCCGGACGGCGGTCGTAGCCGCCGACCTTGCGGTTCACACGCCGGGCGGCGGCACGCGCGGCACCGCGGCCGGCGGACTGCTCGATGGCGGGGATGGAGTTCATGCCGACTTCCTTAGAGCCTCGTAGCGCTTCTGCGCGGCCTTCCGCTGCTTCTTCGACGGACCCGAGGACCCGCTCGCGATGCGCTGCGTGGCGAAGAAGTTGATCATGCCGATGGCCAGGATGAGCAGGAACAGCAGCCAGGCGATCGCCGCGGCGCGGCCGAGGTTGTACTGGCCGGACCAGCCGGTGTTGTACAGGTACAGCGTCGTCGTGAGCCACTGGCGCGAGGCGCCGCCGGAGCCCGTGCTGTCGAACACGCGCGGCTCGTCGAAGATCTGCAGGCCACCGATGGTCGCGGTGATGATGATGAAGATGATCGTCGCGCGGATCTGCGGGATCGTCACGGAGATGAACTGCCGCACGCGACCGGCACCGTCGATGATCGCGGCCTCGTAGAGCTCACGCGGGACGGCCTGCATCGCGGCCAGGAAGATCAGCGCGTTGTAGCCGGTCCATCTGAAGTTCACCATCGACGCGATCGCCACATGGCTCGCGAGCGGTGAGACGTGCCAGCCGATGGGGTCCACGCCGATGTAGCCGAGGAGCTGGTTGATGAGGCCCGACTGGTCCGCGAACATGCGGCCGAAGATGAGGCCGACCGCGACGGGGGCGACGACGTAGGGGAGCAGGACCCCCATGCGCCAGAACGTCTTCGCGCGCAGGTTCTGGTCGAGCAGGGCGGCGATGAGGATCGCGGCGATCACCTGCGGGACCGAGGACAGGATGAAGATCGACAGGGAGTTCCGCAGGGACAGCCAGAAGTCCTTCTGCTTGAACACGTCGGCGAAGTTCTGCAGACCGACGAAGTCACCCTGACCCTGCAGCAGCTGCCACTTGTGCACGGAGACGTAGCCCGTGTACAGGATCGGGAACAGGCCCGTGATGAAGAACAGGATGAAGAACGGGGAGATGTACAGGTAGGGCGAGACCTTGACGTCCCAGCGACTCAGCGTCTGGGAGAAGCCCACGCGGCGCGGCTGCCGCGGCGCCGGCGCGAGATCGCTCTCGGGCTCGACGGGTGACTGGACAGACATGACCACCTCATGACGGCGTGAGTGGACGCGGCGCCCGGTGAGGGCCTTCGTCCCTGACAGGGACAGGCTGCCACCGGGCGCCGCTCGGATCCGGGGCCGGCTGGGTGATCAACCGGCCACTCGGCTGGTCGGGGGTGGGCGCCGCAGCACCCACCCCCGACCGCGGGAATCAGATCCCGAGCGCGTTGAACGCGTCGAGCGCGCCCTTCCACGCCGTGGCCGAGTCGGCCGACTTGTCGACGTCGACCTTGGTGATCGCGTCGGTCACCGTCTGGTGGATCGAGAAGTAGTTCGGACCCTTGAACGGCGTCACCGTGATGGCGTTCGCGCGGTTGGCGAAGATCGTGCCGACCGGAGCGTTGTTGAAGAAGTCGTTCGTCGCGGCCTGCAGAGCCGGGTCGGCCAGCGCCTCGGTCTGGCTCGGGAAGGTACCCGCGTTGAGGAACGCCTTGATCTGGGTCTCGGGCGAGGTCAGCCACGCCGCGAGCTCCTTGGCCGCCTCGGTGTTCGGGCCGGAGGCCGGAACCGTGAGGTACGAGCCACCCCAGTTGCCGCCGCCGCCGGGGAACACGTCAGCGATGTTCCAGCCGGTGATGCCGCCCGAGTTCTGCTCGATCGGGCCGGTCATCCACGCCGGGCAGAGCATCGTCGCGAACTTGCTGCTCTGGAAGCCGGCGTTCCAGTCGTCGCTCCACTGGCCGAGGTGAGCGGAGAGGTCCTGGACCTCGGCACCCGTGATCTGGTCGAACAGGCCCTTGACGGCCGTGTTGTCCGCCAGCGGGATGACCGAGCCGTCGGTGTTCTCGTACGCCGTCTCGAGCTGGTTGATCATGCCCTGGAAGATGGCGTTGCCCGAGTCGAACCACGCGGCGTCGGACTTCGCGACGAAGTCCTTGCCGACCTTGAAGTAGTCGTCCCACGTCGAGCCCTCGCCACCGAGGAGCGTCGCCACCTCGGCCGGGTCGGACGGCAGGCCGGCGGCCTCGAAGAGGTCCTGGCGGTAGCAGATGGCCTCGGGGCCGATGTCGGTGCCGTAGCCGATGAGCGCGCCGGAGGCGGTCGTCGCCGGGCCGGTCTTGAAGTCGGGCCAGCGGCCGTCCGTCTCGGGCGACTTCAGGTCGAGGAACTTGTCGCCCGACTGCACGAGCTCGGGCAGCCAGTCGATCTCGATGGCCTCGACGTCGGCCAGACCCGCACCACCGGCAGCGATCTTGGTGGTGAGGTTCGCACGCGCGTCGTCCGACTTCGCCGCGATGGTCTGCTTGACCGTGACGTTCGGGTGCGTCTGCGTGTACTCGGCGAGGAGCTCGTCCGTGTAGCCGAAGTTGTTGAACGTCGCGACCGTCAGCGTGATCGGCTTGGACGTGTCGGCGCTCGCGCCGGCCGAGGGCTTGTCGCCGTCGGCGGGCTTGTCGCCGTCGTCGCTCGAGCACGCCGTCGCCAGGAGGGCGATGCTCGCGACCCCGGCCGTGACGGCCAGGAACTTGCGTGTGGTCTTACGCACTGTGACTCCCTTGTCAGTCGGACGGCACCCGTGCCGTTCCTCCGCGGGGCGCCGCCGTGGCCGGACGCGTGCATCGCACGTGCCAGGACCACGTCGGCGTGGGTCTGAGGACCCCGCCTGGGAGCGCTCCCCTCCGCAGTGTGCGGGAGCGTTCCCATGCGCTGGCCATACTGTCGTCGGCGGTGCGCGGAAGTGTCAAGGAGGTGTCTGTCCGAAACGTCGGTGGTAGCGATCCCACACCGACGAACCCGCAGGTCAGAGGCCGTTCCCACGGTTCCCACGTTACCGAATCGTTACGCCGTGGAAGCGCTACCGTGACCGCCCGATGCGGGCCCGGACGGGCCCCGCACCCCATCGCGCCGCTGACGCGTCACGCGAGCCGCGCGCGCACCGCCCGGTCGAGCGCAACGAGCGCCTCGCGCACGGCCTGCGCGACGGTCTGCTCGACGACCGCGCCGAACAGCGGCACGGCGGCTCGCAGCTCGCCGTCGTATCGCACGGCGGTCGCGGCGGCAGCGCCCCCGTGCGCGACGAGCGTCCCGCGCGCGTCGAGCCGCACGGGCGCACCCACGACCTCGACCGTGACGGTCCCGGCCCGGGCGTGCTCGTCGTCGGGGGCGTCCCACATCTCGACCTGCCGCACCTGCAGCCGCGACCCGACGAACCCGCGCACCGCGGCCGGCACCTGCTCGGCGGGCAGCGCGCGCAGCGTGGTCACCGTGAAGGGCCCGTCGGCGTCGCCGACGACCGCGACGTGCTCGCACACGGCACCGGACGCGCTGATCGCGTCCCGGGCCAGGTCCGGGTCGGCGAGCAGACGTGCGACGGTGAGCGGGGCGGCGGGGAGCACGAGCGTCTCGGCGAGGTGCACGGGTGGTCTCCGGGAGTGGGTCGGCAGGACCTGACGGCGGGGCGACGAGCCTAGTGGGCCGCATAGGCTGGGCGCGTGTCGACCCTGAGCGTGCTCGTCGAGCGCCACGGACCGCTGGCCCCCGCCGACCTCGAGTGGCTGCACCTGCTCGTCGGGGACTGGCAGGTCGTCTCCGATCTCGCGTTCGCCGACCTCGTGCTGTGGCTGCCCACGTCCGACGGCGACTTCGTCGCGGTCGCGCAGTGCCGCCCGTCGACGGGCGCCACCGTGCACTACGACGACGTCGTCGGCTCACGGGCCCCCGAGGGGCAGCGCCCGCAGCTGCAGCGCTCGCTCGAGGAGCGCCGTCAGCTGCGCTCGCGCGAGCCGCGCTGGTTCGGCTCGTACGCGGTGCGCGAGGAGGCCGTGCCGGTCGTGCGCGAGGGACGCGCGATCGCGGTCATCGCCCGGCAGACCAACCTCGGCGGTGCCCGCACGCCGAGCCGGCTCGAGCTCAACTACGTGGAGTCGGCCGACGACATCTGCGCGATGATCGCGAACGGCGAGTTCCCGGCGCCCGACGCGCCGACCGGTCCGCGCCGCGGTGCGCCGCGCGTCGGCGACGGGCTCGTGCGCCTCAACTCCGAGGGGGAGGTGCTGTACGCGAGCCCGAACGCGCTGTCGTGCTTCCACCGGATCGGGGCGCTGGGGGACCTCGTGGGCCGCTCGCTCGTCGAGGTCACGGCGGACCTCCTGCCCGAGCAGCGCACGACGGTCGACGAGTCGATGCCGCTCGTGCTCACGGGCCGCGCGCCGTGGCGCACGGACGTCGAGGTCGGGGGAGTGGCACTGTCGCTGCGCGCGGTCCCGCTCACCGAGCAGGGCCAGCGCATCGGGGCCGTGGTGCTGTGCCGCGACGTGTCCGAGCTGCGGCGCCGCGAGCGTGAGCTCATCACCAAGGACGCGACGATCCGCGAGATCCACCACCGCGTGAAGAACAACCTGCAGACGGTGGCGGCGCTGCTGCGGCTGCAGTCGCGGCGCATGACGTCACCGGAGGCGCGCGACGCGCTCGCCGAGGCCATGCGGCGGGTCGCGACGATCGCGCTCGTGCACGACTCGCTCTCGCAGACGATCGACGAGAGCGTGCCGTTCGACGACCTCGTCGGACGCAGCCTGCGGCTCGCGGCGGACGCGGCCTCGGCGGGGGCGCACGTGCGCACGACCGTGACGGGCACGTTCGGCTCGGTGCCCGCGGAGGACGCGACGGCGCTCGCGCTCGTGCTGACCGAGCTCGTGACGAACGCCGTGGAGCACGGGTTCGAGGGGCGGGAGTCGGGGACGGTCGAGATCGTCGTGGAGCGCGCGGACGACGACCTGCGCGTGACGGTCGTCGACGACGGTGCGGGCATCCCGGAGGGTCGGGGTGCGGGATCCGGGCTGGGCACGCAGATCGTGCAGACGCTCGTGACGAACGAGCTGCGGGGCAGCATCGAGTGGCAGGCGCGCCCCGAGGGCGGGACCGCGGTCGTCGTGCGGGCCGAGCTGCGCACCGCGCGGGACGCGGCGCACGTGAGCTGAGGGCGACGGGCCCGACGAGCGTGCGGCCGCACGTCCGGGGGAACGACGACGGGGCCGGTCCGTGCGGACCGACCCCGTCGGGAAGCGTGCTGGTGCGGTGCTCAGCCCGCGCGGCGCTGGCGCGCGGTGCGGCGCTTGAGCGCGCGGCGCTCGTCCTCGGACAGCCCGCCCCACACCCCGGCGTCCTGACCCGTCTCGATGGCCCACTTGAGGCACGTGTCGACGACGTCGCAACGACGGCAGACGGCCTTGGCCTCCTCGATCTGGAGGAGCGCAGGACCCGTGTTGCCGATCGGGAAGAACAGCTCGGGGTCCTCGTCGAGACATGCTGCGCGGTGGCGCCAATCCATGTGAACTCTCCTTGGGCACGCGAGAGGTCCGGCGCCTGGGTGCAGGCGCGCGCGACATCGCGGACGACGTGTGATGGGGGGCTGGCAGAACGTGCTGGATCAAGCGTCACACCCCCGACCGAGTTCGCACAAGGGGTTACGAGATGGTTTCAACACCGTTACGGATGAGGCGTTGATCACACTGTGACCGCCGCGACACGCCGCGGTCGGATCGATTCGTGCCGCGATCTGGGCGAATCCGGTCCGGGGATGGGCAATGGGCGCCCACGATCTGTGGTATGCGAGCTCGGGTGTCGCAGCGGCGGCCTAGGCTCCTGCCCGTGACCCGCGCTGCATCGCCCACCGGTCCGGACCGCGCGAGCCGGCCTGCGCACGAGCCTCCGACCGCACCGGCCCGGCCGGCCTTGCTCGCGGTGGTGTGCCTCCTGACGTTGCTCGAGGCGGCCGCGGCGTTCGGGCTGGGCGTCGCGTGGGCCGCGGACCTCGTCCGGGGTGCGGCGCAGAGCGTCGGTGCGACGACCTTCCTGGTCGTCTTCGCGCTCGGCATCGCGGTCCTGCTCGCGGCGTCGGCACGTGGCCTGTGGCGCGGTCGACGCTGGGCGCGCTCGCCCGTCATGACGTGGCAGGTGCTGTTGATCGTGCTCGGCGTGAGCTGGGTCGGGGCGGACCCGGCGCCGTGGACGTGGGGCGTCCTCGCGGTCGCGCTCGTCGTCGCCGTGGGGCTGTTCGTACCCGCGGTCGTCGCGGCGACGACCGGGCACGCGGACCAGGATCCCGGCACGGGCGACGCCCCGGGCACCCGTCCGGGTGCCGCGGGGCGTCGCTGACGACCGACCGGCCCCTCCAGCCGGGCGTCCGTCCGTCGGCCGGACGCGCGCGTCGACGCGTCCGACCGACGAGCAGGTGACGCGGCAGGTGACGCGTCAGTCGACCGCCAGCGCGGCGACCGGCGGGGTGCGGACCGCCGAGCGGGCGGGCAGCACGGACGCGAGCAGCCCCGCCCCGAGCGCGATCGCGACGATCGCGGCGACGTCCCGCCACGGCACGACGAGCTCCGCGTCGCCGAGCGCACCGAACGCGATCGACGCGCCTGCCCAGCCGTAGAGCACGCCGAGCAGGATCCCGAACACCGCCCCGACGCCCGCGATGAGCATGCCCTCCGCGGCGAGCGACAGGCGCAGCCGACGGCGGGTCAGCCCGATCGCGCGCAGCGTCGCGGACTCGCGGCGCCGCTCGATCACGGACAGCGACAGCGTGTTCGCGACCCCGACGAGCGCGATGACGACCGCGACCGCGAGCAGCCCGATGACGATCGCGAGCAGCGTGTCGATGACCTGCTCGTACTGCGCGCGCGTCGCGACGGGGCTCTCGACCGCGAGCGGCTGGTCGGACACCGCGTCGCGCACCTCGTCGAGCACCTGCGACGCGTCGGCGTCGCTCGCGATACGTGCCCAGATCGTCGTGCGGTCGACGGGACCCGCCGCGATCGCGTCGAACGTCGTCGGGGTCAGGTAGGCCGCCTCGCCGTAGGTCGTCGACTCGATGACGTGCAGGCGCACGGTCGCCTCGCCGTCGCCGACGCGCAGGCCGCTCGACCCGTCGACCCGCACCGCGCGCTGCGGCTCGGTCGGACCGACGTGCGTCACGACGACCTGGTCGTCGCGCAGCGCGTCGACGATGCGCTGGTCGCGCAGGACGCTCGCGACCTCGGGCGTGACCGAGTACGCGGTGTACCACTGGTCGCCGACCTGGACCTGCATCGCCGGCACCTCGACGGCGTCCTCGACGCCCCGCACGTCCGCGACGGACTGCAGCACGCCGTCGGCGATCGTCGTGCCGTACCCCAGGTCGTCGGACGTGAGCTCGATGTCGACCTTGTAGTGCGTGTCCAGCTCGGCGGCCATCGACGTCCGGGCGCTCGCGGCACCGGTCGACATGAGCGCGACGAGCGTGACACCGATGAGCAGCGCCGTGCTGGTGGCGGCCGTGCGGCGCGGGTTGCGGACCGTGTTCGCCGCGGCGAGCCGCGCGGTCGGGCCCGCCCGGCCCAGCAGGCGGCCGACGAGCGCGACGGCGCGCGGCACCCAGAAGACCGCGCCGACGAGCACGCCGACGAACGACAGCGCACCGCCCAGGATGCCGAGCGCGAGCAGCTCCATCGCGTCGCCGGGACTGGCCTTCGCACCCACGACCGCGAGCACGAGCAGGCCCGTGCCGCCGGCGAACAGCAGCGCGGCGAACGCCAGCCGCAGGCGGCCGGCCCGGGTCGCGACGTCCGGGACGTCGACCGGGCGCAGCGCGGCGACCGGTGCCACGCGGGTCGCGGCACGCGCGGGGACGAGCGCCGCGAGCACGGTCACGACGGTCCCGACGAGCACGGGTACGAGCACGACGACCGGGGTGACGCTCACGTAGTCGGGCAGCGGCATGTCGTCCTGCACGCGGCCGAGGACGGCGAGCGCGGCCTGGGCGACGCCCGTGCCGAGCAGCACGCCGACGGCGGACGCCCCGAGCCCGAGGATCCCGGCCTCGACGAGCACGGAGCGGCGCAGCTGGCCGCGCACGGCACCGACGCACCGCAGCAGCGCGAGCGTGCGGGTGCGCTGCGCGACGATCACCTGGAACGTGTTCGAGATGACGAGCGCGGCGACGACGAGCGCGACGGCCGCGAACGCGAGGATCGCGCCGACGACGACGTTGCTGCCGTCGCCCGTCTCCCGGATGGTCTTCTCGGCGGCCTGGTCCCGCGTGAGGACCGGTGCGGAGGTCACCGTCGCGAGGCGCGCCTGGACCGCGGCCGTGTCCCGGGGTGCGGCGACGAGCAGGCCGCCGCCGCCGATGTCGTCGGCCGAGCCGGTCCAGCGGACCATCGCGTCGAACGTCGCGAGGCTCGCCCCGCCGTAGCCGGTCCATGCGCCCGCGGGGTCGTCGGTGAGGCCCGTGACGGTCGCCTGCTGCGTGTGGCCCTGGCCGCGCAGGTCGCCGTCGGACCACGTGGTCCACGCGACCTCGAGGTGGTCGCCGATGCCGACGTGCAGGCGCCGGGCGACATCGGTCGGGACCGCCACCTCGTCGTCCTTCGTGGGGACGGTGCCCTCGGTCACGACGACGCTCGACAGCGACGGGTCGGACGCGACGGGCAGCAGGAGCTGCCACGACTGGGCCGCGCCGTTGCGCAGCTGGACGCCGCTCACCGCGATCGGGTCGGCCGCGACGACGCCGGGGACGGCGCGCACGGCGTCGAGCAGACCGCGCGCGTCGCCGTCGACGACGAGGTCGGCCTCCGCGAACGACGCGGTCACGGAGTCGTAGCTCGCGCGCTTGATGACGCCGCCGGTCAGGAGCGTGGCCGCGACGAACGCGGTGCCGATCGCGATCGCGATGGCGGCGGCGACGAGCCGACCGAGGCTGCGTCGCATCTGGGCGAGCGTGAGGCGCAGCATCAGGCACCCGTCCGATCGCCGACGGGCGCCTCGAGCGTGCGCAGGGCCTCGAGCCCGGCGAGCACCGACTCCGGCGTCGGGTCCGCGATGTCGCCCGCGATCCGGCCGTCCGCGAGCAGGACCACTCGGTCCGCGTACGCGGCGGCCGTCGGGTCGTGCGTGACCATGATGACCGTGCGGCCGAGCTCACGGACCGAGCGGCGCAGGAACGAGAGCACCTCGGCGCCCGACCGCGAGTCGAGGTTGCCCGTCGGCTCGTCGGCGAACACGACCTCGGGCCGCGTGATGAGCGCGCGGGCGATCGCGACGCGCTGCTGCTGCCCGCCGGACAGCTCGCTGGGCCGGTGCGTGAGCCGGCCGCCGAGCCCGAGCGTCGCGCTCAGCAGGTCGAGCCACTCGCGGTCCACGGGCGCGCCCGCGAGCTCGAGCGGCAGCGTGATGTTCTGCTCGGCCGTGAACATCGGCAGCAGGTTGAACGACTGGAACACGAACCCGACGCGGTCGCGGCGCAGACGCGTGAGCGTGTCGTCGTCGAGCGTCGTGAGTTCGGTGTCGCCCAGCCGCACGGTGCCGCCCGTGGCCTGGTCGAGCCCGGCGAGCAGGTGCATGAGCGTGGACTTGCCGGAGCCCGAGGGGCCCATGATCGCGGTGAACGCACCGGCGGCGAAGTCGACGTCGACGCCGTCGAGCGCGCGCACGGCGGCGGCGCCCGACCCGTACGTCTTGGTCAGTCCGCGGGCCGACGAGGCGGGACCGGACGCCGGACGCGGCGCCGAGCCGGTCTCGGGCTGCGTCGCGGGCTGCGTCTCGGTGGACGGTCCGGACGAGGTGGCCGGGCTGGCGGGAGAGGACACGATGCTCCTCGGGTCGGTGTGTCGTTGACGTGCTCCACGCTAGGCAGCGGCCCGCGCGCGCCTCGTCGCCCCGCGGTCTCGTCGTGCGGGCGACGGGTCATCCCGGGGGATGACCCGGACCTCCGCCCGCCGACGCACCCGGCACCGCGGCCCGTCAGCCGCCCGGTCGCACGAGCCCGGCCTCGTACGCCGTGACGACGGCCTGCACGCGGTCGCGCGCGCCGAGCTTGGCCAGGATGCGGCCCACGTGCGTCTTGACGGTCGCCTCGGCGACGAACAGGTCCTGCCCGATCTCGGTGTTCGACCGGCCGCGTGCCATGAGCAGCAGGACCTCGCGCTCGCGTTCGGTGAGCTCGGCGACCGCGGCCTGCGCGGGGCTGGGCGCCGCGTCGGCGGGCGGCTCGGGCAGCGCGGTCACGAGGTGCTCGATGAGCCGACGCGTCGAGGACGGCGCGATGACCGCGTCGCCGCGGTGCACCGTGCGGATCGCCGCGAGCATCTCCTCGGGCGGCGCGTCCTTGAGCAGGAAGCCGCTCGCCCCGGCGCGGATCGCGGCGAGCACGTACTCGTCGAGGTCGAACGTCGTCAGGACGATCACGCGCGGTGGGGGTGCGCTCGCGGTCCCGCGCGCGACGATCTGCGCGGTCGCCTCGAGCCCGTCCATGGTCGGCATGCGCACGTCCATGAGCACGACGTCGACGTGCCCGAGCGCCGTGTGCGCGGCGGGGTCGAGCGCGCGCACCGCCTGCGCACCGTCGCCCGCCTCGAGCACGACCTCCAGATCGGGCTGCGAGTCGATGACCATGCGGAACCCGGCGCGCACGAGCTGCTGGTCGTCGACGAGCGCGACGCGCACCGCGGCGTCGGCGGCGACCCCCGTGGCGACACCCGTGGGGGTGCCCGCGGGCTGGGGGACGGCGGTCGTCGGGTCGCTCATCGCGGCTGCTCCTGCGGGGTCGGGGGTCGGTCGTCGGTGAGCGCGGGCTCGGTGGTGGGCTCGGCGGCGGGGGCGGTCCACGGCGCGGTCGTCGGGCGAGGCTCGGGGAACGGCAGGCGCGCGCGGACGCGGAACCCGCCGCCGGGGCGCGGTCCGGCCGAGACGGAGCCGCCGAACATCGCGGCGCGCTCCTGCATGCCGCGCAGCCCCTGCCCGAGCCCGTCGGAGCCCGCGGCGGCACCGCGGCCGTCGTCGCTCACGTCGAGCTCGATCGCGTCGGCCCGCCACTGCACCAGGACCGTCACGCGCGGCGCGGGTCCCGCATGCTTGAGGACGTTGGTCAGCGACTCCTGCGTGATCCGGTACACCGCGAGCCCGACGCCCGGCGGCAGCGGCCGCGGCGCACCCATGCGGACGAGCGAGACGTGCGCGCCGCTCGCGCGCACCTGCTCGACGAGCTGCGCGATGTCGCCCTCGCCCGGCTGGGGTGCGGTCTGCGCTGTCTGTGGTGTCTCGGCGCTCGTGTCGCGCAAGACCCCCGGTCCGTCCTCGGCGGGCCGCAGGCGCCCGTCGGGCTCGGTGCGCAGCACGCCGAGCAGGCGACGCATGTCGGTCAGCGCCGCGCGGCCGGTCTCCGCGATGGTCTCGAGCGCGCGCGACGCGGCCGGCGGGTCCGCCTGTGCGGCGTAGCGCCCGCCGTCGGCCTGCGCGATCACCACGGACAGCGAGTGCGCCACGATGTCGTGCATCTCGCGGGCGATGCGGGCGCGCTCGGCCTGCGTCGCGAGCTGCGCCTGCTGGTCGCGCTCGCGCTCGAGCCGTTCCGCGCGGTCGACGAGCGCCTCGAGGGTCTCCCGGCGGGATCGTCGGACCAGGCCGAAGGCCCACACGGTCGACGAGGTCGACAGCACGAAGAACGCGATGACGACCACGGCGGGGCCGTAGTAGTCCGTCACGAGCCGCGCGGGCAGCAGCACGCCCGACGCGAGCGCGCACGAGATCGCGGCGCGGTGCGCCCAGCGCGGTCCGTGCACCGTGACGGAGTACAGCGCGACGAGCACCGCGAGGTCGGCCGGCAGGACGGCGGGCCGCAGCAGGAGCTGCACGAGCCCCACGCCGTACACCGCGGCCGCGGAGCCCGTGGGCCGCACGCGGCGCCACGCGAGCGGCACGACGAGCGCGACGCACCACACGAGGGCTTCGGCCTCTGACATCCCGATGCTGACGCCCGTGGTGACGGTCAAGGACGCGACGACGAGGAAGAACAGCACCGCCCCCGCGGTGTCCACGGCGAGGCGGTGCGCGTCCTCCCAGCGCAGCAGCCGGTCCCACACACCCACGCGACGAGCCTAGGGCGGGCTCGCGCGGTCGTCGTGCGCCTGGGGACGGACGCGGCACCCGCTGCACGTGCGACCGTGGTCGCGGAACGCCCACAGCGGGCTCACTGCACGACGTCACACCGCGCGCAGCGCGCCCTCTGGCGGTGGATACCAGGGCGTGACCTAGCATGGGGCAATGACCCAGGTGCTTCTGGCGGAGGACGATCCCGCTATTGCCGAGCCTTTGGCCCGGGCGCTCGGACGTGAAGGCTATGACGTGAGCGTGCAAGGCACTGGTCAAGGAGCCATCGACGGGGCCGCCTCCGCGGACCTCGTCGTGCTCGACCTGGGCCTGCCGGACATGGACGGGCTCGACGTCGCCCGCGCGATCCGCAACCAGGGGCTGACGACGCCCGTGCTGGTGCTGACCGCACGCGCCGACGAGGTCGACCTGGTCGTCGGGCTCGACGCGGGCGCCGACGACTACGTGACCAAGCCCTTCCGGCTCGCCGAGCTCCTCGCCCGCGTGCGGGCGCTGCTGCGACGCACCGCGGTCGAGGCGGGCGACGAGGACGAGCTGCACGCGCAGAACGTGCGCGTCGACGTCGCGGCCCACCGCGCGTTCCAGGGCGAGCGCGAGCTGCACCTGACGGCCAAGGAGTTCGACCTGCTGCGCGTGCTCGTGGCGTCGGCCGGCACGGTCGTCGCACGCGAGACGCTCATGCGCGAGGTGTGGGACTCGGACCCGACGGGCTCGACGAAGACCCTGGACATGCACGTGTCGTGGCTGCGCCGCAAGCTCGGTGACGACGCGAACGCACCGCGCTACATCTCCACCGTGCGCGGCATGGGCTTCCGGTTCGAGACCGGGCCCGTGCCCGCGGCTCTCTGAGGTCGGCGGGGCGTGCGGCGTCGCGTCCTGCAGGCGACCATCGCGGCGGTCACCGTCGCGGTGGTGCTGCTCGGCTTCCCGCTCGCGTTCCTCGGCGCGCAGCTCGTGCGCGAGAACGAGGTCCAGCGGCTGCAGATCCGCGTGGACAACGCGGCACGTGCGGTGGACTTCCGGATCGAGCAGGGGATCGACCTGTCCGACCGGATGTTCGAGCCGTACGCCGCGGGTGCGGTGGGGGAGCTCGCGGGCTCGCTCGTCGTGCATGCCGCCGACGGGACCGTCTACCAGGCGGGTGATCCCGTCGACGGGCGGACGGTGTCCGTGCGGACGGTGTCCGACCAGGGCGCGACCGTGCTGCTGTACGTCTCCTGGTGGGAGGTGTTCTGGCTCAGCGCGCGGATCATCGCGCTCGTCGTGGTCGCCGCGGTCGTCGCGTTCGCGGCCGGGATCGCGATGGCGATCTGGCAGGCCAACCGGCTCGCGGCCCCCCTCGTCTACCTCGCGGCGTCCGCCGAGCAGCTCGGCTCCGGGCAGGTGCGCCCGCAGGTCGAGCCGTCGGGCGTCGAGGAGATCGACCTCGTCGCGTCCGAGCTCGCGCGCAGCGCCGACCGCATGGCGGGGCGGCTCGCGGCCGAGCGCAAGTTCGCGTCCGACGCGTCGCACCAGCTCCGCACGCCGCTGACCGCGCTGTCGATGCGGCTCGAGGAGATCATGCTCGCGTCCGACGACGAGGAGGTCCGCGAGGAGGCGCGCATCAGCCTCGAGCAGGTCGAGCGTCTCGTGCGCGTGGTCGACGACCTGCTCGTGCAGTCGCGGCGCGCGCACGGCGGCACGACCGAGGCCGTGCGGCTCGTCGACGTCGTGCACCAGCAGGAGGAGGAGTGGTCGGCGACGTTCGAGGCGGTGGGCCGCAGGCTCGTCGTCGACGTCGACCGCGGCACGCAGGTGCTCGCGACACCGGGTGCGCTCGCGCAGGTGCTGGCGACGCTCATCGAGAACTCGCTGCGGCACGGCGCGGGCACGACGACCGTGCGGTCGCGTTCCGGGGGACCGTCCGGGACGGTCGTCGTCGAGGTCGCGGACGAGGGCGACGGCGTGCCCGACGAGCTCGCGGGCCGGATCTTCGAGCGCGACGTCACGTCCGGCAAGGGCACCGGGCTCGGGCTCGCGCTCGCGCGTGACCTCGCGTCGGCCGACGGCGGGCGCCTCGAGCTCGCACAGCGCCGACCCGCGGTGTTCGCGCTGTTCCTGTCGGGTGTGCCCGCCGCGCTGCGCCCCGACGTCGTCCTCCCGCTCGGAGCGGTCGTCACGTCCCGCCGCCCCGACCGCCGCCGCCGCTGAGCGCCTGTACCGGGATGCCGGGTCGTACTTGACACGCCCTCCCCTGTGCAACAGGCTTGTCGAGCCGGGAGGACTGCCGACGCGGTTCCGTTCGACAGGGTGAGACTGCCAACGCGGTGCTCACATGGTCGACCCGACGTACTTCAAGTGCGGCCCAGCCCTACGGCTGGGCCGCACTTGTCTTGGAGCCTGGAGTGGCACGTGTAGCTGCTCTTTGTCGACGAGTCCGGGACGCACGGTGGAAGCCCCGCCTTCGTCCTGGGCGGTGCCGCCATCCATGAGGATGACGCGCACACCCTCCAACGGATCCTCGACCAGCTGGTCATCAAGCACCTCGGCCGAGTGCCCTTGAACCTGGACGAGTACGAGCTTCACGCCGGCGAGCTGCGCAACGCGAAGAAGCCACGAGCGAGCGCTCCGGCGTCCGCGCGTTCGAGTGTCTGGGCGACGGTGCCACGTGACCAGCGGCTTGCGCTGCTCGCAGAGGCGTACCAGGAGGTCGCAGGCTTTCAGTCGTCCGATCCAGAGTTGCCGCTCGTCTTGTTCGGCGTCGCAGTTGACGCCAGTTTCAGGCCTTCTGATGCGCAGGTCGCGCGTGAACGGTTCGCCTACGAGGTCCTCTTGAACAAGTTCGACGTCATGCTGAAGAACACGCGCATCGCTCGGAACAGGCCCAACCGTGGCCTCGTCATCCATGACCATCGAGTCGTTGCGGAGCGTGACATCCAGAGCTGGACGGCAGGCTGGCGCGAGACGGCCGGTGACGTCGGTCAGCTCCGGAACCTGGCCGATGTGCCGCTGTTCGCGGACTCTCGGGCGACGAGGCTCCTCCAAGTCGCTGATCTCGTGAGCTATGCGGTATTCCGCCGCTATTCGCCCGAGGTCGGTGATCATGCGTACTTCGATACCCTCCTTCCGGCGTTCCACACCGAGAACGGAACGCTGCACGGTTGTGTGCACTACACGCCGTCGTTCGGGCAGGGGAGCTGCACCTGCACGCCGTGCGAACAGCGGTTGATCGCTGAGGGTCCCGGTAGCAGTCGGCGGCGGGGTGCTGGCAGTCGCCGCCGCTGAGTGCCTCGAGCTCGCGCTGACTCGGTCCGGGTTCTCCGGGTGGGGGGTGGGTTGGGTACTGTGGCGGCTCCGACGAGGGTGAAGGACGGACATGTACCGCGTGGAGCCGGCGTTCCAGCAGTACGACTGGGGATCGCCGACCGCCATCCCGGACCTGTTGGGGATCGAGCACGACGACGTGCCGGTCGCCGAGGCCTGGTACGGCGCGCACCCGCTGGCGCCGGCGACGCTGACGGGGGCTGACGAGCGCACGCTGGATGCGCTCGTCGCGCGTGACCCGCACGGCGTGCTGGGCGACGACGTGACGGCCCGCTTCGGGCCGCAGCTGCCGTACCTGCTCAAGCTCATCGGCGCGGCGCACCCGCTGTCGCTCCAGGTGCACCCGTCGCGGGCGCGCGCGACCGCGGGCTACGAGCGGGAGGACGCGGCGGGTGTGCCGCTCGACGCGCCGCACCGCAGCTACCGCGACCGCAACCACAAGCCGGAGCTGGTCTTCGCGCTGACGCGGCTCGACGCGATGGTCGGGTTCCGGGCGCCGCGGCGGGCCGCCGAGCTGCTCGTCGGGCTGGGGTCCGCGCTCGCGGACCGGCTGCACGAGCTGCTCATGGCGGACCCGTCGCCCGCGGGCGTGCGGGCGGCGTTCGAGTGGCTGCTCGCGCCGCAGACCCGCCCGTCGGCACAGGACGTCGCGGAGCTCGCGGCAGCGTGCCAGCGGCGGCTCGACGCGGGCTCGCCGTCGCCGCGCACGGACGGCACGGTGATCCGCTTGCACGCGCGCTACCCGGGCGACCCGGGCGCGGTCACGTCGGTGCTGCTCAACCCGGTGACGCTGCAGCCGGGGGAGGCGTTGTTCGTCCCCGCGGGCGCGGTGCACGCCTACCTCGGGGGCTTCGCGGTGGAGCTCATGGCGAACTCCGACAACGTGCTGCGCGCGGGCCTGACGTCGAAGCACGTCGACGTGCCGGAGCTGCTCGACAACCTCGACACGGTCGCGGCGCCGCCGATCCGCATCGCGCCCGAGCACGTGTTCACCGCGACGGACGTGTACTACGCGCCCGTGGACGACTTCGAGCTGTCGGTCACGCGCCTGCAGGACGAGCACGACGAGGTGCGCCTTCCGGGCCGTGGCCCGCGCGTGCTGCTGTGCCTCGACGGGACCGCGAGCCTGCGCGGCGAGCACGACGGCACGCTCGCGCTGACCAAGGGTCAGGCGGCGTTCGTGCCGGCCGCGGACGGCATGCTGCTCGCGCGCGGCACCGGGCGCGTCGTGCAGGCGGGCGTGCCGTAGCCCGGTCGGCGCGACCGGACCGTCAGGCGAGCCGGTCGTGGTGGTGCTCGTCGGCCTCGACGACGGCACCGAACGGGACGACGGGCTGCAGGGCGAGCGCCGCGGCGGCCTCGTCGACCGCATGCTCGTCGGACGAGGTCGGCCCACCGACGGCGTCCTCGACGTCGCCCGTGAAGACCCACCGCTTGTAGCCCACGTAGCGCAGGACCGTGCCGAGCGCGATGCCGACGAGGTTGGCGACGTTGTCCGGCACCGGACCGTCGAGGTGCAGGACGTACTGCGAGAACGCGAGCGGCGCGGCGCCGACGAGCAGGCCGAGCCCGTTCACGACGACGAACAGGAGCAGCTCGCGGCCGCGCTGGCGCGTGCGGTGCTGCGAGAACGTCCACAGGCGGTTGCCGACCCACGAGACGAGCGTCGCGGTGAGCGTGGAGACGACCTTGGCGGTGATGGGTTTGGCCTCGAGCAGCTCGCCCGGGCCGAACCGCAGCAGGTTGAACAGGCCCATGTCGACGACGAACGCGACGCCGCCGACGGACAGGAACCGTGCGAGCTCGACGAGGCGCGCCCGGTGGTCGGGGCCCAGGAGGCGCGTCAGCACGGCGTTCGTCACGTTCGCGAGGATAACCCGCATGCCTGGCGGACCTCCGATCCGGAGGTCCCGCCTACTCGGTTAGGGTGGGCGCCCGTGAACGCACCTGTGGTGGCCGTGGTCGGTGGCGGGCAGCTCGCCCGGATGATGACGCCCGCGGCGACCGCGCTCGGGATCCACCTGCGGGTGCTGGTCGAGAGTGCGTCGGGCTCCGCCGGGCAGGTCGTCGTGGACGCGCCCGTGGGCGCGGCGTCCGACGAGGCCGCGATCACCGCGCTCGTGCAGGGCGCCGACGCGCTGACGTTCGAGCACGAGCACGTCCCGAACGCGCTGCTGGACCGGCTCGCTGCGGCCGGGGTCGCGGTGCGGCCGGGGGCTGCGGCGCTCGTGCACGCGCAGGACAAGATCGTCATGCGCCGCCGCCTCACGGAGCTCGGGGTGCCGTGCCCGCGCTGGTCGCCGGTCGCGACGCGCGACGAGCTCGCGGCGTTCCTCGCTCAGGAGCCCGGCGGCACCGCGGTGGTCAAGACCGCGCGCGGCGGGTACGACGGCAAGGGCGTGCGGGTCGTCTCGTCGCCCGACGAGGCCGACGACTGGCTCGCGGCAGCGGCGCAGCCCGGGGGAGTGCCGGTCCTCGTCGAGGAGAAGGTGCCCTACACGCGCGAGCTCGCCGCGCTCGTCGCGCGCCGCCCGTCCGGCGAGGTCCGCACGTGGCCCGTCGTGGAGTCGGTGCAGCGTGACGGGGTGTGCGCGGAGGTCGTCGCGCCGGCCCCCGACCTCGCGGACGCGACGCGGGACGCGGCGCTCGACGTGGCGGTGCGGGTCGCGGAAGGGCTGGGCGTCGTCGGTGTGCTCGCGGTCGAGCTGTTCGAGGTGCCCGACCCCGACGGCGGTGCGCCGCGCGTCGTCGTCAACGAGCTCGCGATGCGCCCCCACAACTCGGGCCACTGGACGATCGACGGCGCCGTGACCAGCCAGTTCGAGCAGCACCTGCGCGCGGTGCTCGACCTGCCGCTGGGCGACGTGACCCCGCGGGCCCGCTGGACGGTCATGGCGAACGTCCTGGGCTCGACGCTCGCCGACCTCACCGACGCGCTGCCGCACGTCGCGGCGCTCGACCCGGGCGCGAAGGTCCACCTCTACGGCAAGGACGTGCGTCCCGGCCGCAAGCTCGGTCACGTCAACGTCAGCGGCGACGATCTCGACGACGTGCGCGCGCGTGCGCTCGCCGCGGCCGCGCTGCTGCGCGGTGAGACACTCTGACCGCGACGACGAAGGAGACGCACATGACCGCACCCGCCCTCGTGGGCATCGTGATGGGCTCGGACTCCGACTGGCCGGTCATGGAGGCCGCCGCGCAGGTGCTCGCCGAGCTCGACGTCCCCGTCGAGGTCGACGTGGTCTCCGCGCACCGGCAGCCCGAGAAGATGATCGCGTACGGCCGGGACGCCGCGTCGCGGGGCCTGCGCGTGATCGTCGCGGGTGCGGGCGGTGCCGCGCACCTGCCCGGCATGCTCGCGTCCGTGACGACCCTGCCCGTGGTCGGCGTGCCCGTGCCGCTGCGGCACCTCGACGGGCTCGACTCGCTGCTGTCGATCGTCCAGATGCCCGCCGGGATCCCGGTCGCGACGGTCTCCGTCGGCGGCGCGCGCAACGCCGGTCTGCTCGCGGCGCGCATCCTCGCGTCCGGCACCGACGACGCCTCCGCCCGCCTCGCGCAGCGTCTCGCCGACTTCCGCGACGACCTGCGCGCGCAGGCCGACGCCAAGGGTGAGCGCCTGCGCGCCCTCACCACCCGCCAGCAGGCCACGGGCTTCCAGGCCTGACGGTCAGGGCAGGCCCGCGGCCACCAGCTGGGCCTCCAGGACGTCGGCCAGCGACGTCGCGTACGTGTCGGTGAGGTGCGACCCCTGGCGGTAGACCGTCACGCCGCCGATCACGGGCCACCCGCGCCCGCCGGGCGTGATCCACGGCTGCAGGTCGACGACCGGCGTCCCCGTCGCCTCGGCCGCGAGGTCGAGCGGCGGGGTGTCGACGTCCTTGAGGCGGAACTCGCACGCGCTCACCTCGTCGGGGTGGGCGGCCACGCAGTCGATCATGTTCGACGCCGGGTGATAGTTGTCGGCGACGACGACGGGACGCACGCCCGCGTCGGCGACCGCCTGCAGGGTCGTCGTGAGCGCGTCGGTCGTGAGGTCGGCCGACTTGTCGGTGCAGTCCGCGCTCGCGCACGCCAGGATCGTCGAGGACTGCGAGACGAGGGCGTACTCGGCGTGGCCGTCGGCGACGAGGTAGGGCAGCCGCTTCTCGTTGGTCGTCGCGCACCCGGTGTTGGGCGCGCCGTCGCCGTCGGCAACCGTGATGCCGGTCGAGAACGGGCATGCGGACTGCAGGAGCGTCACGAGGTGCCAGCCGCGTCGGTCGGCGATCTGCTGCAGCGCTCCGAGCCACTGGTGCATCTTGGAGTCGCCCACGACGTAGACGCGCGCACCGTCCCCGTCGCCGTAGTCGCAGCGCTGGATCCGGTGCGCGCCGCTCGCGCCGATGCACGACTCGTCGCCCATGCCGGAGACGTCGTCGGCGATGTCGGTGGGGGTGGGGACGAAGGCGGTGGGGTTGCGGTCCTCGGGGCGCCAGTCGTCGGCGGGACGGTCGGGGCCGAGGGTGGCGCCTCCGACGAAGCTGGCGCCCGAGGCGGCCACGTCGCGTCGTTCCTGCTCGCGCTTGCGGTCGGCGGCCCAGGCGGTGGCGCCGGCTGCGGTGAGGCCGATCAGGACGCACACGAGTCCGGCGGCGAGGGCGCGCCGGGGTGCGGCGAGCCAGCGGGCGTGGTGTAGGGGGTCCTCGACGACGCGGTAGGCGAACCAGGCGGGTACGGCGGAGAACCCGACGGCGAGCAGGGCGGTGGGGACACGCAGGGGTTCGCCGGGGGCGCCCCAGTACGCGGTCGCGGCGATGAGCACGGGCCAGTGCCACAGGTAGAGCGAGTAGGACAGCGCGCCGATGTCCTGGAACGGTGCGGTGGTCAGGGGCCAGACGGCGCCGCGCTGGTCGCCGGTGCCTGCCGCGATGACGGCGGCTGCGCCGAGCACGGGCAGCAGCGCGGCGGCGCCCGGGAACGGGGTCGCGTCGGTGAAGGTCAGCGCGGTGACGGCGATCGCGGCGATCCCGGCCCAGCCGAGCGTGTGCCGGGCGGCGACGGGCAGCCGTCCGACGCGGTCGGCGCCGACCGCGAGCAGCGCACCGACGGCGAGCTCCCAGAGGCGCGTGGTGGTGACGAAGTAGGCCTGGCCGGGGTTCGTCGCGGTGAGGTGCACGCTCCACGCGAGGGACGGCACGGCGATGACGAGCAGCCCGATCCCGAGCCGACCGCGCGACAGCGGACCCGTGCTGCGGCGGCGTGCCCACCACAGCATCGCGAGGATGAGCAGCGGCCAGACGACGTAGAACTGCTCCTCGACCGCGAGGGACCAGAAGTGCTGCAGGGGGCTGGAGGCGGTGTCCGCGGCGAGGTAGTCGACGGACTGGCTCGCGAACCGCCAGTTCACGACGTACAGGGACGCGGCGACCATGTCCCCGGCGAGCGTGCGCCACTGCGAGACGGGCAGGAACACGAGCGCGATCGCGGCGACCGCGCCGAACACGAGGGCCGTCGCAGGCAGCAGACGGCGTGCTCGTCGGGCGTAGAACCGGGTCAGGGACAGGTGCCCGGTCCGCTCGATCTCCCGGACGATCAGCCCGGTGATGAGGAAGCCGGAGATCACGAAGAACACGTCCACGCCGACGTACCCGCCCGGCAGACCGGGCATCCCCGCGTGGTACAGCAGGACCAGGACCACGGCGACCGCACGCAGGCCCTGGATGTCCCGGCGGAACCCGCGCGGGGCAGCGGGCTGCTCGGAGGCCGCGGCCCCGCGCCCGCCCCGACGGCGAGGGACCGCGATCGTCGCTGACGTCACCTGCTGGCACTCCTCTTGCGGCGGGCGAGGGCGATCCGCTCGAGCTCGGCGAGGAACGCTGCGCTCTGCACGGTCCAGTCGAACTCGTCGACGGCGGTGGCGCGACCCGCGGCGGCCATGCTCGCGCGCAGCTCCGGGTCGTCGCGGAGCTGCAGCACGGCGTCGACCGCGACGGACGGAGTGGCGTAGGGGACGACGAACCCGCACCCGGCTCGTTCGACGAGCGCCTTCGCGAGCGGGAGCGGAGTCGTGACGACGGGTACGCCGTGCGCCATGTACTCGACGACCTTGGTCGGCAGGCTGGCGCGGTAGTTCGGGGTGTCGTGCAGGAGGCTCAGCCCGGCGAGGGCACCGCCGAGCGCCTTCATGGCGAGCTCGGAGGGCAGCCGCCCGTCCCAGAGCAGGTCGCCGGCCTGCACGGCGGACTCGAGCGCGATCGTCGTCGGCTCGTCGGCGGGGCCGATGAGCCGGAGCCGGACGGCGCCGTCGGTCCGGGTGCGGAGCTGACGGCCGACCTCGATGAGGTCGAGCGCCCCGCGCACGAGCGTCAGGGAGCCGACGTAGACGACCTCGCAGTCGCCGCTCGGCTCGACCTCGTCGGGCACGCGGACGGTGTTCGGGACGACGGTGTGCGGGACGGCGAACCGCTCCTGGTAGGCGTGCTCGGCGAGGATGAGGTCGAACCGCCGCTCGGACCATCGCTCGAACCACCGCGCCGACGCGGCGGCGGCGCGGCGGGCGTGCCGCGGCAACCAGCTCTTGTGCTCGATTGCGCCCGCCGTGTCCTCGTGCACGTCCCACACGACGGCGCGGGCACGACGCGAGGCGGTGGCGGGCACGAGCTCGGGATCGTGGAGCAGCACGAGGTCGTGCTCCGGTCCGTGCGTGCGCACGGCGCGGCGCGCGGCCCGCCACGCGGCGGCGCGGCGCCGACCGTGCGCACGTGGCAGGTCGAGCACGCTGAGCCCGGGGCGTTCGGGCACGGGTGCTCCCGTCGCCGAGAACGGGGCCGCGAACGTGACGCGCCAGCCGGCGTCGAGCATCGCGCCGATCTGCCGGGCGAAGATCCGTGAGTCACGAGGGTCGTGCACGATCGTGACTACGAGCACGCGCACGTGGTCACCCCTTTGCCCGCTTCGCGCGCCGCGCCGCCTGAACCGCGGCCTCGTACGCGTCGCACACCTCGTCGGTGCTGCCGTCCAGCTTGATCTCGCCACGGTCGACCCAGATCGCACGGTCGCACATCTTGCGGATCGTCGTCGCCGAGTGGCTCACGAGGAAGACGGTGCCGGCCTGGCCACGGATCTCCTCGACCCGCGCGGAGCTCTTGGCCTTGAACTCGGAGTCACCGGTGGAGAGCGCCTCGTCGATGATGAGCACGTCGGGGACGGTGGATGCCGAGATCGCGAAGCGCAGGCGCGCTGCCATGCCGGACGAGTACGTGCGCATCGGCAGGTGCACGAAGTCGCCGATCTCGGCGAAGTCGACGATCCAGGGCCGCAGCTCCCGGACCTCCTTGCGGGTGAGGCCCTTCGCGAGCCCACCGAGCATGATGTTCCGCTCCCCGGACAGCGCGTTGGACAGCGCGGCGTTCACACCGAGCAGCGCGATGTCTCCGCGAGCCCAGACCGACCCGCCCGCGATCGGGATGAGGCCTGCGATCGCCCGCAGCATCGTGCTCTTGCCGGAACCGTTGCGCCCGATGATGCCGATCGACTCGCCCTCGTAGGCGACGAAGCTCACGCCCCGCACGGCGGGCACCTGTGTGATGGTGCCGACGTGTCGCGTGACCCGGTCGAGCGTGCGCGCGAACCGGCCCTCCCGTCCGCCACCGAGCGCGTTGCGTCGCCCGCCGAACGCCCGGTACGTCACGTACAGGTCGTCGACGATGACGGAGGGCACACGTTCGTCGGCGTCCTGCTCCGACGACACCGTGACGTCGGTGGGCTGGTCAGTCGCGGCCATAGCGACCCTCCGCCCGCCAGAACACGACGATGCCGACCACCAGGAACGTCACGGCCCAGATCACGGCCCACAGCCACAGGCTGGGGTTCTGGGGGACCTCCGCAATCAGGCACGAGCGTGTGAGCTCGAGGAACAGCGCGACCGGCTGGTACTGCATGATCGCGCCCAGCACGCCGTGCCCCGCGTAGGCCGAGATCGAGAAGAACACACCGGAGACGTACCGCGTGAGCCGCACGCCGACGGGGATCAGGTTCGTCGCGTCCCGCACGTCGAGGACGAGGCGCGCGCAGATCAGCGACAGCCCCGCGCAGAACGCGAACAGCAGGACCATCACCAGCGGGATGGCGAGCCACTGCCAACGGGGCGGCTCACCGACGATCGGCAGCAGCACCGCGAGGACAGCCATCGCCGGCAGGAGCATGAGGAACTCGGAGAGCGCCACCGAGATCGGCAGGGCGGCGCGGGGGAACCGCAGGCTGCGGACCATCGACAGGTTGCTCGAGATCGACTTGGCGCCGCTCGTCGCGCTCGAGGCGATGAACGTGAAGATGAAGATGCCCACACAGAGGAAGGCGGGAAAGTTCCCGACACCCCTCGACGTGTCGAGCAGCAGCCCGAAGATCAGGAAGTACGACCCGGCCAGCAGGAGCGGGTTCAGTGCCGCCCACAGCTGGCCGAGCGCGTTGTTCTGGTTGCGCTCATAGGCGCGCGCCGTCGACAGCTCGACGATGAACTGCCGTCGGTTCCATAGCTGCTGGAGGTAGCGCCCGAGTGAAGGGGTGACGTCGACGCGACGCAACCCGTACTTCTTCGCGAGCGCGGCCGCCTCCGAGACGGACCGCGAGGGGCCGGTCTCCGAGGCGGCCGTCCGGCCTCCGGTCACAGACGATGTGCCTTCTCGGGGCTCACGACGCCTCGGGTGTCGAAGAAGCGCTTCGCTCCTGCGACGAGCGCATCGATGTCGTAGGCCTTGTGGTTCTGGACGAGGACGACGAGGTCGGCGTCGGCGAGCGCGGCGTCGAGGTCCTCCTCGCGTGCCATGGTCGAGCCGTTGACGCCCCAGTTCGTGACGTAGGGGTCGTGGAACCGCACGTCCGCACCGAGCTCGGCGAGGGACTTGGCGAGGTCGACGGCGGGCGACTCGCGCTGGTCGGCGATGTCCGGCTTGTAGGTCACACCGAGCAGCAGGATGCGCGCCCCCTTGGTGGCCAGGCCGTCGTCATTGAGGATGTTCTGTGCCCGCGACGCGACATACCGCGGCATCGTCGCGTTGATCTCCTGCGCGAGCTCGACGAAGCGGAACGGGTAGCCGAGGCGGCTGCGCACGTTGTAGCTGAGGTAGTTCGGGTCGATCGGGATGCAGTGTCCGCCGACGCCCGGGCCGGGGTAGAACGCCTGGAAGCCGAACGGCTTGGTCTTCGCGAGCCGGATGACGTCCCACAGGTCGATGCCGAGCTCGTGGCAGAACCGCGCCATCTCGTTGACGAGTGCGATGTTGATGTGCCGGAACGTGTTCTCGAGCAGCTTGGCCGTCTCGGCCTCACGCGTGCCCGACGCCGGCACGACCGTGTCGATGAACCGCGAGTAGAACGTCACGGCGCGGTCGGTGCACTGCGGCGTGCAGCCACCGACGACCTTCGGCGTGTTCTTGATGCCGTAGACCGGGTTGCCCGGGTCGACGCGCTCGGGGGAGAACGCCAGGTGCACGTCCTTGCCGACCTCGAGGCCGCCGGCCTCGAGCGCCGGACGCACCAGTTCCTCGGTGGTCCCCGGGTATGTCGTCGACTCCAGCACGACGAGCGTGCCCGGCTGCAGGTTGCGCGCGACCGTCGCCGTCGCCGACCGCACAGGGCCGAGGTCCGGACCGCCGTCCTCCGACAGCGGCGTCGGCACGCAGATCACGACCGTCTGCGCACCGGCGAGCTCGGTCTCGTCCGTCGTCGCCCGGAACCCCGACGCCCGCATCGCGGCGACATCGGCGTCCGACAGGTCGTCCACGTGTGACACACCCGAGTTCAGACCGTCGACCACGGCCTGGTTCACGTCGAACCCGGTGACCGAGAGCCCAGCGCGAGCGGCCTCCTGTGCGAGCGGCAGCCCGACGTAGCCGAGTCCGACGATGACGAGGTCTGCAGGCATGACGAATGTTCCCATCGATAAGCGTGCGTAGCGGCGTCCGCGCACGGGTTGCGCCGTCCAGCGATGCTACCCGAGCGGGCAGGCACCAGAACCATCCACCCGCTCTGCGGGCTGGGCGCGTACGGCGCGTGCTGGGCTCCAGGCGTACACCTCCCCAGTGGCCTCGACGCGCGTCGCGGACCGCGGGCTTGGTGTGGTGTGCGGCCGATCCTGGCGGGGTGCGTGGACGGCCGACTATCCGGACCCAGCAACTCCTCCAGCCGCCGGACCTCGGCACGCGCGACCAACCGACCCCTACCGGCTCATCCCAATCGAGGGTGTAGTCGGGGTCGGAAGCCGCCGGTCTCGAGCAGGGAGCGGGCGATGTAGTTGGTCAGGTTCCGGAAGCCGAGAGTGGAGCCGCGGAGGTGCTCGAGCCGGCCGTTGAGCGCTTCGGTCGGTCCGTTGGAGGTTCCAGGTCGGTCGAAGTAGGCCAGCACGTCCGCGGAACGCTTCTTCAGCGTTCGGCCGAGGGTGAGGACCTCGCGCAGCGCGGCCGGGACGCCGTGGCTGATCGAGGTGATCAGCGCGGTCATGAGCTCGCGTCCGTGGTTGCGGTCGGGGTCGCGGTAGGCCGCGACGGCGCGTTGGTAGACGCCCCAGGTCGCCTCGACCTGCACGTGGTCGTCGCCGTCGAACAGGGCGACCAGGCGTGCGCGTTGCCGGTCGGTGAGCAGGTCGGCGCCGGTGTGCAGGGTCCGGCGAGCACGGAACAGCGGGTCGTTGCGCATGCCGCGGTGCCCGTGCAGATCCTGCTGGACGCGTCGCCGACAGCGGTCCAGGGCGTCGCCGGCCAGGCGCACGACGTGGAACGGGTCCATCACCGCCACGGCGTCGGGCAGTTCCTCGGCGGTCGCGGTCTTGAAGCCGGTGAACCCGTCCATCGCGACCACATCGACCCGGTCGCGCCACGCCTGGGGACGCTGCGAGAGCCAGGTCTTGAAGGCCGCCTTCGATCGGCCCTCGACCATGTCCAGCAGCCTCGCGGGACCCGTGCCGGCGCGCACCGCCGTCAGGTCGATGATCACCGTGACGTACTTCTCGCCGCGGCGGGTGTGGCGCCACACGTGCTCGTCGACCCCGATCGCGGTCACGTCGTCGAGCCGGTCCGGGTCATCGATCAGGACCCGGCGGCCCTCGGCGAGCACGGCGTCATTGGCGGTGTCCCACGCAACCGCGAGTCCGTCGGCGACCCGCGCCATCGACATGTGGTCGACCACGATCGCCTCCAACGCCCAAGCAAGCCCACGACGCGAGAGCTTCGCGCGAGGCTCGGCCGCCGCCGTGGTGTCCTGACGCCACACGTGCGCGCACCCGGTGCACCGGTAGCGGCGCACCACGACCTCCAAAGTCGTCGGGCGCCAGCCCAACGGCTCGTGCGCCAGGCGCCGCACCACCGAGTCGCGCGGCGCACCCTCGCACCCGCAGCGCCGACACCACTGGTCCGCCGCGAGCACCCGGCAGCGCAGCACAGCCCGATCCGGGTCCAGCCGTTGCCCGACGGCCACGAGCCCGAGCTCGTCGAGGCGGCAGAACGTGGTCAGGTCCGGGCACTCGAAGCCCGCAGAGGTAGCGTCGTGCACGTCGAGGTCTTCCGGATGGGCAGCGTGAGAACTTCCATCCTCGGGAGACCTCGACGCCTACCCGCGGACCGACGCGCAGACCAGATCTACACCCTCATCTGGGAAGAGCCCCCTTACCGCCGACCGTGGCGCGACTGCTCGCGCCGACGCTCCGACTGGCCCGAGATTGCGGACTTCAACGCCGTATGCCGACGTCGATGTCACGCCGACCCGACACCGCTCTGAGCCGCTCCGAGCAGCCGGATCCCCTGACTCCCGCGGTCCGCACCTCGGGTCGGGCGCCCGCCGAAGGTGGCCGCACCCGGACGCGAGGAGCTCGTGAACGCGCGTCAACGCAAGCACACGGCGCTGGGACGGAGTAGAGGGCGTCTGTGGGTCTGAGTTAGCCTACCGAGGACTTCACCCTAACCGGGGTGCCGATTTGCGATGTGTGGAGATGCACCTTGGTCATGCGTAGCCTCATAAGGCGGTTGCCACCGATCGCTTGGCGCGATGCAAAGCTGGATGCCAGCGCCGCGTACATCCGTGAGCTCCAGGAGGCGATACGCCTCCGCGGTGGCAAAGTCCCCAAGCGACAGGTGGCCCCACCGCACAGTCCAGGCCTCCCGGGCAATCGCGGCAACAGCGCATCGACAGCCGTCGAGCGGATCGCGGCGAGTGGGCTATTCGATAATGCTTGGTACGCAGAGCAGATTGGCGCGCTCGAACTATCAAAGACTGAACTGATCGAGCACTACGTTCAGTCGGGACATCGCCTGGGTATGTCGGCTACGCCCTACTTCCTCGAACCGTGGTACCGCGACATACACAAACTCCCGGATGGTGCGGGACCGGCGCTCGCGCACTATCTCCAGAACCGGCGCGGCGTTGCTGCCGTGCACCCGCTCTTTCCTCTAGCTTCGTACCGAAGCATCTTTCCCGAGTCAGCCGAGCACCAGGGCGGAATCCTCGGGCACTACCTGGCAAACGATGAGTACTCGACGGATATGGAGGCCGCAGGAATACTGCCGCGCGATGTATTCGTACAGCGTGCGCGGTTGCACGCGACGCGACTGCTGGAAACGCGCGGTCACGAGCACCTGCCGCGACAGTCTGATGCGTTCGACTTCGGCCGTGAGGCGGCCTTCAAGAAGGACCTCCTTAGCGACCGGACACTCCTTCAGCATCGGCCTGTTGTCAGCATCGTACTCCCGACACTGAATCGCGCGCACGCCCTTCGAGTGGCGATCCAATCCATCCTGGAACAGTCCTACGATTCGTGGGAGCTGCTAATCGTCGATGACGGCGGGACAGATGGGACACCTGAAGTTGTCGACGAATATTCCTTCGATTCGCGCATCAAGTTCCTGCGACACGACGTGAACCGAGGTGTCGCCGCGGCCCGAAACACCGCCCTCGTGGCTGCGACCGGGGACTATGTTGCATATCTCGACTCCGACAACACCTGGCGACCCGATTTCCTCGAATTGATGTTGAGGCACCTCGAGCGACTCGACTGTGAAGCTGGGTATAGCGCCACGGCGCTGGTCGAGGCGGGTGGGAAGAACCGACGGGCCTATCGCGGCATGGAGTTCTCGCGAGACGCATTACGCGAGCGGAACTTTATCGACTGCATCGCACTCGTGCATCGCCGCGACCTGCTAGCCCGGACCGGTCCCTTCGACGAGTCGCTTCGTCGAACAGTTGACTGGGACCTGCTCATTCGCATCGCCGAAAACACAACGCCGGTCTACGCGCCATTTATTGGCTCCGAGTACGATCTCTGGGAATCGACGGGCGACCGCATTACAACGGAGGTTACCGAGGGATATCGTCACCGAGTGCGGCAACGTACTCTCGTTGACTGGGACGCGGTCCGGGAGTCGGCTGAGGCTGCGAAAGAGGGTCTCTCCGTCGTTCTTGTTGTCACCCGGCCCGCGGCAGAAGCCTGCGAATTCGTCCATCGAATCGTCGAAACCACGCCGCTAGCGTGCGAGATAATCGTCGTCGACAACCACCTACCTGACCACCAAAGCATTCTTCTGGCTGAGGGCTTGACCGACGTCGCTGCGGCCAGGGTCGTCCGAACGCCTCAGGTGCTGACACTTGAGCTCGCCCGAAATTTCGGGGCATCGTCCGCTCGGTACCAAAGCCTCATCTTCATCCACGAACGGCTGTGGACGTTTGACGGCTGGGCAGGCCCGCTAGTCGAAGCGCTACACGACGCGGTAGCCGCGCAACCGCTGATCTTGGGCCTGGGTGGGGAAGTATGGTCGGCTGGCACATCGTTCGCGTCGGGCCGTGCCGTGCCGCGCCTGGCTGGACTGGCGTCGGACGCACCTGAGGTACGAGCTGGGGGCCCGGTCGATGCGGTCTCCCACGCGTGCATAGCGGTTCGACTCAACGAGTTCGCCGCCATCGAGGGATTCGATCCGTTGTTCGTGACGTACGTAGACGGCGCGGATCTCTCGCTTCGGCTGAGAGATCGCACCGGCCATGACGTGCGATTCGTCGCCGAAAGTGCAGTTGCGTTCCGAAGCGAGTTGCCACCGGCCAAGACTCGCGCCCGGTCACAGTTGGAAGTATTGAATGAGCGCGAATTGACCAACCTGTGGGCTGCGACGACGTCCCCGCAGGTGCGTGAGTCCATAAACGGCTCACTCGAACTGTCAGGGTATAGGCGTGACACGGCGGTCCGGTCGGGCCTGCTCCCAGTATATGTCCGAGCACGTGAGTCCAAGCCGCTGAGATGGGCGATCAAGATCGGCACGCAGTTCGCCTATGAGCGCGAAAATTGGGGCGACTTCCACTTCGCGGAGAGCCTTCGTGACGCTCTCGAGGCACTCGGCCATACGGTGACGATCGACCCTCGCGGGGCGTGGTATCGACCGACTGCCCATCTAGACGATGTTGTCTTGGTACTCCAGGGTCGCGGCCGTTATCACCCGAGCCCACACCAAGTTGCGGCCCTGTGGATGATTAGTCACCCAAGCGAGATCGTTCCGGACGATCTTGCTGACTTCGATCTGGTCTTCGGCGCTTCCGAGATCTGGTGCCGTCGCGTCGACCAGTACCTGAGACGTCCGGCGCGACTTCTTTTGCAGTGCACGGACCCGACGCGATTCCGGCCGGTCGCGGCCGACCCCGCATATCGCCACGAGGTCCTGATGGTAGGAAATGCTCGCGGTATGCGACGGTCCATCGAAGCGGCCCTCCACGCCGGCCTGACACCCGCGGTGTACGGGAAGAAGTGGGAATCGTTGCTGCCCGACGGTGTCTGGCGCGGCAGCTATATCCCGAACCGTGAGCTCGCTCGGTACTATTCGAGCGCGGGCGTCGTCCTGAACGACCACTGGGCCGAGATGGCAGAGTGGGGAATGCTTTCAAATCGACTCTTCGACCTGATGGCTTGTGGCGCGCGGGTCGTGAGTGATGATGTGCCGGGTATTCAGGCGGTCTTTGGTGACTACGTTGCACGCTTCACAACGCCCAATGAACTGGGAGTCGAGGTGAGTCGACTTCTTGCCGAATCGCCGCAGGAGCGCGATAGCCGCCTTGCGTTCGCGGAGACTGTACGACGTGAACACTCATTCGCGGCCCGAGCATTCAGCATAAGCAACGCGGTCAGCGACGCTATAGCTGAGCGAGAACAGAGTACGGTCCGTGGGCGTATGTGTACGGCGCGTGGAAATGGAGGGGAGGATGCGTGACCGGCCCGCAACGAGGGGAGTCCTGGCAGTCGTGATTAGGCGCGCATCGAGTGACAGGACGCTTTCGCTCGCGACTGCTGTACTGGCAATCGCCTCGGCAATACTATACGCGTCCAATGTGCCACGGTTGGCGCCATTGCTAGCCATGATCGCGCTGATACCAATAGTTATTTTGATCAGGCGTTCGCTAGGTCTACTTCGCAGGCTCGAGAGGATGTCCGCGCGAGCGGCCGACCGTCACCATCGCGAGCTCCGAGCGATGCGCGCACACCAGTCGTCAGTGCGCGAGTCCGACGCCGAGTCCGGAGTTAGGTCAAGAGTTGATGGCCTGGAGCGTCGAGTTGTCGCGGCATTGGGCCGAGCTCAGGCAGAGGCCCGTGCCGCGTCAGGGCTTGTCGGAGATGTGCGGGCTGCGGTCGTTGAGGCTTCGGCGGAAGACACGCGCCGCTCCGCGCTACTCGAAGCGCGGATCGCGAAGGTTGAGCGGCGGAGTGAGCGTACGGAGCGGGCCGTTGCAGAAGTCGGAGCGCAGATCGCGCGCGAGGCGAGAGCCACGCGATTCGCCATTCACACGGTTCCGCAGGACGTCGAGGCTTCAAATCAGTTGCGAGAGCTGATTGGTCCGACGACGGTGCTTCCCCCGACCGGCGGTTGGGCGATCGATGCACGGACGCTACTTGTCATTGCCCAGGCCGTGCGGCGCCAAAGGCCGCGGCGCGTGCTGGAGCTTGGCAGCGGCACTTCGACGATTTGGCTCGGCTACCTACTTCGGGAGTATGGAGGACGTTTGCTTTCGATCGAGGGGGAGGCCACGTACGCAGGGATCGTACGCGATGCGGTCGAGGAGCACGCGCTCTCGTCCACCGTCGACGTCCGTGTGGCTCCTATCGGTGACATCGACATCGACGGCGTCCGCTGGCGCTGGTACCGGGATGTTCTGAAGCATGTGACGGAACCGATCGACTTCCTGCTCGTGGACGGTCCGCCCAAGGCCACTGGGCCGCTGGCGCGCTATCCCGCATTGCCTGTGCTGAGAGGCATGCTTGCTGACGACGCAATGATCGCGCTCGACGACGCTAGCCGTCCAGAGGAAACGGAGATCATGCGTCGTTGGTGCGCCGAGGATCCCGATCTTGTGCGCCTTACGACCTCGGCCGATGACCTCGGTCTTCTCCGCCGCGGCGGCGAGTGAGGAGGTGACTGTATGGCTGTAGAGCAGCCCGCATCAGCGCCATTCTCGGCTCCGGTGCCTCGTGTGAAACTCGAGCGCGCAGCACTGCGGAGCCGGTCTGGCGCATTCCGCGATGTGCTTGCTCGGCGGGCGAGCAGGGGCCGACATAGTTATGCGTCTCTGCTGGCGTCGACTCATCGGCGTGCGACAGTGATGGATGGCAATATTGCCGCATGGTTGGGCTCACTCGCGAGAGTGGTCGCGTTCCAGCAGTTGATGCCCGGCGATTCAGCGGATGCGCTCCAGATCCTGAAGACGATCCCAATCGAGTTCCTGGATGCCGAGTCGTCGCTCGCCTATGCACAGCTTCTGCTGGAATTGCGCGACTACGATGCACTGCATTCGCAAGCGGCCAGGCTGATCGAAGTTTCGCCGGACGCGGCGTTTTCATGGTTGAGCATCTTCAGCCCGGCGCTCGGCACGCCGTATGAGGATGAAGCGCTTTGGACGTCTCAGACTTCCGTCCAATTCGCAAGCAGAGGTCTCGAGGGAGTGCACTTTCGGAACAATGCCGACCCAACTGCGTTCGAGTCACTCGGCGCAGGGTTGCTGCCGGACTGCGATGGCCCGCTCGTGACTGTTGTGATGACGACGTACGAGCCATCGATTCGATTGTTGTCGTCGATCGAATCGATCGTAGCACAAACGTGGCGAAACCTTGAGGTAATTGTCGTCGATGATGCGTCGAGTTCCGGATCGGCAGTCGTGCTTGAGCAGGCCTCAGCGTTGGACCCACGTGTTCGCGTTGTCAGACTTGAGCAGAATGGTGGCACGTACCGGGCACGCAATGCGGCGCTCGCTATAGCGAATGGGCATTATGTCACGGGACATGATGACGATGACTGGGCGCATCCTCTCCGAATCGAACGCCAGATCGAGGCGCTTGAAGCGACGCCGGGCGCCGCAGCTAGCATTTCTCGCGCAATTTGGGCATCTGAGCGTCTCCAGGTGGCGCCGCTTGGCTGGCCGGCCGTAGGCCGCTATGCCCCATCCTTCCTCGCGCGCCTCGAGACGGTGCGGAAGACGGGCCTGTACCTCGAGGCGCGCAAGGGCGCGGACACGGAGCTCATACGCCGGACGGAAGCTATGACGGGTAGGGCGACCGTCGAGCTCAAGGCGCCATTGGGCGTCTATCGCACGCGTGCAGGGTCACTTTCGAGGGAGGACTTCGCACCCGGGTGGGATCACCCGGCTCGGATCTCATTCTGGCAGCGCGCACGCGTTGTGCATGACGGAATTCGTTCAGGTAGGCGTGCCCCGTCTGACGCTCTCACGAGAATTACGCCCCCCGCGCGGTTCCTTGACGCGAGCGTCAGGAAGGAGCTCGATGTAGTGTTCGTCGGCGATTGGCGTGGATGCCCCCTTGGTCTGAGCGGTCATTATCTCGCCGAGGCGCTCGCGCTTCGGTCGCGGGGCAAGCGGGTCGGGATTCTGCAGATCGAGGACCTTCGCCGGGTTGGCGAACGGCTCGGGCCTATGGACTCTGAGTTATTGAGGCTCCTCAACGCACGGCAGCTCGACGAGGTCTATCTGGACGATGGTGTTGTTGCCCACTCGGTCGTGGTGCGCGACGCTGGCGTGCTGTCATATGTCGATGACCGGCCGAGTCGCGTTCGCACGGATAATCTCGTGGTTGTTGTTGACGGTGTTCCCATCGAGGCATCGTCGCGGGGGTCCTTCTCGCTCCTGGATTCGTTGAGGCGTGCCGAGCGGATATTCGCGACCCGCGCGACTGTTGTCGGCGCCGACCTTGCTTCGCGTCAGGCGGTGCGGAGTATTTTGACGGAAGGGGACGCTCGCGTCTCCTCCATGCCCTATTTGGGCGTAGCCCAGAGCCGATTGAGGCGCATTGTTCGCCCAGGGCGTATCATGGGTCCACCGGTGGTCGGAATGGTGGTGGAGAGTCCGTTTGACGTGCCGGATCCGCAGACACTGGGGCATCTCCTCCTCCAGAGTGTTGACGTGCGGCTACTGGTGCTTGGCGATCTGTCGATCGATGGATTGCCGAACCACACTCTGATGTTCCGCGTTGGCGACGTTGACCTTGCCGAGTATTTGGCGCAAGTCGATTTCCTGCTGGACTTCGCGCCCGTTTCGAGGCCGCGGCCGGTCATATTCTCGGCGCTCGCCGCGGGATGCGTAGTGATCGCGCGTTCGGAGCGCCGGTCGGCGCTCGGTGATGCGGCGGTGTATGTTCAGCCCGAACGTGCGGCGGTGCTTTACGACGCGTTGCGAGGTGACGACGATGCCTACTCGGGGTGCGTTGATCGCGCACGCGCGTTTGCAATTGAGCAGCTTGGCGAGGCGACCTGGATTCGGCGCGCGGCCCGGCTCGGAATCTGTCCGGACGAGGCGATCGGAGGGATTTCGGAGTGAGTCCCGCTTCTTGAATGGTGCGAGGAATTGGGTTGCACCGTGCGCTTGGGCGGGTCTTCTGGTCGTCGCTTCTTCCCTCAAGATGGACTGATTATGTTTCGAGGAGTCCGAGTAGGTAAGTGCCGTATCCCGATTTGCCGAGGGCCTCGGCGCGCTTGCGGAGTTGATCGTCGGACAGGAACCCGTGGCGCCACGCGACCTCTTCGGGCGCGCCGATCTTCAGCCCCTGTCGGTGCTCGATGGCGCGGACGTAGTTGCTAGCGTCGAGAAGCGACTCGAACGTGCCCGTGTCGAGCCACGCAGTGCCACGCGGTAGGACGTAGACCTGTAGAGTCCCGCGTTCGAGATAGACGCGGTTGACGTCCGTGATCTCGTACTCACCGCGCGCCGAGGGCTCCAGCGTCCGGGCGATCTCCACGACGTCGTTGTCGTAGAAGTACAGCCCCGGGACGGCGTACGGCGAGCGCGGAGCCGTGGGCTTCTCCTCGATCGACAGCGCACGCCCCTCGTCGTTGAACTCGATGACGCCGTACGCGGTCGGGTCCGCGACGCGGTACGCGAAGACGGCACCCCCCTCGACGTCGGCGAACCGTACGAGCTGGTCGCCCAGCCCGGTACCGTAGAAGATGTTGTCGCCGAGCACGAGCGCGACCTTGTCGTCACCGACGAAGTCCGCACCGATTACGAAAGCCTGCGCGAGCCCGTTCGGTTCTGCTTGTACCGCGTAGTCGATCGCGATACCGAACTGGCTGCCGTCACCTAACAGCCGACGGAACTGCTCGGCGTCGTGCGGTGTAGTGATGACCAGGACGTCACGGATCCCCGCCAGCATGAGCGTCGAAAGCGGGTAGTAGATCATCGGCTTGTCCCACACGGGGACGAGCTGCTTGCTCACCCCGAGCGTGATCGGGTGCAGTCGGGTGCCGGAACCGCCAGCCAGGATGATGCCGCGCATGCCCAGATTATGGCGGACTGCGCGATGCACGGGTGATCGGAGCCACGACGTGGAACGTGAGAGTTGTGTGCGGGTGCGCCTCAGCCCTGGCCGGCTGCACGGTAGGACGATTCGACCGTGGACTTCGATCCGCGCCACCAGTCCTCATGCTGGCGGTACCAGCGAACGGTGTTCTCGAGGCCGACGGCGAAGTCGGTGTAGCGAGGTTGCCAGCCGAGTTCGGCTCGTAGGAGCGTCGAGTCGATGGCATAGCGCAGGTCGTGGCCGGGGCGGTCGGGCACGTGGTCGAAGTCACCTGAGGGTCGACCGAAGATCTCAAGGAGCGAGCGAACGACGTCGAGGTTGCTGCGCTCGCCGTCGGCACCGATGAGGTAGGTCTGGCCGATGCGGCCGTCCTCGAGGATGCGCCAGACGGCGGCGTTGTGGTCGTCGACGTGGATCCAGTCGCGGACGTTCGCGCCGGTGCCGTAGAGCTTGGGGCGGATGCCGTCGATGAGGTTGGTGATCTGGCGCGGGATGAACTTCTCGACGTGCTGGTAGGGGCCGTAGTTGTTCGAGCAGTTCGAGATGGTCGCGCGGACGCCGAACGAGCGCACCCAGGCCCGGACGAGGAGGTCGGAGCCGGCCTTGGTCGAGGAGTAGGGGGACGACGGGTTGTAGGGCGTGGTCTCGGTGAAGCGCGCGGGGTCGTCGAGCTCGAGGTCACCGTAGACCTCGTCGGTCGAGACGTGGTGGTAACGGACGTCGTGGCGGCGGACGGCTTCGAGCAGCGTGTAGGTGCCGATGAGGTTGGTCTGGACGAAGGGCCACGGGTCGGTGAGCGAGTTGTCGTTGTGGGACTCGGCGGCGAAGTGTACGACCGCATCGTGCGTACGGACCAACTGGTCGACGAGTTCGGAATCTGCGACGTCCCCCACCCTGATCGCGATCCGGTGTGCGACCGCGTCGAGTGACCGCACGTCGCCCGCGTAGGTGAACTTGTCGAGCACTGTGACCTGGGTGTCGGGACGGGTACCCACGGTCTGGCGTACGAAGTTAGACCCGATGAAGCCGGCACCGCCGGTGACGAGAAGTCGCATGCCAGAAGCCTAGTCAGCCGTAGAGTTCTCCCGGTCGGGTTCGCCGTAGGACGGGGCAGGGATGCGTTGGGTTGTCGTCGGAGCACGTGGGATGCTCGGCTCGGACGTTGTGGCGCGACTGCTCAAGCAGGGCATCGAGCCCCTGACGATCGAGCGAGGCGATCTGGACCTGGCCGACTCGAACGCATGCCGTGCGGCGCTCGACGGTGCGCAAGTCGTCGTGAATTGCGCCGCATACACAGCAGTCGACGATGCGGAGACGCACGAAGACGAGGCGTTTGCGGCGAACGCGATCGGCGCGGCGAACCTAGCGCGCGCAGCGGAAGGCGCGGGTGCGCGGCTCGTACATGTGTCGACTGACTACGTCTTCGACGGGAACGCGACAGAGCCGTATGACGAGACTGCCGCTCCCGCGCCATGCGGCGCGTACGGCCGTACCAAGGTGGCTGGGGAGTGGGCTGTCGCCGCATCAGGTGGAGATCACATCACCGTTCGAACCGCCTGGCTGTATGGCGCTCACGGGGCCAACTTCCCACGTACGATCGCGAAGCTCGCACGAGAGCGCGGCGCTGTGGATGTCGTCAACGATCAACTTGGCCAGCCAACGTGGACGGCCGACGTCGCAGACACCATCCTTAGGCTCGTCGAAGCGCGGGCAGCGCGCGGGGTCTACCACGTGACGTCGGCGGGGGCGACGACGTGGTTCGGCTTCGCGAGGGAGGTCGTCGCTGCCGCCGGACTCGACCCCGCGATCGTACGGCCCACAACCTCGGAAAGGTTCGTCCGGCCCGCTGCGCGCCCGGCGTACTCGGTGCTGGGAAGCGTCGCAGTACGCAGGGCTGGCGTGGCGCCCATCGACGATTGGTCGCGGCGTTGGATAGTAGCGGCGCGTTCCGTGCTCGCCGGGAGTTAGGGAGACAAACGATGACTTGGCAGCAGCTCGCAGTTCCTGGCGCGTACCGCGTGACGCAGCAGATCTTCGGTGACACGCGTGGCGCATTCCTCGAGTGGTTTCGCGCGCACGAGCTGGAGGACGTCACCCGCCGACGTTTCGATCTGCGTCAGGCCAACTTGTCGATCTCCTCGGCCGGAGTCGTCCGTGGTGTGCATTTTGCCGACGTCCCACCCGGTCAAGCAAAGTACGTGACGTGCGTGTCGGGTGCGGTGCTCGACGTCGTCGTCGATCTGCGGGTGGGATCGGCGACCTTCGGAGCGTGGGACTCCGTGATGCTCGACGACACGTCGCGCGATGCGGTCTTCGTCTCAGAGGGCCTTGGCCACGCGTTCTGCTCGCTGGCCGATGGGTCGGTCGTTACGTACCTATGCTCGGCGTCGTACAACCCAGGGGCGGAGCACGGCGTCCACCCGCTCGACCCCGATCTGGGGATCGAGTGGCCGGCGGTCGACCGAGACGGACGGCCCCTCTCACTTGTGCTCTCGTCGAAGGACGGGGCGGCGCCCACGCTTGCGCAGGCGAGGGCCGCGGGCCTACTGCCTCATGTCGACGACGTCGCGCGCTTCCTCACGTCGTTCGAGGCGTGACCATTGAACCGGCCGGGGATGGCTGAAGGCGCTCTTGACCTTGAATGCGAGGATGGAGCCATGCCGAGGGACACAGTTGCAGGGATGGCGTTCGGCGAACTCGACGGCGTCGTTGTCACAGGGACGCAGTACGCAAACTAGGTGCGCGGCGCAACTGATTTCTCTGTACCGCCAACGTGTGCCCTAGGAGGTGGCGTACAGGCCTCTGGCGTCAGTCTGCTTGACCGCGTCACGTAGGCGTCGATCGAGCTCGGGCTCGATGGTGTCAACATAGGTGCTCGTGAGATGGGAGCCTTGGCGGTAGACGAGGACGCCACCGACGACCGCTGGGCACTTGTCGTCTGGGCAGATCATGTCGGCCATGTTGACGACCGGAACCCCTACAGCATCGGCAGCGGTTTGCTGGACTCTAAGGGTTGGGTAGACCGCGTCGAACGAGCACTCTGACAAAGAGTCAGGATTCTGTGCCACGCATTCGTAGACGTTGCCTTCGGGGGCAGCGTTGTTGGCGATGGCAATGACCGGGATGCCCGCGTTCTTGAGCGTCGACCAATGTGCCTCAAGGCCCCGTATCATGCTCTCGGCTGTACCGGCACTGTTCTTTGCGGCCGCAGGCCCTGCCTTCGCCGAATTCTGCGACGTGAGCACGAGGCGTGGCTTCTCAGCGACGATGAGTGGAACGACCTTCTCGTTCCACTCATCGCATGATGGGTATGGCTTGCCGTCCTTGATATTCGGAGCGGCCGTGAACGAACAGGTCGACTTTGTGTAGGTGACTACCCGCCAGTGGTGCCGCTTTCCTATTGTGTCGATTGCCGTGAGCCACTGGAGAATCTTGGAGTCACCGACGATGATGACAGTGGCCGCTCCGCCCGGATCTCCGTACGTGCAGGCCACAGGGTCGCCCGAGACTTGGTCAACCTGGCAGCCCTTGTCGTAGGCGTCTGGTCGATCGTTCGGGGCCGCGTCGGGTGCCGGCGTGATGGTTGAGGAGGTCTCGACCGTCCAGAGGTCAGCTGCGCCGGCGGGGTCGGCGAGGATCGCTGCTGCGCCGAACGGTGGGCTGGACTCGCCGCTCGGCGGTGCGGTGGTGGGTGCTGGGGTGATGGTGCGGGGGAGGCAGAGCACGAGTCCGACGACGGCGGCGACGAGCGAGAGGTTGGCACCGAGCGACAAGGACAGCGCGTTGCTCCCGGCGAGCCGGGGGTTGAAGCGCACGGGGTTCTCGACGAGGCGGTGGGACAGCCACGCGGGGATGAAGGCGAGAGCGGTGAGCAGCAGGCCGCGCTTGGCGCCGAGCTGGCCCCAGTGCGCGGTCCCGGCGACGATGAACAGCCAATGCCACAGGTAGAGCGAGTAGGAGATCCCGCCGATCCAGACGAACGGGCGCCAGGCCAGGATGCGGCTGATGCCGGTATCGGGGGCTGAGACGCCGGCGATGATCAGGGCAGCGGTGCCGAGGACGGGCACGAGCGCGAGCGAGCCGGGCCAGGGGTCGCTCGCGCGGATGGCGAGCCCGGACCAGGCCAGCGCGGCGGTGCCGAGCAGGCCGAGGGCGACGGCGCCGACGCGGGGGATGCGGGTCCACCACAGCGACGCGACTGCGACGGCGGCCCCGATGCCGAGCTCCCACAGGCGGGTGGTCGTGACGAAGAACGCAGTCGAGGGGGATACCGCGGTCTGGTGGACGGACCACGCGAGCGAGGGGACGACGACGAGGGCGAGTGCGATGCCGAGGGTCGGGCGCAGCGGTGTGCGCAGTCGTCGCACGACCAGCAGCGCGGCGATGATGAGCAGGGGCCAGACGATGTAGAACTGCTCTTCGACCGCGAGGGACCAGAAGTGCTGCACGGGCGAGGCCGCGACGTCCTCAGCGAGGTAGTCCACGGACCGGTCGGCCAGGCGCCAGTTCACGACGTAGAACGCCGCGGAGATGATGTCGGTGCCGAACACGCGCCGCTGCGTGATGGGCAACAGCCACCAGGTCAGTGCGGCGGCCGCGATCAACGCGAGCGCGGCTGCAGGCAGCAGGCGTCGGGCGCGTCGTGCGTAGAACCGGGCGAGGGCGACCCTGCCGGTGCGCTCGACTTCGCGCACGAGCAGCGAGGTGATGAGGAACCCGGAGATCACGAAGAAGACGTCGACACCGACGAACCCGCCGGGCACCCAGCGCACCCCGGCGTGGTAGATGAGCACGAGCCCGATCGCGACGGCCCGCAGTCCCTCGATGTCCGGGCGGAAGCCCCGCGAGCGCTGACCGCCCGTCCCGACCGACGGGGTCGTCGGCTCGACGTGGGCGGTTGACGTGGCGGTCACGGAGCACTCCTTGAGAATCGGAACCGCCACACTGTACGTGGTCGTGTTGTTCAGGCCGGAGCGCGCCCACCGTGACGGGTTCCCGCACGACACGGACGGCACTCGTAGAATCGGCGCGCACGTAGCGAGGTCCCGCTGTCGCCGGGACGACGAGAGGACACCGTGAGCCCAGCCCAGTACGACGTGTTGCTCGCCTCGGACCTGCGGCTCCCGGGAGGGACGACCGCGAGCATGGCGGAGGAGCTCCGCGCGCAGGCCGCGGCCGGGTACCGGACGGCGTTGCTGCACGTGCCGAGCAGCCTCGCGAACCGGGGGCTCGGGATCGAGCCGCGGCTGCGGCGGTGCATCGACGAGGGGCTCGCAGACCTCGTCGTCGCGGGGACCCCCGTGCACGCCAAGCTCGCGGTGCTGCGCAACGCGACGGTGTTCCAGGAGATCCCGGCGAGCCTGACGGCGAGCGCCGATCAGACGATCGTGCTCGCGAACCACGTGCGGGTCGACGCGGCGCGCGTCGAGCACTTCGACGTGGACGTCACGGACGCGGCAGTCACGGCGTGGCTCGGCGTCCGGCCGACCTGGTACCCGATCGGTCCGGCCGTCCGGCCCGGGCTCGAGGAGGTGCGCGACCGCATCCAGCTTGCCGACACCGACTGGCTCAACCTGCTCGACGTCGACGAATGGTCGGTGGAGCGCACCGGTGTCGCTCCCGGCGCTGTACCGGTGATCGGGCGGCACTCGCGCTCGTCCGCAGCGAAGTGGCCCGAGCGGTCGTCGGACCTGCTGGCCGCATACCCCGAGGATGGGTCCGCGCGCGTCCGGGTGCTCGGCGGGGCGGAGGCGGTCGCCGACGTGGTGGGCTACGTGCCGACGAGCTGGCTCGTCGAGGAGTTCGGTGCGCGCGACCCGCGCGACTTCGTCGCCGGGCTCGACTTCTTCGTGTACTTCCACCGCAGCGACCTCGTCGAGGCGTACGGGCGGACGATCATGGAGGCGCTCGCGAGCGGAGCGGTCGCGATCCTGCCGGAGCACTTCCGGTCGGTGTTCGGCGACGCCGCGCTCTACACGACGCCGCAGGGCGTCCAGCCGCTCGTCGCGCGGCTCTCGGCCGACCGCGACGCGTACCTCGAGCAGTCGGCGCGCGGGCAGGAGTTCGTCCGCTCGGTGCACGGGCACGAGGCGCACGCCGGGCGCATCGCCGCGCTCATCGGGCCGCCGTCCGACGCCGCGCGTCCCGTCCCGACGCGTCGGCGCCCCGCCGAGCGTGAGCGCGTGCTGTTCGTGAGCTCGAACGGCGCGGGCATGGGCCACCTCACGCGGCTGCTCGCCATGGCGAACCGGGCCGACGAGCGCATCGAGCCGATGTTCTTCTCCCTCTCGCAGGCCGTCGGGGTCGTCGAGCAGTACGGGCACGCGTGGGAGTACTGCCCGTCGAAGGGCGACCTCGGCTGCACGGTCGAGCAGTGGAACAGGTTCTTCCCGGGACGGTTCGCCGAGGTCCTGCGCCGCTATCGGCCACGCGCGGTCGTGTTCGACGGGACGATGCCGTACGTCGGCATGGTCTCGACCCGACCCGCGTTCCCCGACATCTCGTTCGTCTGGTCGCGCCGCGGCATGTGGCGAGAGGGCACGACGACCAAGTTCCTCGAGCGCGGGGAGATCTTCGACCTCGTCGTCGAGCCCGGTGAGGTCGCGAGCGCGGCCGACCGCGGACCGCTCGTCGGACGCGACGACAAGGTCACCGTCGGGCCCATCACGCTGCTCGACTCCGCCGACCTGCTCGATCGGGCCACCGCGCGCGCCGAGCTGGGCATGGACCCCGACGCGCCCGCAGTCCTGCTGAGCCTGGGTGCCGGCAACATCAACGACATCGCCTCCGACCTCGACCACTTCGCGGACGCCGTGCTGTCCCTGCCGGGCGAGTGGACGGCCTACGCGACGAAGCCGCCGATCCAGCGGCGCGGCGGACCGCTGCGCGACCACGTGCGACCGCTGTCCGTCTACCCGCTGTCGCGGTACCTGCGGGCGTTCGACGCCGCGGTCGTCGCGGCGGGCTACAACAGCTACCACGAGGTGCTCATGGCGGGCGTCCCGTCGGTCGTCGTGCCGAACCTCGCGACGACCACCGACGACCAGGCCGCGCGCGCCACCTACGCCGACGAGCAGGGCTGGGCCGTCGCGCTCGCGGACGTCACCGCGCAGTCCGCGAAGGACGCGCTCGTGCGCGTGACGGACCCGCAGTGGGCGCAGGAGGCGTCCCGCCGCGCGCTGGCCGCCTACCCGGAGAACGGAGCCCGCGCCGCGATGGAGCAGGTCGAGCGACTGATCGGAGTCACCCGATGACCGTCAAGGGTCAGGTCCAGAAGACGGCGCGGCGCCTGCTCGCCTATCCCTCGATCCGCCGGGTCGCCGTGGGCGTCGGACGCCGCGCGCCCCGGCTCAAGGAGCTCGGGCGCTCGGTCGTCGGCACCCAGGCGGGGAAGTCGTCGAAGAAGCGACGCTTCAAGCGTCCGGCCATCGACATCCGCGGGGGGCACATGCTGCTCGAGCACCAGGGGCAGTACTGGCCCATCGTGGTGTTCGTGGCGTTGGACCTCGAGCCGGGGGACACCGAGCTCGTCGCGGACGCCGTGGAGCGTGCGCAGCTCACGTCGGGGCAGTTCAAGCCGCTGTTCCTCGTGGACTCGGGGCAGCTCGGTCCGTTCCGCTCGCGGTCGTACGCGGTCGAGACGGTGATGCCGCGGGCGATGTACGCGCGGGTCAACCCGCAGGACTCGTACGGTGACTACCTCGCGGAGCGGACGAGCTCGATCGTCACCGCGTACGGTGCGCGGTCCGTCGTGCCGCTGTCGATCGCGTCGGTGCGGGCGGGGTTCGCGCCCGACGAGCTGCGCCTCGTCGGACAGCTCGGGATGTGACGCCCCGGCCCGCGGCCGCGGGTCGACCGGGTCGCGTCGCGGGTCGTCAGTCGATCCCGCCGACCGTGCTGCCCGGCGTGAGCGTGCCCTCGCGGAGCTGCTGGAAGAACTTCGGTGCCTTCTCGGGGTCGAGCTGCACGGTCGAGCCGACGCCTCCCGGGCGGTAGTCGAGGCTCGCGATCGGCGGGGTGCCGGTCACGCCCGACGGTCCGTTCGCCGCGCGGAACGCGAGCGCGAGGCGCCCCAGGTCGACGATCGACGCGGACTCGTCGACGGTCAGCGCGGCCGTCGCGGCGTCCACGAGGTCGACCTGACGGCTCGGGTGCAGCGCGAGCTCTTTCGGGTCGACCTTGCCGAGCACGGCCTTGACGAGCTGGCGCTGGCGCTCGGCGCGGCCGATGTCGCCCAGCGGGTCGGCCTTGCGCATGCGGGAGAACTGCAGCGCCGTCGTGCCGTCGGCCACGTGGCAGCCCGCGGACCACCTCAGCTTCGAGTCGCGGTCGTCGACGTCGTGCTCGTAGCAGAGCTCGACGCCACCGACCGCGTCGACCACGTCCTTGACGCCCGCCATGCCGATCTCGGCGTAGTGGTCGATCGTGAGGCCCGTGAGCCCCTCGACGGTCTCGACCAGCAGGGGAGCGCCCCCGAAGGCGAACGCCGCGTTGATCTTGTTCGCGTCGTGGCCAGGGATGTCGACGTAGGTGTCGCGCGGCAGCGAGATGAGCGCCGTCGGGCCGTCCTCCGGGACGTGGAGCAGCAGGATCGTGTCGCTGCGCTGACCCGCCGTCCCGTCGTCCTTCACGCCGCCGTCGGCGCGCGAGTCCGACCCGGTGATGAGGTACGTCGTGCCGGGGGTGTCCGGGGCGCCCGAGAGTGCCTCGGTGCGCTGCAGCTTGCCGTTCGCCCACACGACGAGCCCGATCGGCCACGCGAGGACGAGCACGAGCAGGAGCGCGAGGACGAGGAACGTCGTCCGCACGCGGTGCCGGCGCCGCGGGGCGCCCGCTGGGTCGGGTGTGCCGGTCGGTGGTGCGGTCGCGGGGCGTGGGGCCCCGCGACGCGTGCTGTCAGGCCGCGCGCCGCCCTGGTGCGACGCATGCCCCGACGACGACGTCGCGCGTCCCGTCGCGGACCGCGGCGCGATCGAGGGCGGCGGAGCCGACGAGCCCGCCGCTGCGCCGCGTGGCGCGCCGGACGACGAGCTCGACCGCCGCTGCGGTGCCGCCGGGCGTGCCGGGGTCGCACGGCGCGGCTGGCCCCCGGGCTCGTCGTGCCCGACGGGTACCGCGTCCGACGACTTCGGACGGGACCCGCCGCCACCGGGGGCGAAGCTCGGCGGCGTGCCGGGCTCGTCTCCGGCCATGCTCAGCACCGGCCGGTGTCGTCGTCGAGCGTGAACGACTCACGCCCGGCCTTGCGGGTGGCCTTCGGGGTGGGCTCCTGCGACGAGCCCGCCGTCGCGGTGCTGCCCGACGTCGGGGCCTGCGTCGCGGACGTGCCCGAACCGGTCGTGTCACCGGACGGTGCCTGCGCCGTCGACGACGGCTTCTGCGTGGGCGTCGTCTCGCGCTCGTCGCGCGTGCCGGTCAGCACCGGGACGTCCGCCGACAGGTTCGCCCAGATCGTGTCGGCCTCGCTGGTCCACACGACGCGGTTCGGGTTGTCGGGCGCCGCCCCCCACGGGATGGTCATGAAGGAGATGTTGCCCGAACGGATGGACCGCGCGCTGTAGGCGAGCCCGGCGATGTCAGTGGTGCGGAACGACGTCGTGAGCGACTTGGTCGCGGCGTTGAGCAGACCCAGCAGGTCGGTCCAGTCCGTCAGCACGTTCTTCGACATGATCTGCGACGCCATCGCGGCGAGCAGACGCTGCTGGTTACCGATGCGCGCGATGTCCGAGCCGTCGCTCGCGGAGCTGTGCCGCGAGCGGGCGAACGCGAGCGCCGTCTTGCCGTCGAGGTGCTGGTTGCCGGCCTGGACGTCGAGCTTGGCCTTCTTGTCCTTCATGGCGACCGGGATGCAGATGTCGACCCCGCCGATCGCGTCGACCATCGACTGGAACCCGGAGAAGTCGACGAGCACGAAGTCGTCGATCGTCACACCCGTGTTCTCCTCGACCGTCCGCCACGTGCACGCCGCGGCGGACGCGAGGTCGAGGCCCTTGTCCCAGCCGCGCGCGAACGCCTCGTTGAACATCGCGTAGCTGCTCGCGGGAGTCGTGCCGTTCGTCGTCTGGCACGTCGGGATCCGGACCATCGAGTCCCGCGGGATCGACACCATCTCGACGCGCGAACGGTCCGCGGAGATGTGCATGACGATCGTCGTGTCCGAGCGCATGCCGAGCGCCACGCGGCCGCCGATCGCGCCGTTCGCGCCGTCGCGCGAGTCCGAGCCCAGCAGCAGGATGTTCACCGCGTGCCCGGCGCTCGGGTCCGCACCCGGCTGGACCGTCTTCGCCGGGCGCGGGCCGATGAGGGCCGAGACGTCGACGTAGTCCATGTTGCCGTTGAGCCGTGCGTACACCGCGTACGCTGCGGTGCCGCCGAACGCGAGGATCGCGACCGTCACCAGGGCGACGGACTGCAGGATCCTGCCGCGGCGGTGGTGGCGGGCGTGGCGGGCGTTGACCGGACGCTCGGCAGACTGATGGCGGGCTTGCACGGCCACGATCCTAGAATTCGGCCCCGCACGAACGACGGAGCCGTCGCACCGGCCCGGTGGAGAAGTTGTGCAGATCCCCGCAGGTCAGCGCCGTCCTGCGCGCCGACGAGCCGCACGGTCACCCGGACGGGTCAGCGGCGCGGTCAGCAGGTCGCCGTCCGGTCGTCGAGCGTGAACGCGTCACGGCCGGCCTTCTTGGGCGTCGCGGACGGCGTGGAGACCGGCGTCGAGGCCGGTGCCGAGGTCCGTGGCGACGTCGGCTGGGCGGCGGGCGTCGTCGGGTCCGACGAGCGTGCGGTCGCCGACCGCGCAGGGTCGTCCTTCGTCCCCGTGAGCACCGGACGGTCGCGTGCGACGTTGTCCCAGACGGTCGCGGCCTCGTCGGCCCACACGACGCGGTACTTGTCTCGCGGGTCCGTGCGGAACGGCACCGTCAGGAACGTGACGTGGCCCGACCGCACGCCGCGCAGGCTCGTCGCCAGCCCCGCGAGGTCGGTGGTCCGCATCGACGTCGTGAGCGAGCGCGTCGCGGAGTCGAGCAGCCGCAGCAGCGCGGGGACGTCCGTGAGGACCTCGCTCGACAGCGTCTTGTCGGCGATCGCCGCGAGCAGCCGTTGCTGGTTGCCGATGCGGCCGGTGTCCGAGCCGTCGTTGTCCTGGTTGTGGCGCGAGCGCGCGAACGCGAGCGCCGTGCTGCCGTCGAACCGTTGGTACCCGGCCGCGACGTGGAGCTTCGCCTTGCGGTCGTCGAGCGGGTGCGGCACGCAGATCCACACGCCGTCGATCGCGTCGACGATGCCCTGGAACCCCACGAAGTCGACGAGGACGAAGTCGTCGATGCGCACGCCCGTCGTCGCCTCGACCGTCCGCCACGTGCACGCCGCGGCCGACTCGAGGTCGCCACCGTGGTCCCAGCCCAGCGCGAACGCCTCGTTGAAGATCGAGTAGTCGGAGCCGGGGATCGTCGTGCCGTCGGTCGTCACGCACGACGGCCGGGCGACCATCGAGTCCCGCGGGATCGAGACGAGCTCGACCCGCGACCGGTCCGCGGACACGTGCGCGACGATCGTCGTGTCCGAGCGCATGCCGTCGGCGACCCGGCCGCCGATCGCGCCGTTCGCGCCCTCGCGCCAGTCCGAGCCGAGCAGCAGGACGTTCACTGCGTGCCCCGCCGCAGGGTCGTCGGGCGCGACGGGCGTCGGGCGCGGCCCGAGCAGGCCGGCGACCTCGACGTGGTGGACGTTCGCGTCGAGGCGGTGCGCGACCGCCGCAGCCGCCGCCGCGCCGAACGCCAGCGCGGCGAGCGCGGTGAGCGCGAGACCGCGCAGCACGCGGTGCTCACGGCGGGGCGTGCGGGCGTGGCGGGGGACGGACCGGGGGTCCGGAAGGCTCGGCTGAGCAGGCACGTCGGCGGGCACGGGCCGACGCTACGAGGGCCTGCCGACCCCGCGCAGGCACTCGTGCGAGGGTGCCGTGGAGGGCTCGTGAAGGACTCGCCCTGGGCTAGCCTTGTCCGCGATGTCCCCCTCGCCCCGACCGTCGGACGCCGACGGCTACCGCAGCCTGCCCGCCCTCCCGCCGGTCACGGTGTTCCTCACCGTGCGCGACGAGGAGCGTCACCTCACCGCAGCCGTCGAGCAGGTCCTCGCGCAGGACTACGCGGGCGAGCTCGAGGTCGTCGTCGCCGTCGGACCCAGCCGGGACCGCACGCGTGAGATCGCGGACGAGCTCGCGGCGCGCGACGCGCGCGTGCGGGTCGTCGACAACCCGACCGGTCGCACGCCCGCGGGCCTCAACATCGCGATCCGCGCCGCCCGGCACGACGTGCTCGTGCGCGTCGACGGGCACAGCGAGATCGACGCGTCGTACGTCGCCGCCGCGGTCGAGACGCTGCTCGCGACCGGCGCCGCGAACGTCGGCGGGCTCATGGTCCCCGTGGGCACCACGCCCTTCGAGGAGGCCGTGGCACGCGCGATGAGCAGCTCGATCGGAATCGGTTCCGCGTCGTTCCACACCGGCGGGGCGGCCGGCCCGGCGCCCACCGTCTACCTCGGGGTGTTCCGCCGCGACGCGCTCGAGCGGGTCGACGGGTACGACGAGCACTTCGTGCGCGCGCAGGACTGGGAGCTCAACCACCGGCTGCGCGAGGCCGGCGAGGTCGTCTGGTTCGACCCGCGGCTCGCCGTGACCTACCGGCCGCGCGGCGACGTGCGGGCCCTCGCCCGGCAGTTCTTCCGCAGCGGCCAGTGGCGGCGCCAGGTGATGCGACACCACCCCGAGACCGCCGGCCTGCGGTACCTCACACCTCCCGCCGCGGTCGTCGGGATCGTCGGGGGAGCGGCGCTCGCGGTCGTCGGCGCGACCGCCGGACCCACGTGGCTCGTCGCCGCCGCCGCGGTCCCTGCCGCGTACGTCGTCGGCGTCGTCGCCGCGTCTGCCGTGGTGGGGCGCGACCTGCGGCCCGCGGCCCGCGTCCGGCTGCCCCTCGTCGTCGCGACGATGCACGTCGCGTGGGGTTCCGGCTTCCTGCGCGGGGTCGCCCGGAAGGTCGGCCGCAGCGCGCGGGACTTACCGCGTCAGGGGCACACGGCGGTCCTCTATCCTGATCCGGCCACATCGTCCCCCGACGCCCGCCCCGCCCCGGGCGAGGGACGTGACCATCGTCTCCCGGCGGAGGACTGAACCAGACATGCCCACCCAGGACGTCGCGCGCCGTCGCGACCCGGAGCTGCGGGTGTACGAGCCGCACCGCGCCGGCCTGCCCAAGTTCGGTCCGTACTTCCGGGACCTGCGCCACCGGCTGCCCTTCGCGGCCGAGTTCTCCCGCTCAGGGATCCGAGCGGCCCACACGCAGACGGTGTTCGGTCAGCTCTGGCTCGTGCTCAACCCGTTGCTGATGGCCCTCGTGTACTACCTGCTCGTCTCGATCATCAACCCCAACGGGGGCGGTATCGAGCGGCTGGCGCACATCGTGTGCGGGCTGTTCGTCTTCCAGCTGGTCTCCGGCGGGCTGCAGCAGGGCTCGACCTCGGTCACCGGTGGCGGACGGCTCATCATGAACATGGCGTTCCCGCGCCTGCTCATGCCCCTCGCCGCGATCCGCACGGCCTTCTTCCGGTTCCTGCCGACGGTCCCGGTCTTCCTCGTCATCAAGCTGTTCACCGACGAGCCGTGGGGCCTCGAGATGCTCCTCGGTGCCGTGTTCGTCCTCCTGATCACGGTGTTCTCGTACGGGCTCGCCGCGATCATGGCGACGCTGCAGGTCTACTTCCGCGACACGTCGAGCTTCCTGCCGTTCTTCACGCGCATCTGGCTCTACCTGTCACCCGTGCTCTGGACCATCGACGACCTGGGTGGCCACGGGCAGCGGTTCGCGCACCTCATGCTCGTCGGCAACCCCCTGTTCTCGCTCATCGGTGGCTGGACGGAGCTCGCGCTGCTCTCCGAGGTCCCGGAGCCGAAGGTCTGGCTGGCTGCGACCGCGTGGACGGTCGTCGCGGCAGTGGTCGGCTCGCTGGTCTTCATGTCGAGGGAGCGTGATTTCGCTGTCCGCCTCTGAGACCGAGCCCACGGAGGTCCCGGTGACCGCGACCGTGCCCACGACGCCCAAGACGGCCACGACACCCGATGCACCTGCAGAGCAGGCCGCTGCCGAGCAGGCCCCGGCCGAGCCCGACACGGACCGCGCTTCGGTCCGCGACCCGGACGCGCCACCCGTGGTGAGCGTGCAGGACCTGTCCATCACGTACCGCACGACGTTCGAGAAGGTCCCGACGATCAAGAGCGCGATCGTGCGCTTCGGTCGCGGCGAGCGTGCGGTGCGCGAGGTCCATGCGCTGCAGGGGATCTCGTTCGACGTGGCCGAGGGGACGTCGCTCGGCATCATCGGTGCGAACGGCGCCGGGAAGTCCACCCTGATGCGTGCGCTCGCCGGTGTCCTCCCGCCCACGAGCGGCCGGATCGAGGTACGCGGCGAGATCAGCTCGCTGCTCTCGCTCGGCGTCGGGTTCAACGGCGCACTGTCAGGCCGCGAGAACGTCATGCTCGGTGGGCTGGCACAGGGCCTGACGCGTGCGCAGGTCGCGGAGCGTGCCGACGAGATCGCGGAGTTCGCCGAGCTCGGCGACTTCATGGACCTTCCCCTGCGCACCTACTCCGCCGGCATGGCGGGACGTCTTGCCTTTGCGGTGTCCGTGCACATGGAGCCGGACATCCTGCTGATCGACGAGGCTCTCTCCGCGGGTGACGCCAAGTTCAAGAACAAGGCCGCCGCGAAGATGGACGAGCTCATGTCCTCCGCGCGCGCGATGTTCATCGTGAGCCACTCGCTCGCCTCGATCCGGGAGCTGTGCAACGAGGCCATCTGGATCCATGAGGGCCGCCTCATGCTGCGCGGCACCCCGCAGGAGTGCGGCGACGCCTACATGCGCTTCCTCGAGGTCGGCGAGACCGCCTTCACGCTCGAAGACCTCTGAATGGGCGACCTCGCGGAGCGGCCGCACGTGAGCATCGTGACCTCGGGTCACGATGTCGCCGACGCGCGCCTGCACCGTGAGGCCGCGGCGCTGCAGCGCGCGGGGCTGTCCGTCGAGGTGCTCGGGCTCGGCACGGTGACGTCAGGTCCGCCCGGGGCGATCGTGCGGACGTGGCCGCGGCGCGGTGCCGTCCGGCGCGCGTGGTACGCGGTCGCGCTCCCGCTGCGGACGCGCGGCGACGTCGTCGTCGCGCTCGACCCCGACTCGGCGGCCGGTGCGCGGCTCGCGCGGTTCCTGCGCCGGGTCGTCGGTCGGCGGACCGCGCTCGTGACCGACGTGCACGAGGACTACGAGCTGCTGCTGCAGGACCGCGCGTGGGCGTCGGGGGCACGCGGTGCGTTCGCCGCGGTCTCCGCACGGCTCGGCTCGCGGGCCGCGCGCCGTTCGGACCTGCTCGTGGTCGCCGACGAGCACCTGCTGCCGGACGCCGAGCGCCGGCTCGTCGTGCGCAACCTCGCCGACACCTCGATGCTGCCGGCCCCGGCCGCCCCCGCCGCGCGCCCACGGGCCGTCTACATCGGCGACCTGCGGCGCAGCCGCGGGCTGTTCGCGATGCTCGACGCGGTCGAGGCCGCGGGCGGGTGGGAGCTCGACCTCGTCGGGCCGATCGCGCCCGCCGACCGTGACGAGTTCCTGGCCCGGCTCGCGTCGCCCGCGCTCGCCGACGTCGTGCGCTGGCACGGGCGCCAGCCCCCGCGCGAGGCGTGGACGTTCGCGACCGGGGCCTGGGCGGGCTTCCTGCTGCTCGACTCGACGCCCGCGTTCCGCGACGCGATCCCGTCGAAGTTGTTCGAGTACCTCGCGTGCGGGCTCCCGGTCGTGACGACCGACCTGCCGCGCAGTGCCGCCGTCGTCCGCGAGACGGGCGCGGGGGTGGTCGTCGCCGACGCCGACGAGGCCGCGGCCGCGCTGCGCGCGTGGGTCGCGGACCCGGCCGCGCACGAGGCGCTGCGCACCGCGGCGCTGGCCGCCGCGGACTCCTACGTCGCGGGGGAGGACCTCCTCTCGTTCGCGGACGCCGTGCAGGGGCTCGTGCCCACGAGTGCGCCGGCCGCGCAGCGCTGACGTCCGCCGCCGACGGGTTCAGGCGTCGGGTGTCCGGTCCGCCGTGTGCGTCGTCAGGACCGTGAGCGCCGCGGGGACGCCGTTGACCAGCGGTGCGTGCGCGTTCCAGCGGCGTGCACGCCACACCGCGGCGACCGCGGTCCCGTCCGCCGCGACCACGAGCCCCGCCGCGCGCAGCACGTCGCGGTGCTCTCTCGTGAGCCGCCGGGCCGCCGCCCACGAGCCCGTGACGTCCCGTACCGCCCGTGCGAGCGACCGCGTGCCGCGCTCGCCGCGCACCGCCGGCCGGACGTCGACGACGTCCACCGTCGCGCCCGCCGCGGTGAGGTCGGCGACGTGCGCGGCGACGGCGTCGTCGGACACGTGGCGGCCCCCGACGACGAGCGCGGTCCGGGTGCTCACGCGTCCTCCCGGGGGCGCAGCGCGGCGACGCGGGGCGCGAGCTGCCGGTCGCGGCGCAACCGGTCGGCGAGCGCGTCGAGGCGGGCCTCGTCGTCCGGCGTCGCACGCGCGGCGAGCGCCGCACCCTCCGCGAGCGCACGCGCGACCTCGTCGGGCGTGACCGCGGCGACGCGTGCGACGAGCGGGTGGTCGGCCAGGACGTCCGTCGTCGCGTTCGCCGGGTCGTGCACCGCGACGACCGGCCGACGCGTCGCGACGTACTCGTAGACCTTGCCGCTCGTCACGTACCGGCCCGAACCGAGCGCGAGCACCAGGACGTCGGCGTCCGCGTAGAAGTCCGCGACCTGCGCCTTCGCGACCGGACCCACGTACCGCACCCCGTCGGCGGCGGCGTCGGCGAGGGCCTCGGCGAGCGGACCCTGCGGCACCGTGAAGTAGCCGAGGTGCCCGCCGAGCGTCAGCGTGGCCCCCGCGGGCAGGCGGCCGTCCGCACGCGCGAGCCGCCAGCCCGCGAGCAGCTCCGCGAGCGGCACCTTGGGCGTCACGGTCCCGAGGTACGCGAACCGCGGACCACCGTCGTGCGGCGAGGGAGGGCCGACGGGCGGCAGGAGCGCCGGGTCCCAGCCGTTCTCGACGACCTGCATGCGCTCCGCGACCGCCGGGAAGCGCGCGGCGTGCCAGTCGCGCAGCGGGCGGTTGACGAACCAGACCTCGCGCGCGTCGGCCAGGAGCCGCGACTGCCAGCGCGACACGCGGGACCGCGCGCGCGTCGTCGTCCGGCCCGAGAACACGTCGAGCGTCCACGCGTCGCGGTAGTCCATGACGTACGGGACGCCCGCCGAGCGGAACAGGTCGTGCGCCGCCGCGAACGTCACGTGCGGGTTGGCCGTCGCGAGCGTGAGGTCGACGCGGTGCTCGTCGTGCACCGCGCGCGCCGCCGCTGCCAGCGGGCGCCGCCACGGACCGTACGACGGTTCGGGGAACGGCAGCTGGTCGGCCAGGCGACGCAGCCGCGCCCACACGGGCGGCAGCGCGACGCGCAGCGCGCCGTAGCGGCGCACGTCGGTGTCCTGCGCGGGCCAGTCGAACGGGATGCGGCGCACGACGACCCTGTCGTCGACCTGCTCCTCGAGCGACGGGTCCGCGCCCGTGTACCGCTCGAACGTATCGCGCGTCGCCGTGACGACCGTGACGTCCCAGCCCGCAGCCGCGAACGCGTTGACGGTCGCGAGCGCGCGGTACACGCCGCCTGCGCGCGACGGCGGGAACCCCCACGCGAGGTAGAGCAGGTGCGCAGCTGTCGTCATCGTCCCTCGGGTGCGTGCGGTGGGCCGCGCACGAGGGTACGCGAGCGGCGCCGCCGACGTGCCGGGTCGTGGTCGACGTGCTGCGGCGGGTCGTCGATCGGGGAGGATGTGCGCGGGGCGACGACAGGAGGACGCATGGGTGCGGCGGCACGGGCACGCGCGGGGCTCGTCGGCGCGGTGTCGTCGGCCGGGTCGCTGGTCACCGCCCGACGGCACACCCTGCCGCCCGCGCTCGACCGCGCGCTCGACGCGGCGAAGTGGGCGCGCACACCCTGGACCCCCGACCCCGACGAGCCCACGCTCACCTCACCGCGTTCCGGCCGCCCGGCGCGCGTCCTGATCGGACCCGCGAACTTCGCGGGCCAGGGCCTCGCGTGGGCCGCCGCGCTCGACCGCGCCGGAGTGCCCGCCGTGAGCTGGGCGTTCGTCGCCGACCCGCGGTTCCGGTTCGCGGCCGACCATCGCGCCCCGCTGGGTGCCGTGCACCGCGCGTCGCGCGCGCACCAGCGCCGCGTGTTCGAGCGCGTCGTCGCGACCGTCGAGGCGGTCGTCATCGAGGCCGGACGCCCGCTGTTCGGACGCCTGCACGGCTTCGACCCCGTCGCCGAGGCGGCCGCGCTGCAGGCCCGTGGCGTGCGCGTCGCGCTGCTGTGGCACGGCACGGACGTCCGCGTGCCGAGCGAGCACGCCGCGACGCACCCCGAGTCGCCGTTCGCGGTGCCCGACACGCGCACGCGCGCGCTCGAGGCCGTGGCACTGCGCAACCGCCGCCGCGCGGCCGCGTTCGACGGCCCCGTGCTCGTCTCGACGCCTGACCTGCTGCCCGGCTGGCCCGGTGCGCTGTGGTGCCCCGTCGTCGTCGACGTCGACGCGTGGGCGAGCGATGCGCCGCTGCTCGAGCGCGACGTCCCGCTCGTCGTGCACGCCCCCAGCAACCGCGCCCTCAAGGGGACCGACCTGATCGAGCCCGGTCTGGCGCGCCTCGCCGACGAGGGCGCAATCACCTATCGCGCGCTCGCGGGTGTGCCCGCCGACGAGGTGCGCGCGCTGTACCGGGCCGCGGACGTCGTGCTCGACCAGTTCGCGCTCGGGATCTACGGCGTGGCCGCGGTCGAGGCGATGGCCGCGGGCCGCCTCGTCGTGAGCCACGTCGACGCGCAGGTGCGCGACGCGGTGCGCACCACGGGCGTCGACCTCCCGGTCCTGGAGTCGAGCGCACCGGACGTCGAGCGCGTGCTGCGCGCGCTCGCCACGGACCGCACCGGGGCACGCACGCTCGCGGCCGAAGGCCCGCCGCTCGCCCGTGCCCTGCACGACGGCACGCGGAGCGCAGCCGTGCTCCTGTCCGCGCTCGAGGTCGGCACCGCATCGGCGGCGTCGCCCGACGCGCCTGCCGACGAGGCGGACGGCCCTACGCGCTGACGCGCGACCGCGCGGTCGCGACGAGCTCGCGGACGACCGCGTCGGACACCGCCCCGACGACCTCGGCGTCCGGGTAGCGCTGCGCGAGCCGCCAGGCGAGGGGCAGGGAGGCCTCGTCTCCCATGACGATCACGGCGGGCTCGTGCGCGTCGAACCAGCGCGCGTGCTCGTCGAGCGCGTGGCGCGCGACGCGGGCCGGACCCACGTGCGAGTAGACCTTGCGGTCCAGCACGCCGTGCACCTTCTGCGAGAGCCGGGCGTGCCGGGACAGGACCTTGCTCGTGAGGTTGACGCCGCGGCGGGCCGGGGCCGCGAGGGGGGTCGGTGTCGCGGCGACCAGCGAGCAGCCGCGCCGCACGGCGCGCACGAGCGTGGAGGGCACGACGTCGACGACGACGTGCGGGACCACGTGGGCGACCGTGCGGTGCACGTGCGGCCCGAGGTCGAGCACCTCGACGTCAGGCTCGGTCTGTGCACCGTTGCCGTCGGCCGCCGAGATGAGCGCGACGCGCGCCCCCGCGCGCAGTGCCTCGGACTGGATGCGCACCAGGCGGCGCGCGGCGAGCTGGGTCGACGCGAGGCACAGCACGAGCGGGGCGTCCGGCTCAGGAGCGGGGACCGGGTGGCGGCCCGCGAGCGCCCGCCGCAGCCGCTCGGCATACCGCGCGGAGCCGTAGCGGTCGACGAGCACCTCGCGTACCGCGGCCGCGTCGACGCTCGCGAGACCCTCCTCGAGGCGGCGGACCGCAGCGACCGTGTCCTGCGGGCTCGGGGGAGTGGCGACGTGCTCGACCAGCCCCGCCGAGGCGGCGTCGGACAACGTCTCCTGCGGTCCACTGCTCGCCGTGACGACCACCGGCAGGCCCGACATCGCGGCCTCGACGACCGTGAGCCCGAACGTCTCGAACGCCGACAGGTGGACGAGCACGTCGGCCGCGGCGAAGATGCCGGGCAGCTCGTCGGGGTGCGCCCGGCCGTGGAACGTCACCTGCTCGGTCAGGCCGAGCTCCGCGACGAGCGCGACGAGGTCGTCGCGGTCGGGGCCGTCGCCGACGAGCACGAGCCGTGCGGCGGGGCGCTCCGCGGCCCACAGCGCGAACGCGCGCACGAGCGTGTGCACGCCCTTGCGCTCGATGAGGTTCCCGACGAACACCCAGCGGTCGAGGCTCGTCGGGGTGGCCTCGCGCAGCGTGAAGCGCGTGTCGTCGACCGGGTTCGCGATGACCCGGATGCGGGCCGCGTACTGCGGGTACTGCGAGCGCAGCCGACGGGCCTCGAGCTCGGAGACCGCGAGGTGCCACTGCGCACGGCGCAGCATCTCGCCGTACATCGCGGCCCCCTCGGGGATGCGCAGCACCGTGCGCAGGTACGTGGCGTGCTCCGTGGTGACGAGCCGCTGGTCGCTGCTGAGCAGCCCGCTCACTGCCCAGCCCGTCGGCATGCCGACGTGCGCGTGGACCACGTCCGCCTCGCGCAGCTCGGGCAGGTCGGCGCGGCGCAGCGCCTCGCGGTGCGCACGGGCGACGTCGACGCGCGGCGTCATCGGGTCGACGGGAAGGTCGATGCGCACGAGCTCGCCGAGCGGCGTCGTCGTGCGGGTCACCCCGGCGGCGGCGTCCGGGGGCACGTTGCGCACGTGCACGATCGTCGTGAGTCCGGCCGGGTGGCCGAGCGCAGCGACCGACTCCTGGACGAAGATGCCGTCGTAGGGGCGCCCCTCGACGGGGTACCACGGGGTGGTGACGACGAGCCGGGAATCCTCAAGCACCTGAGACGACCTCTCGCAGCGCGGCGTCGAGCACGCGCACCTGGTTCTCGCGCCGGTAGCGGTCCGCGTGGGCGCGGGCCGCGGCGTAGGTCTCGGACGTCGCCGAGCGTGCGGCACGTGCCGCCTCGACGAGCGCGTCGGCCACCGCCGGACCGTCGACCGACCGCACGGGGAACCACAGCGGGTAGCCCCGCATGGGTTCGGTGGCGGCCGTCTCCGGCGTGTGGACCGCGACGACCGGCTTGCCCGTCGCGAGGCACTCGTACGTCTTGCCCGCGGTCACGAACCGTGACGACGGGATCATCATGAGCAGCACGTCGAGCGACTCGTACGCGTCGCGCACGTCGGCCTTCGCGACCGGGCCCTCGAGCACCACCCCGGCCTCGGGCCCGGGGATCAGAGCACGCAGCGCCTGCGCGTCACGCGGGAAGAACCCCAGGTGGCCGTACAGGTGCGCGGTCGCGCCCGCGAGCTCCGGGTGCGTGCCGAGCGCCAGGTTCCAGCCCTGCCACGTCGCGGCGTGCGGCAGGTGGCTCGTGATCGTCCCGACGTAGCCGAACCGCAGCGGCCGGTCGTCCGGGGGGCGCACCTGGCTGACCTCGCCGAGCAGCTCCGGGTCGAAGCCGTTCTCGACGACGAGCATGCGGTCCGCGGCCTCGGGGTACCGCTCGGCGTGCCACGCGCGCATCGGCTCGTTGACGTGCACGACGCGCGCGGCCGCGCGCATGAGCCGACGCTCGGCGGTGACCTGCGGCGAGTCGTCGGGGAAGGCCGGGCGCTCGCGGAACTGGTCGAGGGTCCACGAGTCGCGGTAGTCCATGACGTAGGGCACGCGGGCGAGCCGACGCAGCTCGTAGCCCGCCTGGAACGCCGTCCACGGGTTGCCCGTGGCGTACACGACGTCGATGCGCGAGCGGCGGTGGACCGCGAGCAGCCGCCGCAGCACGCCCGGCAGCCACGTCACGTACCGGTCCGGGAACAGCTTCTGCCCGATGCGCGCGGGCGCCGTCGCGAGCAGCGGCAGGTCCGCGCGCAGCCGGGTCATCTTGCGGACGTCGCGCTGCAGGTGCTGCGACGGGACCGTGACGCGCTCGACGCGCACGCGCGGGTCGATCGCGTCGAGCAGGCTGTCGTCGCGGGAACCCGTGATGTCGTCGAAGAAGTCCGGCTCGGCCGTGACGACCGTCACGTCCCAGCCCATCGCGACGAGCAGGTTGGCCGTCGCGAGCGGGCGGTAGACGCCGCTCGCGCGCGACGGCGGGAAGAACATCGCGACGATCGCGACGTGCGGGCGGCGGGTGCCGGAGTCGTTCGAGGTGCTCACTGCGGTCCTGTCGTCACGGGGCAGGCGGGCTGCGGGTCGTCCGCCCGGCGGCGGGTGCGGTGCGTCAGGCGCGCCCGATCACGGTACGCGTCACGGACGGCCACAGCGCGGCGTCGGTCACGCCCCGGCCGTCGACGAGTGCCCGCACCCCGGGCAGGTCCGCCTCGCCGAGCGTGCGGTATTCGGTGTGGTCGGCCTGCACGACGGCCGCGTCCACCGGCTCGCCCACGTGGTACGCGTCGAGACCGAGCCGCGCGAGCTCGTCGTCGGAGTACAGCGGATCGTGGACCAGGGGGGTCGCTCCTGCGGCGCGCAGCGCCTCGACCGTGGGGAACACGCCCGAGAACGCCGTCTCCTTGACGCCGCCGCGGTACGCCGCGCCGAGCACGACGACCCGCAGCCCGGCGAGCGGGCCCGCGGCTGCGGCGAGCAGGTCGACCGCGTGCGCCGGCATCGCGGCGTTCGCCTCGCGTGCCGCGCGCACCACGGTCGCGTCGGGGTCGTTGAACAGGTACAGGCGCGGGTACACGGGGATGCAGTGGCCGCCGACGGCGATGCCCGGGCGGTGGATGTGGCTGAACGGCTGCGAGTTCGACGCGTCGATGACGGCCTGCACGTCGATCCCGTGCTTCTCCGCGAACCGGCCGAACTGGTTCGCGAGGCCGATGTTGACGTCGCGGTACGTGGTCTCCGCCAGCTTCGCGAGCTCCGCGGCCTCCGCCGAGCCGAGGTCCCACACGCCGTTCGCGCGCGCGAGGTCGGGGCGCTCGTCGAAGTCGAGCACGGCCTCGTAGAACTCCGTCGCACGCTGGGCGCCGCGCTCCGACAGCCCGCCGACGAGCTTGGGGTAGCGCCGCAGGTCCTGGAACACGCGACCGGTCAGGACGCGCTCCGGGGAGAAGACGAGGTCGAAGTCGACCCCCTCGGTCAGGCCCGAGACCTCCTCGAGCAGCGGCTTCCAGCGCGTGCGCGTGGTGCCGACGGGCAGCGTCGTCTCGTAGGACACGAGCGTGCCGGGCGTCAGGTGCGCGCCGAGCGAGCGCGTCGCGGCGTCCATCCAGCCGAAGTCGGGCTGCCACGTCGCGTCGTCGACGAACAGCGGGACGACGAGCACCACGGCGTCCGCGCCCGGGATCGCGTCGGCGTAGTCCTTGGTCGCGCGCAGGCGACCCGCGGGCACGAGCTCGGTGAGCCGGTCCTGCAGGAACGCCTCGCCCGGGAACGGCTCCGTGCCGGCGTTGACGAGGTCCACGACCCGCTGGTCGACGTCGACCCCGACGACGTCGTGCCCCTTCGACGCGAACTGCACGGCCAGCGGGAGGCCGATCTTGCCCAGGGCGACGACAGCGATCTTCACAGCATCCTCAGGGGTCGAAAGGGGCGGACGGCGGCACGTCCCACGACGGGCCCGCGACGCGCGAGGGCCGGGTGGGCTCGGGCGGGAATCGCCCATCGCGGGTGAGACCGGACGAGCGGCTCCCTATACTAACTGCGGCTCCGAGCCGGTCAGGGGATCGAGGTCCCGCCAGGACGCGAGACGGACGGAGGCGCTCGATGCGCCCACGCGTGCTGGTCACGCCGCAGGAGACGGCAGGACGGCTCGTCGTCGTGACCCCGTGGTACCCGACGGACGCAGTGCCGTACGGCGGGGCGTTCGTGCGGGACACGACGCGTGCGCTGCTCGAGCAGTTCCCCGACCCGCTCGTCGTGCACGTCGAGGTGCTGCACGCTCCGGAGGGGACCGTGCCGCACCCGGAGCGCGGCGTCGTCGATGGGCTCGACGTGCTCCACCTGCCGCTCGTGCTCGACCCGCTCACCCCGCGCGCCGACGTCGCCCGGCACGCCCGCGAGGTCCTCGAGCCGTACACCGAAGCGCTCGCGGCGGCCTGTGCCGTGCACGTGCACGTCGGCATGCCGACCGGCTGGGCGGTCGTCGACCTGGTCGGTGACCGGACGCGCGTCGTGCTGAGCGAGCACGCGTCCTACCTGAAGAAGCTGTGGTCGCTGCCCGAGTCCGAGGAGCTGTACGCGCGGACCGTCCGCGGTGCGGCGCAGGTGACCGCGGTCGGTGTCGACACGAGCCGTGCGCTGCGCCAGCGCTACCCGGACCGCGCCGAGCACGTCCACACCGTCCCCAACCCCGTCGACGTCACGCGCTTCGTCCCGCGCGACCCGTCCGGGACGAGCCTGCACCGCTGGCTGTACGTGGGGAACCTGCTCGAGGCCAAGGGCGTGCTGCGGCTCGTGCGTGCGTTCGCCGTGTGGCGTGCGCAGCGACCGACGGCGACGCTCACGATCGCGGGCGGCGGCGCGGACGGCACCCGGGCCCGTGAGCTCGCCGACGAGCTCGGCGTGCGGGACGCCGTGCGCTTCCTCGGTCGTGTCGCCCCGCAGGACGTTCCCCGGCTCTACCGCGAGGCCGACGTGCTGGTGCACCTGTCGGCCGCCGAGACGTTCGGCCTCACCGCGGTCGAGGCGCTGTGCTCGCACCTGCCCGTGGTCGCGACCGCGACGCGCGGTGCGACGCGCGCCCTGGACGTCGCGCAGGACGAGGGCATGGCGGTGCTCGTCCCCGTGCCCGCACCCGAGCAGGACGCGAGTGCCGACGTCGTCGCGGCCGTGCGACGGCTCGAGGAAGGGCTGACCGTCGCGCGGCCGGCGGCCGTGCGGCGCGACCTCGAGGCGCGGTTCGGCGCTCCGCAGGTCGCCGCCGTGCTGGGCAGCGCGCTGCGAGGGGAGCGGGTCGACGAACCGGGTCCCGACGACCCGCTCGTCGTGGCGATCGCGATGACCCCGGACGCGCTCGCGGGTGCGCAGCGTGTCGTGCGGGACGCGGTGCGGCGCGGAGCGCGTGCGGTGCTCGTCGCGGACGGCCCCGCTGACCCCGAGCTCGACACGCGCGTCACGGTGCTCGACCTGCGTCCGGTGCGCGCGGGACTCGTCGCGCACCGGACGCAGCGGTGCGTGTTCGACACTGCGCCGCACCGGGTCGCGCTCCTCGTGGCGTCCGCCGCTCGGGCCGTCGGGCGGCCGGGGGTCGCCGAGGAGGTGCTGCGCCGGCAGGAGGCGTCCAGCGCGCGGTGGCGACGGGCTGTGGGGGAGCGCGTGCTCGCGCGCACCGACGACGCCGGGCTCGCGCGCGCCGTGCCGCGGGTCGCCGGGAGCCTCGTCGACGGTGCCGTGCTCGTGACGGCCGGGGACGCGCACGGGCGCGCGCTCGCGGCGCGGGTCGCGCGCGACAGCCCCGGCGCCCTCGTGCTGGCGCACGCCGACGTCGAGACCGTGGCGGACCGGCTCGCGCAGGCACGCGCCCGCTGACGGCGTCGGCGCGGCGTCGGTGCGGGCGCCGGCACGACGTGCGCCCGGTCTGTCCGAGATTGCCCCGTCCTGCCCGTCGACGACGCGCCGAGGCCACTCTTGCGCGCTGTCGTGTGTGACAGGAGTGAATTACTGTGACGGACGATCCGACCTCGTCCTGCGGCGGTCGGGTGTCCCACCAACCGGCTGTGAAGGGTTCCCTCGATGCGACGTCACCGAGCGACCGTGCCAGCGCGAGGTGCCTCGCCCCGCGACCCGCGACCCGTGACCGGGGTGGTCGTCCCCACGGCGCGCAGCCATCGACGGCGCGCGCTCGTCGTGGCGGCCGTCGCCGGGGCCCTCGTCCTGTCCGCGGCGCCCGCCGGGGCGGTGCCCGGCGCGGCTGCGCCCACCGGGCTCGGGGTCGTCGCGGGCGGCGCGGACCCGTCCGTTCCCTTCGCCGACACCGTGCCGATCGCCCCCGACGCGCCCGTCACGACGACCACGCTCGACCTGCCCGGGACCGTCGACGAGACGAGCCGCGACACGCTGACGCTTCCGGTCGAGGCCGACCCCGACACGGTCGGGACGCCCGGTGCCGTGGCCCCCGCGCTCGCCGTCCTGACGCCCGCGCGTGGCACCGCGCGGTTCGACGTCGTCGGCGTCACGTGGTCGGCCGATACCGCGAGCCCCGACGTGCAGCGCGTGCTCGTGCGCACGCGGACCGACGACGCCTGGTCGAGCTGGACCGAGCTCGAGATCGACCCCAGCGCCCCGGACGCCGGCAGCCACGAGGCCGTGACACGTCGCACCGGCACCGCACCGCTCGTGCGCACCGGCTCCACGGGGCTGCAGGTGCGGGTCGAGACCGCCACGGGTGCCGCACCCGCGGACCTCGCCGCCACGCTCGTCGACACGCGTGCCGAGTCGCTCGCGGACGTCGACGTCGAAGAGCACGCGGACCCCGAGGCAGGTGCGCCGACGACCAGCCGCGTCGCCGCGAAGGCCGCCGTCGCCGCCGCTCCGGTCTCCGGCGTGAGCCCGGCACGTCTGCGGCCCGCGATCGTCACGCGCGCGCAGTGGCACGCGGACGAGTCGATCCGCGGACCCATCGACTGGAGCTCGACGATCCAGGCGGTCGTCGTGCACCACACCGTCAACTCGAACACCTACACGCAGGCGCAGGCGCCCGCGCTCGTGCGCGGCATCTACGAGTACCACGTGAAGGGCCGCGGGTGGAGCGACGTCGGCTACCACTTCCTCGTCGACCGGTTCGGCACGGTGTACGAGGGGCGCAAGGGGTCGCTCGACGCGGTCCCGCTCGGGGTGCACTCGGGCGGCTTCAACACGAACACGATCGGCATCGCCATCATCGGCGAGTTCACCAGCACCGTGCCGTCGAGCAAGGCGCTCACGTCCGTCGCGCAGGTCGCCGCCTGGAAGCTCGCGACGTACGGGCGGGACCCGCTCGGCACGACCGTGCTCACGGCGCGCACGGGCAGCACGCACCCGGTGCGCAAGCCCGGCTGGAAGGGCTCGCTGCCGGTCATCATGGGGCACCGCGACGTCGCGTCGACCGCGTGTCCCGGCCAGAAGGTGTACGACCGGCTCTCGACGATCAGGTCCGCCGCGGCGGCGCAGGTCGACCGGGTGCTGTCGACGCTCGGCACGGCGTCGGCACCCCCCGGCGGGACCGTCTCGGCGCGCGCGTACTCCAGCTCGGACGGGTCGTGGACGGCGACCGTGCGCTCCGTGTGCACGGACAAGGACGTCCGCACGCTGTCCGGTTCCGGGCGGGGCTGGGTCACCGTGCCGTGGGACCTCAGGACGTCCGACGGGTCCGCGGCCGAGCCCGGGGTCCACGCCATCACCACGACCCGGCACGGTGTGCGCGACACCGTGTACGTCGAGGCGCTCCCGCGCGGCGGGTACGGCGCGGAGGCGTGCGGCGTCGGACGCTGGGGCGGGGCCGACCGGTACGAGACGGCGGTCGCGCTGTCCGCCGCACGCGGCACGACGAGCGACGACGTCGTCCTCATCGCCGGGACGCAGGCGTCGATCGTCGACGGGCTCGTCGCGGGTCCGTTCGCGGCATCCGTCGACGCGCCCGTGCTGCTCGCCACGGCGAGCGGTGTCCCGGCCGTGACGGCCGCCGAGATCCGGCGCCGGGCGCCGAAGCGCGCGTGGCTCGTCGGTGGCGACGGCGTGCTCGGCAAGGGAGTCGTCACGGCGCTCGGCGCGCTCGGGGTCAAGGACGTCCGTCGGCTCGGCGGTGACACGCGCTACGACACGGCGGCGGCCGTCGCGGCAGCCATGCCTGCGTCGTCGTCGGCGCTGCTCGCGTCCGGCGAGCAGCGCAGCCTCGTCGACGCCGCAGCGGCGGGCGGCGCCGCGGCAGGTGCACACCAGCCGGTCCTGCTCACGCGGACCTCGACCCTCCCGCCCGTGACCGCGAAGGCCCTGCGGGACCGCGGCGTGCGCACCACGAGCGTCGTCGGGGGCACGGGCGTCGTCACGACGAGCGTCGCGACCGCCGTGCGCACCGCGACCGGCGGCAAGGTCGTCCGCTACGGCGGCGCCGACCGCTACGCGACGGCGCTCGCGACCGCGCAGGCGTTCGCCCCGACCGTGGGCGCTGCACGCGTCGTCGTCGCCGCAGGTGAGGACTCACACCTCGTCGACGCGGTCGCGGCCGGCGCGCTCGCGCAGCTCGTCGTCGTCGTGCGCGGGACCAAGGGCGACCCCGCCGTCCAGGACTGGCTCCGCGACGCGGGGACCGAACGGCTCGACATCGCCGGGGGGACCGGTACGGTCACGCCCAGCACGTTGCACACCCTCATGGAGGCTCTCTGATGCGCTCGTCCGTCGTCCCCGGGCGACCGGCCCTTCGCCCCCGTCGACGCGGTCCCGCGCGACACGTGCTGAGGTCGACGGCGTTCGCCGTCGCCGCTGTGCTCACCGGGACGGTCGCGAGCATCACGCCGGCAACGGCCGCGCCGGTGGTGACCGCCGCCGCGCCCGTCCCCCCGTCGTTCACCTTCACGGGCAGCGGCTGGGGGCACGGCCTCGGCATGTCGCAGTACGGCGCCTACGGCATGGCGCTGGACGGCTACAGCGCTACCCAGATCCTCGAGCACTACTACAACCCGGCCACGGTCGTGCGCCGCGCCGGCGAGCCGACGATCCGCGTCCTCGTGCTCGGCGAGAAGAGCTACGACGGCACGGTGACGTCCGTGACTCTCACGCGGGACGCCGCGACGACGTGGACGCTCGAGACCGCGCCCGGCACCTCCGTCAAGGTCGCGGCCGCGTCGCTGACGTTCACCTACTCGACCGCGTCGGGCACCGCGCGCGTGTCGACGATCGTCGACGGACGGGAGTACCGGACGAACCCGTCGTCGTGGCGCGACCTGCGCCTCACCTGGAGCGGCGGCACCGTCACCGTCCCGCGCGCGAACGCCGGCTCGGGAACGGTCAGGTACGCCCACGGCTCGCTCGCGCTCGGCCCGAACGGCGCGGGCATCGCGGTCGTGAACGCGCTCAAGCTCAACACCGAGTACCTGTACGGCATCGCCGAGATGCCCGCGTCGTGGCCGTCCGCGGCGCTGCAGGCCCAGGTCGTCGCCGCACGCACCTACGCCTACCGCAAGCTCGACGCCGCGTCGCCCACCGCGCTGTGGGACCTCACCGACGAGCCGACCAGCCAGAAGTTCACCGGCTGGAACAAGGAGAACGAGGCGACGTACGGCGTGAAGTGGGTCGCTGCGGTCGACGCCACGCGCAGCTCGGCAGGCTCACAGGTGGTGAAGGCGCCCGACGGGAAGCTTGCCGAGACGTACTACTCGTCGTCCTCGGGCGGGCAGACGTCCACGTCGATGGACGTGTGGGGGAGCACCCAGCTCGACTACCTCAACAGCCGGGACGACCACTGGTCGCTCGATCCCCGGGTCCGCAATCCGTACGCGTCGTGGACGACGACGCTCACGCAGGCGCAGGTGAAGGCGAAGTTCCCCGGGCTGACCGATGTCGCCCGGCTCGTCGTGTCGCAGCGTGCGAGCTCGGGCGCGGCGATGCAGCTGAAGGCGACGTCGTCGACCGGCGCCGTGAAGTACCTGCTCGCGAAGCCGACGACCGACGGTGTGCGCACCACGTGGGGGTTCAGGTCGGCGTACGTGCACGTCGGGTCCGTCTCTGCGGTGCAGCGACTCGCGGGCGACACGCGGTTCGACACGGCCGTGGCGATCGCCCGGCAGGCGTACCCGAGCAGCACCGAGGTCGTGATCGTCTCGGGTCAGCAGGCGTCCCTCGTCGACGGGCTCGTCGCGGCGCCGTACGCGCGGTCGGTCGACGCGCCGGTGCTGCTGACCCGGCCGACGTACCTGCCCGACCCCACGCTCGCGGAGATCGAGCGCCGGGGTGCGACGCACGCGACGATCATCGGCGGTGACGGGGTCGTCGGACCCGAGGTGGTGGAGCAGCTTCGCGGGCTCGGGCTGTCCGTGACCCGCCTCGGCGGCGAGGACCGGTACGCGACCGCGACGGCCGTCGCGAATGCGTTCGGCACGGCGTCCTCGGTCGCGGTCGCCTCGGGTGCGACGGCGAACCTCGTCGACGCCGCGGCCGTCGCGGGACCCGCCGCCGCATCGAGCAGCCCTGTGCTGCTCGTGCCGCGCTCGAGCGTCCCGGTGGAGGTCCGCACCGCGATCAAGGCGCTCGGTGCGTCCCGGGTCAACATCGTGGGCGGCACCGGTGTCGTCACGTCCGCCGTCGCGGCGGTCCTGCGTGACGACGGGTACCGGGTGTCGCGCATGGGCGGCGACACGCGGTACGACACCGCGGCAGCCATCGCGGACGGCTACGAGTCCGCGGTCGGGTCGGAGGCGGTCGTGCTCGCGTCGGGGCTGGACGCGAACCTCATCGACTCCCTCACCGGTGGTGCGCTCGGGCACCTGACGCTGCTCACCGCGGGCGGGAAGGTCCCGGCGGCGACGAGCGCGTGGTTCGCGAAGCGGCAGGTGCCGCTCATCCAGGTGCTCGGCGGAACGGCCGTGGTGACGAGCTCCGCCGTGGAGGCAGTGCGTTGAAGGTCCTGAGCGTCGTCGGCGCTCGTCCGCAGTTCGTCAAGCTCGCACCCGTCGCGGAAGCGCTCGGGCGGGCCGGTGCCGAGCACGTGATCGTCCACACGGGTCAGCACTACGACCCGGGGATGTCGGACGTGTTCTTCGCCGACCTGCGCATCCCCGCGCCGGACGTGCACCTCGCGGTCGGCTCCGGCTCGCACGGCGCGCAGACCGGTGCGATGCTCGGGCCGCTCGAGCAGGTCATGCAGGAGCACCACCCGGACTGGGTGCTCGTCTACGGGGACACGAACTCGACGCTCGCCGCCGCGGTCGCCGCCGTGAAGCTCCACCTGCCGCTCGCGCACCTCGAGGCGGGCCTGCGCTCGTTCAACCGGCGCATGCCGGAGGAGCACAACCGCGTGCTCACGGACCACGCGGCGGACCTGCTGCTCGCGCCGACGCAGGTCGCGATGGAGCACCTCGCGCACGAGGGGCTCGCCGAGCGTGCCGTGCTCGTCGGTGACGTCATGACCGACGTGTGCTTCCGCGTGCGGGACGCCGCGCTCGCGGACGGTCGGCGGGTCGCCGGGGCGCCCGACGGCGACCACCTCGTCGCGACGATCCACCGGGCCGAGAACACCGACGACCCGCAGCGGCTCGCCGCGATCGTCGCGGGGCTCGCGGCGCTGCCCGTCCCCGTGCTCCTGCTCGCGCACCCGCGCCTGCGCGCACGCGCGGCCGAGCAGGGGGTCACGCTCGAGCAGGGGTCGATCGTGGTTGCGGAGCCGCTGCCGTACCCGGACATGGTCGCGGCTGTGCTCGGCTCGGTCGGCGTCGTGACGGACTCGGGCGGGCTGCAGAAGGAGGCGTTCCTGCTGGGTCGGCCGTGCACGACGCTGCGCACCGAGACCGAGTGGGTCGAGACGCTCGTCGGCGGGTGGAACGTGCTCGTCCCGACGCTCGACGGGCTCGCGCACCTCGGTGACGTCGCGCTACGTGGGCCGGGCGAGCTGCCGCAGGCCGCGCCCTACGGCGCGGGGGACGCGGCGACGCGCGTCGCGCACGTGCTCGCCGAGCGCACCGCCTGACCCGGCGCGGGCCCGGGACGACGCAGCGCCCGCGCGGTCCCCTCGGACCGACGCGGGCGCTGCGTGTGCGCGGCGGACGTCAGCCGACGAGCTGCGTGGTGCCCGAGGCGGCCGAGGCGAGCACCGCCTCCGCGACGCGCACGGTCGCGAGCCCGTCCGACATCGTCACGATGTCCGAGCTCGTACCGAGCACCGCGTCGCGGAACGCCTCGTGCTCGGTGCGCAGCGGCTCGGGCTTCGGGATCGCGAACCGCACGACGTCGCCCTCGCTCACACCGCGGAACTTCGCGATCGACTCCCACGTCGTCGGCACGGTGCCGTTGGCGAAGAACGTCAGGTCAGCCGTGAGCGTGTCCGCGACGAACGCGCCGCGCTCGCCCGTGACGACCGTGACGCGCTCCTTGAACGGCGACAGCCAGTTCACGAGGTGGCTCGTCACGGTGCCGTCGGCGAGCTTGCCGACGACCGCGACCATGTCCTCGTGCTGGCGACCGCTCTGCAGGGACGTCTGCGCGGCGACCGAGACGAACGCCGACTGCGTGACCCACGCGGTGAGGTCGATGTCGTGCGTCGCGAGGTCCTTGACGACGCCCACGTCGGCGATGCGCGCGGGGAACGGGCCCTGGCGCCGCGTGACGACCTGGTAGACGTCGCCGAGCTCGCCCTGCGCGAGCCGCTCGCGCAGGTGCTGCAGCGCGGGGTTGTACCGCTCGATGTGCCCGACCGCGCCGACGAGCCCGCGCGAGGAGAACGCGTCCGCGACGCGCTGCGCCGAGGCGGTGTCGGGGGCGAGCGGCTTCTCGACGAGCGCGTGCACGCCCGCCTCGGCGAGCGTGATCGCGATCTGCTCGTGGTACGTCGTCGGGACCGCGACGGTCACGTAGTCGACGCCCGCCGCGACGAGGTCCTCGACCGACGAACCCAGCGGCAGGCCGTCCGCGACGCCGTGCGGGTCGCCCGCCGGGTCAGCGACCGCGACGAGGTCGACGCCGGGCAGCGAGCGCAGCACGCGCGCGTGGTGGCGGCCCATCATCCCGAGGCCGATGAGGCCTGCGCGCAGGTTCGCCATCAGGCACCCGCCTTCGCGACCGCGTTGACGCCCGCGACGATGCGCTCGAGGTCGCCCTGGCTCAGCGACGGGTGCACCGGCAGCGAGAGGACCTGCTCGCACGCCTCGCGCGTGACGGGCAGGTCGAAGTCGAGCGCGAACGACGGGAGCTGGTGGTTCGGGATCGGGTAGTAGACGCCCGATCCGACGCCGTGCTCGTCGAGCAGAGCCTTCGCGAAGCCGTCGCGGTCCTGCGGGACGCGGATCGTGTACTGGTGCCACACGTGCGTCGCGCCCTCGGCGACGTGCGGGACGCCGACGCCCTGCAGGTTCGCGGAGAGGAACGCGGCGTTCTCCTGACGCTGCTGCGTCCAGGCGGGCAGCTTGCCGAGCTGCACGCGGCCGATCGCGGCGTGCACGTCGGTCATGCGCGAGTTGAACCCGACGACCTCGTTCTCGTACCGCTTCTCCATGCCCTGGTTGCGCAGGAGCTGCACCTGGCGGACGACCTCGGGCGTCGCGCACGAGACCATGCCGCCCTCGCCCGACGTCATGTTCTTCGTCGGGTAGAGCGAGAACATGCCGAACGTGCCGAACGACCCGACGGGTGCGCCCTGCCACGACGCGCCGTGCGCCTGCGCGGCGTCCTCGAACAGCTGCAGGCCGTGCGCCTGCGCGAGCGCGCCGAGCGCGGTCACGTCGGCCGGGTGGCCGTACAGGTGCACGGGCATGATCGCCGCGGTGCGCTCGGTGATCGCGGCCTCGACCGACTTCGGGTCGAGGCAGTACGTGAGCGGGTCGATGTCCGCGAACACCGGCGTCGCGCCGGTCAGCGCGACCGAGTTCGCGGTCGCGGCGAACGTGAACGACGGGACGATGACCTCGTCGCCCGGGCCGATGCCGGCCGCGAGGAGGCCGAGGTGCAGGCCCGTGGTACCCGAGCTCACCGCGACGCACGCGCGCCCGCCGACGAGCTGCTCGCCGAACTCCCGCTCGAACGTCGCGACCTCGGGCCCCTGCGCGATCATCCCGGAGCGCAGCACGCGGTCGACCGCGGCGCGCTCCTCGTCGCCGATGAGCGGCTTCGCCGCGGGGATCGTGGGAAGACTCGTTGCGGTCATGCGCCCTGCTCCTCGTCCGCCGACGCGCGGCGCGTGAGCACGCCGTCGGTCTCGTCGTACAGCTCTGCGGTCACCGGGCACCGGAAGATGCCCTCGCCCTGGTCCTCGAGCGGGACGCCCGCGCGCCCCACCCACTTCAGGCGGCGCGCCGGGACCCCCGCGACGAGCGCGTAGTCCGGCACGTCCTTCGTCACGACGGCACCCGCCGCGACCGTCGCCCAGCGGCCCACCGTCACGGGTGCGATGCACACCGCGCGCGCGCCGACCGACGCGCCCTCGCGCAGCGTCACGCCGACGGCCTGCCAGTCGTGCGCGCTCTTGAGCGACCCGTCCGGGTTGACCGCGCGCGGGAACTCGTCGTTCGTCAGCACTGCCGCGGGGCCGACGAACACGCCGTGCTCGAGCACCGCGGGCTCGTAGACCAGCGCGTAGTTCTGCACCTTGCAGTGGTCGCCGAGCGTGACGCCCGGGCCGATGTAGGCGCCGCGACCGATCACGCAGGACTCGCCGACGGTCGCGCCGTCGCGCACCTGCGCGAGGTGCCAGACCGAGGTCCCGTCCCCGACCGTCGCGGTGGGATCGACGTCCGCGGACGCCATGATGCGTACGTTCACCAGCCAGCTCTCTGCTCAGTGGATCACTTGGTGGATCGCTCGGTCGATCGCCCGGCACGCTCGGCACCCGACCCGTCGGGCAGGGCGCGGTGCCGAGGTGCTGCGCGAGGGACGAATCCGGCGAGCGCCGGACCCGGACAGCCTACCGACGGCGCCTGTGCCGCCGAGGACGGGAGTCCCAGGCGCACGGTCCGCGGGGTGTGGCGCGCGACACGTCAGCGCGTCAGCCGGGTCTCGGTGACGCGCTCGCTCGCGACGAGCCGCGCGAGCTCGTCGGCGGCCTCCGGCCGGGCGAGGTGGGCGGCGCGCGCGGGGGACAGGAGCACGAGCGACCCGTCGCCCGCGAGCGTCGCGAGCACGGCGCGCAGCCACGTCGCGAGCGCGGTGCCGTCCGTGACCTCGCCCGTGGGGTCGTCGTCCGACGAGGGGCCCAGCAGCACGCGTGCGCGCTCGCCCCGCGGCGCCCACCAGCCCGCCAGCCCCGCGTGCGTGACCGCGGCGCCGTCGGCGCCCGCGAGCGCGTGGGTCGCGGGGTCGGCCGGGGCGGTCCAGCCGAGCTGGTCGCCGTACGTCATGACGGCCGCGGCCGCGTCGATCGCCCCGGCGGGCAGCGGGCCGTCGGCGCGCCGGGCGAGGGCCGCGAGCGTCACGACGACGAGCGTGGCGCCGACGCTCGGTGCGCCCGGGGTCGCCACGACGATGTCGACGCGGTCGTCGTCGGGGCCGCCGTCCGGGCCGCCGAGCACGATCGTCGTGCCCGCCCGCCACGCCGCGAGCACCCACAGGACCGTGCGCCAGTGCGCGGGGAGGTCGACGCGCACCCGCGTGCCGGGCTCGGCGTCGAGCTCCTCGACGAGCAGGTTCGTGGTCTTGTTCACCCAGTTCTCGAGGACCGCGCCCGACAGCTCGACGCGTTCGCCGTCGTCGCCGTACCACGTGAGGCGCGGACGCCCCGGGTCGGCGGTCAGGAGACGCAGGAGCGACGCGACGTCGGCGGGCACTGAAGGCATGGCGCACACCCTAAGCGGGCGATCCGTGGGACCGACGCGCGGGTTCTTGCGAAAGTTCACCCGACAAATCGGGACATCTACCACGGCTCCGGTTGACTGCCGTGAACGACACGCGTGTAATTCAACAACGACCTTGTGCGCGTGGTCAGCCAGCACCAGCACTTGCGCCAGCACCTGCACCAGCACCTGCACCAGCGCCACACAAGTACCACCCGGAGGCACGCATGTGGAACCTGCTCGACGGTGACGGGGCCACTTCCGAGTTCCCCTCCGACGCCCATCGTGGGGCGTCCGTCGCTCCCGCGTCCAACGTCCTGTCGCTCTTCGACCCGGCGGAGGACGAGGGGCCCATGGGCTGGCAGGAGCGCGCGCTGTGCGCCCAGACCGACCCCGAGGCGTTCTTCCCCGAGAAGGGCGGCTCGACCCGCGAGGCCAAGAAGGTCTGCACGGGCTGCGAGGTGCGCGCCGAGTGCCTCGAGTACGCGCTCGCGAACGACGAGCGGTTCGGCATCTGGGGCGGGCTGTCGGAGCGCGAGCGGCGCAAGCTGAAGCGTCGCGTCGTCTGACGGTTCGCGCGTCGGTCCCGCCGGGCACGGCCCCGGCGTGCATCATGGCCCGAGCATGAACCAGACCACCCGACCCGCGGACCGCCCGGAGCTCGCCTCTTCGGGGACGCCGACGACGACGTCGGTGACCGCGGTCCTCGTGACGCGCGGTCGTACGCCCTACCTCGAGCGCACGCTCGACGCGCTCGCCCGCCAGGCTCGTCGCCCGGCCCGCGTGCTCGTCGTGGACGTCGCGCCGGACCCGACGGGCGAACCGCTGCCGCGCACGGTCGAGCGCGCGTTCGCCGCGGTGCAGGCGGACCAGCCCGCGCCGGACGTGCGCGTCCTGCAGGCACCTCGCGCACGGACGTTCGGGCAGGCGGTGCGGGACGCGCTCGCGTCCGACGACGGTGCCCGCACCGCGTGGCTGTGGCTCCTGCACGACGACAGCGCCCCTGAGCCCACCGCGCTCGCCGAGCTCTCGCGCGCGGTCGCGCGGGCGCCCTCCGTGGTGGTCGCGGGCGCGAAGCAGCACACGTGGACCGACCCGGTCCGGCTCCTGCAGCTCGGCGTGCGCACCGACCGCTCGGGGCGGCGCATGACCGACGTCGAGCCGGGCGAGCTCGACCAGGGCCAGCACGACGCGCGTGACGACGTGCTCGCGGTCGGCCTCGCGGGTGCGCTCGTGCGCCGGGACGCGTGGGACGAGCTCGGTGGTCCCGACCCGGCGCTCGGACCGTACGGGGACGGGTTCGACCTGTCCCGTCGTGCGCGGCTCGCCGGGCACCGTGTGGTCGTCGTCCCGGCGGCGGTCGTGCGCCACGCGCAGGCCGGCTACCTGGGGCTGCGCGACGCGGGGCCCTCGGGGCTCGACGTCGACGGCGACGGCGAGGACGACAGCGCCGACCCGCGGCGCTCGTTCGCCGCGCGGCGCCGCGCGGTCACGCACCTGCGCCTGAGCACCGCGGCGCTGCCGCTGCTGCCCGTGGTCGCGGTCCTCGCGGTCGTCTCCGCGGTCGTGCGGGCGCTGGTCCAGGTCGCCGCCAAGCAGCCGGGCCTCGCGGTCGACGAGCTGCGCGGACCGTTCGGCGCGCTCGCGCGGCCCGGGGCGGTGCTCGCCGCGCGGCGGCGCGCTCGTCGGACCCGGCGCCTGCCCCGACGAGCGCTGCGGCCCCTGCAGGCCACGTGGCGCGACGTGTGGCGCCAGACGCGCGACCGGCAGCTCGCGAGGCGCGAGGCGCGACGCGTCGTGCGCGCACCCTCCGAGCTCGAGCTGCGCGAGCTCGCGGCGCTCGCGACCCGGCGGCGCGGCACGCTCGGTGTGATCGCGCTCGTGCTCGTCGCGGTGTCCGCGGTCGCGTTCGGGCCGCTCGTCGCGGCCGTCGGGCGCGGCGGTCGGCTCGTCGGCGGCGTGCTCGTGCCGCTCGCCGCGTCGCTCGGCGACCTGGTCGCGGCCGCGACGTCGAGCTGGGTCTCGGGCGGGCTCGGTGCGGCCGGGCCCGCGGACCCGCTGCTGGGCGCGCTCGTCGTGCCCGGTGCGCTCGCGGGCGGGCGGCCCGACCTGGGCGTCGCGCTCGTCCTGCTCGGCTCCGTGCTGCTCGCCGGCCTCGGCGCGTGGGCGGCCGCCGGTGCCGTGACACGGTCCGTGACGCTGCGCGCGTGGGCGGCCGTGGTGTGGGCGGGCGCGCCCGCGCTGCTGCTCGCCGTGGGCGACGGTCGCGTCGGTCCCGTGCTCGCGCACGTGCTGCTGCCGTGGGCCGCGCTCGGGCTCGTGCGCGCGGTCGGGCGTCAGCGTGTGGATCTCGTGCTGTCCGGCGTCGCGACCGCGCGCCGCAAGGACGCGTCCGACGATCCCGTCGACGAGCCCGCGAGCCGCCCCGCACCTGCCACCGACGGTGCCGAGGACGGCACCGAGGCTGCTCAGGGCGCTGACGCGGACCACGGCGACGGCCCGCTCTGGGTGGGCGCGGCCGCGCCCACCGGCTCGGTCACCGCCGCGGCCGCGGCCGCGCTCGCGCTCGCCGCAGTCGTCGCGGGTGCGCCGTCCCTCACGGTCCCGGTCGTGCTCGCGGTCCTGGCCGCTGCGGCGTGCGCGACGCGCCACCGTCGTCGGCTCGTGCTCGCGCTCGTGCCTGCGCTCGTCGTCGTCGGACCGCTCCTGGCCGAGGCGTTCGCACGCGGACGTGGCGGCTGGCGCGTGCTCGTCGCGGACCCCGGCCTGCCGGGTGCGACGCTGCCCGCCGACCCCGTCGCACGCCTGCTCGGCCTGCCCGCGGACGCCGCCGCGCTCGTGCCCGACGCGGTGCCCGCGGCGGTCGTGGACGTCTGGCCGTCCGCGCTCGGTGCGCTCCTGGTCGGGCTCGCCGTGCTGGGCCTCCTGCGCGGTGCGGTCGCGCGCGGCGTGCGGCTCGCCTGGTTCGTCGCAGCCGTCGGGCTCGCCGCGGCCACGGCGGTCGCCCTCGTCCCGGTCGGGGTCGACGACGGCGTCGTCGCCTACGGCTGGACCGGTCCCGCGCTCTCGCTCGCGATGCTCGGCCTGCTCGGCGCGGGCCTGCTCGGCGCCGACGGCGTGCTCGGCCGGATCTCCCGCTACGCGTTCGGCTGGCGGCAGCTCGCGGCCGGGCTCGTGACCATCGTCGCGGTCGTCGTGCCCGTCGCCTGGTTGGGCGGCTGGGCCGTGCAGGCGCGCGGCGGCGACGCGCTCGCGCTGCGCTCGCTCGACGGGGTCGTCGTCCCGGCGGTCGGTCGCCAGGCGCAGCAGTCCGACGACGCCGCACGCGTGCTCGTGCTCAGCGCGCAGACGGACGCGCGCGCCGGGACCGCCGCCGGCGCGGACGTCGCCTGGGCCCTGCTGCGTGCCGACGGTGCGCAGCTCGTCGACCAGGCCGCGGCCGCCGCGACCCGTGCGCTCGTCGGGACCGACGACGCCGTGCGGGTGCGCGAGCCCGACGCCGCGACGCGGGAGGTCGACGCGGTCGTCGCGCGGCTCGCGGTCGGTGCGACGGGTGACGTCGCCGCGCCGCTCGCCGCGCTCGCCGTCGCGGACGTGCTCGTCCCCGTGCTGCCCGACGGGCTCGCACCCGACGACCGTGCGGTGGCCGCGCGGGCGCGCGCGACGCTCGTCGCGGAGCTCGACGCGACCGCGGGCCTCGAACGCGTGACCCAGAACCCGGCGGGTGTGCTGTGGCGCGTGCAGCCGGCCGCACCCGCGGGTGGCGGCGAGCCGCCGGACGTCGTGGCGGCGTGGGCGCGCATCGTCGACACCGCCGACGCGACGACGGCCGCCACGGACCCGACCACGGACCCGACCACGGAGCCGGCCACGGCCTCGTCGGACGGCACCGCCGCACGCGCGACGACCCCGCTCGCCGTCGCGGCGCGCGGCCGGTCGGTCGACACGCGCGTGCCCGCGGCTGACGATCCGCGGCTCCTCGTGCTCGCCGAGCGCGCCGACCCGCACTGGCGCGCGACGCTCGACGGGCGGTCGTTGCGCGCCGTCGCCGACGGCTGGCGGCAGACGTTCGAGCTCCCCGCCGCGGGCGGGCACCTCGTCGTCGAGCACGACGCGCCCGCGCGCGTCCCGTGGCTGGTCGCGCAGGCCGCGGTGCTCGCGCTCACGCTGCTGCTCGCGATGCCGGTGCGACGACGGAGGGCGGGACGATGAGCGCGGTGCGTCGGACGGTGCGGATCGTCTCGGGCGTCGGCGTGCTGGCGCTCGTCGGCGGTGTCGTGGTCCTCGGCCGCAGCGACGTGCTCCCCGCACGTGCGCACGTGGTGTCCGCAGGGACCGTCGTCGACGTCCCGCCGTCGCCGACGCGCCTCGTGTGCGCGGGCCCGCTCGTGCTGCCCGACGACTCGCAGTCGTCCGACGACGCGTTCGACCCCGTCCCCGTCGACCCGCTCGAGTCGCTGTCGGTCGTCGCGACGACGAGCGGCGGCGGCGCGGTCACGTCGCTCGACGGGGGCGACGTGCTCGCGCGGATCAGTTCCGGGCCGGCGCGCCTCGTGCAGCGTGACGCGGGACGCCCGACGCGCGTCGTCGCCGACCCGAGCGACGTCCCCGCGCAGGTCGCGGGCGCCGGGTCGTCGCTCGTCACCGCGGGCGACCTGCGCGGGCTCGCGGCCGCGTCGTGCCAGGTCCCGACGGCCGACGCGTGGCTCGTCGGCGGCTCGACCGAGCTCGGTTCGACGTCGCTCCTGGTCCTGCAGAACGCCGGTTCGACGCCCGCGGTCGTGCACCTCGAGGCGTTCGGCGCCACGGGGCCCGTGGACCTCGACACCGAGCAGTACCTCGTCGCGCCCGGGGCCGAGCGCGTCGTCGTGCTCGGCGGCATCGCGGCGCAGGAGCGGCGCGTCGCGGTGCACGTCACCGCGACCGGCGGCCGGGTCGCCGCGTTCGTGCAGGACTCGACGCTCGACGGCTTCACGCCCACGGGGACCGACCTCGTGGCGGCGGGGGCGCCCCCGGCGCGCCGCCAGGTCGTCCCCGGCGTCGTGCTGCGCGAGACCGGCGTCGACGACCCCGACGCGGGAGCGCTGCGCCTGCTCGCGCCCGGTGACGCGGCCACGACCGTCCACGTGCGGCTGCTCGGTGCCGACGGCGTCGAGGACCTGCCCGGCGCGGACGCGCTCACGCTCGAGCCCGGGGTCGTGACCGACGTGCCGCTCGGTGGGCTCGCGGCCGGCGCGTACACGGTCGTCGTCGACGCGGACGCCGCGGTCGTCGCGAGCGTCATGGTCGCGCGGCCCGGCGACCCGACCGCGCAGGACCCGACCGTGCCGACGCGGGAGCGCGCGTGGGTCCCGTCGGTCGTGCCGGTCCGGGCGGGTCTGCCCGCGGGCTCGTCGCAGGACGACCAGGACGCCGCACCGCTCGGGACGCCGTTCGTCGTCGTGCCCGACCGGACGTCGGGCACGCTCGTGCTCGGTGCGGTCGCCGGGACGACGCCCGACGGCGTGCTCGACGGTGCGGGCAGCCTCACCGGCACGCTCGAGGTGCTCGGTCCGGACGGTACGGTCGTCGCCGCGGAGCCCGTGGACCTGCCCGTCGGCCGGACGCGGGCGTGGCGGCTCGCGGACCTCGCGCCCGACGGGGTGCGGGCGTCCGGCGCACGGTTCGCACCGACCGTGTCGGGCGGGTCGGTCGGTTCGGTCGGTTCGGGCGGGTCGGGCGGGTCGGTCGGTTCGGGTGCGTCGGTCGCGTGGCCCGCCGTCGGGCTCGTCGCGCAGGTCGACCGGGCGGACGGCACGCTGCTGTCGGTGCTCGTGCCCGTCGCGAGCGGCACGGGCACGACGACCACGACGGTCGTCCACGACCCGCGCGCCGGGACGCGCTGACGCGGTCGCACCGCTGCCGGGCGGACCGCTACCGCCCGTCGTCGCCGTACGTCGGGTCGATGTCCTGCGGGGACCGGCCGAGCATGTGCGCGACCTGCTCGACGACCACGTCGCGCACGAGGTCCGCGAGGTCGAGCGCGTCCTGCGCGCGCGCCTCGACCGGGCGGCGGTACACGACGATGCGCACGGGCAGGCCGGCGTCCGCGGGGAAGTAGCGGCCCAGCGGGACGCCGCCGTGCTCCCAGGGCGCCGGGTTGGACGGCGGGACGTCCTCGACCGCGAACTCCGTGCCCTCGAGCTGGCGCGCCCACGTGCGCTCGAGGTGCTCGACCGCGTCCAGCACGAGGTCGTCGAAGCGTTCGGCACGCGTGCGGTACGCGGGCAGCGTCGCGGGCATGAGCGGTCCACGCGGCCCGCGACCGCGGCGGTCCCGACGACGGACGGGTGCCGGGTCGGCCGACCGCGGGGCGCCGACCGCTCGTCGGCCCGTGCGGTCGGGCAGGTGCGCGCTCACCCGGCCACGATAGTTCGTCGGGCCACCGCCGACCCTCGTCGCCCGGCCGGGTGCGGCCGCGTGGCGGCCGTGCGCGGCGTGGAGACGCGACCGCGTCGGCGGGTGGGGGTAGGTTCGGGGCCGTGAGATCCGTCCGCCAGTGCTCGCGCACCGCGTGCGGCCGGCCGGCCGTCGCGACGCTGACCTACGTGTACGCGGACTCGACCGCCGTGCTCGGTCCGCTCGCCCAGCAGGCCGAGCCGCACTCGTACGACCTGTGCGTGCCGCACGCCGAGCGCCTCACCGCCCCGCGCGGCTGGGAGGTCGTGCGGCTGCTGCCCGAGTTCGAGCCCGTCGCGCCGAGCCGTGACGACCTGCTCGCGCTCGCCGACGCGGTCCGCGAGGCCGGACGCGCGCCCGAGCCGCTGCCGACGCAGGGGCCCGCGGTCGTCGCCGAGCCCGCCGCGCTCGCGGACGCCCCGCGGCGCGGTCACCTGCGTGTGCTGCGCGGCACGGGACCCGACGAGGCGCTCGCGCCGGAGCCGAGGGGCTGACGGTGGCGCGGCGTAGGGGAGACGCAGCCCGCGCGCGGGCGGCCGCTCCGCCCGAGCCGCTCGGGTCGATCAGCCAGCCGCAGGGACCGCTCGCACCCGGCACCGAGGAGTGCCAGCGGTGCGGCGAGACCCGGCTGACGCGTATCCGCATGGGCCTGCCGGACGGTCGTCCCGCGACGTTCGTCTCGTGCCCCTCGTGCGAGCTCACGGGCTGGTTCGCGCTCGACGGCGACGGGACCCCGATCTCGCGCGACGACCTCGCTGCGGGCCGCGACTGAGCCCGTGGCCGGCCGTGGCGACCGACGACCGGCCGAGGTGGCCGCGCGCGCTGACCGGCCCCGATACGATGCCGCGGTGAGTTCCGAACGAGTCGACCTGTCCGCGTTCATCAAGGCGTACGACGTGCGAGGGGTCGTCCCCGACGAGCTCGACGCACGCGTGACCCGCGCGATCGGCGCGGCGTTCGCCGACGTCGTCGTGATCCCCGAGACGCCCGCGGGTGCGCGGCCGAGCGTCGTCGTCGCGCACGACATGCGCCCGTCGGGCCCCGAGCTCGTCGCCGGGTTCGCGGACGGCCTGGCGGCGCGGGGCGTCGACGTGGTGCTCGTCGGGCTCGCGTCGACCGACGGTCTGTACTTCGCGTCGGGCGCGCTCGCCATCCCCGGCGCGATGTTCACCGCGAGCCACAACCCGGCGCAGTACAACGGCATCAAGCTGTGCCGCGCGGGCGCACGGCCGGTCGGCCAGGACACGGGCCTCGCGCGCGTGCGCGACCTCGCGGGGGACTACCTCGGCGGCGAGGTGCCGCAGGTGGCCGACGACGCGCGCGGCTCGGTCAGCGAGCGCGACATGCTCGGCGAGTACGCCGCGTTCCTGCGCTCGCTCGTCGACCTGTCCGCGATCCGGCCGCTCAAGGTCGTCGTGGACGCGGGCAACGGCATGGGCGGCTACACCGCGCCCGCGGTGCTCGGCACGGCCGCGGGGCTGCCCGCGCTGCCGCTCGAGGTGGTCCCGCTGTACTTCGAGCTCGACGGCACGTTCCCGAACCACGAGGCCAACCCGCTCGAGCCCGCGAACCTCGTCGACCTGCAGCGCGCGGTCGTCGAGCACGGCGCCGACCTGGGCCTCGCGTTCGACGGCGACGCCGACCGGTGCTTCGTCGTCGACGAGAACGGCGACCCGGTCTCGCCGTCGGCGATCACCGCGCTCGTCGGGCTGCGCGAGGTCGCGCGCGAGCAGGCGCAGGGCCGCACCCCGACCGTGATCCACAACCTCATCACGTCGCGCGTCGTGCCGGACCTGCTGCAGGCGGCGGGCGCGACGACTGTCCGCACGCGCGTCGGGCACTCGTTCATCAAGGCGCAGATGGCGCAGCACGAGGCGGTCTTCGGCGGCGAGCACAGCGCGCACTACTACTTCCGCGACTTCTTCTTCGCGGACACCGGGATGCTCGCGGCGCTGCACGTGCTCGCCGCGCTCGGCGGTCAGCCGCACCCGCTGTCCGCGCTCGCGGACGCGTACCAGCCGTACGTCGCGTCGGGGGAGATCAACTCGCGCGTCGCGTCAGTCGAGGCCGCCCGCGCGCGCGTGGTCGACGCCTACGTCACGCGCCAGGGTGCCGGTCCCGTCGAGGTCGACGAGCTCGACGGCCTGACCGTGTCGCACTGGGACGGCCACCCGCAGTGGTGGTTCAACCTGCGGGCGTCGAACACCGAGCCGCTGCTGCGGCTCAACGTCGAGGCGGCCGACGAGGACATCATGGTCAAGGTGCGCGACGACGTGCTCTCGCTCGTGCGCCAGGGCGAGGCCGCGTACGCGGACGACGAGAACGGAGCGCACGCATGAGCGAGGACCGCACGCCCGACGAGGGCGCCGACGTGACCGACGTCACGGCCGGGCTCGAGTCGTGGGCTCGTGACCTGCTGCGTTGTCCCGTGACGGGCGCGACGCTCGTCGACGCGACCGACGACGAGGGCCGGCCGTGCCTCGTGTCGACGGACCCGCAGCGCCCGCTGCGCTACCCGGTGCGCGACGGCATCCCGGTCCTGCTCGAGTCGGCGGCGACGCCCGCCTGATGCTCGCGCGCGTGCGCTCGTCGTCCTGGGCGGACCGTCAGGACGGCGGGTCGGGGATCCCGTGGGGGAGCCGGTGCAGCAGCACGGCCTCCTGGTCCCGGCGCACGCTCGCGCGCTGCTCGGCGGCCAGCTCACGGTCCCGGCGCTCGGCGAGCACCGCCGCGAGGAACGCCTCCGGGTGCGTGCCCGCGACCGGCAGGGGCCGCACGTAACGCTGGACCTCGTGCGTGAGCTGCGTCCCGAGCTCGACGCGGGAGCCGGGGTGCAACCGGTCCGCCCGGCCGAGGAACTGCCGCGCGGACAGCGCGAGCCCGTCGGGCAGCCGCGCGATGTCCGCGGTGCGCGCCCAGGCCGCGAGCCCGGGCGGCATGACGAGCGCCTGCCGCGTGCGACCCCCGCCCCGCACCCGCACCGCGTACGTCCCTGCGAGGACGTCACCGAGCCGCTTGCCCTGCGGGTGCACCATCGACGTGATGAAGGCGACCGCCCCGAACGTCAGCCACAGCTCGACGACGCCCACGAGCGCGCGCACGAACGCCTGACGGAACACGATCGGCCCGCCGTCGTCCCGCACGACCCGGATCCCGAGCGCGAGCCGCCCGAGCGTCCGGCCGCGCGTCAGCGTGTCGACCAGCGTCGGCAGCACGATGATCACGAACGCGATCGCGACGACCCCGCCGACCTGCGCGACGGCGTCCGACGCCGAGACCTGCACGACGCTGTTGAGCAGCAGCATGACCAGCACGAGCACCGCGCCCAGCACGACGAGGTCCAGCAGCGCGCCGAGCAGCCGGGAGATGGCCGACGCGGGCCGTGCATCGAGCTCGACGCCCTCGCCGATCACGATCGTGTCCACACGTCCCCCTCGCGCCCACGGCCACCGACGAGTGCACCTTATCCGGTGGGCGGACCGGCCCCGCGGGAGGTGGGGCGGATGGCAGGCTGTGGGCATGGACCTCGACGCGTACCAGGCGGTGCACTCGCCGTCGTGGCGACGGCTCGACGAGCTCGTGGGGACGCGGCGGCGCACGGGCGCGGAGTCCGACGAGCTCGTGCGGCTCTACCAGGCGGCGGCGACGGACCTGTCGACGATCCGCTCGGCGGCGCCGGACCCGGAGGCGGTCACGCAGCTCTCGCAGCTCGTCGGACGGGCGCGCGCGGCCATCGCGGGGACGCACGAGCTCGCGCTGCGCGACGTCGTGCGGTTCGCGGTCGTGACGGTGCCGGCGGTGTTCTACCGGCTGCGGTGGTGGACGGTCGCCGTGATGGTCGCGTTCCTCGCGGTGGCGGTGGTCGCGGGCGTGTGGGTCGCGACGAACCCCGACGCGCTCGCCGCGATGGGCACGCCCACGGAGCGCCAGGAGTACGTCGACGACGCGTTCGCGTCGTACTACGACCCGGGGATCGGGTTCGCGGCGACGGTGTGGACCCACAACGCGCTGCTCGCGGCCCTGTGCGTGGGGACGGGGATCTCCGGCATCGGGCCCGTGTACTTCATGTGGTCGAACGCGGTGTCGGTCGGCAACATCGGCGGGATGATGTCGGCGCACGGCGCGCTCGACGTGTTCTTCACGCTCATCGCCCCCCACGGCATGCTCGAGCTCACTGCGGTCTGGGTCGCCGGGGCCGCGGGGCTCAAGGTGTTCTGGGCGTGGCTCGCGCCCGGTCCGCGCACGCGCGGACGCGCGCTCGCGCAGGAGGCGCGCGCGCTGTTCACGGCCGCGATCGGGCTCGTCGTGGTGCTCGGCGTGTCGGGCCTCGTCGAGGGCTTCGTGACGGGGTCGCACCTGCTGTGGTGGGTCAAGATCGTCATCGGTGCGTGCGCGCTCGCGCTGTTCTGGACGTACACGCTCGTGCTCGGTCGGCGGGCGGTCCGGGCGGGGGAGACCGGCGACCTCGACGACGACCGCGCGGGCTACGCGCTCGCGACCGCCGGCTGACCCCGGCTACAGCCGGCCCGCGGCCTTGAGCGCGAGGTAGGTGTCCGCGAGGCGCGGCGCGAGGTCGTCGGGCAGCCCCTCGACGACCTCGGCACCGAGCTGCCGCAGCCGCACCGCGACGGCCGCGCGCTCGAGCGCACCGCGTTCGGCGGCCGCCGCGTCGAACACCTCGGTGACGTCGGCGCGGCCGCGTGCGAGCGCCGCGACCTCCGGGTCGAGCACCGACGCGACGACCACCTGGTGCCGCGACGCGAGCCCGTCGAGCGCGCCGAGCAGCCCGTGCTCGACGACCGCGGGGTCCAGCGCCGTGAGCAGCACGACGAGCGCGCGCTGCGACATGCGCGCGCGCACCTGCGCCACCACCCCGGGCCAGTCCGTCTCGACGAGCTCGGGCCGCACGGTCGCGAGCTGGTCCGCGACCTCCGGCATGAGGCGGGGGCCCGACGCCCCGGCGACGCGGGCCCGCACGCGGCGGTCGAACGCGAGCACCTCGACGCGGTCGCCCGCGTGCTGCGCGAGCGTCGAGAGCAGGAGCGTGGCCTCGATCGAGGCGTCGAGGCGCGGCTCGTCGTGCACCCGGACCGCGGACGTGCGGCCCGTGTCGAGGACGATCATGACGCGCCGGTCGCGCTCGGGCCGCCACGTGCGCACGACGACGTCCGAGCGGCGGGCCGACGCGCGCCAGTCGATCGACCGCACGTCGTCGCCCACGACGTACTCGCGCAACGAGTCGAACTCCGTGCCCGCACCGCGGATCTGCACGGCCGCGCGCCCGTCGAGCTCCCGCAGCCGCGCGAGCCGGGACGGCAGGTGCCGCCGGGAGCGGAACGGCGGCAGCACGCGCAGCCGACCGGGCACGGGCACCGACGCCTGCCGCGCCGCGACGCCGATCGGCCCGAACGCGCGGATCGTCACGCGGTCGGCGGGCAGGTCGCCGCGGCGCACGGGGACGAGCGTCGTGCGCACGCGCCGCGCCTCGCCCGGCGGGACCGTGACGTCGTGCCGGTCGGGCGGCAGCGGCCGCGTCCGGCGCGGGGTCGCCGACGTGCTCGTCGGACCCGCGGACGGCGGCCAGGCGTCCCGCACGCGCGCCCGCAGGCGGCGTCGCCCGACGTTCGTGAACGTGAGCGTCGACGCGGCGGGCTCGCCGACGCGGACGGACCCCGGCACGTCGCGGCGCACCGCGACCGCGCGCGGCGACGCCGCGAGCAGCACGTCGAGCGCGCACACGAGCACGACGAGCGCGGCCCACGCGATCACCGTCCCGGTCGCGGGCACGACGAGCACCACGGGGACCCCCAGCGCGGCGAGCAGCACGGCCCGCCAGGTCAGCGCCACGGCTCAGCGCGGGACGGGAACCGACGCGAGCACGGTGTCGAGCACCGACTCGGCGGTGACGCCCTCGAGCTCGGCCTCGGGCCGCAGCTGCACGCGGTGCCGCAGCGTGGGGTGCGCGAGCGCCTTGACGTCGTCGGGCGTCACGTAGCCGCGGCCCGACAACCAGGCCCAGGCACGCGCCGTCGCGAGCAGCGCGGTCGCGCCACGCGGCGAGACGCCGAGCGACAACGACGGCGACTGCCGCGTCCCGCGGCACACGTCGACCACGTAGGCGAGCACCTCGCGCGCGACCTGCACCTGCTGCACCTCGGCGCGCGCACGATCGAGCACGTCACGTCCCGCGACGGGGCGCACGCCCGCCGCACCCAGGTCGCGCGGGTCGAACCCGCCCGCGTGCCGGGCGAGCACCTCGACCTCGTCCTCGCGCTCCGGCAGCGGCAGCGTCAGCTTGAGCAGGAACCGGTCAAGCTGGGCCTCGGGCAGCGCGTACGTGCCCTCGTACTCGACGGGGTTCTGCGTCGCGATCACCAGGAACGGGTCCGGCAGCCGCCGTGGCCGGCCGTCGACCGAGACCTGCCGCTCCTCCATGGCCTCGAGCAGCGACGCCTGCGTCTTGGGGGGCGTGCGGTTGATCTCGTCCGCGAGCAGCAGGTTCGTGAACACCGGGCCCTCGCGGAACGAGAACTCCGCCGTGCGCGCGTCGTACACGAGCGAGCCCGTGACGTCGCCCGGCATGAGGTCGGGCGTGAACTGCACGCGCGTGGTGCCCAGGTCGAGGCTCGCGGCGAGCGTGCGCACGAGCAGCGTCTTCGCGACGCCCGGCACCCCCTCGAGCAGCACGTGCCCGCGGCACAGCAGCGCGATCACCAGGCCGGACACCGCGGCGTCCTGCCCGACGACCGCCTTGCCCACCTCGGTGCGCACGGCGGCGAGCGACTGGCGCAGGTCGGTCGTCGGCGTGAAGGCCGCGTCGACCGGGCCACCCGCGTCGACCGGGCTGACCGGGCTGTTCGGGCTCGTCGGGTCGGTCGTCGGGGCGCTCGGCGGGGCCGGCGGGTCCAGTGGGCTCGGGGGAACTGTCGCCTCGTCGGTCACGATCGGTGAACCTCGCTCTCCAGGTCGTCCAGCCGACCGGCCAGCAGGGCCAGGTCGGAGTCGGTGGTCGGTGGTGGTCCGTACAGCAGCTCGTCGACGCCGTGCGCGTCACGGTGCGTCGCGCGCGCGACGGCCAGCACCACGTCGGGTCCCGCGGCCGAGCGCGGCAGGCCGAGGCGCGCGGCGCAGCGGGACGCCGTCGCGGCCCGCAGCGCGGCGGCCGCATGCCCGTGCGCGCGGCCCCGGCGGTAGAGGCGCCCGCGGCCGCGGGTCGTCTCCCCGGCGCGCACGACGACGGGCAGCGCCTCGACGACGAGCGGGCCGAGCCGCCGACCGCGCCACACGGCCGCGACCGCCGCGACGACCGCGAGCATGCCGAGCAGCGGTCCGGTCCACGGCGGCATGGTGGCGCCGAGCTCGTCGGACTCCTCGCCCTCCCAGGCGTCCTGCCAGGACGGCAGGTACCAGACCAGGTGCTCGGTCCGGCCGAGCACGCGCAGCGCGAGCGCCGCGTTGCCCGCCTCGACGAGGTGCCCGTTGGTCAGCAGCGACCCGCTCGCGAGCACGGCGACGCGGCGTCCCGCGGCCTCGGTCACCACGTACGCGCCGTCGTCGGGCTCCGTGGTCCCGCTCGCGTCGTCGGACTGCGGGAAGCACGCGAGGGCACCGGGCGGGGCGAGCAGGGAACCGTCCGCGACGATCTCGCCCGCGGCGACCGCGTCGGGGTCGTCGCACCGCGCCGGTCGGGGGGTGGCGTCGTCGTGCCCGCCGTCCTCACCCAGCTCACCCAGCACGTCCGACGGCCCCGGCACGCCCGACGCCGGCTCGATGCCCGCGACCTGCGACGCAGCCCACGGCGCATCGACGAGCACGAGGTCGGACTCGAGGTCCGCGATCGCGGACAGCTGCACGTCGGACAGCACCGAGTCGCCGAACACCGCGACGGTCGTCCCGGGTGCGTCGGCAGCGAGCACGTCCGTTATCCGCCGCGTGTACTGCACGTCCACCCCCTGCCGACCGAGGATCTGGGCGAGCGCGCGGGCACCCGTCGGCTTCGGGTTGTCCGGTGCGTACGGCGTCGCCGACGTGCGCGGCTCCGGGAGGGCGGCGAGCAGCGCGACGAGCGCGACGACCGCGACGAGCGCGAGCGGGACCCGGGCGCGTCGCCACCGGCCCGCGGCGCGCGAACGGGCCGTCGTGCCGTCGCCGACGACCGCCCCGTTCCCACCGTCCGCACCGGTCCCGCCGCTCGCGCCGACCGTCGTCGGACCCTGCGGGACGACCGCCGTCATCGGGGGACCGCCAGTGCCGGTGTGCGTTCGGCGTGCGCCGCGGGACGCGCGGCCGCGACCGCGGCCACGAGGGCCCGCAGGTGCGCGTCGTCGTCGGCGTCCGCCGTCCGGCCGCCGTACGCGACGTCGTCGAAGATCCGACCGCCGTCGGCGAGCGCCGTCGCGACCTGCGGGAGCCGGGCGCCCGCGTCGAGCGTCGCCTCGTGCGCGGTCCGACCCGGGCGCTCGTCGAGCACCGTGCGCTCCTCGAGGTCCCGCACGACGGCGCGGAACCGCTCGAGCACCGCGGTGCTCCAGTCGCCCGCACGTGCCGCGGCGTCGGCGGCGGCGCGCAGCTGAGCGGCCGAGCGCGTGTCGTCGTCGGCGAGGACGCTGCGGGCCGCGGACGCCCGACCGCTGCGCACCGGACCGGCGACCCACCACGCCACGAGCAGGACGAGCGCGACCGCGACGACGCCGACGACCGCGATCGTCACACCGTCGAGGTGGACGTTCTGCTGCACCTTGTCGAACTGCTCGAGCAGCCAGTCGAGCACGCGCTGCAGGAGCGAGCGCCGCTCGTGGTACTCGGGCCGCGCGAGCTCCTCGACGGCCCACCGGTGCGCGGTGCCCGCGTCGGGCGTCACGGGCGGCACCGACGGCGCCGAGGGCGCCGAGGGCACGGCAGCCCGCAGCACGCCGACGACCGTGCGCACCGGGAGCAGCGAGAGCACCGGCAGCGTCACGCGGCCTGCTCGGCGGCGCGCGCGAGCTCGATGTCGAGGCCCTCGCGCCGCATGCGCGTGTCGATGTAGAGCAGCGCGACGACCGCGGCCGAGAACACCGTGGTGATCGTGAGCGACAGCACCTGGCCGACCGACGTCACGAGGATCGCCGTGGTCGACAGCGCGTCCGTCGAGCTCAGGACGAACATGAGGACGAGCACCACGGGGAACTGGATGATCTGCGCGACGATGTAGACGATCACGCCCACGAGCAGCTGGATGCCGAACAGGCGCCAGAAGGACTTGCGCGTGAGCCGCCACGCGCGCGCGACCGTCGGCCAGAACCGTCGCTCCTCGAGCATGAGCGCCGCGGGCACGAGCAGCGTGCGGACCCCCACCCACACGCCGCCGACGGCGAGCGCGACCGACGCGACGACCCCGTACACGACCACCACGCCCCACGACCCGGTGCCCTGCCACAGCAGGAAGCCGACGAGACCGAGCACGCCGATCACGAGCGTGACGGCCACCGCGAGCAGGATCGTGAAGCCCAGCACGTGCCACACGCGGCCCGAACGGACGACCTCGCCGATCGTGACCTTGCGCCCGATCACCGACCGGCTCACCGAGAGGATCAGCAGACCGGTCAGCGCGGTCGTCGCGAGCGCCGAGATGGGCAGCGTGAGGACCTGGGCGACGCTCGCGCCGAGCGAGCTCGACACGTCCGCGCCGAGCCCGGCCTCGTCGAACGCGGGATCGTCGAACCAGTCCGCGAGCTGACCCGCGAGCAGCCCGCCCGCGTAGAGCGTCACGACGGCCTGCAGCGCGACCGTCACCGCCACGACGGCGAGCGAGAGCCCGAACATCACGGCGGGGTTGGCGCGCACCGCGCGGAACGCACCGTCGAGGATCTCGCCGAGGTTCAGCGGCCGCAGCGGGATGATCCCGGGGCGCGGGGCGGGCGGGCGCCACGCCGTCGGACCGTAGCCGGGCTGTCCGTACGGGGGCTGCCCGTACTGCGGTGGCCCGTACTGCGGTGGCCCGTACTGCGGTTGGCCGTACTGCGGTTGGCCGTACTGCGGAGGACCGGCGGGCGGTCCGTACTGACCCTGGCCGGCCTGCGGCTGCCCGTACGGGGGCGGCACGGCGGGACCCGCGGGACTGGGCGGCGCGCCCCACGACGACGGCGCGGGCTGCTGGGCGTCCTGCGGGGCCTGCGGCTGCTGCGGGTCGGCGGGCGCGGGCGGCACGGGTGCGGGTGGCACGGGCGCGGCGGGAGCGGCCGGCGGGGCGGCGGGCGGCGTCGAGCCGGGTGCGGCCCAGGTGGGCGTCTGGTCGGCGTCCTGCGGGCCGGTCATCGAACGCGGCTCCCTCGTCTCGGTCTCCTCGTCGGGACCGGGGCGCGGCTGCCCCGGGCCTCGCTGCGCACCCGGTCGGAGGCGGGCGCGCGCCCATCGTGCCACGCCGGTTCGTGCCTGGGGACGCAATCCACCCGATCGCGACGCCCGGGTCCGCCCGCACGCTCGTCGGACGATGCGACAATGCCCGCATGAAGGGACGCGTGCTGGTGGTCGACGACGACACCGCGCTGGCCGAGATGATCGGCATCGTGCTGCGGTCGGAGGGTTTCGACCCGGTGTTCTGCGAGGACGGCGACGCGGCGCTGGGCGCGTTCCGCCAGACCCAGCCGGACCTCGTGCTGCTCGACCTCATGCTGCCGGGCAAGGACGGCAACGAGGTGTGCCGCCAGATCCGTGCCGAGTCGGGCGTGCCGATCGTCATGCTCACGGCCAAGAGCGACACGGTCGACGTCGTGCTCGGCCTGGAGTCGGGGGCGGACGACTACATCTCGAAGCCGTTCAAGCCCAAGGAGCTCGTCGCGCGCGTGCGCGCCCGGCTGCGTCGGTCCGACGAGCCCGCACCCGAGCACCTGTCGATCGGCGACGTCACGATCGACGTGCCGGGGCACCGCGTCGAGCGCGGCGGTCGGCCCGTGTCGCTCACGCCGCTCGAGTTCGACCTGCTCGTCGCGCTCGCGCGCAAGCCGTGGCAGGTGTTCACGCGCGAGGTCCTGCTCGAGAAGGTCTGGGGTTACCGGCACGCGGCGGACACGCGGCTCGTCAACGTCCACGTGCAGCGGCTGCGCAGCAAGATCGAGACCGACCCGGAGCAGCCGGAGATCGTCGTGACCGTGCGCGGCGTCGGCTACAAGGCGGGCGTGACCACCACGTGACGGTGCTCGTCGTGCCTGGCGGGGGGCGTGGCCGATGCCGCGGCTGAGGGGCACCGGACGCCTGCTGCGGGCTCGCGCCGGACGTCGCGTCCGACGCTGGGTGCACGCGTGGCGCTCGTCGCTGCAGGTGCGCGTCCTGTCGATGACGACCGCGATCGGGCTCGTCGCGCTGGGCGCCATCGGGCTGTACGTCGGCGAGCGCATGCAGGAAGGGCTGTTCACCGGGCGCCTCGAACAGCTCCTCGCCGAGAGCGCGCGCACCACGGCGCAGGCACAGAAGACGTTCGACTCGTCGAACGCGCAGTCCGCCGAGGACGTGTGGCGCCTGCTGCAGGACGTCGCGACCGCCCAGACGCAGGGCGGCACGGGCGAACGCGTCGTGTTCCTCATGCGCGCACCGGGTGAGACGTCGCCGTTCACGTTCGGGGTCGCGTCGTCGGACCTCACGCTGCGCGGGCTCGTGTCGCAGGACCTGCGCGACGCCACGGCGCGCGGCGGCCAGCACTGGCAGTCGGTCTCGTGGGAGGTCGACGGCCGGACCGAGCCCGCGGTCGTCGTCGGGCAGGACGTGACGGTCCCGCGTGCCGGCTCGTTCGGGCTGTTCTTCCTCTACAGCCTGCAGGCCGAGCAGGATCGGCTGGACTTCCTGCTGCGCACGCTCGCCGCCGCCGCCGCGGCGCTCGTCGTGCTGCTCGGCGGGATGACGTGGCTCGTGACCCGCCAGGCGGTCTCGCCCGTGCGGCGCGCCGCGCAGGTCGCCGAACGCCTCGCGGACGGGCACCTCGCCGAGCGCATGCCCGTGCGCGGCGAGGACGAGATGGCGACGCTCGCGAGCTCGTTCAACGAGATGGCCGCGAGCCTGCAGGACCAGATCCGGCGCATGGAGGAGCTCTCGGCGCTGCAGCGCCGGTTCGTCTCGGACGTGTCGCACGAGCTGCGCACGCCGCTGACGACCATCCGGATGGCGGGCGAGGTCATCCACGCGTCACGCGACGACTTCGACCCCGCGGTGAAACGCTCCGCCGAGCTCCTGCAGACCCAGCTCGACCGGTTCGAGGACCTGCTCGCCGACCTGCTCGAGATCAGCCGGTTCGACGCGGGCGCGGCCGTCCTGGACGCCGAGTCGCGCGACGTGCGCGACGTCGTGCTCGCGGCCGTCGAGCACACGTTCCCGCTCGCGGCGCGGCGCGGCTCGTGGCTGTCCGTCGACCTGTCGGCGAGCGAGTGCATCGCCGACATCGATCCGCGGCGCGTCGAGCGCGTGCTGCGCAACCTGCTCGTGAACGCCGTGGAGCACGCCGAGAGCAGCACGGTCGTCGTGACCGTCGGGGCGGACCGGTCCGCCGTCGCCGTCACCGTCCGGGACCACGGCGTGGGCATGACGGCCGACGAGGCGCAGCACGTGTTCGACCGGTTCTGGCGCGCCGACCCGGCGCGTGCGCGGACCACCGGCGGGACCGGGCTGGGGCTCGCGATCTCGCTCGAGGACGCGCACCTGCACGGTGGCTGGCTCGAGGCCTGGGGGCGGCCCGGCCGCGGTGCGGCGTTCCGCCTCACGCTGCCGCGCCGCGCGGGCATCCGGCTCACCGACTCGCCCTTGCCGCTCGAGCCCGACGACGCGCTGCCGCCCGAGCCCGTCATGCAGACCGTGCTCCGGTCGAGCACCGACCCCGCGGCGCTGCCGGACCTCACCGACCCGACCGAGCACAGCGACCCGACCGAGCACACCGGTCCCGATGACCGGCCCGACAGTGCGGCGGACGAACCCGGCCGTGACCGCCAGGAGGTGCGATGAGCACGCCGCCGACGACCGTGGCGCAGGCCCCGCGCGCGACCCGCCGCCGGTCGGGGGGTCCGCGTGCGCGCGGTCGGCTCGCACGGCTGGGCGCCGCGCTCGTCGTCGTGCTCGCGCTCGCGGCGTGCACCGCGATCCCGAGGAGCGGGCCCGTGCAGGCCGGCGACGGCACGTTCACCGACGACGGCAACCAGGTCGACGTGCTGGCCGAGGGGCCGCGGCCGGGCGCGACGCCGCAGCAGATCGTCGAGGGCTTCCAGCTCGCGGGAGCCGCAGGCTTCGCGGGCGACTTCGCGACGGCCCGCGAGTACCTGCTCGGCACCGTGCAGCACGCGTGGGAGCCGCTCGCCGAGGTCGTCGTCTACGACCCGCCGATGGTCACCGCGACCACCGAGGACGGAGTCGTGACCGCGAGCGTGCAGATCACGGCGCACGTCGATGCCGCCGGACGGTTCGTCGAGGCGCCGCGGGGGGCGACGACGTCGGCGACGTACACGCTCGAGAAGAACGTCGCGGGCGAGTGGCGGCTGACCGGCGTGCCCGACGGTCTCGTGATCCCCGACGACGCGTTCGACCGGCAGTTCCGCTCGGTGTCGCTGTACTTCCCGTCGTTCGACGGAGCGTTCCTCGTGCCCGAGACGCGCTGGTTCCCGACGCAGCACCTGCCCACGTGGGTCACGCGCGCGCTGCTCGCGGGGCCGTCGCCGTGGCTGCGCGACGCGGTCACCACCGCCGTGCCCGAGGGCGTCTCGCTGCAGGCCGACACGGTCGTCGTCGACGACTCCGGGGTCGCCCAGGTCGCGCTGCAGCCGGCGCGTACGGTGCTGCAGTCGGACACCGCGGCGCTCTACGCGCAGATCGACGCGACGCTCGCGCAGGTCGTCGGCGTCGGCGACGTGCGCGTCACCGCGGGCGACGTGCCGATCGTCGAGGAGACGAGCTACGAGCGTGGCGGACCCCCCGACGCGCAGGTCGAGATGGTCCGGGGCACCGAGCTCGTGACCCTCGGCGAGGACGGGCTGTCGGCCGTTCCCGGGGTCGGCGAGATCCCCGAGGGCGCGCACGGGCTCGCGCGCAGCGAGGACGGCACGGTCCGCGTCATGCTCGACGCGGCCGGCGCGCTCGTGACCGTGCCGCGCGACGACGCCGAGTCGCAGGTGCTGCTCCCGGCGGCGGGTCTCGCGGCGCCCTCGGTCGACCGCCTGGGCTGGGTGTGGACCGCGCGCACGTCCGACGGGGTCGTCGCGGTGCGTGCGGGGCAGGACCCGGTCGTCGTGCCCGCCGAGTGGCTCGTCGGCCGCAAGGTGGTCTCGTTGCGCATGTCGCGCGACGCCACCCGGCTCGCGATCGTCTCGCGCGGCGCCGACGGGGTAGCGGTGACCGTGAGCTCGGTCGTGCGCGATGCGCAGGGCACGCCTCAGCAGCTCGGCGAACCCGTGGTCGTCGGTGCGCTCCTCACGGACGCGTCCGAGGTCGTGTGGCTCGACGAGGGGACCCTCGGGGTGCTCGGCACGAGCGGCGACACGCCCCTGGTGCACCGGGTGCCCGTCTCCGGCTTCACGACGACCGAGGCCGACCTGCCCGACGTCACCGGGCTCGCGGGTGGTCGCGTCGTGCTCGTCACGACGCAGGACGGCACGCTGCACCGGCTCGTCGGCTCGACGTGGGCGCTGGTCCCGGGCGTGCGCGACGTGCGCGACCCTAGCTACCCCGGCTGAGCCGCCGACGACCCGACCCCAGGTCGGCGGCGCAGCGCGGCGTCCCCAGGCCAGGCACCGCGGTGCCACGGGCCCCGGTGCGGCGGGGCACGATCCGGACGTGGCACGACGAGCGTGGTGGTGGGTGCGCACGGTGCTGCGCGAGCTCGGCAGGCTCGTGCTGCCCGTCGCGTGCGCGGGCTGCGGGCGCGACGACGAGCCGTGGTGCGGCGCGTGCGCGCGGCTGCTCGCCGACGAGCCGTGGCGGTGCGAGGACCGCGCCGGACGGCTCGTGCTGCTCGACGGGCCCGTCCTGCCGGTGCTCACGGTCGCGGACTGCGTCGGTCCCGTGCGCGCGGCGGTCGTCGCCTGGAAGGACCGCGCTCGCCGGGACCTGACGCCCGTGCTCGTGGCGGTCGCGCGGCGGCTCGGCTCGGCCGCCGCCGCGCACGTCCCGCCGTCCGCACGGGGCGCCCGCCTGCTCGTCGTGCCCGCACCGTCGACGCCGACCGCCCGACGTGCGCGGGGCTTCGCGCACGTCGACGTGCTCGCGGCGGGTGTCGCAGCGGGGCTGCGGGCCGCGGGCCTCGACGCGCGCACCGCGGGCGCGCTGCGCCGCTCGGGGCGTGACCAGGTCGGTCTCGGGCTGCGCGAGCGCGGGCGCCTCGTCGGACGCGTGCGCGTGCCGCCCCGGCACGCGGGGACGGTCCGGGCGGCGGGCGTCGTGCTCGTCGACGACATCCTCACCAGCGGCGCGACGCTCGCGGCGTGCGTCGCGGCGCTCGCGGCCGCCGGGGCGGTCCCGCTCGTCGGCGTGACGCTCGCGTCGACCCCCGGACCCGCCCCGGGCGGGACGTTCCTCCCGCGGCTCGGCGATTCGCCCGGTGCACAGTGGTCACGTGACCCGCTCGGCGTTAGCGTGGGCCACGAGCCGAAGGCGCACGGCGGGACCGCAGGTCTCGCGGGCGCACCGAGGAGGTGATGTCGACAGCGACCCTCTCGAAGGGTCACGACCGCATGACGACCGGGCGCCCGCAGCCGGGCGCCCCTCACCTCCCAGGAGGCTCACATGGAGATCGTGGTTGCCGGCCGGCGAACCGAGGTGTCCCCGAAGTTCCGGGCGCACCTCGACGACAAGCTCGCGAAGATCGAGCAGCTGGCCCCGCGCGCGCAGCGGATCGACGTCCTCGTCTCGCACGAGGTCAACCCGCGCCAGGCGGACAGCTCGGAACGCGTCGAGCTGACCGTCGTGGACAAGGGTCCGGTCATCCGCGCCGAGGCGTGCGCCGACGACAGGTACGCCGCGCTGGACCTCGCGCTCGCCAAGCTCCTCGAGCGCCTGCGTCGCCACCGCGACCGCCGCAAGGACCACCGCAACCACACTCCGCTGACCCCCGTGGACGTCCGGCCGCCGCAGGAGGTCGCCGACGCGGCGTCCGACGGGCCCACGGTCGGCGCCGACGGTGCGATCGAGGTCACGCTCGGCGACTCGCCCGTCGTCATCCGGGAGAAGACCCACGAGGCGCTGCCGATGACGATCGACGACGCGCTCTACGAGATGGAGCTCGTGGGGCACGACTTCTACCTCTTCATCGACGCAGAGACGGCGCAGCCCGCGGTCGCGTACCGGCGTCGTGGCTGGAGCTACGGCGTCATCAAGCTGGACTCCCCGGTGTCCGGCACCGTCCCGACCGAGGCCACCGAGGCCACCGAGGCCCGCGTCGGCTGACGGAGACCTCCACCCGGACCGACACGCCCGGCCGGCGGCACGTGCCCCGGCCGGGCGTCGTCACGTCCGCCCCGCGGTCTGCGGGCGCGCCCGTGACGGTCGTGTCGGACCTTCGCGGCAGGATGCGCCTCGTGGCTGACCTGACGACGGGCCCGATGACGGGCCAGATGACGGGCCTGACGACGAACCGTGCGACGAGCCGGGCTCGCGACGAGCGCTGGACGCTCGCGCAGGCGCGGCGCATCGCGCTCGCGGCTCAGGGGCTGCACCGGCCCCGCACCGAGCGCGCGCCGGACGGCTCCGTGACCATGCGCCACGTGCAGCAGGTGATCGACCGCGTCGGACTGCTGCAGATCGACTCGGTCAACGTGCTCGCCCGTGCGCACCACGTGCCGCTGTTCTCCCGGCTCGGGCCGTACGACACGGCGCTGCTCGACCGGGCGGCGGGTCGGGCCCCGCGCAGGCTCGTCGAGTCGTGGGCGCACGTCGCTTCCTACGTCCCGCCCGAGACGTACCGCCTGCTGGGCTGGCGGCGGCGGGCCGACCGCGAGCGGCACGGCCGCCAGCTCGTCGACGGCGTCCCGCTGCGGGACTCGTCCGTGCTCGACGACGTGCGGGCGGTCGTCGGCGAACGAGGTCCGGTCACGGCGCAGGAGGTGCACACGCTGTTCGCCGAGCGGTTCCCGCGCCGTCGCGAGAGCTGGGGCTGGAACTGGACCGTCGCGAAGAGCGCGCTCGAGTACCTGTTCGTCAGCGGCGAGGTCGCGGTCGCCGGGCGCAACGCCGCGTTCGAGCGCCGGTACGACCTCACGGGCCGGGTGCTCGAGGACCACGAGCAGCCCGTGCCCGACGAGGACGCGGTGCGCGCGCTCGTCGAGATCTCGGCCCGCGCCCACGGCATCGGCACGCTCGGCTGTCTCGCGGACTACTTCCGGCTCAAGATCGAGCCGACCCGGCGCGCGGTCGCCGAGCTCGTCGAGGCCGGCACGCTCGTGCCCGCGACCGTCGACGGCTGGGACCGCGAGGTGTACCGCCACGTCGACGCGGTGCTGCCGCGGCGTGCGCAGCGCGCGTGCCTGCTCAGCCCGTTCGACCCGCTCGTGTTCGAGCGCCGTCGGCTCGAGGAGCTCTTCGGCCTGCGCTACCGCATCGAGATCTACGTGCCGCAGGCCCAGCGCCGGTGGGGCTACTACGTGCTGCCGTTCCTGGTGGGCGACCGGATCGAGGCGCTCGTCGACCTCAAGGCCGACCGGGCGACCGGGCGGCTCGTCGTGCAGGCCGCGCACCGGGCGCCCGGAGCCCGCGACGCTACGGGCGCTCGCGCCGACGCCGAGGTCGTGCACGCGCTGCGCGACGAGCTCGCGCTCGTGGGGCGGTGGACGGCGTGCGACGAGGTCGTCGTCGGGACCGACGGCATCGGCGGCGACCTGCTCGCGGCGCTGGGCCCGCGCGCCGCACCGGGCGCTTGACGAGCGCTCGGCGGGGCGGTGCGCGGTGCGTCCGTGCCGGTCCCGCGCGTCTCGGCTGAGAACGTGCTGTCCCCGCGGACCGCCGACTCGCCTACGATGGTCGGGCTCGGCGGCGCCGCCGGGCTCTCGCGCCACCCCGAGCCGACCGTGCCCGGGGCGTCTACACCAGGAGTCATGCGTGTCAGCGATCCTCGAGAAGGTCCTGCGGCTGGGTGAGGGCCGGGTCCTCAAGAAGCTGTCGGGCATCGCGCAGCAGGTCAACGCCCTGGAGGACGCGTTCGAGGCGCTCTCCGACGCGGAGCTGCGTGAGGAGACGGACCGCTTCAAGGAGCGGCTGGCCCAGGGCGAGAAGCTCGACGACATCCTCGTCGAGGCGTTCGCGACCGTCCGGGAGGCGTCGCGCCGCACGCTCGGCCAGCGCCACTTCGACGTGCAGCTCATGGGCGGTGCCGCGCTGCACCTCGGCAACATCGCCGAGATGAAGACCGGTGAGGGCAAGACGCTCGTCGCGACCGCGCCCGCCTACCTCAACGCGCTGACCGGCAAGGGCGTGCACGTCGTCACGGTCAACGACTACCTCGCGAGCTACCAGAGCGAGCTCATGGGCCGCGTGTTCCGGTTCCTCGGGCTGACGACGGGCTGCATCCTCGGCTCGATGACGCCCGCGGAGCGCCGCGAGCAGTACGCCGCCGACATCACGTACGGCACGAACAACGAGTTCGGCTTCGACTACCTGCGCGACAACATGGCGTGGAGCACGGACGAGCTCGTGCAGCGCGGCCACAACTTCGCGATCGTCGACGAGGTCGACTCGATCCTCATCGACGAGGCCCGCACGCCGCTCATCATCTCGGGCCCCGCCTCGGGCGACGCGAACCGCTGGTACGGCGAGTTCGCGAAGGTCGTGCGTCGTCTGCAGCCCGAGCGGGACTACGAGGTCGACGAGAAGAAGCGCACGATCGGCGTCCTCGAGCCGGGCATCGAGCGCGTCGAGGACTACCTCGGCATCGACAACCTCTACGAGTCCCTCAACACTCCGCTGATCGGCTTCCTCAACAACGCCATCAAGGCGAAGGAGCTGTTCAAGCGTGACAAGGACTACGTCGTGATGAACGGCGAGGTGCTCATCGTCGACGAGCACACGGGCCGCATCCTGCCCGGCCGCCGCTACAACGAGGGCATGCACCAGGCCATCGAGGCCAAGGAGGGCGTGGCGATCAAGGCGGAGAACCAGACGCTCGCCACGATCACGCTGCAGAACTACTTCCGGCTCTACTCGAAGCTCTCCGGCATGACGGGTACGGCCGAGACCGAGGCGGCCGAGTTCCAGTCCACGTACGAGCTCGGCGTCGTGCCGATCCCGACCAACCGCACCATGCAGCGCATCGACCAGCGCGACCTCGTCTACAAGAGCGAGGCGGGCAAGTTCGACGCGGTCGTCGAGGACATCGTCGAGCGGCACGCCAAGGGCCAGCCGGTGCTCGTCGGCACGACGAGCGTCGAGAAGTCCGAGCTGCTGTCGGCCAAGCTCCGCAAGCTCGGGGTCCCGCACGAGGTGCTCAACGCGAAGCAGCACGCACGTGAGGCCGCGATCGTCGCGCAGGCGGGCCGCAAGGGCGCCGTCACGGTCGCGACGAACATGGCCGGCCGCGGTACCGACATCATGCTCGGCGGCAACGCGGAGTTCATGGCGGTCGCGGACCTCGCGGCACGCGGGCTCGACCCCGCCGAGAACGCCGAGGAGTACGAGGCCGCCTGGCCCGGGGCGCTCGAGAAGGCGCGCGCCGCGGTCGCGGCCGAGCACGACGAGGTCGTCGAGCTCGGCGGCCTGTACGTGCTCGGTACCGAGCGCCACGAGTCGCGACGCATCGACAACCAGCTGCGCGGACGGTCCGGCCGTCAGGGCGACCCGGGGGAGTCCCGGTTCTACCTGTCGCTGCAGGACGACCTCATGCGCCTGTTCAACTCGGGCCTCGCGGAGTCGATGATGACGCGCGCGGGCTTCCCCGAGGACATGCCGCTCGAGTCGAAGATCGTCACGCGCGGCATCCAGTCCGCGCAGTCGCAGGTCGAGGCGCGCAACTTCGAGATCCGCAAGAACGTCCTGAAGTACGACGACGTCATGTCCCGGCAGCGCGAGGTCATCTACGACCAGCGCCGTCGCGTGCTCGAGGGCGAGGACCTGCACGAGCAGGTCGGCCACTTCCGCACCGACGTGCTCACGGCGTACGTCGAGGGAGCGACGGCCGAGGGTCGCCCCGAGGACTGGGACCTCGACGCGCTGTGGACGGCGCTGCGCGCCGTGTACCCGGTGTCGATCACGCCCGAGGACGTCATCGAGGAGGTCGGCGGCCCGACGCGTCTGACGTCCGAGCTGATCCTGCGCGAGCTGCTGTCCGACGCCGAGGTCGCCTATGCCGAGCGTGAGCGTGAGCTCGGGTCGGACGTCATGCGCCAGCTCGAGCGGCGCGTCACGCTGTCGGTCCTCGACCGCAAGTGGCGCGAGCACCTCTACGAGATGGACTACCTCAAGGAGGGCATCGGGCTGCGCGCGATGGCGCAGCGCGACCCGCTCGTCGAGTACCAGCGCGAGGGCTTCCAGCTGTTCAACGCGATGACCGACGCCATCAAGGAGGAGTCGGTCGGGTTCCTCTACAACCTGCAGGTGCAGGTCCAGGACGAGTCGGCGGCGGCACCGGGAACGCCCGTCGTGACGGCCGACTCCGCGGCGGCGGCCGCCGGTGCCGGGCCCCGGCTCGTCGCCAAGGGGATCGACGGTCCCGAGCAGCGCGCGCCGTTGCAGTACTCGGCGCCGTCGGTCGACGGCGACGCGGGTGCACCGGCTCCGGCGGACCCCCAGGACGCGACGGGCGCCGCACCGGCTCCGGCCGCGGACGCGGGCAACCGCGAGGCGCGCCGGCGCGCGGCCAAGCAGCAGCGCAAGCGCTGAGCCGACCGCACGCCACGACCCGCCCCGACAGTCGTCGGGTGCAGCGAGGCCGCCGTGACCCACGGGTCCGGCGGCCTCGCTGCGTCCTGACCGACCGAGGACGGCTGGTCGTCAGCCGATCTCGAGCGCCGTGACCCGCCAGCTGCGGCGGTGCGCCTCGAGCCGCAGCGCGAGCGCCCGCACGCGCAGACCGTCGTCGACGACCGCGCTCGCCTCGACCACGCGCTCGTCGACTCGGCACGTCGTCACCTGACGCACGCTCACCCCGCGAGCGCCCGTGCGCGGGCCGAGGACGCGAGCCGACACCGTGGCCCGCGCCGAGAGCGCGTCGAAGCAACCGGGCGTGAGCCAGCGCGCGAGCTGCGCGACAGGTCGCCGCCCGACCAGCGACTCGACGCTCGCGAGCGCGAGCATGCGCGCGAGCGCCCGGTGGTCGAGCGGTGCGGCGGGGAGCTGCTCCTCGGTCGAGTCCGGGGCGTGCACGCGGTCGCTGCCGCGCAGCACCGAGATGCGGGTGCGCAGCGTGTGGGCGGGCCGCAGGTCGTGCGCGCCGTGGCGTTCGGCGACCGACGGCGCGACAGGCGGCGGTGCGTGGTCGGGGACGGGTCGGACGCGCGGCGCGGCCGGGTGCCGACGCAGCACGGGCCGGGGCCGCCGGCTCGTGATCCCGGCGGCGAGTGCCTCCTCGAGCGTCGACGTCGGCTCTGCGACGGCCAGTGCGCTCATCGCCCCTCCAGGGTGGTCGGCGCAGCAGGAGTTGCTGCGGTCGGGTCGGTCGTCGTGAGGGTCAGGTCGCTCGGGACGTGCAGGACCTGGCCGGGAAGCAGGACGTCGGGGTCGTCGCCGACGACGTCTCGGTTGGCCTCGTACCAGCGCGGCCACGCGGCGGCCACGTCGGCGGACGTCGCATCGCTCGGCAGGTGCGCCGCCGCGATCGACCACAGCGAGTCGCCGCGCAGCACGACGACCTGGCGCTCGGGTGCGGGCGTGCGGGTCGGTCGTGCGACGGGGTCGTGCGCGACGGGCGCGGGTGCCGGTGCGGGGGCCGAGGTGGGGGTCGGCGCGGGGGTCGGGGTGGGTGTCTGCGAGGGTGCCGACGGGGGCGCTGATGGGGGCGCTGGCGAGTCCGGCCCGGGCGTCGACGTGGGTGTCGATGCGGGTGTCGACGTGGGTGCTGGCATGGGCGTCGACGCCTGCGTGGGCGTCGCGAGGGGCGTGGGTGCGGCGTGGTCCGGGGTCTGGCCGGACGCGGTCGGGTCCGACGCGGGTGTGCTCGTCGTCGGCCAGCCGAGCGACGGTGCGGCCGGGTCGGGGACCGCGAGCGGGTCGAGGACGGGTGCCGTGCCGCGGTCGTGGGCGCCCGCGCCGCCGTCCGCGACGGGTACGTCCAGCGCGCCGCCCGGGGCGTCGGAGCTCGTGGTCGGGCCGGGGGACTGCGTGGGGGTGTGCGTGGGTCCGTGCGTGGATGCCTGCGTCGGGGACGGTACGACGACCGCGGACGCCACGGCGGCCGACGTCGTGACGGGTGCGGCGTGGGCGCCCGTCGCGACGAGGCCCAGCCCCAGGCTCGCGCCGACGGCACCGGCGACCGCTCGGCGGACGACGACGGGGGCGACCTGTCGGAAGGCGCGCTCTGCGGCCCGCCACTGTGCGCCGACCGTCCGTCCGAGCACGCATGCCGCACCGAGGAGGCACGAGACCGCGAGCCAGGCCGCCGTGAGGGCGCCGACCCCCGCGACGCCGACCTCGACGAGGTCCTGGACCGCGAGCGGCCGACCGGGCCGGGCGGCGCCCAGCGCGACGAGCGCGAGCACGACGGCGAGCACGGCCGCCGTCGACCCCGCGAGCACCAGTCCGGCGAGCGTCACGGCGGTACGTGGACGGTGAGCGGTCATCTTTCCCCCTGCAGCGTGCGTCCTGAGCGCTGATAGGTCAGGACGATGTCGTTTGATGCCGTTTGGTGCGCCTTGTCTACTCGACACGTGTCCGATCTGTCCAGTTCCGTGCTGCGGCGGCCGCATCGCGAGACGCCCGCCGCGGCTCGGCAGCCGCGGGCGCCCGCGGCGCCGCAGGGCCGCGTACGTTGTGCCCGTGCGGTGGGAGTCGTTGTTCGCGGACCTCGAGGCGGGTCTCGACGCCGCGCGCGCCCAGGACCTGCGCGACGAGGTCGCCGAGCTCACGCGCGCCGAGCTCGCCCAGGTCCGGCTCGCGGACCGGCTGCGCGCGGCTCGCGCGACCGGCGCCCGGCTCGTGCTGCGCGACGGTCAGACCGTCGACGGGCTCGTCGTCGACGCCGCACGCGAGTGGGTGCTCCTCGCGCCCGACGGCGTGCGGCGGGCGCTCGTCCCGATCGGCGCCGTCGCCGCGGTCGTCGGGCTCGGCCCCCACGCGGCCCCCGGTCCCGGCGACTCCGAGCGTCGGCTCACCCTGGGGCACGCGCTGCGTGCCGTCGCGCGCGACCGGACGCCGGTGCGGGTGGACGCCGCGGGCGTCAGTGTCGCCGGTCGGCTCGAGCGCGTGGGGGCGGACCACGTCGACGTGACCGCGTCGCACGCGGCGCGTGGCGCTGCCGGGTGGACGTTCGCGTTCGACGCGCTCCTGGTCGTGCGCTCCGGCTGACGGGGCCACCGTGCGCGGGTGCGCGCAGGTGCAGGCAGGCGGGGAGGGGGTGCGGGTACGTGCGGGTACTGCGGGTACGTGCGGGTCAGTCCTCGTCGTCCTCGTCGAACCCGGCGCCGCTCGAGATCCGCTCGCGCGTGCGGGCCTTGGCCTGCTGCACGTACGCGTCGAGGTCGTCCGTGCCGACGCGCCAGATCCGTCGCCCGCCCAGCTGGAAGCCTTCGAGCTCGCCCGAGCTGACCATCGAGCGCACCTGGCCTACGGAGACCCCGAGGATCTCGGCGACGTCGGCGAGGGAGAGGTAACGCTGCGGCATGCCCGCAGTGTGGCACGCGGTGGCGCCGACGAACGGTTGTCCACAATCCTGCTCCGTGCCCGTTTTCGACCGGTTCGTGCGCAAGGATGCCGGTCACCGGACGTCGTGACCAAGGAGCCGCTCGTGGACACCGCACTGCTCGACCTGCCTGCACCGACGGCCGCGCGGCTGCGCCGCCCGGGGTGGCGGGACCCGCGTCTGCTCGCGGGCGTCGCGCTCGTCGCCGCCGCCGTCGCGCTCGGGTCGTGGGCGGTCCGCTCGGCCCAGCACACGGTGCCGGTGTACGCGGCGCGGCACGTCCTGGTGCCCGGGGACACCGTCGGCGCCGGTGACCTCGTCGTCGTCGACGTACGGCTGCCGGTGGGCTCCGCCTCGGGCTACGCGTCGGCGCTGGACGACGTGCCGACGGACCTCGTCGCGCTGCGGACGGTCGGCGCCGGCGAGCTCGTACCGTCCGCGGCGCTCGGGTCCGCGGCCGACGTCGAGCTGCGGCCGGTCGCGATCCCGGTGCGGACCGCACCGTCCGACGACGTCGTGCCGGGCTCGGTCGTCGACGTCTGGTTCTCGCCCGCGACGAAGACCGGGGACGAGTCGGCGCCGGGGGACCCGCACACGCTCGCCACGGGTGTGACGGTCGCCGAGGTCCGTCGCCCCGACGGTGCGTTCGCGACGAACGGGTCGTCGGTCGTCCACGTGCTCGTCGGCCACGACGAGCTGCGGCCGCTGCTCGCGGCGCTGTCCGCCGACGGCACGCTCGACGTGCTGCCCGTCCCGGGGTCGGTGCGGCGATGAGCGAGCACGTGAGCGACCAGCTCGGCGGGTCGACGAGCGGGCGGTCCACGCTCCCCGCGGGGCCGCCGGACGTGGTCGTCGGCGTCCTGTGCGCGGTGCGGGGCGCCGCGGAGGTGCTCGTGGTGCGCGCGCTCGACGACGCACCCGGCTTGCAGGTCACCCGGCGGTGCGCCGACCTCGCCGAGCTGCTCGCTGCGGGCGACGCCGGCCTCGGGCGGGTCGCGGTCGTGTCGGCCGACGTCGACCAGCTCGACCTGACGGCGGTCGCATCGCTGCGCGCGGCGGGGCTCGTCGTCGTCGTGCTGGCCGACCCCGAGCGGACGAGCTCGGCCGACCGGGCCCGGGTCGCGGCCGCGGACCTGCTGGTCGAGCTGCCCGGCGACCCCGGCCGGGCCGCGGCGCTCGCGGACCGGGTTGCGGTCCTCGCCCGCAGCGCGCAGGCGGGCCCGGCGCCGAGCGGGGCGGGCTGGTCGCCGGACCCGTCGGTCGCGGTGGGGTCCGGCGCGCTGCCCGAGGACCCCTGGGGCGGTGCCGTGCCACCCGTCGAGCAGGGGCGCGTCGTCGCGGTGTGGGGGCCGACCGGGGCGCCCGGACGGTCGACGGTGGCGCTGCACCTCGCCGCCGAGCTCGCGGCCCGCGGCGCGGCGACGCTGCTCGTCGACGCCGACACGTACGGCGGCTGCCAGGCGCAGCTGCTGGGCGTGCTCGACGAGGCGCCCGGCCTGGCGGCCGCCGTGCGCGCCGCGAGCCAGGGGTCGCTCGACCTCGTGACGCTCGCGCGTCTGGCGCCGTTCGTCGCCCCCGAGCTGCGCCTGCTGTCCGGTATCTCGCGGGCCGACCGGTGGGCCGAGCTGCCCGGGCCCGCGCTCGACGCCGTGCTCGTCGTCGCCCGGCGGCTCGCGTCCGTCGTGGTGGTCGACTGCGGCTTCTGCCTCGAGCAGGACGAGGTCCTCAGCTACGACACGCGCGCACCCCGCCGCAACGCCGTGACGCTCGGTGCGCTCGCGTCGGCCGACGAGGTCGTGGTCGTCGGGTCCGCCGACCCCGTCGGCATCCACCGGCTGGTCCGCGGCCTCACGGAGCTCGCCGAGCTCGGCGTCGACCCCGCGCACGTCGTCGTGAACCGGGTGCGCGCGTCGGTGGCCGGGCCGAATCCGGCGCGTGCCGTCGCAGGCGCGCTCGAACGGTATGCCGGCGTGCGGGACGCGGTCCTGCTGCCCGACGACCGTGCGGGCATGGACGCCGCCGTGCTCGAGGCCCGCACGCTGCGCGAGATCGCGCCGGGCTCTCCGCTGCGCCGGGCGCTCACGGAGCTCGCGGGCCGGGTCGGCGTGTCGGCCAGGGTGCCGCAGCGCGACGAGCTCGCGGTCTGACATCGCGGACCGGTCGAGACACGCGGACGAGCACGGAAGGTGCCCGGGTCCGCGCAGCTCGTCGGGCGGACGTGGGCGGTGCTCCGGCGCGCTCGCAGCGCGGGCGTCGGTGCGCGCGGCACACTGGCTGCGTGCGCCTCTACCTGCCTGCCACCCTCGACGAGCTCGACGCCCTGTCGTCGACGGACCCCGTGGACGGCGGCCTCGCGCCGCGCGTCGCGCATGCGGTCACACCCGACCTGCGGGCCGCCCTGCCCGACGAGGACGACGAGGGGCTCGAGTTCGCGGCGCACCTTGCGGCCGCGGACGACAGCCTGGCGCTCCTCGTGTCACGGGCCGACGCGCCACCCCTGCGGCTCGTCGTGACGGTCGACGTGCCCGACGAGCTCGTGGCTGAGGCTCCCGCGCAGGCGGCACCGAGCGCGGTGCTGCTCGTCGCGCCGGCCCCGGCGTCGGCGATCGCGTGCGCGCACGTCGACGAGCCGTCGGCCGCGGTCGACGTCCGGGCGGCGCTCGCGGGCGACGCCGAGGCCGCGGAGCGGGTGGGGGAGCTCGACCTGCTCTGGTACGACGCCGCGGAGCTGGGGGACCTCCCGCGCTGACCGCGCGCCCCGCGTGTCGTCCTGTGGTGGGGAGCACGTCGTGCGCAGTTTGGTCGCGGGGCCGCTGACCAGGTATCGTTCACGGCCGGTACGACGTCCGGAACGGCCTCCTCGGAGGCGCCGCGAACGAGCGCTTCTCGGGGCTTGTTCACAGTCGGGCGTTGTGTCCCATGGGGTATGGTGTAATTGGCAGCACGACTGATTCTGGTTCAGTTAGTCTAGGTTCGAGTCCTGGTACCCCAGCGCGAGCACCGCTGACCTGCACGTTCGAGGCTTGTCGAATCGTCGGGTAAAGTGCTCACACGCGAACGAGCTCCTCGGAGATCGTGAGCAATTCGCCCCCGTTGTGTAGCGGCCTAGCACGCTGCCCTCTCACGGCAGTAGCGCCGGTTCGAATCCGGTCGGGGGTACAGGAACGAAGGCCCGGTCAGTCATGACCGGGCCTTCGTCGTGCATGCAGGCTGTGACGGGGCGGTGCGACCCGTGGTGCGACGCGCAACGCTCACCGACGCAGACGGCCCCGGTCCGCGGGGGACCGGGGCCGTCTGCGGCGCGTCGTGGCGTTCACGCCGGGCTCGCTGTGCGGCCCGCTGCGCGGCTCACTCCGCGGTGCGGCGCAGGACCTCCGTGAGGCGGTTCGCGGCCGAGACGACCGCGGCGGCGTGCAGCCGACCGGGCTGGCGTGTGAGGCGCTCGAGCGGTCCCGAGACCGAGACCGCGGCGACGACACGCCCGGACGGGCCGCGCACGGGAGCGGAGACCGACGCGACACCGACCTCGCGCTCGGAGACGGACTGCGCCCAGCCGCGCCGCCGGACACCCGACAGGATCGTCGCGGTGAACTTGGCGCCCTGCAGGCCGCGGTGCAGGCGGTCGGGCTCCTCCCAGGCGAGCAGGACCTGGGCGGCCGAGCCTGCCTGCATCGTGAGCGTCGCGCCGACCGGGATCGAGTCCCGCAGGCCGATGGGCCGCTCGGCGGCGGCCACGCAGATGCGCTGGTCACCCTGGCGGCGGTACAGCTGCGCGCTCTCCCCGGTGTGGTCGCGCACGGCGGCCAGCACGGGGCCGGCGGCGGCGAGCAGGCGGTCCTCGCCCGCGGCGGTCGAGAGCTCCGACAGACGCGGACCGAGCACGAAGCGCCCCTGCATGTCGCGTGCGACGAGACGGTGGTGCTCGAGCGCGACGGCCAGCCGGTGGGCCGTGGGCCGGGCAAGATGGGTGGCGGTCACGAGCTGCGCGAGGGTCGCCGGACCGGCCTCGAGAGCGCTGAGGACGGACGCGGCCTTGTCCAGGACGCCGACTCCGCTAGAGTTGTCCATAGGCCGATATTGGCGTCTCGCAGGCTGAGATGCAAGTACCGACACCAGAAGCAGCCCCGATTGGCCGAAGAACCGGGTACACCCCCCGACCCGGACGAGCAGAACAGGACCGCAACACATGGCCGGCACCTTGGCGGAGAAGGTCTGGGACGCGCACGTCGTGCGACGAGGCACCGACGGAGCCCCCGACCTCCTCTACATCGACCTCCACCTCGTCCACGAGGTCACCAGCCCCCAGGCGTTCGAGGGCCTGCGGCTCGCGGGCCGCCCGGTCCGCCGCCCGGACCTCACGCTCGCGACCGAGGACCACAACACCCCGACGCTCGACATCGACCGGCCGATTGCGGACGCGACGAGCCGCACGCAGATCGAGACGCTCCGGAACAACGCCGCCGAGTTCGGCGTGCGCATCCACTCGCTGGGCGACGCCGACCAGGGCATCGTGCACCAGGTCGGACCGCAGCTCGGGCTCACGCAGCCCGGTCTGACGGTCGTGTGCGGCGACTCGCACACCTCGACGCACGGTGCGTTCGGCGCGCTCGCGTTCGGTATCGGCACGTCCGAGGTCGAGCACGTCCTCGCGACGCAGACGCTGCCGCTCGCACCGTTCAAGACCATGGCGATCACCGTCAACGGTCGCCTGCCGCAGGGCGCGACGAGCAAGGACATCATCCTGGCGATCATCGCCAAGATCGGCACCGGCGGTGGCCAGGGCTACGTTCTGGAGTACCGCGGCGAGGCCATCCGCGCGCTCTCCATGGAGGCCCGGATGACGATCTGCAACATGTCGATCGAGGCGGGCGCGCGCGCCGGCATGATCGCGCCCGACGAGACGACGTTCGCGTACCTCAAGGGTCGCCCGCACGCGCCCGAGGGTGCCGACTGGGACGCCGCCGTGGCGTACTGGTCGACGCTGCGCTCGGACGACGACGCGGTGTTCGACGAGGAGATCGTGCTCGAGGCGGCCGACCTGGAGCCCTTCGTCACGTGGGGCACCAACCCCGGCCAGGGTCTGCCGCTGTCGGGCAACGTCCCGGTCCCCGAGCAGATCGCCGACGCCAACGAGCGCGTCGCGGCCGAGCGGGCCATCGAGTACATGGGCCTGACGCCGGGTCAGCCGCTGCGCGAGATCAAGGTGGACACGGTCTTCATCGGCTCGTGCACCAACGGCCGCATCGAGGACCTGCGCTCGGTCGCCAAGGTCGTGCGCGGCAAGAAGAAGGCCGACGACGTGCGCGTGCTCGTCGTGCCCGCGTCGGCCCGCGTGCGGCTGCAGGCCGAGGCCGAGGGGCTCGACCAGATCTTCCTCGACTTCGGTGCCGAGTGGCGCAACGCCGGGTGCTCGATGTGCCTCGGCATGAACCCCGACCAGCTCACCCCGGGGGAGCGGTCGGCCTCGACCTCGAACCGCAACTTCGAGGGGCGTCAGGGCAAGGGTGGCCGCACGCACCTGGTGTCCCCGCTCGTCGCCGCAGCGACCGCCATCCGCGGCACGCTCTCGTCGTACGCGGACCTCGGCACGGGCGAGCCCGCGCCCGACGGCTCGCCGCTCGGCGGCGGCCGGAACGACCTCCAGACGGTCTGAGCGACCCGACGACGAGAATCGAGAGAAGCAGACCATGGAGAAGTTCACCCAGCACACGGGCGTCGGGGTGCCGCTGCGCCGCAGCAACGTCGACACCGACCAGATCATCCCGGCCGTCTACCTCAAGCGCGTGACGCGCACGGGGTTCGAGGACGCGCTGTTCGCAGCCTGGCGCGGCGACCCGGAGTTCGTGCTCAACCAGGACGCGTACCGCTCGGGCTCGGTGCTCGTCGCCGGCCCGGACTTCGGCACGGGCTCGTCGCGCGAGCACGCCGTCTGGGCGCTCAAGGACTACGGGTTCAAGGTCGTCCTGTCGGCGCGGTTCGCGGACATCTTCCGCGGCAACTCCGGCAAGCAGGGCCTGCTCGCGGCGCAGGTCGCGCAGGAGGACATCGAGCTCATCTGGAAGATCCTCGAGACCCGCCCGGGCACGGAGATCACGGTCGACCTCGACGCGCGCACCGTCACGTGCGACGACGTCGTCGTGGCGTTCCACGTCGACGACTACACGCGCTGGCGCCTCATGGAGGGTCTCGACGACATCGGCCTGACGCTCCAGCACGTCGACGAGATCCAGGCGTTCGAGGAGCGTCGCGAGCCCTGGCGCCCGGCGACGCTCCCGGCGAAGCACCTGCCGCCCGTCGAGATCAAGGCCGCGCGTCCGGTGGACGTCGAGCTCGGTCGGCGTCCCGCCTGACCGCCCGCGTGCGACGACGGCGCGACCCCCCCGCGGGGCCGCGCCGTCGTCGCACGTCTGGGACTACCGTGGGCCCCGGGGGTCTGACGCGAACCGGCGGGGCGCCGACGCGTCACGGGACGGTCGTCGGACTGTGAAGGTGTCGTGCGGACGGTCGGACCAGGCCGCTGCCTGACGGGGAGCTGTGCTGCGCGTGGGTGAGGATAGGGCTGTGAACGATCTGCTGTACGTCAACGGTGGCAACCCCCTGCACGGGGAGATCACCGTCCGCGGTGCCAAGAACTTCGTCTCGAAGGCGATGGTCGCCGCGCTGCTCGGCGAGACGCCGAGCGTGCTGCGCAACGTGCCGCAGATCCGCGACGTCGCGGTCGTGCGGGGCCTGCTCGAGCTGCACGGCGTGCGCGTCGACGCGGACGACGCGGCGGGCACGCTGCACCTCGACCCGAGCGACGTCGAGACCGCGCACGTCGCGGACATCGATGCGCACGCGGGCTCGAGCCGCATCCCGATCCTGTTCTGCGGTCCGCTGCTGCACCGCCTCGGTGAGGCGTTCATCCCCGACCTGGGCGGCTGCCGGATCGGCGACCGGCCGATCAACTACCACCTCGACATCCTGCGGCAGTTCGGTGCGGTCGTGGAGAAGCGCCCGCAGGGTATCTACCTCAGTGCACCGCGCCGCCTGCAGGGCACCAAGATCGCGCTGCCCTACCCGAGCGTCGGCGCGACCGAGCAGCTCCTGCTGACCGCGGTGCGCGCCGAGGGCATCACCGAGCTCGCCGGTGCCGCGATCGAGCCCGAGATCATGGATCTCATCAACGTCCTGCAGAAGATGGGCGCGATCATCTCGGTCGACACGGACCGGGTCATCCGCATCGAGGGCGTCGACCGGCTCGAGGGCTACCAGCACACCGCGCTCGCCGACCGCATCGAGGCGGCGTCGTGGGCGTCCGCCGCGCTCGCGACCGGAGGCGACATCTACGTGCGGGGCGCGACGCAGCCCGAGATGACGACGTTCCTCAACACGTTCCGCAAGGTGGGGGGCGAGTTCGTCGTCGACGACGACGGCATCCGCTTCTTCCACCCCGGCGGGGACCTGCGCTCGATCCAGCTCGAGACGGACGTGCACCCCGGGTTCATGACGGACTGGCAGCAGCCGCTCGTCGTGGCGCTCACGCAGGCCAAGGGGCTGTCGATCGTGCACGAGACCGTGTACGAGAACCGGTTCGGGTTCGTCGATGCGCTCGTCGGGATGGGCGCGACGATCCAGGTCTACAAGGAGTGCCTGGGCGGACGGCCGTGCCGGTTCGGTCAGCGCAACTTCTACCACTCGGCGGTCGTGAGCGGCCCGACGCCGCTGTCCGCCGCGGACATCGAGGTGCCGGACCTGCGCGGCGGGTTCAGCCACCTCATCGCGGCGCTCACCGCCAAGGGCACGTCGCAGGTCCGGGGGATCTCGCTGATCGACCGCGGGTACGAGCACTTCATGGACAAGCTCGAGGCGCTCGGCGCGGAGTTCAGCCGCGACTGACGCGCGGCGCGAGGAGCGGCCCGCCAGGCTCGTCGGACGCCGTCGACGCGGGACCCGCACGGGAGCCGCGGCCGGCACCAGGTAGCCTGCTCGTCGTGCGTTCGCCTGCCCGCTCCAACCGCGCCTACCGCAACGTCGCCAGGATCGTGAGGCCGTTGCTCAAGGCGACGACCACGCGTGACTGGGCTGGCACCGAGCACCTCCCGACGGATCGCGGCTGCATCGTCGCCGCGAACCACATGACCAACGTCGACCCGCTGACGTTCGCGTACTTCCTGTGGGAGAACGGCATCGCGCCGAAGATCCTCGCGAAGGCGCCGCTGTTCACGGTCCCCGTCGTCGGCCGCGTGCTGCGCGCGACCGGACAGATCCCGGTGCACCGCAACACGTCCGCGGCGGGGGAGTCGCTGAGCGCGGCCGTCGCGGCGATCGAGGGCGGCGACGTGGTCGCGGTGTTCCCCGAGGGCACGCTCACGCGCGACCCCGACCTGTGGCCGATGGTCGGCAAGACCGGCGTCGCCCGGCTCGCGCTGACCACCCGTGCCCCCGTTATCCCCGTCGCGCAGTGGGGTCCGCAGCACCTCCTCGGCCGGTACTCGAAGGTGCTCAAGCCGATCCCGCGCAAGAAGGTCACGATGCGTGTCGGCCTGCCCGTCGTGCTCGACGACCTGTACGACCGCCCGCTCGACACCGCGACCCTGCGCGAGGCGACCGAACGCGTCATGGACGCGATCACCGCGCTGCTCGTCGAGATCCGCGGCGAGGCCGCACCCGCGGTGCGCTACGACATGCGTAAGCCCGACTCGCACCGCGTCGGCGGCGACCACGCGACGCGCCCGGAGCTGCCGTGACGGCGGTCGACGAGCAGGGCCTGCCGCTGCGGGCCGCGGTCCTCGGCACCGGGAGCTGGGGCACCACGTTCGCCGCCGTCCTCGCGGACGCGGGCTGTGGGGTCACCGTGTGGGGCCGCTCGCCCGAGGTCGTGCGGCAGATCGCCGACCAGCACCGCAACGACGCCTACCTGCCCGGTATCGACCTGCCGGACGCCGTCACCGCGACGACCGACGCGCGCGCCGCGGTCGCCGACGCCAGGATCGTCGCGGTCGCCGTGCCGTCGCAGGTCGCGCGCGAGACCCTCGCGCCGCTGCGCGGAGCGCTGCGCGACGACGCCGTGGTCGTGTCGCTCATGAAGGGCGTCGAGCTCGAGACCGATCGCCGCATGAGCGAGGTCGTCGCCGAGGCGCTCGGCCTGCCCGACGAGCGCGTCGCCGTCGTCTCCGGGCCGAACCTGGCGCGCGAGATCGCCCGGCACCAGCCGACCGCGACGGTCGTCGCGTCGACGTCGCCCGAGACGGCCGCGCTCGTCGCGCGCGCGATCGCGTCGTCGTACTTCCGCCCCTACACCAACCCCGACGTCGTCGGGGTCGAGCTGTGCGGTGCCGTCAAGAACGTCATCGCGCTCGCCGTCGGGATCTCGCAGGGACGCGGCCTCGGCTACAACACCATGGCGACCGTGATCACCCGGGGTCTCGTCGAGATCACCCGCCTCGGCCTCGCGCTCGGCGCCGCACCCGAGACGTTCCCCGGACTCGCCGGCATGGGCGACCTCATGGCGACGTGCGCCTCGCCGGACTCGCGCAACCACACGCTCGGCGGGCACATCGGCCGGGGAATGAGCCTCGATGAGGCCATCGCGGCGACGGGCGGCACCGCCGAGGCCGTCAAGACCTGCCGCCCCGTGCTCGAGCTCGCCCGGCGGCTCGGCATCGACATGCCCATCACCGAAGCCGTCGTCAAGGTGCTCTACGAGGGCCTGCACGTCGACCAGCTCGCCCCCATGCTGCTGTCGCGCCCCCACCGCTCCGAGGCCGTCACTCGCTGACCGTCCGCCGTCGCCCCGACGGGCCGAGTGCGGCTTGTCGGCGAGATCGTCATGGGGGTCAGAGCCGCTCGCGGCGGTGCAGGTCGAAGACGACGGAGTCCACCTTCCACCCGCCGTCCCGCCACGCGACGAGCATGTCGGCCGACGCCGTCAGGGTGTCCGGGAAGTCCTCGAGCACGGTGCCGTCGGGTCCGACGGTCTGCGACGGGTGCTGGACCAGCTGGAGCAGGACCGCGTACTGGTTCGGTCGGTGGTCGAGCGTGAGCACGTCCGTGTACTCGAACTGCCCGCCCACGGAGTGGTTCCCGGCGTCCGCGATCTCGTCCGCCAGGGCACGGATGCTGGCGCAGTACTTGCACGGAGAGCCCGTGATCTCGTCCCATGGTGCGAGGTCGCCGGTTGCGACGACGTACGGGAACAGGTCGAAGAAGTACATGGCGACCACTCCGGCCGCCTCCGCGGAAGGTGGGCCGGAGAGCTCGGGTGGGGTGACGGGCTTGACCGAGGCGTCGAACGCGACCGCTGTCGGTGCGGGCGACGGGCCGGGCGCGGGCGAAGTCGAGGTCGTCGCGACGCGTGGCGCGGGCGTCGAGTCCGGTGCGGCGTGCGTACAGCCGGTGAGGACGATGGCGAGAACGGCGACTGCGGCGAGCGTCCCACGTGCGCGCACGGATCGTCGCCGGTCAGCCCACCAGATGAGAGCTCCGACGGGGCCGTTCATCACCGACGCTCCCGCTGGTAGACGTCGACGACGACGGCGTCGATCTTCCACCCGCCGTGCCGCCAGGAGACGTGCATGTCGGCGGACGCGGTCAGCGTGTCGGGGAAGTCCTTGACGACTCTGCCTCCGCTGTCGAGGACCTGCGACGGGTGCTCGACGTACCAGGCCAGCACCGCGTACTCGTTCGGCGCATAGTCATGGACGTCGACCTGGAGAAACTCGATCTCGCCTCCGACGGAGTGATGGTCGGCCGCGATGATGTCGTGAGCTATCGCCCGCACGTTGACGCAGTACTTGCACGGATGGCCGGTAAGGGCGTCCCAGCGTGAGTAGTCCCCCGTCGCCTGAATGTAGGGAAAGAGGGAGAAGAAGTACTTGACGACCTCGCCCGCGGCTTCCTTGGAGGGTGGGCCGGCGAGCTCGGGTGGGGCGACGGGCATGATCGAGGCGTCGAACCCGGCGGGCGTCGGCGTGGGTGTCGGGGTGGGCCGGGGGGTCGGCGACGTGGTCGCGACGAGGGTCGGGGGCGGCGGGGCCGGGGTGGTCTCGGTGCAGCCGGTGAGGACGACGGCGAGCATGACGAGTGCGGTGAGAGCCCCCTGCGCGCGCATGCGGAGGAACCTACCCAGATCGGACCAGCCTGCGGGCGGGGTCGTCCCGACCTGTGGACAGAGCGGGTGGAGCGGTGACTACAGCGCGTCGAGCGCGGCTGCGAGGTCGCGCCACAGGTCGTCGACGTCCTCGATGCCGACGCTCAGGCGCAGGAGGTCGTCGGGGACCGACGGGGACTCGGAGGCGAACCGGCGGCGGCGCTCGAGCGTCGACTCGACGCCGCCGAGGCTCGTCGCGGGCACCCAGAGCCGCACGGCGGCGACGAGCGCGTCGGCGGCGTCGCGACCGCCGACGGGACGCAGCCCGATGATCGAGCCGTAACCGTCCATCAGGGCGCTCGCCCGCGTGTGGCCGGGATCGTCGGGCAGCCCGGGGTAGCGGACGGCGGCGACGCGCGGGTGCGCGGCGAGGCGGCGGGCGAGCTCGAGCGCGTTCTCCTGCGACCGGGCGACGCGCAGCGCGAGGGTGCGCAGGCCGCGCAGCGCGAGCCAGACCTCGAAGGGGCCGGCGATGGCGCCGTGCGTGGTGCGGTAGGCGTGCAGCCGGGCGTGCACGGCTGGGTCGGTCGCGAGCGCGGCACCGAGGACGACGTCGCTGTGACCCGCGAGGTACTTCGTGACGGAGTGCACGACGACGTCCGCACCGTGCTCGAACGGTCGCTGCACGAGGGGCGTCGCGAACGTGTTGTCGACCGCGACGAGGACCCCGGCGGCGTGCGCGCCCGCGACGAGCGTGGGCAGGTCCGCGACCTCGAGCATGGGGTTCGTCGGCGACTCGACCCACAGCAGGTCGGCGCGCGGCTCGTCGTCGTCACCCCGGACGACCGCGAGCACCGCCTCGGTGTCCTCGATGTCCACGAGCGTGACGCGCACGCCGGACCGGGCGGCGAGGTCGGCCGCGTAACCGAGCGTGACCTGGTAGCAGTGCCGCGGCAGCACGAGGTGCCCGCCGGCGGGGACGAGCGAGAGCGCCGCGGCGATCGCGGCCATGCCCGAGCCGACGACGAGCGCGGGCAGCGGCGTGCCTTCGAGGGCCGCGAGGGTCTCCTCGAACGGGTGCCAGGTGGGGGAGTCGATGCGCGCGTACACGGGGTCGTCGGGCGTGGGCACGCCCTGCGAGACGAACGTGGACGACAGGACGAGCGCCGGGTTGAGCGGGGCGCCCGCGGTACGTTCGGGCCGCCCCGAGGTCACGACGAGCGTGGCGGGCGCCTGGGGCGTCGACGAGGTCACGGGCTCAGGGTACGCGCGGGTAGGGTCGTCCCCGATGAACGCCCAGGAGCCTGCCGCGACCCCCGCCCGGCCCGCCGAGACCCCCCGCCGCCCGCGCGTCATGGTGCTGTTCGGCGGCCGGTCCGGCGAGCACGGGATCAGCTGTGTGACGGCGGGTGGCGTGCTGCGCGCGCTCGACCGTGACCGGTACGACGTGCTCGCGGTCGGCATCACGCAGAGCGGCCACTGGGTGCTCGCGGACGACGACCCGGACCGCTGGGCGATCACCGACGGGCGCCTCCCGCAGGTCGAGGACGCGGCCGCGCACGTGACGCTGCCGCAGTCGTCGTCGGACGGTGGGGTGCAGCTCGTCGAGCGCGGGGCGACGCCGCGCGACCTCGGCGACGTCGACGTGGTCTTCCCGCTGCTGCACGGGCCGTTCGGCGAGGACGGCACGTTGCAGGGCATGCTCGAGCTCGCGGACGTGCGCTATGTCGGCGACGGTGTCCTGGCGTCTGCGGTCGGCATGGACAAGCACATGATGAAGCTCGTCTTCGCGGGCCAGGGGCTGCCCGTCGGGCCGTTCGTCGTGCTGCTGCCAGGGGCGTGGGAGCGGGACCCGCAGGGGGAGACCGAGCGGATCCGCGCGCTCGGGCTGCCGCTGTTCGTCAAGCCCGCGCGCGCGGGGTCGAGCCTCGGCATCTCGCGCGTCGACGACCTCGCGGACCTGCCCGCCGCGATCGCGCTCGCGCACGAGCACGACCCGAAGGTCGTCGTCGAGGCGGGCATCGTCGGGCGCGAGATCGAGTGCGGTGTGCTCGGCGGTCGTCGCGGTGAGCGTGCCCGCGCGTCGCTGCCGGGCGAGATCGTCGTCGACCACGGCAAGCACGCGTTCTACAGCTTCGAGGCGAAGTACCTCGACGAGGCGAGCGTCGCGCTGGCCTGCCCGGCGGACCTGCCGGAGCACATGACGCAGCGGGTCCGCGAGGTCGCGGTCGCGGCGTTCGAGGCGCTCGGCTGCGAGGGCCTCGCGCGCGTCGACGTGTTCGTCACGCCCGACGAGCAGGTCGTGGTCAACGAGATCAACACCATGCCCGGGTTCACGCCGTTCTCGATGTTCCCGCGCATGTGGGAGGCGACGGGCCTGGCCTACGCGGACCTCGTCGACGAGCTCGTCGGGCTCGCGCTCGACCGGCCGACCGGCCTGCGCTGACGCGTCAGAGCCCGACGCACCCGCGCTCGCGCTGCGTGTGCTGCACGGCGGCGCCCAGCCGGTCGACGAAGGACGTCGAGTAGGTCCGCGCGATCTGCGCGGGCACGGTCAGCTCGACGGCCGGGACGCGTCCGTACGTGGTGAACCGCCAGTCGCTCGACTGCTCGTCGTCCGGGTCGGACGCCACGACCACCCAGTCGACCGACGAACCGTCGGCGGACTCCACGGTCTCGCACCGGTCCGTCGTGGGCTCGAGCGGCTCGACCCCGCAGCGCAGCACGACGGCCGCGGAACCGTCGCTCCACGCGGTCGTCGCCTGGGCGTCGGTGCGGCTGCGCTCGAGGCCGTCGGCGAGCACGTCGGGCGTCGCGAGCACGACCTGCGCGCACACGGGGTCGGTCGCGTGCGGTCCCGGCGTCGTCGCGACGGTCGACGAGCAGCTCGCGAGCGCCCCGGTCCAGAGGGGTGCGGCGAGCACGACGAGGCTGGCGCGGACGACGAGAGCACGGCGGGGCACCCGACCACGGTAACCACTCGCGGCCGCCGTCCGGGCTCGCGCACGCGGTCGTGCCGCCCGGCGCTACCGTGACCCGGTGCGTGTCGCGGACCTGACCGAGGAGCAGCTGCTCGCCCGGATCGTGCCCGAGCTGCCGACCGGGACCCGGACGCTGCTCGGCCCCGGCGACGACGCGGCGGTCGTCGCGGCACCCGACGGCAGGTTCGTCGTGACGACCGACGTGCTGGTCGAGGACCGGCACTTCCGGCGGGCGTGGTCGTCGGGCGAGGACGTCGGCCGGCGCGCCGCGGTGCAGAACCTCGCGGACGTCGCGGGCATGGGGGCTGTCCCGACGAGCCTCGTGGTCACGCTCGCGATGCCGGGTGAGCTCGACGTCGAGTGGGTCGTGGGTCTCGCGCGCGGGCTCGGCGCCGCGTGCGCACCGTGGGGCGTCGGCGTCGTCGGCGGTGACCTGTCCGGTGCGCCGCTCGTCGTGGTGAGCGTCGCGGCGCACGGCGACCTCGAGGGACGTGCGCCGCTGCTGCGCTCGGGTGCGCGGCCCGGGGACGTGCTCGCGCACGCCGGTGCGCTCGGCCGGTCGGCCGCGGGGCTCGCGCTGCTCGACGCGGGACGGCCCGAGGCGGACCCCGACCTCGTCGAGGCGTTCCTGCGCCCGACGTCGCCCCTGGCCGCAGGCCCTGCCGCGGCGCGCGGCGGTGCGGTCGCGCTCATGGACGTGTCCGACGGGCTGCTGCGGGACGCGGGGCGGCTCGCCCGCGCGAGCGGTGTGCGCCTCGACCTGACGGCCGCTGCGCTCGGACCCGACGTCGCCGCGCTGCGCGGCGCAGCAGAGCTCGTCGACGACGACCCGTGGGCGTGGGTGCTGGGCGGCGGCGAGGACCACGGGCTGCTCGGCGCGTTCCCGCCGGACGTCGCGCTGCCCGCCGGCTTCCGGGCCGTCGGCCGCGTCCTGCCCGCCGAGCCCGACGAGCCCGTGGTCACCCTCGACGGCCGGGTGCCGGACGTCGTGGCGGGCTGGGACCACTTCGCCCGACCCTGACGAGCCGGGGTGGAACGGGGCGGGCCGTGCCCCTCGCGACCGCCTCAGACGATCGCGAGCGTGACGGTCGGGACGGCGGCCTCGTCGGCGGACAGGCGGCGTGCGCCGCGGGGGAGCTCGGCGCGCGAGGCGAGGTGCCGCTCGGCGGCGGTGCGTACGCCGACGGCGCCGGTCCACCGGTCGTCGATCTCGCCGCCGACGACGAGCGGGACGTGCAGCGGGCGCAGCTCTCCCGGGCCGTCGTCGGCCGCGAACGCGGCGCGGGCCGCGTCGGGCGAGGCGGACACGGCGCGCACGCGCTCGTCGGGACCCGTGACGAGCACCTCCTCGACGTCCCTGCCGTCGACGGTCCGACGGGCCGCGGACTTGCGCCCGCCGACGCTCGTCTTGGCGGTCGACGCCTTCGCCACGGGTCGCATGGCGCCCGAGGCGTCCTCGCGCGCGACGAGCTTGTAGACCATGCCGCACGTGGGGGCGCCCGAGCCGGTGACGACGGAGGTGCCGACGCCGTACGAGTCGACGGGCGCGACGGCGAGGGCGGCGATCGCGTACTCGTCGAGGTCGGACGTCACGGTGATGCGCACGCCGGGCGCACCCGCGGCGTCGAGCTGGGCGCGGACCTCGTGCGCGAGCACCCCCAGGTCGCCCGAGTCCAGCCGCACCGCTCCGAGGCCGGGACCCGCGACCTCGAGCGCGCTCGCGACGCCCGCGCGCACGTCGTACGTGTCGACGAGCAGCGTGGTGCCCGTCCCGAGTGCGGCGACCTGCGCCTCGAACGCCGCGCGCTCGTCGTCGTGCAGCAGCGTGAACGCGTGCGCGGCCGTGCCGATCGTCGCGAGGCCGTACGTGCGGCCCGCCTCGAGGTTGGACGTCCCGGCGAACCCGCCGACGACCGCCGCGCGCGCCGCCGCGACGCCCGCGCGCTCCTGTGCGCGGCGCGAGCCCATCTCGAGGCACGGGCGGTCCAGCGCGGCGCTCGTCATGCGGGACGCGGCGGACGCGACCGCCGAGTCGTAGTTGAGGATCGACAGCACGAGCGTCTCGAGGAGCACGGCCTGCGCGAACGTCCCCTCGACGACGAGCAGCGGGGACTGCGGGAAGAACACCTCACCCTCGGCGTAGCCGACGACGTCCCCCGTGAACCGGAAGTCCGCGAGGAACTGCAGCGTCGGGTCGTCGACCACGCGCTCGTCGGCGAGCCAGTCGAGCTCGGCGGTCGTGAACCGGAACCGGGCCAGCTCCTCGAGCACGCGGCCGGTGCCCGCGACGACGCCGTAGCGACGGCCCGGGGGCAGGCGGCGGGTGAACACCTCGAACACGCAGCGCCGGTCCGCGGTCCCGTCGCGCAGCGCGGCCTGCACCATCGTCAGCTCGTACCGGTCGGTGAGCAGGGCGGGGCTGTCCGTCCGGAAGGTGGACTGCGTCGTCATGGCCACACGGTAGGCGCAGGCGCGAGGTCCGTGCGCTGCCTACAGTTGTCCCCGTGAGTGCCCCCCAGCTCGACGAGGTCGTCGCCGCCGACGCGCAGGCGTCCGTCGACGACCCCTGGGTGACGATCGTGTGGAACGACCCGGTCAACCTCATGACGTACGTGACGTACGTGTTCGAGACGTACTTCGGTCACCCGCGCGAACGGGCGGAGCTGCTCATGCGCCGCGTGCACACGGAGGGCCGTGCGGTCGTCTCGCGCGGCACGCTCGAGGCGATGGAGCTGGACGTGCAGGCGATGCACGGCTTCGGCCTGTGGGCGACCATGCAGCGCAGCGGGCAGTGATGCGCGGCTTCGTCGCACGTCAGCAGGAGTTCGTCGCGCGCCTCGACGCCGACGAGCGCGCGGTGCTGGCCGGGATCGCGTCCGAGGTCGCAGTGCTGCTCGGCGCGACGCCGTTCCGCACGGCCGAGGGGCTGCGGCGCACGTCGTCGCGCCGCAGCGAGGGGCACGTCGTCGGACCCGTCGACGAGGGTGCGGCGGCACACGACAGGTCCGACGAGCCCGGCGCGCTCGACGACGACGTCACCGACGTGCCGCTGTCGGCGCTCGGCTTCGCGTGGCAGCGACCCGTCGCCGCGCCGCGCGACCCCGCCGTGCGGCGGATCCTGCCGGACGCGAGCGAGGACCCCGAGCTCGCGGCCGAGTTCCGCCGCCTCACGGACGCCGACTTGCGCGAGCGCAAGATCGCGGGCCTGCGCACGTGGTGGCACGCGCTGCGCACCCCGGGCGGGCGGCAGGGGGACGCGGTCGCGATCACCGCTGCGGAGGCGCCCGCGGTCGCGGCGGCCATGACCGACGTGCGGCTCGTGCTCGCGGACCGCCTGGGCGTGCGGACCGACGAGGACGGCGAAGCGATCTACCGCGAGCTCGAACGGGCGTCGACACCGGGGGAGTCCGACGCCGCGTCGGGCGCGACCGCGGGCGGCGAGGCGGCGGCCGTGCGGCGTGCGTTCATCGGTGTCTACGCGATGCTCTCGGAGCTGCAGGAGACGCTCGTCGGCGAGATGCTCGCGCAGGCGCGGGCCCGCGGCGGTGCTCCGTACGGGCGTCCGGGACGCCGGGGCACGTCACAGGGCGGCGGCGCCGGGTGGCCGGGGACCTCGGGCTAGGCTCGTCCGCGTGAACGACGCCCCCATCGGGATCTTCGACTCCGGCGTCGGGGGCCTGACGGTCGCACGCGCGATCCTCGACCAGCTCCCGAACGAGTCGACCCTCTACATCGGCGACACGCTCAACACGCCGTACGGCAGCAAGCCCCTCGCCGCGGTCCGGGCGTTCGCGCTCGAGGTCATGGACGACCTCGTCGACGCGGGCGTCAAGGCGCTCGTGATCGCCTGCAACACCGCGTCGTCGGCCATGCTGCGCGACGCGCGCGAGCGGTACACGGTCCGGCGCGGCATCCCGGTGGTCGAGGTGATCCTGCCCGCGGCACGCCGCGCGGTCGCCGCGACGAGGACGGGTCGCATCGGCGTGATCGCGACGCGCGCGACCGTCGAGTCGCTCGCGTACGACGACGCGTTCGCTGTCGCGCCGGGCGTCACGCTGCGCACGCAGGCCTGCCCGCGGTTCGTCGAGCTCGTCGAGGCGGGCGTGACGTCGGGGCCCGAGGTGCTCGAGGTCGCGCACGAGTACCTCGACCCGGTCCGGGCGGCGGGCGTCGACACGCTCGTGCTCGGCTGCACGCACTACCCGCTGCTCACGGGCGCGATCTCCTACGTCATGGGCGACGAGGTCACGCTCGTCTCGAGCGCCGAGGAGACCGCAAAGGACGTCTACCGCACGCTCGTCGCGCACGGTCTCGAGCGCGCGAGCGAGGCCGGTGCGCCCGAGCACCGGTTCCTCGCGACGGGCGACCCCGAGTCGTTCCGCGTCCTGGCCCGCCGCTTCCTCGGGCCCGAGGTCGACGCCGTCGAGCCCGCCGGGGTGCTGCGATGAGGCTCGTCGTGGTCGGGTGCGCGGGCTCGTACCCGTCGGCGGACGCCGCAGCCTCGTCGTACCTCGTGCAGGCCGACGACGCCGACGGCCGCACCTGGACCGTGCTCCTCGACCTCGGCAACGGCGCGCTCAGCGGGCTGCAGCGGTACGGCGACCCGACCGCGCTCGACGCGATCGCCGTCTCGCACCTGCACTCCGACCACGTGGCGGACCTCGTCGTGCTCAACGTGCTGCGCCGCTACCGGCCCGACGGCCCCCTGCCGCCCGTCGACCTGTGGGGTCCCCAGGGGACCCAGGAGCGGCTCGCCGACATGGCGGGCAAGGACCCCGCGACCGGCCTCGACGGTCAGTTCCGGTTCCGCACGTGGGATCCCGACGCACCCATCCGCGTGGGTCCGCTCACGCTCACGCCCGTCCCCGTGCGCCACCCGGTCCCGGCGTTCGGGATCCTCGTGACCGGGCCGTGCGAGGCGGACCCCGACCGCACCGCGACGATCGGCTACACGGGCGACACCGACGAGTGCGCGGGCCTCGACCGTCTCGCGGGTGCGGATCTCCTGCTGTGCGAGGCGGGCTTCCGGGACGGGTTCGACGACGACGTGCGCGGCATCCACCTCACCGGGGCGCGGGCCGGTGCCGCGGCGGCGCGCGGCGGGGCCGGCCGGCTCGTGCTGACCCACCTCACCGCGTGGGAGGCGCCAGCAGATGTCGTCGCGCACGCGTCCGCGCACTACGGGGGCCCCGTCGACGTCGCGACCCCCGGGGCGACGTTCGTCGTGTGAACCACGGCGTGCTGCGGGCGGACCGTGCCGGCGCGGTCGTTAGGCTCGGGGCATGGCTCCCTCCTCGACCGCTTCCGTGCGCCCTGACGGGCGTGCCGCCGACGAGCTGCGGCCCGTCTCCATCACGCGCCGGTTCCTGACCGCGGGCGAGGGCTCGGTCCTCGTCGAGTTCGGCAGCACCAAGGTGCTGTGCGTCGCGTCGTTCACCGAGGGCGTCCCGCGCTGGCGCAAGGGCTCGGGCGAGGGCTGGGTCACCGCGGAGTACGCGATGCTGCCGCGCGCGACGGACAGCCGTTCGGACCGCGAGTCGGTGCGCGGCAAGGTGGGCGGCCGCACGCACGAGATCTCGCGCCTCGTCGGCCGTTCGCTGCGCGCCGTGGTCGACGTGGCCGCGCTCGGCGAGAACACGCTCGTGCTCGACTGCGACGTGCTGCAGGCGGACGGCGGTACGCGCACCGCGGCCATCACGGGTGCGTACGTCGCGCTCGCGGACGCGGTCGCGTGGGCCACCGAGCGCGGCATCGTCGCGCCCGGTCGTCGCGTCCTCAAGGACTCGGTGTCGGCCGTGAGCGTCGGGATCGTCGACGGGGTGCCCGTGCTCGACCTGCCGTACGTCGAGGACGTGCGCGCCGAGACGGACATGAACGTCGTCGTGACCGGGTCGGGCACGTTCGTCGAGGTGCAGGGCACCGCCGAGCACGCGCCGTTCGACCGCGCCGAGCTCGACACGCTGCTCGACCTCGCGCTCGCGGGCAACGCGCAGCTCGCCGCGCTGCAGGCGGCCGCGCTCGCGGCGCCGCCGTCCGACGGCTCGGGCACGCGCGCGGCGGCCGCCCGGTGAGCGTCGCCCCGCGGCTCGTGCTCGCGACGCACAACGCGCACAAGGTCGGCGAGCTCCGCGCGATCCTCGCGCCCCTGCTGCCGGACCTCGCACCCGAGGCGGTCGTCGGGGCGCGCGACGTCGGTGCCCCGGAGCCCGTCGAGGACGGGGTGACGTTCGAGGAGAACGCCCTCATCAAGGCGCGCGCGCTCGCGGCGCACACGGGTCTGCCCGCGGTCGCCGACGACTCGGGGCTCGCGGTCGACGTGCTCGGCGGTGCCCCCGGCATCTTCTCCGCGCGGTGGGCGGGGCGGCACGGGGACGACGTCGCGAACCTCGAGCTCCTGCTCGCGCAGCTCGCCGACATCCGCGACCCGCACCGCGGTGCGCGCTTCGTGTGCGCCGCCGCGCTCGTCACGCCCGACGGGTTCGAGCACGTCGAGACGGGCGCGCTCGTCGGGACGCTCGCGCACGCGCCGCGCGGTGCGGGCGGGTTCGGCTACGACCCCGCGCTCGTGCCGACCGGCGAGTCGCGCACGTGCGCCGAGCTGACGCCCGACGAGAAGAACGCGATCAGCCATCGCGGCCAGGCGTTCCGCACGCTCGCGCCCGTCGTCGCGCGCGTGCTGAGCGCGTCCGACGAGCGCGCGGGGACGTGACCGACACCCCCACCGGGAGCGTGCAGCTCGTCGCCGACGAGGTCACGTTCGGCTACCCGGGTCGTCCCGTGCTGGACCGGCTCTCCCTGACCGTGTCGGCAGGGGAGCGCGTCGGGCTCGTCGGCGAGAACGGTGCGGGCAAGACGACGCTGCTGCGCGTGCTCGCGGGAGACCTCGCGCCGACCGCGGGCAGCGTGCGGCGCTCGGGGACGCTCGCGGTCGTCGACCAGGAGCTCGTCGTGCGGCCCGACGACACCGTGGGGACGCTCGTCGCGTCCGCGGGTCGGACCGTGCGCGATGTCCAGGCCCGGCTCGAGGCGACCATCGCGGCGTTCGACCATGAGCGCGGCGACCTCGCCGAGCTCACCGCGACCATGGCGCGGTACGAGCAGCTCGCGGCGTGGGACGTCGACCGCCGGGTCGACGAGGCGCTCACCCGGTTCGGCGCCCCGCGCGACCCGCAGCGGCGGCTCGCGGAGCTGAGCGTCGGTGAGCGCTACCGTGTGCGGCTCGCGTGCCGGGTCGGCGAACGGTCCGACGTGCTGCTGCTCGACGAGCCCACCAACCACCTCGACGCCGCCGGGATCGACTACCTCACGGGCGTGCTGCGTGCGTGGCCCGGCGCCGTCGTCATCGTCACGCACGACCGGCAGCTGCTCGACGACGTCATGACCGCGATCCTCGACCTGGACCCGGCGATGGACGATCGACCCGCGCTGTACGGCGCGACGCGGTACGCCGACTACCGGTTCGCCAAGGACCAGATGCTGCGGCGCTGGCGCGCGCGCTACCGGCAGGAGCGCAAGCGTGCGCAGGTGCTCGCGCAGCGGCTCGACCGGTCGTACGAGGGTCTGTCCGACGAGTGGCGCCCGCCCAAGGGGTCGAACAAGCACCGGCGCGCGACCGGCGCCCGCATCCACGTCAAGGCCGCCGACCGGCTCGTCCAGAAGCTCGAGGCCGAGGCCGTCGCGGTGCCCGTCCCGCCGCCCGTGCTGCACTTCCCGGACCTGCCGAGCCTGCCGCGGCGCTCGTCACCCGCCGCCGACCCCGACCGGCCGCTCGACCCGGACGCGGACCGCCGCGCGGCGCACACCGGACCGCTGCTCGAGCTGCGCGCACCGCGCGTCACCGGGCCGCACGGCGTCCGGCTCGACCTGCCGGGGCGGCGGCTCGACGTCGCGCCCGCATCGCGCCTGCTGGTCGTCGGACCCAACGGCTCGGGCAAGTCGACGCTGCTCGCGGCGCTCGCGGGCACGCTGGGGCTCGACCGCGGCTCGCGGAGCGTGGCGCCCGGCGTCCGGCTCGGTGTGCTGGGGCAGGAGGGCCCCGCGGAGCACGTCGGCGGACCGGGGGATGGGCCCGAGGGCCTCGTCGCGGCGCAGTCGCCGAGCGCGTTCGACGCGTACGCGCGGCACGCGCTCGACCTGCTCGAGCAGGGTGCCCTCGACCCCGACCAGCTCGTGCCCGTCGCGGCGCTCGGCCTGCTGAGCGAGGAGGACCTCGACCGGCCCGTCCGGGAGCTCTCCGTGGGTCAGCGGCGCCGGTTCGACCTCGCGTGCGCGCTGCTCGCCGCACCGCACGTCCTCGTGCTCGACGAACCGACCAACCACCTGTCGGTGGGACTGGTCGACGAGCTCACCGCGGCGCTGCGCGCGACGTCCGCCGCGGTCGTCGTCGCGACGCACGACCGGCGCATGCGCGCCGACCTCGCGGACTGGCCGGTGCTCGACCTGTCCTGAGCCCGCTCAGGACAGGCGGCCCACGTGCGCCATCGCCTGCCGCACGAGGACACCCTGCCCGCCGTGCATCTCGACCTGGACCTGCTCGCTGCACGCCTCCTCGGGCGTGAGCCACGCGAGGTCGATCGCGTCCTGCTGCGGCTGGCAGTCGCCGAGCACGGGGACGACGTACGCGAGCGACACCGCGTGCTGGCGCGGGTCGTGGTACGACGTGATACCGGGCGTCGGGAAGTACTCCGCGACCGTGAACGGCTGCGGCGCGGCGGGGATCTGGGGGAGCGCGACCGGTCCGAGGTCCTTCTCGATGTGCCGCACGAGCGCGTCACGCACCCGCTCGTGGTACATCACACGGCCCGAGACGAGCGCGCGGGACATGAGCCCGTCGCGCGTGACGCGCAGCAGGAGACCGACCGCGACCACGTCGCCCGAGTCGTCGACCCGCACCGGGACCGCATCCACGTAGACGAGGGGCAGGAGCCCGCGGATGCGCGCGATCTCCTCGGGCGGGAGCCAGCCCGCCGGGCGGTCGGGCGTGGGTGGGAAGTCGGCCGTCTCGGTCACCGTGCCGTTCTACCTGCAGTCGGCCCGTCTCTGCCACAGGCGCGCAGGGCCGGTGCCGCGCCGAGCGGGAATAGTCCGGACCCGGGCACGCTTGCAGCCGTCGGAACCGACGACGAAGGAGGGCCGCATGGCCACCACGACGCTGACCGGCGAGACGATCGGTCAGACCATCAACGACAACGGCATCGTCCTGGTCGACTTCTGGGCCGAGTGGTGCGGGCCGTGCAAGCGCTTCGGGCCGGTGTTCGAGGCGTCGTCCGACGAGCACCCCGACGTGGTGTTCGGCAAGGTCGACACCGAGGCCGAGCAGGCGCTGGCCGCCGAGCTGCAGATCTTCTCGATCCCGACGCTCATGGCGTTCCGCGACGGCATCCTGGTCTACAACCAGGCCGGCGCGCTGCCCGCGCCCCAGCTCGAGCAGGTCGTCCAGGCCGTCAAGGACCTCGACATGGACGAGGTCCGCGAGAAGATCGCGGCGCAGTCCGCGGCCTCGTCGGACGGTCAGGCCTGATCGCGCACCCGCGCCACTGACGAGAGGTCCCGCCCCATCCCGGGGGCGGGACCTCTCGCACGTTCAGCAGCCGGTCCGCGTCCCGGCGACGACGACGTCGTCGAACCACAGCGTGTCGGCGCCCTCGCCGTACGACTCCCAGCCGAGCCGCAGGTCCGTCAGCCGCGGCGCCCACGCCCGCGCGAGCCACTGGCCGTCGACGTCGTGCGTCGGGTTGCCGTCCGCGACGAGCCCCGTCACGACCGAGCCGTCGAGCCACGTCGTGAGCCGACCCTGCGGCTCGACGAGCGCCTCGACGCAGTGCCACGACCCGGTCGGCAGCGGCGTGCTCAGCGCGACGCCCGCGGGGCTCTGCTCGGGCAGCGTCGCGTCGTCCGACGAGCGGTTCCACTGCAGCGCGCCGTTCTGACCGCCCATCCGCAGGTCGCGGCCCGCGTCGCCCGCGTCCTTCAGCGCCACGAACGTCGTGTGCGACACGGGCTGCGGAGTGCTGTGCCGGACCCAGAACCGCACGTACTGGTCACCCGTCAGGCTCGTGAGGGGCGTCGTAGCCTGCGCGAACACGTGGTTGCAGTAGCCCGCGGCGCCGTCGACGCGCAGCGAGCGCGTCCCCGTGTGCGCGACCGTCGCGTCGATGGCGACGCGGCCCGCGCCCGAGCAGTCGGGGGTCGTCACCGTCCACGTCCCGGACGGCGTGCTGCTCGTCTGGTCCTCGAGCCCGTCGCACAGCACCGCGTCCCCGCACCCGCCGGGCTGGCTCGTCGGCGGGCTCGTCGGTTCGTGCGTCGGTTCCACGGTCGGGTCGGGCGTGGGCTCCCGGGTCGGCTCGCTCGACGGCTCGCTCGTCGGCTCGGCCGTGGGATCCTCGGTCGGCTCAGCCGTGGGCTGCGTCGTCGGCTCGGGCGACGGTGTGGTCGTCGGGACCGGCGTCGGCAGCGCGTCGTCGGAGCACGAGACGCCGTTCAGCGTGAAGCTCGTCGGCGCGGTCGTGCCCGTGCGCCACGTGCCCTGGAAGCCGAACGAGATGCTGCCGCCCGCCGCGACGTCGGCGTTCCACGCCGCGTTCGTCGCGGTCGCGACCGCGCCGCGCTGCACGATCGACGAGCTCCACGCCTGCGTGACCTGCTGGTCGGCGGGCCACGTCCACTCGAGCGTCCAGCCGTGCACGGCCGACGTCGGCGTGAGCACGACGTCGGCCGTGAACCCGCCGGGCCAGGCGCTCGTGCGCCACGTGACGTCGCACGCGCCTGCGGCGTGCGCGGGCGCCGCGAGCCCGACGGGTCCGACGACCGCGCCGAGCGCCGCCGTCGCCCCCGCGGCCAGGAGCGCGACCCGGGAGCGCAGGGCCGGTCGTCGGACGCCGCGTCGGCGATGGTCTGCGATGGGGTGCACGTGCATGGTTCCGCCTCTCTGAGCCTCGCCCGCGACGAGGCGGGCGGCGAGCGGCAGCGCCCCCCGCCCTGCCAGCGTGGACAGGGCGCGTCGGGCGGTGGAAGCGCCCAAACGCTTCACCTCGAGGCAGGGCGGGAAGCGGCGCGGACGTCCGGCGGGAGGTGCGCGGCGTGTGCGGCTGGGTGCGGGAGACGGGAGTCGAACCCGCACGCCCGTGAGGGCACCAGGACCTAAACCTGGCGTGGCTGCCGTTTCACCACTCCCGCGCGCGAGCGATCCTGCCACACGCGCTCGCGCAAGCGACGTGCCCGACGACCCGCCCCGGGGCGGGCGCAGTCAGTCGAGGCCGAGGTCCCGGCGCAGCTTGGCGACGTGCCCGGTCGCGCGCACGTTGTACTGCGCGAGCTCGACCGTGCCCTGCGCGTCGAGCACCACGGTCGAGCGGATCACGCCGGTCACGGTCTTGCCGTAGAGCTGCTTCTCACCGAACGCCCCCCACGCCTCGAGCGTCGCGCGCGACTCGTCGGACACCAGAGGGAAGGTCAGGCCCTCGTCGGCGGCGAACGCGGCGAGCTTGGCGACCGGGTCGGGCGAGACGCCGACGACCGCGAAGCCCGCGCCCTGCAGCGACGCGAGCGAGTCGCGGAAGTCGCACGCCTGCTTGGTGCAGCCCGGCGTGCCGGCGGCGGGGTAGAAGTAGACGATGACGCGCCCGCCGCGCAGGTCGGAGAGCGTGAGGCTCCCGCCGTCAGCGGTCGGCAGCGTGAAGTCCGGGGCGGTGTCGCCGACGGCGAGGCGGGGCATGCGGGTCTCCTCATGAGCGCGTCCAGTGCGCTGCCAGCCTACGGTCGTGGCGAGCGGACCCGTGCCGTCACGGCACGTCCGGACCTCGGGGTACGGTCGCTGCGTGACGAGTCCCGAACCCCCGACGACGCCCTCGAGCGGCGCGCTGCCGATCCGCATGCTCAACGACCGCGTGCTCGTCGAGGTCGACGGCGACGGCGCCGAGCGCCGGTCCGCCGCAGGCATCGTCATCCCCGCGACCGCCGTGGTCGGCAAGCGCCTCGCGTGGGCCCACGTCCGCGCGGTGGGGCAGCACGTGCGGCAGGTCGAGGTCGGCGACCGAGTCCTGTTCGACCCCGACGAGCGTGCGGAGGTCGACCTCGAGGGGCGCACCTACCTCCTGCTGCGGGAGAAGGACGTGCACGCGGTCGCGGCGCCGCGCTCGTCGGGAGAGGGGACCGGTCTGTACCTCTGACGGCACGCGCGGTCCGTGCCGACGCGCCCGTGAAGGTCCTGTGCCGGAGCCGTGACGGGATCGGGCGTCCCAGGTTCCGCCCAGGTTCGGGTGCTCTGCTCGTCACGACGCCCGGCGCACCCGGCCGGGCGAGCCCGTGACGGAGGTCTCCATGCAGCAGCACCGCCCTCCCCGGCCGCACCGCCTCGCGCTCGTCCCGCGGCACGCCGTCGAGCGTGTCGAGGACGTGGACGTGCGACCGGAGCGCATCCGGGCGCTCGTCGCCCGCCGCGTGCCACTGACGCTGCTCGCCGACCTCGTCGGGCCGCACGCCCCGACGACCGCCGAGCTCGTCCAGCGTGACGACGAGCGGGGTCGCGCGGCCGTGATCGGTGCACACTGGTGACCCTCGTCACGCGAGGGCCTACGAGTTCGCACCCGGGGCGCAGAGGCTGCTAACGTTCATCTCCGCGCGGCACTAGCTCAACTGGCAGAGCAGCTGACTCTTAATCAGCGGGTTCAGGGTTCGAGTCCCTGGTGCCGTACCACCCGAAGGCCCCGACCAGCACAAGCGCCGGTCGGGGCCTTCGTCGTGCGGGCGCCGGTACGCTGCCCTGGTGACCACGAGCCCGCAGGCCAGGCTGGCGCTCGCGACGTGCGCCGAGCTGCCCCACCTCGACCCCGACGACGCACCGCTGCGCGCAGCGCTCGAAGCGCGTGGCGTCGCGGCCGACGTCGTGGTCTGGGACGACCCGACGATCGACTGGGGCACCTACCAGCACGTGCTCGTGCGTTCGACGTGGGACTACACGCACCGTCCGGTGCAGTTCGCGGACTGGACGCGGCGGGTCGAGGCGTCGAGCGTGCTGCTCAACCCCGCTCCGGTCGTGCGGTGGAACATCGACAAGACGTACCTGCGCGACCTCGAGTCGCACGGCATCCCGACGGTCCCGACGATCTGGCTGGACCCGGCCCGCAACTTCGACTCGCGTGCCATCCACACCCGCTTCCCGGCGTTCGGGGACTTCGTCGTCAAGCCCACGGTGAGCGCGGGATCGCGTGACACGGGCCGTTACCGGGCCGACGAGACGCCGCAGCGGTCGCAGGCGATCATGCACGCGAAGAACCTCCTGGGGGTCGGCCGCTGGGTGATGATCCAGCGCTACCTCACGCAGGTCGACACGGCCGGGGAGACCGCGCTCGTCTTCGTCGACGGCGAGCTGTCGCACGCGGTCCGCAAGGGTGCGGTGCTGTCGGGCCCGTTCCGCGAAGGGGGCGACGCGGGCCCGCTGGCACGCGACAAGAAGCTGTCGGCCGCCGAGCCGAGCGACGCCGAGCTCGAGGTCGCGCGGCGCGTCGTCGCCGTGCTGCCCGACGTGCTGGGTCTCGACGGTCCGCTGCTGTATGCGCGTGTGGACCTCATCCCCGACGACGAGGGCCGTCCCGTGCTCCTCGAGCTCGAGCTCACCGAGCCGTCGCTGTTCTTCGGCGTGGCGCCCGGTGCCCTCGACCGGTTCGCCGACGCGGTCGTCGCGCGCGTCACAGCCTGACGCGCGAGTCGCGTACGAGCGAGGCCCGGCGAGCCGGTACACTTCTCGACGGTCCGAGGTTCCGGACCGGTTGCCTACGGGTCTCCCGCAGGTGGCGTGGTGGCTATAGCTCAGTTGGTAGAGCACCTGGTTGTGGTCCAGGGGGTCGCGGGTTCAAGTCCCGTTAGCCACCCCAAATGGGTCAGATTTGAACTTTCGACCAAGGGACCGCCCTTGGTCGAAGTTCGGGCCTGGCCCAACTTTCTTGCCTCGGCGGCCCATGTGAGCGCGTCGGCCTGAAGCCCTTCGATGCTCAGCCCGTCGTACGGCGTCTGATAGCCGACCCGAACGTCGTTGTCCTCATCGACGTAGATCGCCCTGAACAGTGCCTGGTTGCACAGCCGACGGTTCGCGTCGTCGGCCGTCTTGTAGATGTCGCCCGCGTTCGACAGCAGGGTCAGCGAGTCGTCGAGGTTCGCCCGTGCGAAGGCGTACTCGCCGTGGTGGGCGTCGATCCGGTTCTTGATCGTTTCTAACGACCCTGTGATGCGGTCCTGTTCTCGTTTGAGGGCTCTTCCTGCCTGAGGTGGGGGTGGGAGAGTCCGCCGCCGATGAGCAGCATGCGTAGCCGGTAGTGTTCGCGGTTGCGGAAGCCGCGGGCAACGCGGCGGTGGAGCTCGATCAGACCGTTCATGGCCTCGGTGCCGCCGTTGGACGCTCGGCCGGTGTCGAAGTAGGCCAGGAACGCCTCGCGCCACTGCTTCAACGTGCGCCCGAGCCGCTTGATCTCGGGGATGGGCAGGTCGGGAACGACGCGAGGACCTTCTGCGCGATCCGACGACCTTCGACCACACTCGACGCCTTGTACGCGGCGCGCAGGTGTTGGGCGCACAGCCACGCTACGGGCACTTCGTCGTGACGCTCGTCCGCGGCGATCGCACGGTCAAGCCGGGCGCGCTGTGGGTCGGTGAGCTTGTCTGCACCGCACCGCAGGATCATCCGGATCCCGTAGAGCGGGTCGTTCTTCCTACCGCGGTGACCGTGGATGTCCTGCTGGACTCGCCGCCTGACTTCGTCGACGGCTTGGGTGCCGAGCTTGACGACGTGGAAGGCATCAAGCACAGCGGTGGCGTCCTCGAGTTGGTCGTCGATCGTGTTCTTGTAGCCGTGGAACGGGTCCAAGGTCGCGACCTCGACCCCGTTCTTGAACTCCTCGCCACGCTCCTCGAGCCAATCGCTGTAGGCCTTCCCCGACCGGCCGGGCACCAGGTCGAGCAACCGCGCTTTCGGGTTGCCATCGGCGTCCGGGGTGAGGTCGACCATCCCGGTCAGCTGCTTGGGCCCGCGGCCGCCGTCCTCGATCGGGAACTCGGCCACGTGCTGCCACACGTGCTCATCGACCCCGAGACGCTTCACGCCGGCGAACCGAGACTCGTCCTCGGCCATCGCCTGCAGGAGCGGCTGGATCGAGGACCAGACCGTGTTCCACGTCGTCCCCAGTTGCCTGGCCAGACCGGCGATCGAGGCGTGCTCGCGGCGGATATGGTTGATCGCCCACCAGCACGCCCGTGTGGTGAGCAGTGCCCGTGGCGCGGCGACGTCAGAGTGCTGCTCGGTGAACGCTTTCGTCGGGCACGCCGGCTCCTCGCAGCGCCAGGTCCGCTTGCGCCAGATCAGCCGAACCGGCCTGTCGAAGCAGGGCGCGTCGACCAGCGATACATCGCTTCGAGCGTGACTATGAGCCACGACCCCGCAGGTCGCACAGCCCATCGGGGTCCGAGCCGACTCGACGTGGACCGTGAGCAGGCCGACATCGTCGTCGGACTCGACCGCGGTGACGTGCAGGCCATCGAGCCCGACGAGCAGATCACAGCGGGAGCAGTAGGGCGAGTCGTGATGGCAGCGCGCAGCAGCACGCTCCGTAGGCTCGAGCATGTCGAGGCCTTCCGGTCCGGGTTGCTTGGTCGCTCCCGATCCTGGAGGCCTCGACCCCTCTCACCCGGACATCACGCCACCGGCGCGCCGCACACCCCCACCGGAACTCGGAAGAGCCCGAAAACGTCGGCGACCAAGGCTCCGCGATGCGCTCGTTGGCGAACAGCCTGCTCGCGAACGCGGAGACCCGCATCATCTACCGGCAAGAGACCGACCAGCTCGGTGTCACCGCCAATGCTCTCGGCCTCACCGGCACGGAGCAGAAGCTCCTCCCGGGGCTCGGCGTTGGGCAGGGGCTGTGGCGGATCAAGGACCGCTCGTTCGTGTGCCAGCATCAGCTGCATCCGGCGGAGCTGGAACTCTTCGATACGACCGGCCGAATGACGCAGTAGACCTGGCTTTAGGGCTCGGTGGTGCTGTGCGCTTCGTCGAAGCGCTGTCGTGCCTCGTCGATCGCGCCTTGGTACTGCACGGCCCAGAGCGCGAGACCGAGCGCAGGCTCGATCAGGGTGGTGCCCATCTCGGTGAGTTCGTACTCGACCCGAGGAGGGACTTCGGCATGCACGGTCCGCGTGACCAGGCCGTCTCGTTCCAAGCTACGGAGCTTGAGGGTGAGCATGCGCTGTGAGATGCCGTTGATGCGGCGTTGCAGCTCGGTAAAGCGCTGGCTACCTGTGTGGAGCATGCCGATGATGAGCAGCGACCATTTGTCTCCGACCCGGTCGAGCAGTTCACGTACCGCACGGCCATCAACGGAGCCGACGCAGGGCTCGACGTCCGTTTCGAAGGCCGCGCGCAGTGTGTCCGCGAGTTCTTGCGTGTCGGTCATGGTTCCCTCCGTGTGCCCCGGTCACATGGATGTGCCTTTTGTACGCACTCCATGAGTGACTCATCATTGGTCTTGTTACAAAGAGTAACTCATGGCCGCTGAGGCGGTAACAGAACAGAATCGGAGCATCCATGAGCATCGCGATGTGGATCATCAACATCATCACCGCACTCGTCTTCCTTGCCTCTGGAGCGATGAAGGTCGCTCGCCCGAAGGCGAAGCTCGCCGAGTCAGGCATGGGATGGGCAGCCGACATGTCCAGCGGCGCGGTGAAGACGATCGGTGCACTCGAGGTGATCGGCGCGATCGGCCTGATCCTGCCCATCGCGACCGGTATCGCACAGATACTGACACCGATCGCCGCGGTGGGGCTTGCGGTCGTCATGATCGGGGCAGTCGTGGTGCACGCGCGCCGTAAGGAATCATTTGCCCCCGCTGCGGTGCTGCTGGTGCTGTCCATCGCATCGGCGGTCGTGGCGTTCATGACGATCTGATCCAGCGAGGCATCGCAGTCGGCAGGGCGCTGGAAGGGGTCTCACACCTGTGAGGCATGAGCACGAACCTGCCGTCTGCACAGCGCCCAAAGTGGCTCTTCGCGGTTCGTGGTGGAGCGGTGTCGTCGCGTCGGTGAGACGTTGAAGGCTCGTGGCCTGCTGGGATGGGTGTTGTCTACGCACTTCACCCAGCGAGGGACCACGAGCCGTGATCGAGACTACGGGCTCGCGGCGTGATGCCGCGAGCGCGCTGTTCAACCTGCCCGACTTCCGTGTGATCGACGCGGTCGACGACGACGCCGGTGGGCGCCGCGTCCTGGTCGAGTCGTTGGCTCCGCCGGGGTGCCCGTCGTGTGGGGTGGTCGCGACGCGGGT